>VFSW01000009.1_pt1 | contig 225461 bp, 197 predicted proteins | sample 5358111 | NCBI WGS metagenome assembly VFSW01 (sample SAMN11554181, study PRJNA540505) | mine drainage metagenome | isolation source: sediment from site ElyBrook_90M | place: USA: Ely Copper Mine, Vershire, VT | collected 2017 | reverse complement strand
GTCAGCTCGCCGGCGATCTTGTACATGTTGGGGATCATCAGCAGCAGGCCCTGCGACGAAGTGAAGGTGGTACCGAGCGCTCCGGCCTGCACCACGCCGTGCAGCGCGCCGGCGGCGCCGGCTTCGCTCTGCATTTCGATTACTTTGGGCACCGCGCCCCAGATATTCTTGTCGCCCTGCGAAGACCACGCGTCGGACGATTCGCCCATGGGCGACGAAGGAGTAATGGGATAGATGGCAGCGATCTCGCTGACGTGGTAAGCCACGTAAGCGACTGCTTCGTTGCCATCAAGCGTTACTTGGGTTCTGGGCATGGCGCCTCCAGCGCGTGATTCGCTTGCGAGCGAGGCCTCGCCGGCCGCCGATGAATGGGTATGAACGCTGGCAGCCGGCGAAGCAGAGTATTCCGTTGTTGTCACGTCTTTACTTTCCCCAGGACCGGCCCACAAGCGCGGCCCGCTACTGGCTCAAAAGTCTGTACTTTTCACGATAGGCGGCCAAGAGCGGTGGGGCTGTGACGGAGGTAGTAACAACTCTGTGACCGCGATCACATACAGGTGTTTGCGGGTATGAGAAGAGCGCTGAGTCTACAACTAATCCTTCGCCGTCTTGATCTTCCACAGCATCTGCCGCAGCATGCCAAGCCAGAGTTCGGCATCGTGAGCGGATAAGTCCAGCCGCCGCACCATGCGGCGCACGCGCTCCTCCGTCGACGACGCCGCAATCGGATTTACGTATCCGCTGCGGTGCAGGGCTTCGAGCAACAGGCCGGAGATGCGCTCGATTTCGCCCGCGGGAGCAGGCTTCTCGATCTTCTCGATCTTCTCGATCTTCTCTTTCTTCGCCCGAGCGGCCTGTTTCGCATCGCGCACCAACTCGTAGAGGCAAACGGCAACTGCCTGTCCCAGGTTCATCGAGAGGTGCTGCGGGCGCGTGGGAATCTGCAGCAGCCAGTGGCAATGGCTGAGGTCGTCGTTGGAAAGGCCGGTCTTTTCCGAGCCGAATAGCAAGGCAACGCGTCCGCTGTCGCACTGCCGGCGGATAAGCCTCGCGCCGTATTCCAGCCGTCGCAGCGGGTGACGGAGTTCGCGATGCTGAATCGCGGTTGTTCCCACGACGAGGGCGCAGTCGGCAACCGCTTCGGCTACGCCGGGAAATTCCTCGGCTGCAGTCAATAGCGGCGCCGCTCCCATCGCCGAGCGCGCTTCGCGAAAAGCCACCTCATAGGGATTGATGACCCGCAGCCGGAGGAATCCGAAATTGCTCATGGCGCGGGCCGCCGCGCCAATGTTGAGCGGATTGCGCGGCCCTACCAGCACCACGCGCAGTTGATCGGGATCCAGCGGCATGGCAATGAGTTTAGTGCAGGAGCGGGACACTCGTTTTCTCCGGCTAAGGCAGGCAACAGGACGACTGCCGTCCGCGTCCCATTTACAGCATTATGCGCCGCCGGTCTTTCGGAGTTTCGAGAAATACGTATGGGGCGAAAGGGTCTCAGCAAAGCTGTTACAGTAGCCGTGCTGTTATGCGGTGCGGCGCTAAGCCTTGCTCAAACCACCAAACCCGCGCCGTCCACGCCGATCGACGCCAAGAAAGCTGAGCTTGGCGGCAAGACCTGGAATCCGGCATGGGACAGGATCGTAGAGCGCGCCATTCCTCGAGCCATGCTCTCCCGGCGCGTGCCGCAGGATGTGCGCCATTTCTGCCCCCGCTTTTACGAAATGAGTAATACCGATAAGCGCGTCTTCTGGGCGTATTTCTTTCAGGCGCTGGCTGGCGCCGAGGCCGGATTGAATCCCACCACCAACGTTCACCACACCGAACCGGCAGTGAACAAGGTCGATGAGGTGAGCCATCACATAGTTCACAGCGAGGGCTTGCTGCAACTCACCTATGAAGACGCACGGCGCTACGGCTGCAGCTTCAATTGGGCCTGGGACCGCTGGCTGCCCAGCCATGATCCGGCAAAGACTATCCTACGGCCCAAAAACAACCTGGAGTGCGGCGTGAAGATCCTGGACCGGCAGATCATTGGCCAGCACAAACCGTTGCTCTCGCGGACATCGTACTGGTCAACTTTGCAGCCGGGCACGCGGAGCTATGAGGTGTTTGTTAAGGAGATGACCAACCCGCCCGCAGCCTGCGGCAAACGAGACCGGCCGCCGTCGCTCAAGCAGGCAACAACCGCAACCGTGCAGGAAGAGGCCCAGGGAACGCACGCCGCGCGCTAATCTTACGCGAATCATGCGGCCGTCACCGTGCTGGTTAACAGCAATGTCGCGCAACCGGGTATCGCAGCCCTCATAGCACTGGCAAAGGACTTATTATTGCAAGATAATCTCGGCTGGCAGGAGGAGTCGTGGTCTGTAGCGCTTGTGGATTTGAAAACCCAAAGGCGATGCGCTTCTGCGGCATGTGCGGAACGCCCTTGCCGCACCCCCCGCTCACCGCTCCAGGCGCGCAGAGCACGCTGACCTTTACTCGTGTGCCCATGGAAGGCGACGTCCGGCGTGGAGGGAGTGCGAGTTCGACCTCATCTGCCCGTGCCGGCGGACGCACGGAGACACGCACGCCGGCTAGCGATGCGCCATCGGCAACTCTGACGGAGCCCGCCCCGGCTGCTGACGCTCCTCCGGCAAAGGAACTCGTGCCCGACGTTCCACTGGACGAATATCTACGCTCCTTCCAGTATCGTCCGCCCAAAGAGCCTGACGAGACCACCATGCGCGGCGATACCACCGCTGAAGAGCAAGCGGTTGCCAAGGATAAAACGCCACAGCCGGCCAGCGAAGTGGCGACAACACCAATCGATGCCGCGCCAGTGCGTTCCAGTGCGGAGAAGTCGCCGCAGCCCAGTGCCTTCGCCGCTGCCAACGCGGTCGAGAGCCGCCTGGGACTGGAGCCGAAAGGTCCTTCGGAAGCGGCGTCGGAAGCATCTGCGGAAGGTGCCGGGCGTCCGCGCTTCCTTGACATTGCCGAGCCAGCGAAGGAGTCCGAGCCGGCTATCTCCGGGACCTCGACCATTGTGGGGCCGTCATTTCTGGGGCTGAGCGATGCGCCACCGGAAGTCGAGACCATTGCCTTTGACCATGAGGAAGCGCCGCGCAGCAGCCACTGGCGCGCCTGGCTCTCCGTTGCAGTAGTCGTCGTGGTGTTGGCGGTCCTCGGGCTGCTGGAATGGCGCGCGCAGGCGTACCAGACCAACAACGGGCCGGTGCAGGTTATCAAGACCCAGATCAGCCACTGGAAGCACGGCATCCTGGCATCGCTGCTCAGCAAGCCCGCGTCGAATGCGGCTTCTACACCTACCAGCCAGCCGGGGTCGAATGCGGCCTCTGCAACTGGCAGCAACCCGGCAACGGCCCCAACTTCCGCACCCGGAAGCAACGGCACGCCCGAGATCGAGGTGCAACAGCAGCCTCAAGCGCAGCCGCAGAATCAGAATCCGCCGGCGGCAGCCAACCCGACGGCAAACCCTGCGACGAATCCAAACCCACCCGCAACTTCCACACCGGCCGCAGCCGGGACAGCAACAACGCCGCCGGCGAATTCTAAGCCGACGGCACAAACAGGTGCAGGCTCCACTCCGCCGCAGCCGGCAGCGAATCAGAGTGCAGCACCGACGACAGCTGCAAACGCAAAAGGTTCCTCAAGCGCGACCGACGCCAGCGCAACTTCGAAGCCTCCTTCTGCCGACGAGACTCCCAAGAAAGCTACTGAGAAACGCACGCCCGCGCGTGACGCCGCGAAGCAACAAGCCAAGCCCGATGTCCCCGGCGCGGAAGAGATGGCCAAGGCGGCGAACGCCAGCGACTCGGCCGCCGAAGCCGCCTGGCTGTGGAAGGCAACCGCCAAGGGCAATTCCACGGCGCCGATCAAGCTGGCTAACATGTACCTGAAGGGCGACGGCGTACCGCGAAGCTGTGAGCAGGCCGTGGTGCTGTTGAAGACCGCGGCGACCAAGGAGAATGCTCCCGCGCGCAGCCGTCTGGCCTCGATGTACGCCACGGGAAATTGCGTGCCGCGCAACCGGGTGGAAGCTTATCGCTGGCTAAGCTCAGCCCTGGTGGCCGATCCTGCCAGCCAGTGGGCGCAGCAGAACCGCGACCTCATCTGGCGGCAAATGACCCCGCAAGAGCGCGCACTGGCTCAAAAGTATCGCTAATGAGCAACTAATAACTCGTCTTCCGCGCGCTTTGTGTCGGGGCAAGACTTTAGTCGTGCCGATAAGCTTTCCATTTTTATCAAGCGGGCTTCAGCCCGCAGCGGATCTGCTGTTCCGATTCTTTCAGGAAGCTGGCCGCCGGCCACTGGCTACCTCAGCTTCCCCCGCCCGTGACCAGCCAGGCGATGGTCAACCCAATCATGATGACCGTTGTAGCCCAGGCCACAATGTTGAACCATGTGCCGTTCACGTACTTGCCCATCAGTTCGCTCTTGTTGATCAGCAGCAGCATAAAGATCAGCACAAAGGGCAGCACGATTCCATTCACCACCTGCGACAGAATGCTGATGGCAACCAGCGGGACGTTCGGCAGAAGGATGACCGCAGCGCCAAAGATTAGCAGCAGCGTGTAGAGCCAGTAAAAGACTTTTGCGTCGCTAAACTTTTGCCCCACGCCCGATTCAAATCCCAAGCCTTCGCAAACCGTGTAGGCGGTCGAGATGGGCAAGATGGAAGCGGCGAATAAAGACGCGTTGAAGAGACCGGCGGCAAAAAGAATGTAGGCATACTCGCCCGCCAGGGGACGCAGCGCCTGGGCAGCGTCGGCGGCGTCGCGAATCTGGCGAATGCCGTGGAGATAAAGCGTGGCCGCACAGGCCACGATGATGAACCAGGCTACAACGTCGGTAAAAATGCAACCCAAAATCACGTCCCAGCGCGAGGCTTTGTACTCCCGTGGCGTAATTCCCTTCTCCACAATTGACGACTGCAGATAGAACTGCATCCAGGGAGCGATGGTCGTTCCCACCACGCCAATCACCATGTAGAGGTAAGCCGATTCGTGGAAAGGTCCGGCGGCGGGCGGCTTATAGGTCGCGACAAATGCCTCTCGCCAGCTCGGACCCGCCAGCACTCCTGCGATGATGTAGGTGAAGTAAAAGAACGACGCCGCCAGAAAGACCTTCTCCACGCTCTTGTAAGTGCCCTTGACCACCAGCAGCCACACCACCACTGCCGCGACCGGCACGCTTACGTAGCGTGAGATGTGAAACAACTCCAGGCTGGTGGCGATCCCGGCAAATTCGCCCACTACATTGCCGAAGTTGGTGATCACCAGGCCCACCATCATGAAGAACGTCATCCGCAAGCCATATTCTTCGCGGATCAGATCACTCAGGCCCTTGCCGGTGACCGCGCCCATGCGCGCCGACATTTCCTGCACCACGATCAGCGAGATGGTTACCGGGATGATCGTCCAGAGCAGCAGATAGCCGAATTGCGCCCCGGCAGCCGAGTAGGTGTAGATCCCGTTGGCGTCGTTATCGACGTTGGCCGTAATGAAACCTGGGCCGAGGACGGCCAGGAACAACAGCAGTCGGATTCTCCAAACTCTGAGACGCCGGGATTCACGCATGACACGAGGGCTTTGGGTGAGATGGCAAAGAACAGACAGGATAATGCATGGCGTGAAGTGGGGCAATCACGGATCGCTTTTCGCTTTTCGCGGTTCGCTTTTCGCCAGATTACTTCTGTCACCGCGGGGGAACTCGCCGGTTAAAACTGCGCGGACCCACCATCGAGAGGGTGGATTTTCTTCTTCCTCCCCCGACAGCGGGGCTCATTTGTGGACCGATTTGAGAATTGCAGATGGCGAAAAAGCGAAATCTTTGGCCAAATACTGCAAACGGCTGCAGATTTGCGGCGCTTGTCAAATCGAGCTGACTGAGGACAAAGCATTTAGCTGCTATCTCTCTGGAATTTAAATTGCACAGTTAGAGCCTGAGCTAGGTGATCACTAGCCCTACTCGGCCGATTTTGAGGAGATCCTCTTATGAAGAAAAGCCTACTGCTGGCGATGCTTCTGGCTCTGGCCTTGTTTGCAGTGCCCAGCTTCGCCCAAACCCAGTACAACAGCTTTGACGGATACAACCCCTATTGGCATCCGCTTGGCTATCCAGACACGTCCACATACGGCGAAACTTTCACGGCGCCTACCAACGGCAACGCCTTTCTGCAGGATTTCAGCCTGTACCTGGCGGGGCCCTACACCTCGGGTGACATCGTCATGGGCGCCTATCTGGCCACCTGGAACGGCTCCTACGCCGGCAATCTGCTGTGGTCGAGCTCAGAGATCGATTACCCCAACACGGGAAATGCGCAATTGACCTTCACCCCCGGCGTTCAGCTTGAGGCCGGCCAGAACTACATCGTGTTTCTCAGCGTGTCTCAGTATTACGGACAATCCTCTGGGCAGACCTACATTTCTGGCGGAAACGGTAGTTGCCCGGGCTGCGCCTTCGCCTATTTCAATAACGGCGGGAATTTCAACGAGCTGTTCAACACGCCATGGGATGCAAGTGGCCTCCAGCCGGACTTCGCGTTCACCGCGGACTTCACCCCTGGCCCTGGCACTGTCCCCGAGCCGGGAACGTTTCTCCTCTTGGGTACGGGTCTGTTCGGCGCCCTGGGTGTGATGCGCCGCAAGTTGAACCTGTAGTTCCCTCATTGCGAGGAAATGCGCCGGAGCTTCGGCTCCGGCTTTTTGCTGCCCGCTGGAATATCGGCTCAGTCGCTTGTCGCCAGGAAACTACGGAGCGCAGATCCGCTCCCGGAGATCGTGCGGGGCAAGCGATCGGAAGTCGATTAGGTTGAAGGTATAGCCATAAACCATACTATATGGCACGGACTATGGTATCTATACTGGATTCTTGCCTTTACCGAGCGGGCCTGATCCGGGCTCGATCACCCAACTATGCCGTCGTCGCCGCCGTTCTCTCCGCCTTGGCTTGCTTCTGTGCTGCCGCCAGTTGCTTGCGCAGAATGCGGATTCCTGCATCCACGTGCTTCTCTTCCAGCAGAAATGGCGTGAGGAAGCGCAGAACGTTTTCTTGTGTGACGTTGATCAGCAGGCGGTTGGCGAGCGCGCCCTCCAGAATCGGCTTGCCCGGGATCGTCAATTGCAGCGCCTGGATGGCGCCGACGCCGCGCACCTCGGTGGCGATTTCGAATTTATCGACCAGTTCACGCAGCTTTTGCGAGAGATAACCGCCGACCCGCCGCACCCGCTCCAGCAGATTTTCGTCTTCCAGGATGGCCAGATACTCCAGCGCCACCCGGCAGGTGAGCGGGCCTCCGCCGAAGGTTGTGCCGTGTTTGCCGGGCGTGATGTGCTGCGCGAACTGCTCTGTGGCGAGAAAGACGCCAAGCGGTAATCCCGCGGCAATCGGTTTCGCAATGCAAACCACGTCGGGCGTCACGCCGAAGTGCTGAAAGGCGAAGAGTTGTCCGGTGCGCCCCATGCCGCATTGAATCTCGTCAAAGACGAGCGCCGCCTGGTGCTGATCGGCCTGCTCGCGGCAGGCGCGCAGGAATTCCGGCGTCGTCTCCTGGATGCCGCCCTCGCCCTGGATGGGCTCCAACACAATGGCGCAGACTTTGTCATCCATCGCGGCGCGCAGCGCTTCCTGGTCGTTGCGCGCGATGAAGCGCACACCCTCCAGCATAGGATCGAAGTCCTTGCGGTACTTTGGCTGGCCGGTCAGGGCAAGCGCGCCCATGGTGCGTCCGTGAAAGGAGTTGTCCAGCGCGATGATGACCGACTTATCCGCACCGCCGGTGGCGTGGCCGGCCGCCCGCACCAGCTTCAGCGCGCCTTCGATCGCCTCGGTGCCACTGTTGGAGAAGAAGGCACGGTCCAGCCCTGAAGCGGTGCAAAGCTTTTCCGCCAGCAGCCCCTGATATTCGTTGTAGTAAAGATTGGAGACGTGGATGACTTTGGCGGCCTGCTGGCGAATGACCTTCACGATGCGCGGATGGGCATGGCCCAAAGCATTGACGCCCAAGCCGGTGAGGAAGTCGAGATAGCGGCGGCCCTCGACGTCATAGACGTAGACGCCCTTGCCGCGGGCCACGGCCAGCGGATAGCGGGCATAGGTGTTCAGCAGGTATTTCTTTTCGCGATCGACAATCTCTTCGTAGTACGACATGAATGACTCCGGGTGCCAGGAAGCGATTAGCAACTAGCAATTAGCAATTAGCCGGGATTATTCATCACGCACTTACGCTTTGAAGGGGCACGGCTTCAGCCGTGCCGTAAAAGCGGCGATGCGGGTGGCTTTAGCCACTAAGGGACTTCGGTTTTGCGAACCAAGTGCGAATGCCCTCAGGGGCTGAAGCCCGACTCCCGGTACTCCGAACGGCACGGCTGAAGCCGTGCCCCTTCAAAGCGTGTAATCTCCGCTGCGAAACAGATGAATAATCCAGGTTAGCGATTAGCAATTAGCTTAGCATCTAAACCAGTCCGCAGAACAAGCCTGCAAGTCGGAGCCGACGGCCACATGCTAAGTCCCAAATGCTGAATGCCGACGCGGTGATCGCCAGACGCTAATTGCTAATTGCCGCTTTCGTGATCCATATCACAGCGCCATGTTCGCACCTCCCGCTAGACTTTGATTAGAAGGTTGAGGCTTCTTATGTTGACTGAGAAACAATTCCGCGAACGGACGAAGAGTGAGCTTCGGCAGATTGGGAACCAGGTGCAAGGTCTGGCGACAGACCGCGATGTTTATTGGAAGCTGGAACGCGAGATCATCCAGCCAAACTCCCAGCTCCGCGAGGCGCGCAGTCCGTTCCTAGATATGCTACGCGGCTGCTACACCGATGCCATGGCAGCACAAGTGCTTCGCCTGCTGAATGGCGAAGAGGGTGCGATCTCGCTCCCGCGTGTGCTGGCGCAGCTTGCCGACTACCCGCAGCTACGGCAGGACAAGATTACGGATGGCGAATTTGCCGCCGATCGCGCAGCGCTGCAACAGGCGGCAGCCAGCCTGAAGCAGGCCATCATGCCACACGCGGGACATCACGAGCGGACCCTATCGGCGCTGGCCGCGATGCATCGCGAGTTGGATGCCGCCCTGGGCCTCATCATCGATACCCTTAGGACCTATTATTGGATCGTGGCGGAAAGCTACCTCGACCTGGAAGCCAAGTACACGGAAGACCCGTTGGCCATATTCCAGTCGGCCTGGGCGGTACCGGTACTGGCGCGGTAGCGAGTCCTGGTTTGAGGATGGCAAACTATAGTGGCCCAGCGCAGTCACCCAAAACTGCCAGCTTTTTCGGCTTGTCGTCACATCACGCGGGGTTTGGGCGCGAGAGAAAAATAGTCATTTGGCGTGACGCTGGAACCACCCGACGTCGCGCCCTTCGACGGCTGCACTCTCGCCCAGGCCAGGCTCCCAGAGCGAACTTCGAAACCCGGACGCGCTGCTCAACCAGCTGCGTTGAAGCTCTACCTCCAAACCAGTCATCCTGCATTGGCGCAGGCGCTACTCCGAACTCATTGGTTAAGGCGAAGTTACAAAAACTGGAAGCCACTACCGTTTCCGAACCATCGACGCTTCAGAATTTCACAGATTCATCCCAAAAGTAGTATCCTTCGCCACAATTGGCCGACTATACTCTTGGAAGCCACTTAAAAACTTGAACTTAACGCTTCACCCGAAGGAGCAGCGTGGCATCGAAGTTGCAGGCTGAAGATGGGCTCGTGGGAGTGAGCGCATTTGTGCGCCCTGCCCAAAAAGCCGCAGCTCCGATGAATCGAGACCTGCAGACGCGCTTCTTCGCCGTTTTTCTGGCACTGCTCAGCGTCGCCGCCGTCGTTTTTGCGTGTATCAATTTTCAGAAGGATCGGGAATACTCTTCCCCTTACGATGGGGTCTGGTGGGTCGAGAATGGACCCCACTTACGTGCTCAGCGGGTCGAGGTGGATGGTCCGGGCGAGAAGGCCGGCATCAAGCCGGGTGATTTGCTGGCCTCCGTGCAAGGCCACAGCGTAAGCAATGTTGCCAGCCTGGAGCAGCGCCTCTATGCCATTGGCGTCTGGGCCAAGGCTGATTACTCACTGCTGCGGCAGGGGGTTCCGCTGGATGCCCCTCTGATTCTGGTTCCGGCTGACCGGTCGCTGTACGAAGGCCTGCGACTCATCGCTCTGGTTTATCTCGGGATTGGACTGTACGTGCTGCTGCGCCGTTGGACGGCCCCGAAAAGCGCGCATTTCTATATTTTTTGCCTGGTTTCCTTCATTTTTTATTCCTTTCACTACACCGGGAAGCTGAACGACTTCGATTGGATTGTTTACTGGTCGAATGTCGTAGCCTGGCTGCTGCAGCCGGCGTTGTTCCTGCATTTCTCGCTGACGTTTCCCGAGCGCAAGCCGCTGGTGGAGCGCCGCCGCTGGCTCATCCCCACGGTATATCTTCCCGGCGCGCTGCTGCTGGCGCTTCACATCTGCGTAATAGCCGTGCTGCAGCCCAGTGAGCTGCTCCGCTGGAACCTGGATCGCGCGGAGTGGCTTTACCTGGCAGCCTACTTCGTCACTGCAACGGTGACGCTGTGGCACAGCTATCGGCACGCCGAGTCGGCGATTCTGCGCCAGCAGATGAAGTGGGTCACGCGCGGCACCATTCTGTCGGTCGGGCCTTTTACCGTCCTCTACATCATCCCGTACCTCTTCGGCATCGTTCCGGGCTCAGGGCCGTGGGGATGGCTGATGAAGCTCTCGGTGCTCTCGCTGGTGTTTTTGCCGTTGACCTTCGGCTACGCCATCTTCCGTTACCGCTTGATGGATGTTGACCTCATCTTCAAGCGGGGCATGGCATACACCATCGCTGCCGGCGCCATCACCGCCGCATATTTCGCGGCCGTCGGGATTGCCTCGGTACTGTTCCACCGGAACTTCCCCAACATAGGGCCCATCGGACTGGTGATCGCGATTGCCGTAACAGCGCTGCTGTTCGATCCGTTCAAGAACTGGGTGCAGGAGCATCTGGACAAGTTTTTCTATCGCAAGCGCTATGACTACCGGCGCACACTGATCGAGTTTGGCCGCGACCTGAATTCGGAGACCGATCTCGACAAGATGCTCAGCTCGATCGTCGATCGCCTGTCGCATACCCTGCTGGTCGACCGGCTGGCCGTTTTCCTCACCGATCCCGAGCAGCCGGAGCAGTTCTATCTGGCAAAGTCTTACGGCATTGCCAACACCAGTGGCCTCAGCTTTGACTTTCTGCACGTAGAACGTCCGGAGTGGCAAGCCGGCCATCTGTTCTTTGACAACACCAATCAGGCGGTGCGGGAGAGCCCATCGGCGCGGCAGGCGATCCGCCGGCTGGAACTGAACTATTACATCCCCTGCACTGTCATGGGCCGCATGATTGCGGTGATGGGCCTGGGCAAAACGGTGGAAGGCGACTTTCTCTCCAGCGAAGACGTGCAACTGCTAGAGACGCTGGCCGGCTACATCGGCATCGCCCTGCAGAACGCGCGGTTGTACAAATCGCTGGAGGAGAAAGCCGGCCAATATGAGCGCCTGAAGGAATTCAACGAGAACATTGTGGAATCCATCAGCGTGGGTGTGTTGGCAGTGGATCTGGAAGATCGTATCGAATCCTGGAACTCGCAGATGGAAGTGATGTTCGCCCTGCCGCGCCTGCAAGCCCTGGGGCGGCCGCTGGCGGAAGTTTTGCCGCCGGCTTTCCTGGAAGAGCATGATCGCGTGCGGCAAAATCCGGGCATCCACAATCTGTATAAGTTCCGGCTGCGCGCGGCGGGCGGCGAAAGCCGGACCGCCAATATCGCCATTGCACCACTGGTGAGCAAGGATTTCAGCGTGATTGGCCGCCTGATCATTGTGGACGACATCACGGAGCGAATCGAGCTGGAGTCGCAGCTCTCGCAGGCGGAGAAGCTTTCCTCCATCGGCCTGCTGGCGGCAGGCGTCGCTCACGAGGTGAATACGCCCCTGGCGGTGATCTCGTCGTACGCACAGATGCTGGCCAAGCAGGTGCACGGCGACGACAAGCAAGCGGCGCTGCTGGAGAAGATCACCAAGCAGACCTTCCGCGCCTCAGAGATTGTCAACAGCCTGCTGAACTTTTCGCGCACCTCGGGCAGCGAATTTGCGGACGTTGACCTGAACCGCATCATCAAAGATACCTTGACCTTGTTGGAGCATCAGTTCAAGACGGCGCGGGTGAACGTGCAACAGGAGTTCGACCCTGCACTGCCGCCGATCCATGGCAATACCGGCAAGCTGCAGCAGGTGTTCCTGAACCTGTTCCTCAACGCCAAGGACGCCATGTCGGGCGGCGGCACGCTGACCATACGCACCAACAATGGTCATCACGTACAGGTGAGGGTTTCCGACACCGGCAGCGGCATCGCGCAAGAGCACATTCACCGCATCTACGACCCGTTCTTCACCACGAAGAGCAAGCCGGCAGCCGGCCACAGCGGCGGCACCGGTCTGGGTCTTTCCGTCACTTATGGCATCATCCAGGAGCACGCCGGCAAGATCCGCGTGGACAGCGCGCCCGGCCACGGCACCACCTTCACCATGGAATTTCCCCTGATCAGAAAGGCAGTCAGTGCTTGAAGTAGTACCAAGTCGAAGCGAACTCCACCGTGACAGATCGGCCTCGGCCGGCGCGGTGTTGATTGTGGACGACGAAGCCGCCATTTGCGAGTCGTTGCAGACACTGTTGGAGTTCGAAGGCTATTCGGTGGAGGTGGCCGGAGACGGCCGCGAAGGCCTGACGCGCATTGCCGAACGCCCCTTCGATCTGGTGCTGCTGGACTTTGCCTTGCCGGAGCGCAACGGCGTCGAGGTGCTGCGCGACATCCGCGAGCGTGATGCCGAGTTGCCAGTCATCATGATCACCGCCTACGGCACGGTGGAGAACGCGGTGAACGCCATGCAGGCAGGCGCCACCAATTTCATCCAGAAGCCTTGGGACAACGAGAAATTGCTGGCCGATGTGCGCACCGCCGTCGGCCGCCGCCGCGCCGAAGAAGAAGTTGTCCAGCTCAAGCGCGCCCTGAAGCAGCGCTACAACTTCGAGAACATCATCGGCAAAAGCGAGCCCATGCTGCGCATCTTTGACCTCGTCGCGCAGGTGGCCCCCAGCCGCTCTACCGTGCTGCTGCAAGGCGAGAGCGGAACGGGCAAGGAGCTGATCGCCAAAGCGGTCCACATGAACTCGCCGCGCAAGGAGCGCGCCTTTGTCCCGGTCAATACCGGCTCCATGCCCGCGGATCTGCTGGAATCCACGCTGTTTGGCCACGTGAAGGGCGCCTTTACCAGCGCGGTGGTCAGCAAGAAGGGGCTCTTCGAAGTCGCCGATCGCGGCACCATCTTCCTGGACGAAATCGGCACCATGAGCCTGGAGACGCAGGCTAAGATCCTGCGTGTCTTGCAGGATCGCAAGTTTATGCATCTGGGCGGCGTTAACGAGATTCAAGCCGACGTGCGCATCATCGCGGCCACCAATGTCGATCTCAAACAGGCGGTGAAGGACGGCAGGTTTCGTGAAGATCTGTTCTACCGCTTGAACGTCATCACCATCGACCTGCCGCCGCTACGCCAGCGCAAGAATGACATTCCCATGCTGGCCGAGCATTTCATCGCAAAGGTCGCGCAAGACAACAATAAGCCCGCCCTGCACCTGACGCCTGAGGCGTTGCGTCCGCTGATGGATTACGACTGGCCGGGTAACGTGCGCGAGTTAGAAAATGTCATCGAGCGCGCCGTGGTGCTGGCCACCGGCTCCGCCCTGTCGCCCGATCTGCTCCCCGAAAACCTCACTGGCCGCGGCAGCCGTTTCGCCCTGATGGAACACCGCCCGGATGCTTCCCTATCCGAGATCATGGAAGAGATCGAGCGGCGCATCATCGGCGACATGCTGGAAAAATGCAGTGGCAACCAGACCGAAGCAGCCGACCGCTTCCGCATTCCCCTCTCCACTCTCAATCAGAAGATCAAGCGGCTGAACGTCGAGATCAAAAAAAAGGGCCGGGAATACGGGAATAACCCCAGCAATTAGCCATTAGCCATTAGCCATTGGCAACTATCGGAGGGAGCGAGTTGGGCTAAGATAGCGTGAGGATCCGGGTTCGCCCAACGTTAAAAGCTATGCCGTCGGTTACCGAAATCATTGTGAAAGACCCTGACATTCTGGGGGGTACACCGGTTTTTCGCGGAACGCGCGTTCCCTTTCAGGCTCTGCTCGACTATCTGGAAGCTGGGCAAACTTTATCTGAATTCCTCGACGACTTTCCCACAGTCAGCCGGGAAGCTGCTGTCTCTGCCTTGGAAGCGGCCAAGTCGCTGCTCGTCGGTCAACTTTGATGAGGGTCCTTCTCGACGAGTGCATTCCCAGAAAATTTAAGCTCTCCCTTGGCGGGCACGATTGCTCGACTGTTCCCGAAGCGGGGCTTGCCGGCAAGAAGAATGGAGAACTACTCGCCTTGGCCGAAGACCAAGGTTTTGAGGTCTTCTTGACCCTCGACAGAGGTCTCCCCTATCAGCAGAATCTCGCTGGCCGCCATATCGCAATATTGCAGATTCGCGCAAACTCGAACCGGTTAGCGGATCTCCTGCCTCACGCTGCAGCTTGTAGAGAGAACCTGGAGCGCGTACGTCCCGGCGATGTTCTGGTTATCGGGCGTTCATAGCGATGAATCCTTATCATCCGTTTTTCCAAAGAACTCAACCACGTCCTTGATATCCGTCGTCCTGCCGTAGCGCGGCAGGCTGTCGAGAAATACTCGCCCGTAGCGCTTACTGAGAATGCGGTTGTCGAGCAGGCAGAGCAGCCCGCGATCGTGCAGCGAGCGAATCAGCCGGCCAAAGCCCTGCTTGAGCGAAATCACCGCGCTGGGCACCTGATATTCGTAGAATGCATTTCCCCCGTCATCGTCGATGGCCCTCACCCGAGCGGCGACCACCGGATCGTTGGGCACGGCAAACGGCAGCTTGTCGATGATCACGCAGCTTAACTGCTCGCCTTGCACGTCCACTCCCTGCCAGAACGACGACGTCGCAAACAGCACGGCATTGGGCGTCAGGCGAAATTCTTCCAGCAGCGCATTTTTGGGGGCATCGCCCTGCAGGAGCATGGGAAACGACAGTTCGCCCAGCAGGCTCTCGTAAATCTGGTGCATCAGGGCGTAGCTGGTGAACAGGCAAAAAGCGCGTCCGCGCGTGATCTCCAGCAATTGCTTCACTCGCTGCACAGCGTTTTCCACGAAGCGAGGATCGCGCGGATCGGGCAAATCGGGAGGAACATACAGCAGCGCCTGGCTTTCGTAATCGAAATGGGAAGGTACCACCAGCTCGCGGGCATGCTGCACCCCCAGCCGGCTGCGAATGTAGTCGAAGCCGCCCGCCACCGCCAGGGTCGCCGACGTGAGCACCGCCGACTCCAGGCGCTCAAACAAGATGTTGCGCAGAATCTCCGATACGGTGATCGGCGTGGCCTGGAGAAAAACATTGTGCCTCCCGGTGCGATGCCCGGCGGCTCCTTTTTTTGGCCCGATGAAATCGCCGCGGCGCTCGATCCAGAACACCGTGTTGCGATCCTGTGATTCCAGAATGAAGCCTAGCTGTGTCTTCAGTTCGTCCACCCGGTGCGCCAGCGCGTGAACCTCGTCGGGCTTCTTGGGAATGGCTTGTAACTCAGAGTAGAGGTGCAGCAGCGCATTCTGCAGGCCGAGGTATTCGTCGCCGTTCTCCTCCAGAAATTCGGCGCGGTTCTCGAAGGCGGAGCGGCCTTCTCCTAGCGGAATCAGCGCAAAGAAAAGCTGTGAGTGCTGGCGGACCGTCGCCGAGGCAGCCAGCACGTCGGCCAGCGGAATATCGGCGCGGCGTAACGTATTCTCCACGTCGCGCAACAAGTCTTCCACCTTGAGGTTGGAGACCGAGACACCGAAGTAATCCGCGGCTACATCTTCCAATTCGTGCGCCTCGTCGAAGATGACCACCGCAGCCTCGGGCAGCACGCCCGCATCGGGCGCGCGATCGGTCGCGGCCTTGATCGCCAGGTCAGCGCAGAACAGGTGATGGTTGACGATGATGATGTCGCTCTCGGCGGCGCGGCGCCGCATCTCGGTGATGAAGCAGCGGTCGAACTGCTGGCAGTCGGCGCCGATGCAGCGGTCGGTGCGAGCGTCCAATTTGGGCCACAGATAGCTGCTCTCCGGCAATCCTGCAATTTCGGCCCGGTCGCCGGTTTCGGTGGTCTTCTCCCAGTCACTGATGATGCGGAAATGGTTGATCTCCTCCAGCCCGTTCAGCAGCGGCTGCGCGGCCAGATCGTAGAGCTTCTTGCGGCAGAGATAATTGCCGCGGCCTTTCATGTAGCAGACGCGCAGCTCGCCCAGGTGCTGCTTTAGAAACGGGATATCCTTGAAGAAAAGCTGCTCCTGCAAGGTCTTCGTGCCGGTCGAGATGATGACGCGCTTGCCCGAGCGAATCACCGGCAGCAGATAAGCCAGCGTCTTGCCGGTGCCAGTTCCGGCTTCGACGAGGAGATGACGGCGCTCTCCGAGCGCCTGCTCGACGGCCTCAGCCATCTGCAGTTGCCCGCGACGAAACTCGTACGCGGGATGGGTGCGCGACAGCACGCCACCGGGGCCGAAGAACTGATAGAGCGACGGCAGGCGTGCAACCGTCGCGGCGGATTGGGTCGGAGAGGACACGGGGCCTGTGACCGTGTTCCTATAATAGCTGGTCGAATCCTTGCAGCCGAAAGAGTGTGCGTGAGTCGTCGAATCCAAATCGCAACCGGTAAAGGCGGATCGCTCAACGAATCATCTGTGGTGGGCACCCTCGCCATCGTCGGCCGGCCGAACGTCGGCAAGTCCACTCTGTTCAACCGGATGGTGGGCGCGCGCCGCGCCATCGTTGGTGACGAGCCGGGCATCACCCGCGACCGCATCTATGGCGAAACCGAATGGACAGGCCGCATCCTGCGCGTGGTGGACACCGGCGGCATCCTCCCCGATGAGAAGGCGCTGATTCCCGCGGAGATCTTTCGCCAGGCGCGAGTCGCGCTGGACCAAGCTGACGCGATCGTGCTGGTGGTCGATGGCCGCAGCGAGTTGGCGTCGCCGGACATTGATCTGGCGCGAGTGTTGCTGCGCACCGGCAAGCCGCTGCTGTTAGCGGTCAACAAGATTGACACCACGGCGATGGAACCTTACGCCGAGGAGTTTCGCCGGCTGGGAATTGGCGAGCTGTTTCCGATTTCCGCCGAACACGGCACTGGCGTGGCGGAATTGCTGGAGCGCGCGCTGAGCTTGATTCGCGAGCGCGCCAGTGATTCCAGTTCAGGCGAACCGCAGGTCCCTCCGCTCGGACTAAAGTCCTCGGTCGGGATGACAACAGAAAGAGATGAAGACGCCGAAGAGGAGCGCGCTGACAACGTCACCGAGCCGCGCGAAACCAAGGTCGCCATCATTGGCCGCCCAAATGTCGGCAAGTCAACCCTGCTAAATTCTTTGACGGGAACGGCACGGGCGATTGTCTCGCCGGTGGCCGGCACGACGCGCGATGCGGTGGACGAATTAGTCGAGCGCGATGGCCACAGCTATCGTTTCATCGACACCGCCGGCATCCGCCGCAAGGGCAAGACTGATCTGATGGCCGAAAAGCTGTCGGTGGTGATGGCGCGCAAGCACTTGGAAGCGGCCGATGTGGCCTTGCTTATGATCGACGCCACCGAAGGTGTAACCGCGGGCGATGCCACCATCGCGGGCTACGCCCATGAGAGTGGGCGGTCACTGATCGTCGTCATCAACAAGTGGGACCTGGTGAGCGCACGGGAACAGACGCCATCGCCTGCTCAATCGGCAGGCTCCAGGCGAGCAACGCTTGGCGCCAGTCACGGGAATCGCAGCGGCGGCAAGCTACGCGCCGAACGCAGCACATACGAAGAGCAGGTGCGACGGCATCTCAAATTCCTGGCTTACGCGCCCGTGGTGTTTGTGTCCGCCACGACGGGCCACGGGCTGGATAAGCTTTACACCACGCTGGAGCTGGTGGCGCGCGAACGGCGCAAGCGCATCTCAACCGGCGAGATGAACCGCTTCCTCGGCCGCATTGACTTTGAGCGCGCTTCCGTACCCGTCGCCAAGCGCGTAAAGATCTATTACCTGACGCAAGCGGCGGTCGCGCCGCCAACGTTCATTCTGTTTACCGATCGCGCCGTAAAGCTGCACTTCTCCTACGAGCGATTTCTGGAGAACCAGATTCGCGCGGCCTTCAGCTTTGTTGGCACGCCCATCCGCATCAAGAACCGGGCGCGGGGGGAGACGCGACGCCGATAGGGCATTAACCTGGCGTAGTCGGCTCTTCAGGCTAATTTCTCCAGGCGTTCAATTGTGTCCGGGTAACGCCGCACCAGCAGAACCAGCGCCGCCGCCTGCGGATTCGGCGTGGCGCGGCCCTGTTCCCATTTCTCCAGAGTGCGTTCATTGACGCGGAGCTTGCGCGCAAACACTGCCCGCGAACAACGCAGCTTGGCGCGGGTGTCGCGGATTATCTTTCCGTCAACCTTGGGAAGCGGGGCCGGCGAACTGTTATACGTGCGCAGGGTGAGCTTCCCTTCCCGCCGCCGCCTCATCGCCTCCACGCCTTCCATCAACTCGTCAAAGATCCTTCTCTTCGGCATTGAAGCCTCCTTATTTCATCTCACGCCCAAGCCGCCGGGACTTCCGTGCGACGAGTTCCGTCTTGATCGCTTCGCGCAGCAGACCCTTTTCTTTCGCCGTCAAATCGTCCGCTTCATTCTTGCCATACACGGTCATCAGCCAGATCTGATGCTCCGATGGGAAGTAGTAATAGATGATTCGCAAGCCGCCTCTGCGTCCTTTGCTGCGGCTGGGATCCTGCCATCGCAGTTTGCGAAACCCGCCGGTGCCCGGCATCAGATCTCCGGCGTCGGGCTTCTGCTCCAACCGTCGCTGTAGCCGGGCATATTCGTCTTCCTGCAAGTAATGCGCAACCACCCGCGTGAATGCCGGCGCCTCGACAAATTCCATGGAACGGCCATACTTACAAGAGTGTACGCTATTAGCGTATAAACACCAAGCCGATTGCGTAGCGCAAATCCGACCCGCAGATCACTTGGAGTTGTGCTCAGTCGCATGGGCGGCCTTAGGCGTCGCCTCGGCCTGCCCCGTCTTTACTGGCGGGGCCGCTTTTTCAGCGGACGAAGTTGGCGTCCAGAACTGCTGGAAGTACTGCTTCATCTCGCGACGGGTTTCCGGCGTCAGTCCCTTGAGCCACGCGTTCGGCGCTGCCGCTCGGATCGGCTCGGTTACGCCCGGCATCAGGTGATCAGCTTCCGGCAGGAAATCGCCGTAAAAGATCTTCGCCACCTCGTACATGCCATGCCATTGCACGTAATCGTTGCCCATCATGGAAGCGCCCATACGTCCGCGACGGCCTTCGTGGTGCCAAAGTTCGAAGTATGTCCACTGGATCTGGGAATCGAAGGGAATCTTGCTCACCTTGCCGGCCGCCGCCAGCTTAGCCATCACGTCCTTAGCCGGAACAAAGAACTTGTCATTGCTCATGTTGATGAACGCGTCGTACTGGAAGTAGAAATTGTTGATCCAGTCGGCGGCGTGACAGTTGCTGCACACCTGCTTCATCTCGGCGCGCTTAGGCTGCCAATTTGCGGTCCGCACGGCGACTTCCGGACGCAGGTTCCAGGAGAGCCGCGTGCCCACGTCGTGAGTGTTGGGCAGCTCGGTGGTCGCTCCCATGTGGCAAGTGGCGCAGGTGGGCGCGGCGTTGTAGTCCTTGCCCAGCACCCAGGTGCGGGAGTCGAGGTTCATCTTGTCGACGAAGGCGCGGTAGGTAACGCCGTGCTTGCTCTCGTTGTAGATTTCGATCTGCGGATGGTCAGGCCCAAGATGGCAGTAACCGCAGCTTTCCGGGCGGCGAGCGATCGCGGCGGAAAACGTATGGCGGCTGTGGCAGACCGAACACGATCCCAGGCTGCCATCGGGATTGACGCGGCCAATGCCTTCGTTGGGCCAGGTCGTGGGATCGAACTTGCCGTTGGCCAGCGGCTTCACCGTGCTGCCGTGGCACTTCTGGCAACCCATCACGTCAGCCTGTGGGCCTTCGAGGACGTCGCCCAGCACGTTATCGATCGAGCCGAGAATCTGGCCGGCCTTGGCGTGGTGACTGGCCTCGAATTCTTTCACCTCGCGCGCATGGCAGGCGCCGCACTGCGTCGGTCCCACCAGCACGGCGATAGTGAAGCCATTGTGCTCGAAGGCTTCGGGACGGGACTTGTCGGCCTTATGGCATTCGTAACAACCCACGCCGGCCGCAGCGTGCCGGCTGCCCGCCCACTGCTCGTAGACCAGCGGCACCGCTCCTTGCTGATGGCAAGCGATACACGCCTGAGTTTCGCTCGACAACTTGCTGTGTGACTGCGCCAGGCTGCGCAGCGGGCAGGCAAAAATGGAAGCTGCCAATAGCAGGATCCAGAGAGAGTAGCTCCGAGACATAGCCCCTCCTTGCAACAGTGGAACTGCGCTACGGCCTGAAACTGATAGGAAACCGCAGGAGGGCGCTCAGAACCAACCGCAAATCTTAGCATCAAAGCGGGGTTAGGTTCTAGGACATTTGGTGATGATGAACGGCTGCGGCGCTCGTTCCCGTAAAATGGTTGTGGGTGCGCCCGATGGAAACGCAGTCCGAATTCGAGTCCCTGCGGCGCAATGGTTCCTCGTGGTGGTACCTCGCGCGCCGCAAGCTTCTGCGCGAGGCCGTAGCCCAGGCGCTGCGCGGGAAACGTGAGGCGCGGGTGCTCGACCTTGGCGGTACCGCGGAACTGGCGTTCCAAGGCTCGCCCGGCATTCGCGCCCTGAGCGCCCACCCGTCGCTGCCGGTCCTTGCCTTCCATCAAATTCAGGGCAATCACGATCTGATTTGCACCAGCTTGGAGGAGTTGGCCTTCGGTTCCAACTGCTTCGATGTGGTGGTAACCGGGGACCTGCTGCAGACCGTCGCCGACGATCTCGCCGCCCTGCGCGAGCTGCGCCGCGTGTTGAAAGACGGCGCGACGCTCTGCCTCACCGTGCCCGCATATCCCTTGCTGTGGGGTGAGCACGACGAGGCCCAGGGCCACCACCGCCGCTATACCGCAACCGAGTTGCGCCGCAAGCTGAATAACGCCGGATTCGAGGTGACTCGCGTTTCCTATCTGGTGGCCTCGGGATTTGTGCCTGCCATGCTTGCGCGTCTGGGCAAGAACATCTTCACCAAGTCGATTGATCGCTATCGCCGGACGGCTCACGGCTCGAATTGGACAAATGCTGCCATGGTCCGGCTGCTCGATTGCGAGCGGCATCTCATCCACTACATCAATCTGCCCTTCGGCACTCGCGTGGTATGCTGGGCGCGCAAGCCGGCCATGCTTGCCGAGCGCATCACGGTGCCCGCATGGGAGCGGCAGTGGGCGCGGCATCCTGTGCCCCAGGGCATGGGGTAGAAAACAGCAATGGGCAGCTGGCAATTAGCAGTTAGCGCCGGCTCGGGTTTCGCTAACATCGCGGCAGACGCAGTCACTTGCTCGTAAAGGGAAAGGCATATATCTGTGCGCAGGCACACTGTTCTGTTGTTGCTTCTTCTCTTGTTGCTTCCCGTATTGGCGAGGACCCAGTCCCAATCACCACCGGTCAGCATCGCCTGTCGCGCGCTGGAGGTGCATACCGACCCGGATCTGAAGACTGTGGTGGTTGTATTTCGCGCGCGCGATGAGGCCCAGCGCTCGGAGCTGGCGGTGCTGGTTCGCAATCACTCCGGAGATATGGTCGAGATACAGGGTACCGCTGGAAAATGGCAAAGCGCCCGCATGTTTCGCCTGCGGACTTGCTTTGGGCGAGGCTTGCTCCTCATGCCTACGCCCTCGCCCATTACCGAAGGAGCACAGTTCCTGCTGCGCATTGCGGGCGGTTCGGCAGAGCCCCCGGGGCAGCTATAAGCATTGCAATACCGAAGGCAGCTCGCACGGTAGAATAAACCCGTGTCGCTCTTCCACAGCATTGGAACCACACTGGAGATGATTAAGTGGGAGCACTCGGTGCTGACGCTCCCTTTCGGCTTAACGGGCGCCGTGCTGGCGGCGCGCGGCATTCCCAACCTGCACACCTCTATCTGGATTGTGGTCGCGCTGGTGGCGGCGCGTTCGGCCGCGATGGCTTTCAACCGGCTGGCGGATGCAACCATCGATGCCGCCAATCCCCGCACGAAGGTTCGCGCACTGCCGGCAGGCAAGCTCAGCAAGTCCTTCGTCGCATGGTTCGTCGTCGTCACCTCGGCGATTTTGATCTTCGCCGCCTGGGAGCTGAATCCGCTGGCCTTTTACCTTTCGCCGGTGGCGCTCGCAATTGTATTGGTCTATTCCTTCACCAAGCGCTTCACGCGCTGGTCACATGTAGCGCTGGGACTGGCAATGGGCATCGCGCCGGCGGCTGCCTGGGTCGCGGTCCGCGGCACGCTTGACCCGCGAATCCTGATATTGACGGCGGCGGTGGTCTTCTGGGGCGCCGGTTTTGACATTCTGTACAGTTGCCAGGACTTCGACTTCGACCACGCCGCCGCCATTTACTCTGTGCCGAAAGCCTTCGGCATTCGCACCGCACTGGTGATTGCGCGCAGCTTCCACGTCATCACTGTGCTGCTGCTGGCGTGGATGGTCGCGGCCTTCGGGCTAGGCAAGATCGCGATAGCTGGCGTGGTGTTCGTGGCGCTGCTTTTGATCTATGAGCACTCCCTGGTGAAGCACGACGACCTCAGCCGGGTGAACGCCGCGTTTTTCACTATGAACGGCCTGGTGTCGATGGCGTTCCTGTTCTTCATTGCTGGAGATTTGCTGCTGGCGAGGTGAGGTTGTCACATTCGTCTGTGATTTAGCAGCATGCACTGCGATATCATTGCAAAGATGCCTGATGCATTCACCAGCACTAAAGAACTCCGTCCCTTTCAAACCGACGATCCGCGCCTGCTGCCGATCCACGACAAGGTGATGGCGCAGGAGCGTCTCACGGCGGAAGACGGGCTGGCGCTCTATCGCTCCGGCGACATTCTGGCGCTGGGCTGGCTGGCCAACCACGTGCGCGAGCGCATGCACGGCGACACCGCCTACTTCAACGTTAACCGGCACATCAACTACACGAACGTCTGCGTGGCGGCCTGCCGCTTGTGCGCCTTTGGCCGCAAGAAAGACACCCCCGGCGCTTACACCATGGCGCTGGAGGAGGTTTGGAATACCGCCGCGTCCGGCTATACCGAAGCCATCACCGAATTCCACATTGTTGGTGGCCTGCACGCCGACCTGCCGTTCCAGTATTACGTCGATCTCCTGGCGGGGCTGAAAGAGCGCTTCCCGCAGGTGCACCTGAAGGCGTTCACCATGGTGGAGATCGCGTTCTTCTCCAAGATCGGAAAGATGACGCCGCGCGAAGTACTGGTGAAATTCAAAGAGGCCGGGCTGGATTCCATGCCCGGCGGCGGCGCGGAGATTTTTTCCGACCGCATCAGGCACATTATCTGCGATCACAAGATCGACGGCGACCAGTGGCTGGAGATCGCGCGCATCGCCCATGAGATCGGGCTGAAGTCGAACGCGACGATGCTGTATGGGCATGTCGAGAACGATGAAGACCGCGTCGATCACTTGCTGAAGTTGCGCGCGCTGCAGGACGACACCCACGGCTTCCAAACCTTCATCCCGCTGGCGTTTCATCCCGCCAATACTCCGCTCGAACATCTGCCCACCACTACCGGCATGAGCGACCTGAAGCAGATCGCTATCGGGCGGCTGGTGCTGGACAACTTCCCGCACATCAAGTCCTACTGGCAGATGGTGACGCCGAAGATGGCGCAGATCACGTTGCGCTTCGGTGCGGACGATATCGACGGAACGGTGGTGGAAGAGAAGATCTACCACGATGCCGGCGCCACCACCCCGCAAGGCCTGCGGCGGCAGGAGTTGATCCGCCTGATCACCGAAGCCGGCCGCATCCCCTTCGAGCGCGACACGCTCTACCGGCCAGTGACGCGGACGGAAACGACAGTCACGGTCGCCGTCTAGCAAGAGACAACGCAGAAAGCAGTCGGAACGTCGCTCGGCCTCTGCCAGAGAGCCGGTTTTTTAGCTTCATCTGGAAGCCAGCGCTGTAGTGATCGGCTTGATCAAGTGGCGCCTCTTCTGCAATTGCCGCCAGAGATCGTACTGAAGCTGCGCCTTGGCGAAGAAATCCGGGGACAGAGCCAACGCCTCGCCCAAGCGGACGCTCAGTTCCACGCTGACCGCATTTCGTCCGTTGAGAATGCGCGACAGGGTAGCTCGCGCCACGCCGATATGCTCGGCCAGCTCGGTAACGCTGCGGTCTCCCATGAATTCCCGGAGAAGTTCCCCGGGACTGGCTGGATTGTGCATCATCATACTCACATCCTAGTGATAATCCCAATAGTCAACCAGAATGGCGTCTTCTCCGTCGAAGGAGAATGTCAATCGCCAATTTCCGCTGACGGTGACGGCCCAGTGCCCCTTCAGGTCGCCTTTCAGGCGATGCCAGCCCCAGCCTTCCCGGTTCATGTCCAGCGGCGTAGATGCCAAATTCAGCGTGGTCAGCAAAATACGGAGCCGGGCCGCGTGCTTTGGCTGTATCCCCGCTTTCGAACCAGTAAGAAAAAACTTCTCGACGCCCTTTTGGCGGAAGGACTTGATCACTGGCTGATAGTGTAACACTTGATGTTACAGCAAGCAATGCGTTTCATCGGTAGGTAGTGCCCTAATTTAGTCGGCATACTCGGTGTCTGCGTTGCGGGTTGAAACAAAACTCCTCATTTGCGGGTCGTACTTCTTCATAAAACCCATGTTTCTCGTGATGCCGAGGTCGTCAGCGTACCAGATGGTGCCGACAAAATAGATTTGCTTAGGGGTAAATCTCGGCGTTCCGCCAGACGTGAGGGCATCACTTTCCCTGAAGGGCCTCAGTTACATCCTCCCCGCAGTTGAAGAAATGAACATTGGCCGCTCCCAGCTCCAAACTGTACTTTTCTATGGAATAGGTGCCCTCAACCCGTGGCAATGTTGCCGATTCAATCGCCTGAGCGTAAATCTCGCTTTGCACAATATGGGCAGTGGCCCCGCCGGTATTGAAAACAGCAAACTCAATCCTCACATAGGGCCTTTCGCCGAGGAGTGCTTCCTTAGGATACTACCCGCCCGTAGGCATAGGCTGGTCACTTCTTCTGTTCCGGCGCCAGATACCTTTGCGGCATGGGCGGCCAGCCGATGGAGTTGCCTTGGAACAGCGCCGCCGCCGTCTCGTAGCGTTTGCCGTTTCCATCGTGCACGGCGAAGCGGCGCGGATGTTCCGGCGGGCCGCTCCACAGGCAAACGCCGGCGTAGGCGCCGTCCTTGCGCAGGATGTAGTAGCTCATGTCGATGTACTGCAGCTTGCGCTGGTCGCCATTGACGAGCCATACCAGCCGCTTCAGCGCATCCATGCCGGCATCGCGCGGAGACATGCCGTGCCGCATGTTCTCGACGATGGTGTGCGCGCCGCAGACCAGAATGTTCTCTTCGCCGTTGCCGGTGGCGCCGGCTGAGCCGACGTCCTGATCGGTGTAGCAGCCGGCGCCGATGATCGGCGAATCGCCGGCGCGTCCGGAAAGCTTCCACGCCAGACCGCTGGTGGTGGTCGCGCCCGACATCTCGCCCTTCTCGTTGATCGCCGAGCAGTGAATCGTTCCGTGCGGCGGATGCAGCACGCTCTCGACGGCGGCGGCGCGAAACTCCGGCTCAATGCCAAGCTGCGCCGCGAGAACTTCGATCTTCTCCACCCGCTCCTGATAAAGCTCAGACTGGCTTGCGCCTTCCTCTGGCAGCTTGTACTTGGGATTCAGCAGTCCGGGTCCCCACCAGTCCTTGTTGGACATGGTTTCCTTCCACAGCAGCCAGATTTTGCGCGAGCGCTCAGTCAGCAGGTTCTCGCGCGGAAAGCCCATATCGAAGCCGAACTTCTGCGCGCCCTTGCCCACCAGCATCACGTGGCCGGTGTGCTCCATCACCGCTTTGGAGAGCAGCGAAACGTTCTTGATCTCTTCCACTGCGGCCACTGCGCCGCCCATTCGTGTAGGGCCGTGCATACAGCAGGCGTCGAGCTGCACCACGCCGTCTTCGTTAGGCAGGCCGCCCAGTCCCACGCTCATGTCGTTGGGATCATCTTCCGGCCCGGTGATCACTTGCATCACCCCATCCAGCGTATCGCCGCCACTGGTCAGCACGGCGTAACCGCGATCGAGATAGTTGTAGCCATTGGCGGCGCAGATGATGACGGGCTGCCTGGGTGGCTGGCCGGGCAGAGCGGCGCTTGTACCGGACTTGTTTTGTCCCTGAAGATCAAGGGCGAGCGAAGCGGAACCGACGGCGGTAGTGGCGATGAAATCGCGGCGTGAAAACTTCATGCGAGTGCCTCACAAACGAAGCAGGATAGCACAGCCCCAGAAGCTTGCTGAAAAAGTGGGAGAAAACGGGCCTCCCGACTAAAGTCCGCTAGAAAAAAAGCTTTGCAACGGCGCACCTAAAGGTGTGCCCTTCAAAGCGCCCCACGAGCGACTATTCAGCAAACTACTAGCGCACTGGCGGCTGCTGTTCGTCCGTCTCCTGCGCCGCGACTGCAAACCAGCGGCCCTTGAAGAAGTAGAGGACGTCGGTGAAGCGGATGCGCAGTACCGGGTGACCCTGTTGATCACTGATGGCGTTCACGCCGTGCACTACCGCGGTATCGCCAAACAAGTTGGCTTCCATCTGGGTGAGTTTCTGCCGGTAAAGGTCCTGCTCGCGGTGCAAGGCCAGCTCGTGCAGCACCTGCGCCCTGGGGCGAAGCACGCCCGTACGCGAAGTGTCGCTAAAATCAAGCGCCAACATGCATTTAAGGGCAGCGGTGTTTTTGTGCTGCAACACCTGCAGCCAGGTCTGCTCAAACTGCAAAGCTGAGGCTTTATCGAGCTTCCATTGGCCCGCAGGATAAGCGGTGCAGGAGGAAGCGAATAGCGGACTGGCAGAAGCCAGCAGAAAGGTCAACAGCCACAGGCGCAGATTCACACCAGGCTCCCTTCAAAGCGAAGGCACAGCCGGTAGCTGTGCCTTCGTGTTGAACTTCCCCATAATACTAGCCCGCGGCCCTCAGTGCCGTACTCTGGCCGGCCCGGAAACGCAGCAGCGCGGCGATACGCCCAATGCGATCGAACTCCTCGTCCTCAGGGATGTAAACCAGCTCGACCCCGGTGCGGATAGCGCGCCCAACAATGGCGTCGCCGATGTCCTCCAGTTCGGTATTTTCTTTGCCGCATACGGCGCAGGTGGGGCTGAGGTGCAGGTCCATGTGGCCGCAGGAATAGCACTTCACGCCGGGCGCATGAAAGCTCGATCCCAGCAGCAACGTCAGGACCTCGCCCTGCTCCAGCGCGCGCAGCACGCGCCGCAGTCCAACGGCGCCGCGGCCGTTCCCATGCGCCTCGCCGACCACTTCCCGCACGAGGGCCTGTTTTTTGGCTGTCCGATACTCGGCTAGTTTCTCCCGGGCCATCTGCTTTACCTGCTCCGGGGTGGCCACCTTGGGATCGATGCGGAAGCGTCCGGCCAAACGCTGTCGCGCCAGAGACTGCAGTTGCGGCTCAATCTGCGACCAGACATCGTCGCGGCAGCCGATGAGCAGACGGTCGCAACTGCCGCGCTCAAAGTATTGCTCAATATGATCGGCCACCAGTTTAAAGTGCTGAGCGGCCTCGTTCATCTGCTTACGCTCTGCCTGACCTCCCTCATAGTCCGCCCGGCCAACGCTCTTGCTGCGGCGGGTCAATTCGTTGATGAAGTCCTCCTTCTCGACGATGCGGTCGTTCTGCAGCTCGAAGACGCGCGCTTTGGTGCGATCGGCCAGCAACACGCAGGCGCGCAACTCGCCGTCCAATACCGCGGCCAGCGGCTGGAGATGAAAGCGCTGGCTGACCGCGATTTTCGGCTTCAGCAACTGGGCGGGAATGTCGAACTCGCGCCAGAACCCCTCCTGCCCGCAGGCGAAGATCGCCTTCGCCTTACCAGTGCTGCCGCGCAGCGGGTCCACCATGCCGCTGATTTTCTCCAGATCAGCGCGCGTCGAGCCGTTCTTGCCATGCTTCTCGGCTTCGTGCAGCGCACTGCGAATCAGGTCCTTCACCAGGATCGCTTCCTGGTGGTGCGATTTATTGAGCGGCGTCGAAGGCTGGTAGTAGAACGTGATCGCGTACCCTTCCGCCGATCTAAAATTAGCCAGTTCTCGGATGTCATCGCGTGTGATCATTCCGGTTCTCCTGTGCAGTTTTTAAGTTGGATTGGAAGCGGGGACCGCGGCGCAGCCCCCGAAATCAGGCGCTCTTGGCATACTCCAGGAGCTTGTCCTTGAGAGGATCGCGAATGGGCAAGGCGCGTTGCAGGTGATCGCCGGCCCGGCGAATGGCTGCGCGCACCTCCTCCACGGCGTGATTGCTGATGTCGGCAATCTCTTGCAAAGTGAAACCCTCAATCGTGTACAGGATGAAGGCTTCCTGTTCCTCGCGTCCGGCGCGGCGCAGGCTTGTCTCCACCAGGGCGATCAACTCGCGTCGCGCCGCCAGTTCTTCCGGGGTATTGGCCCTGGTATCAGGGATGACGTCCTCCTCCATCAGTTTGTCATCGGGCTGATGGAACTGTAACAGCGCGTCGTCGGTAGCCTGCACATTGGGCTGGCCGTGGGAACGCTCCAGAGGAATGTGACCGTCGTCCTGACCGGCCGACGCCAAGCGGTTAATGGCTTGGCGAGCCAAGCAATGCACCCAGGCCTCCAGCTTTGTGCGCTCCGGCTTGTCATTGCGCTCGTCCAGCGCATCGGCGATGGCTTCATCCACCACCTCTTGCACTGTGACCTGGCCCTCCGCTAGCTGTCCCTGGTCTTCGCGGTACTGCAGTTCGCGCCGAACGAAGCGCTGCAGCCGCGGCAGGTTGAGGTTGACATAGGAAGAGATGTCGGTAAAGGAGATGATCTCTGGGCGGACCGCCGCAACGGTCTGCTCGAAGGGGACTGTTCCCACCACAGCGGGGCTCGAAGCGCGACGACGCGGCCACTTGTGGTGGCTGCGCAGCAGTTGCTTGTGCCGCTTCACCTGCTCCGTAATATCGTTGAAGGCGGCTTTGACCGCCGCAATCGCGGTGGGACTACTTTCCTCAGATGCCATCTGCCCCGAGGGCACGCGCAGGTTTAGCGACACGGCAATGCCCGGGCGAGCCGAGTTTTCCTCGATGACGCCTTTTAAATTCACCAGTTCAGGACGAAAGACCTGCAGGTAGCGCCCCAGCTTCTCCACTTGTTGGTTGATGAGTTTTTCCAGATCGGGCGTCTTCGCAACCTTGTAGCTGACATGCACGTTCATGAAAAGCCTCGCCGGGTGGATCGGCTTCCACCCGCAGCTACAGTCCCTTGTCTAGTAGAAATTTTACTCCTCTTACTACAGAAGCAAGCAGAAAATGAGGAGTTGCTTTGTGCGGCGAGTTGTCTCGCACGGGGCCGGTTTCCCCGTGCCCTTTCGGGAATGGCGTGCGCTCCGGCTGGGGGACGCACTATCCGCCTTCTCTCGCCGCCTTTCTGCGCTCGCCTTCGGCGCGGGAGGCTTCGCGGCGGCGCAGCGCGCCTTCGTAGCGGCGCTTGTCCTCTTCGGTCTCCGGAATCACCGGCGCCACCTCCAGTTTTCTTCCGTGCCGGTCCACAGCAACAAAGGTGAGATACGCGGTCGCCACCTTTTGCCGGCTACCGGAGATGTAGTTTTCCACCAGCACCTTTACGCCAACCTCCATCGAGGTGTGAAAGACGCGATTCACCGCCGACTGCAGCAGGACCATGTCGCCCACGTGCACAGGTACCAGGAAGTCGATGTGGTCCATCGAAGCCGTGACAGCGTAGGACTGGGAATGACGGTGCGCCGCCAGCGCCCCAGCCAGGTCGATCCAGTGCATCAGGCGGCCGCCCAGCAGCGCTCCCAGTGGGTTGGTGTCGTTCGGCAGGACCAGTTCGATCATCTCCGATTTGGACTGGCTTACCGGCTTGGGTTTCAGATTTGCTCGCTCTTGTTCCATGTCCTTAATCAGTTTCGAGTTTCAAGTTTCAAGTTTCAAGTTTCGAGCTACCTACCCGATCCAACGGCCTAAAAAAACGCCCTGCAAGGCCACGTTGTTATCCCGTTCTCCGCTGCATCTGCGCCTGCAGATAACACTCGGCCAGGCGTTGCAAGCAAGCATTCTCATGCCTTTCGAGCCAGACGCCACTCACCTTGTCATACACCAACTCGCCATGGCTGGCCGGCAGGTACGCGCGTTCGCAGGCAAACAAAACCCGCACAATTCCGTCGCGCTCTTGGCCGCCGGGGGCCGCTTTTGCCTGCGTTGGGGTGGAGAGCGCGAAGCGTACCGCATCAGCGTCGCGCTCGGCGGGGAGTCTATGGCAGTCCCTCGCATAGCCCATATTGCACGCCGACTTCAGCTCTTCCGGGTTGGGACGCGTGCCCTCATGGCCGGGAGCCGTACACATGCCGCTCCATCCCGCGCCAAGGGGAAGCCGCTGCGGAAAGGGCCAGTTGGAGTCGAACCGATCTTCGGGCATGAAAAAGGGACAGGCCACACAGCCTCGCGAATGAAACGCCAATGCTAATTGTACCGGCTATTCGCCTTTCGTTTTTGGCTCTTGGCTCTTCGCCACTCGCTATTCATTGTTCCCTTTTTATCAGTTGACGAAAGGCGAAAAGCAAACAGCGAATAGCGAAAATGCGTTACCATGCGATGATCGCTGCAGGAGAAGCTATGCCCGACGAGAGCCGCCGCGACAGCCTCAAGCAAATCCTCGCCAGCAATCCCGACGACGCCTTTGCACGTTATGCGCTCGGGCTGGAGTACTCCGGCTCGGGAGAGACCGACGCCGCGCTGGCCGAGTTCCAGCTCCTGCTGGCGGCGCATCCCGACTACACCAACGGATATTTCATGGCCGCGCAGACGCTCGCCAGCGCCGCGCGCACGGATGAGGCATGTGCCATGCTGAGGCAAGGCATCGACTGTGCGCGCCGCACCCGCAATCAGCACGCTCTCGCCGAAATGGAAGGCATGTTGGATGAGCTGGAGCACGGCTGAGCGTTGACTTCCGGCGGACCATCTCTTCGCTGGATTTCCCTGTCACGTGACCTTCGTCACCCTCCCGTGTGACGGTCACAGGCGTAGAATACAAACATTCGCAATTGCCGCCACGGGGCAAGACGGCCGTGACCCTGGAGGTATTCCGCCCTTGAGCAATTTTCCGCAAACTCTGGCTGAGCTGCGCCGCAGTCAGCAATTCTGTGAAGAGCGCCTGCGCCACCGCCGCGTAAAAGACGAGCTACGCGACAATCTCATTGCCCGCCTGCGGAGCGAGGGTCCGGTCTTTCCCGGGATTGTGGGCTACGACGACACCGTAGTGCCGCAGATCATCAACGCGCTGCTGTCGCGGCATAACTTCATCCTGTTGGGACTGCGCGGGCAGGCCAAGAGCCGCATCCTGCGGGCGCTGACCACGCTGCTCGATCCGCAGCTCCCCTACCTGGGCGGCTGCGAGATCCACGATAATCCCTACGCGCCCATCTGCCGCCGCTGCCGCGAGTTGTTGGCCGCGAATCCCGATGATGCGGCGATCGCCTATTTGACGCCGGAGGAGCGCTACGTCGAAAAGTTGGCCACCCCCGATGTGACCATCGCTGACCTGATCGGCGACATCGACCCCATCAAGGCAGCCAAGGGCGGCCACGATCTGGGCAGCGAGTACACGGTGCATTACGGGCTGCTGCCCCGCGCCAATCGCGGCATCTTCGCCATCAACGAACTGCCCGATCTCGCCGGCAAAATCCAGGTCGGCTTGTTCAACATCATGCAGGAAGGCGATGTGCAGATTAAGGGTTACCCGGTGCGCCTGCCGCTGGACGTGGAACTGGTGTTCAGCGCCAACCCTGAGGACTACACCGCGCGCGGCAAGATCATCTCGCCGCTGAAAGACCGCGTCGGCTCAGAGATTCGCACGCACTATCCCGCGACGCTGGAGGAAGGCATCGCCATCACCGCGCAGGAGGCGTGGACGTCGCGCAACGGCCATCCCTTGCAGGTGCCGGAGTTCATCCGCCAGGTGATTGAGCAGGTGGCCTTCGTGGCGCGCGAAGATAAGCGCATCGACAAGCGCTCCGGGGTGAGCCAGCGGTTGCCGATCAGCGCCATGGAAAACGTCATCTCCAACGCCGAGCGCCGCGCCATTCGTTGCGGCGAGAAGCTGGTGGTGCCTCGCGTCGGGGATATCTATGCCGCCATGCCGGCGATGACCGGCAAGCTGGAACTGGAGTACGAAGGCGAGCTCAAGGGGGCCGACACCGTGGTGCGCGAGATTATCCGCGCCGCTGTCGCCCGCACCTACGATACGTATTTCCACGGCCACAACAACATGAACCAGGTGGTGCAGTGGTTCGATTTGGGCGGCGAGATCCAGTTGCGCGATTCCTCAGGCGCGCACGAGATGCTGCACAAGCTGCGCGCCATCCAGGGGCTGCTGGACAAGCTGAGCGGCCTGGGGCTGAGCGGCAAGGAGCCTTCGGAGATGCTGGTGTCCGGGGCGGAGTTCATCCTGGAGGGCCTCCACGCGCACAAGCGAATTGGGCGCAGCGAGGAGCGGACGTTCACCGCCGGCGAAAAGCAGCCAGCGCGTGAGAAACCGCGCCTGCACGACGAGGACGAAGAGCGCGATTTTCGCCGGCAGAGAAGGACGTTCAATTAGTTGTCGGTTGTCGGTTGTCCGTTGTCGGTGAAAAAGACCATCGGGTTCAAATGGGCCTGCTATGAGTCGCGACCCATAACGGACAACTGACAACCGACAACCGACAACTGCTTCACATGAAATTCGTTAAGTACAAGAAATACGTTCCCGAGCCGGCCTCCGAAATGAGCATGGAGGACCTGCTCAACACGCTATCCGACTATCTGTTGGAAAGCGGCTTCCGCCAGCAGTACATGGACTTCTATGACCTAAACAATGCCGAGCAAACGTTGGAAGACCTGCGCCAAGCCATCGCCGAGGCGCTGATGAACAGCGACCTGCTCGACGAGCAGATGCGCCAGCAGATCGAGAACCTGAGCAACGAGCAGCTTGAGCAGCTGGTCGAGCAGCTTATCGACCGGCTGGAGCAGGAGAATTACATCACCATCGATCAGCCCCACGATCCCTCGCGGCCTTCCACCGTGGGCGGACAACTGGGCGAGGCGCAATCGCAGGCACGGTTCGAGGTCACCGACAAGGGGTTGGACTTCCTTGGCTTTCGCGCCCTACGCGATCTGCTGGGATCGCTTGGCAAATCGAGTTTCGGGCGACACGACACGCGCGATACCGCAACCGGCATCGAAGCCAGCGGCGCGTCGAAGACCTACGAGTTCGGCGACACGCTCAACCTCGACATCACGGCCACGCTGTCCAATGCCATCCAGCGCGAGGGTCTGACGCTGCCGCTGAATATCGAGTACAACGACCTGCAGGTCCATCAGTGCGAGTACCAGTCTTCGTGCGCAACCGTGCTCATGCTGGACTGCTCGCACTCGATGATTCTGTATGGAGAGGACCGTTTCACGCCGGCGAAAAAGGTTGCCATGGCGCTCTCGCACCTGATTCGCACGCAGTATCCGGGCGATTCGCTGTCGCTGGTTCTGTTCCACGATTCGGCGGAGGAACTGCCGCTGTCGCAACTGGCGCGGGCGAAGGTCGGCCCGTACTACACGAATACGCGCGAAGGCCTGCGCATGGCGCAACGCATCCTGCAGCGTCAGCGCAAGGACATGAAGCAGATCGTGATGATCACCGATGGCAAGCCCTCGGCGCTGACGCTGGAAGATGGCCGGATCTACAAGAACGCCTTCGGGCTGGATCCGCTGGTGGTCAGCGAAACCTTAAAGGAAGTTTCGAAGTGCAAGCGCTCTGGCATTCTGATCAATACCTTTATGCTGGCATCGGATTACGGTCTGGTGCAGTTCGTGCAGAAGGTAACTCAGATGTGCCGCGGCAAGGCGTATTTCACCACGCCCTACACGCTCGGCCAGTACTTATTGATGGATTACATGTCGCGCAAGACCAGGACAGTACATTAAAAGCAGTTGTCGGTTGTCAGTTGTCCGTTGTGCCGTGTCCGGCAATAATCGAACGCGCTGGGTTACGGCGCGTCTCACGGAAGAGAACCACTGACACTGACAACTGACTACTGGTAACTGGCAACCGGCGATTGACCACTGCTCACGGGCCACTTTTTCTCCAATCCATCTCCTCCACAAACTGCCTGGAGTCCCGCCAGCCCGCTCTTACTTTCACGAATAGCTCAAGAAATACCTTCGTGTTCAGCAGGCGCTCGATCTGCAACCGCGCGCCGGTGCCGATCTTCTTCAGGGTCGACCCTTGTTTGCCGATCAGGATCGCCTTCTGCCCTTCACGCTCGCAATAGATGGTCGCCGCAATGCGTGTCAGCTTGTCAGCCTCCTCGTACTGCTCGATCAGAACGCTGGTGGCATGGGGCACCTCCTGCTCGGTTGCCAGGATCACCTGCTCGCGAATCAACTCCGCAACCAGGAAGCGTTCGGGCTGATCGGTGATCTGGTCTTTCGGGAAATACCGCGGACCCTCGGGGAGCGCTTTCACCACAGAATCCAGCAACGTGTCCAGTCCATCGCGCTTCAGCGCCGAAATCGGGATTACCTCCGCAAAGCCGTGCAGTGACTTGTACTCGTCAATCAGCGGCAGCAGTTTCTGTTTCTCCAACGCGTCAATTTTGTTCAGCAGCAGGAAACAGGGCTGACCACTCTTCTTGACGATGTCGAGGACGAACTTGTCGCCCGTGCCGAATTTCGCCGTCGCATCCACGATGAGCAGCAGCAGATCGCAGCCTTCCAGCGCGTCGTAGACTTCCTTCATCATGCGGCGGTTGAGCGAGTTCATGGGCTTGTGAATGCCGGGCGTGTCAACCAGGACGATCTGGCCGGCCGGCCGCTTCTTGCTCCGCTCTCCATTGATGATGCCCTGGATGCGATTGCGCGTCGTTTGTGGCTTGCGCGTGACGATGGCAAGCTTTTCCCCCACCAGCGCATTCAGCAGCGTGGATTTACCCGCGTTGGGACGTCCGATGATGGAGACAAAGCCGGAGCGAAAGGGCATAGGCGTACAAACCAAGTCTATTCTGGCAGAACGGCTATGACCAAAAGAATGTGCAATGGAGGTTCACCATTCCGTGATTCCGCTCGTTTGGCCCGGACTGTTTCTCTGGACCTCCGCCAAGAGGCGACTGGCGCTCGACGATATGCCTTCATCCCCGTCGGCGCCTGTACCACCAAAGATAAAGCACCAGCAGTGCGGTGGCGGCGATTGCAACCCCATTGACACGGGCAATAATCTGCATCAAGCGATCCCAGTGGCGCCCCACCAGATAGCCAGCGCTTGAAATAGACGTTACCCAACAGGCGGCGCCTAGAAAGTTGTAGATGGCGAACTTCTGCCATGGCATAGCCAGAACGCCTGCCAGCGGGCCGGCAATGACCCGCATACCGAATACAAAGCGCGCAAAAAGTATCGTGACCGCCCCATACTGTTGGAACAATTTCTCGCCACGCGAGAGGGTACGGTCAGAGATGTGAAAGAAACGCTGATGGCGCTCGAGTAATCGCCGTCCGCCATAACGGCCAATCCAGTACCCGAGGTTGTCGCCGGCGGTACACGCCAACGTGGCCACTAAAATGATGAGTCCCAGACTAAGCTCTTCGCGCTCATGTGCGAGAAAGCTGGCGAACAACAACACCGTCTCACCGGGCACTGGAATACCGGCGTTCTCCAGCAGCAAGGTGATGGCGAGAGTCCAGTATCCATGCGAGGTGAAATGCCCTTGTAAGAACGCAAAGATGTCAGGCAACATGCGGAGTCCTAGCTAGAAGCTATCTCATAATGACTAAAAAGCATAAACTTCGATCTCCCGCCGGGGGTAAAGCCCTGGTTTAATGACCCTGGACGGCTCGGCTAAAGAACCTGCTGAAAAAGTCCTGGTTCGCTTGAGCCGGGGCGGGCGAAATATAAAGGGCTTGGCGGCACAACTCACCACTGAAGTCGTGCCCTGTTACAAGGCATGCGGAGAGGGACTTTTTCAGCAGCCTGTAAAGCCGCGTCCCGTCAAAACTGATGTATGAGATAGCTTCTAGTAACTACGTCCCACCTGTTTGGGTTGCAAGCTGGCACGCACGCGGTCCACCCGCCGCTCGGTCGATTCCAGCACTTCGAAGCGCAATCCATTCTCCTGAAAGACCTCGCCCGCCTTGGGAATGTGCCCGGCAAGTTCGCTGACCAGTCCGGCAATCGTCGTCGCTTCCTTCTCCTCTGGTCGCACGCCGAGCAGCTTTTCCAGCAGGTCCACATCAGTGTTGCCGTTGAAAATGTAGGAGGTTTCGCTTTCTTTCACGATTTCGGATTTCTCGTGCTCGTCGCGAATTTCGCCGACGATCTCTTCGACGAGGTCTTCAATGGTCACCAAGCCGGCCACGCCGCCGTACTCGTCAACCACGATAGCCAGGCGGAGATTGTCGCGCTGCATCTCGCGCATCAGTTCGCTGCCCAGCTTGGTCTCGGGCACGAAATACACATCCGTCTTCATCAGGTCGCGCACCGTCTTGGTGTGCGCCTCGACGTCGGTTACCTGCAGCACATCCTTGGCGTAAACAATCCCCCGGATGTGATCGATGTCGCCCTCGTACACGGGTATGCGCGAGTAGGAATATTTCTTTAGCAGCTCGGTGAATTCCTCCACCGTAGTGGTGAGGGGAACAGCCACGATCTCCGGGCGCGGGGTCATCACCTCGCGCACGGTTTTGTCGCCGAACTCCACCACCGATTGGATCAGGTCGCGATCGCTTTCCTCCAGAATTCCCTCTTCCTGTGCAGCTTCGATGAGCGCGTCCACCGCCTCGGAGGGACGTTCCGCCTGTGGCCCGGGGTGCTCTTTGGTCAACGAGGTCACGGAAAGTCCAAAGCTAACAATCAGCGTGACCGGCAGCGCGAGATAGATGAGCACGCGCAGCACCGGCGCCCATCCGGCCAGCCACTCGCCTTTGGTGCGCACGAAGAAGAGGTGGGGTAGCAACTGATGGAAGATGACGATGATGAACACCAGGCTGACGGCGGCCTGCACAAAATCCAGCACGACCCAGCGCTTTTCCATGAACAGCGCATAGCCGATAAGCACGCCGATGCCGGCCATGGATAATTGGGTCAGCACCGCCATGGAAAGCGCAGCGCGCTCGCGGCTCACATGCAGGCGAGGCTCGACGCGCTCCTCATAGGCCTCGATGTTCTCCTCGAACTCGCGTGCCAGGAACTTGCCCATTTCCGCGTAGAGGCGGTCCACATAAGAGACCAGGGTGAGAAGGCCCATCAGCAGCAGCGACAGAAATGCTAGCGGAAGGCTCATTTGCGGCGTCCTGGACGTGCGGCGGAGCGTGCGTGGGTGGCTGCGGCGTTGGCACGTTCGATCAGCCCCAGCGGCAGCTTGAATTGCCGGCGCAACGCGAGTTCCTGCGCGGACATCTCACCGTCGTCGCATTCGTGATCGTAGCCAGCCAGATGCAGCAGTCCATGAAGAATAAGAACCTTCAGCTCAGTCTCCAGCGAGTGCCCCAGTTCGGCGGCATTGGCAGCGGCAATCTCCTCGGAGATAGCGAGGTCGCCCGCAATCTTCGGCGCAGCGGCGGGAAACGAAAGCACATCGGTGGCTTGGTTCTTTCTGCGGAAGCGAAGGTTCAGCGCCTTCAGCTCGCGGCTGGAGGTAATGCGAATGTTGACCTCGCCGCGCAGCTTCACCGCATGTGCGGCTTGCGCCGCGAAGCGTGCCAGGGCGCGCCGCGGCAGTTCGTCGCCGTCATGTTCCAGGCTGATCACTTGCCGTCTCAAGAACAAAGGGGAGGGCCAGGAAGCCCTCCCGCAATATGGTATCAAGTTGCTATTCGGAAATACGCTCGGGCAAAACCGGGGCTTCGCTGGGAGGGGCCTCGGCCAAAGAAGCCTCACGATCGACGTTGTTGCTATCGGCTTGCGTGTCGCTGTTGCGCGGAGTGACGTAGCTGTTGCCGTTCTTCACTTCCAGCGAGAGCGACAATTGCTCGTTGCGACCTTTGTAATCTTCATAAGCGCGGATGATGCGCTGCACCAGGTGATGGCGCACCACGTCGCCTTCATCGAAATAGCAGAAGTGTATGCCTTCGACATTGCTCAGAATATCCATAGCTTCCACCAATCCGCTGCGGTTCACGTTGGGCAAATCGATCTGGGTGACGTCGCCGGTAATCACCGCCTTGGAGTTGAAGCCTAGCCGCGTGACAAACATCTTCATCTGCTCGGAGGTCGTATTCTGCGCCTCATCGAGGATGACGAAGGCATCGTTCAGCGTGCGCCCGCGCATGAAGGCGATGGGCGCGATCTCGATCACGTTCTTCTCCAGATATCGCTCCACCTTGTCTGGCTCCAGCATGTCGTAGAGCGCGTCATACAACGGGCGAAGGTAGGGATCGACCTTCTCCTGCAGCGTTCCCGGCAGGAAACCCAGGCGCTCGCCGGCTTCCACCGCCGGCCGCGCCAGCACGATGCGGTTCACGCGTTTGGAAAGCAGCACCGAGATGGCCATGGCCACGGCGAGGTAAGTCTTGCCCGTTCCCGCGGGGCCGATACCAAAGACCATGTCGTGCTTCTCGATCGCTTCCAGATAGCGGCGCTGGTTGATGCTCTTAGGCTGCACCGTACGCTTGCCGAACGACCGCTGCTTGCCGGCCTCGGCCAAGCCGCGCAATGTGGCACTGGGATCGGAGGTGAGAACGCGAATCATCGTCCCCAGGTCGCCGTTGACGAAGGAATGACCGGCGCCCAACAGGTATTCGTAATCCGCAAACACCTGCTCGGCGCGGCCCACATCGCCGGCCGCTCCAATGATCTCAATTGAGTCGGCGCGCAGGTTGATGGCGACGTTCAGGCCATCTTCCAGCAGGCGCAGATTCTCGTCGCGGGTGCCAAATAGCGTCTCAATATTCGCGCTGATTTCGATATTCTTCTTCATTTACTTTAGAAGGCGACCTCCAGTTGGGTTTGGGCCCAGAACAGTTGAGCGCTCGGCCAGAGAAAACACTCCAAGGCCACGGCCGTTTGGCAGCGAAATGCAGGATGCGATCAGGGCGGGAAGCACGGCCGGAAATAAATCCAAGCCAAAAACAACTCTCATTGGGCGTAAGCCTACCCCTGAAATGGGCCAGAGTCAATCCTACAGACGGGCCGGTCGGTGCCAGGCGAGGTACGTTCGTTGAACTTCGCGTAATTCCCTCCGCCACATTTTAGATGATAGGCGCCGCCAAAGGGAGTGCTCACCATTTTGGGCTTTCACGGTTAGAACCGGCCTGCCCCCAGGGGGCCAGGCACGCGCCCCTGATCGCCAACAGCGCGTAAGCCTAGCACCGGCCGATGAATGGGAAGTAAATGTGCAAAGTACGAAAGAACACGGGCTCCTATGCTGGATTTGGGCGGAGCCTCACCTCGACGAAACACTCCCTCAAAGCGCCGTAAGACTACTTCTTCAGTACCTTTCCCGTGGTGGCGTTGACATAGGCCAGAAAACCCGATTTCTTGTCGCCCCACATCACATACCAAACCGGGGACGGGAAGCTGTACCCGTAGCCCAACTGAAAGTTCGCCAGCTTCTTTTCCGGGTTCTTCTTCAGCCAGGCCTCGCCGTCGCCGGCCGCTGCGGCGTAGGCCGCGTCAGAGTCAACCTGGACCTGGGACATGTCAATGCGCATGACTTCCCTTGTCTCTCCGGCCCAGGGAATCGGTTTCCCCACGGTCACGCCCTGGTAAATGTCCGGCGGCTGCGCCGCAACTGCATAGGTAAAGAGGCAGAAAGCGTGCTTGCCACTCGAAGCGAAGGTAGCCTCCCATACCGCAGCTTTGCCGGCTTCCTTCGCCAATCCCGGTACGTCTTTCGGCGTGAGGCGCAGCACCACGACATCGGGCGCCCATCTGTAAGCCGACTTGTACATCTCCCAATAGGCCGTCTTCGCCGTCACCGGCCCCGCGGGAGCGGCCGGCTCGGCCGCTTTGGCTGTGGGTTCATTGCCGGCAGAGGGCTGCGACGGCTGTGAGCAACTGCAAAGCAGTAAAAGGACCGCGATTGGAGCGACTGCCAGAGCGATTTTGCGCACCGCCAGCATAATCTCATCTCCTGCATAAAATCGTAAGACTGCGGGCCAGCTAACAACAGCATTATCTGTGGCAAAAGGGGAATGGGCTTCCCGCATCGGGAACGACTCTGGCCGGGCGCGCACGCTCCCTGCTGGCCCCCACCCGCAAATCGAGGCTGCAAAGGCCTGCGATCGGCAGGCCCCAGACTCCCGAGCCTGCGAGTTGCTGGAGAGCCTCAGCTTCCAGTAGAATCAACTATTCAACTTACTTGAGAGATTTCTCAGCAAGGACCACACAAAAGTATGGCGAATCATTTTTCGGCGCTGAAGCGTGCCCGTCAAACCGAGAAGAAGACGGCGCGCAATCGCACCAACAAGTCGCGCCTGCGCGGGGCAATCCGTTCCCTCCGTCAGGCCATTGCCAAAGGCGATAAAGAAGCCGCCCAGAACACCTATCGCACCACAGTTTCGGTGGTGGACAAGGGCGTGCAGAAGGGCGTCATCCACCAGAACACTGCCAGCCGCTATAAGGCGCGCCTCAGCGCCAGAGTGAAGGCCGTCGCGGCGAAATAGGCACAAGCGGGCCACATCCAATTTCGGGCAGATTTGAAGGGGCGCGGCTTCAGTCGCGCCGACCCACCCATCGAGACTGTCATCACGAGCGGACTTCAGTCCGCGAGGGGTATCCTTTTCGTCTTGGCCGGAGAAACGATATCACCCAGAATCTCTGCCGTGCCTTTGCCGGAACCAATCCAGGCGCTCCGATTCACCTGAGCCTCGGCCGACGGCACAACGTCGGCAACCGGCTTGCCGAAACGCGCACACGAATTGGCTGCTTCGTCTTGGATACCTGTTGGAGAAGCGAAAGGCACTTGGCCTTGAATTCGGATATAGTGATTTCCCGCATATGATGACTTATATCAGTCGGTCCTGATGAGCTCGCCGATGGGGAGGGTTCCTCCAAAAGTATTTTTGTCGCCTTAGTGTAATGACAGCTCCCAGACCGCTCTCACAAAGCCACGCCGAACCGACCCCACAGCCCACCCGAGAATGTAGAGTGCTGCGGAAGCGAGCGCCCAGATTCCAGCTGCTCCTGTGGCGCAAACGACCCGCTTACGCTACCTCGTCGCAGCTTCCTTCCGCGTGCCATTGCTGCACCTGCGCCGTGAGGGGTTCTCAGCGGCGAGGGTCGAGCGGCACGCTCTTAGCCGTACAATTCGGACAACAACTCATACGCCCTGCGCATGTGAGGGATCACAATGCTGCCGCCAACCACAAGCGCGATGTTGAGCGCTTCCTCCTGTTCGGCACGGCTTACTCCGAGCCGGAAGCACTGGATGACGTGGTAGTTAATGCAATCGTCGCAGCGCAAGCAGGTCGAAGCCACCAGCCCCATCAACTCCTTGTACTTGGCAGGGAGCGCGCCCTCCAAATAGGTATTGTGGTCTAGGTTGTAAAAGCGCTTGACCAACAGATTGTCGGTTCTCTCTACATTCTCATTGAGTCTGGTGCGAACAGCTAAGAAGTGGCGTGCAATTGCACTCTTCTCCGCGACTTGTTTTTCGGAGTAAACATACGTCGGCTCTCGATGCTCAGGCATGCCATCAGGTTAGCAAATCCTGCCGCGCCGAAACACTGGACTTCAGGCCGCTGAAACCGGAACCAACACTGTAACGTCGAGAAGCGAAGATCTTGTCAGAGTTGGAAAGCAACCAGCATGTGGCTACGGCAATCGTGCTCGGAGCGCAAGTGTACTCCACTAATCGCGCCACCCTCAGAGTAGTTGTACGGCGCATTCTCGTACTTGCCCTGTTAAGTGCCATGGGTAGCTACGGCTAAGCTCCTGCCTTCGAGGGCAACTTTGGGCAAGTTACTCACATTCAAATCAGGCTGCCTGCTACACTATAAGTGCGCTCAATCCGGAGCCATGAAAGGAAAGCTATGGACCTGCAAAGTATCTTGCAGCAACTGCGACACCAGCGCAGCCAACTAGATGCCGCCATTAGCGCGCTGGAAGGAACATCGTCAGCGCCGCGGCGTGGTCGTCCACCTGCGTCATCGGCATCCTCGCGAAGCCGGCGAGGGCCTCGCCGAATGTCGGCTGAGGCGCGGGCGCGGATATCTGCCGCTCAACGTGCTCGCTGGGCGAAGCAGAAGGGCCAGACGACAAGTACAACAACCGGCGCGAACAGGGCCAGGAAGAAAGCCGGCGGTCGCAAAGGAATGAGCGCAGCGTCGCGGAAGCGGTTATCGGAGTTGATGCGGAAGCGATGGGCGGAGAGGAAGAAGCAGGCCTGAGGCTGCCACTCACGCGGTCGAGTAATCCCTCATCCGGGCCTGATCCTCATTCCTGAACTTCAAAGGCCGGCAGAGCCTCTTCCGCTCTGCCGGCCTTTCGTAACTTGCTCTACCGTCTTGGTCCGCGCCGCGGTCCGCGATCGCCGCGATCGCCGCCGCGCCCGCCCGGCCTGCCGCCATGGCCACCGTGACGGCTTCCGGCATGTTCCCTCCGCTCGGTATCGCGGTTGTAGTTCGGCTCCGGTTCATCGGCGCGCTCGTGCCCACCTTCGAAGGTCACGCCTCCACCGTCTTCAGGAGGAGCAGCCTCGCCTTCACCCTGCCCCATCTTGGCCCGCTGCTCACGCAGGATGGCCTTGCGCGACAGCTTGATGCGATTGCCATCGACTGCCAGCACCTTCACCAGCACCTGGTCGCCTTCCTTCAACTCGTCGCGCACATCGTTGATGCGATGCTCGGCGACCTCGCTGATATGCAGCAGGCCATCGGTGCCGGGGATAATCTCGACAAAGGCGCCGAAGTCCGCCAGCCGCGTGACTTTGCCGAGATACGTCTTCCCTACTTCGGCAGTCGCGGTGATATCGCCGATCATCTGCAGCGCCCTGGCCGCCGCGGTCTGGTCGGCTGACGAGACATTGACCTTGCCGCTGTCCTCCACGTCAATCTTCACGCCGGTAGCTTCCACGATGCCGCGGATCACCTTGCCGCCCGGCCCGATCAGATCGCGAATCTTATCGGTCGGAATCTGCAACGTGTAGAAGCGCGGCGCAAATTCGCTGATCTTGGTACGCGGCTCGCCGATCACCGCGTTCATTTTGTCGAGGATGTACAGCCGTCCGGCGCGCGCCTGGTGCAGCGCCTCGCGCATGATCTGCGGCGTGATTCCCATTACCTTGATGTCCATCTGCAGCGCGGTAATGCCGTCGCGCGTGCCGGCCACCTTGAAGTCCATATCGCCATAGTGGTCTTCCGCGCCGGCGATGTCGGTGAGAACGGCGTAGTCCTCGCCCTCCTTCACCAGGCCCATCGCCACGCCGGCGACCGATGCTTTCAGCGGAACGCCGGCATCCATCATGCTGAGCGAAGCTCCGCAGACCGTGGCCATCGAGGACGAACCGTTCGATTCCAGAATGTCGGAGACAACACGCATCGCGTAGGGCCAATCGGTATCGCTGGGCAGCACTGCGAAAAGCGCCCGTTCGGCGAGTGCGCCGTGACCGATCTCGCGCCGGCCTGCGCCGCGCAGAAACGCAACTTCGCCCACAGAAAACGGCGGAAAGTTATAGTGCAACATGAAGCGCTTTTTGGCTTCTCCCTCGAACGCCTCCAGCCGCTGCATGTCTTCGCTGGTGCCTAGCGTGGTGGTCACCAGCGCCTGGGTTTCGCCGCGGGTGAAGATCGCCGAGCCGTGCGTGCGCGGCAGCACCCCGACCTCGATCCAGATATCACGAATCTGATCGAACTTGCGCCCATCGGGACGTCGCCGCTCCTTGATGACCTGCTCGCGAAAGAACTGCTCGCGCAGCATGTCGAAGTACTTGCCGGCCTTCTTGCGGCCGTCTTCGTCCTCTTCAGGAATTGCCGCCCTGACCTCGTCTTTCAGTTGGTGGAGGAGCGAATAGCTCTCGTTCTTGGGGTGCTTTTCGGTGTTGGCGGCGTCGGCCAGGCGCTCGCCGATCTTCGCGCGCAGCTCGCTGAGATACGCTTCATCGACCACCACGGGCTCGACCGCGCGCTTCGTCTTGCCGGCCTTGTGCGCCAACTGGTTGATCGCAGCGCAAATTTTCTTGATCTGCTCGTGCCCGTATTCAATGGCCTCGACGACCACGTCCTCCGAAACCTCGCGCGCGCCCGACTCGATCATCACGATGCCTTCCGACGTCCCTACCACCATCAGGTTCAGGTCGCCGTCGCGCTGCTCGGCATAGGTCGGATTGATGATGAACTGGCCGTTCACGCGCCCCACGCGCACCGCGCCAATCGGGCCATGAAACGGAATATCTGAAACGCTCAGCGCCACCGAGGCGCCGTTGATGCCGGAGACGTCCGGATCATTCTCCGTGTCGGCTGAAAGCACCATGGCGATCACTTGCGTCTCGCAGCGAAAACCTTCCGGAAACAGTGGCCGGATGGGCCGGTCGATCTGCCGGCTGGTCAGGATTTCGCGCTCGCTGGGCCGCCCTTCGCGCTTGATGAAGCCGCCGGGGATGCGCCCCGCGGCATAGGTGTACTCGCGGTAGTCGACCGTGAGCGGGAAAAAGTCCACGCCCTCGCGCGGTTCGGCGTTGGCACAGGCGGTGGCCAGCACTACGTTGTCGCCCATGCGCACCATGCAGGAGCCGTGCGCCTGCTTCGCCAGTTTTCCGGTCTCAAAGTGAATGGATTTGCCGCCCGGCAGCTCCACGCTGATTTCATGCTTGTTGACGCCATGTAGTGTGGCCGTCATTTCTTCGTTCATTTGCTAATTTTCCTTCCGTCTAAGCGCAACCGAGTGGATCTCTAACGTTTGTCATCCCCACCGAGCCCGCCAGTTCGCCAGAACAGGCGAGGCGAGCGGAGGGACCTGCTTTTCGCCGCGATGGTCATCCCTACCTGCACGCTTCTGTCGCCATTGAACGGGCGAGCGCGCCGGAGCCATAACATCTTTGCCAGCCGCAAGCGTGAGCCCGCGGCTAACGTGCAATAGTGGATTCACGAGCCCCCCTTCCCCAAGGTCTCCCGGCAGGCGCCTCTTTGCGCTTGTTGGGGTGGTTGACGGGTGCCACAATCCTTAGCAACGATATGGGAGAGGGAGTTAAATCAGCCGAGAGAACCTGGAATGTCGTGGGCGCACCCCGCGCGCCAATCTCTCGCACCTGAAAGCCGCGTCTTCCCCGCAGCGCCACATCCGCGCCGCCGGGATTGCCACACCTTCCGATTTCAGCGCCGGCAGCCCTACTTACGGATGCCCAGCTTCTGAATCAGCGTCTTGTAGCGCTCGGTGTCGGACTGTCTGAGGTAGTCGAGCAAGCTGCGCCGCTTGCTCACCATCATGAGAAGACCTCGCCGGGAGGCGTGGTCCTTCTTATGGGTCTTGAAATGCTCCGTCAGTTCACCAATCCGCTCGCTCAGAATGGCAACCTGCACCTCCGGCGAACCCGTATCAGTCGCATGCGTGCGGTGCTGGTCAATCAAGGCGGCTTTTTTCTCTCGGGCTAACACTGAATCGGCTGCGCTCCTACTCTTTTGTCGTTGTTGTTACGCGATCAAGAATATCATGCGGCGGCACAAACGGGCAAAGGCGGGTCGCTGACAGCCGCTGTGCCACCAGCACCCCGAAGGGCGCTCGCCGTGAACGATGCTCGCAGATGCGAGAGTCTGCCGTCCCCCAGCCAGTGGCCCCGAGTCGGAAAAACAGCGACATTTTTTCGACGACATTGCCCGTGTGCTTCCTACAATCCGCTCATAATTCAATAACACTGGGTGATCGCCAGGGCAACGAGGCGCCAGGCAACCTGATCGAGTCTGCCCCATTGCCCATGTTTCCCGCCTGTATACAGATGGCGCAGAAGCGAGGGCGATTCGGGTGGTATCATGTGGGTCGTTCCGAGGTGCCAGCAAATGGAAGTTCTAGCTTACGGCCCGTCCATAACGCTCGAAAATGCTAAGAAAGCAGCCGTTCCAGCGCTCGCGGAGGCGGCCAGGAATCACTGGACGATGGCGATTGCCATCGTGGATCCTTCCGGCAATCTCGTTTATTACGAGAAGATGGACAACACGCAATTAGGAAGCACCGACGTCGCCATTGACAAGGCGCGTTCTGCGGCACGATTCAAGCGGCCGACCAAGGCCTTCCAGGATGCGGTGGCCGCCGGCGGCGCGGAGATTCGCTTTTTGTCTATCCACGGAATGGTGCCGCTGGAGGGTGGCTTGCCCTTGCTAATGGAGGGGAAAATTGTGGGTGCGATCGGTGTTTCCGGTGGAACCAGCGCGCAGGATGCTCAGTGCGCTCAGGCCGGGGTCGACAGTTTGCAGTAGATGTCAGTCGCGTCGTGCGCTACTTGCCTGTCCAGCACGCGCGCCGTTTCTCTAAGAACGCCGAGATTCCCTCCTGCGCATCGGCGGCAAGCATGTTCATGCTCATGACTTCTTTGGCGTAGGCGTAGGCCTTCGGCTGGTCAAGATCGATCTGCGTATAGAACGCCTGCTTGCCGAGCGCGACGGTCAGCGAGCTGGCTTCGGCGATGCGCAGAGCCAGTTTACGAGCCTGCTCCGCCAATTCAGCGGCGGGTACGACCATGTTAATCAACCCCCACTCCGCCGCGGTGGCCGCGTCGATCATCTCGCCGGTCAGCAGCATCTGCAACGCCCGCTTGCGGCCAATGGCGCGGCTGAGCGCTACCATCGGGGTGGTGCAGAAAAGCCCAATCTTTACGCCCGGAGTGGCAAAGGCTGCCTGGTCGGAGGCCACCGCCAAATCGCAGGTCGCCACCAACTGGCATCCGGCCGCAGTGGCAATGCCCTGCACCTCGGCGATTACCGGCTGCGGAATCGATTGCACTCGCGACATCACCTCCACACAGGCATCGAATATCTGCCGGTAGTCGTTGATGTCGCGCCCCGGCATCTCGCTCAGATCATGTCCAGAGGAGAAGACTTTGCCGGCAGCCCGCAACAATACCACCCGCAGCGAGCGATCCCGCCCGATTTCGTCAAGGCACGCGGTCAGCTCGGTCATCAACTCCAGAGAAAGGGCATTGCGCCGCTGCGGCCGATTCAGCGTGACCATAGCAAGCTGGCCGTCGGTTTCGAACATGATGCTTTGATATTTGCTGGTCGTGGTGTTTTGCGGTTCAGGCATTAGGAAGCTCCTTCTCATGCAGCGCACATTTGCCGGCTTGGAGCGCTCTCGCTCATCCTGGCGCTTCGTGAATTGTCATCTATCATATCGATCCGCGAGATGGCTTCGTGTCATTTCTGAGCGGAACTGCTCGGGGCCGCGCCGGCCATTGGCGCCGGGTCACGCAGCGGCCAGATAATTGATACGAACCATGCCACGACCAAGCCGACCAAACAGCCGAACAGGACTTCAGTCATGCGCTCCGCCCCGGCGCGAAGACCGCTGAGTCGAGCGTGATGCTCAAGACCGGCGGCGATGACGAAGGCGGCGCTGATGGGTGCCTGCCGCCACATCGTCGGAATACGAACGATGTAGGAAGAGACGAGCACCGTCACCGCCATTGCCAGCGGCAGAGTAATGACGCGCGTGCCTCCCGCGGCAATGAACAAGAGCCCGATCGCGCAGCCCACCACGGTATTGATGATGCGCGAACGGAAGGTCAAGAGCGCCGTCTTCATCACCGGATCACTGGTGGCCACCATGGAACTGATGGCCCAGACAGGATTGGCTCGGGCGAGTTCGTGCACACAGATCCACAGCACGGCGGTGGCGATGAACATGCTCACGGCATAGTGGAGGCCGTGCATGTCGCCCTTCAGGAAATGGTCGAAAGCTTTCATACTTGCGGATTTGATGAACTCGGAGCGCATCCCTCAGCGGCCAAAGCCGCAGTGACTTTGCTAGCTTTACGGACGGCCTCCCACCCCAACGACCGCAAAATCGGCGGTTGCTGGGGACCCCAGTGAAGGTCGTCCCCCTCAAAGACGTGACTTAAACCCGGTTCTGTGCGCCGATGCGACCTATTGCTGGCATCCCTTCATGGTAACGGCCGTTACCGGCAGAGCGCCGGCCTTGCGGTGGAGCTTTGCATTGAAAGCAGGAATATCCTTGGCATTGAGCTCCGACCACAGCGCGAGATCTTGGTCGAGAGCGTCGCAGGTTTCCTGCGCCGCCGAGCGGACGGTGTCTGCCGGACGCATATCTGCGCTCTCCACACTGAAAAGCAGCCGGGCGAGATCGCGATTGACCGGCCCGAAGCCCGGTGCGGTGCGAATCCCATCCTGCGCGGCATCGATTTTCTTTATCAGGGAGTCGATTGCCGGCTGGAGCTTTTTCAGATCTTTACTGTTCATTGACTTCCGCCGTTCCGCCAGGGCGTTACGCAAGGCCGCAGCCTGGTAATAAGAATCGTAGCTGGTTTTCATGCCGCGGGTGATGGCAAGCGCCAGGTCGCGCTGGGCCACCAGATCCGATTGCGAAGCCTGGACACGAGGATCAAGCTCGATAGTTAGCGGCTGGCGCAGCGTCTGGCCAGCATAGCGAAGCTCCACGGTGTAGTTGCCGGGCGCCACCAGTGGCCCTAGCGGCTGGCTTCGCGGCGTCAGGCCAGGTACCGCATGGTCCGCCATCGTGTATTCCGTATAGCCCAGAAGCATACCGTAATAACCGTACGGGAGCGTGAGCGGGGGCGGATAGCGCAGGTTCCAGGCGAAACGATTCACCCCGGCGCCATTGCTCAGCTTCGTGGGAGGAGCAAACCAGTATTCCGGAGCGTTCGCCGGCAGAAGCTCGATAGGCTTGGGCGCGCTGGAAAAGCTTGCGACCTCGGCGCCCTTGGCGTCGTAGATGGTCAGCGTTACTTCGCTGGTCGCCGCGTTCTTCAGAAAGTAGTCGAGGATCGCTCCATCGGGCGGATTCTCTCCGGCCGGAGTCTCACGTGGATATGGTGTGTCCTCATAGTTGTCCCAGCGGACTCGCATCCCGTTAGCTGGAGGAAATAGGTAAGCTTTCGCGTCCGCGACCTGCGCATCCATTTTGCGTAGCGGGGTCACGTCGTCCAGGATCCACAGACTGCGCCCAAAGGTTGAAACGGCCAGGTCATTTCCATGAACCGTGAGGTCGGTGATGGGAGTGGGCGGGAGATTGAGCGTGAGCGGTTGCCAGTGGTCGCCATCATCCCACGAGACGAAGACGGTGGTGTCTGTTCCCGCGTAGAGCAGGCCTTTGCGCACCGGGTCTTCGCGCACCACGCGCACCATCTCGTCCTGCGGAAATCCATTGATGATCTTCTGCCAACTGCGTCCGTAATCATGGGTGCGAAAGACCTCAGGCGTGATGGACTCGCGCCTGGCGCCGACGGTGAGATAGACCGTCGCTGCGTCATGGTGCGAGACTTCCACGTAAAGAATCTCTTCCGGTTCCTTCAGCTCTGGGGGTGTCACATTTTGCCAGGTCTTTCCCCCATCGCGCGTGAACTGCACCAGCCGGTTGCTGGTTCCAACCCAAATTTCGCCCGCCTCGACCGGCGAAAGCGCCAGGGTGGTGATGGCCGGCGGGTGTGGCCTTTCAGGAAGCTTGGTCTCTTTCGGCTTTTCGGGCTTTTCCACGTAGCCGGTCAAATCCGGGCTGATCTCCTGCCATGTCCGGCCGCCGTCGGAGGTCTTCAGCACGCACTGCATTCCCAGATACAGCACCTGCGGATCTTGCGGCGAAAACGCCAGCGGCGGCATCTCTGAAGCGCGATACTTTTGCCCGCGCTCAAAGACGACGGCGATCTCTCCCGTACGTTTGTCGTAGCGCACCACCGACCCGTACCAGCCTCCGCTATAAACGAAATCTGGATGGAGCGGATCGGGTGCGATATAGGCGTACTCAAAACCGCCAATGGAAAACCAATTTTGCAACAGAATCTGGCCATAGTCGCTGCGGCTCAGAACGCCCGCAGTGCCGCTGTCCTGCTGCGCGCCGTAAACGCGGTAAGGAAAAAGATTGTCGGTGGAGACGTGATAGAACTGCCCCGTCGGCTGGTTGTACCACGAAGTCCAGGTCGTGCCGGCATTGACGCTGACAATCGCGCCTTGATCGACCCCGAAGATCATGTGCGCGGAATTCTGCGGATCGATCCAGGCCACGTGAAAGTCGTCGCCGCTGGGCGCTCCCGCGAAGGCCTCGAAAGTTTTCCCGCCATCGGTGGAGCGGTACATCGAGGTCTGCGCCACGTAAAGCACCTCGGCATTACGCGGGTCGACGAAAACGCGGCTGAAGTAGGGACTACCGATGACGCGCGGGTCTTTGCTGGATTGATACCAGTTCGCTCCTGCATCGTCGGAGCGGAAAAATCCCTGCGCGAGGATGGCATACAAGCGGCGTCCGTTCGTCCCGGCGGCGACGGCGACGCCTAATCGGCCGCGTGCTTTATCGGGCAGACCTTTGCTTTCCAGAAGGCCCCAGCTCAGGCCGCCATCGCTGGACTTGAGGATGTCGGAGGTGGCGGCCAACTCAGAGGCGCCGGAGCCTGACGCGGGATGGTAAACCGACGCATAGAGAACGCCAGGATTGTCGGGATCGGCGCACATGTCGAAGACGCCCAGAGTGGCGTCGTCGGCATATACCTTCTTCCAGGTTTTTCCGCCGTCGTCCGTGCGGAAGATGCCGCGATTGCCCACCCATGCCGATTTCGGCAACGGCTGCCAAAGAACGCCAAAGCCCAGGGAGTTGCCGGCGACTAGAAGCGTGTCAGGATTTCGCGGATCGACAATGATGGCCTGGATGTAAGGAACGTCCTGCAGGCCGATGTTGGTCCAGGTCGCGCCGCTGTCGGATGAGCGGTAAACTCCCCTGCCCGGGGTCTGCTCGCCGGTGCCGGCGTAGATGATGTTGGAATTGGAAGGCGCGACAGCCAGCGCACCGATGGAAGGGACCGGCACGCTGTCAAAAATGGGACGCCAGACTCGGCCGCCATCTGCGGTCTTCCAGATTCCGCCGCCGGGCGTGCCGAAGTAGTACGTGTTGGAATCGCCCGGAACTCCGGCAACTGCGGTCACTCGGCCGCCGCGGAAAGGCCCGATCAGCCGCCATTTCATTCCGGTGAAGAGGCTGGCACTAGGCTGCTCCTGGCATATCAAGGAGAGCGGAAGTAAGGCGACGAACAAAACAAGAATCAGCGAGAGCGGACGTTGCCGGGGCGAACAAACGGGCATTAAGGTCTCCCAATGCAGCTCAACAGAATACAGAGGCCGGGCCGACGATGCTACTGTTGCGAAAAAGCGGGACTCTTTCCGCTTGAGTTTGAGGCACTCCCCCTCTCCTCGCCGCCTGCATCGTGCCCAGCATGGCTGAGCGCAGTTCTATGAACAAAAGGGCGAGTCATCGGATACGTATTTGGAGCCCTGAATTAGCATTGGGGGCCTGGCCCTCGCTGCCATAGCGATATTCATCTTGATGCGGCGCTGACGTGCCGAAACGCTCCCGCGACACAAATGGATTTATGCGCCAGGCCCGATATGGAAGAATGTCGGCGTGAGGTCTGCTCGCTCCATTCGTGTTCTCGGCGTCGTCCAGGGGGTGGGATTTCGCCCCTTTGTCTACCGCCTGGCGCACCAGCACGGGCTGGCGGGGTGGGTGCTCAATGGCGAAGAAGGCGTGGTCATCCACGCCGAGGGCGCGGAGCAAGCACTGCAAGCTTTCCTCGAGGCGCTGCAACACCAGGCGCCGTCCGCGGCCGTCATCGCCGAGATTGAAGTCCGCGAAGTCGAACCCACTGGCCTCACTGCCTTTACCATCCGTGAAAGCGAGCGCCGCGACCGGCCTACCGTCCGCATCTCACCCGATCTGCCGGTGTGCGATGCTTGCCTGCAAGAGCTGTTCGATCCCGCCAATCCGCGTTACCAGTATCCCTACATCAACTGCACGAATTGCGGACCGCGCTATACGGTCATACTCGCTCTTCCCTACGATCGTCCCAACACGACGATGAAGGCGTGGCCGCTGGACGCCTATTGCGACGCTGAGTATCACGATCCTGCGAACCGGCGCTTTCATGCTCAGCCGGTCGCCTGCCCGCGCTGCGGTCCGCACTATCTGCTGCGGGACGCTGCGGATTTAACGCAGGGCGATGCCGAGGCTATTCAGCGTTCCGCGCAATTTCTGCGAGAAGGCAAGATCATCGCCGTCAAAGGGCTGGGCGGCTACCATCTGGCGTGCGACGCGCGCAACGCACAGGCGGTAGAGGCACTGCGCCAGCGGAAATATCGCAAGGAGAAACCGTTCGCCGTGATGGTCAGGGACGTGGAAGTTGCGCGGACTGTGGCAGACCTCTCAGCAGAAGCCGAGACGCTGCTGACCTCTGCCGCGCGCCCGATTGTCCTGGCGGCGGCCAAAGCGGAGTTGCCGGGCGTGGCCCCAGACAACGATGATCTGGGCGTAATGCTGCCTTACACGCCTCTGCATCACCTGCTGTTCGCCGCCGGCGCACCCGAGGTTCTGGTGATGACCAGCGGCAACCGGTCCAGCGAACCGATTGCTTACGATGAGCAGGACGCCTTCGACCGTCTGACCGGCGTTGCCGACGCTTTCCTCGTCGGCGAGCGACCGATTGCCCGGCGGCTGGATGATTCAGTGGCTCGCGCCGGAGCGTTCGGCCCTGTGATCTTGCGGCGCTCGCGCGGCTACGCTCCAGGGGCGGTGGCGAACCTGCCCGTCGAGCGTCCTCTGCTGGCGGTCGGCGCCGACCTCAAGAACGCCATTACGCTGGTGGTCGAGGGGCAGGCATTCGTCAGCCAGCATATCGGCGATCTGGACCACTACCAGGCATTTCAGGCATTCCAGGAGACCATCCGCGACCTGATCTCGATGTACGAGGTACGCTGGGATGATTTGCTGCTGGTGCACGATGCTCATCCGCAATATCTCTCGACCGCTTACTGTGCAAGCCTTCCTGCCGGGGAGAAACGCGCGGTGCAACATCATCGCGCCCACGTCGCCTCCGTGCTTGCCGAGCACGGCGAGTGGGAGAAGCGTGTGCTGGGCGTGAGCTTCGACGGCACCGGATATGGCGACGATGGCGGTATCTGGGGCGGCGAGTTCTTCGCAGGGAGCGTGCGCGAGGGCTTCCGGCGTGTTGGCCACCTGCGGCCGGCAAAGCTCCCAGGAGGAGATGCGGCAGCGCAGCATCCGGTGCAGGCTGCTGCCGGCTTCCTGGCGCAGCTCGAAGCATTGCCCGAACTGAACGCCGCGCCATTCCATTTCCCTTCGCGTTATCAGCAGGCGCTGCAGCTCGTGCACAAGGACGTGCGCAGCTTCACCTCCACGTCGATAGGACGGCTGTTTGATACGGCGGCAGCCCTGCTGGGTTTTACGCGTGCAATCACCTTCGAAGGTCAGGCCGCGATGTGGCTGGAAGCGCTGGCGCGCAAAGGCTGCTCCGCGGCCCCATATCCCTTTCCGTTCGCGAATGGCGAGCTGGACTTTCGGCCGCTGTTGCTGGCGGTTGTCGAGGACCGCGCGCGCGGTTGCGACCCACGCGATATCGCCCGCGGATTTCAGCGTGGCATTGCGCAAGGTCTGGGTGATGCTATCCGGGAGCTGTGCCGCGAGTGGAATGCCGACACGGTCGCGCTCTCCGGAGGCGTCTTCCAGAACGAGCTGCTCTTGTGTGACTTGCGTGATGTGCTGCGCGGCCAGAGGCTGGCGATCTGGACGAACCGGGCCGTTCCGCCGAACGATGGCGGCATCAGCCTGGGCCAGGCAGCGCTGGCGGCCTTAAGCCAAAGGCGCTCGCCGTAGCCGGATGACAATCCCCCCTCGCTGTTGGCCCTTGTAGTAGCCGCTGAGGTGGGAAGCTCATAATTCACACCCGGTAAGCCGGCTAGCCACGCTCCAATTGTCGAGGGCGATACCCCGCTGCCTTTCCCTTGCCTTGAGCGGGTACAATTAGTCGTTCTATGCTCGCGACCCTCCTGACTGTGGTAAGTGCCGGCCATGTGGAGCCTTCCGCTCGACACTTGCTGTGGTACCTGGCTGTATTCGGTTCGTTCACCTCGACAGTTTTCCTTGGCTTAGTAACCGTGGCCGCCCTCCGCTACGTGCAAGTCTCGCGACTGCGACGCCGGCAGGCGCTGGCTACTGCCCGGCACGATTTGCCGCCGGTAACCGTATTGAAGCCGGTCCATGGTATGGAGCCCCGGCTGGAAGAAAATCTGGAGAGTTTCTTCCGGCAGGATTATCCGCAATTCGAGATCATCTTTGGAGCGCGCAGCCGGGACAATGAAGCGCTTACGGTGGTGGAGCGCCTGCGCGCGAGATATCCGAACATCCGCACCCAGGTGGTCATTTCCGGCGATCCCTCCTGGCCCAATGCCAAGGTGTTCTCCCTCGCCAAGATGATCGCTTCGTCGGACAACGATTATTTCGTCATCAGCGATAGCGACATACTGGTCAACCCCGACTTCCTGCGCAACGTGGTGCCGCCGCTGCTGAATCCCAAGGTAGGCCTCGTCACCTGCCTGTATCAGGGAATTCCGGCCCGCGGCTTCTGGTCGCGCCTGGAGGCGATGGGCATGTCGGTGGAGATGCCGTCTGGGGTGATGGTGGCCGACATGCTGGAAGGCATGAAGTTCGCGCTGGGAGCGGCGATGGCCGTGCGCCGTGAGGCGATCGAAGCCATGGGCGGCATCCGCGAAACCGCCGACTTCTACTCGGACGATTTTGTGCTGGGCAACCGGATTGCGGACGCGGGCTATGAGGTTGTGCTGTCACACTACAAAGTGGGGCACGTGCTTACAGTGCGGTCGCTGCGGCGGAGTTTCGGCGACCAGTTGCGCTGGATGAAGAGCACGCGCTTCTCGCGGCCCTGGGGACATATCGGTTCGGGCCTGACGTATGCCGTTCCCTACGGCTTGCTGGCACTGCTGCTGGCCTTCGGTCACCACCGTTGGATTCCACATCCTCTTGGGGTACACCTGGCTTTGTCGCTCTTCGCCATGGCTTGGCTGAACCGGATGCTGCTGGCCGTGATCGTGGGCTGGGGAATCATTCGCGATCCGCGCTGCTTGCGCCTGTGCTGGCTGTATCCCTTGCGCGACATGCTTGGCTTCTGCACCTGGGCCGCCAGTTTTGCCGGCAACAAATTTCTCTGGCGCGGCGAACCCTATCAGTTCGGAGAAGGCGGGCGAATCACGCCGGTACAGAGATCGCTCGAATTTCTGCGCGACCACCTGCCGCAAGCCCACGACTGAACCTCAAGCAGTTGTCAGTGGCCGGTGGCCAGTTGTCAGTGATCGGTTGTCGCCAAAGTGGCCTGTTCACTCCCAGTCGTGCTCTAACTGATAATTGAGAGGGACGGCTCACCGCCCGCTGCTGTCAAATTCTTTCCAGCTTCCCGCGCCGCACCCGGAAGCGAAGGCCGCGCCACTCCACCTGATTGCCGGCGAAGCTGGCAATCCAGATCAGCAGGGCGATGCAGTCGCGCAGAGGCAAGAGCCACAAGTCACGCAACACGCGTGGGTCGTGCAATACTCCACGCCCAATCATCAGGGCTGACATCAGCCGAGCGACAATTGTGACCGCCAGCACTAGCCAGGTCCACCACGCAAGCGGATTGAGCACCACGGCAAGCACTGCCCAGACGAGCCCAAAAGTCGTGATCAGCCCCAGATACTGCGCCGGACGCCGGTCTTTGATGTTGCGGGCCCACCGCATCTGGTGGCGCCAAAACTCACGGAAGCAGTAGTCCGGCACAGCGGTTTCGACGATCGTGCCGGCCAGTTCGATTGTGTGGCCCGCAGCCGCAATTCGCGCGCCGATTTCGTAGTCGTCCCCTAGATAATCAGCCAACGGTTCCAGCCCGCCGATCTCGCGCAGGACGGTTTTCGTCGTCGCGATGGTGGCCCCCAGACCGAAACGAATGCCGCCTTCCAGCATGCGGGCGATCAGAACTCCGCCGGTGAAGTCGGTGCTCAGGCTGAGCGCCTCCAGCCTTGAACCCAACGTGCTCCCGGCCAGCCCGCGATAGAGCGCGGTCACCATACCTGTCTCGCGCTGGGCCAACGGGGCCAGCACCCGCCAGAGGTAATCACGAGCCACCACAATGTCGCTATCGTTGATGATGATGTTCTCGTAGCGCGCTTGCGGCAGCATCTGCGCCAGGGTGCTGACTTTGCCGTTAAGGCCCAGCACCTGCGGGCAATGGATGATTCGCAGGCGGCGCAGCGGAAATTCCTCGCGCAGCTTCTCCACCAGCCCCAGGGCCGGATCGTCGAGGTCGTGCACTCCGAACAGCACTTCATACTCGGGATAGTCCAGAAGGCAGTGGCTGCGGAACGCCGTGTACATCTGCGGATCCAGTCCGCGCAACGACTTCAGGATGCTGACCGGCGGCGCGAATTTCCGGTCGATGGCAGGCTTCGGCTCGGCCTGAAGGCGTTTCGCCGCCCAGATCGACATGGCGAAGTAAGCCGTGCCGGCCAGGCCCAGCACAGCGCACAGCGCCGCGATGACCATCGAAACCGAAGGCATGGAGAGGGTTCAGATTAGCAGAAGCGGCGGGAATTGGAGCTGGGGTATTCCTGTATCGCTCATCGAGCCAGTACTGTCAATCCCTGTCGGCGGGTTATCATGAGGTCTAGCATCTCGTGGTGAAAGTCCGGTTTTGAAAGGGCACGGCTTCAGCCGTGCCGTAAAGCCAGCAATACCAATAGGGCTGTAGCCCCTGCTGGTATGCCCTCGCAAACTCTCACCTTCACCATGGGCTGCTAGCTGTCCAGGGAAACTGCCATGATTAACGGCAAACAGGTCGCGGTGGTAATGCCGGCCTACAACGCGGAACTGACGCTGGAGGCGACGGTCCGGGAAATTCCCGACCTCGTCGACATTCGCATCCTGGTGGATGACTACAGCAAGGACAAGACGGTAGAGGTGGCGAGGAAACTTGGCCTGCTGGTCTTTGTTCACGACAGAAACTACGGATACGGCCGCAATCAGCAGACCTGCTATCGCCAGGCGCTGGCCGCGGGCGCCGACGTGGTGATCATGGTTCATCCGGACTATCAATACACGCCGCTGCTCATCACGGCGATGGCCAGCATGGTGGCCTATGACGTGTACGACGTGGTGTTGGGCTCGCGCATTATCGGCGGCCAGGCGCTGCGCGGCGGCATGCCGTTGTATAAGTACATCTCCAATCGCTTCCTCACCGCCTTCGAGAATCTTTTCTTGGGCGTCAAGCTCTCGGAGTACCACACCGGCTATCGCGCCTTCAGCAGCAAAGTCCTCACCACACTGCCGCTGATGGAAAACTCCCCCGACTTTGTTTTTGACAACCAGATGCTGGCGCAGTGCGTCCACTTCGGCTTTCGCATTGGTGAAGTCTCGTGCCCGACCAAGTACTTCGCCGAAGCTTCCTCGATTAACTTTCGCCGCAGCGTGAAGTACGGCTTTGGAGTCCTGGGAACGTCGCTCGAGTTCAAGCTCAATAAATGGGGAATGGTTCGCCAGCCGCGCTTCAGCCCGCAAGGCCGTAAGCTGGAGTTGCCGCCGGGGATGGCGCGAGCCTCGTCGCTGGTAGGCAGATAGTGTGAAAATAACCTTGTGAAAGATGTCATCCTGAGCGGAGGCGACCCTTCGTTGGTCGCCGGAGTCGAAGGACCCCTATAGTTTGTAATTCGAGCTGTCGATGCCGCCACACATTACGCTGCAACTTTCCTCCGGCCTGTCTCGTACTACCTCTCAGATGATTTTGTCCGGCGCGTAGAATATCAGGAGCGGCTTTCCGTTCTCATGACTACGTCCACCTTGCAGCAACGTCGGCTGGGGCGCGGGAATTTCCTGCGCGAGCCCACCCTCATCGCCCTGGAGACGATGCGCGCCCACAAGCTGCGCTCGTTTCTCATGCTGCTCGGCATCATCCTGTCGGTGGCGACTCTCATTCTGGTGGTGGCGCTCATCGCCGGCATGAATGAATACTTCGCCACCCGGATTGCGAATCTCGGCTCGAACGTCTTCCTGGTGAGGAAATACCCCATCATCAGTGACACCAAGGAGTTGCTCAAGGCGCAGCGTCGCAATCGCAATATCACCTGGGAGGATTACGAGGCGCTGCGCGACAATCTGAAGCTGCCCAAGGCTGTGGGCCTGGAGGTACGCCGGCAGGCCAACATCCGCAGCAGTCGTCAGAATCTGGAGGACGTTGACCTGCGCGGCGTGACCGCCAACATCGGCGACATGGATGTGGAAGAAGTGGCCAGCGGCCGCTACATCACCGACAGCGACAACCAGCATCGCAACATGGTCTGCATGATCGGCGCCGATGTTGCCGACAAGCTCTACGCCAATGTCGATCCGCTAGGCAGGCGCCTCACCATCGACGGCCAGGAGTTCCAGATTGTCGGCGTCGCCAAGCGCATTGGCAACACCTTCGGCCAGTCACAGGACAACTTCGTCTACATCCCGGTCGAAACCTGGCTGAAGATGTACGGTCGCAACAGCGACGGCATGAGCATCAACATTCAGGCGCGTGCCCCGGACTGGATGGCGCGTACCCAAGAAGAAACGCGCGTGATGATGCGCGCCCGCCGCCATCTGGCGCCCAATGAAGATGACAACTTCGGCATTCTGGCCAGCGACAGCCTGATGGGCCTGTGGAAGAACCTCACCGGTACCCTGGCCTCGGGCATGGTGGGGCTGGTGTCCATCTTCCTGATTATCGGCGGCGTGGTCATCATGAACGTGATGCTGGCGTCGGTGACTGAGCGGACGCGTGAGATCGGCATTCGCAAATCGCTGGGCGCCAAGCGGCGCGACATCCTGCTGCAGTTTCTGGTTGAATCGACGGTGATGGCGCTGGTCGGCGGCGCTATCGGCGTGCTGATCGCCTGGATTCTAGCGGTGATTGTGCGCTCGGCGACGCCGGTCCCGATGACCGTTCCGGTTTCGGCGGTCGTGCTGGCCATCGGCATCTCTTCGGCCGTGGGCATTTTCTTTGGCGTTTATCCCGCGCGCAAGGCGGCGAAGCTGGATCCGATTGAGGCGTTGCGGTATGAGAACTAGTTGTCGGTTGTCCGTTGTCCGAAAGAGCAATGACCGGCGTCGTCCGCGTCGCTGCCTTGGGTTTTGCAATGACGGTTGGCAAGACAACGCGATAGCCATCCGCGCGGCCATCAACTGACGACCGACAACCGACAACCGACAACATGCTTTTAGGAATTAATTCGCGCATGGCGCTGCAGACGGTCCGCGAGCACAAGACGCGCTCGTTCCTGACCGTGCTGGGGGTGGTCATCGGCGTCGCCGCCATGATCTTCGTCGCCTCGATCCTGGTCGGTCTCAGCCGCGACATCTCCGGCTATCTCGACGACTACGGCACCAACACGCTGTTCATCTTCCGCTGGGATTTCGCCATTCGCGTCGGACGCATGAGTTCGGAGGAGCGCAACCGCAAGCCGCTCACCCTGGCGGACGCCGAAGCCATTCGCGCCGAATGCCCACACGTTAAGACCGTGACCGTGGAGAATTTCCCGCGCATCGATCCTGACCAGCAACGTCCTCCGCTGCGCGTGGCGCGCTATGGCACGCACGAAATTACGGGTCTCGATTACTCTGGCGCCGACTCCTTTTATCAGGATGTCTATAATGCGCGCGTCGTCCAGGGGCGCTTCTTCACTGACTTCGAAGATATTCATCGCGAAGATGTGGCGGTCATCGGTTACGAGATCGACAAGAACTTCTTTCCCGCCCACGACGGGATCGGCAAGACCATCCTGGTGGATGGCGTCCCCTACAAAGTGATTGGCGTGCTGGCCAAACGCAAAGGTCAGCTTTTCAAGGACGAGAGCGCCGACCGAACCGTAAAGGTCCCGTATAACACCTATAGCAACCATTACCCTGCCGACGACGAGCGCTTCATTGGCGCGCAAGCCTATCCCGGATTCAAAGACGCCGCCGAAGACGAGATTCGCGGCCTTTTGCGCCGCCGCCGTCACGTTCCCTTCAACAAGCCGGACAATTTTGGTATCACCAGCGCCGAAGCCATCGCCGACAACTTCCGCCAGATCATGAGCACCGTGGCGCTGATGACCTTTGTGGTGAGCTGTGTCGGTCTGCTGGTGGGTGGCGTGGGCGTGATGAACATCATGCTGATGTCGGTCACCGAGCGCACCCACGAGATCGGCGTGCGCAAGGCTATCGGCGCGCGGCGCGCCGACGTTGTCCGCCAGTTCCTGACCGAGGCGATCGTGCTCACCGGGCTAGGCGGCCTGGTGGGAGTGCTGCTGGGCAGCGCCGCCGCCGCCTGCCTGCCGTTCATCTTCCCCTCGATGCCGACTTCCGTTCCCCTTTGGGCCATCATAATGGCTGTCGTGACGGCCATGAGCGTCGGGCTCTTTTTCGGTATCTATCCTGCCGTCAAGGCGTCGCGCCTCGACCCCGTCGAAGCTCTGCGCTATGAGTAGGGACTAGCGATCGATGGACGCATCGGTAGTCCCCCAGTCGAGCCAAACGAACTCGCAGTCGAAAGAAGGCGAGCGCTCATAGACCGGCGAACTCCTAGTTTTCCTATCCCTCGTGGTCTTCGCGGCGAGCATCACACCACGCGCGTATTGTAAACTGGTCTTGCCGGTTTCCACTCCCTCCATTCGCTGATTGGACGCGGTTTCCCGAGTATTCTCCGCACACAGGAAAGGACAGCAGTTTGAGCACAAGCCTTCGCAACATCGCCATCATCGCGCACGTGGACCACGGCAAGACGACTCTGGTCGACGCCATGCTGAACCAGAGCGGCATCTTCCGCGCCAACGAGACGCACGTTGAGCGGGTGATGGATTCCAATGAACTGGAGCGCGAGCGCGGCATCACCATTCTGGCCAAGAACACCGCCATCTTTTATCATCCCGTCTCCCAACTGCCGCACCCGGCCGAGGTCAAGATCAACATCGTGGACACCCCCGGCCACAGTGATTTCGGCGGCGAGGTGGAGCGCGCCCTCAAGATGGTGGACGGTGTGATGTTGCTGGTCGATGCCAGCGAAGGGCCGCTGCCCCAGACGCGCTATGTGCTAAGCAAAGCGCTCGAAGCCAAGCTGCCGCCGATTCTGGTGATCAACAAGATCGACCGGCCCGATGCGCGCCCGCAAGAGGTACTGAACGAGGTGTATGACCTGTTCATCGATCTGGACGCAGCCGAGGACCAGCTCGATTTTCCCGTGCTCTACACCAATGCCAAGCGGGGCACGGCCTCGACCGATGGGAACATCCCCGGCGAGAACCTGCGGCCGCTGTTCGACGCGATTGTGGATACCATTCCTCCGCCGCGGGGCGAAGCCGACGGGCCCCTGCAAGTATTGGTGGCGAACCTCGACTACAGCGACTATCTCGGCCGGCTGGCGATTGCCCGCGTCTTTAATGGCACCCTGCGCACCGGCGAAGACGTGGCCATCGCCAAGCGCGACGGCTCGCTGGAGAAGATCCGGATCACCAAGCTGTTTTCCTTCTCCGGGCTGAAGCGCACGGACATTGAGGTCACGGAACTGGGTGATATCGTGGCCGTCGCCGGGGTCACCGGCATCAACATCGGCGAGACCATCACCGATGTCGAAAATCCCGCGCCCCTGCCGGTGATCACCATCGACGAGCCGACCATCGCCATGCAGTTCATGGTCAACACCTCGCCGTTTGCCGGGCGCGAAGGGCAGTACGTGACCTCGCGCAATTTGCGCGAGCGGTTGCAGAAAGAATTACTGATCAATGTTTCGCTACGCGTGGAAGACGCCGAGAGCACCGACTCATTCAAAATCATGGGACGCGGCGAGCTGCAACTGGCGATCCTGATCGAGATGATGCGGCGCGAAGGTTTTGAGTTGGCGGTCGGCAAGCCGGAGATCGTCACCAAGCAGATCGACGGCAAACTGATGGAGCCGATGGAGCGCTTGACGGTCGATGTGCCGGAATCGTTCGTCGGCGTGGTGATCGAGAAGCTGGGGGTGCGCAAGGCGCAAATGCAGAAGATGCACAACCATGGCTACGGTCGCGTTCGCATGGAGTTCGTCATTCCCAGCCGTGGGCTCATCGGCCTGCGCAGCGAGCTGCTCACCGATACGCGCGGAACGATTGTGATGAATTCGCTCTTCGACGGCTACACCGAGTGGCAAGGCGAGATCCCACATCGTGTGACCGGTGCGCTGGTCGCCGATCGCGCCGGCGCAACCACTGCCTACGCTTTGTGGGGACTGCAGGAGCGTGGCGAGCTGTTTGTGGGGCCGGGCGTCAACGTGTACGAGGGCATGGTGATCGGCGAGAACTCGCGCGACAATGATCTCGACGTGAATGTCGTGCGCGAGAAGAAGCTGACCAACATGCGCGCGTCAACTGCCGATGACGCGATTCGGCTGGTGCCGTTCAAGAACCTCAATCTGGAGCAGGCGATCGAATTCATCGCCGACGATGAACTGGTCGAGGTGACGCCGCACGCTCTGCGCCTACGCAAGAAGATCTTGCAGGAGAATCGCCGCCCGCGAAGGAATGCGCGGCCGGTGACGGCGCAGACAGAATGAAATTCCCGCCGTTTCGATCCTAAGCCGGCAGATCCTTCGGCTTCGCGTCCGCCCGAGCACCCCACCCGACCCGCACAAAACGCGGGTCAGGAAAGCCCAGGCGGACGCTGCGCTCCGGATGACAACCTGGGTGAAGGATCATTGCACGACACTGTGCGGCTGCGCAGCCGTAGATTGCGCGCGCTGCTCTCCCGGACTGGCAGCCCGGTTAAACTCGAAAGCGGCATTGATCAGCGAGATGTGGGACAGCGCCTGGGGAAAGTTACCCAACTGCCGCTTTTCCTTGGGGTCGTACTCCTCCGCCAGCAAGCCAACGTCGTTGCGCAACCCGAGCAGGCGCTCGAAAAGCGCCTTGGCGTCCTGCTCGCGTCCCAGCATCCGCAGGGCGCTCACCATCCAAAAGCTGCAGGCGAGGAAAACGCCTTCGCCAGCAGGCAGACCATCCTTCGCGTGCTCGGTGCGATAGCGCAAAACCAAGCCGTCCGGCATCAGATGCTTTTCGATGGCCTGGATGGTGCCCCGCACCCGCGGGTCTTCATAAGGGAGAAAGCCGACCTGCGGAATCAGCAGCAGTGAGGCATCGAGCTGGTCAGAGCCGTAGGCCTGGGTGAAGCTGCCCAGTTGGGAGTTGTAACCCTTCTGGCAAACATCGGCATGGATGCGGTCGCGCAGTTCGCGCCAGCGCTCTACATCGGCGCCTATGTGAAACTTTTCCCAAGCCTTGACGGCGCGATCGAAGGCTACCCACGCCATGACTTTGGAAAAGGTGAAGTGCTGCCGTGGGCCTCGCACTTCCCAGATGCCTTCATCCGGCTGCTCCCAAATCGTGGCCAGGTGCTGGTTCAAGGCGGTATGCAGATTGACGTCATCGGCGCTGGCGGGAATGCCGGAAAGGTGAGCGTGCAGCAGCGCGTCGGCCACCTCGCCGTAGACGTCCAACTGCAGTTGTTCGGAGGCGGCATTGCCCACGCGCACGGGGCGGGAGCCGTCGTACCCGCTCAGCCAGGGGATCTCCCACTCCAGCAGGTTTCGCTCGCCGCGAATGCCGTACATGATCTGCACCTGGTCGGGACTGCCGGCGACGGCACGCAGCAGCCAGTCGCGCCAGGCGTGTGCCTCCTCGTAATAGCCGGCATTCATCAAGGCGAGCAGGGTGAAGGTGGCATCGCGCAGCCAGCAATAACGATAATCCCAGTTGCGCTTTCCGCCGAGTCGCTCCGGCAGCGAGGTGGTGGGCGCTGCCACAATCCCTCCCGTCTTGCAGTAAGTCAGCGCTTTCAAGGTAATCAGCGAGCGCTCCAGTTCACCGGCGTATTCGCCGTGGAGACGGGCGCGGCTAGCCCAATCTTGCCAAAATGCGACGGTCTCACGCAGCACCTGCTCCGGATCAGCGGATTGGGAGACATTCCCCGTGGAAGGCGCATAGGAAAGCACGAAGGAGATGGATTCTCTCTCGTGAATCGTGAAATCGCTTAAGGTCTTCAGGTTCTCGCCACGCAGCGTCGCCGAAGTACGCAGCACCGCCATGTCCGGCCCGGCGATGGCCCGCAGCGCGCCATCCTTCAGTCGCGTCACCCAGGGGATCGTATGGCCATAGTCGAAGCGCAGTACCAGTTCCATGCACATGGCGACCGTGCCGCGGATGCCGCGAACAATACGGACCACATCAGGGTTGCGCTCGCGCAGCGGCATAAAATCCAGCAGAAGGACAGAGCCGTCATCGGTTTCGAATGTGGTCTCCAGCACCAGTGTGTGGTCCAAATAACGCCGGGTGCAGCGCGCCCGCGCTTTTGGCGCGATCGACCAATGTCCGTTGTCCTCCGCTCCCAGCAAGGAGGCAAAGCACGCGGGAGAAGCAAAATGGGGCAGGCAGAGCCAGTCGATGGAGCCCTGGCGGCTGACCAGCGCTGCGGTCTCGCAGTCGCCGATGAGAGCATAATCTTCGATAGGAACTGCCATTGTTAAGGATCAGATGCAGGGCAGAGGCCTCGCGGATACTAACTCTATCGAGCCCGAAATGAGGGGCAGGGGCCGGTAGAGCTGGTTTTTAGGCCAGCGTCCAGGTCGGTTATTTCAACTATCGAGCCGGCTTCAGCCGGCGGCACAATACGTGCGCCCTGGATGGAGTTGGAAGCGTAATAATTCTGTGGGCTTGAATCCGCGCAGATGGAAAGAAACGTGAGTTATTGGTTATACCAGCTAAACCAGCAAGACTGGGGTCAGGGCGTTTTCGGATTGAGGTGTGGGAGAGCGAGCGCTGGTCTTGGACTGTCGGACGGGTGCAAGGAACGGAAAAACGACCTCAGACGGGCGATAGCGTGGTATTTTTCTACGCCAAGACTGGAGGCCAAAAAACGGGGTTCTTTGGGGGATTCTTTGGCTGGGCGGTGGTCCTGCAGTTGCATAAGGACCCTAAGGGCGAGGAGACCCTCTACTTCCGCCCGGTCACGCCTACTAATCATCTCAAAATGCATCCCTGGGGGAGTGAAGAGGCCCATGACCTGGCGAAGGAGATTCGTGGACCAATGATGGAGGCCACACTCTTCCCCGTAGATCAGCAGCAATGGGAGCGCATTGGGAAGGGAATAGCAATGTGGGTGAGCGGTCGCGGCTCGGAAACAAAAACGGGCGGGGGCAGGCGCTGCCGAATTAACCCCCCGTCTTGCACCGCCGTCCACCGTTTTCTGTCGAAATTCCACAGGCTGCTCACACTGGTATCCCCATTTCTGCTGACGCCGCATTCCTTTTCCCGCACACTAGTGCATCATGCCTGCTCCCGGCGATTTCGCGCACACCCTCAAGGAGCAGGCCGACATCGTGCGCATCGTGGGCGAGTACGTGAAGCTGCGCAAGAGCGGAGCGCAGAATTTCCAGGGTCTGTGTCCCTTTCATCAGGAAAAAACGCCGTCGTTTTCCGTCCACGCCACCCGGCAGTTCTTTCACTGCTTCGGCTGCGGCGCGTCGGGAGACGTCTTTGCCTTCGTGCAGAAGATCGAGAACATCACCTTTCCGGAGGCGGTCCGCCTGATCGCGGAAAAGCTCAAAATTCCGCTGCCGAAGATGACCTACTCGTCACCGGAAGAAGCGCGAACCGCCAGGCTGCGCGGCGGGTTGATCGACGTCCACGAGCGCGCCTGCACATTTTTCCAGGAGCAGCTCCGCCGCCCCGAGGCGGCGCATGCTCGCGAATACCTTGCCTCCCGCGGGCTCACGCCGGAACAGATCGCCGAGTTCCGCATTGGCTATGCGCCTGAGCAAGGCTTCATTTTGCGCGACGCGCTCCGACGCGATTTCGACGAGGAGCTGCTGCGCGAGTCGGGACTGTTCGCGTGGAAGGACAAGGGTCAGTTGCCAGTTGCCAGTAGCCAGTTGCCAGTTGAGAGCGGTGGAGCAGCAATTCCTGACCTTGACGGCGGCTCTGACGGGACTAATGCAGGAGCAGCAGCGGCCGGCCCCAGCCCCGGGCTGACAACTGACAACCGACAACCGACAACTATTTACTCCCGCTTCCGCAACCGCGTCATGTTTCCCATCACCAGCGAATCCGGCAAGATCATCGCCTTTACCGGGCGCACGCTCTCCACGGACGAGAAGGCCGGCCCCAAGTATCTGAACTCGCCGGAAACGCCGATCTATTCGAAGTCGCATGTGCTCTTCAATCTCGATAAAGCTAAGGAAGCCATTCGCAAGCTCGACTATGCCATCCTGGTCGAGGGCCAGATGGACTGTATTTCGGTTTACAACGCCGGCTTTCACAATGTCATCGCCAGCTCTGGAACCGCCTTCACCGAAATTCAGGTCAGGCTCCTCGGGCGGTTCAACAAGAACATCATCGTGAACTTCGATCCCGATACCGCCGGCGCCGCTGCGGCGGAACGTTCGCTGGCCCTGCTGGTCAGCGAGGATTTTCAGATCAGGGTGCTGACGCTGGAGGCGGGCTTCGATCCCGATCTCTACATTCGGCGAAAGGGACGCGACGCTTACGCGCAAGCGCTCCGCCAGTCGCAGAAATACTTTGATTACCTCATCGAACGGGCTCGCTCGTCGTTTCCGGTGCGCACGCCCGAGGGCAAGGTGAAAGCGCTGAATTATCTACTGCCCCACATTCAGCGAGTGCCCAGCCGCATCGTGCGTGACGAGTGGGCCAATGAGATTTCGCACCGCCTGGGCATCGACTCCGCCGTGCTGCGGCAGGAGCTGCGACACGCCGCCAGTTCGCGATCAACTTCGCGGGTGAGCCCCGGCAGCGGCGGCGGGTTGACCGATGCCGAGCGGGTTTTGGTTCGCGGGCTCACCAGCCAGGGCCTGTCGGAGAATCTGCTGACAGGCCGCGAAGGACAAGACATGGAATTCGATCCCGCTCGGCAGGCGCATTTCGCGCTCACGCGCGAGCGGCTGCACGAAGGCTCGTCGGCGGAGGGGTTGATTGACACACTCTTGCTGGCGCAGGAACAGGGATTGGATCCCATGTCTCTGCCGTTGGAAGAGGCGGATCGAAATCTCCTCTCCGCGGTCCTGATGGACGAACAGGAAGAACTGACCCCGGAATTGCTGGAAAATGCGATCCGTTCGCTGCGCAAGAGGCGGCAGCTTCGCGAATTGGAGCAGCTCCAGCGAAAAGTGAAGGAACTGGAATCGAAGGACGACTTGATGTCGCGCGCGCAGCTGGCGCAAGAGAAGCTGCGCCTTCGCCAGGCGATGCGGTCACTGCAGGACGAGGCAGCGGTCGGCTAACACCTATAGACTGGCCGAGGAAACCGGCGATTCCATTCCGGGTTGCGGTCTCCGCAAGGTGGGCTACCGCGGCACGCCCCAACCTTCGAGACGGCTCCTAATTAACTGATTCCAACGGGGTGAAGCCAATCCCCCAGCAGAAACATCTAACTTCTGTAACAGGTGCGCGCCAGGGAGGCAATACTTCGGGCGCTACGACGAACAAGCGATAAATTCGGCTAAGTCGAACAAAAGGCTGGGGAGGCTGGCCCTGCCTATGATAGAATCTGTAAGTTTCTGCTTGAATCGGTACCTGAGTGCCGCTCCCGCCGGGGTGTGCACACAATCAGCGCGCCTCTCAATTGGCGCCGCAGGGGACTTTGCGCTTTGGCTCTAGACGACAAGTACGACGACATCAAGAAACTCATCGATGTGGGAAAGGAAAAAGGCTACCTCACATACAACGAGGTCAATGATCTGATCCCCCACGACATGCACTCCCCCGATGACCTCGAGGACTTGCTGACCACGATCGGCACGCAGGGTATTGACGTCCTCGAAGGCCCTAAACTTTCGAGCGAGAAGAAATTCGACGAACTGGAAGCCGGCGAGGACATGGAGCTGGACCTCACGCCGGGCACGATGGAGAAGACCAACGATCCGGTTCGCATGTATCTGCGCGAAATGGGCACCGTGCCGCTGCTCACCCGCGAAGGCGAAGTCGAAATCGCTAAGCGCATTGAGCGCGGCCAGCTCCGCGTCCTGAAGGCCCTGTCGCGCTCTCCCATCGTCATCCGCGAGATCATCTCCATCGGCGAAGACCTGAAGCGCGGGGTTCGTTCCATCAAGGAGATCGTTCTCTTCGACGAAGAGGAGATCACCGAAGAGGTCGTCAACAAACGCTTGCAGGAAATCGCCGGACGAATCGACGAGATGCATCGCCATTACAAAAAGACGATTCAGCTTGCCGAGAAGCTCGCCGGTATCCCGCAAAAAAAGCGCCCGCGCGACCATCGCCGTTGCCGTTGGGTCCTGGGACGCGAGCAGATCATGGTCTCGCGCGGCATACGCGGCCTGGGCTTCACCAACACCGAGCGCAAACGCCTGATCGACCGCGTCAACAAGACAGTCGATAGCTTACGCGGCCTCGAGAAACAAGCCGTCAACTTTGAAAAGCGTGCCGACGCCACGCGTTCGGAAGACCAGAAAAAGGAATTTCGCCGCCAGGCACGTCAGATCCGCGCGGACCTGGAACGTATGGAGCACGACGCGGGCGCCAGCTTCACCGAGCTGAAGCGCACCCAGCGCGAGATCGTGCAGGGCGACGTCGATGCGGAGTACGCCAAACGCGAACTGATCGAGGCTAACCTGCGGCTGGTGGTTTCGATTGCCAAGAAATACACCAATCGCGGGTTGCAATTTCTCGACCTCATTCAGGAAGGCAACATCGGCCTGATGAAGGCAGTCGATAAATTTGAATATCGACGCGGCTACAAGTTCTCCACCTACGCCACGTGGTGGATTCGCCAAGCCATCACCCGTGCCATTGCCGATCAGGCGCGCACCATCCGTATTCCGGTGCATATGATCGAGACCATCAATAAGCTGATCCGCACCTCGCGCCAGCTTGTGCAGGAACTGGGGCGCGAGCCGACCTCGGAAGAGATCGCCAAGCGCATGGACATTCCCGTGGCCAAGGTGCGCAAGGTGCTCAAGATTGCGCAGGAGCCGATCTCGCTGGAGACGCCCATCGGCGAAGAAGAAGATTCGCACCTGGGCGATTTCATCGAAGACCGGGCCGTGGTTTCGCCCGCCGAAGCGGTGATCAACGTCAACCTCAAGGAGCAGACGGCGCAGGTGCTGCGCACCCTGACTCCGCGGGAAGAGAAGGTGATCAAGATGCGCTTTGGGCTGGAAGACGGCTCCGAGCACACGCTGGAAGAAGTCGGCCAGTCATTTGCCGTCACCCGCGAGCGCATCCGCCAAATCGAGGCCAAAGCTCTGCGCAAGCTGCGTCATCCCTCGCGCTCGCGCAAGCTGCGGGCATTTATGGACGGCGTCCACGACTAGCTAGTAGAAGGGGATGTGCCCCAGGTTCGCGTCCTTCGTTTGGACGCTAACCTGGGCCGATCGCCGCTCCTCATAAGTCTTGTCATCCTGAGCGGAGCGTCCGCGCCTGGTGCCCCAGGTTCGCCCTTGGGGTGGGCTAACCTGCGCTCACGGAGGGTCGTGCGTGCCGTCACTGATGGCTGACATCGTCCGATGTAGCGTGACTCTATGCCGCGAGGCTTACACCGCTACCACGAATCCGGTCAGTCGCACTTCATAACATTCAGTTGTTATCAACGAAAACCGAAACTTTCCGACAACCGACTATGCGACCTCTTCCCTGCGTGCCTGGAGGCAATGCGGCGCCAGTTCCAGATGCGGATCTATGGCTACGTGGTCATGCCTGAGCACGTCCATCTGCTTGTCAGTGAGCCTGAACACCGCACGTTGGCTGATGCGATGCATTATCTGAAGCTGTCGTTCAGTAAACAGGTGAGGAGTCTGACGAGGGCCCAGGTTAGCGTCCAAAAGAGGGACGCGAACCTGGGGCACCAGCCTCAATTACGCGACTCGCAGCACGAGCCGTTCTGGCAGAAGAGATACTATGACCGGAACGTGCGCAGCGTGCGCGAGTTCGGGATCAAGTTGCGCTATCTGCACCGGAATCCAGTAAAGCGCGGCTTGGTGCGTGACCCGGGTGATTGGAAGTGGAGCAGCTTTCGGCATTACGCCTTCCGCGAGATGGGTGTGGTGGAGATTGAGTCAGAGTGGACGGGAAGAGATCGCGAGCTCAAAGTGACGGGTGGTCAGCCCCGCGTGTTCCTCTGCCCGAGTTAGGCCGACGCCCAGGTTAGCGTCCAAACAATGGACGCGAACCTGGGGCACCAACTGGAAGCGTAGAAGACTGCTTTGTCGCTGCGAGCGGCCAGATCTGCAAAACCGCCGGACTTTACAGCACTTTCCGCCGCAGGGCGATGATTCCTGTCACTCCTGACCCTAGCAGCAGCAAGTTGCTGGGCTCGGGCACCGATGACGGTTGCCCGCTACCGGACAACTGTCCGGCAAGCCACGCCTGATAGCTGCTGTCCTGAGAACTGGGGATGAAGGCCTCGTTGCCGCCCAAGCCCGTGGCGGTGATGCCATCCAGTTGTCCGGCGACCACGTCCAGCGTCAGATTGGTGGAGTTGTAATCCAACACGAAATGCTCCTGGCTGTCGATGGGCAATCCGATCACGCTGGAAAAAGTTCCCGTCTCGCTGGCGAAGGTCATGATCTGGAACTGGTTGCCAATCTGCGGAAGGTAGCCGTTCAGCAGATCCACGGTCATGAGGCCGTTGAGTTGGGCCCGGCCGGTGACGCTAAGTTGGTCGTAGCTGGTGGCGCTGGCGATGTCGAAGGTAAGGCTGCCGAGCGACCGCTGCGTGTAGTTGCCCAGGAAGGTCATGAAACCCACGGCCATGGGAGCGTCGCCGATATTGATGGAACCGTTGGAGGTGATGCTGCCGGCGATGGTGCCGCCGTTGCCATACACCGAGCCCCCGGCAAAGTTGATGTTGCCGCGAAGCTCGCCGTCCACTGTAGTGACGCCCCGGGTCTGCGTGTAAGCGCTCGGCGAAGAGACCATGCCGCCGGATTGGATCAGCACCGTCCCGGCATTATAGAAGCCGGCCAACGAAGTGCCCGCCACGTTGGCTGACCCAGGAACGGTCAAGGTCGCTCCATTGCCCACCGTCACCGAGCCGAGATTGATCATGTTGCCGATGGTGGCGATAGCGCCGCTTCCTGATAGTTGGAGCATCCCGCTCGCGTAGTTCGTGAAGCGGCCTCCAACCGAAACTTGGACCGCGGTGCCGTCGTTGCCGGTGATAGTCCCGTAGTTCATAACGTTACCGGAAACAGACAATCCCCCTGCCAACATGAGCTGAATGCTACCGGTATTCGTGAGCGCACCTGCGCCGAAGTCTCCGCCAAAGAAGGGATAGTTGAGAGGCTGCACAATGATCTGGCCTGAGTTCGTGGCGTCTCCAGCAATTTCAAAATAGGCCTCGTCGAGGATATACCCAGAGTTGTTGAGGCCCTCCCCCTGAGGGCTCCGTGGCGACGGGTTCGGTACCGTCTCGATCGTTATTCCTCCCGTATTCGTGATCTCGCCGCCGACGGACAGATTGGCGATGGAAATGGTTCCCGCATTGGTCAGATTTCCGCCGACCGAAAGGCTGTCTACCGCACCGACGTCATTAATATTTCCGTTGTTCGTGTTGGTGAAGCTACCGCTCACGGTGATGGATGCCGAACCTATCCCATACATGCCCTCCAGGTTAATCGTGCCGGAGTTGGTGAAGTTTGCGTTCACCACAAGCTGTGCGCTGGGGCCCAGAGTAATGGTCCCAGTTCCAGTATTGCTGGAATCCGCATTCGCCGTTATGGAGTCGGAGCCGGGGTATAAGGTTATGGATCCCGAATTGGTCAAGCTCCCCACCGAAATGGTGTCGCCACCAAAGCCCGAATCCTGGATGGATCCTGTGTTGTTAAGGTTCCCGCTTACCGTTATAGAGTTGCTGGACCCGTTCATTTGAATCCCGCCGGAGTTGGTGAAGCTACCGTTGATCGCCAGCGTGGCACCAGGGAAATTATTCTCGTTGAGATTAATGGTTCCGGCGTTACTGGAGTTCCCGTTCGCGGTCATGACATCGCCGTCACTCAGCGTCAGCGTTCCCGTCTGGTTGATGGTCAGCGCTCCGGCAATATTTACCGTATAGCCGCCGCCGACGGTATCCGCCAGCGTCGAACTTCCGCTGGCGCCGCCCAAGGTCAGCGAGTTGATGGACGTGCTGGTGTCGAGGGTGACGTAGTCGTTGCCGGTAGCGATGAAGACGTCGCTGCCCTGGCCCGGCTCGCCCGCGCTCCAGCCGGCGCCATTGCTCCAGTTGCCGGTGCCGCCGAGCCAGTTGTCGGGCGAGGATGGCACAGGTAGCGCCGGCGCGAAGTACGCGGGCCCTCCGACCCAGCCGACAAAGGCGCTCACATACAGGCTGGGATCAGTTCGGCTGCCGCCACCGAGGTTTTTTGCGGCCGCAAAGGAAGAAGAAGAAGAAGTGAGAACCAGGAGAAGAACTGCCACAGAAACCAATACTCCATTGCGCATGGGTCACTCCTTACTGGACTAGCGTTGGAGACCGGAGAGATTACAATGGCGGCAGCATTATCCCACGCGCTGGAAAATGTCGTCAATCAGGAACTCCCAGCCGTGATCTTCCCCGCCCGCGTGCGTCTAAGTCCTTACAGGACAACGTGAGGCAACGGCCCATGTCCTGGCATCATCTCCTTTTAAGGCGGGCGAGTAAAATAAATGTTTATGAAGAAGCTTTTCCTGAGCCTTTTCCTGAGTGGCGTGCTGTGCCTACCGGCCTTGGCTGCGCCATTAAGCAGTAACGCCCAGACTGTCATCCCTTACGCCGTACAGCAGATCATCTCCGTCGACTACCGTGAGCTACGCGATTCCCAGACGGCGCGAGCCCTGCGTGACCGCGTCATGCCCGACAACATCAAGAAATTCGAAACCGCCCTGAGGGGCGCGGGTATCAATCCCGATAGCGACGTCGAACAGCTTACCTTTGTCAGTTATCGCGGCGCGAAGAACATGCTGTACAGCATCGGCATTGCCCAAGGCCCGTTCCAGCAGAAGGTATTCCTGCAGAAGATGAAGCTGCGCAAGATCAAGCCGGAGCGCTATCTTTTGTCCAACATCTATCCCATGGGCTCAGGCATGCAGATGGTGTTTCTTGATCCCACCACCATCCTGTTCGGGGACAACATCGCCGTCAAAGGGGCCATCGATGTGCGCGATAACGGGGCAAATTCGGTGACCAACAACAGCGTCATCGATGACCTCATCACCAGCATCCAAAACGCCACCATCTGGAGCGTGCTCGACCAGCAAGGCACGCAGAACATGATGCGCTCGGCGTTAGGTGAAGCCGGATCGCTGACCGACTTTGATACCGTGAAGAAGCGCCTGCTGGCCTCCGACTACACCATGGGCTTTCTCAACGGCGTCACCTTCGACCTCAACGTGAAGACCTCCGATTCCGTGACTGCGGCCAGCTTGTCGGGACTGATGAAGGCGGGCGTGCTCTATCGCCGGATGAGCGGCACTCCCTCAGAGAAAATAGCTTTGCAAAACACTACCGTCAACAGCTCCAACGACCTGGTACAAATGCACTTCCAGACCGACGATCAGCAGTTCCAGTCGCTGCTGCACTCGGACCTGTTCGCCGCGGTATCGAAGTAGAAGGCGAGGACGGAACGTTGAGAGCTCGTGCCGTGTAGAACGTGGAAGCCCCGGTGACTAGGCGCCCACGGACTGCGGACTTTAGCCCAGGCTCATATTGAGCGCATTATTGTAGAGAGAGGTCTTATGCCGAGTTGGCTGATTGTCGTTTTGATAGTTGTGGCCTATGTGGCCTTAACCCAGTGGGTGCTGCCCAAGTTCGGCGTCTCCACTTGAGCCCGCGCCGCGCGGCCCGTTGGGTCGCAAGCAGAACAGTCACAGTGCGAGTTACCGCCCCAGCGGCCCCGCCAGAATACTCGCTAGAGACGGCCTATCCGCCGATGTGAACCATGGTCCGCGAGGGCGGAATGAATCCGTCTTCGCCGATATGATGGCGCTCTTCCTTGTGATCGACCACATCGCGAATGAATGCAGCCAGCTCTTCGTCGCTGGCGCTGTCCTGCATTCGAGCAGCGAGGTCATGCTCTCGTGCCGAGAACAGGCAGGTGCGGATTTTGCCATCGGAGGTGACGCGCACGCGGCTGCAATGACCGCAGAAGGGCTGCGAGACGGGCGCGATGATGCCGATCTCGCCTCGGCCGTCTTCGAAGACGTAGCGCCGGGCGGTCTCGCTCTCGCGGTGCTCAACCTCGCGCAAGGGCACGAATTCGCTCATGCGCTGCAAGACTTCCTCAAGCGTCACCACGATCTCGGGCGACCAGACGCGGCCCTCTTCCAGCGGCATGAACTCGATGAAGCGCACCACGACGCCTTCTTCGCGGGCAAAGCGGCCAAAGGCGGTGATCTGGTCGTCGTTGAAACCGCGCAGCAGCACGCAGTTGATCTTCACCGGATTCAGGCCGGCGCGTTGCGCAGCGCGCACTCCGGCGAGTACTCGCTCATAACCGTTGGGCACGCGCGTAATGCGGGCAAAACGCGCAGGATCGACCGCGTCCATCGAGACGGTCACGCGCGACAGGCCCGCGTCCGCGAGCGGCTGCGCCATCTCGGCCAGAAGGTGTCCGTTGGTGGTGATTGCGACGTCGAGCGCATCCCCTTCCAGCGTGCGCATATCCCCAAGCTCGCACACCATCTCCACCAGCCCTTTGCGCAGCAGCGGCTCGCCGCCGGTCAGGCGGATTTTCGTGATGCCCAGGCCAACCAAGACGCGGGCGATGCGAAGATAATCGGAGATCGGCAGCTCGGCAAATTGCGGGCCATCGTTACCCGACCGGCAATAGACGCATTTGTAGTTGCAGCGGTCGGTGATGGAGATGCGCAGATCGCTGATGCGGCGGCCGTATTTGTCGTGGAGAAGCACGTTTTTCGCTCTTCCCTTTCGCTCTCCGCTTTTTGCTACTCGCCTTCTGCTGTCGTCCTGAGCGAACGGCTTCCGCCGCGAGTCGAACGACCCCTATCCGGCCCAGCACGTTCAATGTTCGGAATTCCAGCGCGCAGAAAGAAGGACCCAGGCGCGCGGAGGCAACGCTGCGGTCGTTTCCTTTCCGAGCACGGGAGGCGTGGACGTTTCCCTCCACACCCTCGGCCCCGCTAACTAGCGATTAGCCCTAGCGAATCGCGAGGCACCGCCGCCGCAGCCATCGGTATGCCGTTAGGCCAGGGCGGTCGGAAACAATGCAGCAATTATAGATGCGGGAGGCAAGAGAAAGCAGCAAACACAATGCGATCCGACGAAGAGATGGGGAAACCCTGATTTAGGGAGGACGAAGTCCCTCAGCGGATAAAGCCACCTTGATTTGGCAGCGTTTACAGACGGCCTGAAGGCCGTCCCCTTCAAAAGCCGGAGCTAATCAGAGTCCCCGTAGGAATTACGTTACCCGGGCTCTTCAACTCGGACTGAAATCCTTGCTCAGGATGAATCGCTGGGAAACCACCCCTTGACGCCCGACAACTGAGAACCGACAACGGACACTGATTACTGACAACCGACAACTGCCTTTCACATCCCCTCATAGTTCGGGCCGCCGCCGCCCTCGGGTGGGACCCAGGTGATGATCTCGTAGGGGTCCATGATGTCGCAGGTCTTGCAGTGCACGCAGTTAGAAGGATTCAGGTGGATCTCCAAGCCGCTGGGCGTGTCCCGCGCTTCCGTCATCTCATACACACTGGCGGGACAGAAGTTCTTGCAGGGGTTACCGAACTCGGTCACGCAGCGCTCATTACAAATGGTGGTGTCATGAATGACCAAATGCGCCGGCTGGTCCTCTTCGTGCTTGGTGGCCGAGTAGTAAAGGTCGGTCAACTTGTCATAGGTGAGCTTGCCGTCGCCCTTTGCAGGGCCGATCATGTGGGCCCTTGCCCCGCCATCCGTTGCCAGCCGGTGCAGTTGCTGCATGCGGCGGTGTCCAGCTTCGTTGCGGTAGCGCACGCGCAGGCCGCGTCCGCCGCTGAACTGCTGCAGGCCGGCGTGCAACATCCCGGAAACGAAGCCGTGCTCAAAACCCTGGTGGAAGTTGCGTATCGGCCACAGCTCGGACTTGATCCAGCTGTTCTCCACGCGCATCTGAAAAGTCTCCAGCATCGGCAGCGAGAAGTCCTGTTTCACCATGGCGTCGAACGCCGTTTCTGCCGCGAGCATGCCGCTCTTGATGGCCAGGTGAATTCCCTTCAGGCGCTGAGAATTGAGCAGGCCTGCGGAATCGCCGACCATCATCCAGCCATCGCCGGCCAGCGGCGGCACGCACCACCACCCCCCATAAGGCAGCGACTTCGCCCCATAGCGCACCATCTTCCCGCCTTCCAAAAGTCGGGCGACGAAGGGATGCTTCTTGAACTCCTGCAGAACATGCTGGGGGTCGATGCGCGGGTCAGCGTAATCAAGGCCGGTGACGAAGCCAAGAGAAACGATGTTGTCCTTCGAGCCATAAATCCAGGCGCCGCCGTACTCATGGAAAGTCAGCGGGTAGCCCATGGTGTAAATGACTTCGCCCGCCGCGACGCGGCCGGCGGGCAACTCCCAAAGCTCCTTCACGCCCACGCCGTAAGTCTGCGGATTGCGATCGCGATCGAGTTGGAAGCGGCCAATGAGCTGCTTGGTCAGCGAGCCGCGTGTGCCCTCGGCCAGGATGACAACTTTCGATTTCAGGTCGTAGCCCGGCTCGAAGTTGGACTTCTGTTGGTTGCTCTTGTCAACGCCCTTGTCGTCGGTGCGGACGCCGGTGACGCGCCCAGCCTCGAACAACAGCTCGGAGCCGGCAAAGCCGGTAAAGATGGTAATGCCCGCCTCTTCCACTTTGCCGCCCAACCACTTCACCAGCCGGTTGATGGAGATGACGTAGTTGCCGTGGTCGCGCATCGGCGGCGGGGTGACCGGAAGCTTGAATTTGCCACTGCGCGTGAGGAAATAGACAGCTTCTTTGGTGACGGCGGCGTCCAGTGGAGCTTCTTTCTCGAAGTCGGGCAGCAGCTCGCGCAGGGAGCGAGGATCGAGCAGCGCCCCTGAAAGGCAGTGCGCACCCACTTCCCGCGCCTTCTCCAGCAAGTAGACATTCTCTTTGCTGAGCTGCGCCTCAGGGTGCTGGGCATTGTGTTCATCGATGAGCTGTGAGAGACGCAGCGCGCAAGCCATGCCTGCCGGCCCTCCGCCGACGATCACGACGTCGGCCTCCATTACAGGGCGATCAATGTTTGGGAGCGGTTTACGAAACACAATCATTGGCCAATTCCACAGAGCGAGGGTTCTTGTGTTTGTTCTTCTTTTTTCTTATACGCTTCGCACAACTATGCTGTAGCGTCCGAGCCCGGACGCTTAACAAAATGACACGTGTATGCAACGAAAACGACGAAGCCCCGGCGGCTGAAACGTAAACCCAAGTTCAGCGGGTGTGAATGCTTAGGGCGTGTTTCAAAAATCCGCTTCCTGGTCCGACCAGCAGTCCCCTCCGGGGCTAAAGCCCCGGAATTTCGGGTTGCGTAACGGCACGGCTGAAGCCGTGCCCCTTCAAAACCCATTTTTGAAACACGCTCTAGAGCCTTACTTCAAGTTTTAGAATAGCAGCTTTCCCGAGCGCGCAAATTGCTTTGCTCTGGGGCAATAAAGTTATTGCTCGGACATCCAAGATAAAGAAAAACAGGATAGCCGGCGCGGGAGGCAGCACCTTTCCGGCGGCCCGTCACGCGCTCTTTGCCTTCTTTATCTCTTCCACCAACGGGGGCACAATTTCGAACAGATTTCCCACCACGGCTACGTCGGCGATTTCGAAAATCGGCGCTTCGGAATCCTTATTGACGGCAATGATGGTACGCGCGCCTTTCATCCCGACGACGTGTTGAATCGCGCCGCTGATACCCAAAGCAAGGTAGAGCTTGGGAGCGACCGTCTGCCCCGACGATCCTACCTGGCGATCCATAGGCAACCAGCCGGAGTCGCAGATCGGCCGTGAGGCTGCAATCTCGCCTCCCAGCGCATCCGCGAGTTGCCGAGCGAGAGCGATGTTCTTTTCCTCCTTGATTCCGCGCCCGACAGCCACGATGACCTGCGCCTGCGTGAGGTCCACAGCCTGCTTGGCTTCCTTGAAGGGAGCTTCCGGCTTGTTGCGCAATACCGCGTCGTCAATCTGGAGGTTGACGGTTTCGACCGGCGCCGCGGCCTCGCCGAGTTGCACCTGGTCCCCGCGAAAAGCGCCGTTCTGGAAAGTTGCAAAGTAGGGAGGCTCACCAGTGAAGGAGACATCGGCGGCGAATTTTCCCTGAAACATCTGCCGCGTGAACAGCAGCCTGCCGCCCTGGTATTTGTAACCGATCGCATCGCTTATGACGGCGCGGTTCAGCGCGGTCGCCAGCTTGGGAGCGAAGTCGCGCACCTGATAGGTGTGCGGCATGAGCACCAGCTTCGGCTGCTTCTGCCCGACCAATTGTTGCACTGCCGCAACGTAAGCGTCGGGGGTGTAAAGCTCGAGCTTTGGCGACTCCAGGTCGTACACCTTCGCGACCTTGTTCTTCGCGATCTCATGGGCAATATCGGCGACGCCGCTGCCTGCGACTGCGGCCTCCAGCGACCAGCCTGTCTCGGCGGCCAGGGCCTGCGCCCCAGTCAGCGTCTCCAAGGAAACCCGATTCAACTTGCCTTCACGTTGTTCGACTACAACCAGGATAGTATCTGCCATAATGACCCGTTCGAATTAGCGATTAGCAATTAGAAGCTATCTCATAAATCAGTTTTGAAGGGGCAAGGGCTTCAGCCATGCCGTACAGGAAACCATAAAATTAGGTTTTAGCCCCTGCGGAAAATCGAATTTTACGCTCTTGGTTCATTAGGAGACAGCTTTCAGCAAACAGAGCCTGAATCTCCACATCCCCAGAAACCAGTGCTGGAACCGTGCGCATGAACCAGCGACGCCCCCAAGGGGTAGCCAATCGCCAGTTGCTAATTGCTGCCTTTCAGCGATTGCGGCGCCTGATCTCGACGCCCACAACGCTCAGCACCAGTCCTGCAACTGCCAGCGAAGCTGCGATGATTCCAAACCGCGCCTGCCCCAGCCGCAACGCCGCCGGATGAAAGTACACCACCAGGAATGCAAACAACATCATGACCCAGCCGATGACCATGATGACTGAGCCGTTTTCGCGCTTGTCGTCTAACGATGACACAGCCGCCTCCCTTCCCCGCCGCAGCGGGCTGCGACTTGCCACTCTCTACTACCCAAAGCTTGTCGCCAGCGCGGCGGTCAGGCTACGCGACGGTCTTCCGACTCGTCCTGCCGCTGCTGTGCCAGGGTGTACTGCAGGTCGCGCCGGCCCCACTTCGTCGCTCCTATCGCGTGCCGGTAACGGTTTCCCATGATCACCAGTACTAATCCCAGCACGCCCTCAATGCCGAGCCATATCGGCCAAAAGCTCGAGCCGGCCCGCAGGCTCTCGAAAAAGAAGGCGAAGAGCACGCCATCCATCCAGAGCAAAACCCAGCCCACGGTGAGCAAAATCGAGCCCAGGCGGCGATTTTCCACCGTGTTGTCAATGGCAACCTGATCGCGATCGAATCCTGGCATAACGAGCAGAGCTCCTTTTAAAAAATTTTGGCCCACTCTGTTTGATGCCGAGACAGCAATTAGCAATTAGCGATTAGCATTCGACGTTTCGCTCGACATCCGGCCACTTGCGTACGCGACATTTTTTCGTACTTGTGTACAGCTTCCGAAGCGACATGCCAATCGCTAAATGCCAGGAGCTAAAAGCTAGTTGCTAATTGCTAATCGCGAATTGCTGCTTTATATCACTCTCACCTCGTTGCGCAGCTTTTCTACCAGCTTCTTCGCAACCTCCGCCGGCGGTCCTTCAATCACCTCGGTCTTCTTCGTCTTCTGAGGAATGTACAGCTTCTCGATCTTCTGCAGGTTGTCGCCCAGCGCCGGCTTCATCTCGTCGAAGCTCACCTTCTTCAGCGGCTTGTTCTTGGCCTGCTTGATGCCGATGAGCGTGGCATAGCGCAGCTTGTTGATGCCCGACTGGATGGTGAGCAGCGCCGGCAGCGGCATGTCAACGAATTGAAAGTAGCCCGCTTCCAGTTCGCGCTTCACACGGATACCACTGTCGCTCTTCTCGATCTGCATGATGATGGTGGCGTGGGGCCAGCCCAACAGTTCGGCCAGAATGACGCCGGTCTGAGCAAAACCGTAGTCGTCGGATTGCAGGCCGGTGAAGACCAGGTCGAAGCTCTCGTCCTTGATGGCCGCGGCGAACGCTTTGGCGGTATTGAAGGCATCGAGGGTGACGAAGCCGTCGCCCTCCAGATGGATGGCGCGGTCGGCACCCTTGGCCAGGGCCTCGCGCAGCACCTGCTGGGCGCGCGGCGGCCCGCTGGTGATGACCACCACTTCGCCGCCGTGCTTCTCCTTCTGGCGCAGCGCCTCTTCCAGGGCGTAGGCGTCGGGCTCGTTCACCTCGTAGGAAACATCATCGCGGATCCACGTGCCACTCTCGCTCAGCTTCAGCGGCGCGTCCTTCTGCGGGACCTGCTTCATGCAAACCAGGATCTTCACCGGAACTCCTTGCGGGGGACAACTTCTGCGAAACGGGCAAGTATAAATGAGCGGCAGCGGGATGGGAAATGACGGCGGTCACAACAGGCAAGAGTCTCGCCGGCCAGCCCGCACGTAGAGGACAAATTGGGAAGCTGGACGCGGTGTGTGCGGGCGAGAGCTCCGCCTGCCAGAACCTCGCCCCATAGGTTACTGCGGAAGAATGAGGGTCAATCCCGTTACTTGGGAGAAGTGTCGCTGATTAAAGGTAGCCAGGCTGCTGCCCCGCTCCAAGGCGGTCGCGGCAACCATGACATCATAGAAGCCGATCATTTTGCCCGACCCTTCCAGTTGCCCCCAGATGCGCGCGTGCTCGTAAGCTGTTTGCTCGGTGTAGGGAATAATGGGCAAGACCGCAACAATCGCTTCCAAATATGCCTGGCGCTTGACCTTATGCGGACGGGAAGCCCGCACCACCCCGTGCCAGAGTTCGGCTACGGTGACGGCGGCTATCTCAAATCGCTCGTGCGGCATGGATGCTACCCAGGCCGGGAGGTCGAAGAGGCCTTTTTCCCCGCTGATTATGACATCGGCGTCAAGCACTATCGCCATTTGTCGACCGGTGCTTTGAGGGTTTTACGGGCGGTATGAAGATCGCGGCGCCACGCCTTGAATTCCTCGTCGGACAGCCGGACTTTGTTCAGGATTGCTGCCAGTTTGCGGCCGGTGCAAACCGTCTCGTTGTCGGGGACGATTCGGGCGACGGGCGATCCGTTCCGAAGCAGGACAAAAGTAAGGTTCTGATAGTGGGCGCGGTTGATGCAATCGGCAAAATTACGCGCCGCCTCGGTAACGGTGATAGCGGTCTTTCTCATAAAATCATATTATCAGATTTTGCGGAGACGTCAGGTTGGCGCCCAAAAAGGAAGGCGCGAACCTGGGGCACCATGCGATGTAGGCCAATGTTCTCCCCAAGCGACGAAAAGCCCCACCCAAGCAAACGAAGCCTGGGTGGGGCACCCTCACGAGCTTTAATGCTTACGATCTTTTGCCTGGGCCACCCGCCAAGGCTAGCGCCCAAAAGCAGGCCGCGAACCTGGGCACCGGGCCGCCGTCATTTGAGACCCTTCATTTGAGGTTGGTCATTGGTGTTGGCTTTGACCTCAAACTCGGGGTGGTAGCCGGTCCAGCATCCTGGAGCTGTGTCATCCGCCAGTACTCCGGAAAGCGTTCCGGTACAAGAGTTGTTGGGCAAAACGTAGTAGACAAAGATGCCGTTCGGATCCAGCGGCTGGCCAACGAAGACGCCGGCGCTGGTGTCGGTGGAAATGTTCAATGCGTCGTATGGACAACCGGAGGACGTTCCATAGCAAGGTGCAGATTCGCCGATTGGCTGATAGCCGTAATGAGTCGTATTGAAAGCTACAGTGACGACAATCTTGCCGTTCTGCGGGACAGCGATGTGCTGATTAGTGAAGTTCGCGATCTCATCCACCGCCAGTCCGTGATAGCAGGTGTTGTCTTTGTTGCTGTACCAAAGGGTTGCATCCCCATTGCACAGAGATGGAGTTGAAGACGGCCGATAGGGAATCTGATACGTTTCCGTTTTGGTTCCCAACTGCGAAACCACTACTGGCGGAAACACCGTGTCATCAACCGAGTACACACTGATGGTGAGGGGCTGGCTGAAGTCCGCGCCTGGAGTCGTAACGCAGTTGCCGGAGTACCAGTTGCCGCTCTGACATGCCCAAGACGACATCACGAACCGAATCTGCTGCAGCGTGCCGCTATTCGTGGTCAGCGCCACGCCATCGCCCAGTTCAGCGAAAGCATAGGCTTCCGGACCCTCGCTGGCCACGTTGCCGGGGAGCGGGGAGGGAATACTGTCGTAAACGATTCGGCTTTGTGCCGCTACTATGGCAGCACAGAGACAGAAGCACAGAAACAGCGATAACAAAACCACCCTACGCATAGATATTCTCCTACCGTTAGATTTGGCATTCGGGTGTGAAGCAGAGTTCGTCCCAGGCACTGGGAGAAGTAGCGCAGAGGAGAAGCCCTCTTCCTTGAGCCTTAAGCCGCACCCATTATAGGTTTCCCGACGCCAATTCGAAGCGGACAAAATAAATGAAAATTCAGTAACTCCCGTTCTGGGAATTGGCCGGGTGGCCCACTCATTCCTGGTTTTGGAATGAGTATGACTGAGTATTATCGACCAGACAACTGTTGCGCCGCATCCATTCTTTTCTCCCACAAATTCGAAATTCGCGAATGTGTGGGGCAGCCAGATTTGGCTTTAGGGGTTCGGTGAAGGATGGGCCGCCCGACACCCGGACAGTTTTATCTCACAAGTCCGGCCTCGCGGGCACTTCTCTTGCTAAAGTCAAAACGCTGATTGGCCTCGGATGAGGGTAGGACTTCCGACGTGATGTCGAGGAGGCTGCCTACGACGATCCGCCTCGGTCCCGCACAGCCGGGCTCTACGACAATTCTGAACTCCTGCTGATGCGCGAATTTCGAACGCTTCCGAAAGCGTCCGGTCTCACCGGAATACCCCTCCTCGTCATAGTACTCGACCAACCCGGCTTCAGAGCTAAGCCCCGCGTCTCTGGCTGCACTAGCGATGCGGTTTAGGAATTCGCCGACGTTGAGTACGGCCACCACCGAATTCCCAAACTTGAGATTCTCGCTATTCACCAACTCCCCATCGACTGGTTTTGTAACCGCAAACATGCAATACACGTTGCACGCTGCCGTTCTACCCAGCGCAATTCGAACCGGTCCGGCTGAATCGGGCTCCCTTGCGACGAACTTTCCCAAACCGATGCCACCCGTGTCAGAGACGATTTCAACATGCTTCGGTTGGTAAATCCATGTTGCCCCTTCGAAAGAGTCACCTCTCTCCGCGTCCGATTCGAGTTTGAGAAAGTATGCCAGCGGGTTCATGTAAAGGAGGCCCTCCCTACGAAACTCCTCGAGATGCTCCCGCTCACCGAACTTCAGCAAAACCCAAGGCAAAATATTCGAACTGGGCCTACTCACCGCGTGTTGGTCCTCTACTTCCTCGCTTCTCCCTATATTCGAAGCGCGCGAATGTGCGGCACCCCGCGGGCCACCCGCCCATGATTGGCCAGATTCAGGTCAGATTCCTGATTCTAGCCGCTGCGTAAGACAGACATATAACTGCACTGGCAATTCCAGTGCCTCGGCAACAGAGGAGCTTTGCTGATGCTGTAGATTTCACCGCTATTCCGTCTGCCGCATTCGTCGCAGGCCAGGGAATCTATTCTTATCTTCGCTATACCCAATTTCCTGAAATCGCGGAGCTCTGCCACCGCACGTGCCCTATTTACTATAAATTCTATATATATCTGATAAGCTTCTTGCCGATCGTCAATCTCATTTTCTCGCACATAGCGCCGTAATGACTCTGGCAGTTGCACCTCTTCGAGATTAATGCTTACTGACCGCAAATGGTTAAATATGTGTTCTACGCATGTAGAACGTGAGCCATAATCCACTGCTTGGAAAGCGACGAATGCAGACAAATGCTTTCGAATTTCTTCCGGCAGCTTGAATTCTTTAAAACCGTGCTCCATTATCCACCCAATGGTGTCGCAAAAAGTGTCTTCCGTTCCCCAATGTTCACCCCGATTGGGATAGAACTCCAGTTTCAGCGCGCCATAGGAGCCCTCTTGGATAAGCTGAATCATTCTATTATATTTTTCTTGAGCCTTAGTGTCCTCCGCGTGCAACAACTCAGTGGCTAGCGGTGTAAAGGACCAATAGCGGGTGGTAAAATAATTCAAACACTCTGGCTCGCCTACATTCTCAATAACCCTTTTGACAAGCTCTTGTTTCTTTCCCTTCAGAGGCAAACCGTGTTTCGTGAGAACTTTTTTAAGGATCGGCACGGTTGCCTTCGTCACACTAACTTTATAGTCAGCGAGCGTCAGGAAACCATTTGCACGCAACTTAGCGAGGGTGCTACGGCCGTCAATACCGTGGAACGAGCACCACCAACCCATCGGAGCGGGATTGTCGGTCGGCTTGCCGTCGAGCAACCTTAGGAACCCAATTTCCAAGTCATTGAGCTGTTCGTGCGGGTGAGTGGGCGTGCGGCTGAAGATAGTCGATTCTCCGGTGAACGCGTCAGGCGCAGAGTCACCAAAATGGAATAGTTTCTTCAGCAGGGCCTTCATCTCGAGTCGCCTGCACCTCTTAACAACTGGCAACTGACAACTGACAACTGCTTTACACCATCACCCCCGCCGTCTTATGTTCCAGTTCATGCGCCACGGCGATCGACAGGCGGCGGATGCCTTCGCGGATCATCTCCGGCTGGGCGTTGGAGAAGTTCAGCCGCATGTGCGAGCCGGGATCGCCGTTGGGGAAGAACGGATCGCCGGGAACGAAGGCGACATTCTGGCGCAGCGCCGCCTCCAGCAAGCGCGACGAATCCACGCCCGGCGGCATGGTGACCCAGAGGAACAGGCCACCCTGGGGATGCGTCCACGATACCTCGGGTGGGAAGAAGTCATGCAGCGCCTGCAGCATGGCGTCGCGGCGCTCTTTGTAGGTGGCGCGAATCAGCTTCACGTGTTCGTCGATGAAGCCGTCGCGCGCCGTCTCGTAGACGGCCATCTGGGTAAACATGCTGGTGTGCAGGTCGGTACTCTGCTTCAGTTGCACCAGCTTGGAGATGACCTCCGGAGGCGCGACCATCCAGGCGACGCGCAATCCCGGCGCCAGCACCTTGGAGAAGGTGCTGAGATAGATGACGTTGCCCATCTTATAGCCGTTGTCGCGTGCCAGGTTGGTGCGGTCCAGCACCAGCAGCGGCGTAATGTGCTCGCCTTCGTAGCGAAGCTGGCCGTAAGGATCGTCTTCGATGATCGGGATGCCATATTTCTCGGAGAGTGCCACCAGTTCGTTGCGGCGGGAGCGCGCCAGCGTGGTCCCGCCGGGGTTCTGGAAATTGGGCAGGATGTACATGAACTTCGGGCCGGAGCGCAGCGCTTGCTCCATCCCGCTGGTTACCAGGCCGTCGTCGTCGGTGGGCACGGTGACGTATTCGGCGCCCATCAGGTCGAAGGCTTGGAGTGCGCCCAGATAAGTTGGCGACTCCACCAGAATGCGGTCGCCGCGATTGATGAAGAGTTTAGCGATCAGGTCCAGCGCCTGCTGCGAGCCGGAGGTGATAAGGACGTTGTCGACCGTGGCTACGATGCCGTACCGCGCCATGTGGGCGACGATATGCTCGCGCAAGGGGCGATAGCCTTCCGTGGGGCCATACTGCAGGGCGGTTGCGGCCTGGGTTTGCAAAACCCGGTGGCACGCTTCCTGGAAACGCGCCACCGGAAACACCTCAGGGGCGGGCAAGCCGCCCGCAAAAGAGATGACCTCAGGACGCTGGGTGATTTTAAGAAGCTCGCGGATGATGGAGCTTTTGACTGCCTTGGTGCGCTGCGCGTAACGGTGTGCCCAGGGCGCTGCCATACCACACCTCCGTTATTACTCTTCAGCTTAGCGCACCCAAAGCGGTTTGTCTGTGATGGCCGGCACGCTGCCAAGTACCGCTCTCGCAGGCGCAGGTATTCCCTCAGGCAGACATAAGCGGATTTCCGGCGTCTAGCTCTTGCGCGAGGTAACGGCGAAGAACTCGGCCACATCCTGCTCCACGTTCTTGCTGTTGCACCGGGGACAGCGGATTTCCACCTGATCGTGTTCCTTCAGTGTGAGGACCGTTTCGAACGAATGCTGACAGTCCTTGCACACATATTCGTAGACCGGCATTTTGTCCTCCACAGCGGGTTGCGGGCGAATTCCTGGGGTAAACAACCAAAGCGCCCTTGATTTGGTGATGCCCGGAGCAGCAATTCTGTTCCTCCTGGGCAGTACCCATCGCGGTTAATATACGCGGTTCAAATGCGGCAGTCAGTGACTGCGTACGGGGGACGAACGCAAGAGGACGGATTCCCCGGCCCGACCGAAGGCGACAACCACGCCCGCCAAACCAACATCATCATGAATAGGACAAACCGGACGGGTACTTGCGATGAGCTGGCTGAAAGCGTTTTTTGCAGGCATTGTTGGCGCCGCGTTGATCACGGTGATGCTGAGCATCGCCATTAGCGCCGGATTTCATGTCATGGACTTTTCCATGATGTGGGGGACGCTGGTCGGCCTTCCCATCGGCCGGGTCGCCTGGATCGTGGGCTTTGGCATTAACCTGCTCGTCGGGGGCATCTTTGCTTTGTGGTACGCGGTGCTATTCAAGCTATTTTCCGGCGCCGGAATGCTGCGCGGCTTGTTCATCGGTATCGCACACGCTTTCATTACGGGGCTGCTCGTGCCGCTGTTGCCGTTAGTCCATCCGCTGATGAACAACGGGCATATGGCAAGCCCCGGACCTTACTTCTCGGAGCATGGCACGGCGGGCGTGTTCTTCTTTTTCGCCTTGCACCTCGTCTATGGAGCGACTGTCGGTGGGCTGTATTCGCAACTGGTTCCGTCCGCTCGCCACACCGTGGAGAGCAACGATTTGCGGATTGCAGCTTGAGTGCAGGCAAGCCAAGAAAGCGTGCTCCAGCCGCGGAAATAGACCATAGCTGCTACATTTACAAATATGCCTGCAGCCCGCGAGCCCGCGGTCGCCGATGCACAGGACACCTGCGCCGGGGCATTGCGAACCCAAGTTACTATTGCTCTCGCTTTGCTGACCCTTGCCGGGGGCGGCTTCCGCTTGTGGCATCTCGGCGGCAAGAGCCTGTGGCTGGATGAAGGCGCCACGGTGGCGCTGGCGAGGGCTTCCTGGCGGCATTTCGCCTGGGTGTGGTGGCACGGCGAAGCCAACCTGCAAACCATCTATTTCCTGCTGATGCGCGCCTGGGTCCATCTGGGCTCGAGCGAAGCGTGGCTGCGCCTGCCCTCCGCGCTGTTCGGGATCGCCTCGATACCCGTGCTGTACGCCTTAGCGCGCAAGTTTATGGCGGCGGGGCCGGCGCTGGCCGCAGCCGCGCTGCTGGCCTTCAGCCCCACCCACGTGTACTACTCGCAGGAAGCGCGCGCCTACACACTGGCGATTCTGCTGGTCCTGCTGGTGACCTACTCCTTTGTGCGAACGGTGGAGAGGAACCGGACAAGGGACTGGGCGCTGTGGACCGTACTTGGCATCGCCGCGTTCTACAGCCACGACTTCGCGGCTCTGGTGCTGGTGGCGCAGGCAGCGTCGCTGTTCTTCTTCCCAGGGAAGCCAGTTCCATGGCGCCGATTGGTACTTTGCGGGGCAGTGATTTTCGCCGCCGCGCTACCCGGGCTGACCTATGTTTTTCGCGCCTCACCGGAGAACCTGCACTTCGCCTGGATGCCGCAGGCAAATGCGAAAGAGCTTTGGCACCTGGCGATGTTTTTCGGCGGAGGCGGCGTCAAGGTCGTTGTGGCCGCCGTTTTGTGGATCGCGGGCCTGCTTGCTATTTGGCGGAGCCGGGATTCCCGTCAAGTGCCGCTTTTGGATTCGCCGAGGTACAAGGACCGGCAGCTTGCAACGCCGAAAGTGTTCTGGCGGGGGATGCTGATTCTGTCGTGGGCTGTGCTGCCGGTCGCGATCCTGGCCCTGATTTCACTGCGCCAGCCTTTGTTCCTCGACCGTTATATGATTTTTTCCCTGCCCGCGACGCTCCTGCTGGCCACACTGGGTGAAGATGCTTTGCGCCGGTGGAAGATCGGCATGCTGCTGGTGGTCCTACTGTGTGGGATGTCGATTCCGGCGATCGTTGGCGAATATCACAAGCCGCGCGAGGATTGGCGTGCCGCCAGCAACGCGGTTCTGCGGGCAGCCTCGCCCGGCGACGCTGCGGTCTTCTTCCCGTTCTACAGCCGTATCATGCTGGACTACTATCGCAGTCGCTACGGGGCCGCCGCACCGCCGCTAAACGTTTTTGCGCCACATTATTACGCCGGAGGCAAAGACGCGCACGACCTGCTGGAGGCGCTGGATAAAGATCCACGTCGCTTCCATCGCGTATGGGTGCTGATGGCCGGCGAGGACGCGAACTTCGGGAACTTCGCTTCCGGCCCCGCCGTTGTCGAAAAGCTGCAAGCCATTTTCGGCGCGCCAGCCGTGCAGAAGTTCGCGGACGTCCGCGTGTTGGAGTACGGACGCTGAGCTGGTCTATACGCCGACGGGAAATGGTTTGGGGCTGCGCTCTTCGCCGCGCTCGCGCAGCAGGCTGTCAAAGCGCCCCTGCAGCAGCGACATCAATCCGGTGTACCAGTATCCAAAGACGAACAACACCAGGAATGGCACCGTGATGTAGTTTTCATTGGCTATCGCGTACCAGACGGTGAGCGCAAAGTAGCCGCCGATGAGCATCTCCAGATAAGGCACCCAGCCAAGGCGCTTGCGGTATTTTTTCGCCGCGAGGGCTTTGTCCTTCTTGCTGACCACCCGGTACTTCGGAGTGCGCGCGAAGGCCGTCTGATGGCCGACCAGGGCTTCCAGCACGGCTTTGCTGTTGGTCAGGGTGAGGCCGATGCCTAGGCCCATCAGCGCCGGCAGGAACCAGAACGTGCGATACCAAGCCTTAGGAAACAGTTCCTTCTGCGACACCAGATAGAAGCTGGAAATGGAAAAGCTGGAGGCCAGAAACAGCGGGAGGTCGATGTAGAGCATCTGAAACCATCCCTGATAGAAGCGGATGATCAAGGCCGGCAACAGAAGCGTGCTGAGTAGGATCATCAAGGGATAGCTAAGGTTGGCGGTGAGGTGATACCAGGCCTCAATCTTCTCGCGCAGCGAAACGTTCGCCCGGAGCACCTTGGGCAGGTCTTTCTTGGCGCATTGAATCAGGCCTTTGGCCCAGCGCGCTTGCTGCGTCTTGAAGGCGGTCATTTCGATGGGCAGCTCGGCGGGGCATTCGACGTCCTGCAGGTAGCGGAACTTCCAGCCCGCCAGTTGTGAGCGATAGCTTAGGTCGGTGTCCTCGGTGAGGGTGTCGTGCTCCCATCCGCCGGCGTCGTCGATGGCCTGGCGCCGCCACATCCCGGCCGTGCCGTTGAAGTTGAAGAAGACGCCGGCGCGCGAGCGGCCTCCGTGCTCCAGAATGAAGTGGCCGTCGAGCAGAATCGCTTCTACTTCCGTGAGGAACGAATAGTTGCGGTTCAGGTGCGCCCAGCGGGTTTGCACCATGCCGATGGCGGGATCGGCGAAGTGGTGGATCACCTGCATCAGCCACTCCGGCTGCGGCATGAAATCGGCGTCGAAGATGGCCACAAACTCGCCGGTCGCAGTCTTCAGTCCGGCGTCCAGCGCACCCGCCTTGAAGCCTTGGCGATTGGTGCGATGGTGGTAACTGATGTCGTACCCGAGGGCGGCGTGACGCTCCACCACGTTTCGCGCAGCTTCTACCGTCTCGTCCGTGGAGTCGTCAAGCACCTGGATCTGCAGCCTGTCGCGCGGATAATCCATTTTGCAGACGCACTCCACCAGGCGGTCAATGACATATTGCTCGTTGAAGATGGGCAACTGGATGGTGACCCGCGGCAGCTCCGCAAAATGCGATTCCGGCTCCGTCACTTTGTTCTTGCGGTACCGGTAGTAAAGATAAACAAGCCGGTAGCGATGCATTCCGTACAGCGCTAGCAATATCAGCACGACGAAATAGGGAATCAGCAGAGCCAGGTCAAAAGCATTGGCTTGATAAAGGCCGAGAAAGGTTTTGTCGAGGAAATGGGCCTTGATGTAGTGGCGGAAGCCGTGCGGTTCCAGCACGGCACAGGCGAAAGAGATGAAGACAGCGTTCAGAAGCGTACCTCTGGAACAGCGTCAAAAACGGCCGCTCGCGCAAGGCCCGTCGGCCATAACAGCAAGCCTCATAAATTGTACCTGAGGAAATAAGGGAAACGGCTCCAACTCCCACAAAGGTGCAAAAGTAACCAACGGTCCGTTTTCGGGAGCTTCTGCTGCTTGTATGATCTTTTCACGGCGCTGCGGTTGCCGATTGCCCTTGCCGTGTGCGAAAGTGAGTCTCTAGCAATGGACTGCGAAAAAGCAGTCGTAATGGAGTTTTTCTGGAATGTCTAAGAAGGTAAAGATCGTGTCGTTTGAAGAATCAGTGGCGTGGTTTCGTGACCACGGCTTCGAAGTGGTCGAAGCGCCGGGCGCCAGCAATCGTGTGTTTCTGAAGAAGTATCAATGCTCCGCGGCGATCGAACAGGCCGGCGATGGTGGAGTGGAAATATTCGCCTATCCCGGCTATCTCATCAACGGCCAAATTTCCAAGCTGATCGATCACGGTTATCAGAAGGTACTGAAGACCAGCACGGGCGTTTATCCCGCCACCGCCGATCACCTGAAGGCGCTGCACGACTTTGCCGCGGAGCTGAAGCAGGGCATGGGCGGTATCAGTCTCTACAATGAGAGCCTCGGCACGGTGAGCGAGGCCTACCTGTATGATCGGCTGCGCGACCGCGACTTGCCGCAAGGCGAGCGCCCCAAACGCCCTTGGCAGCAGCCGCCGCCAGCATCCGGTACTCGTTCCGACTAGACTCGCCGAATCCACCGGCCGCAAGCAATGATGACTGCGCTGTTCTGTGGGTTGCAGTCCTCACAACCTAAATCTTTGCTCCCCCCGTGCAAACCTTTGTTTGCCATTTCCTATCCAAAATATTCGAGACGGATGGGGCCTTCGGCCCTGACCCCCAAAAAAATAAGGAGCAAGCTTTATGAAACGGATCGGAACCTTGTTTGCAATGGCAGTTTTATGCTCGATGACGGTATGGGCGCAGAGCGACACAAACAATTCGAAGTCAAACCAGAATTCGAGTGAGCACGACAAAGCTGTCACGCGTCTGAATGACGCCACTACAACCTTGAAACAGCTGCTCGATGCTCCCGATAAGGGAATCCCTCAGGACGTGTACAAGAGCGCAAAGTGCGTGGCAGTTGTGCCTTCGATGGTGAAGGGCGGCTTCATTTTTGGCGCCGAGCACGGGCGAGGCGTGGCGACGTGCCGCACCACGGATGACCACTGGAGCGCTCCGGCCATGTTCGTAGTCACCGGCGGCTCGTGGGGCGCGCAGATTGGCGGCCAGGCCGTGGACCTCGTCATGCTGATCATGAACCAGAAAGGCATGAATGATCTGCTTAGCTCGAAGTTCAAGCTGGGCGCCAACGGCAGCGTCGCGGCAGGGCCGGTAGGTCGCAGTGCCAGTGCGTCGACAGACTGGAAATTGCACGCAGAAGTGCTGACGTACTCCCGCGCACGCGGCCTGTTTGCCGGTGCGACTATCAATGGGGCAGTAATCAAGCAGGATGACGACGCCACGCGCGGCCTCTATGGGCGCATGGTTGGTTTCCGTTCCACACTGCAGGGCAAGGTGAAACCGCCCGCCGCAGCCGACAAGTTCCTGGCCGTCGTCCGTGGCGAACAAACCCAAGCCGAGGCGACACACTAATTAGCGGGGCGAATGCAGGTGCACGACCTCGACGTCACGCCCATTGATCGAGACAATTCCGGTTCGGGCTGCTGTCGATTTAGAGTTTTCTGGCCCGCGGTGAGAATGGCTCGGGGTCTTGGATTTCTGATGTGCGCCGGTACGCTCGTTGCTTGCTCGCGGACCTGCCGGCGCAACTGCGTGCCGGCTGGTTTCTTGCAGGTGATCCAGTAACTTCCTCAAGCCCATATTGGCCTCCACTCTACATGGGAGATGCTGCTGGCACAAGATTGGAAACCAGCCTTTGGGAAAAATCAAGGAAGCGCATCACCGAATCGCAGGTTGTTTGGATTGTCGGGAAAAGTCCTCAAATCAAGGAAAATGCATCGACATCCACCAGCAGGTTACTGCGCGGTATTTTTTGCGCAGCAGCGTAGGCCAGCATGGCGCGCAGAACGCGGTTCATACGTTCCCGGCTGGGAGACTTCAGCAGGAAATGGTAGCGATAGTCGGTCTTGAGCCGCACGATGGCCGCGGCAGCCGGTCCCATCACGCGCACGCCTCCCAGTCGCGTGCTCTCGAACCACTTGCCTAGTATCCCCGACCAGGCCAGGGCCTCTTCGAGTTTCTGGCTTCGCACTAAGACATTGCTGACGGCGCTGAACGGTGGATAGTGCATCCAGCTACGAAAGCGGACTTCTTTCTCGTAAAAGCCGCGGTAGTCATGGGCGGCGGCAAACTGGATGGCGTAGTGATCGGGGAAAAAAGTCTGTAGCACAACCTTGCCCGGAGTGTCCCCGCGTCCGGCACGTCCTGCCACCTGGGTGAGCAACTGAAAGGTGCGCTCGGCAGCGCGAAAGTCGGGAAAACTGAGCGCGGCATCCGAGCCGACGACCCCCACCAGCGTCACCTTGGCGACGTCATGGCCCTTGGCGATCATCTGGGTGCCGACCAGCAGGTCGATCTCGCCCGCGTGCAGCGCGGCCAGCACGCGCTCGAAGTCATCGCGGCTGCGGACGGTGTCGCGATCCAGCCGGGCAATGCGCGCCTGCGGAAAAAGCCCGTGCAGGATGTGCTCCAGCTTTTCTGAGCCGGCGCCCAAATATTGCACATACTCGCTGCCGCATTTGGGGCAGGTTTTCGGTGCCGGCCGCAGATAGCCGCAATAATGGCAAATCAGGCGATGCTCGCGCTGGTGATACGTCATCGCGATGGCGCAGTTCTTGCATTGCACGGTCTCGCCACATTCGCGGCAGAGTACGAAGGCGGAGTATCCGCGCCGATTGAGCAACACCATGACTTGCTCCTGACGCGAGAGCCGCTCGCCGATTTCTTCCACCAGTTTTGCGGACAGCACCTGGTCCTTCTTCGTGCGTTGGAACTCCTGACGCATGTCGAGAACTTCCACTTGCGGCAGCGGCCGTTTCTCGATGCGCTCGGGCAGTTCCAGCAATTTGTACTTGCCTTGTACCGCATTGTGGTACGTCTCCAGTGACGGCGTTGCCGAACCGAGAACTACTACAGCGTGGCACATTTTGGCGCGCATGACGGCCACATCGCGGCCATGATAACGGGGCAGGCTGTCCTGCTTATAGGAGTAGTCGTGCTCTTCGTCGATTACGATCAGGGCCAGGTCAGCCACGGGCGCAAAAATCGCCGATCGCGTACCTACCACAATGTGGGAGTCGCCATTGCGGATACGCTTCCATTGTTCTGCGCGCTCGTCATCGCTCAGTGCAGAATGGAGGATGGCTACTTCCTTGCCAAAGATCTGGTGCAGGTCAGCGGCGACGGCCGGGGTCAATCCAATCTCCGGCACCAACAGAATTGCCGAGCGGCCTTTGCCTAACAGCGCTTGCATGGCAGACAGGTAAACAGCCGTTTTGCCAGAGCCGGTGACGCCGTGCAGCAGCATGGGCAGAAACTCATGTTGATCAACGCCGCCGTTGATGGCGTCGAGCGCGGCCTTCTGCGCGGGAGTAAAAAGAAATTCCAGCTTGCGCGGCGCAAGCCCGGAAATGTGAAAGGCCGCCCGCTCTTGGCTGATGGTGACAATGCCGCGGCGTACCAAGGTCTGCAGGGTTGTGCGAGGCGCATCTAGCTCGCGCAGCGCCGCGACCGGAGCGCGCTGTCTTTCCTGGTTTCGCAGGTAGGCGATGATCGTCTGCTGGTTGGCGTTCAGCCTGCCCTCAGCCTGCTGCAGCGTCGCGATCTGGGTGGTACGGCTGGCGTCGCGAAGGTCGCTGAGGTCCTCGCGCGCAATCCACTTCCTTCGCAGCAGCGATTGCAGCACCGTGCGGGAGGCTCCTGAAGCCGAACACAATGTGCCTTCGCGAACGATTTCCCCCTCGGCGAGCCGATTTAATGCGGCATATTCGAGCTTCTGCTGCTCAACGGTTCCTCGCGAGCGCAGCGAGGTACCCTCCGTTGCTGCAGCATGAAGCGCGGCAATTCCCTTATCAGTGATGCGGTAGCCCACAACGCGGCGGAACTCGGCCGAGAGCGGCAACATGGTGCGGAAGACTTCACCGAGCGGCGCGATGTAATACTGTGCGATCCAGCGTCCCAGTTGCATCAGCTCCGGCGTAAGCGCGGGCGTGGAATCGATCACCTGGCTCACGCGGCGGGCAGTGACACTGGGCTGGCGGTCGTGCAACTCGGTGACGATGCCCGTGAGGCGCTTCTCGCGAAAAGGAACGATAACGCGCCCGCCAATGACCGGCTCGGGCGAGTCCTCCGGAATGCGATAGGTGAAGGTGGCGTCGAGCGGGACGGGCACGGCCACATCGCAGAATTGCGGCATCGCGGGCTAGCGATTCTCGGACGCCGACGGCTCGCGGGCGCCGGGTGCTCGGCTTGGCGGAGACAGGTTGAGGTAGCGCATCACCATCTGCAAGTCCTTCCATGCTTCCTTCTTCTGCCGGGGGTCGCGCAGCAGGAAGGCAGGGTGATAGGTCACAGCCAATTGGCAGGTAAACGGCTCACCGGTGTCGGCGAGCGTCCGCCGCGGCGAAAAATCATAGACGCGTCCGCGCATTGACGCCATCGAGTCATTTACGCCGAGCAGGTTCTTGGCCGCAGTCGCGCCCAGCGCCACGATGACCTTCGGGCGGATGACTTGAATCTGCCGCATGAGGAAGGGCGAACAAGTGTCGCATTCGTCGCGCTCGGGCGTCCGGTTTCCCGGCGGTCGGCATTTGACGATATTGGCGATGTAGACCTGGTCGCGCTGGAGGCCCATCGCGGCGATCATGTTGTTCAGCAGTTGTCCGGCGCGCCCGACGAACGGCAACCCCTGCGCGTCTTCATCGGCGCCGGGGCCCTCCCCGATGAACATCAGCTCAGCGTGCGGATCGCCGGTGCCGAAGACAACTTGCTTGCGGCCCAGCCTGCCCAACTTACATCGCTGGCAGTCCAGACCAATGTCGTCGAGGATTTCGCGCAAAAGCGAATCGCGGTTGCGAACCTCCGTGAGCGACAGGCTTGGAAGCTCTTCTACCGCGGCCGCGGTGGCTTCCTCGATCTCCACGGACGGCGTGAGGCTGTCCGCACCCCCGCGCACCTCGCGGCGATACAGAGGGCCAATGCCCATTTCGCGGCAGAACTCAAGGCGGACCTTGAGGGCGTTGCGATCAGCATTCATGCGCGCGCACTCGCTGGGCGCTGTTGGCGAAGGCGAAGCGCGACCTCCAGGATTTGCTGCGCCACCTCCAGCTTCGTAGCTTCGGGCACTGCGATGGCGTCGTCAGAGGTCACGATGGTCACTTCATTCCGATCAGAGTTGAAGCCGATATCCGGACGCGAGACGTCGTTCAGCACGATGGCGTCGACGCGCTTCTTCGTCAGCTTAGCGCGCGCATTCTCAAGCGTGTTCCCGGTCTCGGCAGCGAAGCCGACCAGCATCGGGGAGCTCTTCCTCGCGGCATGACGCAGGCTGCCGAGCTCGGCAAGGATGTCAGGATTGGGCTCCAGTTGCAGCTCGCGCGGGCCTGTTCGTTTGATCTTCTCCGGCGAGGCGTTCTTCACGCGATAATCGCCGACGGCAGCGGCCATGACGATCAACCCAGCCTGTTCCCAGCGGTCGAGCACCGCAGCGCGCATTTGCTGCGCAGTTTCGACGAAAACGGTTTCGGCAGCGCTCGGCGGCCGTAGTGCCGTTGGGCCGCTTATCAGGATCACCTTGGCGCCTCGACGGAGCGCCGCTTCGGCCAGCGCATATCCCATTTTGCCGCTGGAGCGGTTGCCAAGATAACGCACGGGATCGATCGGCTCGTGCGTGGGGCCGGCGGTGACCAGCACGGTCTCGCCATTCAGGTCCTGCGCGACGCCGAGCCGCTCCAGCGTAGCGGTGACAATCTCCTCAGGCTCAGCCAGCCGTCCCGCGCCCACCATACCACACGCAAGATATCCGCTCCCCGGCTCGACCACGCGCACGCCGCGCCGCCGCAACACCTCCAAATTCGCCTGCGTCGCCGGATGCTTCCACATGTTCACGTTCATCGCGGGAGCAATAATTACCGGCGCCGTGGTAGCGAGATAGAGCGTGCTGAGAAAGTCGTTGGCGATGCCCTGGGCGAATTTGGCGATCACGTCCGCAGTGGCGGGAGCGATCAGCAGAGCGTCCATCGACTGTGCTACGGAGATGTGTTCGACAGCGGAGTCAATACCAGGTTGCTCGGGTGGCGAGCCGAACATGCTGGTGATGACCTTTTCGCCGGAGAGCGCCGCGAAGGTAAGGGGACGCACGAACTCCTGCGCGGCAGCGGTCATGATGACTTGCACGGACAAGCCGCGTTCCTGTAACAGGCGAACGATTTCGGCGGCTTTATAGGCGGCTATGCCACCGCTCACCCCCAGGGCGATTTTCATGGGTGTCTCGTTAGGAACTGATGCGGTGGGCGCTCGCTTCACCCCGGCAACTCCAACCCAGGACTTGCCGGAGATCCCGAACCGCTGATGCTCTGCCTGAAGTTCTCAGGCGTTCGATTAATCGTCGCCCTCGCCGCCCACCGGGCGGTCGGTCATCTCAGCGGCCGGCTCGACGGCGCTCGCCGCTGCTGCCGGCGCGATCTCCCATTTCACTTTGCCGGCATTGAGCTCTTCTTCCGCAATGCGGCAGGCCTTGCGCGAATGTGGCTCCACAACCGGGCTGGCGCCATTCTGGATCTGGCGAGCACGGCGGGCCGCCACCAGCACATAGCGATAATTACTATCGAAGCCTTCAGCCAGTTTCATAACTCACTCCGAAACGGTGGGAAGTCGAAAAACGTCAAAGGTTGCCAGAATGGTTTCGACCGTCTTCATCATGGGCTGTCGCAGCGCACGCTCCGCAACCGCCAGCACCCGCCGCTCTTTCGAGGTTGGAACCGCATGCGAGCGCTTCAGCCGCTCGGCCTCAACGATGGATTGGAGAGTATCAATTGATTCCTCCAGCCGATCGTTGACCAAAATATAGTCGTACTCGGCAAAATTCTCAATCTCGCGGGAGGCGGTCTGCAGCCGGCGCTGAAGGATCGCCTCGGTGTTGAAAGGTTGCGCGCTGTCGCCCACCAGTTGCCGTTGCAAGTCGTCGTCGGCTTCGGCGCGCCGGCGCAGCCGCCGCTCCAGTTCCGCGCGTGACGGCGGCAACACGAAGATGCTCACTGCTTCCGGTAACTTCAGCTTCACCTGCGCCGCGCCTTGCACATCGATGTCCAGCAGCAGATCGTGACCGCACGCCGCGGCTTCGCGCAGAAAACGCTTGGCTGTTCCGTAATAGTTACCGAAGACCTCCGCCCATTCCAGGAAGTCGTCCTCATGAATCATGCGCTCGAACTCTTCCCGGCCGATAAAGAAGTATTCGCGTCCCGACTGTTCGCTGCCGCGGGGCGGGCGCGTGGTGTAGCTGATGGAGAACTCCAGGTTGGAGACAATGCGGCGCAACTCGTTCGTCAGGGTGGACTTACCTGAGCCCGAAGGCGCCGAGATGATGAAGACGGTTCCGCTCATTCCAGGTTCTGTATCTGTTCGCGCGCCTTCTCGATTTCTGACTTCATCGCCAGGCCGAGTTCGGTGATGCGCAGCGCTTCGCCAACCACTCCCGTGGTCTTTGACATGAGCGTGTTGGCCTCGCGATTCATCTCCTGCAGGAGGAAATCGAGCTTTTTGCCGACCTCGCCGCCGGCGTCGAGCAGGGCCAGGAAGTGGTGGATGTGGTTCTTCATCCGCACCAGCTCTTCCTGGATATCGCTGCGCTCGGCCAGCATCGCTGCTTCCTGCAGGATGCGGTCGTGATCGACGTGGGCGCCCAGCAACTCCTGCATACGGCCATGCAGCTTTTCCTGGTAGACCCTGAGCACGCGCGCACGCAACTGATCGATCTCAAGCGTCGCCGAGGAAAGCTGAACCATGCGGGTGCGCAATTCGGCCACCGCACCCCGGCCTTCTTCCTCGCGCATGGAATTGAGCCGCGTGATGCACTCTTCCAAGGCTGAGGTCAAGTGTTGCTCCAGGGCCGTCATCGCCTCGCCATCTTCTGCAGCGTTCAGCGCACCCGGCAGCTTGAGGACGGCGTTGAGATCAGGTTCAGCGCTGACGCCAAATTCCTCCGCAACCTCGCGGAAGGTGCGCAGATATCCTCCCACCAGATCACGATTGACTGCGAAAGCCGCGCCGCCGCTGCGCTCCAGGCTGAGGGAGACCTCGATGTGCCCGCGATGCAGACGCTCCTTCAGCACGCGCCGGACCTTGATCTCCACCGGATCGAGCTCTGAGGGCAGACGTAGATGAAGGTCAAGAAAGCGATGATTTACCGATTTCAGGCTGATGGTCAGCGTGAGCTGATCGTCCACGTGAGCCTGTACCTGCGCGTAACCGGTCATGGAGCGGATGTTCATAGCGCGTGCTTATGCGGTCCCGGAAGCCGCTTCGATGTCCTCGAACTGCAAATCATACAACCGGCGATACGTGCCCGCCCGCCCGATGAGGCACTCGTGCGAACCCTCATCGGTAATCATGCCGTTTTCCAGCACCAAAATCCGGTCCGCCCGGCGCACAGTGGAAAGCCGGTGGGCGATGACAAACACCGTGCGCCCTGCCATCAAATTCTGCAGCGCCGATTGCACCAGCGCCTCACTCTCGGTGTCAAGTGCCGACGTGGCCTCGTCGAGAATCAGAATGGGCGCATTCTTCAAGATGGCGCGTGCAATCGAGAGCCGTTGGCGCTCGCCGCCGCTCAGTCGTAAGCCGCGCTCCCCGACAACGCAATCATAGCCGCAAGGCAGGGTCATGATGAAGTCGTGCGCCAGCGCCGCCCGTGCAGCCGCTTCCACCGTCGCTTGCGAAATCTGCGGTTGGCCGTAGGCGATGTTGTTGCGTACCGTGTCATTGAAGAGGATGGTGTCCTGGGTCACGATGGCCAGTTGCGAGCGCAGCGAGGCAAGGTTGAGGTCACGCACGTCGTTGTTGTCGATCAGCAACCGTCCGCGGCTGACATCGAAGAAGCGCGGCAGCAGATGGACCAGCGTCGTTTTGCCCGAACCGCTGGAACCCACAATTGCTACCACCTCGCCGGGGCTTACCTCCAGGTTGATATCGTGAAGGACTTCCCGCTCTTCTTCTGCGGAATAGGAAAAATGCACGTGCTCGAAGCGGATACCCTGGTGAAACGCAGGCAGCCTGACCGCGTCCCGCTTTTGCTGCACCTCGTCTCGCCCGTCCAGAAACTTGAAAATTTGCTCCGAGGCGCCCAGCGCCTGCTGGAAATTATTGTTGAACTGCCCGAACTTCCGTACCGGCTCATAAAGCTTGAAAACCGCGACGATGAAGGCGATGAAGAATCCTTCGCTCAGATACCCGTGCTTGATGTTGTCGCGTCCCAGCAGGATCAGCAGCGCGATGGCGATGGCGCCAAAGCTGTCCATCAGCGGGGAATTCAGCGCAAAGGCCGCCGCTGAACGCAGGTTCGCCCGGAACAGGCGCCGCGCCGCATCGCGGAAACGGCGCATCTCCCACGCTTCCATGCAAAAGGCCTTCACGATGCGAATGCCGGTGATAGTTTCATGGAGCAGGTTTTGGATTTCCGCCAGCTTGTCCTGGCCCTTGCGCGTGGTAGTGCGCACGCGATTTCCCACCCGCCGCGCCGAAGCGATCACGAACGGCAAGAAAATCAGCAGCACCCACGTCAGGCGCCTGCCCAGCCCAACCACCACTGCGGCAATAAAAATAAAGGTGAAGAACTGCTGCAGAAATTCCGCCAGCACGCTCGACATGGCGAACTGTATGCGCTCCACGTCGTTCACAATGGCCGAAAGCAACGTGCCCGTCGAGTATTGCTGGAAGAATCCAACCGAACGGCGCAGCGCTGCGGCGTGCACGTCGTTGCGCAAATCGGTCACCATACCGAAGCCGGCGTAATTCGCCAGATAGGTGCCGCCATAATCAAAGACGCCCTTGAGGATGGTGGAGATGATCAGGGCAAAGGCCACCGCCGACCACACGTTGTGCAGATTTTGCGGAACGAACGATCGCAAGTCCACGTGGTGGCCGAACACCGAAACCGGCAATAGGGGGAGTGCCTGCGACTGCGAAGCAGGGTTGAGCACCTTGTCCAGCACTGGACCGACCAGAAGCAGGCGAAAAGCATCGAGTAGCCCGACCAGCGCCATCAAGATCACCGACGTGATCAGGTACAACCAGTACGGCTTGAAGTATCGGAAAAGTCGGTTCAGTCGATGCATAATCTGCCGCGATCTGCACCAACGCGCTGGGGAGCACAGCGGCAGGCCAGAACACACTCGCACACATTAACTGCCAATGCACGATTCTACTGGATTTGCCGCTAAGAGAAAAAGCTAAGAATGAAAGGTTTTCGACTTGTAGCTAAGACTGCGAGATTCGCCGCTCGCGGAAGAACGCCTGCAGCAGGTCCATACAGCGCGCGGCCAGCACGCCGGAGCTGACTTCCACCCGGTAATTCAGCTTAGGATGATTGAGCACTTGCAGCACGGAGTGGACGGCGCCGGCCTTGGCGTCTTCCGCGCCATAGATAAGCCGCCGAATGCGCGCGTGGGTAATGGCGCCGGCGCACATCGCACATGGCTCGACCGTCACATACAAGGCGCAGTCGAGCAGGCGATAGTTGCCGAGGGCTTGCCCGGCCTCCCGCAGCGCCAGGATCTCGGCATGGGCCGTGGGATCATTGGCGCTGAGCGGCCGATTGCATCCCCGCCCTACAATGCGCCCTTGATGCACGACGATGGCGCCGACTGGAACTTCCCCCAGGGCAAGCGCCCGTTGCGCCTCGCGCAGGGCTTCTTCCATCCAGAGCTCGTCGGAAGGGGACATAAGCAGCAACTCGTACAAGCCGCGAGCCTCGAGCTGCGAGCCGACTGATGGGAGTCACAATAACTACCCGCCGGAGCGAAGAGCCCACAAGGCTCAAGAAGCACGCCCTCGATTAATGGCTGCGGCTTGCGATCCGGCCTTAAGGCAAGAGCTCGTGGCCCGTGGCTCGCGGCTCGAAGCTAACTGCCCTCTCGCAGCATAATCCGCTGCACGCCCGTCGCGCGGCCGCTTTCGGCATCGCATTCCACCAGCGTAGCGCAGAGGCGCACGTCGCCGGTCGCCGCCTCAAAGCGTAACGGCATGTTGGTGAGGAAGCGCTGCAGGATCAATTCTTTTTGCACGCCGATCACGCCCGCGTAGGGCCCGGTCATGCCAACATCGGTCTGGACAGCAGTGCCACCCGCCAGCACCTGCTCGTCGGCGGTAGGAACATGCGTGTGCGTTCCTAGCACGGCTGTCACGCGCCCTTCCAGATACCAGCCCAGCGAGAGTTTCTCCGAGGTCGCCTCGGCATGCATATCAACCAGAATCACCTTCGCCGTGAGTTGCTTCAACAAGCAGTCAGCGACGCGAAAAGGATCGTCATTGCTGGCCATAAACACTCGGCCCTGCAGATTGATCACGGCATACGTGACGCCGCCGCGGGTGCGCCCCTCATACCAGCCGAAGCCCGGTGAGCCGGGAGGATAATTCGCCGGCCGCAGCAATCGCCGCGCCAGACATGACTCGTTGCCATTGGCCGAGTTCATGTACTCGATGATCTCGCGCTTGTCCCAGATGTGATTGCCCGTGGTGATGACATCGATGCCGAGCTCGAACAACTCCTCGGCAATCTGCGGCGTAATACCGAAACCGCCCGCCGAGTTTTCGCCGTTGGCGATGGTCAGATCGACAGCGTGCTGCTTTTGCAGCCCGGTCAACCGCTCATGAACAATGTTCCGGCCAGGCCGGCCGAAGATGTCTCCGACGAAGAGGATTCGCAAGCAGTAACTTCCTTAGGCGCTAGTTCCTTCGATGGTACCACGGTGTGGAACACGGCTGGGGCGAGGATCCGTTCCGGTAGTGGGTTAGTTTGAATCCCCGTGGAAGCGCAGGATGCTGTGCCGCCGGCTAAAGCCGGCTCAATAGCTGAAATAAGCGCCTTGGACGCTGGCCTAAAGGCCAGCTCTACCTGACAAAGCTTCAAACTGACCCACTACCTCCGTTCCGTATCCGCATCTCGCCGGGGGTGCCGGCTGCTTCAATATCTCGTGAGGGTGCGCTCCATTCCGCTGCGTTGGTCTACGCATCTTTCACTATCAGCGCGGCCGCCCCCCCGACCCATTCCAGGTTCTTGTTGTGGTCAACGCCCATCATGATGCCGCGCCCCATCCGCACCAGCGGCAGCACCGGCGTTAGCTCACCGCCCTCTGGCCAAACGTACATCATGCGAATCTCCATCTGCGTCATCCCCTGCGGTGTCGCAATCACCGGCTCAAACTGCACCCGCTCCTGAAGAATATAGTTGTGGCGCTGGTTGCGAGGAATCGCTTGGATGTCTGACATTGTGGGAGCAAACTTTATCCCCACTCCAGCAAAGGAATACAGCGGCTTTAGCAGGTAATTCTCATTATCGGGAGGAAATTCGCCAAGTTGGTCGAGGAACCACGTCTTCGGCACCGATGGATGCTTCAGGTAGGGAATGGAAAACTTGCTGATACGGAAATACCAGTTGGGATGGCCGGCCCACTCCACGTCGAGCTCCTCGCGCAGATCAAAGGGCAGCGTGATTCCCTTGCGTTCCAACTCATCCACAATGCAGCGGTTGTAGATGCGCCGAACCTCAATTTCGCGGCCATCTTTGCAATAGAACAGCCGCTTACCGCGCTTGATCAGCGACAAAATGTCTACCACCGCGATGCCCAGCCTGCGCTGCGTGATCAGAAAGTCCGGCAGCGTTTTCTGCTGCTCGGGGTCGATCTCCATCAGAATGACGTTCTCCGGATCGTGACCGGCGACGATGAGCTGGCGCATCAGCCGCCAATAGGAATCGTCGTCATAGCCGCCGAGGTAGATGCCGAGATCGCGCGACAAGCCGTAGGACTCGACATACTGCTGCGCCAGCAGCGCTTGATATCCATAAAGCGAAGGAAAGGCTTGGAGCTCGACCAGCTTGGGTTGCAACTCGCCGCCGCCGTCGCGCACCAGCCCGAAGTCCACGGCCACAAACATCGGCAGCGGCGACTGGTTCGCTACGTTGTATTTTGAGGGAACCGAGGCGTCTGAGGCGCGGCGGTATTCAGGATTGTCAATCAGTTGGGAGATGAACTGCCCGCCATACTCTGCCATTTTCTCGATCAGGCTGGCGGGCACGAAGCACGGCGTCTCCGACACGCGAAAGCCGATATGCGTGCCGCAGGCTTGGTCCAGGCTCTTCAGCAATCGCTGATACTTCTCCGGCGTAAAGTTGCGGTTGAATTCCCGGCGCGGTGCGGGGACCATGGTCAGGCCTCGATGAGGAAACACCCCTTCTCCATGATCTGCCCCCCGTCCACCCAGATGTTGAAGTGCGTGCCCACCACATCAATGTGGGTGGAGGAATACCACTGCGCTCCGGTATGTTCGGCGTAGGGATTGCCGAAGGCGATGTGAATGCCGGGAAATTTTTCGTCCTGCAGAATCTGCCCGATCACATGCGTCAGCTCGATGTTGGTGCCGATGGCGAACTCGCCCACTCGATCACTGTTCTCGTCGGTGTGGGTGTAGGCCCGGAACTCGCGCTCCAGCTCTTTGTTGTCGCTGGAAACCTCAGTGATGCGGTTGTTCTTCATGCGAATGGTCAGCGGCTGGCGCGCCAGGTCCTGGTACTTCTCGCAGAGGTAATCGCCGACCACGCCATCGACGACGCAGACGCCATTGACCTCGCCGGGCGCCGTAAAAACTTCGCCGCCGGGAAGGTTCCCCCACTTATCACGGTCGATGATGCCGCTGGTCTTGATCCAGCGATAATCGGGATTCAGCTTCGCCGTAAAGTCGCTGCCCGCCGGATTGGTCGCGCGAATTTCTCTGGCGCGGCTCACGATGTCCAGCACCTTACGGCTCAGGGCATCAACCTTGTTGTAATCGGCGCGCATACCTTCCAGCATGATCTGCCGGTTGATGTTGACCATATGGGCGTGCCGCATCCGGCGCCGGTTCACAATGTCGGTCATCGCCATGCGCGATTTCAGCTCATTCGGCTGCACCCGCACCGCGAAGATGCTGACGTCGCTCGTCTCCATGTCCGCGGCGATCTCGCGCGGAAAGCTGGCCAGCGGGCGCGGCGCCAGGTCCTCGAGCACAAACGCCTTAAATGGGCAGCCGACTTTCAGCAACTCCTGCGCGATGCTGGCGGCGATCTCGCGGCAAGCGTTGTCGGTAATCAGCGTGACCTTGTCGCTCGGCTGAATGCGAAGGCAGGCGCTGACTGCGTTGCGCGCGCCCGGCGAAAGCTCGGGATCAAAAGCGGTTTTGCTGAGATCGGTGAGAACGGTTTGGAGCAAAACGAATACCCTCCATTAAGCTCAACAGCTTTGCATCTTTTTAGACTTGTCATCACGAGGAGGGCTCTAGCCCGACGAGGGATCTGCTTTTCGCCGGAGCACCGAAATTCTGCTGGTCCAAGCAAACCGCAGATCCTTCGTCGGGCTGAAGCCCTCCTCAGGATGACAAGATCAAAAAACTGCCGAACGCAGGCCTAAAGGCCTACTCTATCCATCATCGCGCCGCGGTCTGTTCAAGCACCCCGACGCGGGTTTCGCTCACGATGTAGTCCACAACCTTCTTCAGGTCTCGGGTTTGTTCGTAAACTTGCAATTGCCGGTCGGCGCCGGTGCCCATCTTGAGCATCTGGTGAATGTAATCGATTTCCTCGCGCGAGCCAAGCTCATCGACTACATCATCGATTAGCTCCAGATATTCCATCATCAGCTCGCGCACCGGCACTTCTTCTTCCTTGCCAAAGTCGATCAGCTTGCCATCCAGTCCGTACCGCGAAGCGCGAAACTTGTTCTCCGAAATCAGCGCGCGCCCGTAAATCCGATAGCTCTTGTTAGCCGCGTGCAACTTGTACAGCATGGCTACGGTGGCCTGAATCAGTGCGGCGATAGCGACGGTTTCGTCCAGCCGCATCGGGATGTCGCAAACCCGCACTTCCAGCGTGTTGAAAAATGGATGCGGCCGAATGTCCCACCAGATCTTCTTGCCGTTGTCGATGCAATTGGTGCGCACCAGCAGGTTGACGAAGTTATCGTAGTCGGACCAGTTCGAGAACGTATCCGGAATACCGGTGCGCGGAAAGCGCTCGAAGACTTTGCAGCGATACGATTTGAAGCCGGTCTGCATACCCATCCAGAAGGGCGAATTGGTGCTCAGTGCCAGAATGTGCGGCAGGAAGTAGCGCATCGAGTTCATGATGTGGATGGCGGTGTTGCGGTCTTCGATGCCCACATGCACGTGCAATCCGAAGACGAGGTTGGCGCGCGCGATCAATTGCATGTCTTCCACCACGCGCTTGTAGCGCTCGTCGGGATAGATCTCCTGCTGCTTCCAGTCGGCGAAGGGATGGGTACTGGCGGCGGCCAGCAACATTCCGTTTTCCCCGGCCAGCGTAATCATCTGCCGGCGCAGGCTGCGAATGTCCTCGCGGGCTTCCTTTATATCGTGACAGACGTTGGTGCCTACCTCGATCACCGCCTGATGCATTTCCGGCTTGGCGCGGTCGAGCGTCGCCTGCTTGGCCTGGGGGAGGATTTGTGACTGAATATGCGAACGCAGATCGCGGCTCTCGGGATCGATCGTCTGATATTCCTCTTCGATGCCGATACTGAGGCTTGGCTGGCGCATAAAATTACCCTTTGCCTACACGCTCGCGTAATTGCTTAGATGCCGCCTCAAGCATTGCCCCGGGTTTCGCCAAGCTCGGAGCAGGCTGCAAAGCGGCGGGTGCGGCGGGTCCCTCGCCCAAGCTTCGTTTGCTCGCAGCCTGCCCTGAGCTTGTCGAAGGGTGGGATTCGCCACTCAAAAAACTGCTCCAACGGTACTCCGCCGGAGCTCCCGTGTGCTCTCTCGCTTTGCGCACCGCCAGCTCGGCCACCGCATTCACAATCCAGTCGAAGTTCTCCGGTCCCACGGAATTCACGTCCGCATCGGGCGCGGGATTCATGAAGTCGATGGCATAGGGAATTCCATCCTCGCAGGCAAACTCCACGGTGTTGAGATCATAGCCCAGCGCGCGGCACAGCGTGAGGCAATCCCGTTCCACTCGCTCGATGAGCTTCACCTCCACCGGCGGCGGATTCTTCACATAGCGCTCGTGAAACGGCAGTGAAGGATCGTAATGCATGATGTGCACCTTCTCCTGTCCCACCACGTAGCAGCGGAAATACTCCTTGAACTTCACACCGCGTTGCAAAGTCATGCACAAGTCGCGCGTCTGATCGTAGGCGGCAAAGAACTCTTCCGGCGAGTTCACCTTATAAACATCCTTCCACCCGCCGCCGTCAAATGGTTTGAGAAACGCCGGAAAGCCGACATAACTGAAGATGCTGTCCCATGGCATGGGAAATTGCAGGTTGCGCATCGAGCGGTCGGTTGTGCCAGGCGGACGATGCTTGTGCGGGATGAGCACGGTCGGCGGAATCGCCACGCCCAGTTTTTGGCCCAGCGCGTAGTTAAAAAATTTGTCGTCGGCGCTCCACCAGAAGGGATTATTGATCACCACCGTACCGGAGAGCGCCGCATTCTTCAGATAGCCACGATAAAACGGGATATCGTGCGAAATGCGATCAATGATCACGTGGTAAGGAGAGGGCTCGGCCATGCGCACTTCGCCGATGGTGGCAAGTTCTGCCTGCATGCCCGGTTCGGCCATGGAATTGATCTTCTCCACCAAGGCAGGCGGAAACGTCGTCTCCATGCCAAAGATGATGCCGATTTTCTTCACGATAGTCCTCGATGAGCAACACGAGCGCTGTTGTGCCAATCCAGACGGAACGCTCGAACCCCACTTAGAAGACGCGTTTACGACGCGCCGCTGGAGAAGCATTGTAGGCCAAACCGCGACTTCGGGGAAAGGCTGGCTGGAGCTTGCGGATTGGGGCTTGGAGATTGGAGCTTGGGGACTGGGGTTTGTCGTAAGAGGGATTAGGGATTAGGGATCGGCGATGGTGAACCCTCGTGGTCTCCAGCCCCTAACCCCTAGCTAGCAGCCCGTGGTGAAAGTCCGGTTTTGAAGGGCACGGCTTCAGCCGTGCCGTAAAGCTCGCAATATCAACGGGCTTTAGCCCCTGAGGGACCGATTTCAAAAAATCTCGACTTACACCACGGGCTGCTAGCCCCTGACCCCTAAGCCCAGACTTACTTATTGGAGATAATCCACCTGCAGCGGCGCGGAAAATCGCGTGCCCGCGCGAATGCCGGCGGCGCGGAGATCCTGGAGGGCCTGCTCGTCCGGCGCAATCAGGGCCGAGTCGACACGGTGCCGCGCCAGATCGTTCACCGTCCAGAAGTGCAGTGGATAGTACGGCGACAAATTCATCTCCAGGCGCTGGTGCAGGTAGGGATCAGGCCCCGGCCTGGCTTGCCGTTTGAAATCGGAGGGCAGCAACAGGACGCACTGCTCGGGATGAGCGGCGTACTGTTGCGCCTCAAGAAATAACAGCGGTTCGGAAAAAACGAGATAATGTTTGTCTTCCAGATGCAATGCGCTCTCGATCTGCAGAAACGAGCGAATGCCGGTGGCTTCCACTTTCTCAGGATGGCGCAGCGTCGTAAGCTGCTGTCCCATGCCCCACGTCGCCAGTAGAACGAATATGCCGAGCGATACCTGCTTGGCCGTGCGAAAATGCCGCCACAGCAAGAGCGCGAAGGCGACGGCCACTCCCGGAAGCACGCCGATAAAATAGCGGCTGTAAAAAGCGTTGGTCTTCCACTCTGCCACCACGAACGCCGCCAGCGGAATGCCCAGAAATAGCCAGCCCACGGCCTCGGCCGCTTGCATGGGCTGCGAAGCCGCTTGCTTTTCGGCATCCCATCCTGCCAGCACAACCCAGACCATGATCAGCGCCAGCAGGAACAATCCATCGGGAAACAACTGCGAAAAGATGGCCCGCAACTCGTCAAACGAGGGCCGGTTCCAATAGCCGCCGGCGAACTTGCGCGAGAACGAGAGGATCAACGGCGAGAGCAGTGCCAGGGGGAGGATGGCCCCGGCAATTCCCGCCAGCAACTCCGACGAAGGCCGATGTCCCGGCTTCCAGCGCAACAGTTCCCACGCCAGATAAGGCGCCAGACACATGGCGAAGTAATAGTGGGAGCAGACGCCGGCGAAGAAGGCTGCGCCGAAGAGGAACGTTGCCCAGTTTTGCCGGTTGCCGTTGTAAGTCCACGCCCAAAGCGCCAGCGCCGAGAGCATGAAGTAGATGGCATACGACCGCGCCTCGTAGCCATAGTAAGGCAGGAACGAACACGTGGCCACGCTGAGCGCAATCAATCCATGCAATCCGTCGGAGAGGCGTCGCGCGCAATCGAAGACTACCAGCAGGCCGATCACCATTGCCAGCGCGGATGGCAGCCGGGCGGCGATTTCAGCCGGGCCGAACAACGCATCGAAGGCCCGCACCAACATGTAGTACGTCGGCGGCAGGGCATCGACCCCGTTGCCCAACGCGCTCCAAATTGTTGTCCAATGAGGCAGGCGGGCAATGTGCAGCGTGAAAAGCTCGTCGAACCAGAAAACGCGATGCGCTGCAATATCCAGGCTGGTGATGAAATAGAAGGCCGCCAGCGCTCCGGCGGCGGCCACCGTCCCAATTTGAGCCGAGCGCGCTGGTTGGGTTGTGCTCCGCGCTCCGGCGGGCTGCAAAGCTTGGCGGGCCGTGGCCTGCATGTTTCCTCTCGGGTGAAATCGCCTGAACTGTCGCACGCGGCGCACGTTCCTCTCGGCTGCGTCCTGCGGCAATCGTTCGACAAATGGCTTTGGCCTGCGAGTATGACAGGATTTCCGCCAGTCGCCAATCACATGGCTCAAGGTAGAATGTTTTTCGGTCTTTCGTCTATGGGGAAGCTCGATGTCATGCCAGACCCGACACGCCCGCGCGTTTCAACTCCGCGGCAGCGCCGTTTCTCGCGGCTGAGCACGTACTGGGATTTTCTTGCCGTCGTGCTGCTTGTGCTGGCATCGTTTCCCGCAGTCTGGTTGTCGCGCCGTGCGGTCACTCTTGTCCCCAACCTCGGCCTGATTGACGACAACTGGCACCTGGACGGCACCTTCAAGGCGCTGCGCGGCATCTGGATTGGCCGCGACGTGGCTTTCACTCACGGTCCCATCTTTCAGTGGCTCTCCTCGCTTCCGGCGCGCTCCTTGCCGCTGTCCTTGGGCGCGTTGTATGCCACGTGGAACATCATTCCGCTCTGGTGCGCCGTTGTTTTTGCTTACCTCGCGCTGCGCCTGCTTCTGCCGGAGCAGCCGCCCTGGAAGCGCTTGGTGCTGCTGCTGTTGCTCGCATCTTTTTGGGAAACATCGCTGCGGACGGTCTTCCCCGTGCTGCTTTTCGCCCTCTTTTTGCGCGGCTGGTACGCGGTGAAGGATGGCCGCCTGCGGAGCCTCTTTGCCGGCCTTGGCGGTGCTGTGCTGTGTGTAATCGCGTTCCTCATCGCTGGCGATGTCGGCATTTATTCGACGGCTGCGTGGCTCATCTGCTTCGGCGCGATTGCGCTGGAGATGCGGCACGAACATTTCACCGGGAAACTACTCACCGGCCTGCTCGCCTTCGTTGTTGCTTTTCCGGTCCTCGCCATTGCCGTCAACTGCTTCATGGCGAGCCCGCTCGACTTCAAGTTCTGGCGCGACTCTTTCGAACAGGTCGCTGTCTATCGCTGGGCGACCCCGGCTGCCATGACCAGCCAGGGCACGGTACATCTTTTCGGCGGGCTGCTGATCGGTCTGGCTATCTTCCTGCTGCGGGCGGCAGCGCGCCAAAAAGGCGCCACTGCTATATCCCAGCGGCCAGCTTTTCTGATCGGTGCCTTTGTCTTCGCGCTGGCCGAGTTGCAAAGCGCTCTCGTGCGCTCCGACATCGGGCATGTGATCATCGGCGAATTTGCCCTGATCTTCTTCGCCGGCGTCCTCCTATTTTCTTTCGACGCCAAGTCCGCCTCGACCATCGGCGTCCTGGTAGCCGTCGCCGCTTGCATGCTGTTTTCACGACCGGTATTCCGGCCATCCAGCATCATTCGTCTCTATGCCCAGTGGCGACATCCGTTGACTCAGTGTCCGCCGGGCTACCACGAGTTCGATCAAGCCTGCTACATGGAGCCGCTCACCCCGCAGATGCTGACCGCGGGCGCCAGCTTCCTCAGCCGGCACAGCCTGCCGCGCGATTCCGTGTTCCTCTTTCCTTACCAGACGATGTTTGGTCTGGCGGCCCGGCGCAACGTTGCGGGCGGATTGATGCAGCCCTACACTGCCAGCGGTCCCTATCTCTCGCGCATGGAGATCGCCGGGCTCGAGGGCCAATCCATCCCCGCAGCGCTCTATCTGCCTGATGACGACTATCAGCACATGTCGGAAGCCGAGATGGCGCGTTGGTCGCGCAACTATCTCAGCATTCCCGTCGACGGCATCCCCAACTTCACGCGCATTCCGGAGGTGTGGTTCTGGATGGTGCGCCACTATCGCGCGACGGAGCAGCTTTCCCCCGGCGTCGTCGGCTTGCAGCGCGATGACACGCGCGCCGAGCGCATGGTCCTGCAGTCAAAATCCCTGGACCTGCCGAGGCGGAGCTATGCCATCAACGCTCGCAGCTCGGCTACCGACCTCGGCGCGCCCGACTGGCCCAATGGCTTCGGCTTCGACTTCATCCGGCTGCGGCTCACCGTCCGTTATCCCTTCTGGTGGAAGCTGCGCAAGCCGGAGCGGCTGGAGTTGGAGATCACGCGCGCCGACGGCACACGCGACCTGCAATGGTTTGTCTTGCCGCCCAATGTCTCGACGGAAATCTGGTTTTATCCCTGGCAGGCGCCGGAGCTGGCTCGCTATTTTAACGCTGACGAGAGCCAGTGGCGCGGCCGGTCGCCTTCCCCCATCACCAACTTACGCTTGCTGGCTACGCCGCTGGATTGGGTCTCCCAGCAGCCGGACGCGATCCGCATCGAATCCGCGGACGCGGTGCGCCTCACCATGTCGCCGAAACCGCTCTGATGTAAGATTTCGAACATGACGGCCAGCTCCGCAGCTGTTATCAACCCACGCCCCGGGAACCCCGCTTAATGCTTATCATTCCGACCTACAACGAGCATGACAACATCGCCGTACTCGTCAGCCGAATCCGCAAAGCCGCGGCTAGCGAGCCTATCCTGTTTGTAGACGACAACTCGCCGGACGGCACGGCGGAGGAAATTCGCCGCCTTCAGGCTGCCGACCCTCAGATTCATCTGTTGGCGCGCCCCGGCAAGGGAGGATACGGCTCCGCCTGCCGTGACGCGATGAAGAAAGTCCTGCGCGAAAATCTGGCCGACTACGTGATTCAGTCGGATGCCGACCTCTCCCACCCGCCCGAGCTGTTGCCGCGCATGATCGAGCTTCTCCAGACCAACCCGGTGGTGATCGGCTCCCGCTATGTCACTGGCGGAGGAGCGCAAAACTGGGACATTCGCCGTCGCCTGCTCAGCTTCGGCGCGAATTTTTACGCCCGCTGCTTCACCGGCGTGCCCGTGCACGATATGACGGCGGGATTTGTCGGCTACCGGACCGAGGTTCTGCGCAAGATCAATCTCGATGCCATCAGTTCCGAGGGCTACGCCTTCCTGATGGAAATGAAATTCAATCTGCACCGTTGCGGCACTCGCTTCTGCGAGTTTCCCATCATCTTCTACGAACGCGAGGCGGGCAAATCGAAATTCAGCCGCAAAATCCTTTTCGAAGGGATTCGGTTTCCGCTGAAGGCGCTGCGGAAAAGAATCGCGGGAGCGTGAGCCCTATCGCCCCATGCCGAAGCGCACCGCATCGGCTTGCTCGATCACCACCGACTCCGGCTGCTGCGAAATCCAATCCATCGGAGTTAGCAATAGGCGCAGATTGGTAACCGCCGGGCGGGGCGAAGTGCGCCAGCGGGTTTCGTCCGCCTCGAAATAGCGCCACAGATCAGCTTCGTTCCAGGGATAAAACCAAACCTCCGACACCACGTTCGGCTCGACTACCAGGGTCCGCAGTGAGCGGCTGCCGTCCGCCCGCGTAATTTCCAGTTGCAGGCGCTCCGGCTTCCGCAGCTTCCACAGCGGGCTGTAATTAACCTTCAAGCGCAGCCGCAGAAAATCAGCGCCTCCCGCAGGCCAATCCGGTGTACCTAATTCCAGTGCTTCGCTGCGGGTGTCCACAGGATACCGGCGCGTCGGCAACTCCAAGGGATACGGTTGCACTGAAATCCTGGTCTGACGCGAGTCATCTCGCAACAGGCCAATGACTCCAGGCGCAAATTCCTGGTCCGCGCGATACCGGCGGAAAATCCAAAACCAAATACCAGGCGTTCGCGTAAAGTTGCTGACCCCATCGATCGGCAAACTCAGCAGGGGACTGCTTGGTTGGTCGAAAGTGGCATCAGAAAAATAGAGTCCCACCGGTGCCCGTGCCTTCTCCATCCCGGCGATGTCGAATTGCGACAGATACGGTCCGTTGGCCAGGAACGACTGCTCCACTCCCGCGGCCACATTGCGGCGCGCCCCCACGCCAAACATGTATTGGTAAGGGAAGATCAGCACCGAATCGCGCTCGCCGCTCTGCTGTTGAAGATAGTTGACTGTAGTCTGCAGCGTCTCGGTAAAGCGGCTGGGGTAGCACGCGTGATCGAATTCGTGGAAGCCTCCGGGGCAAGTTGCGATGGGGCGATGCATTCGCGCCAGCCGGTAGCGAATGTAGGAAGGCTGGAAGGCAGGAGCGGGCTCCGAGAGCACGATCGAACAGGCAATCGCCGCCAGCGCTGCGACTGCCGAAGCCGCTCGCGATTGAAACGAGAACAAAATGGCTCCGGCGAACAACACCATGGGGAATACGCCGAAGACGATGTGGTTGTAGTCGGAGCGGACCAGACCGCTCTGCAGGGAAAGCAGCGCAAACAGAAATGCGCTGAGCAGAAATCCCGGGCGCGCCGTGATAACAAGTTTGCGATCGGCGGGCACGAAAGCCCGCAGAAAAAACAGAACTGCGCCGATTGCCAGCGGCGCCAGAAGATGGATCGCGCCCGCGGACGAAATCGGATACGCCTCGTTCCAGCGGTGCACATTCACCAGCGCCAGCGAGGTCCTCCAGAAACGAAAATCCAGCGGCGCTGCAAGAATGGAGTTAATCACCAAGACAAGCACCGCCAGGCAAGCCGCAAAGCCGGCTCCCGCAACCGCATAACCCGCGAACCTGCGCGACTCGCGCCGGCCTTCCCACGCCACCCCGGCCAGTCCCAATAGCCATGCTGCGACGCCATAAACGCCGGTATCGGCGGAGTACAAGAACGCCACCGCAATCAGCAGCGCCGATCCGGCCCCAAACGCCAGTGGCTTTGCAAGCTGCTGAGAAAGTCGGATTACTTTGAAGTGGCGCAGCTTTCGCTGCGCCGTTGCCAGTGCTTTATCTTTGTCGTCCCGAGAGGACTTCAGTTCGGGAGTCTCGCCTGGCAAGCGGTTCAGCCGCGCCTCGCCTACGGCATACCAGCCGCGCAGGAAGAACGCGAACAAAAAGATGCCGAAGATCGTGCGCCCGTCCGGTGGCGCCCAAAAAACCGCCAGCAGCAACAGCAGCAGAAACCGCTTCCATGGCGCCTGCTCCGGCAGCAGGAGCCGCAGTGTCGCGTAACCAAGCAGAAAAGTGAACCACAGCACCAGCGTCCGCTGGCTCACGTACACCGCACCCATGGAAAACTGGGGCCAGCGTGTGGGCGCAGCCATCAGCCACTGAAACACCGGGCCGTAGACGAAAGCCACGTCGCGCCCAAAGACGATTCCGCGCGTAGCCTTAAACGCCGAATCCAGCACCCAATTGTCATCGAACATGCCCGGATGCTGCACCAAAACGACGGTGCGTGGCGAGAGCCACGACAAAGGCAGCGAGGCAACCATCAGCAGCAACACCGCCAGGAAATCCCAATATCGCCGCCAACCGGCAATAGGCCGCTTTGTAGCGGCCGCTGGAACCGGGGCAATGGGATGACCCACAACTTCGTCGAGGTCAGGCATCGGTTGCCCCATTTTATCTCGGGGCAAAGGCCAATCCCATCGGGCAGAGAGGAGAGCCTGAGTTTTGGCAACAGCTATTCGGCTGGCGAGCTACGGCTGGATTCCATACACCTCGGGTGGCGTCAAATATTGCGGGCAAGTGGAGCGCAACCATTTCCTGCTCATGTAGCAAAGGTGGCATTCATCCACATAGCTTTCCTCGACGGGAATGCCGAACTGCCGCACCACTTCGGCCGGGCCGCCGCGGAGCAAGGGGCCGATGATGGGATGATGTTCCGGCTCATAGCTCTGCAGCAACCGGGAAAGCGGCGTCTGCCAAAGATTGCCGATACTGATTCCCTGGCAGATGTGCACGTTGCCGTATGCATCCACGTGCACGCGTTCAGGCGCGGCCAGTTCTTCGTGCAGACAGGTTCTTAGCTCCTGCCAGGGCCGCACCGGCAAGCCTTGCGTGAGTTTCTCCGCGGCACGCCCCTTGTAGAGAACCATCCCGCCCCTGACAGGTTGTCCCTTGGCCGGAGGCGTCCCGTTGAAGGTCGCCGAACCCGGCGCGGCGACGCAAATGCACGAGCAGGGAAGTCCCAGCCTGTGCGCCGCGCGATAGGCGATGGCACCGGGGCTGTCCTCCCCTTTGCTGCTGTGGAGTTCGTCGTCGCTCACGCTGAAGTCCGTGATGCCCACATCGAGCAGCGGTCGCAACCACGATTCGGCGTCTTCCTCCGACGTTGCCCAATAGCCATTGCTAACAATGCCGGACTTTAACCCGGCGGCATGCACCAGTCGCAGAGCCTCCAGCAGCACGGCATAAAACAAAAACGGCTCGCCGCCTTCAAAGTAGACGGTGTCCACAGTAGAAATCTTTGCGATCTCTTCGAAAAGCTGGCGAAGCTGTTGCAGCGTGAAGGTGCCTTCGCAGCGCGGACTGCACTGCAGGAAACAGTGGTCGCACTCGTTGGTGCACTTGTAGGTGAGCAGAATGTGAACGCCGGTCAGCATGGAATAACTCATCACCCCGATCTAAAAGGCCTTATCGGCCGGCACCGGACGCTCGCCACGGTGATTGTCATCTACCTGCCTTGATCTCGTCTGTGACTTCGGCAGAAAATTTCCGTCACAGCAAGTCGCAAAGCTCAAATCAGTCGCGGTTGAGTACCTTGCTTATCCTCGTCGGCGTCGGCGGATCGCCGGAACAGGCTCAATTGCGCCTCCTCCGCCGGCGGATGAGCGCTGCGGCTGCGCCGGCTGAATTCGTATCCGATCCCATACTTCCTGCGCAACCTCGCCATCTGTTCCGAGATTCGCTTGCTGTAAGCCTTGCTGACGAAGGCGCGCCTCGTAAAGCGCTCACGATACTCGGCCGCGAGATGGGGAAATTCCTTCTCCAGAAACGGCATAAAGACGCTTGCCGAGCACGACTTCAGAAACAGTGGATTGGCAAAGATGTACTTGCCGCCGGCTTCCTTCGTCGCCCGCACCAGCGTCTCCAACGCCGCGGGCGAATCGGTGATGCCGGGCAGCACGGGCGCGCAGATCACGCCGGCATCAATTCCCGCCGCGCCCAACTCGCGTACTGCATTCAAGCGCAGATCGGGACGCGGCGCCCGCGGCTCCAGAATCCGCGCCAGCCTCGCATCGAGCGTGGTGATCGTCAAATTCACGAACAATGAATTGTGCTCGGCAACAGATCGCAGCAGATCCACGTCTCGAACAATCAGGTCAGACTTGGTGACGAGTCTGATCTCCAGCCCGTGATGTTGCGCCAGTTCTTCGAGAATTCCACGCGTGACTTCATAGCGCTTCTCGGCCGGCTGATAAGGATCGGTGGCTGTGCCGATGGCGATCTCTTCACCCCGTTTGACTTTCTTCAACTCCTGCCGCAATAACCACCCCGCCTGCTGTTTGACATAGATCTTGCGCTCGAAATCTATGCCATCGCGCATCTCCATGAATTCATGGGTGTAGCGCGCGTAGCAGTATTTGCACGCGAACTCGCAGCCGCGATAGGGATTGATGGTCCAGGCAAACGGCACTCGCCTGGAGTTGCAGCGGTTCAGCAGCGCGTGTGAAGGCAGGGTGAAATACTCTACCAGGTGGCCCTCGCGGATCGACTCGCCTTGCGCGGCCAGTCTCGCTATGCCCACCAACGGCGGCGATGGTTCCTCTTCATCGATCTGGAGCAAGGCAGAGTGCATGGCGGTGTGGCGAAGCAATCCATATTCGCCTTTTGTTCGCTACAAAGTAGATGCTATCTCTCGCCGCGCGCGGCGTCAAGCGCTTCATGTAGATAGTTGGAAGGAGTGCAAACCGCCGCCCTTTGCCGCCATCCAACAGAATAGATAAGCAAAAGCTATGCCGGACGAAGAACATATCGCTGATAGTCTGGAGAAGCTGGCTGCGCTTTGCCGCGAAGGCGAGAGCGGATTCCGCGAGGCGGCCGAGCACGTGACCGATCCAGACCTGAAGAAGTTGCTGCACGAGGTCAGCCGCGAGCGAGCGCGCTTTGCCGCCGATTTGCAAAACCAAGCCGTTCGCCGGAGCCGCTCCGATGCCGACCGGCCAGCTCACATCCTCAAAGCGGTGCATCGCGGATGGCTGGGACTCAGGGCCGCGCTCGGCGGCGACAATGCGGTCTTGGCGGCGGTCGAGAGCGGAGACCGCTACATCCAGGAGAAGTACGATCAGTACATTCGCGACGGTCGGCTGCCCGACGACATCCTGGGAATCATTCGCAACCAGGCGCAGGCCATCGTAGGGACCCTGGACCGCATTCGTGCCCTGCGCCGACGGCGCAAAGCGGCGTAAGTCCCTTCCAGACCGGACTCATTTTGTGCGCCTCATCCTTTTGAGAGTCCACGGCCGGCACCTGCACAATCTGCGAAATTGACCCTTCTATTTCAAGTTTTTGGCCAGAAATTCGTCGGTGATCTTTCCCGCCTGCCTGGCATCTTCGGCGCGATACCCCTTCTTGTTGTTGGGATTTTCGAAGGCGTGTCCCGCGTCCGGAAAGATGTGGATCTCCACTTTCTTGTGGAGAGCTTTCATCTGCACCTCAAACTGGTTGACATCAGCGACCGGGATGCCCATATCCTGGCCGCCGAAGATGCCTAGAATCGAGGCATGAATTTTCTTCAGCGTGGCCGTGTCACTCGCCAGATGCCCATAGTTGATGACCGCGACCTTCAGCTTGGGATCGGCCACCGCCAGGTCGAGCGCGTAGCCGCCGCCCATGCACCAGCCGATGGCGCCGATGCGCCGCTCATTCACCATATTCAGAGAACGCAGATACGTGGTCGCCGCCAGCAAGTCGCGATGGGCGCGGTCCTCGGGCACGCCGCGCATGATCTGGTGCGCCTCATCCGGCGTGGTCGCGACCTTCCCGCGATATAGATCGATGGCCAGCGCGACATACCCCTGGTCAGCCAGGGCGGACGCCTGCGCTTTGATCCAGTCATTCAGCCCCCACCATTCGTGGATGACCACCAGCGCGGGAAAGGGCCCCTCGCCTTTCGGCGTGTAGAGCACGGCATGTATCGTCTCATTGCCGCTCTGATACGACACCTCGTGCGGCTGGGCCGCAAAGGCGCTCATTGTCAGTAGACAGAACAGGGCAGTCAGTAAAGTGGCTCGCACAAGATCCTCCGGCAACATAGGGTAGGGTATCAGCTAACCGCGGTTTGTCCACAGTGGCCGGCGCCAACTCGCGCCCTTCGACGCGCTGGGCTCGCTCAGGGCAAGTTCCAGCGGCAAAAAAGGGAGGACATTCAGGCAGAAATTGAGATTTTATGTCCGATAATGTTGGGGCCCCGGCTGCGCGAACTGGGCTCCTGCGCTTTGCCTATCCAGCCCAGCTCACACATTGGCAGCAGCGGCCACAACTATTGTTGACACGCCTTAGTCGCCGTAGACAGCTTCCCGCTCTTCGGTTACCGGCGCAGCCGGCTGGATGCCGCCCAGGCTGTCGATAGGAACGAAGCCATTTTTGTTCACCGGCTTCTCCCCTAGCACGTGTTCGCGATAGAGCGCCATCATGCGCGCCGCCTCGGCTTCTTCCTTCACGCGCTTCTCGCGCGCCTGCAGCTTCTCCTGGCGCGCGTTCTTGGCGATGCCCAGCTTGTCGAGCGTGTCGTTGGCAGAAGCGTGGACGTGCTCCTCCACCAGATTCAGGGTGTGCGCCGTGGTCTCCAGCCCCACCTTCTTGCCGCCGGCAAAGATTTCGTGCCGCCCGTGCTCTTCGTACCACTTGGTCAAGGTCGCGGTCATGTGCATCTTCTCCACGATATTGCGCCAGCCCACGCCGGTGTTGTAGGCGCAGAAGCTGATCTCGCCTTCCTGCGTGGCGTAGGGAATAATGCACTGCTCAGTGCGGCGGAAATCGTAGTTGAACAGGTCCTGGAACCACATGCCGGCGACGAACAGGAAGTTCCAGCGATCGCGCCGGCGCTTCTCGATGTCCGTTTCCGTGCGGTCGCCGCTCACCTTACCGTAATCCTTGCCGGTCGCGCCGAAGGTCTTGTCGAACTTCTTCAGCAGATCGGCAAACTTGAAGTGTTTGGGCGCCTTGAAGGGATCGTAGTTCTTCAGCAGCGCCAGGGTCATGCCGGCAATCGAGAGCCACTTGCCGCGCGCCGCGTCGTTCACTTTGGCAATGTCCTTGGCGATGGTGTCACCGTTGAGGAACGCCGTTACCGGAACCGCCTCCTTGGTTTCTTTGTCGATCATCACGGCCATGCCAACGCCGCAGTTAGGATGGCAGCCGCAGCTCAGCGCGCCCCAATCCTTGTCCGGCCCGTGTACCAGATCGGCCCAGTCGGAGAAGGTGCTCATAAAGGAGATGGGGAACCAGTCGCGGGTGGGCTCGCCCATGCCGGTCTGATTCTTCACGTCGTGCGCCAGGTGCGACAGCGTGTAACGCTGTGCCTGGCGGCGCTCGTCAGTGATAGCTTCGTCGCGCCCGGTGAACGAAACCGGCTGGAATGACAGAAACGATATGCGCCGGGGATTGTCCAGCGCGAACTGAATGATGCGCCCCACCTGCTCATTGTTGATGCCGTTGACGATGGTGACCACCGGCACGATCTCCACGCCCGCCTTGTGCAGGTTCTCGATCGCCTGCAGCTTCACGTCGAACAGATTGCCCACTCGACGGTGCGCGTTGGCGGCATTCCCGATGCCGTCGAACTGCAGATAGGCGTAGCGTAAGCCGGCTTCCGCGGCCTGTTTGGCAAATTCAAAGCTCTTGGCGAACTCGATGCCGTTCGTCGCCGCCTGCACGCTGTTGTAGCCCACCTTGCGCGAGTACGCGACGGCGTCAAGGAAGTACGGCGAAAGCGTAGGCTCACCGCCGGAGAACTGCACCGACATCTGGCGGCGCGGCTTGATGGTGATGGCGTCGTCGAGGAGCTGCTTGATCTCTTCCCACGTCAACTCGTGCACAAAGCCGACCTGGTTGGCGTCCATAAAGCACGGGTCGCACATCATATTGCAGCGGTTGGTCAGGTCGATGGTCAGCACCGAACCGCGGCCATGCTTCACCGTGCTGGAGCCGTGATGGTGCAGCCGCTCGTCATTGTGCGCGCGGATGTCGCGGCCGGGGAAAACCTCTTCCAGGTGCTTAAAGAAGGCCGTGTCGATGGCCATTACGTCTTCAAAATGGCCGTGGGTGGGGCAGTCCTTCACCATCAGGATTTGGCCGTCGCGCTCAATGATCTGCGCCTTGATTTCGCCCATCTTCTCGTTCATCAACACTTCTACCGGCAGCTTGCCGTCCAGAATCTGCTGGCGAATTTCAGGCACGCACTTCGGGCAGAGCGAGTCGGTAGTGCGCGGCCAGCCCAGCGGCGGCTTGGACTTCTGATACGACTTCAGCAGCGGCTTGTCCGACCACCTGGGCGTAAACGAAGGATTGGGATGGATGCTGTTCAGCCGGTCGAAGACCACCCAGGCGCCCTTGGCCGCATAGGTGACGGCCTTTTCCATATACTTGACTGGTTTATGCATTTATCCCCCTTCAATTTCCGATGATCTGCGCCCACCCCACGCGGGCTGAGTCTCCACACCGGTCCTCAGTCACTAAGGTAATGACCGGAAGGTGAAAGGGCCAAGCGGGATGGGCTGAACGGGCATAATTGGCGGCCCAGCGCGGCCAATCGCACATTGAGTGGTGACCCGCGTCACAGGGCTATGTTATTGAAAAGCAAACTTGATCGGGAGGTCGTTCTCAGGGACGTTTTGGTTGCGCTTACCGAGAGGTAGTCCTCAGGGGCGTTCTGGTTGCGCTTACCGGGCGGTAGTCCTCAGGGGCGTTCTGGTTGCGCTTACATCGCGAGATTACCTTACAAAGTGTCATCCCGAGCGGAGGCGACCCGCTTTGGGTCGCCGGAGTCGAGGGACCTGCGGTTCGCCGCGAGGGGCACAATCGGCTTTCCCCACTCCTCCGACAGATCTTGCCACGTTGGATTCATCAACTCGATGAGGAAAATCTTCTTCTCCCGCCGCCAATTCTTAATCTGTTTCTCGCGCGCAATCGCGTCCTGAATAAAGCGGGATCTCTGATACCAGACCAGCCGATTGATGTTGTACGTCGAGGTGAAGCCTTCGAACGTGTGATTCTTGTGCTGACGAGCCCGCTTTTCGATGTCGTTTGTCACTCCTACGTAGAAGTTGTGGGACCGACTCGCCATGATGTACACAAAGTACTCGTGATCTTTCACATCGTTCATCATGAATGTAGATTTCGGTGCCTGCCGTGAGCTGCATCACACTTCGTGGCAAACCGCAGGTCCCTCGACTGCGGCGGCTAAAAGAGGGCCGCCTCCGCTCGGGATGACACGTCTGAAGAAAATAGCAACCTCATCCGGAGACGCGTTTACGTTTTCCAATGAAACGCCCCGGTCTGCGGCAGACCAATGTGCGCCAGCACGCGATTGACGAACTCGCGCGCGATATCCTCGGTTGATGCTGGATGGAAGTAGAACGCTGGTATGACAGGGAAGATGGTCGCGCCGGCTTCGGCGGCAAGCGTCATGTTGCGCAGATGAATGCGATTGAAGGGCGTCTCGCGCACGCACAGAACCAGCGGGCGGCGCTCCTTCAGGCATACGTCGGCGGCGCGTTCGACGAGGTGAATCGCGATGCCATTGGCGATGCGCGCCAGCGTTCCCATGCTACAGGGCAGGACGATCATGGCGTCGGTGGAATACGATCCGCTGGCCACATTGGCGCCGATGTCGTCGTTGTTCTGCTGCTGAATTTTGGCCGGTGCGCGCCCAAGCAGCTTGCTCACAATCTCGTTGCGGCCGGAGACGCCGAGCTCTTCGGCCATCACGCGCAGCCCGCTGTCGGAGAGGATGAGGTTGACCGTACCTACACGCTCGTCCCGCTCCAGGGCGTCCAGCAGGTGTTTGGGAAAGATGGATCCGCTGGCGCCGGTGACGGCGATCGTCAGGGTTCGCAAAGCGGAATTAGGCACAGTGCTCATCAAGATAATTGGAGCATTTTTGCCCCACCCTGGCCAAAAGAAGGCCAGAATGGGGCACCCCAGGATCTGAGTGTCAGAGTTCTGGAAGCTTTCCATCGTACCACCTTGTACCGGTCTCACTTGAAACTTGAAACTCGAAACCGGAAACTATTGATGATGGATGCGAAGTCGCTCAAGCAGCTCTTCCAGCAGGTGAAAGGCGGCACGCTCTCGCCCGACGAGGCGGTCGAGCGGCTGCGGCATCTTCCGTTCGAGGACCTCGGTTTTGCTAATGTCGATCACCACCGCGCGTTGCGTGTGGGTAGGCCGGAGGTCATCTTCGGGCCGGGCAAAACGCCGAGCCAGCTAGCGGAAATCTTTGCGCGGCTCGCCAAGCGTGGTCACAACGTTCTGGCGACGCGCGTCTCGCCGGAGCAGGTGCGCGCCGTGCGACGCAGGTTCCGCAAAGCCGAGACCCATGAGCTGGCGCGCGCGCTTACCCTTAGGCGCGATGCCACGACCTACGGCAAGGGCCGCATCCTCGTCGTCTCTGCGGGTACAAGCGATATTCCTGTCGCGGAGGAAGCGCTGGTGACGGCGCAAATCATGGGCAATGAGGTGCAGCACGTCTACGACGTGGGCGTGGCCGGCATCCATCGCCTGCTGGCGCGGCGTCAGGCGCTGCTGCAGGCGCGGGTCATCATCGTCTGCGCGGGCATGGAGGGCGCGCTGCCCAGCGTGGTCGGCGGTTTGGTCGGCGTGCCGGTCATCGCGGTGCCAACCAGCGTGGGCTATGGCGCTTCCTACAACGGGATCGCAGCGCTGCTGGGGATGCTGAATTCGTGCGCCTCAAATGTCACGGTGGTGAACATCGACAACGGCTTTGGGGCAGGCTACGTGGCTTCGATCATCAATCGGCTGGAGTGACTAACCAGAGCTTCCCTAATACCCGGCATACATAAACGGACCGGGGCCATTTTGCGGAAGGTGATGGATAAGCAGAAATGTGGCGAGTGATGCAAAAAAGTAAACCGGTGCGATCCAGACCCATCGGTCCTGCGCTAATACCGTGATTACTTCAGAGCGGGAGACTGCCTGACGCGAAGCGTATTTGTCTAAGGCATAGCTCAGCACAAGGACGACGGCGTATCCGGCGGTTAGCGAGCCCACCAGCAGGAAAAGGCTGGACGGAAGGAACCGCTCGGCGTAGCTGGCAGGCGCCAGAACAGACTGGAACATATGAAAGGCCTCTGCAACTGAGTTAGCGCGGAAAAAGATCCACCCCAGCGCAATGAGAGCAGTGCTTATGATCCAGGAAAACTCTGGCCCCATTGGCGCTTGTCGCTCGAGAAACTTGAAACGCCGCCGCACAGCCTGAACTCGGCGATGCCCGATCAGCAGAACTCCGTGGTAGCAGCCGAATAGCAGCAAAAGCAGCGTCCCCTTGTGCCATAGGCCAAAAATCACCATCGAAATCAACAGCCCAGATTCCCACCACCACTGTGCAGGACATAGCATCGCCAGCGGCATGAACACATAATCGCGTATCCAAAAGGAAAGCGACATGTGCCAGCGAGTCCAGAAAACGGAGGGCGTGGTTGAGGAAAAGGGACGGTTGAAGTTTTCCGGTACGGTGAAGCCAAGCACCCGCGCGACTCCAATCGCAATATGCGAGTAGCCGGCGAAATCCATGAACAGTTGCAATCCGTAGCCGGCAGCGAGGCACCAGACGTCAGCGCCGCCCCACCTGCTCATCTGGTCGAAGCCGGCATTGATTCCGGCTCCAGCGACGATGCCTCTGCCTAGAAGCTGAGCAAGCTGCATCATCAGTATGCCGATGGCAATTCGGCAGAGCCCGCCCGTAATATCGCTTCGCGAAGGTTCCCTGCCGGCGCGGAATTGGGGCAGCATCTCGGGCATGCGGCAGATCGGTCCCGAGATGGCGACCGGAAAGAATGCCATGTAGAGCGCGAATTCGACCAAGGACGGATCCAGTGGCTCCCCGCCGTACAGATCGAAGAGATAGCTCATCGCCTGAAAAGTCCAGAAGGAGAGACCGAGCGGTAGCGCGAGATGAGAAAAACTTCGAAGTGAAGCCAGGGGTACCGACGCCGTAATCTCCGGCTGATATTTGAACACCGCCAGCAGAAGCAGATTGAATGCGAGCCCCGTCCACAACACGGCAAGGGAGGGCCTGCGCCGCATCCAGCGTCCCACCAGGAAGTTGATCATTGTGGAGGCGACAAGGACGATGAGGAACCATCTTCCCCATGCAAAGTAAAAGGCGTAGCTGACTAGGAGGAGGAAGGCTTGTCGCGCGCGGCACGAGCGCACACGCATGACTATCAGTACTCCCAGCAAAGTCGCTAGACCGTAAAACAATATTCGGAGCATTTCTCAGCTTTTTCGGAAAAACGTCTACTTTTTGGGCTTGCCGATACGCTGCGCGGTAGCAAACATCAAGGCTACCGTGTCCAGGTCCTTGGGCCGCACTTTTCCCGGCGGAATGCGCATCTGCGTCAGTTCCTCCAGCCTTACTAACAAGGCCAGCAACCCCATCGAGTCGATTAATCCGGAGGAAACCAGCGGGGTGTTTTCGTCGATCGGGACATTCTTGTGTCGAATCATCCCGCTGATGTACTGAATCAGCTTTTCTGCTTCCTCGGTCACGAGTTCGATTTCTCCCATTTGCCGGGCGTGGTTGGCTTGTCTCGCAGCGCCGCTTCCTGGGCTTGTAGCCGCTCCGCCATTTCGTTGAGAAATTTCGCAGCCATTCGGCCTTCCGCGAGTTGGTGGTCAAAACTGAGAATCAGATTGAAACTACCGGCAGCTCCGGCAATCGGAAACAACTCTGAGCCCACCGCGAGGATTGCCGACTGTCCCTCATTGATCAACGGAGCAAACGATGTCACCCCTTCCGCCGACAGGTCAGAAACCACGAAGGTCCCGCCGCTCAGTTCCTCGGCCTTCAGCTCCTGGTGCAGGTACTTGTACATCAGCTCCCATAGTTCTTCGGCTATCGCCACAACGTCTTTCTGGTCGGCATGGCGCACCACGGGAACCATTAATCCCTTGTCATAGTCGATGGCCACGCCAATGTTCACCTCTTCGTAGTAACCGGCACGGCCCTGGGAGCACACGGCGTTGAATGCAGGATATTTCCGCAGCAGGCGTGCGGCCTCGTAAATAATAATCGGTGTAGGAGTTGAAACCACGCTGTTGGACTCGCGCAGCAGCGACCGGAATCCGCGCGTGGAACACGGGACCGTTACTGAACTGGCGAGCACGTTCCGTTGCGCATTACGAAGATACCGGGCCTCGCCCTGCTTGCGGCGCGGCAACTCCTCCCATCGCACCGGGACGCCCGACGCAAGTACAGGCTTGGACGTGTGGCTCGGAAAAATCTCGGTCGTGAGGGCCTCACCGTTGTCATCCGCTTTTTCCAGATACGCAAGAACGTCCTCAGCTCTGACCAGCGGCAAATGGGAAAAGTACTGTGCATCCAGGTCATGTTTGCGAAGCAAGTGTGCGGCTCTCCGGCTGAAGCGTGGAATGAAAGTCCCGGGCGCCCATGAGGCCGCATTCGCCGGCGTCGGTAAAGGCGCAGCGCTTCGCCGCGATGCTGTTCTGGCCGATGTTGCCGCGCCCTGCATGTCAATCGAAGGAAATGCCTGTGGGGGCAGAGGCGTATCCGCCGCCGCGGTGATGTAGCACAGAGGAGCGCCGACCCCGATCTCCAGGCCAGTCTCGTACTCGTAACGTACGAAGCCGCCGGCGGGAGCGTGGATGTCAAGCACCGCCTTACTTGTCTCCACCTGCGCCAACAACTGCTCCGCCTGCACCTTGTCTCCCGATGCGACCAGCCATGCTGTCAGCTTGACACTTTCGTCATTGACCGTTTCATGCGGGACCAGCACCGGGACTACGTCCTGCATCACTGCAGCACCTCTAATGCGGCGGCGACGATGGACTCCTTTCCCGGTAGCAGTTGCAGCTCCAATGGTTTGCAGGCTGGAATGGGATGCGGCGGTGCGAACAAACGCCTCGCTTGAATCATTAGCGCGGGATCCGACTCTTGCAGCGCTGCCAACAGCTCCGCGCCGAAACCGCAGAAGCCCTGGCCCTCCTCGACAACCAAGAGCCGCCGGCTCTCGCTCACGGATTGGCGAATCGGCGCCAGTTGCAGCGGATAAAGCTGCAGCGGACAGATGATTTCGGCGGTCACATCGTGTTGCTCGAACAGTTCGTCCACCGCTTTCTCCACCTCCTCTAACATGCCGCCGTAGACAACGATCGTGATGTCCGCGCGCGCGCCGGGCCGTAGACGGGTGCAGGGGAAGAGCTCTTCGGTGTGCTCCCAGCGAAAGCCTTGCGGCGACTCGAGAGAAACCATCTTTCCATACATCACCTTGTTCTCCAGAACGATTGTCGGACGATCGATGGTCTGCAGCAGGCGTTCGTAAACAATCGCGGGGTCGTAGCGATGATGAAGCGCCAACATCTGAGTTCCGGGCACACCCAGAAAGTGCTTCTCCAGCGATTGGCTGTGTGTCGCCCCATATCCGCGCTTGCCGCCGACGGGAGTGCGGACGATCAAGGGAACCGATACTTGCCCTTTGTACATGTACTCGAATTTGGCGGCGTGATTGATGATCTGGTCAGCGGCCAGGACCAGGAAGTCACCAAACATGATCTCGCAAATCGGGCGCTGGCCCCTGAGGGCCATCCCCGAACCGATTCCCACGAGTGCCGCCTCACTGATGGGAGTGTTGCGCACCCGACCCGGAAACAGCAGACTCAGGTCCCTAGTCACCTTGAATGCACCGCCGTACGGCGCCTCGATATCCTCGCCCAGCAAGAACAGCCGATCATCATTTGCCATGGCTTGGCGAAGGGCAGCGTAGATACGCCCTGCCATTCGATCGGAAGCACCGATCTGAGCAGGCACCCACTTCGCCTCGTGTTGCCTTGGCAAGTCGGATGGCACGGTGACGGCAAACGGCGCCGCCTCCGCTGCCTCCACCGCTGCTGCGACCCGCTTCTGTGCCTGCTGCTTGAAATCGGCGGCCTGCTGCGGAAAACGCTGCTCAAACAACACCAGCGGATCGATTTCCCAGTAGTGCTTGACCTCGGCGGGATCGCGATCGTCGTCGCCCTTGGAGTGCGCCATCAGCCGATACGTGTCGACGCGCAGAAAACATGGCAGTGACCGGCTGCGCACGTATTCCACCGCGCTCTCTGCCTGCTCGCACAGCCTCTCGAGATCCCAGGTGTTGGCCGCGAGACTGTGCATACCGAACGCCTCCGCACGCTGGCAGATGTCACCCGCCAGCGTTTGCCGCTGTGCAGTGCTCTGCGCATAGGAGTTGTTCTCCAGGACAATCAGCAACGGGAGTTCCCACTTGGATGCGATGTTGAAGGATTCATAGACAACACCTTCGCCCAGGGTTCCATCGCCAATGAAAACGGCAACAATCTTGCCCGGCTCTGCGATCTTCTCCGCAAGCGCCAGTCCTGTGGAAACGGGCACGATGCCGCCTTGAACGCCATTGCTGAGGACGCCTTGCGAGTAAATGTGTTGACTTCCGCCGCGGCCGCCGCAAACCCCGGTCTCCCGGCCCATGATCTCCGCCATAAGCCCATTGATGTCACCGGTGCGCGCCAAAAAATGTCCGTGGCCGCGGTGGTTGGTGAAAATCAGGTCGCCGTCACGCAAGGCGCGGCACACAGCCACGCCCGTAAACTCCTGACCGATGCAGGTGTGTACGGTGCCAAACATCTTGCCTTCGGAGAACAGCGCCAGCAGTTTCTGTTCGAAGGTGCGGATCAGGAACGCTTGTTCGAAGTCCTTCGCGGTCATCCCTGGGTTGGTCTTGGGCACCACGGCTGCAGCGGTCCCGTGACCCCTGAGCGCCTGGCGATCGCTGTTAGGCAACATGAATGTGCAGTATAACCGAAAGATTATTCGCTCCGAGCAGCCGACAGCAGATCCCTTGCGCCCGAAAATCTGGTTCGCTCGTGATGACAATCTCAAAATGCGACCAGTGTCTGGCGACCATGCAGTGTGACCATAGTCTGCAATCGTCAGTGAGCGGGGCTGACGGTTCTGGCAAGCGCACTCGGGTCTGCAGCCGTCGTCGGGTTTCATTTCCGTACATGCTATGCTTTGGTAAGTCATTACAATGGGGACCTTGAGTGCAACCCAGGCCCAGACTTCGTCAGGGATTGCGAGTGCGCCGGAACCGAAACGGCGACTGCGCATTAAGCTGGCGCTTTTTGTTGTCTCGTTCGCTGTCAGCATGGCGGCTTTTGTCGCCTTCGATTACTACTACACGCAAGTGAGTCTCCCCTCGACGGCGGTCCATAATCCGAACGGATTATGTTTCAGCCGCGATGCGGTGCGCGCGTTCGCGTTTGAGCCCGACTGCTCCTGTACTCGTCGCTGGCTGGGAAGTTCTTACGAGTTCAAAACCAATAGCCTGGGCTTTCGCGATGAAAGCATTCGCGAAGTGCCGACGACCGACGCTCGGCCTCGCATTCTGATTTTGGGCGCCTCCGCTTCTGAGGGGATGACGGACTGGCCTGACAGCGTGATTGGCCACGTGGCTCGCGATTTTCCGCAATACGATTTCCTGAATGGAAGCGTGGAGGGCTATTCACCCTCCAACTATCTCAATACCGAGCGGATGGTCAGCCAGCGCGGCGTTGACTTCGATGAAGCCATTGTGTTCCTCGATATCGCCGACGTGCAGAATGAGGCGGCGTTTTTTCACGACAAAGACTCATCCGGTGCTGTGGGTTTGCCCGGCAGGAAGGCGTCAGAGAGCAGCGCGTATTCCAATGCGCGACTGTGGATCAGCGATCATCTGCTGCTCACCAACGACGTTTTTCAGTTCTTCGAGAAGACGCTGGTCGGCTTGGGCTGGTATCACCTCGACCTGGGGCACGGAGGCAATGAATTTGATCTCGAACGCTCGGCTTGGACCTATCGCAAGGTGTCCGATACGGAGCCGTACGAGATCGGCTATGCGCCGCTCGGAGTGGAGGGCGGCGTCGCCAAGGAAAAGGCGAAGATGGACATTCTCTACCGTGAACTGCGGGAGCGGAATATTCCCGTCAGCGTTGTCGTGAGTCCCTGGCCGGCACAACTAGCGCACGACAACGTGGACTCTCGTGAAGTGCGCATTTGGCGCGGGTGGTGTCAAGGCAAGTGCAAGCGCTTCGTGGACCTGTTTCCGGCTTTTTTCGCGCTAAAGAGCCACTGTCCGCCACTTCAGCCGGGCTGCTGGTATCTGAACGATTTCGTTTTTGGCGACGTGCATTACAACGCAGCGGGCGACGCCGTTTTCGCCGATGTGCTCACGAAGAGCTTGCAGCAAGTCCCCGCAACCAAGAGGCGGCTCTCCATGGAAGGGACCGCAGCCTCAGACCGCTAAGTCCAGGTCTCCATAATTTGACTGTTGAGGATTGCAGATTACAGCGAGATGGTGCCGAAGGCCAGCGGCGTCATGGAACTGCTATTACGAGATCTCGCCTCATCATCGCTTTGCATGAGGCGTAACTTGAGCTGCGGGGGTCTTACCCCGTCCGGCGCTCTTCTTCCAGCACTTCGTCCAGCGCCCCGGCCAGTTGTCCGGCGCGTTCGTTATAGTCGCTGGCAACCGAGTCGTACTTGCGCTTCAGCACGTGCAGTTCGTCGGCAATGTTCAGCGCGGCCAGCACTGCGACGCGCAGCGAATCCACGGTCGAGACCTGCTGCGCGATCAGGCGCATCTTGGTATCGACATACTCCGCCAGTTCGGCGATGTAATCAGCATCAGAACCCCGCAGGTGATAGGTCTGATCATAGATCTCCACGCGGACGTTCCCGCTGCCGTTTCCATTGGCCTGAGTCAAAGAGCCCTCCTGTGGAGGGATCAGGGGCTGGGGGTTAGGGATTAGAGAATCGCTCGCGACACGTTCTAATTCCTAGCCCCTAATCCCTAGTCCCTGTTTCTCATTATCCTGCCGACTCGTCCAGCGCGAACGACTCAATTTGCTCGAGCATCTTTTCTACTCGGGTACGTACCTCCTCGCGCTCGCGGCGCAAGGCGATCATCTCCTTACGCATACTGTCCAGTTCCTGCTTGCGTTCGTTCAATTCCTGGCGCAGGCCGGCGGCGCTGCGCTCGGCAGCCGCTTTGGCCGCACGCTCCGACTTCAACAGCTCAATGGTGCGCAGGATCTTTTCTTCAAGGGTCTGAAAATCTGCGCTGCTGGGAGCGACTTCAACTGCATCTACCGTCATGCTGATGGGGACCTTCCAGAAGATTACTTCCGAGCGCAGTATATCGCAGAATGACATGTGCAAACGTGCGCCGCCTCGTGATTCTGCACGAATCGAACGGCGTTGAACCTGACTAGGCAACCGCCTGCTGGAAGCGCCCGAATCCGCGTCCGGCGGGGACGCGGAAAAACTGGACGGCGGGTATACAATGCCGCCAGGGTGAGGGCGGAGGATGGGGCTTCCCGTAGAGACAAATTTTGGGGCGGTTCTGGATGCCGCTCCTGATGCCATGCTGGTCGTCAACCGGCAAGGCCGCATTGTGCTCGCCAACACCCAAAGCGAGCAATTGTTCGGCTATGAGCACTCCGAGCTGGTGGGTCAGAAAGTCGAGATCCTGTCCCCGAGCGTTTTCATGCACAGCACATTCATGATCGCGCATCTTACTTTTTAGATCTCCGCCAGCGGTCCAGGGGCGAAGAGCTGGAACTCTTTGGCCTGCGCAAAGACGGCACGGAGTTTCCGGTGGAAGTAAGTCTGAGCCCCATCAGGACCTCCGAGGGCGTGCTGGTGGCGAGCGCAATTCGAGATATTACCGTGCGAAAAAAGGCCGATGAAAAATTCCGTTCTCTGTTGGAGGCCGCGCCCGACGCGATAGTGATCGTCGACGAGCAAGGCAACATCACGCTGGTTAACGCTCAAACCGAGAAACTGTTTGGATATGAGCGGGCGGAACTGATCGGGCATCCGGTCGAGGCGCTCATCCCTGAGCGCTACCGCAACCAACATCCCCGTCATCGCCGGGATTTTTTTGCCGATCCCCACGTCCGGCCCATGGGGGTTGGGTTGGAGCTGTTTGGGCTGCGCAAGGACGGCAGCGAGTTTCCCGTCGAGATCAGCCTCAGCCCTTTGACCACCGAGACGGGCACTTACACCACCAGCGCCATTCGAGATGTTTCCGAACGCAAGCTGGCCGAAGAGCAGATCAAGAAACTGAACGATGAGTTGGAAGAGGCATTGCGGCGCTCCGAAAGACTGGCGGCCACGGGCCGTATGGTCGCCACTATTGCCCATGAGATCAACAATCCCCTCGATGCTTTGGCCAACGTAATGCACTTGCTCAAGCAGAATCCGTTGCTCGATGAGAGTTCGCTTGAATTGGTGGATCTCGCCCAACGCGAAGTGCACCGCTTGTCCAACTTGAGCCGCCAGACGCTGGCCTCGCACCGGGAAACCAAATTGCCGGTCGTCACCAAACTGTCTGATCTGCTTGACGATGTCTGCGCCGTTTACCGGCCGCGCTTGCAAGCGGCGAAGATAGAGCTTGAGCGCGATTACCAGATTGCCGGTGAAGTCACCATCTATCCCAGCGAACTGCGCCAGGTCTTTACCAACTTGATGACGAACGCCATCGACGCTATTGGACAGCGGGGGCGGGTGTCCTTGGCCATTGACCGAGCTGACCAGAACCAGGTGGTGGTGAGGGTTCAGGACACTGGCGGCGGAATCCCACCGGAAGATCTTAAGAATATCTTCGAACCGTTTTTCACCACCAAAGGCGACCAGGGTACAGGCATCGGCCTGTGGGTGGTGAAGGGCATCGTCGAACGACTCGGCGGCAAGATCGAGGTTACCAGTTCGAGCGAGGGCGAAACGGGGACCTGCTTCAGTATTTTTCTTCCTGCTACCGCGGGTACTGAAGCGGACACGTCCAAGGAGGAATCCGCCTCGCCCGTCTCCCAGCACAGATCGCGCGCTTGCTAAGCCGCCGGCGCCCTTGTCCCCCAAGGATGAGATTCCACATTTGTCCGAAAACTGCCATAAGCCGGGACGAAAATACTCATACTAGTTTGTGTGCCATTGGACTTTCCCTGCGCTCTGGGTAGAATGCTTTCTGGTTCTGCCATCCATTCCTCTCGGACCAGGACATGCGAATGGGAGCAGTTGTGGTTTCCTCTCGTCCACGCTCTCCCAGGGTACGAGGCCTGAAGTAAGGAAGGAGCGCCCATGATTGTCGGAGTTCCGCGCGAGACCTTTCCGGGGGAACGGCGCGTGGCGGTGGTGCCGGGAGTCATCGCGAATCTCGCCAAGGCCGGGCTAGAGGTCGTAATCGAAAAAGGCGCCGCTGCCGAAGCCGGGTATCCCGATAGCGAATATGAAGCCAAGGGTGCAAAGGTACTGGCGAGCCGCGACGACGTCTTCCGCACCGCCGACATTATCGTGCAGGTGCTGTGCTACGGCTCGAACGACCGCACCGGCGGCGCCGATCTGCCGCTACTCCGCAAAGGACAGGTGCTGATTGGCTTTCTGCGGCCTTTGGGCGATGTGCATACTCTGGAAGAAATCGCCGCCACCGGCGTCACCTCTTTCTCTGTGGAGCTGATGCCGCGCATCACTCGCGCGCAGAGCATGGACGCACTCTCCTCGATGGCCACCATCTGCGGCTACAAGGCTGTGCTGGTCGCCTGCGATAAGCTGCCGCGCATCTTTCCCATGCTGACCACCGCCGCTGGTACCATCACTCCCTCGCGGGTGCTGGTAATCGGCGCCGGCGTCGCTGGCTTGCAAGCCATCGCCACCGCCCGGAGGTTAGGCGCGGTGGTTTCCGCTTACGACTTGCGGCCGGCGGTCAAAGAGCAAGTGCAGAGCCTGGGCGGAAGGTTCGTTGAGCTGCCCATCGAGGCCGCGGATGCGCAGGACGCCGGCGGCTACGCCAAGGCACAGGATGAGACATTCTACCAACGCCAGCGCGAGTTGCTGGGCACAGTAGTGGCCGGGAGCGATGTGGTGATCACGACCGCAGTGGTTCCGGGCAAGAAGTCGCCGGTCCTGGTGACCAAGGAGATGGTCGCTGCCATGGCGCCGGGATCGGTGATCGTCGATCTCGCTGCCGAGCGCGGCGGCAATTGCGAACTGACGCGTCCGGAGGAGGTCACAGTGGCGCACGGAGTGACCATCGTCGGCACCATCAATCTGGCCAGCACTGTTCCCTATCATGCCAGCCAGCTGTATGCCAAGAACGTGGCCAACTTCCTGGTTCACCTGGTGAAGGATGGCAAGCTGCAACTGAACCTTGAAGACGAGATCACGCGCGGCACGCTGGTCACGCATCAGGGTGAAATCGTGAATTCGCGCGTGCGGGAGTTCTTCGCGCTCCCGGCGCTGGCAACGCAGTGAGCGTTAGGCAGAAGTAACGTTCGGCGGCCCGAGGCGCCGGGAAATGCAGAGGGACCAAAATGCCACCGGATTTCATTTCTAATCTCTACGTCTTCATCCTCGCCGGATTTGTGGGCTTTGGAGTGATCCGACGGGTTTCTCCCCTGCTCCACACGCCTCTGATGTCGTTGACCAACGCTCTCGACGCGATCGTGGTGGTGGCTGCGATCATCATCGCCGGACGGCAGGAGACGCCGCTCACCACGGTGCTGGGCGCGATTGCGGTCGCGGCTTCGTTCAGCAACATGGTCGGCGGGTTCCTCATCACCGACCGCATGCTGCGCATGTTCAAGTCTCGCGGGTCGAAACCATCATGAACGCGATCGCCCTGCAGCAGTATCTCGATTTCGCCTACATTGTCGCGGTCGTTCTCTTCATTCTTTCCCTCAGGTTTCTGAGCTCACCCACGACCGCGCGCTGGGGCGTGCTGGCGGGAGAAATCGGCGCGGCCCTGGCGGTCGCGGTAACACTTTTCAATCCCGAGGTGGCCCACTACAAGTGGGTGCTTATCCCGCTAATCATCGGCGCGGGCATCGGCGTGCTTCTGGGCTTGGTGCACATGACGGCGGTGCCGCAACGAACCGCGTTGAGCCACGCCTTTGGCGCGCTTTCCGCTGCCATGATCGGCATCGCCGAGTACTACGCGGGCACAACTCCGGTCACGCGCTTTGAAATGGGCGAGATCTCCCTGGAGGTCATCATCGGCTCGCTGACCTTTACCGGTAGCCTGATCGCCGCGGGCAAGTTGCAGGAGCTCTTGCCGCAGCGGCCGATCGTCTATCGCGGACAGAATATCGTCAGCCTCTCCGTCTTGGCGGGAGCACTGGGGCTGGCGATTGCGCTGGTGGTAAGTCCCGGACACGCTCTACTGTTCCCGCTGATGGTGGTTGTGGCGCTGGTTTTCGGAGTGCTGCTGGTCACTCCCATCGGCGGCGCGGACATGCCTACGGTCATCTCGCTGCTGAATTCCTATGCCGGCCTTTCCGCGGCGCTGCTGGGATTTGTGCTGAACAGCAAGGTGCTGGTAGTCGCTGGAGCGCTCGACGGATCTTCCGGCTTCATTCTCTCGGTGATCATGTGCAAGGCCATGAATCGCTCCTTCACCAACGTGATGTTCGGAGCGTTTGGCCAGGTGCAGGTCTCCGCGGCGGCAGCCAAAGAAGAACGGGTGGTGCACAGCGCCACGCCTGAAGATGCAGCCGCGATTCTTGCCTCGGCCAACAAAGTTGTGATCGTCCCCGGTTACGGCATGGCAGTCGCACAAGCGCAGCATAAGGTCCGCGAGCTTTTCGATTCGCTGACCAAGCGGGGCATCGACGTGAAGTTCGGCATCCATCCCGTCGCCGGCCGCATGCCCGGCCACATGAACGTGCTGCTGGCCGAAGCCGACATTCCTTACGACCGCCTGATCGAAATGGACGAGATCAACGGCGACCTTCCGCAAACCGACGTGGCCCTGGTGATCGGCGCTAACGACGTCACCAATCCGGCAGCGCGCACCGATGTCGGCAGCCCCATCTACGGCATGCCGATTCTGGATGTGGACAAGGCGCGCACCGTGATGGTGATCAAGCGCAGCATGAATCCCGGATTCGCCGGGATCGACAATCCGCTATATTACCTGGACAACACGCTGATGCTGTTCGGGGACGCCAAGGCATTCGTGAACTCGATTGTGCGCGAACTGAGCGGGGCGAGCGGCCACGGATAGAGCAGGTTAACGCAACGCTCCTAGATCTTTCCGATTAGTGGCGAACGTTCGAACGCGCGCCCGACCGACGCAGCGTCCCAGCTTTTTCTTCGCGATTCTTCAGGTAGTCACTCAGCGAGTCATAGCCTTCCTTGTTCAGCAACGTGTCGAGTCTCATGTCGCTGCGATAGCCTTCTGCAAAGCTGTCGCCATATTTCTGGCGCAGAGCTCCAACTGATACGTCCGCGCGTTTCCTGCGGATCTCGCCATCCTGATCGCGGCAACGATCTTCCAGGCCAGCAGTGCCGCTGGTGCGCTTTTCTCGAGAATATCTCCGTGGTCTCAGGCCCAAATCTTCAGCGATATAGCGCGGAGCTGGCGCGCCGCGCAACAGGCCTTCGGTGCTGATGTCTTCGTCGATCTCCGGCCAGTGGATGCCGTAGCCCCCACCGGCAATCTTCCAGTTGCGACGCTGCTCGCCAGTAGCGTGGAACAGCCTCGGATACCAGGCAAGGGGAACCGAGATCGTACGGCCGTCCTTCAAGCGCACGCTCAGCGAGTCCTCATCAAAAGACACGTCGGCGACTCGTTCATCGGCCGCTGTCGCCAAAATACCCATGCCATGCCTCCAACAAAAGCTGCTGATTCGCCTGCACGGTCGATTCTATCGTGTTTACCTCGCGGGCCGCGAAACCATAGTTCCGCGCCAATGCCACCGGATCGAGCCAGAACTTCGCCGATAGATCGCCTCGGTCAACATGAACATGGGGCGGCTCATTGGGCTCGTGACTGTAGAAGTAGAACCGGTAAGGTCCAGAGCGAAACACGGTAGGCATAAGCGTTGGCTATTCTAACCCACGGCAAACCGCCGCTTTCGTCCCCGCATGTGCCACGGGCCTGGCGAAAGCAGCCGACTCCATTGTGCGCGAACTGAGTGGGGCCAATGCCGGTCATGGGTAGCCGCCCTGAAATCCAATCACCCTCTCACGCCTTCCTCCAACCGCTCGCGCCGCGCCAGCGTTGCAGTTGCCGCATTTCATTTGTCGCTGATAGACTGAAGAGTTTGGGTCGGGCCTCATTTAATTCTACATATGCAGAACACATTAGACATTGCAATTGTCAACGGTGCCCGCACGCCGATGGGGCGCTATTGCGGCAAGCTGCGGGATTTCACCGCCCAGGAACTGGGCGCCGTCGCTGCCGTCGAAGCTATGAAACGTTGCGGCGTGGAGCCTCGGGAAATCGACCACGCTGTTTTCGGTAACGCGCAGCAGACCTCGGGGGACGCCATCTATGGAGCGCGCCATGTCGCGCTGCAGGCGGGGGTTCCGGTCGAGGTCCCGGCGCTTACCGTGAACCGTCTGTGCGGGTCGGGCATGCAATCGGTGGTTACGGCGGCGCAGATGATCCAGCTTGGCGAAGCCAAGACCGTGCTGGCCGGTGGCATGGAGTCGATGTCGCAAGCGCCGCACGTGATTCGCGGCATGCGCTGGGGCGTGGGCCTGGGCGAGGGCAAGCTGGAAGATTCGCTGATGGTCGCCCTGCTCGACAGCTACTGCAACCTGTACATGGCAAACACCGCGGAGCTCTATGCCGAGCAGCAGGGCGTAACGCGCGAGATGCAGGACGAATTCGCTGTGCGCTCGCAGAAGTGCGCCGACGAGGCCTACAAGGCCGGCCGGCTGCAGGAAGAGCTGACGCCGGTACCGCTGCGCAATCGTCGCCGCGAGCCGACGGGCGAGATGTTCACCGAAGACGATCACCGGCGGCCGGACGCAACCATGGAGAGCATGCGCAAGTTGAAGCCTGCCTTCGGAAAGAACGGGACGGTGACCGCCGGCAATGCCAGCGGCATCGTTGATGGCGGCGCGGCGGTCGTCGTCATGTCGCTTGCCGACGCGGAAAAGCGCAACCTGAAGCCGCTGGGCCGAATTGTGAGTTGGGGCATCGCCGGCGTCGATCCCAAGATCATGGGATCAGGACCGGTGCCCTCCACGCGCATCGCGCTAAAGAAAGCTGGAATGACGCTCGACGAGATCGACTTGATCGAAGTGAACGAGGCCTTCGCCGCGCAGTATCTGGCAGTAGAGAAGGAACTGGGCCTTGATCGCAACAAAGTCAACGTCAACGGTGGTGCGATTGCGCTTGGACATCCTTTAGGCGCGACCGGCACGCGGTTGCTGATCACGCTGCTCTACGAACTGCGCCGCCGCAAAGCGCGTTATGGTCTCTCGACTGCCTGCATTGGCGGCGGCCAGGGCATCGCAGTGATCGTGGAAAACCTGCAGCGGTAGAGCCGTCAGAGTGGGATAGCAGAACTCGAGCGATAGCAGAGCCGAACCGCACCTCACTGGGTGATAATCATGACCGGCTGCTGCAGGGCGCAGATATTGCAGCCTGTGATCTGCGAAGGTGCGGGTATGTTTTGCGCGACGGTGTTGTCCGAGGTTTGTATAACGGTGGTCTCCGACGTGCCTTTGTCGGCGACGTAAACCTTGGTAGAGGTAGGCTCAGACGCGATCCAGACCGGGTTCGCACCTGCGGGCAGTGGCACTGTGATGAGCGGGCTAAAGCTGTTCGCGCTCACCACAGTAACATCGTTGGAACCGGCGTTGGCTACGTAAAACCTGCTGCCATCGGGCAAGGGGGTGACGCCAATCGGGTCTGTCCCCACCGTCACCGTCGCCAGCAGCGGGATCGCGGGCGAGCTGGAAACATTCACGTTGGAGGTATCAAACACGCTGACCGTGTTGTCACCGGAGTTGACCACATAAAGGCGATTGAGGTTCGTGTCGACCACCGAATATGTGGGCTTTACTCCCAGTGGCACCGAGGCCGCCACTGTAAGGGGATCTTTAGAGATAGAGACTACGTCGAGCGCGCCGGGCTGGACCCCATCGCCCTGCGTCACAATGAAAACCCATTTGCCGTCCGGGCTGGTTGTGGCCGAGACCGGATTCTGCTGGCCGCTTGGCAGCGTGATGGTGCCTGCGATTGCCGGGCCCGCCGGATTGAACACCGAGACACTGTTGTCTCCCTGGTTCAGCACATAGATGTAATTGTTGGCGGGCGTTTGCACCAGCGCAATCGGACTATGGCCGACGCAGGTGGTGTTGCTCACCGTCAGCGAGGATGCCAGGATGGTGCTGATCGACCCCGTGTCGGGACAGGCCGAATTCGCTCCCGAATTGACAACGTACATGGCAGTGTTGCTGGCCGAACCCAGCGCTACCGGGTGGGAACCCGGCAACAGCGTGATGGTGGTAACCGATCCCGCCAAGGTCGGCAAGTACTGGCTGACCGTGTCGTTGCCGCTATTAGCCACGTAGAGAGAGAGGGAATCACCGGGAAAGGCTTCGGCAATCGAACCCGCGCCCATAGTGTTGACGGCGAGGTTGGTGTCGCCCGAAACATCAATTTCCGTGGTGCTGCCGGCGCCGGTGGGATTGTAATTGACCACCCAGGCGAAATGGCTGGTTTGCGGCTGTCCGCCGGGGCTGATGATGGGGTTGGCGACCGGACGGTAATAATCCTCACAACCCAGCTCAATGAACAGGAGGAAAGCCGATAATGCCAGGAAACCGATTCCGCGCAAGAACTTCATCCACACTCCCGAGGTGGGTTGGCCTGCTGTAGTCATGGCAAATTGAAACTCCATTGTACCGGAACCCGGCACTTCGACGCAGTTGCAAAGCGTCACCGGTCCCATAAGCGCTCCGCAATCGCCACCACTCGCCCCGTACTCAGCGGAATGGGAAGAGGTTCGCGCCAGTTCCATTCTGGGCCGACGAGTGACCGCGCCAACTCCATCTGGCCGGAGCCGACGAGCAGGCACAGCGCGCCGCCTTGCCCAACCAATCCGGCGGCGACCGGCAAAATCCGTTCGAATCGCTCTACCGCGCGCAACGTGATCACCTCCGCCGTTCGCCCCCAATTTTCCGCGCGGCCACAGAACACCAGCGCGCGGTCCAACTCCAAGGCACGCAGCACCTCGCGCAGGAAAACAGCTTTCTTGTTCTGCGACTCCAGCAGGGTCAGCTCGATCTGCGGCGCCCATAACTTTATCGGAATTCCCGGGAGTCCGGCGCCGGAACCCACGTCGGCCACAGAGGCGGCATTCCGGTCATGCAGCTTCAGGACCCTTGCCGCGAACAGTGACTCGCCAAAATGTCGTGTGACGATCTGTTCCGGATTGCGTATCGCGGTCAGGTTCACGCGAGCATTCCAGCGCAGCAGCAGATCAAGATAGCGCCGCAACTGATCAAGTGTTTTGGCGGAAAGTTGGCTTTCGCCGAGGAAGGGCTGCAGCAGTTCGGCGATGCCAGAAAGGTCCATGGGGCGAGCGATGCCAAAATGAGCTGTGGATGGTCCTGCTTCCGGCAAACAGCGTACTACAGAGGTAGGATTGAGGGATGGCAAGAATCCGGCGTGCGCCTTGGGTGCTGCTGTTTTGCGGGCTACTGACCTTCGCGGCTGCGCAGTCCAGCGATTTGCCGCTTCCCACCAGCAAGCGCTTGCAGCTTCCCGTTCCCGGCGCGCCGCAGCTCACCAACAGCTTCCCCACGGCGGTCGCGCTCAGTCCTGACGGCAAGTATCTGGCGATCCTGAACAATGGTCGCGGAACCGCTGAAGCGAAGTTTCGGCAGTCGATCGCGCTGCTCGATCTGGCGAGCGAGCGATTGCGCGACTTTCCCGATGCCCGCCTCGGGCTCGACGCCAGACAGACATATTTCCTGGGCCTGGCGTGGAGCAGCGCGGGCGGTGAACTCTACGCCTCGATGGCCTCGCTGACCGATCCTGAGGGAGACCGGCCCGGCGACACGGGCAACGGCATCGCGGTATATCGGTTGCAAAACGGCGCTCTGGCTCCGGAACGCTTTTTGAAGCTGCCGGCGGCGCTGCTCGGCCGGGGGCAGCGTTTCGATTACCACGCGAAGTCGGTCCCCAAAGGAAAGGCAATTCCCTACCCCGCCGGATTGGCCGTGATCAAAGGCAGCAAGGGCGACTTGCTGCTGATTGCCGAAAACCTTGCCGATGACGCCGTGCTGCTGGACGCGCACAGCGGAAGAGTCCTGCAACGCTTCAATCTTTCCTGGGGAAAAACTGTTCCGGCGACATTTCCCTATGGGGTGATCGCCACGCGCGACGGCAGCCGGGCCTGGTGTTCGCTATGGAACGAATCGGCGGTCGCGGAGATCGATCTCAGGAACGGCAGAGTTGTTCGCCAGATTCCGTTGCTGCCGCCCAAACCAGATATCGATCCGTCGTCGCACCCAACCGCGCTGCTTTTGAGCCCGGATGAGCACAGCCTTTATGTCACACTGACAAATCGCGACGCTGTAGCGGTGATCTCGACCGCCAGCGGCAAGGTCGAGCGCTATCTGGATACACGCCTCCGCGGCCAGATTTATGGCGGAACGTATCCCAACGCGCTGGCGGAATCCGCCGACGGTAAGACGCTCTATGTAGCCAATGCGTCATCGGATGCGGTCGCGGTGTTTGATCTGCGAAATTCTGCCGCCGGGCCAAAGCTTGCCTCCAAAGAAAAACAATCCTGGGAGGTGGCCCTAAAGGGCCGCTCTTCCACCGGCGGCTCTTCCACCAAAGATCCTTCGCCGGAAGCAACGGCCGCCGGCTATTTCATTCCGACGGAGTGGTATCCCACGGCGCTGGCGGTTCACGGCAAGGATCTCCTGATCGCGACCGGCAAAGGCCGGGGCACCGGTCCAAACTCGGGATGGGAAGAGAACCCACAGCATCCTGGCAGGAGGCGGCATCCCTACATCGCCTCAATGATTCGCGGCTCTATCGCGCAGGTGAACCTGCCGGAGGCCGAACGCAATCGCCAGAAACTGACACAAGAGGTTCTCGCCAGCAATCTGATGGAAGGCCGTACCGGCAAGCTTGCCTTCCAGGGTGGCAGCAATCCGATTCGCCACGTGATTTACATCATCAAGGAGAACCGCACCTACGATCAGATCTTCGGCGACATCGGCGAGGCCAACGGCGATCCTTCCCTGGTGATGTACGGCGAGCAGATCACCCCGAATGAGCACAAGCTGGCGCGGCAATTCGGCATCCTCGACAATTTCTATGACAGCGGCGAGGTCTCGGGCGACGGGCACGTCTGGTCTACGTCGGCCATTAGCAGCGACTACACCGAAAAGACATGGCAGATCGTCTATCGCGGCAGGGACCGTGACTACGACTATGTGGGCTGGGTTGGCAATGCCATCCCTATGAATCTCGGCATTCCTGATGTTGACGATCCGGCGACCGGATATCTGTGGGGCAATCTGGCGCAGCACAAGCTTAGCTATCGCCATTATGGAGAATTCGTCAGCACCGCATGGTGCAGCGACAAGAAGTTCGGCGGCTCGGCTTCGTTAGGCGGCCTTGCGACGTCCTCCTGCCCGCGCAAGGAAGTGCGGCCTGGAGAGGAGCTGCCCGCAAGCCTGGGCGGCGGCAAGAACCCCTATCACTGGACGATTCCGCTGATCGCCTACGATATTCCCACGAAACCGGAACTCAAAGGCCACTTCGATCCCCATTACGCCGACTTCCAGCTCCAATACCCCGATCAGTTCCGCGCCGACGAATTTCTGCGCGAGTTCGCCGGCTTCGTCAAAGCGCGCCAGACACGAAAGAGTGAGCAGCTTCCCCAGTTCGTCTTGCTCCGCTTGCCCAACGATCACACCGCCGGCACGCGCCCCGGCTCGCCCACGCCGGACGCTTCGGTGGCCGACAATGATCTGGCTTTGGGGCGTGTGGTCGAGGCGGTATCGAGCAGTCCCTATTGGGACGACACTGCGATCTTCGTGCTGGAAGATGATGCCCAGAACGGGGCGGACCACGTCGACGCCCATCGCAGCATCGCGCTGGTGATCAGCAAATATTCACCGGGAAGCAGCCGCCAGCCGGCGGTCGATCATCACTTCTACACGACGGTTAACATGATCCATACCATGGAAGTATTGCTGGGGCTGCCGCCGATGAACAACAACGATGCTGTTGCTCCCATGATGGCTCCAATGTTCACGGGCGCCGGCAACCAGCCTGCCTTCCAGGCCGACGATCGCAATCGCGATAACGGAATGATCTACCAGGCCAACGGGTCGAACGCGCCCGGCGCGAAGGAGTCGGCAAAGCTGAACTTCTCGGTCGCCGACGCCGCAGACGCTAATGTCTTGAACGCAATTCTGTGGCGCGCGGCTAAGGGCAACGTTCCCATGCCGGCACCGCGGCACAGCGTCTTTACCGCAGAGCAACAGGATGCAGTTCACTAGCGGATCGAGACGATGATTACAGATGCTGTCGTAACTTAGGAGCTTATGAGAAAACTTGCGCTCGCCTGTACTGCGGTTCTCTTGCTGGCTGCCTGTTCTCCGAACAAGCCGGGCGAATCCCAACGCCCCCGGGCGGTAGCCCAACAACCGGAGTATGAGACCGGGCGAGTGGCGTTCCAGAAGATGTATCTCTCCGCCCGGGGATGGGCTGCTGACGCTGCTCCGTTCCATCTGGAATCACAGTTTTCTACCGGAGCTCCTGCAGACGAAGGGAAAGCTGGAGTATGGCGCGCCTCCTTTGCTTCGCCGGCAAGAGGCAAGGAGAAGATGTTCCTCTGGTCAGGACTCGTCGGTCCTGATGCGCCGGAACGAGGGGTCAGCTTCTCCGCCGAGGACAGTTGGAGCCCAGTTAACACTTCAACCCGGGTCTTCAATGTTGCCTTTCTCAAGATCGATAGCGACAAGGCATATGAAGTCGCCCAGCAACATGGGGGGGCGAAGCTCATGACAAAAAACGCCAAGCAGCCTGTGTTTTTTGTTCTGGACTGGGATGCGGCCAGCAACGCCTTGCTGTGGCACGTGATCTACGGAGACAGCCCGGACAACGCCAAGCTGCAGATCGCCGTCAACGCCACGACCGGCGGGTTTCTCGGGGCTGAGAAATGAGCTTACAATCTCCGACGGTCAGCTCCTCTGTCAGGCATTTCCGGTAAGCTCCATCCCCCGACGCGAGAACTCTACTTACCGGATGTCTTCGCAGGATTCCATCCGGCCCACACCGGAATGCCTTTGTCGTCCCGCAGAGTGAAGCCGTGGGTCCCCACGGTGATCTCGCGGGCCAGAACCTCGCCACCGGCAGCGTTCACCGCCTTGGCTCCAACGACCTCAACCTGATCGCCTTTGCTGAAGGAAACCTCGATCTCCTTCAAAAACGCTTGTGGCCCCACGTAGACCGGAACTTCGCCGCTATCGCTCTTAACCAGGAGAAGAACTGCATTGGCCTCGCCCGGCGCCTGGCGAATGTCGTCAACGACGCCTTTGATCTTGACCTCGTTCGCTATATCGTACTTGGGCCCGGTGTCTTTTATCTTCTGAGCCGTGACGGTAACCGCCATCAGCGCCAGCATAACCGCGCCCAGTAGGGCCTTCGACCACACTTTGCAGCTCATTGCCTGCACCTCCCTTCAGCAAAGCGAATTACTTCTAACGGAAGTGCGAGTCAGACGGGACGCTCTTCGCCTAGCTACGGTATCTTGGCCTGAAATCGCCGCCGGTTCTTTGCTAGAGCGCAACATTCGCAGCGTCCCGCGCTGTCCTCTCTCTGAGACCGATCGTAGCAATCATAACCTTGTGTCGCTCGCTGCTTGACTCCAGTTCAAACCTAGCGCGTTATAACCGGGGCTGCCGTGAGTAACATCACAGGAATGAGTGACTTGCCACGCAGCAATGATGCCTGGCTAGATAAGAGTAGCCGCCACACCAATATTGGGAAAACTCCGCGATCGGCGAATGGAAACTTGATTGCCTACTAGCGCTTTCGTGTCATAATCAGGGCACGCCAGAGTAACGAGCGAGGACTCTTGTGCGGTCTGTGTTTTCGGCCAGGTTCTTGACACGCCTCCGGGCCATTGGTCTGACGTATGCGGAGGTTCGGGTGGAGCGCGTTCTGTGTTTCTCGCGCCTCTTCGTGTCCCTGACAGCTTTGGCGGCCTGGCTGATCCACACTGGAGATACATCCTCTCATTACCGGCTGGCATTGCCGCTACTGCTGGGGTATGTCGCAACCGCTGTCTTGCTTCTGGCATGGCTCGGGGTAGAGGGCAAGCCTGAGCGAGGCTTTGTAGTTGCTGCGCAAGTGAGCGACATCGGCTGGCCGGCCCTGCTTTGTCTTTTTGCCGAGGGGCCAAATAGCACTTTCTTCCCGCTTTTTCTTTTCGCTATGATTTCGGCAGCATTTCGCTGGGGCCTGTGGGAGACGATGGCCACTGCGCTAATTAGCACCGGGGTATTGTTATTGCAAGCGGGTATGCGAGCGCACGGCCCATTGCCGCTTCGCCGCCTGCTACCAGCGCCAGTCGAGCCTGCACGGCTGGTGGTGCGCTGGGCTTTTCTCGTAATGGCCGGCTTTTTGCTGGGTCTTTTAGCGGAAATGGAGAAGCAACTGCGGGCTGAGATCGCCTTCACCAACCGCCTTCTCTCGCTGGCTCGAGTGGGCGACCGCTTTGCCTCTGTCCTGCAAAAGGTACTCGCGGAGCTGGGAGGAGTCTTTCACAGCCAAGCGGCTTACGAGATCGCTGCGCAAAGCAGTAGTGGGCGAACTTTCAAGTGGGAGTTCCCCTCGTTGGCGGATGCGCCGATTCACGTGCACGAGATCGTCCCCGCCGACCGCAGTTCGGAACTGCTATCGGATTACCCCTACGCATTCTTCATGCGCTGTAGAAAGCCAAACCGGGATTGTGTGGTTACTGCTCTGGATCAGGAAGGACGCCGGGTAAGTGCCAGCGAGACGAAGGGCCTGCAAATGCCGGTCGCGGACGCAGATTCGGTGCTGGTCCTCAGCCACGAAATCGGCCACGACTGGTATGGCCGTCTCATCCTGGTCAACGCCCGCCTGGGCTGGCAACGCGAACACGAGCTGCGATTTGCGCAAAGCCTTATCCGCCAACTGGCGCCGATCCTATACGCTGCGTATCTCTTCCGTAGCTTTCGCTCGCATGCCGGGGCGACCGAGCGCGCCAAGATGGCTCGCGAGCTGCACGACACGGCGATTCAGTCACTCATCGGCATCGAGATGCAGGTGGATGTATTACGCCGGCACAGCATCGCTTCCCCAGTGGCGACCGAACTGGGGCGCATACAGGAGCTGCTACGGCATGAAGTGCTGAACCTGCGAGAGCTGATGCAGACTATGCGCCCCATCGATATTGGACCGCATCAACTCCTTGACTTTATGGCTGGGTTGGTCGAGCGTTTCTCCAGAGATACCGGGGTTGCCGTGCGCTTTGTTTCCGAGTCGCATGAGGTCCCGCTGCCCGCGGCCACCTGCTGCGAATTGGCCCGCATTGTGCAAGAAGGTCTGGTGAACATCCGCAAGCACAGCAGCGCCCGCTCGGCAATAGTTCGCTTCGGCGCGCAGGATGGCGCGTGGAAGCTGGTGATCGACGACGATGGCAAGGGCTTTCCCTTTAGCGGGCGCTTTACCCTGAAGGACCTGGACGGCCTGCGTCAAGGGCCGGCGGTTATCAAGGAACGAGTACGCGCCGTGGAAGGCGACATGGTCCTCGAGTCGACTCCTGGGCATGGGGCGAGGTTGGAAATTACCGTTCCGCAGAAAGGACACGAATCCTATGGATAAGAGGGAGTCGTCCGTGCGCATTGTAATCGCCGACGACCACACCATTTTCCGCGACGGCCTGCGCCGTCTATTGGAGGCCGAGCCCGAGTTGGAAGTTGCCGGCGAAGCTGCCGACGGGGCGGAGACTGTCACCCAGACGCGGGAACTCAAGCCGGACATTCTTCTGCTGGATCTGGCCATGCCCCGCATGCCGGGAATGGATGTGCTGCGGGAGCTCTCTACCGACGCCAATGGCGCGCACACCAAGGTTATCGTGCTCACCGCGGCCGTCGAGCGAATGGAGATCGTGCAGGCGTTGCAATTCGGAGCGCGCGGCGTGGTGATGAAGGAAGCTGCCACCCAACTCCTGATGAAGGCCATCCGTACCGTCATGCTGGGGCAGTACTGGATTGGACGCGAGGCGGTGGGCGACATAGTGGAGTTCATGCGTACCAATCCTTCCGGTGAAAAGCCGGCGCGCAATTACGGTCTGACTAAGCGGGAGATGGACATCCTCACCACGATTGCCGCCGGGTTGAGCAACAAGGAAATCGCCAAGAGGTTTTCGCTTAGCGAAGACACGGTGAAACATCACCTGACCAACATCTTCGACAAGCTGGGCGTTGCCAGCCGGCTGGAGCTGGCCCTGTTTGCCATCAACAATCGCTTGACCGAGCCGCCGGCGTAGTTACGACATCGCGCCGCGCATGGCTGGGCACAGCTTCCCTTGCCGGAGAGGAGACGTCTATGGAGAAAAGGTGAGTTCGGCGTCCGAACAACGACAACAATAGGACAGCAGTGTTTCATCTTCTAGGAACTATTTAGGAGTCACTCAGGAATTATTCACCAGAGGAGTAGCAATGAGGACCAAACAGGCACTAGTTGTCACCTTCTTACTGGCCCTGAGCCTCGCCTTGGTGGCGGGATGCTCGCACAAGGTCGAGCGCACCGACGCGCAGGTGGCCAGTGATGTGCAAAACAAGATCTACAGTGATCCCGGCATCCAGAGCCGGGGGATCGGCGTGCAAGCTGCCAACGGCGTCGTCACTCTGAACGGTGATGTGACCAGCGACGTGGAGCGCACGGCCGCCGCGAATGATGCCGGCGCCATCACTGGAGTTAAGACTGTCATTAACAACCTGCTGGTGCAGCAGGCGCAAGCAACTCCTCCGCCGGCGCCGGTCGAGCAGCCGGCAGAGAAGCCCCAGCCTCGGCGTGAAATGAAGCCCAAAGAGACGGCGAAGGTTCGCCCTCATCGTCAGCAGTCCCTGGTTACGTCCGATAATTCGTCGGCCCAGAATAAACAGGCCAACTACAATTCTCCGCCGAGTTCCGAAGCTCCGCCTCAGCAGGTTCAGCCTCCTGCACCGCCTCCACCTCCGCCGCCGCCACAAAAAGTCACAATTCCGGCGGGAACGCAGCTCTCCATACGGCTCAATGATCCTCTCGACTCGGAGCGCAACAAGGTGGGCGATAGCTTTCATGCATCTCTCAGCGCGCCCATTGTGATTGATGGCGAGACGGTCATCCCGCAGGGCGCCGATGTGGTCGGCCGGGTGGCCAACGTTCAGAGTGCGGGTCGTTTCGCTGGAAGTTCCTTGCTGACCCTGGAACTGACTTCCCTATCGGTCAATGGCCGAACTTACAACATCCAGACGAACCAGTGGTCGCGGCAGGGCAAGGGTGAAGGCAAGAACACTGCGACCAAGGTCGGCATCGGCACGGCTGCCGGTGCGATTTTGGGAGGGTTGATCGGCGGCGGTAAGGGCGCGGCCATCGGCGCCGCCAGCGGCGCCGGCGCCGGCACTGGGGTCTCCGCCGCGAAAAAGGGAGAGCAGATAAAGCTCTCTCCGGAGGCGGTGCTGAACTTCCAGATCATCAACACGCTGACGGTTATCCCGCAGGGGAGCAATGACCGCAATGCCGATCGCGCTCCTCTCTCATAATGCAGGAGAATTGTTTTGGCGCAGCCCGTTCTCAGGGCTGCGCTTTTTTTCGCGGGCAAAGTGCGGACTACGGATCGGCCGCTGTCCGGCTCGCTCGTGCCGGAATCACCGCCTGACTGACCTCACGATGCCGCGATCGGGCACGCCGCGCTACACTGAGGGGCGACCTGCTGTGCTTCGTTGATCCTCACACGAGGCCCTTAAGCGAGCCCTTTGGATCGATTTCTTGAGTGCGTGCTGTTCCTCGCCGGATTGGCCTTCGGCAGTTTCTTGAACGTTTGTATCAGCCGTATTCCACGCGACGAATCGATCGTTGCGCCAGCGTCCCATTGCCGTGCCTGCGGCGCTCCCCTTCGCTGGCGCGACAATGTGCCCCTGCTGAGCTGGCTTGCGCTTCGTGGCCGCTGCCGTCATTGCGCCGCCCGCATCTCCGCACGCTACCCAGCTGTCGAGCTTTTGACGGCTTTGCTCTTCCTCAGTTGCTATCTCTCGTTTGGCTGGACTTGGCTGACCCTGAAGGCTTGCGTCTTCGCCTTCCTGCTCATCGGGCTCGTTTTCATGGACGCGGAAACCGGCCTGCTGCCAAGGGAGTTTACCTATCCCGGCATTGTGCTCGGTCTGGCTTTCTCGTGGTTCGCCCCTACGGACTATGCCGCCACAGAGTTCCTGCTACGCCTATATGGCAATCCGGCGCCAAACCCAGACTGGCTCTCCCTGCTGGATTCTGCGCTTGGGGGGCTGGTGGGTGCAGGATTCTTCTTTCTCGCCTGGGCCTTGTACTATGTCGTTCGCAAGCAGTACGGCCTGGGATTCGGCGACATTGCTCTGATGGGCATGTCCGGCGCCTTCCTGGGAGTACAGCGCGTTGTGTTGGTGATTTTTTGCGCTCCGCTGCTAGGGCTCTTGTTTGCCGTGGTTCTGCTGTTGCGGGAGAGAGTCGCGTCGCCAACCAAACCGCCGAGGGCGGGCCAGGATGCGCAGCCCTTCCTCAGCCGCCAAATTCCGTTTGGCGTGTTTCTTGGAGCCTGTTCCCTGGCGGCTCTATTCCTCGGCCAGGTGGTGTGGAACTGGTATCTGCGAAGAAGTTAATGCGAGAACTCACGATCGGGAAAATCCAATTGGGCATTTCGCACCCTGATGGCTATTTCCTTTAAATGGCGCTTAGCGTTGGCACGGTGAAGCTGTTGATCCCATGGCCACGGGCAACTATCCGCGTTGCGAGGCCCGGGCGCGCTTGGCGGAGGCGGCGCGAGCCGGCCCCGTGCCGGTCGGCGGCTTACGATGGCCCTCCACCAATTGCTTCAGCACCACTGCGTTGTTGCGCTCCTTGTCCGTCGAGGCGTAGAGCAGCGTCACGCGGCGGTGCTGTTTCTGGATTTCGTAGAGCTGCTGCAGCGTCTCGCCAGCCTTTTCCGATGAAAGTTCTTGGAGGTATTGGTCGCGGAATTGATCCCACTGCTCGCGGTGCGCGTGGTACCACTTGCGCAACTCGTCGGAGGGTGCAAGGTCCTTGAGCCAAGCGTCCAGAGCGGCGGCTTCCTTGCTCAAGCCTCGCGGCCACAGCCGATCGACCAGCACGCGCGCTCCGTCTTGCGGTGAAGGCAGTTCGTAGATGCGTTTGATGGCGACTGACATGCGAGGTGTATTCTAACTCCGATGCGCCGCAGTGGAGCAGGCTCTGGTCTGATTCAAAAACGCTCGAAGCCGAAGCTCACGTGGTTTTTCCTCTTAGCCGCGATCTTCTCAGCTGTTCTGGCTATCCTCAGCGCCTGTGACGTTGAGCCCCACAAAACCGACGCGGAGTTGGGATTGAACCTGCAACAGGCCAGGGGGCGCCGGGTCTATGAGACGCGTTGCGCCGAGTGTCATTTCGCTTACATTGCTAGCAATCTTCGCGGACCAAGCCTTGAGGGATTATTCAAGAAGCCGTTCCTGAAAAACGGCATGCCGGCCAATGACGCGCGCGTGACCGATATCATTCTCCTGGGCCGGGCCAAGATGCCGGCCTTCCAGAATAAGCTCACCCAACAGCAATTCGATGACCTGCTGGCTTATCTGCATACCTTGTGAAGTGCAATTTCGCTCTTCGCGTGTCCCATGTCGCTTGCTGCTGGCGGTAGTACCAACTCCCAGGTTAGGGGGTTTGGCCTATTGAGCGGATTCCGCAGGATACCTTAGGATCGGAGTATGCCAGTTGAGCTTGCGCGACTTCTGCTGGGCCTGGTGATTGCGGCGTGCTATCGCCACATTGCCGACTTCGTCGTGGAGCACGAACACTCGTTAGTGGTGGAGTTTCGCCGGCGCGGCGTGCCCCTTCCTCCGGCGATGAGCCAAAATATGGCGCGCAATGTCTATTTCGGAATCGGCATCTTCGTCGCGCTGTTGGAACTGCTGCGGATTTATCAGATGACGCGCTAGATCCCCTGCTCAGCGCGGCAGGGAACCATGCTTGATCTCCTGATATAAACTTCTTCCAGCAAAATTCTCTTTCCGGAGGTGCCGTGAAAGCCCGCTGCGCCGCATTCCTTTGCCTGCTTCTCTGCTCGGCCTTTGCCATTGCACAAGATTCCTTCGTCATCGCACAAACCACAGCCGCTTCTACGGCATCGCCGGGCCAGAAGGAGCTGACCATCGAGGACCTCTTTCAGCCGGGAGGCATTCTGGGCCGTGGTCCGGAAAATGTGGAGTGGAGCCCCGACGGCACCAAGGTTTCCTTCGTGCAGCGTGACGACACCGGCGAGCACGGCGAGCTCTACTACGTCGACGTTGCTACGGGCAAGCGAGCGGTGTTGGTTGCCAGCGGCAAGCTGGCGGCGCTGGCTCCGCCCCTCAGCTCCATCAAGAATCCGATCAAACGCGAAGCGGCACAACGTTATTCAATAGCGGCCTATCACTGGACGCCTGATTCCAAGCACCTGCTCTTCGATTCGCAAGGACAGCTTTGGCTCTACTCGCTGGATACTGGTACGGCGGTGCAGCTCACCTCCAGCAAAGAGCCGAGCGCCGACCCCAAGTTCTCGCCGGACGGCGACCGTATTTCCTACCTTCGCCAGCACAACATTTACGTTCGGCCCGTGGGCGGCGGCCACGAGCGCCAGCTTACCAAGGACGGCAACGACGAACTCCTGAACGGCGAAGTCGACTGGGTCTATGAGGAGGAGCTGTATTCGCGCAGCAACTATTTCTGGTCGCCCGACGGCAAGCGGATCGTATTTCTGCAGATGAATGAAAAGGATGTACCCACCTATCCGATTACCAATTACATGCCGGTGCATGCGACGGTCGATCAGGAGAAGTATCCCCAGCCCGGCGATCCTAATCCCGGCGTGCGGCTGGGCGTCGTCAGCACCGGCGGCGGCAAGGTCAAATGGATTGCCAATCCGCCGGATAACGGCGGACTGCCGCTGGGCAACGATCCCAATATCCTGATCCCGCGCTTTGGCTGGGTTCGCAACGGCATGATCTGGGTAATGGTCCTCAATCGCGTGCAGGACCGGCTCGCCCTGTACTTCGTCGATGTCGAAACCGGTCAGACGGAGCTGATGATGTCGGAGGCGACCGACGCCTGGATCGACATGCATCCCGAGGTTGACTTCAAACTGTTGCCCTCCGGCGACGGATTCCTTTGGACGAGCTGGCGCGACGGGCACAACCACATCTATCTCTACCGCTTTCGCAAGGAAGACACGCTTAGCACACCAGCCGAAGAGGCGGCGCAACTCACCCACGGCGATTGGGAAGTTGAGAGCCTCGATGGCGTAGATGGGAAGAACGGCATTGTCTACTTCTCCGCCAACGACGGGGACTGGAGGCAGCGCAACGAGTTCGCCGTGAAGCTGGATGGGCAGGACCTGCACCGCGTCAGCAAGCCGGGCGGCACTCACATGGCAGAGTTCGATCCCAAGGACGAGACCTACTACGTTGACCGCTACTCCGCCCTGACCACTCCGCCCAGCATCTCGCTGTGCAACATCGCGGGAAGCTGCTCCCCATTCTGGCAGGCGAAGAATGTAGAGGCATACCACTTGCTAACTCCGCAGGCGGTGGACTTCAAAGCTGCCGACGGCACAACCACTCTGCAAGGGCTAATTCTGCTGCCCAACGGCGGGCCGATGATGGCCAATGGCAAGGCCCCGCTGATCGTCAATCCTTACGGCGGTCCGGGAGCACAGACGATACGCGATGCCTGGCTGGGCGGCGAGCTCTTCGACCAGATCCTGGCGCGGCAGGGCTTCGCCGTTCTGCACGTGGACAATCGCGGGATGGCCAATCGCGGCAAAGCTTTCGCTCTGCCCATCAAGCACCACTTCGGCCCTGTCGAGTTGAGCGACCAGATCGCCGCCGTCAAGCAGGCGCTCGAACGCTTTCCGCAACTGGATGGCAACCGCATCGGCTTCTGGGGTTGGAGTTATGGTGGCTACTTCACGCTCTACGCCCTGGAGCATAGCGACATGTTCAAGGCCGGGGTCTCGGTGGCTCCGGTGACCGACTGGCTGCTCTACGACAGCATTTACACCGAACGCTACATGGGCCTGCCAAAGGACAACGAACAGGGCTATCACGACAGCTCGCCGGTTAACTTCGCCGCCGATCTGCACGGCAAGCTGCTGGAAGTACACGGTACCAGTGATGACAACGTCCACATGCAGAACACCATCCAGATGGTCAACAACCTCATCGACGCGGGCAAGCAGTTCCGGATCATGGTGTATCCCGGCAAGACGCACGGCATCGCCGGCTTCCAGGCCCGCACCCATTTGTTTCACATGATTGACGACTACTTTATGGAGACGCTGGCAGTTGGAAAGTAGGATATTTCACCACAGAGGCATGGAGGACACGTAAGGAGGCCAGAGTTCATCGCAATGCAAAGACAAGAAAGAGTTCTGAGCCTTGGTGTAGTTGTATTGTTTCTCTTAACGTGCCTTCCCCACGTGACTGCTTGTCAACAATCATCACCCCCAACTTCTTCAACCAATGCGGCCTCTTCCGGTAACACATACGGCCCGAAACACTACCTCAAAGTCAACAAGGACATAAGGCCGCCACGAGGTCTTTGGACGCCCGAGCAGACACGCGCAAATCCCACATGTAAGGTGAAACGCAAAGGCACCGTGATTCTGTGGATTGGGATTAACGAACAGGGTAGCGTTGAAGTCGTGAGGGTGGTGAAATCATTTGATCATAGCCTGGACGAAAGAGCGATGGAACAAGTCAAACAATGGAAGTTTGCGCCGGCCACTAAGAACGGCCAACCAGTTCCCGTACAAGCGGATGTCGAAGTTAATTTCGCTCTTTGTTAGTGGCCCCGCGATGATTGACTTGGGCATCGTAGGGAGCACCCTCGGCTTATGGATGAGAAAAAGCAATTTCGGGCGGCAAACGAACGGGGCCGTAGGCTTCGCAGGAGAACATCGCCTGCCGTTGCAGCCCGGTACGATCGGCAAAGCGGGCGAGTTATCGTGAGCCTGCAATCCGGGGTTGATATCAGTTTCTCGCCTGAAAGAGCTGAGGGTCTGGAGGAGACTACAGCAGCCGAGTTGCGCGAGGTCGAAATTACCCCGTCAGGGCTGGGCATTTATTTCCCTAGGCTCGATGCGGATTTGTATCTGCCTGCTCTGCTGGAAGGCGTTCTCGGTTCCCGCAAGTGGATGGCGGCAAGATTAGGGGCGATGGGTGGCAAGAGCACAAGCGCGGCGAAGCGGCAGGCATCCCGAGCCAATGGTCGGCTCGGCGGCCGTCCCCGCAAAACGCAGCAGGCCAGCTAGCGGTGAATCCGCCCCCCGTGACTTGCCCTCATCCGTTGCTTTCTGTTTGAATTCAGTAGCGATTCCAGCGCTCCCGGAGCATTCACCTGGCCAACCAACTTTTCGCGTGTAAGTCCATTGACAAGCTGATCTCCGAATCGGAGAAGTCTGAGCACCGGCTCAAAAGGACGTTGGGACCGTGGTCGCTCACCGGCCTGGGCATCGGCGCGGTCATCGGCTCCGGCATCTTTACTGTCATTGGCACCGCCATTGCCGGGCAGAAGTTCGACACTGCATCCATCCTCAATACGCCGGTGGCCGACTACATCGTGCACCACACAGCCACGCTGGGCAGGCCGGGCGCGGGACCGGCGCTGGCGCTCTCCATGGTGCTAGTGGCGATTGTCTGCGCCTTCACCGGACTCTGTTATGCCGAGCTGGCCTCGATGATTCCCATCGCTGGCAGCGCCTACACCTACACCTATGCCACCATGGGCGAACTGATCGCCTGGATCATCGGCTGGGACCTCATCCTGGAATATGCCGTCAGCAACATGGCCGTCAGCGTCGGCTTCGCCGCCCACATGGCCGCGACCTTTGAGTGGTTCGGTTGGCACCCGGCGCTGCGCTGGATCAGCCCTGCGTATTTGCCGGGCGGACTGACCGATCTGCAAGGCAACGTGCTCTACACGCCGGGTTGGCACTTCGGCTTCAATATTCCGGCATTCCTCATCGTGATGCTGCTGACGGTGGTTCTGGTGCGCGGCATTCGCGAATCGGCGGAGACCAACAACATCATGGTCCTGCTGAAGATCGCCGCCATCCTGACGTTCGTCTTCGTCGGGCTGCGCTTCATTCATCCCGCCAACTATCATCCGTTTGTGCCGGAAGGCTGGTCGGGCGTGCTCACCGGCGGCTCCATCATTTTCTTCACGTATATCGGCTTCGATTCGGTGTCCACCGCCGCAGAAGAGGCCCGCAATCCGCAGCGCGACATTCCCTTCGGCATCATTACCACGCTCGTCGTCTGTACCGTGCTCTATATCGCCGTTGCGGTGGTACTGACGGGGTTGGTGTCCTGGCGCACGCTCATCGACAACGCCGCCCCGGTAGTCAACAGCATGAGCGTGCTGGCCGGGACGACCAAATCCGCGCTGTTGCACTGGACGGAGCTGGCCGTGCTGTTCGGCGCCATGATGGGCATGATCTCCTCGCTGCTGGTCTTTCAGCTTGGACAGGCGCGCGTCTGGTTTTCCATGTCGCGCGATGGTTTGCTGCCCAAGATGTTCAGCCGCGTGCATCCGCGCTTTCGCACCCCGGCAGTGGCCACCTGGATCGCAGGCGTCGTAGTCGGCATTCCCGCCGGTATCCTCGACATTGGCACGCTGTCCGACCTGTCGAACATCGGCACGCTGTTCGCCTTCGTGCTGGTATCGCTGGGCGTGATCATTCTGCGCTACAAGCAGCCGGAACGGCATCGCGGCTTTCGCGCTCCCGGCGGTCTGGCTGCGCCGATTCTCAGCGTAATTTTCTGCGTATTGCTGATGGCAGGGCTGCCTATCCTCACCTGGCTGCGCTTTTTCGTCTGGCTGATTATCGGGATGGGAGTGTATTGGCTATACAGCCGTCATCGCAGCGAGTTCAGCCCGCGCAATGCGAGGCCGACGCTGCAGACGGCCAACAAGCATTAAGCATTAAGCGTTAAGCGTTAAGAGACGTCGTCTGCCCCGCCCTAGCCAGAAGAGGGCTAGAACGGGGCACCCACTTCAAACTCACGTGGGGTGCCCCGTTCCAGCCTGGTTTTGGCTGGGGCGGGGCGGTTGGGACAACGCTAAATCACCATGACCAACAGCGGCGATGATTTTCTGCTGAATTTGCCTAAGGTCGAGCTTCACCTTCACTTGGAGGGTTCCGTCGATCCTCCCACATTGTCAGAGTTGAGCCGCCGCCATCCTACGCCCTTGCAAACCACAAATCCCGCCTATCGCAATATCGAGGACTCCGGCCGCGTCTTCACCGAAGAAGAAGCGCGTGAGCTGTATCAATACAAGGATTTCACCGGCTTCTTGTGGGCTTTTAAGGCAGTCACAGAGCACTTGCGCGACCCGGAAGACTACGAACTGGTCACCTACCGCCTGATGCAGAAGCTGCACGCACAGAACGTCGTCCACGCGGAGGTATACATCTCTGCCGGGATAGCGCACTTTCGCGGACAGGAGTTCGCTCCGCTCTTCGAGGGAGCCGAGCGCGGACGTCAGCGTGGCGAGCACGACTTCGGCATCTCGCTGTACTGGATTCTGGACGCCGTTCGTCACCTCGGCGTAGACGCGGCGCGGCGGGTCGTCGACGAGGCAATCGAACTGCAGTCCCACAATGTGGTAGGCATTGGTATTGGAGGTGATGAGCGCCGCGGCCCGGCAGAGCAGTTCGGCGAAGTGTATGCCCATGCCGCCGCACACGGCCTCCGGCTGACGGTGCATGCAGGAGAGGCCGTGGGCGCCGAATCCATTTGGGGCGCATTGCGCGAACTCAAACCCGATCGCATTGGCCACGGGCTGCGCGCGATTGACGATCCCGACCTTGTGCGCTATTTGGCCGAGAAACAGATTCCCGTCGAAGTTTGTATCACCAGCAACGTGCTGACTGGCTGCTGTGCAAGAGCCGCCGATCATCCCGTTCGCAAACTTTTCGATGCCGGAGTGCTCGTCACGCTCAACAGCGACGATCCTGACATGTTCCACACCACCCTGCTGAACGAATATCAGATCGCCCGCGATCTATTCAGCTTCACTGACGCCGAGCTTCGCCAACTGACGCGAAACTCGTTCGAGGCGTCGTTTCTTCCCGAGGACAAAAAGCGGACGCTGCTGGCGGGGATCTAAAGACCGCGCGTCCTCTTGGCGTCTCCGCCGTGGGATTATTCGCCGGCGACCGTCATGCCCTCAATCCGCAGCGTGGGCGAGGCGATGGAGCTGCGAAATTCCAGGTCATTGCCAATCTCGGAAATGTTGCACAGCATTTCCTTCAGATTGCCGGCAACGGTGATCTCTTCCACCGGAAAGGTCAGCTCGCCGTTCTGGATCCACAGGCCGCTGGCGCCGCGCGAGAAGTCGCCGGTGACCAGGTTCACGCCAAAGCCCAGAAATTCCGTGACGAACAGACCTTCTTTGATGTCGCCGATGATCTCCTGCGCGCTCTTCGATCCCGGCTGCAAAAAGAAGTTGCCCGGGCCAATGCCTGGCGTGCCCGCCAGTCCGCGCGAGGCATTGCCGGTTGTTTGCAGGCCCAGCTTCTTCGCCGTGTAGGTGTTCAACAGATAGGACTTGAGAATGCCGTTCTCGATGACCACGGTTTTGCGGCTGGGCACGCCTTCCGAATCGAACGGGCTGGTGCCGAGGCCGCCCACCATCGTACCGTCATCAATAACGTTGATATTTCCGCCGGCGATCTTCTCGTTGAGCTTGCCGGTCAGAAACGACGCGCCGCGGTAGATTGAATCGCCGTTGACCGCCTCGAAGATATGACCAATCAGCGCGCCCGCGACGGTGTGCTCAAACACAATGGGCACTCTCGCGGTCTTCACCTTGCGCGCGCCCAGGCGGCGCAGCGTGCGCTGGGCGGCGATGCGGCCCACTTCTTCCGCGGGCTCCAGCTTCTTGAGCGAGTTCGCCACCGAGTACCAGTAGTCCCGCTGCATGGCCGAACCTTCCATCTGCGCCACTGGCACCGCCGAAACCGAGCAGTAGGAGCGCCGATAGTCGCCTACAAATCCATGCGAATTGGCCAACACTTTGTAGCCGATGGCAGCGTCGAAGCTTCCGCCCTCGGAGTTGGTGATGCGCGGATCGGCGTCGAGCGCGGCTCGCTCCGCGCGCCGCGCGTAGTCGATGCGATCGGCCGTAGAAAGCGAATAGACGTCGTCGTAATACAGATCGAGGTCGCCTTCGAGCTTGCCCAGTTGCGACGGCTCCGGAATTCCTGCGAACGGGTCTTCGCTGGTGACCTTCGCCAGAGCCAATGCGGCGTCGACCATCTGCTTAATGCCGGCAGCGCTCATGTCGCTGGAGTACGTGCTGGCAGCGCGCTGCCCGAAGAAGACGCGAACGCCAAGGGCTTTCGATCCCGATTCCTTTAGCGTCTCTACCTCGCCCAGCCGGACGACGGTGGAAAACTCGCTGCCGTCCGTGGCCACAGCTTCAGCCGCTGTCGCTCCGCCCTGCATGGCGCGGCGGACGACATCGGCTGCGAGTTCCTTCAGATCGGTTGAGGTGGATTGCGCATTTATCGGAGTTTCAGCGGTTGAGATAGTCATGTTCAGCGAAGGGTCCTATTTTGTCGGACTCCCACATTGTGGGAGAAGCTTGTTGGCCTGTGGCGCCCCTGAGGGGGTTCCAATGTTTTTGGGCGTCTAGCCCAGGGCTTCCGGCGTGGGCTAAAACAGTTCCGTCCTTCGGGCTGGATCGTCCAGTTATCCGCCGGTTCCGCCCACTGTCAGCCGATCCACCTTCAGCGTCGGAATCCCGACCCCCACCGGTACGGACTGCCCGTCCTTACCGCAGGTGCCGATGCCTTCATCGAGCTGCAGATCGTTACCGACCATCGAGACCCTGGTCAGCACATCCGGACCGTTGCCGATCAAGGTCGCGTTCTTCAAGGGCGAGGTGAGCTGGCCGTTTTCGATCAGATAGGCCTCCGACGCGGAGAAAACGAACTTGCCGTTGGTGATGTCCACCTGCCCGCCGCCGAAATTCACCGCGTAGACGCCGTACTTCACCGAGCGAATGATGTCTTCGGGGGAGTCCTGCCCGGCGAGCATATAAGTGTTGGTCATGCGCGGCATAGGGATATGCTGATAGCTTTCACGACGGCCATTGCCGGTATTCGGAATTCCCATCAGCCGCGCCGACAGCTTGTCGGAAAGATATCCCTTCAGAATTCCCTTCTCGATCAGGACCGTGTTTTCCGTCGGATTGCCTTCGTCATCCACGTTCAGGGAGCCGCGACGGCCCGGCATAGTGCCGTTGTCCACCACCGTGCACTTGTCGCTAGCCACACGCCGGCCCAGCATCCCCGAAAACGCTGAGGTCTTCTTGCGATTGAAATCCGCTTCGAGTCCATGACCAATGGCTTCATGCAGCAGAATCCCCGGCCAGCCCGGCCCCAGCACCACCTCCATCTCGCCCGCGGGCGCTTCGCGTGCATCCAGCTGGATGATGGCCTGCCGCGCGGCTTCCTTGGCAAAGTGCTCCGGCGAGGCCTCGCCCTGAAAGTAGTCCAGCGACACGCGTCCTCCGCCTCCGGCGGTGCCGCGCGCCGAGCCCGATACCGGCGATTTGGCGATGCAGAAAACGCTCATGCGGGCCAGCGGCTGAGAATCTTCCGCGAAGCTGCCATCGGAGCCGATCACCAGAATGCGGCGCAGCTCATCGGCGTAGCTCACACGGACTTCGTGAATCCTACCGTCGTAGTCGCGTGCGGCCTTATCGGCACGCTTGACCAGGTCGACCTTGGCCAGCACATCGGCCTCGACAGACGGCAGCGGCACGGGATAAAGATTGTGCTCCGGCTTATCGGTCAGCCCGACCACCGGCGCCTTTGCCGGCCCGCTGGCGATCAGCGCGGCGGTGCGCGCGGCGTACAGTATCCGCTCCGGCGAAAGATCGTCAGTATAGGCATAGCCGGTGCGCTCGCCGGAAAGCACGCGCACGCCGCACCCGGCAGAGATGCCTTCGGTGGCCGACTTCACCATGCTTTCATCAAGCGAAACTGAAGTTGAGGTCTGATACTCGAAGTAGAGATCAGCGAAATCGCCGCCGGCGGAGAGCGCAGCAGCCAAATATCGCTCAATATCGCCTTGCGCCAATCCGTAGCGCTCAAAGAAAAACCTGTTATCAACAGTCATTGCTAATTGGATGCTCCAAGGCCCGCCAGGAAGCTGAGCCGCCGCAAAAGGGAAAAACTGGAACCAGCAGCGGCTGATTCCCGAATAGATAATTATCACACAGCGCTGTGCTCCTCCCTGACCTTGTCCGGAAGGCGACTTGGGTAAACTATTTTGAACATGCCTGTGCTGACAGCCGTGATCTCATCCGCATCTCTCACCCATCTGCTCGAACAGTTTCTGGCCGAGGCGCCGCGTGCCGTCGCCGTCGAAGACGGCGAGGAGCTGTTTGATTTCAGCACAGCGAAATATTCAGTCTCGGGCGAAGGCAAGTGCGTTCTCCATCTCTGGTCAGAGACGCGGAATACGGTGCGGCGCGTGCTTGATGCCGAGAGCAAGCGGGGCGCTTTGCACCTGCAGGTGCTGCGCTTCGGACAGTCCAAACCGACGGAACTGGAAATTCGCGCCGATCGCGACCAGCGGGCGGGGAGCGCCAAGCGGGCCGCGCGAATGCGCTACCAATCCTTGCTGGAACGCCTGTTGCGGCGCGAATATCCCGGTTTTAGGCTGGAGCACCTCACCAGCAGCCCCGACCTGGAGCATTCCCTCAGCCCGGTCTACACCCGCGGCCTGCTGCGGGCCGGCCAATCGGCGTTCGCACTCCTGGGAGTCAATTCCGAGGAGACACCATCCTCGGTGGACGCGGTACTCACCTTTGGCCTTCTCTGGCTGGACTACCAGCGCCGGCACTTGGCGGGGCGTGCACAGGTGGAGGGCCTAAAGCTGTTTTTGCCTCCGGGCCGTTCAGAGATTGTGCGCCAACGCGCGGCCAATCTCAATGCCGAGGCGGCCAAGTGGCAGCTCTACGAATTCGACGAGCGCTCCGAAACCTGCGAGGCAATCGACATCGCCGACAGCGGCAACATCATCACTCGGCTCACCCACGCCGTCGATCTCGATGCCGCGCGCGAGCGCTTCGCCACCTCCATCGCCCGCATTCACGCCCTCGTTCCCGACGCCGAGATTACGGTGGAATCGGCTTCGGAAATCGTCTTCCGGCTCTACGGACTGGAGTTTGCCCGCGCCTGCCTGACGCCGGTATCCGGCTCCTTCAAAACTCAGGAGGCGATCACCTTCGGCGTCGGCCCGGCCGAGTACGTCCTGGACGATCTCAGCGCAGGTATCTTCAGCCAATTGCTGCGGCACATCAGCGAGCAGCGCCAGCCGGGCGGTTCCCCCACGAACCTGTTCTTTCGTCTTGCCCCCGAACGCTGGCTGGAAAGCCTTATCACCCGAGACCTGCGCGCCCTCGACGAGCGGCTCGATGGCCGTTTCGTCTATTCGCAGGTACCGGCGTTCGCCGCCGGTGATCGCGCCATGCTGGATGTGCTGACCTGCACCCTGGATGGCCGGCTCGCAATCCTCGAGCTGAAAGCCAATGAGGACATCCACCTGCCGTTACAGGGGCTGGATTACTGGGCGCGGGTGCGCTGGCACCAGCAGCATGGCGAGTTTGCCCGCTACGGCTATTTCGCCGGGCGCGAGCTTTCCCCCGCTCCGCCGCTGCTGTATCTGGTAGCGCCGGCGCTGCGCGTCCATCCCGCAACCGACGTTCTGCTCCGCTATCTTTCGCCGCGTGTCGAATGGACACTGCTCCAGATTGACGAGCGTTGGCGCCAAGGCGTGCGCGTGGTGAATCGCAAGCACTCGGCCAGCCCCGGCAGCTTCGCCTGATTCTTCCCGCGCATCTTATACAATCGAGCTTCTCATGATGAACCGCATGGTCGTCGCCAACCTGGTACACCGCCCGCTTCGCACCATCATCAGCGTGGTTGCGGTTGCGGTTGAAGTCACACTGATTCTGCTGATCGTCGGCATCATGCTTGGCATCCTCAACGACAGCAACAAGCGCCAGGAAGGAATCGGCGCGGACATCCTGGTGCAGCCCCCCGGCTCGTCTCTGATTATCGGATTGAGCGGCGCGCCGGTGTCGGTGAAGATTGCCGACAAGATTGGCGCGCTGCCCCACGTCAGCGCAGTAGCGCCGGTCATCACCGAGGTCATCGCCTCGCACGCGCTCGAACTTGTTGATGGCATCGATCTGAGGTCCTTCGATGCGGTCAGCGGCGGCTTTGCCTATCTTTCCGGCGGGCCGTTTCAAGGACCTTATGACGTCATCATCGATGACCTGAAAGCCTCCTCGGCGCACCTGAAGGTTGGCGACATGATGGATCTGCTCAACCACCAGTTTCGCGTGAGCGGCATCGTGGAGCACGGCAAGGGAGCGCGCGAGTTTGTCTCCATGACCACTTTGCAGGATCTGATGGGCGCCAACGGCAAAGCCTCCATCTTCTACGTCAAACTCGATAATCCCAACAACGCCGACGAGGTGGTGAGCGAGATCAAGAACATTCCCGGCATGCAGCAGTTCGGCGTACATTCCATCAAGCAGTACCTCAGCCTGATGACCGCGGCTAGCATCCCCGCGCTGACAACCGTCATCGACGTGGTGATCGGCATTGCCGCCATTATCGGCTTCATCGTCATCTTCCAGGCGATGTACACCGCGGTAATGGAGCGCACGCGCGAGATCGGTATTTTGAAGTCGCTGGGCGCGGGCAAGCTTTACATCGTGAGCGCCGTGCTGCGGGAGACGCTGCTGGTTGCGATTGCCGGGGTGGTTCTGGGGATTATTGTCAGTTACGGCGCGCGAATCGGCCTGCGAGCTAAGTTCCAGACCCTGCCCGTGCTGATCACGTATGCATGGTTGGCCAAGGCCGCCGTGATCGCGCTCGTCGGCTCGCTGCTGGGCGCCTTCTATCCCGCCATGAAGGCCGCCCAGAAAGACCCCATCGACGCACTCGCCTACGAATGAGGATTGGCAGCTATCGGTTGTACTGGTTCTGCTTCTTCTCCGCGTGGCGCTCCAGGCCGAGTTGGATCAGCCGGTCGATCAGCTCGGGGTAAGAAATTCCGGTGGCCGCCCATAGCTTCGGATACATGCTGATCGAGGTAAAGCCGGGAATGGTATTGATCTCGTTCACATAGATCTTCTCGCTGCGCGGATCCACTAGGAAATCAACCCGCCCCATCCCGGCGCAATCGATGGCTTGGAATGCAGCTACGGCCAGCCGTCGTACTTCCTTCTGCTTTGCCTTGCTGAGCCTCGCCGGAATGATCAGCTGCGAACCTTCCTCCAGGTACTTGGCGCTATAGTCGTAGAATTCCTTGACGGGCACCACCTCGCCTGGCACCGACGCAATGGGGTCATCGTTGCCCAGCACCGAGCACTCGATCTCCCGCGCCTTGCCTTTCTTGCCGCCCACCGCCTGCTCGATCACCAGCTTGCGATCAAAGCGCGCGGCCTCGTCCATCGCGGCGGCGAGTTCGCCGGCATCGTGCGCCTTGCTGATCCCGACAGACGAGCCCAGGTTTGCGGGCTTCACGAACAGCGGATACTTCAGCGCGCCTTCAATTGCCTTGCGGACTTTCTTCGGCTGCTCGCGCCAGACGCTGCGCAGAACGGTAACGTGCTTCACAATCGGAAGGCCCGCATTGCGGAAGAGCCGCTTCATCACGTCTTTGTCCATACCGGCGGCGGAGCCCAGCACGCCCGCCCCAACGTATGCCACGTCAGCCAACTCCAGCAGCCCCTGAATCGTGCCGTCTTCGCCGAACGTCCCGTGCAGCACCGGAAAGATGACATCGACCTCCACCGGATTCAGCGCGGCGCGCAGTTCGTGGGCATCGGGTTCAAAGGGAACCAGAGCGGAGTGCTTCTCTCCCGGCACCGGCGGCACAACTACGCCTTCGCCCCGCGCCAGCACTGCCGCGCCCGGGGTAGCTTCGGGATCGCCGGCGCGCAAATGCCGGGCTTCAGGGCGCTCCGCAGTCTTGCCCTTCAGCAAGCGTTCTGCGTGTCCCGCCGTCACCCAACGGCCCTCCTTGGTGATACCGATCGGCACCACCTCATACTTGCTTTTGTCAACCGCCTCCAGCACCGATGCGGCGGACAACAGCGACACTTCGTGTTCCCCGCTGCGTCCGCCAAACAGCACGCCTACTCGCAGTTTCTTCATGCTTCGATCTTAACGCGATGAGGTTCGGTAAATCGTGACTGGCGATAGACTCCCTGAGCGAGGCCTTCCCAACTCCGGCGGCTCACCGCAAGCGCACCCCGCGTTTGCAAGCGTACATCGCCCTATCTGCAGCCGCGCACAGCTCATCCGCATCGGCGCCGTCATCCGGATACAGCGCATAGCCCACGCTTGCCCCAGTCCGCACACGCCTTCCTTCTGCATCCAGCGGCAGGAGCAACGCCGATTCCAGGGCAGAAGCCAAGGTCCGCGCTCCCTCGGGCGCGGCCACTTCGCTCACGACCATGAACTCGTCGCCTCCCGTGCGGGCCAGAGTGTCGGCAGCTCGCACCCGGGTGGACAATCGCCTCGCCACCGCCTGCAGCGCAGCGGCGCCGATGCGGTGCCCGAAGGTGTCATTCACCTGTTTGAAATCATCCAGATCAAGCAGCAGAATCGCGACCTTGCGACCGCTGCGACTGGCGTGGGCTAGCGCTTGCAGCAAGCGATCCTGCAGCAGACGCCGGTTGGGCAGTCCCGTCAGCGCGTCATGATAGGCCAGATGCTCGCTTTGGCGAATCTGCTCCTCCAGCAAGGTCACAATCATGCCGAACGCCACCAGGTATTCCGGTATGTTCCAGATCTCGGTCTGGAACCGGACGGAGGAAATGAGTCTCGGCAGCAGAATTCCGGCAGGAAAACTCGCACTCCAGCCCACAAAACCAATCACCGCCGTCAGCACCCCGGCGGTGGGCCGGCGAAAGTGATACCAGTACAGTCCCGCGGCCAGCAGGTTCAGCGCGGCCAGCATGATGTGAATACCACATTCCGGTTTGCCGAGAGCGATGGTCCAGATCACCAGGCCAGCCAGCGTGGCCGCTGCCAGTCCCGTGGTGGCCACATACGGCGTCATTCTGTGGTACCAAACTCGCAGGAGAATCGCTATGGCCGCCAGTCCGCCGGCAATCACAGCGTAGTAAAGGCCCTTGGCGCCCACCCAGAATAGGGCATTCAGATAGACCAGAGCGGGCAGTCCTAACACCAGCCCCAGCACCAACTGCCGCCGCCAGGTCGTGGCCTTGGGCGCCACCGAAGCCACAAAAGCGATGCCGCCCAACGCGCGCAGACTCAGGCCAGCCGCCAGCTCAATCTGCGCCCAACCTGGACTCTGAAAGCGGGCCACGCGCGCCAGCGTGCCTAGCAAAACCAGCACCCATCCGACCAGCCATAGTCGCACCCGCTCTTTGGTCGGCTTCCGAGCGATGGCGGCAAACACCGCCACCAACACGGCGAAAGCGACCAGCGTGGGCACGGAATTCAAGTTCACGCGCATGGAAGTAGAAGTTCACGCCCATGATTGACGGCGAAAAGCTTGTTCTCGGGCAGTGATAGCGTACTGCAGTCCGCTCGCACCGGCAAATAGCCTGCAACACGCGCCCGCAGGAAAGCAAACAGGGATTTGTCTTTCGAGTTAGAAATCCGCATAGGAGGGTCACACGCCGCCACACCCCGAAAACCACACCACGCGTCCATCGCTGTTAGCGGAAGGAGCGTCCGCTGTACATATCGCCAGCCGTTGTGGGGATCATCGGCGAAAGTGTTGTGGTGTCCGCTGCCGCACCAAACCACGCAGCATGGATACGTTAAGACGCGAACGCGCCCGGACATGCGGACGCGTTGCAAACTGGAAATCGCTGCGCGAGTTAGAGGCGGAAAGTGCGGCGCCCCGCGCCAACAAGGCTGAGCAGGCCGCTGGCGAACAGAATAATTGTCCCCGGCTCGGGCGTTCCAGCGCTCGAAGGGTCGCGAAGCGCCGCATCGTCCAGGAACCAGAACCCCGAGCCGTTCCGCAAGTTGAGGGTCAGCCCGTTTAGGTCGTCGCCGGCCACTGGCGTGAGATCATATCCACCCCACCCAAACGAGGCCCCAAAATTATCCTGCGTCATAGAGGTCGCGCCGAAATTTGCGGAGTAATAGTTCGGCGTTCCACTCTGCGAATCGGCGAGCAGAAAAGACACCGTATAGGGATCGCCGGGATTGGCGGCCAGCGTCTCCTGCAGGCCGGCACTACCGCCGAGATAGCCCGATCCGGTACTCCCAGAGCTCGTCCATCCCGGAAAAGCGCCTGCCGCAAAGGTTGGATTGACGCCAAGGTTCTGCCCCAACGCAAGCATTCCGCTTCCTAGAATGGCAACCACAAACGAGATCCGAACCATTTTGATGATCAAGCCCCGGGCCTCCTCGGGATACGATTCCGACCTGGATAATCTCGGTCGTTGGAGGTGCAATTTTGACGCCAAAAGAATTCTATCTAACTAGCTTCTCATCAATATTTTATGAGTAAAGCCCAACGGCAAATGTGCAAAAGTTTGCACATTTTAGGAGGGCAGTTCCATACCCTGCAAAGCCACTGCCGGGGGAGGACTGGCCCTAGTAGTCGAGCTCCGCCGGACGGCCGGTCAGCCGCTCAATGCGCTTTGCAATGGGCGGATGGGTGGAAAACAGGTTGGCAAAATTCGCACCGCCCAGCAGCGGAGCCACGATGAACAGATGGGCCGTAGAAGGCGAAGCCTGCATCGGCAGACGCTTCGAGTAGGCATCCAGCTTGCGCAGCGCGCTGGCCAGCGCATACGGATTGCCGGTAAGTTGCGCGCCAGTGGCGTCCGCCTGGTACTCCCGCGAGCGAGACACAGCCAACTGGATCAGCGTCGCCGCAATGGGAGCGAGGATGAGCATCAGCAGCGCGACAAAGCCGCCCCCTTTACGGTCATCGCGGTCCCCCATGCCTCCGAAGAGCGAGGCAAAATAGCCCATGCGGGCCAGCATGGTAATCGCGCCGGCCAAAGTTGCCGCAACCGAGCTGATGAGAATGTCCCGGTTGCGGACGTGTCCCAGTTCGTGCGCCAGCACCCCTTCCAGTTCCTCGTCAGTCAGAAGGTTCAGGATGCCTTCAGTCATCGCCACCGAAGCGTGTTCCGGATTGCGTCCGGTGGCGAAGGCGTTCGGTGAATCGGTGGGAATCACGTACATCTTGGGCATGGGCATGCCCATCTTCTGCGTGAGTTGCTCCACCACCTGATAGGCGCGCGGCAACTGCTCGCGCGTCACTGGTTGTGCGCGGTACATCTTGAGGGCGATCTTGTCGCTCCAGAAGTAGGAGACGAAATTCATGACGATGGCGATGGCGAAGGCAATCACCAGTCCGCGCTCGCCCCCGAAAATCTGCCCCATGAACAACAGGAACAGAGTCAGAGCCGTCAACAACAACGCTGTCTTAAAGGTATTTCCCATATCTGCTGAGTAGATGATACTGCTAAGGCGTGGTTGCGGAAAATCGGTAGCCAGTTGTCAGTAGCCAGTCAGCGGCCTGGGTTCGGACCGCGTGATCGGGCTGCCCTTGCGGTGGCGCAGTGGAAGATTCACCCGTACTAGCCATGCCTCGCAGCCCACCCTCCGGCATGGCAAAATGAGAATCCATTGTGAACAATGCGGTTAGCTCCCCTGCATCACTTGGCACGAGTACGTCTTCAGCACCAGCCACACCTTTGCGCCCGCTTCCAGCCGCAACGATTCTCGCGCCGCCGGCGTGAGGTGCACGTCGAATTCGGCGCCGCAATTTACTTTGGCGATCACCATCACATCACGCTGCTCCAGAGAGGTAATCGTCCCCGGGAAAATGTTGCGCGCGCTCAGTCCCTGCGGCGCTGCCAACGCCACCATAATATCGCCGGCGCGAATTCCGATCCGCACTGGCCGCGAGCGATCGACCCGCGACAAAGGAACTTCCAGTTCAAGCATGGAGCCACCGATGCGGCAGGTCATGGTGCCATGCGCGGGATGTTCCGCTATGAGGGCGCCATCGAGGATGTTCTCGAAACCGGCCAACTGCGCCACGGTCTCCGATTGTGGCCGCTGCATGACCTCATGCGGCGAACCGTGGGCCACGACTCGTCCGGCGTCGAGAGCAATAGCCCTTTCGCCGAGCGCAAAAACTTCTTCCCGCTGATGGGTGACGTAAAGGATAGGAATTTGCTGTTGACGATTCCAGGCGCGCAGATCATCGAGGATTTGCGATTTGGTCACCGCATCGAGCGCCGCCAACGGCTCATCGAGCAGCAACAGGCGCGGGCGCGTGACCAAAGTGCGCGCCAGCGCTACCCGCTGACGTTCGCCGCCGGAGATCTCTCGCGGACGCCGGTCCGCCAACGCGGAGATGCGAAACGCCTCCAACACCTGGCGGGCGCGGTCTGCGCGTTCCGACTTCGCAAGGCCATTCAGCCCGTACTCCACATTTTGCCGGACCGTCATGTGCGGAAACAGCGCCAGCGATTGCAGCAGATACCCCACTGAGCGGCGGTGCGGTGGAAGATCAATGTGCGAATCGCTATCGAACAGCGTGTTCTCCCCCACCGCGATGCGACCGGCTTCGGGGGTTTGCAGTCCCGCGATGCAGTTGAGCAGCGTCGTCTTGCCTGCACCCGAGGCGCCGAAAAGAATCGTGAAGCCTGTGCCGGCGGTGAATTCAACATCCAGGGTGAACCGCTGCGCCCGCCCGCTCGAAAAACTCTTTTGCAGCCCGACGCTGAGTTCCTGGTCCGGCGCGGGCCCGCGGATCATTTCCATCCCCACAGGTTCCACGCCGCGCGGCCCCGCAGCCCGTACAGCGCCGCCAGCAACGCGAAGCAGAGCGCCAGCAGCAGCAACGCCGTGTAGTTGGCGGCCGCATAGTCGAGCGCCTCCACCTGGTCAAAGATCAAGATCGAGATGGTGCGGGTCGCGCCAGGTATGTCGCCGCCGATCATCAGCACCACGCCGAACTCGCCCAAGGTATGCGCAAAGCTCAGCACAATGCCGGTAAGCACGCCCGGCAGTCCCAAGGGCAGCACGATGCGGCAAAACGTGCGCCAGCGCGAGGCACCCAGCAGCGCCGAAGCATCCAGAAGCGTGCGCTCGATCGAGGCGAAGGCCGTTTCCATTGGCTGCACCGCGAACGGCAGGCTATACAGCACCGAGCCAATCGCCAGGCCTTCGAAGGTAAACGCCAGCGGGTGGCCGGCAAGCGCCTGATACCAGCGCCCTATCGGACTGCGTGGTCCAATAGCCACCAGAACATAAAAGCCCAGCACGGTCGGCGGCAGCACGATCGGCAGCGAGACCACAGCCTCAACGAAGAACTTCCAGCGCCGGCGGGAAAACGCCAGCCAGTAGGCCAGGGGCACGCCGACGATCAACAGGATGACCGACACCGCAACCGCCAGCCGCAAACTCAATGTCAGTGCCTGAAGAATCATGGACGTGATGGAATGCGGAAGCCGTATTGCTCCAGCACCGCCTCAGCCTCCTCCGAAGTGACGTAATCCAGAAATGCCTGCGCGGCTTGTTTGTGCTTCGACGAGGCCAGAATTCCCGCGCCTTGCTGAATTTCGGGATAGGCGTCCTGCGGCAGTTTCCAGTATCTGCCGGCGGCCTTCATTGCGGGAGAGACCGCCAGCGACAGCGCGATCAGCCCCGCCTGCGCATTGCCGGATTCGACGAACTGCGCCGCCTGGCTGATGTTTTCGCCCAGTACGAGTTGGTCGGCGACCTTGGTCTTCATGCCGAAATATTCGAGCGCAGCCATCGCGGCCCGGCCATAGGGCGCGTGCTGCGGATTGGCGATGGCAACTCGCTTTACCGAAGGCTGCAGCAGCAAGTCCATCTTTAGCTTTTGTGGATCGAGCTTGGAATCGCTGAGCACCCAGAGGACCAGGCTTCCAGTGGCATACGTGCGCACGGAAGGCCCGTCCATCAAGCCGGCGGTGGCAAGCCTCCTCGGATAGTCGATATCGGCGGAGAAGAATATGTCATAAGGCGCACCGTTCTGGATTTGCGAATAAAAATTCCCCGATGCGCCGAACGATAGTAGGACTTGGTCACCCGTTTTCTGCTGGAAGCGCTTGGCCAGGTCTTTCATCGCATAATTGAGGTCCGCAGCGGCGGCGACTTTGATCTCCTCGGCGCGGAGAGGCAAAAGCAGGCTCAAAAGCAGCATAAGCAGCAGAGGTTTCTTCATAAGATCGCACTTGACAGCAGCAGGAACCGCCAACAGCTTACACGAAATCGCTAAATCTCGGCGATTTTATACGATTGTGCCGCATGCTGCGGCGATGAGGGCGACGATCACGGTTCACCCGCCGCAATAAGAAAATGCGGCCGGGCCTCTGTCCGCTCGCAAAGCCTTGCTCTCTGAAAATGAGGTTACGGCACCCCAATTTCTGCGATATCCTGATAGCGACCTGGCACAAAATGGCTACAGTTTGCCATCATTTTGTGCTTTCATGCTTGACCCGCCGCGGCTTTTCTGTAAAAGTAGGCCACGCGGCTTCTCATGCGGGGGCCTTTATGCAGTCCGGCTGTCCTACAGTGGAGTTCGACTGCTCCAAGCTGATGATACGCATCGAGGTCACGCTCAATGCCGATCCCACGGCCATCAGTCCGGTGGTGGAAGGCATCATGGAAATGGCGCGCAGGTTGGAATGCGCCACCGGCAAGGAATTCGAGATTGAAACAGCGCTGCGCGAAGCCTTGGCCAACGCCATCCTGCACGGCTGCAAGAACGATCCCACGAAGAAAGTCCAGTGCTGCGTCGGCTGCGACGAGCAGCGTGGCCTGCTTATCGTAGTGCGGGATCCCGGCGCCGGATTTGACCCTTTTGCCCTGCCTGACCCCTGCCAGGGCGAAAACATCTTTTCCAATCACGGGCGCGGCATCTATCTCATCAATCAGCTTATGGATGAGGTGAAGTTCGAACGCAACGGCACCGAGATCCACATGCGGAAGTTCTAGGGAACTTTGGGCGACCGTGCAACCGGGTGAGCTCGGGTCGTGCGGCGCAGTCGGGGTCCCCAAGCCGCAGCGCTCTTGCGCGGCGTGGGGTGGTTTAGCGCCGCGTTGTGCCGTTCTTTCTGCCAGGGAGCCGGCTTCAGCCGGCGACGCTCCCGCTGCAATTGACCGCAACCCATCGCGAAAAATAGAATCAATTCGTTAGACGATTTGGGGAATTCGCCTTTGCCTCTCTACGAGTATCAATGCAAGAAGTGTCATAGCCTCACTGAGCGCATCCAGAAGTTTTCCGATCCGCCGCTGACCACCTGCCCGCATTGCGGCGGCGAACTGGAGCAGGTACTCTCCGCGCCGGCGGTGCAGTTCAAGGGCTCAGGATGGTACGTCACCGATTATGCCCGCAAGTCGGGGACGGGCGGCGGCAAGCGGGGCAATGGCTCGGCTGCGTCCTCCTCCACATCCGAAGCCAAGTCGGCGGACTCCTCCGCCACCAGTTCCTCCACTTCGAAAAAAGGCGGTTCCAGCTCTGACTAGCCAACGGCAGGAAATAGCGCCGGCACAGAGTCTTACTCCACAGCCCCGTGTTCAACCGTGACGGGTGCTTGTGACCCAGGCAGCCGGCGTTGCTGCCCGCGCTGGGGTCCAGCCAGGCGTTAAAATTGATTCATTCGAACATTCGTTCGCAACCCGTCTCGCAGCACTCATACTTTCCGGTTCTGATAGGAGGCAACGATAAATGGCGAAGGACGCTTTGACGATTACTGACCAACGCACCAACACAACTTACGAAGCGCCGGTTGAACTCGGCGCCATCCGGGCCATGGAGCTGCGGAAGATCAAGGCTAACCCCGACGATTTCGGCGTGATGACCTACGATCCCGCTTTTATGAACACCGCATTCTGCAAGAGCAGCATCACCTTCATCGACGGCGAAAAGGGGATCCTTCGCTATCGCGGCTACGACATTGAAACGCTGGCCGAGCACTGCACCTATCTCCAGGTCGCCTACCTGCTGCTTTTTGGCGAGCTGCCAAATGCCCAGCAGGAAAAGGAATGGGTTCGGGACATCACGCACCACACCATGCTGCACGAGAACACCAAGCACTTTATCGATGGCTTCCGCTACGACGCTCACCCCATGGGCATTTTGGCCAGCACGTTGGCGGCTTTGTCGACCGTTTATCCAGAAGCCAAGAACATCCATGATCCGGCGAATCGGCAGAAGCAGATCGTCCGCCTTATCGCCAAAATGGCCACCCTGGCGGCATTCTCCTATCGCCATCGCCGCGGGCATCCCTACGTCTATCCCGACAACGACCTTACCTACACCGAAAATTTCATGAACATGCTGTGGCGGATGACGGAGCCGAAATACGTGGCCAGCCCGGTGATCGCCCACGCGCTGGACGTGCTCTTTATCCTTCATGCCGACCACGAACAGAACTGCAGCTCAACCACCATGCGAGTGATCGGCAGCGCACAGACCGATCCCTACCTGGCGATGGCCGGCGCGGCGGCGGCACTGGCCGGGCCGCTCCATGGCGGCGCGAATGAAGAAGTCTTGCGCATGCTCGATGAAATCGGCTCCCTGAAAAACGTTCCTGCTTACATCAAGCGCGTCAAGGCCGGCGAAATCAAGCTGATGGGCTTCGGGCATCGCGTCTATAAGAACTACGATCCACGCGCCCGCATCATCAAGGCCGTAGCCGAGGAGGTCTTTGATGTGACTGGCCACAATGACAAGCTCGACATTGCCCTGGAGTTGGAGCGCATCGCTCTGCAGGACGACTACTTCGTCTCCCGCAAGCTCTATCCCAACGTCGATTTTTACTCCGGCATCATCTACCAGGCCATGGGCTTCCAGCCGGATATGTTTACCGTGTTGTTTGCTATTCCGCGAGCCGCCGGCTGGCTGGCGCAGTGGAACGAGATGGTGCAGGATCCGGAGCAGAAGATCGCGCGCCCGCGCCAGATCTACACCGGTATCAATCACCGCAAGTTTCCGGCCGGCCAGGAAGAGAAGTCAGCGGTGAAAGTAGGGTAATACTGCGGCAGGCCGTGAGCGCTTCGCAGCTTCAGCGGTGCTGCACCGGGCGGACCGAAAAGGTCCGCTCTTCTTTTTGGTCGTCATTGCCTCTGTCAGGCTAATCGGGAAGCCGGTTGGAGCTTGCCGTTGGGGAGCGTCGCCCCTGCGCTGAGCACAAGTAGCTCCAACGCTCTACCACGCCCGCCGCGGGCCGCGCAGAACTCGCGCCGGCAGCAGAATGATGGCGCGCAGCAACTCCAGCACCCCGTCCACCGCAATTCCCAGAATCCGGAACGGCAGCAGGAACAGCCACACCAGCGGATAGAGCACCAGGAAAAACAGCGCCAGCGGCCAGCAGAAGATCAGTACGATGCACCACAGCAGGAAGCTCAGCATGAGATCACCTGTTCATGGTACGTTACGCCTGCCGCCATAGTTCCGCAGCGGGGCCGAGGATAATCCTGCAATCCGCAGCCACTCCAAATCATTGAAGCGCACCGCGAGAGCCGGCCTTGCCCTAAATGGGCTTTTTTCTCCACTGGGTGCGAATAATCCTTGACACGCGCCCCGCTCCGCAAGTAAATACTCGCTTCACATCCCAGGCGGCATACCTGGTGAGGAGCAACAATGAATAAGACGGACTTGGTTGAGAAGATTGCAGCCGCGCACGGCGTCAGCAAGACCGCGGCTGCCGGCGCTATTGACACCATCATCGATTCAGTCACCAGTGTCCTGAGGAAGGGTGGCCGTGTAACGCTGGTCGGCTTTGGAACCTTTTCGGTTTCGCAGCGCAAGGCGCGCAACGGACGCAATCCCCAGACCGGAAGCGTCCTCAAGATTCCGGCTCGCCGCGTGGCGAAGTTCACCCCTGGCGTCGAGCTCAAGAAGGCCGTCAATCGGAAATGAGCCCCGAACGCAGTGTGGGAATGCGGCATCCACAGCGTCTGGCGCCGTGAATCTTTCCGCTCTGCCAAGTCGTCTAAGCTTAAGCGTTGCGTGGCGGAATGTTGCCGCCATGGCGGCTATCCGGTAACATTAGAGTTTGCGATCAGCAAGTTAGGAGTTCTATGAAGGCAGCTATTCATCCCGCCTACGAAGAAGTGCGCGTGCATTGCGCCTGCGGCACTACGTTTCTCACCCGTTCCACCCACAAGGGCGATATCCACGTAGAAATCTGCTCCAGTTGCCATCCCTTTTTTACTGGCAAGCAGAAGCTGATCGATACCGCCGGTCGCGTCGAGCGCTTCCGCCGCAAGTACGCCAAGGTCGAAAGCGCCAAGAAGTAGCGCCGGCCAGCCACGTCTGAGGCCTCCGCTGTGGCGGAGGCCTTTTACTGCCCGGCACCGCTCACGCGCATTCCGGAAGTACTGGGATTATTTAATCGCTGCCCAATGCCAGTACAAGCTCAAGATGGGCTGCTTCGGCGAAAGCGCGGAAGTCGCGGTCTCGCGTAAGTAGGGAGACGCGGCGATCGATACAGCTCTGAGCAATCAAGGCATCGCCCAGACGCGCCTTGCGGCGCTTCGCCAGTACCTGGGCCCGCAATCGCCCGGCTCGCTGCCAGTAGCCCCGTGTGATCTCCAATCCGGGCACTTCCACCAATGTCTCCGCCACGGCCTCAGGAAGCTTGGGATCGCTCAACAGTTCCGTGAGCACAGCCGGCACCATCACCACATGCCTGTCCTCCAAGGCTCGATCCAGCAGATGAGTATCCTTGCCTTGTCGTCCCTCTAGAAACGCAATCCAAGTGCTTGTGTCAGCAGCGATCATCGGTCGGCCTTCAGTTCTGCCAGGGTGCGGCTGAACCGTACCTTACCGCGAAGCTGCCGCAGGCGCGCGTAGGTGTGCGATGCGGCAACCAACTCTAGTCCGCTGCGGACCGTCTGGGTGATGCCTGTATGCTCCACGCTTTGGGCCTTCTCCAGGAGTTCGGCCGGAACTTCAACTGTAATTTTGCGTGCGGTCTTCATCAGCACTTATCATACCGTACTAGATACCAGCATGGCATATGGTATTTGACTGGCGCTACGCTTTGATTGCTGACTCTGCGCACGGTTGGTTATTATCGTGCGGTTGAGGAACCTACGCCGATGAACAGACGCGCCCCGGGGAACCGCCACAGCATCTTGGTTTCGATCCTGGCCATCTCTTTCCTCTCGCCTCTGGTCGCGCAAGAGGCACAGCCGACAGGCGGCGCCTGGAAGTTCGCCGTCTCCGGCGACTCGCGCAACTGCGGCGACATCGTTATGCCCGCCGTTGCCGCAGGCGTGCGCCGCGACGGCGCTTCGTTTTACTGGCATCTGGGCGACTATCGCGCCATCTTCAAGTTCGACGAGGACTACCAGCGGACGCATCCGAAAGCCACCATCGCCGAGTACCTTTCCGAAGCCTGGCCCGACTTCATCCAGCACCAGTTGGCGCCCTTCGGCGATCTCCCCGTATTCCTGGAGATCGGCAATCACGAACTGATCCCGCCCATGACGCGGCAGCTTTACCTCGCGCAGTTCGCCGATTGGCTTGATCAGCCGGTTCTCCAGCGCCAGAGGCTGGCCGACAATCCCAACGATCATTTGCTGAAAACCTACTATCACTGGATCGAGCGCGGGGTGGACTTCATCGGCATGGACAATGCTTCGCACGACATGTTCGACCCCGCGCAGATGGCGTGGTTCAAGAAGGTGCTGGCCCATGACGCGAAGGACAGCGCCGTTCGGACGGTGGTCCTCGGCATGCACGCTGCCCTGCCGGACAGCCTCTCCGCCGGGCACAGCATGAACGACTCGGCGCAGGAGCAGGCCAGCGGGCGAATCGTGTATGCCGAACTGGTGAACTTCCGCCAAAGCACCAAGAAGAACGTTTACGTGCTGGCGAGCCACTCACACTTTGTGCTGAGCGACGTTTATAACACCGAGTGTCATAAGGGCGAGGTTCTGCCGGGATGGATCATGGGCACGGCCGGCGCGGTGCGCTACCGTTTGCCTACAGACCGGGATCGCTCCGGCATGGCCCAAACCGACACCTACGGCTATCTGCTGGCCACGGTTTCGCCTAACGGCACGATTACCTTTCAGTTCAGGCACATCAAGGAACCCGACGTCCCGGCCAGCGTGGTGGACGAGTTCTCCCGCCCGCAGGTGGACTGGTGCTTTGAGCAGAACAAGTCCGAGTACACGCCGGCCGGACCGGCGTGCGGCGGGAACGCGTCGCAGGACATTCGCTATTGATGAGCGCGGAGTTATAGTCGGACAGCGCGGTTGCCATCCACCCACCTCTTTTGCAATTGTCGTCACGAGCCCTCGTTATCGGGCGCAGGGATTGGTCTTCTTGTCGATTTGACTTTGAAGCAACAGAGCCTGTGGCTACAGTAGATAGGGGAGGAACTTGGAGATGATCAGCAGCAGCGCGGGGACAGAGCAGGCGGAGGCGAGGCTTGCCCCTGTTGCCGCGCCGTCGTTAGCTGCGCTGTTCGCTGCATTCCTGGGGTTAGGACTGACAGCCTTCGGCGGTCCGGCAATGGTGGCCTACATCCGGGAACTGGCCGTCGAAAAGAAGCGCTGGGTAGATGGCGACTCGTTCGACAGCGGGGTTGCGCTTTGCCAAGCCATTCCTGGCGCGACGGCCATGCAAACTGCCGGCTATGTCGGCCTGCGAGTGCGCGGCGTGGCCGGTGCGGCGGCTACCTTTATCGGCTTCGGGCTGCCCGCCTTCGCGTTGATGTTGACACTGTCTGCGTTGTACGCACGCACCCAGCAACTGCCTATCGTGTTGTCCGCCTTCAGTGGACTGCAAGCCATCATTGTGGCCCTGGTTGCGAACGCAACTGTCACCTTCGGCAAGAACTCGCTCAAGCGTGCGCCCCATGTCCTCATCGCTGTGGTGGCGGCAGCCCTATTTTTTGCGCAGGTAAGTCCTTTCCTGGTAATCGTCCTGGCCGCAGGGCTGGCGCTGGGGTTCATGCCTGTTTCCCCGGGGCAGCCTGGACCCGGTGTCGCGCGCCGGCCGATGGCGGCTACAACCAAGCCTGTTCTTGTCTTGCTTACGGCAGCGGTCCTCGCGTTTATTGGGCTCTGGATCTTCGAACGACGGCTTTTTGACCTGGCAACCCTGATGTCTCGCATTGATCTGTTCGCCTTCGGCGGCGGCTTCTCCTCCGTGCCGCTTATGTTCCATGAAGTGGTCGACGTCCGCCACTGGATAGACGCCAACACGCTGCTGAACGGCATTGTGCTCGGTCAAATCACCCCCGGTCCCATTGTGATCACGGCGACATTCATTGGCTATCTGTTCGCCGGCGTGGCGGGCGGCGCGGCGGCTACGGCGGGCGTCTTCCTGCCTTCATTTCTGATCCTCGTGGCGGTAGCGCCGCACTTCGACCGCTTGCGCTCTTCGCCACGATTTAACCAGGTCATCGGCGGCATACTGTGTTCGTTTGTCGGGCTCCTGCTGACTGTCACTCTTCGTTTTGCGCAGAACGTTACGTGGGATTGGCGGCATCTGTTATTGGCAGTCGCGGCCTTCATCGCACTGCGTTGCAAAGTAAATGTCCTATGGATCGTGCTTGCCGGCACTGGACTTTCGCTCGTCTTGTGCCGATGACAGATTTCCGTGATTCATCAAGAGTTCCGCGCTTGTTGAAAATCCCAATCGCCGATTACCTTGCCCTCCGTCGCCATGCCGAGGAAACCTACCCACACGAGTGTTGCGGCATTCTCATCGGCACGGTGGAAGGCGATACCCGGACGGTCGAATCCGCCATTCCCTGCCACAACACCCGCACAGATTCACCCCAGAGCCGCTATGACATCGATCCACGCGAACTGATTCGCGCCCAGCGCGAAGCCCGCGAGCGCGGTCTCGAGGTTATCGGCTTTTACCACTCGCATCCTGACCATCCGGCGCAGTGGTCGCCAACTGATTTGGAAGAGGCCCACTGGATTGGCTGCTCGTATGTGATCATCAGCGTTGAGAACGGTGAGGCCACACAGACGGCTTCATTTGCGCTGATTGGAACGATCGAGGAGGACAAGGTATTCGTAGAGGAGCGATTAGCGATTAGCGATTAGCCTGTGGGAGCACGCCACTCCCTGCCTCCGCAGCTCTAAGGCGGTGCTTAGGAATGCGACAGGCCAAATGCTAATTGCTAATTGCTAATTTCTAATTGCTGTCTTTACAATCAGCCTTCTCCTATGCTGCGCTTCTCTACAGCCGGTGAATCGCACGGCGAAGCGCTGGTGGCTCTGCTTTCGGGCATGCCCGCCGGCGTGGTGGTCGATCTCGCGGTCATCAACCGCGAGCTGTGGCGGCGCCAGCAAGGCTATGGCCGCGGCGGACGCATGAAGATTGAACGCGATACCGCGCATATTTTGAGCGGGGTGCGTCATGGCAAGACCATCGGCTCGCCCATCGCGATGTTGCTGGCCAACAAGGATTGGCAGAACTGGGCCGAGGCGCTACCGGTGGAAGCGGGCGACCCGGCAAAGCATAAGCGAGTCGCCTCGCCGCGGCCCGGTCACGCCGATCTGGCGGGCGCGGTGAAGTACGATTTCCCGGAGGCGCGTTATGTGTTGGAACGCGCTTCGGCGCGCGAGTCGGCAGCGCGAGTAGCCGCCGGAGCCATTGCCAAACTGCTGCTGCGCGAACTAGGCATCGAAGTTCTCAGCCACGTCATCGCCGTCGGCGGCGCTCGCCTTAATAAAGACAAGCCGGTCACCTGGGAGGCGATCACGGCTCTGGCCGCAAAAGATGAAGTCCTGCTCAGTTGCATCGATCCCACGAGCGAGGCGCGGATGAAGGAGCAAGTGGATCTGGCGCTGCGCAGCGGCGATTCGGTCGGCGGCATCTTCGAGGTGGTGGCGCATAACGTGCCGCCCGGGCTGGGCAGCTACGCCAACTGGGACGAGCGGCTGGACGCACAACTCGCCGCGGCTGTCATGTCGTTGCAGGCCGTGAAGGCGGTCGAGATCGGCGATGCGGTAATGGCGGCGGCTTCCTTCGGGTCTGGCGTGCACGATGAAATAGGATATGAGCGAAACAGCCGGGATTCGCTTACCGGATTTACTCGCGTGTCGAATCATGCCGGCGGCTTGGAGGGCGGCGTCTCCAACGGCCAGGACATTCGCGTACGGGGCTATCTGAAACCGATTTCCACGCTGCGCCGTCCGCTGGCTTCGGTGGACTTCGCCACCCGCGAGCCGGTGAAGGCCGCCTACGAGCGCTCCGACATCTGCGTGGTTCCGGCCGCCGGGGTCGCCGCCGAGGCGATGGTCGCCTTGACCCTGGCGCGCTGTGCTTTAGAAAAGTTCGGCGGCGATTCCCTGCCCGAACTGCAACGAAATTTTGAAGGCTACTGCCAACAAGTGCGGAACTTCTGATGATCTATCCCGTGGTGAAATTTGGTGACCCTGTACTGGACAAACCGGCTGCCCCCATCACCGTCTTCGATGACGAGCTGCGCAAACTGGTCGAGGACATGTTCGAGAGCATGTATGCGGCGCACGGCGTGGGCTTGGCGGCGCCGCAAATCGGCATCGGCAAGCGCATCGCCGTCATTGATGTGACCTTCAAGGAAGACCCCGATGCCAAGATCGTGCTCATCAATCCGGAGATCGTCCACACCGAAGGAAGGCTGACCGCGAGTGAGGGCTGCCTAAGTTTGCCTGAGTTCCGCGAAAACGTCACCCGGCCGCGCAAAGTGACCGCGCGCGCTCAGGATGTGCAAGGCAAAACCATCGAAGTCACCGGCGAAGAGCTGCTGGCCCGTGCGCTCGTCCATGAGACCGACCATCTCAACGGCAAGCTCTACATCAATCACATCAGCGCCCTGAAGCGCGACCTGATCAAGCGCAAAGTCCGCAAGTTGATGAAGCAAGGGGAGTGGTGAAGAAGGCAATTAGCAATTAGCAATTAGCTTTTGACCTCGCAATCAGGATCAATTGTTTCTGGAGGCGACACTCGAGGTTGATTTGCTAATCGCTAATTGCTAATTGCTAATTGCTAATTGCCTATGTTCGACCTCGTCTTTTGCGGCACTCCGATGTTCGCTGTCCCCACGCTGGAGAAGCTGGTGGCTGCGGGCTTCCGCGTCAAGCTGGTGGTCACCCAGCCCGACCGTCCCAGCGGGCGCGGCATGGAGCTCGCTGCGTCACCAGCGAAGCGGACGGCGCTCGCGCTCGGCCTCACTGTCACCCAGCCGGAGAAAATCAAAAATAACGACGAGTTTCGCCGGCAACTGGAACAGATCGCGCCGCAGGCGATCATCGTCGTCGGCTATGGCCGCATCATTCCGCAGTGGATGATCGATCTGCCGCCGCTGGGAAACCTCAACCTGCACGCCTCGCTGCTGCCCAAGTACCGCGGCGCGGCGCCCATCCAATGGGCCATTGCCAGGGGCGAAAGCATTACCGGCGTTACCATCATGCGCATCGATGCCGGGCTCGACACCGGCGACATTCTTCTGCAAGCCGAAGAGCGCATCAAGTCTGACGACACCGCCGCCACGCTCGCGCCCCGCCTGGCGCAGACCGGCGCCGAACAGATGATCTCCACTCTGGCCGGTTTAACGAACGGGACCATCGCCCCCCGACCACAAGATCACAGTCAAGCCACGCTGGCGCCCATACTCAAGCGTGAAGATGGATTGATCGATTTCTCGCGCACCGCCGTAGACACCTGGAACCGCCTGCGCGGATTCCAGCCCTGGCCCGGCGTTTTTACCCATTTTCGAGGCAAGATGCTGCTTCTGCACGGCGCCGCACCCGCGCCGGAAGTGGCCGTGGTTGCGCCCGCTCATTTCGCCATTGAAAACGAACGCCTGCTGCTAGGCTTTGCTCACGGGACTGCGCTGGATGTTCATGAGTTGCAGATCGAAGGCAAGAAGCGAATGAGCGCACGCGACTTCATCAACGGCTATCGGCCACGCAATGAAGAGACTTTGGGCGAGTAGCACACCGCCGCCCTAAGGAAAACTCTAATTACTGAGTTTTGCAGAATATAGTGACGAAAATCACGAAATTGTCATCACGAGCCGACTTCAGTCGGCGAGGGATCTGCTTTCCTGGCGAGTGGCAAAAAGCAGATCCCTCGCGCCAAAAACCAGGGCGCTCGTGATGACAATTCGAAAACGCGACCGGTATCTGGCCACCACGCCGTGTCACTATAATTTGCAATCCTCATTAAGTGAGGGCAAAGTCCCTCCGCACCTAAAGCCGCGTTAATTTCGCGGCCTTTACGGACGGCCTGAAGGCCGTCCTCTTCAAAGACCAGACTTAATCAGGGCTTTCCTAGTTCTCCCCATCCCCAATCCTCGGATACGGTCCGCGATAGCCAATCTGGTGGGAGATGCGCCGCGCCGCCTCTTTCACCATGTCGGAGATGTGCGCAAGGTTCTCGCGCGGCACATCGTTGATCGTTCCTGTGGATGCGATGGCCGCTTCCACCTCGCCTTCACTGTTGAAGATGGGCGCCCCCACGCAGCGCGCCCCCAGGCTGTTTTCTTCGTCGTCCACCGCATAACCCAACTGGCGCACCCGTTCCAACTCATGCAATAACCGCGGCAGGGTAGTGATGGTGTGGGTGGTCAACTTCTTTAGTCCGCGTTTGTGAAGAATGGCGTCCCGTTCCTTGGGGTCAAGGTAGGCCAGCAGGGCCTTGCCAACTGCGGTAGAGTGCACCTCCATACGCCGTCCAATCCAGGTGTTCATCTTGATGAACCCCGGCGCCTCTACCTTCTCCACATAAACCGCCTCCCCGTGGTCCAGGATTGCCAGGTGCGTGGTGATGTGAATGCGATCGACCAGGTGCCGCATGACGGGCAGCGCCACTTCGCGGACATCGACCCCACCCAACGCGGCCCGCGACAAGTTGAGCACCTTCATGCCCAGGCGGTACCTACCATCATCATCGCTGCGACGCAGATAGCCATGCTGCTCCAAGGTGCGCAGGATATAACTGGCTGAGCTCTTTGGAATCTTTAACTTACGGCTAAACTCGGCGTTGGACATCCCGCTCTTGCGCTGCGCCGCTGCCTCCAGAATCTCCAGCGTACGCTCCACAGCGGTAGAAAAAGTTTCATGTTGCACAGCCATAGCCAACCAGTCTAGCAGGGAAGGAATCCGAAGTTATGATACAGTATTATGAATTCATGTTCAATATTACGAACATACCTCTTGCGTAGACTCCTGGCTGCGCATTAAGGTGCGTACACCATCAGGAATTAGCGTTCAGTATTATGAACGCCTCCTGCGGCCGTTTCTCAGGGTCCTGAACCGTTTCATCGACCCCTACTCACAATCTTCCGCTCGGAGAGGAGATCACGTTATGGCAGCACATGAGTCCGCGGCTCAACTTGCGCATTCCTGGAAGACCGATCCTCGGTGGAGAGGAATCCTCCGCCCCTATACGCCGGAAGACGTGGTGCGCCTGCGCGGCACGCTCCCCATCGAATACACCTTGGCTCGCGTGGGCGCTGAGCGGCTATGGGAGATGCTGAACCGCGATGCCTATGTCAATGCTCTGGGCGCCATGACCGGCAACCAGGCGGTACAGATGGCGGCCGCTGGGCTGAAGGCGATCTACGTCAGCGGCTGGCAATGCGCTGCCGATGCCAACAACGCCGGGCAGATGTATCCCGACCAGAGCCTCTACCCCTCCGACTCGGTCCCCAACTTGGCACGGCGGCTGAATAACGCGCTCACGCGCGCCGACCAGATCCATCACTCGGAGGGTAAGAACGGCATCAACTGGTTTGTTCCGCTCATCGCCGATGCGGAAGCCGGTTTCGGCGGCACACTCAATGCCTTCGAACTGATGAAGGCGATGATCGAGGCCGGGGTGGCCTGCGTTCATTTTGAAGACCAGTTGTCGTCCGCCAAGAAGTGTGGGCACCTTGGCGGCAAAGTCCTGGTGCCGACGCAGGAGGCCATCCAGAAGCTAGTTGCCGCGCGTCTGGCGGCCGACGTTCTGGGCGTGCCCACGCTGGTGCTGGCGCGCACCGACGCGAATAGCGCTTATCTGCTGACCAGCGACGTCGACGACTACGACAAGGTCTTCTGCACCGGCAAACGGACCAGCGAAGGCTTCTATGAAATTCATGGCGGGCTGGACTCCGCCATCGCGCGCGGTCTGGCCTATGCGCCCTATGCCGACCTGGTCTGGTGGGAGACCTCAGAGCCCAACCTGCAGGAAGCCGAGCACTTCGCCGATGCCATCCATGCGAAATTCCCTGGCAAGCTGCTGGCCTACAACTGCTCCCCCTCGTTCAACTGGAAGAAGAAGCTCAACGACGCCACCATCGCGCGCTTCCAGCCGGCGCTGGCGGAGATGGGCTACAAGTTCCAGTTCATCACCCTGGCCGGCTTCCATGCGCTGAACCTCAGCATGTTCGAACTGGCGCGCGCCTACCGGTACGCCGGGATGACCGCCTACTCTCGCCTGCAGGAGAAGGAATTCTCGCGCGAGTATAGCCACGGCTATTCCGCGGTGAAGCACCAGCGTTTCGTCGGCACGGGATATTTCGACGCGGTCACGCAGGTCATCGCCAGCGGCAAATCGTCGGTCACGGCGCTGGATCGCTCCACCGAGGCGGAGCAGTTCGCCGAAATGAAGGTTCCGGCGCAGATGATCGAGGTCGGAGAAGATCCTTCTTGCCGGCCGATTCTGGGCGAGTGCCCGCTTGGTTGCGGACACGCCCACGTCGAGCATCCGCACATGGATGCGATGCACGATTAAGCTTCCTTCGGCCGGCAAGAACGCACTAAGCGGCGCCAAGGGCACGGGATCTATTTCCTTCCCGTGCCTTTTTGTTCCGCTCCAATTGCGATTGCCAGCTTTTCCACCGCGCCCCGCATTTGCTCCTCCGAGTATGCCGCGTAGCCCAGGATGAGCCCTCCCCGGCCGCCCGGCCTCGCGCGGTAGCTGCTCAGAGCCGGAGCCTCGACCCCCAACTCGAGGGCGCGACGCGAGACCTCGACATCGCGCAACCCCTTTGCCAGCCAGCCAACCACATGCATTCCCGCATCGTGCGAGTGCACTTCGATCGCGCCTGCCAGTTCCTGCTGCAAATCGTCCAGCAACGAGTTCTGTCGTTCCAGATAGAGCTGGCGCATTCGGCGGATGTGTCGCGCCAAATATCCTTCCGCAATAAACTCCGCCAGCACGGCCTGCTCGACCGTAGGACAATTCCGGTCAACCGCCGCCTTGGCCCGGCGAAACGCTTCCACCAGGTGCTCGGGCACCACCAGGTAGCCTAATCGCAGCGACGGGAATAGCACCTTGCTGAACGTCCCGCAATAGATCACCGCGCCGCTCTTATCGAGCCCTTGCAGCGAGGCTACCGGGCGGCTGGCATAACGATATTCGCTGTCGTAGTCGTCCTCCAGAATCCAACTGTGCTTGCGCCCGGCCCAGCGCAACAACTCCAGCCGCCGCGCCAGCGTCATGACCACACCGGTTGGATATTGATGGGAAGGAGTGACGTAGGCGAGTCGCGCCTTTGGAGCAAGCCGTTCGCCTTCGGAAACATTGAGACCGGCGCTGTCGATGGGTACAGCCACCGTCTTCACCCCTGCCGCCATAAATGCCGCGCGCGCCCCCGGATAACCTGGCTCCTCCATCCACACCTCATCGCCGGGATCAAGCAGCAGCCGCGCGGCAACATCCAGCGCCTGCTGCGCTCCGGAGACCACGATGATCTGCTCGGCACTGCAGTTCACCGCCCGAACTGCCAACACGTACGTTGCTACCGCCTCACGCAACGGCTTGTAGCCTGCCGGATCGGTGTAAGGCAGGAGTCCTGCCGGCTCTCGACGCCAATACTTCGCCAGCAAGCGGCTCCAGGCGGCAAAGGGAAAACGGTCGAGCGCCGGGGTTCCCGGCCGGAAGGGACGCGGCGCGTCGATATAACGCACACCCATCTGGCTGCGCGCCAGTTCCTGACCCCGCTCGGAGAGTGCGGGCATTTTGCGCCTATGAACCTTCTGATCTCTAACCGGCGCAGCGCGGCGGAGCGCATCCGGCACCGCCCGCGCCACGTATGTACCCGAGCCAGTTTCGCCCTGCAGATAGCCTTCGGCGAGTAATTGCTCATAGGCGTTCATTACCGTGTTGCGTGCAACGGCCAGTTCCTCCGCCAAACTGCGCGTGGAGGGCAGCCTGGCGCCGGCGCCCAGATGGCCATCCAGGATCGCCTTCCGCAACTGCTCGTAAAGCTGACGGTAAAGCGATACCCCCGAGGACGGATCCAGCGCCAACGCGGCGGCTCCCGTGGCGGAGGTTCGTGGCTTCGGGCGAGCCCTGCGGCCAGTGGCTCTATCAACTTTGCATAGAATGGAACTTGGCATGGGACCGATTATAGGCAAGGATTGCCCACAGGAGGATTACCGAATGGCAGAAATCGCTCCACCGAGGGCCTGGACGACGACCATCCACCAGCACGCGGAGCGCACCGTTCCTGACCGCTCATCGGAGTTTCTGGCGCAAGGCCACGTTGCTCATATCGGCTTCGTCCAGGAAGGGCTGCCATACGTAATCCCCGTGCTGTATCAATACTCGCCCGAGCGGCCTGACCGCTTGTATGTGCACGGCGGATTGACCAGCCGGATGATTCGGCATCTGGCCACCGGCGTAGCGCTTTGTGCGACAGTGACCGAGCTCGACGGGCTGGTGTATTCGCGCGATGCCCGATATCACTCGGCGAACTATCGCTCGGTGATGTGCTTCGGGCGAGCTCACCGGGTGGAAGACGATGCGGAGAAGCAGGCAATCTTCCAGGCGATGACCTCACGCTACTTTCCTGGCCGCACTGCGGGAGTGGATTATGCCGCCGCGCCCAAGTCCCATCTCGATGCCGCGCCGGTGCTGGAGATCGTTATTGAGAGGATAAGCGCGAAAATGCGCGAAGGCGGCCCCAAAGGTCCACGCGACGCCGATGACGACGCGCCCGGGACGCGGGGGGTAATCGAACTGTGGACGGGGCAGAACTTGAACCCGGCCCGCCAGGATTGACTCATCCGTGCTTCCGAACAGAAGCTTTTCCCCGGCTGGTCGGCTTTCCCTTTGCCGATCGGGTGGCGGGTGCGTTTTCTCCGGGCTGGCGAGTTCTTTCCCGGCTCTCCGATGCTGCTTCCTTGCCCTCTAGCGCTGCTAGCGATGGCAGCTTTTGCTTCAACTTCAACACCGGGGCAAACAGGTCGCCGTATCTCTTCGCTCGTTCCAGTACCGCGTCAGCCTCGAAGACCAGCGCGCCAGGGTCAGCTTTCTTCAGACATTTTTCGACCTCGTCCCACTTCACCGGTGTCGAAATCGTTGGCCTTTCCTTGGCGCGCAACGAATACGCGCAGACGGTAGTCTTGTGATCATCATTCTGGCTCCAATCGACAAGAACTTTGCCGGTGCGCAGCGATTTTTTCATGTCGGAGACGACCAGTTCCGGATGTTGCCGTTCCAGCCGGCGCGCCATCTCGTGTGCGAAGGGCTTGGTCTCATCATAGGTAACCGCGGTATTCAACGGTACGTATACCTGCAGGCCCTTGGAGCCGGAAGTCTTAGCGAAGCTTTGCAGCTTGAGTTTGGCGAAAATATCGCGGACCCACAATCCCACCTGGCAGCATTGCACGATATTCGCCGGTGCTCCGGGATCGAGATCGAATACCAGAAATGTGGGTTGCAGAATGTCTTTGCCCCGCGAAAGGCTGGTGTGCAGCTCCAGATCGGCCAAATTCGCCGCCCAGACCAGCGTGGGCAGATCGTCGCACCGGCAGTAGTCCATCCAGCGATGGTTCCCCTCGCTCCACACTCGCGTCGTCTTCACCCATTCAGGCCGGTGAGACGGACAATTTTTCTCGTAGAAGAACATGCCGTTCACGCCGTTGGGATAGCGCTTCATAGTCAGCGGCCGCCCCTGCAGATGCGGCAACAGCACCGGGGCGATGCGAACGTAATAGTCGATCACCTGCCCCTTAGTGAACCCGGCTTCGGGATACAGCACCTTGTCCAGGTTCGACAGCTTCAGGTGCTTGCCCTGTACGTCTACCACGGTGTCTTGCGGCATTGTCGCCTCGCTTGCGTTTAGAAATGATGCCGCAGGCTGCGGAAAGTATGCAAGAAGGGCAAGCGCCCGCAGTTATCTTTTTGGCCACGGTAACAACGCCACAGCACTTGCTCGACATCCAATCCAGAGCCGTGGCGACTCAAAAAGAGCTACCGGTCAGCAGTTCGGTTCCGCCGGAATTTCCTTCCGAGCAGCGGGCCTTGTTCTGCGAGGTGCTGCAGCATCTGAATCGTTATGGCGTGCCCTATGTGGTTTCGGGAGCGTTTGCCCTGCAAAAACATACGGGCATCTGGCGCGATACCAAGGATCTCGACCTCTTCCTCCCGGCGGGGGTGGTTCCTGAGGCGCTGAGGCACCTGCGTGAGGAAGGCTTCGTAACCGAAGTCTGCGACCCGGTCTGGCTGGCCAAAGCCCACCGCGACGGTTACTACGTTGACCTGATTACCGGCATGAGTAACGCCATGATTATCGTCGACCAGTCCTGGATTGAACGTGCGTCCCACACTGTGGTACTCGGAGTTCCCACCCGCGTGCTGGGGCCGGAGGAGCTGATCGCCTCGAAGCTCTTTGTGAATTTTCGGGAGCGCTTTGACGGCGCCGACATCGTGCACATTATTTATGCCACGCGCGGCAAATTGGATTGGGAGCGTCTCCAGCAACTGGTAGGCGAGCATTGGGAGCTCCTGCTGTGGCAATTGGTGTTGTTTCGCTATGTCTATCCTTCGTTCCAGGACTACGTTCCGCGCCGAGTTTGGGACTCGTTGCTGACTTGTTTTCGCCGGAACTTGGAGTCGCCGTCGCCGCGAGCTCCTTTCCGCGGCAGCCTGCTCGATGAGAAAATGTTCGCCATTGATGTGAAGGAATGGGGCATGGAGAACCTGCTGCAAGAGCAACGCACGCGGCGCCAGCCCAAAATCATCTCGAGCAATGAAGCGCCCCATAGCGAGGCCGAAGAGGTATGAGAATCGCCGCCGTCGCTGATTTGCACTTCAGTCCGCAGCTGCACGATCGCGTGCGCGACCATCTGAATCGCGTACGCGAAGAGGCCGACATCCTCATTCTGGCCGGCGATCTTACTAATTTCGGACGTCCGGATGAGATGGATTCGCTGATGAACGTCCTGGTCCGCCTGCGCATTCCGATCGTCACCGTTCTCGGTAACCATGATTACGAAAGTGGTCGCGCCTCCGAGCTGATGAAGATGCTGACCGAAGGCGGAATAAAAGTATTGGACGGCACCGCCTACGAGCGCGACGGCGTGGGCTTCGCTGGAACCAAAGGATTCCCCGGCGGCTTCGGCAGGGGCGCGCTAACCGCCTTCGGTGAACCCGAGATCAAGGCATTCGTGCAAGCGGCCATTGATGAGGCGCTGAAGCTGGAGCGCGCGCTTTCGCAATTGCGAAGCCCCAAGCGTGTGGTCGTCTTGCATTACGCGCCGATCGGCGACACGATAAAAGGCGAGCCGCCGGAAATTTATCCTTACCTGGGAAGCTCACGCCTGGCGGAAGTTGTGGACCGTCACGGCGCCGATTTGGTTGTGCATGGCCACGCCCATGCCGGCAGTCCCGATGGAAAGACCACGGCCGGCTGCCCGGTGCACAACGTGGCCATGGCGATCAATCTGGCGCGCGATGGCGGAGAAGTTTATCGAATCTTTGAAGTGTAAAGCCGTGAAGTGTAAAGCTGTACGGCGCGCTCCGCCCTACAACTTATTCAACCCATCCAGTGCTGCCACTTTGTAGGCCTCCGCCAATGTGGGATAGTTGAAGACACTATCGCGGAAGTAATCGATGGTGCCGCCCAGCGCCAACACCGCCTGTCCAATGTGAACGATCTCTGTCGCCCGCTCGCCGATAATGTGCACGCCCAGCAGCTTCAGATTGTTGGGATCGAAGATAAGCTTTAGAAATCCCTGCTCATCGCCCAGCATCTGGCCCTTCGCCAATTCCGCGTAGCGCGAGATGCCAATCTCGTAAGGCACCTTATCGCGCGTGAGTTGCTCCTCCGTCGCGCCCACCATGGAAATCTCCGGAATAGTGTAAACGCCGTAAGGAACCAGGTTGGGCGGAATATTTCCGGCAACCCCGAAGATGTGGCAACTGGCCAGCCTTCCCTGCTCCATCGACGTGCTCGCCAATGCCGGAAAGCCAATGACATCGCCAGCGGCATAGACGTGCGGAATCGACGTCCGGAAACTTTCATCGACGACTAGTTTGCCGCGGCCGTCAGGCACCAGGCCGATAGCTTCCAGATTAAGCTGATCGCTGTTGGCCTGGCGTCCTACGGCGTACAGCAGGGCCGAGCCATGTACCGTTTTGCCGCTCTCCAGCTTGGCGAAGACGCGATCGCGCTCCTCGTCGAAGCCCACCTGCACTACTTTTTCGCCAAGCCGAAAGACGGTGCCAAGCTGGCGAAGATGGAAGCACAGGCTCTCGACAATCTCGCGATCGACGAAGTCCAGCAAGGTGGGACGCTGATCCAGCAGCGTGACCTTTACGCCGAGCGCGGCGAACATCGAGGCGTATTCCAGGCCGATGATGCCCGCGCCGACCACGATCAGCTCGCGCGGCAACTCTTCCAGCTCGTGCACCTGGTCGGAATCGAAGATGCGCTTGCCGTCGATGGGAATGTCGGCGCTGTGCGCCGGCCGCGTGCCGCAAGCGATAACGAAGTTGTCGCCGCGCAGCAGCGTGTAGCCTTCCTCACTCGAAACCTCCATCGTGTGCGCATCCAGGAAGCGTGCGTTGCCTTCGTAAACCGTCACGCGGTTGCGCCGCAGTTGGGCCTTGATGACCTCAATCTCGCGCGCCATCACCATGTCGGCGCGGAAAACCAGGTCCTGCATCGTGATGCTTTCTTTTAGCGAGTAGCCGCGGCCGTAGAACGTTCGCTGCCGCAAACCGCTGAGATACAGGATGGCCTCGCGAAAGGTCTTGCTGGGAATTGTGCCGGTGTGAACACAAACTCCGCCGATGGTGCGCTTGCGCTCGATGACCGCGACCTTCTTGCGCAACTTAGCCGCGCAAATCGCCGCCTTCTGTCCCGCCGGCCCAGTGCCGACGACAATCAAATCGTAAACGTTGTTGGTGCCGGCTTCAGTTGTGGCCAAGACGATACTCCGAGCAAAGATTAGTACCCTAGAATTGAAGCTATCACCAATTACAGACGGCCGAAAGCCGGAGAAGGCTCGGCTTGCTGAGCGACATCATCAGGGATCTAGATTGGGATAGGTTGGAAGCTCTCCTATGGTAGAAATCTCTTGCAGCAAAAGATGGAAAAGGCAAAGCGGCAAAGGCAGGATTAAGATAGTGAACCTGACAAGCGCGGTGGGATCGCCGCTAGTGCTGTTGAATTTGGACAAGCCCGCGTCCCTCATGGAAGCTGAAGAGCGGTGGGCGAGAGGGCGGCATGAGTAGTCTTACAGCGTTTGGGCTTTTCGCGGTTACGATGATGATGGTTTGCTACGCTTTTGAGAAACGCAGCCCATGGTTCGTCCTGGGCTTCGCCTTTTCCTGCGTTCTTGGCTCGATATACGGTTTTCTCCAGGGCGCTTGGCCTTTCGGCGTGGTCGAAGCGGTTTGGTCGACCGTCGCTGCCCAACGATGGTGGACGGCTGTTCGAAGAAATTCCAAATAGCCCAACCCGCCCCTGGCTCGTTCGAACACGGTCGCTCTCCGCGGTGCGCTATACTGCAAGGTTTGCCGATTTGCCATTGTCGTAGTCAGGAAGGAGCTTGCCATGTCTACTGCCACCGTTTCCTCCGCTATTGCTTACGCCCGCGATAATCAGCAACGCTTTCTGGAAGAACTGAAAGCCCTGCTCCGCATCCCCAGCATCTCGACCGACGAAGACCACAAGGCCGACGTCCGCAGGGCCGCCGAGATGGTGGCTGCCGAACTGAAGCGGATCGGCTTTGAGAATGTCGAGGTTATCCCCAGCCAGGGGCATCCGCTGGTCTACGCCGATTGGCTGCATGCCTCCGGCAAGCCCACCGCACTCTGCTACGCACACTTCGATGTCCAGCCCGCCGAACCGCTGGAGGAGTGGCAGTCGCCACCGTTTGTGGATAAAGACGCCTGCGCCTTCAAGGGCGAGGAAGCGCAGGCTGCGAAACAAAACTGGAACATGCCTCCGGTGCGCAACGACAACATCTATGCGCGTGGCGCAGTTGATGACAAAGGCCAGCTCTGGATGCAGGTGAAAGCCTACGAAGCGCTCTTCAAAACCGGCGGCGGCAAGCTGCCCATCAACGTACGCGTGCTCTTCGAGGGCGAAGAAGAAGTGGGCGGCGAGACCATCGAAGGCTACGTCAAGAAGAATGCCAACACCGGTAAGCTGAAGTGCGATTTCGCGCTGGTCACCGACACCGAACTCTTCGCTCCCAACCTTCCCACGCTGTGCGTCGGCTTGCGCGGCCTGGTCTATACCGAGATCGAAGCGCAGGGCGCCAAGACCGATCTGCACTCCGGCGTCTATGGGGGCGCCGCGCCGAACCCGATCTTCGGCCTGGTCGAGATCATCAGCAAGCTGAAGGACGAGAACGGCAAGATTCTCATTCCTGGCTTCTACGATGCGGTGCAAAAGCCGACCGCTGACGAACTGAAGGCCTGGGACCGCCTGCCGTTCAACGAAGAAGAATATCGCAAAGCTGAAGTAGGCTCCGACGTTCTCACCGGCGAGCCGGGCTATTCCGTCCTCTATCGCACCTGGGCGCGTCCCACGCTGGAAGTACACGGCATCGTCGGCGGTTTCCAGGCTCCTGGCGCAAAAACCGTAATTCCTGCGCGTGCGTCGGCAAAAGTATCGATGCGCCTGGTCCCCAATCAGGACCCCGACGACATCTACAAGAAGTACAGCAGTTACGTGCAGCAGCTCACGCCCAAAGGCATCAAGACCAGCATCAAGATTCACAGCAAAGGCCCGGCTTGCGTGGTCAACACCGATAATCCTTACGCGCGCGCCGCGGTTGAGGCCATGCACGAGATCTTCAACAAGGACACGGTATACATCCGTTCCGGCGGCTCAATTCCCATCGTCACTCAGTTCGATGAAGACCTGAAAGTTCCCAGCATCATGATGGGCATGGGCCTGCCGGACGACAACCTGCACGCGCCCAACGAGAAGTTCCACATCCCGAACTTCTATCGGGGTATAGAGTCCATCATTCGGTTTTTCCAATTGTTGGGCGAGTAGTAGTAGCACCCGCATCCAATCGAGACGTAACCTTGGGCCCGATTTTTCTTGCTATTGAGGACTGCAAATTATAGTGACAGTGCACGGCCAGGCGGAGAGGCTGCATAATGCTGGAATTGTCATCACGAGTGCCGCTTTTTGGCGCGAGGGATCTGCGGCTCCGTGGCGGCGGCGAAAAGCAGATCCCTCGCTTCGCTCGTAATGACAGTTTCGTGGGTTCGTCACTATATTCTGCAAACATCAATAAGTATCACCCATGACATGGGAGTGACCTCGACATTTTGCCTTGTCGGGGTCAATCGCAGCGCGAAAGAAATCTCTAGTCATGGCTCCTTACCTTATCGGCAGACAGGAGCCTTGCCTAGAGATTGAAAAAGGCAAACTGCAGATAATGTTTAGCAACCATGTAAAACCGGAGTCAAGGACTTAGTTTGGGGTCTAGTCCAATCGAACCGTGCCGATCATGAGGCTATAGTCGTGAGTAGATTGATCTACTATCGGCGATAGTAGCGTTAGCATCCAAAGGCTGCAAAAGTTTTTACCAAAACTATCGACACAACGATATCTACCGTTGTATTATCCTAACCCGAAAGTGGGGAACCCTCGATACCTGAAAGGTAGTGGAAGGTTTTCTGGTTTCTCAACCAGCGATAGGGAACAGAAAATACCCTTTTGCCGCTGCCGCTGAAGTATCGATGACCCCGTTTTATTAGTTGCGAAGACTGACACGTGTTCAGTTGCCGTTCACCACTTCTAGAAATGAACAACTTTGCTGGCACGAAAATAATGAGGAGAATATGAAAAGGTCCAGTGTTCTGTTAGTCGGTTTGGTGGCCCTGCTTGCCGCCACACTTCCCCTGATGGCCCAGGCGCCTTACGCTGCCCCGGGCCATGCTCACACCAACGTTATTGTTCTCGATGCGACGCAACCCCAAATTCCCACGGGCACTCTGCCATCGGAGTTTAGGGCTGCTTACGGCTTCAATAGGATCCCCAACCAGGGTCAGGGCATGACAATTGCCATCGTTGATGCCTACGATGACCCCAATATTGCATCCGACCTGGCGTTCTACGCGAATTACTTCCACCTGGGCCCCTGCAACTTTACCAAGGTAAAGTTAGGGTCGATCCAAGGGCAGGGTTGGGACCTGGAGGAATCGTTGGACGTCGAACAGGCGTGCGCTCTCGCGCCTAAAGCTAACATCGTTTTGCTCGAAGGCGCAACCAACAGCTTTTCCGATTTGTTGACCGCTGTCGCCATGGGCTCCCAGGCCCCGTATAACGGCAGCGTGGTTTCCATGAGCTGGGGCGGTGGCAGCTTCGGCGGCGAGAACGGGTATGACAGCTACTTCTGCAACATCGTGAATGCCAACGGCCAGCCTGTAACCAATGTCGCTGCCACAGGCGACGGCGGGCATGGCACTATCTATCCCTCCACTTCACCCTGTGTGGTGGCCGCTGGGGGTACGTCGTTGTATTTGAGAACGGCTGCCCCGCTGGGCAATGCCCTCGCGTTAAACTACGGCCACGAGAGCGCATGGAGCGGCAGCGGTGGCGGAATCGACCCGAACGAGGCGGAACCGTCGTTTCAAACCACGGCCTGCGCGGCGTATAACCCGAGCGGCAGATGCGTGCCCGACATTGCCTCCGATGCCAATCCCGGCACCGGCGTTCCCGTCTATGACACCTATAGCTACGGCGGTTGGGTGCAGGTGGGCGGCACCAGCGTGGCGACTCCCGATTGGGCTTCGTTCTTTATCCTGGTCAACTCGAAGCGCGTGCAGAACGGCTCTCCCACGCTCAGCATGGCGCTCCCCGACATTTACAACCTCGCCTACAATGCTAGTAACTACAGCAACGACTTCCACGACATCACGACCGGAAGCAACGGCGGCTGCGGAGCGCAGTGCAATGCTGGAACAGGCTACGATCTGGTGACCGGATGGGGCTCCTACCAGGCGCAGAACATGTTTAATGACCTGGTGGCAATGCCCAACTAACCTAACTCCTTTGCCTGAAAGGCGCGCCTGCGTGGCGCGCCTTTCGTTGTTTTGCGGCAAGCCGGTTGGACGCACGACTCGCGGGAGCGGCTTACTGTACCGTCGGGCTTTCCGTGCCGTCCTCCTCCAGGCGTGTCTCCAGGAAGGCGACATGCTCATCTTCCATGTGCGCCAGTTCGTAATAGAGTTGGCGCAGGTCTGCCTCGGAGGTCCGTTTCACCATTTCCGTATAGAAGGCTTGGGCGCTGAGTTCGGCCTGCAGCGCCACCCGCAGGGCACGCTGACGGGCGGTGAGGCTGTAATCGCCGTGCTCAAAAACCTCGTTGAGGTTCAGCCTCGGCACCTCGATCAACTCAACCAGATCTTCTTCCGTCAGCGAGCAGCCCGCCTCCCCGAAGTGCTCCCTATAGGTTTGTTGCAGCAGCGCATAATGGCCTCTCTCTTCAATTGCCATATCCCAGAAAACAGCGGCGATCTCCAGCGATTCCTCGTCGGCGAACTCGGTGAACATCTCGGCCAGGCGATGGTAGATGCCTGCATTCCGCTCCTCGATGGAGATGGCGACCTCCAGAATTTCCTGAGGATTCAAAGAGGCAAAGCTGCGCTGCATAGCAAATTCCCCACGCCGTGAGATACCGGGAAATTCTACTCGTAAATGAGCGCCGGCCGGAGCCTGTGTGACGGCAAAAATTGTGGTCGTTTCACAATGGGAAACCGCGAAGCTCGCTGCGCGATCTCTCGTGCTGGCGCCCGCGGGCGTTGCTGACACCCGGCAAGGCAGAGATGCCCACGATCACTGCCGTAGGAGATCATCATCGCCCTGGTGGCTTGGCTGGTCACCGCCAGCCATTGGACCATTGGGCAAATTGCCGTGGTCTGGCTGCTGACGTTTCTGGTGGGGGTCGGGCATTTCGCCCATTGCATCGCGGGCACCGCGGAAATCATGTCGGCGGTGATCGGCAGAGCGGTACCGTTCAGCCACTATCTTCGCTGGCTGGCACTGGCGACGGCGGGCAATGTCTGCGGCGGCGTCACCCTGGTGACCCTGCTGAACTTCGGGCAAGTTAAGTTGGAAGAAGTGTAGGGAAAAGCCGAAATGTGGCCGCGTGGCACCCGGGGCTAGTGATTCGCTGCAGCCGGTCAGGCCGTTTTTCTAGCTCGCTTGGTCTGCTTTGCACGGTCCGCTTCAATCCTCGCGATGGTGCGCTTCAGCCAGTGTTTGACATTTTCTCGCAGTTCCTCTTCCGTCTGGTTCGGGGTGGCTATGGTGGCGCCGCTGCCGGTGAGAGGAATGTGATGGCAGGGGACGTCCTCGGTGCGATATTCCTCCGGCACAAAATCGTAGAGCAGGCATTCGCGGCAGGCGTGGGGACGCGTCGGGTCTCCGTGATTAAGGCAGCTCAGGGAGTCCTGAAAGATGGATGCCGGCCCCCAGGGCGTGCTGTACCAATTGCCGTAGCCGCCCTGTTCCAGGAAATTCAGCTCATACCGCAGCACTTCCAGCACATCGCGCTTGTCTTCCGCCATGATCGACACCCCCGGGAGATAAATTGGGGCCCGGCAAGTCACGCTCTTTGGGCTTGACGGGATGGAGCTAGCCTCGGGCTACCCGTCCCTAGTGACATTGTGTTCTGGGTACGCACACAGGGGCTGTGATCCATCTCACGCGCAAGGGTGACGCGGGTCCGCCGGAGAAAGACATCGAACGGCGCAGCTAAAGCTGCGCCCCTCTCAAGCAGACTGCATTCGACTTTTTCCGCAGCCTGTTCAGCCCGATGGTACGTGCCTACTTTGACGTACTGCCAAGCGCCTACTTATTCGCAGCGCTGCCGGCCTCTCCCGCATTGTTGATCTGGATGCGGATGATCTTCGGGGGATTGTTTGGCCGGTCTTGTCCATTTCTCGGCAACCGGGCAATTTTCTTCACTACATCCAGGTCCTGGCACTGCCCGAAGATGGTATAGCCGCCATTGAGGGACGGGTAAGGCACCTCAGTAATAAAGAATTGCGAGCCGTTGGTGCCAGGCCCGGCATTCGCATAGGCCAGGCGACCAGGCTGATCGAACGTGAGGCCCGGGCCCACTTCATTCTTAAACTGAAATCCCGGCGTGCCGGTGCCAGTGCCGAGAGGGTCGCCGCCCTGGATCATGAACTGCGGAATGACGCGGTGAAAAATTGTGCCGTTGTAAAGCGGCACCCCGTGCATCATCTGGCCAGTCTTGGGATTGCGCCAGTCCTTGGTGCCGGTCGCCAGGCCGATGAAGTTTGCCACGCCAATCGGCGCCTGTTTGGGAAACAGCGTGCAATGAATATTGCCGTCGGTGGTTTCGATCACCGCGGTCGGCTCAGCCGATTTCTGAGCGCCTTTCGCCATTGCCAATCCGGTGAGAGAGAGACACAAAACTGCGATCCATAGTTTATTCATCATTCCTCCGAAAACAGTGGCCAGTGGTCAGTATCCAGTTTGACCCGTTAAACAGCGGGTTGCCACCGGCTAACTGGCTACTGACTACTGGCTACTGCTTCTGCATCTGCTGTGAAACCTGCTCCACCTGCCCGAAAACTCGTAGCAGATTGCCGCCAAGAATCTTATCAATATCGCTGGCCGTATAGCCACGCTGATAAAGCGCCTCGGTGATCTTCGGCAGATCGGCCGCCGAGTCGAGGCCTTGCGGCGAGCAGTCGATGCCGTCGAAATCCGATCCCAGTCCCACGTGATCGACGCCCGCAACCTTCACCATGTGATCGATGTGGTCAATCAGGTCGCTCAGCGGCGGACGCGGCAATTTCTGCTCCAGACGCGCCTTGGCGGCAACAAATTCCTTTTCGTCCTCCGGAGTTCGTGCCTTGAGGAACAGCGCCTGCTCCTTGTCGTAGTCGGGATCGTGCTCGGCCGCCAGGCGGTTCTGCTGGTCCAGATACTTCTGCGAGATAAAAGCGCAGTAGAAATTTGCCTGGGCGACACCGCCGTTGCGGGCCAGGGCGCGAAGCATGTCGTCGGTCATGTTGCGCGGCGCGCTGGTCAAGGCGCGCGAGGACGAATGCGAGGCGATCACCGGCGCCTTCGTCACCTCTAACGTCTGATAAAAAGTCGCGTCGGCCACGTGCGAGATATCCACCATCATGCCCAGGCGGTTCATCTCCTCGACCACCTCACGACCGAAGGGCGTAAGCCCGCCGTGATGCTGGACATTGGGATTGTTGCTATCGCCGCTGGAGTCGCCGATCTGGTTGGTGTTCGACCAGGTCAGCGTCATGTAGCGCACGCCGAGGCGGTAGTAGTCGCGCAAGATGCGAATGTCGCCCTCGATGGCATGGCCTCCTTCCACGCCCAGCAGCGCCGCAAATTTGTGCCGGCGATGTGCGCGCAGGATGTCCTGGGTGCTGAAGGCCATCATCATCTTGTCAGGATGGCGGCGCGCCTGCTCGTACACCGAATCGATCATGTCCAGCGCGCGTCTGGCTTCGTGGCCTTGGTTCGCGGCAGGATCAACCCAAATGGAGAAAAACTCCGCCCCCAGATTACCGGCCTTGATCTTGTTGAAGTCGAGGTAGCCCGCGCCGGCGTTTTGCGCCAGATCGAAGTTCTCGTCGACGAAGCGCCCAGGGGTGTCGGCGTGGGTGTCGATGATCAGTGCCGAATCCTGGATGGCGTGCCAGCCTTGCGCAGCTTTGGACGTAGCATGGGCAGCACTGTTTGCGGGTGCTTGTCCGGCTTGCGATAAAGCGAACGTTGCCGAAAGAAGCAGAAAGATAACCAATCGGTAGGCACTTTGCATCAGGCGACGGCGCACCCTCACAGATTTCTCCGCGCCTGAATTGTATATGAACCTGGGCGAGGCTCGTAGGCGGGCAGGTTTTTGCAGGTGGAAACCAGCAGAGGAAAAGACAAACGCGAGGTTGAATCCCAAATCGTGCAATGGGACCGCGGCAGAGTCTGTCGTTCGGCCCGCGGTCCCGAGGTTCGCTACTGCCTCAGCTAAGCCGCAGCTTCTCGCTTGGCCGTTTTCGCCTGCATCATCTTCGCGAATTCCGCCATGCGCTTTTGCTGATGAGCCAGGCGCTGTCGGGCTTCCGGTGTGCCCTCCATTACCTTCTCCACGTTCTGCAGGAACTCCGGCGAATCGAACTTCTGGCGTAGCTCCTTCAGGAAAGGCTGCACTCGGGAGTACACGAAGACCATCTCGCCCTGTGTGTCCTGCGCGAGCGCGGCATTCAGGGTTCCGTGGACAATGAGGGATGCCACCATCTCCCAGTAGCCGAGCACCTGGCGGAGATAGGCGTTTTCCTGCTTGTCGAAGGCGAACATGACCGATGCGAGTTCGTCAAACGACGACGGCATGAAGGTGGCGAAGAAATTCCGCGCCTCGCGCATCACTTTCTCACGGCGCAGATCGTAAAGTTTCAGAACCAACTCAGCATCCTGGTGAGTGGCTTGTGCAGTGCTCATGAATCCTCCAGAAGATTGGAATTGGAAAAGCCGCCCCCACGACGGCTTTTCGGTTGGGTTTGGATGATTGTTCTTTGTCAGGCTTCAGCGAGCTACTTGTGCGCGCATTCTGCCATTTTGGCAAATGCCTCTTTGGCGCGGCGTTCCATCTCGGCGGGTGCAACATCTTCCACGTGCTGCCCCAATGCCCAGCGATGACCGAAGGGATCGGTGATCTGGCCGTAGCGATCGCCCCAGAATTGGTCAGCGAGGGGCATGACGACCATGGCGCCGGCCTTGACGGCCCGTTCAAACAGTTGGTCGACATTTTCCGAGTACAGGTTCAGCACCACCGAGCAGCCGCCTAGCTTCTTCGGCGACTCGCAGCCCGAGCCGGGAAATTCGTCAGCCAACATGATTCTGGAATCACCAATCTGCAATTCGGCATGCATTACTTTGCCATCGGGTGTGTAATGGATGCCCATCGACTTGGCCCCAAATGCATTCTCATAGAACGCAATCGCCTCGGCGCCATTATTCACCACCAGGTGCGCGGTGATGGAATGGGTCCCCTCGCGGAGTCCTTTCACTTGTGCCATGCTTCACCCCTTGTTCACAGGAATGCCCGGCAGGTGGCCGGGCGAGTTGACAATTCTCCTATTATGCTACAGCTTCAGGCTTCAGTTCGCGCGAGTAGTCACATTTAATCGGCCCTTCATCTATCGATTTCTTGCTTCCGCGACGTTTCGCGGCCGGGGTTTTCTTGACCCGGCCCGTTCCCGGCTCGGGCTGATCGCTGGGGTCTGTCCGCCGGTTGTTCGGGCACACCAGAAACGTCCCGGACTTCAGGGTTTTTTCCAGCAGGTACGGACTACCGCACTCCGGACAAGTCTCGGCCACCGGCTTGTAGGCGGCGGTGAACTTGCATTTCGGGTAATTGGAGCAGCCGTAGAAGAGATTACCGCGGCGGGCTTTTTTCTCCGCCAGATCGCCGGTCTTACATTCTGGACACTTCACACCAATGTAATTCTGCTTCACCCACTTGCATTCGGGATAGCCGCTACAAGAGATGAACTCGCCATAGCGCCCATGCCGCAGCAGCAGATTTCGCCCGCACTGCGGACACTTTTCTTCCAGCGGGATGTCGGGTATCTTTTTGCCCTGATCGAGCCGGCGGGTGGTCTTGCAGTCCGGATACCCGGTGCAAGCCATGAACTGGCCGAAGCGCCCGCGCTTCAGCACCATGGGCCGGCCGCAGTTCTCGCAATACTCCTCTTGCGTGGTCTCCTGCACATCGGCCGAGTCCAGGTCGGGCAGGTCGATGGGGTTTTCCTTGGTGAAGGTACAGCTATTGGGATCGGTCTTGTCATACGCGCTGCACGCGTAGAACGATCCGTGCTTGCCCCATTTGATGACCAGCGGCGAGCCGCACCGTTCGCACTTCTCGTCGGTGGGCTTCTCCATCCGCTTAACGTTCTCCATGTGCTTTTCGGCGTAATGAAGTTCTTTTTCGAACTTGTCGTAGAACTCCTTGAGCGCGTCCGTCCAGCGTTGCTTGCCGTCTTCGATCTCGTCCAGCTCCTCTTCCAGCCGTGCCGTGTATTGCGGATCGAAGATGTCCTTGAAGTTGGCCACTAACAGATCAGTCACCACCATGCCGATCTCAGTCGGGATAAACTTCCCTCCCGTCTTCTGCACGTACTGCCGCTCCTGGATGGTGCTGATAATCGCGGCATAGGTAGAAGGACGGCCGATACCGCGCTCCTCCAATTCCTTCACCAGCGACGCTTCGTTGTAGCGCGGCGGCGGCTCGGTGAAGTGCTGCTCCGGCCTCAGCGATTTCAGCGTCAGCTTCTGTCCGACGGACAGCACCGGCAGCTTGTGCTTGAGCGCCTCATCCTCCTCATCCCGGATGTCCTTTGACTCCTCATAGACCTTGAGGAAGCCTTCGAACTTCAGCACCGATCCCGTCACGCGGAAGCGATAATTCACCTCTCCCGTCTTTGGAATGGCGTCAATATCAATCGTCGTCTGGTCGAAGATCGCCGGATTCATCTGCGAAGCGACAAAACGCTGCCAGATCAGCTTGTAGACCTTGTATTCGTCCTCCTGCAGATACTTGCGGACAGCGTCTGGATGTCGCGCCACCGAAGTCGGGCGGATCGCCTCATGCGCCTCCTGCGCCTCTTTCTTGGACTTGTAGGTATTCGGCGCTTCGGGCAGAAACTGCTTGCCGAAATCCTTGCCGATCAGCTCGCGCACCTCCGCCAGCGCGTCGTTCGACACCTGCGGCGAATCGGTACGCATGTAGGTGATGAGGCCGACCGTACCTTCCTCGCCCAGATCGACGCCTTCATACAGGCGCTGCGCGATCATCATGGCGCGCTTCACGCTAAAGCGCAGCTTGCGCGATGCATCCTGCTGGAACTTGCTGGTGGTAAACGGCGCCGCCGCCGAGCGCCGCCGCTCGCGAGTATCCACCGAGCGGACGATCCACTCGGCCTGCTCCAGCGCGGCCTTGATCTTCTCGGCCTCTTCGCCATTGGGGATTTTCGTCTTTTCGTCCCCGATGCCGACGAATCGCGCGTCAAAGTGAGGGGGATTCTGCGCGTGCAGATGCGCGTCGATGGTCCAGTACTCTTCCTTGAGGAACGCCTTGATCTCACGCTCGCGCTCCACGATGAGCCGCAGCGCCACCGTCTGCACGCGCCCAGCGGAAAGCCCGCGCCGCACTTTGTCCCACAGCAGCGGTGAAATCTGGTAGCCGACCAGCCGGTCGAGGACCCGCCGCGTCTGCTGCGCATCCACCAGGTTGGCATCGATGTCTCGTGGATGCCGGAAGGCCTCCTGCACAGCGCGCTTGGTGATCTCGTTGAACGTCACCCGGCGAATGCTAACCGGGGCCTTCTTTGTCTTCTTGCCGTTGATGCCGTCCCCGCCAAGCTCTTCCGCCAGATGGGCGGCAATGGCCTCGCCTTCGCGGTCCGGGTCAGGCGCCAGATAGATAGCGTTCGCCGACTTGGCCAGCTTTTTCAGCTTGGCCACCACCTTCTCCTTGCCGGGGATGACTACGTACTCGGTGGAGAAATCGTTGTCCAGATCGACGCCCAGCGACTTTTTGGGCAGGTCCTTGATGTGCCCGAGCGAGGCTTCTACCTCATATCCCGAGCCGAGATATTTCTGGATGGTCCGCGCCTTCGCGGGCGATTCGACGATGACTAAACCTTTTGCCAATGGAACCTCAAAATTGCAAAGTACGCTTATGAAGCTAGCACGGGCCGCGCTTGCGCGGCAAAGCTGCGGTGTGCGCCGGCGGAAATTAAGCCGTGAGCTATCAGCCCTTCGCTTCCAGCTAAACCCCTATGAAGCAGCGATTTGCTCCAATGCAGCTAGTGGCCGGGCATCACGTGCAACATGCGTTTGATTTCCACTCCGCGTTAGCCGCTCACACTGCACAGCAGCGATAAGTCCTACATCACGTGAAAGCAGAAGCTGGTTTGTGCGCCTTGTTCCAAACTTCAAGATTGTGAAAGTCCTGCATAATTCCCTCGTCCTATGCTTGGCTGAGGGTCTTTATGCTTAACTGGGAGTTTTTATTCCTGGCTGATAGCTGAGGGCCGATAGCTGACAGCTTTTTCATTTCCCCCCTACATCGTCTTTACGTAATACTTGCCGGGCAAGACCCTGATTCGCCCGCTCAGCTCCAGCTCGAACAAGGCCGCGAAAATCTCCGACGAGGACACGTGTGCCGCAAGGCGCTCGACGATTTGATCGATGTGGGTGGATTCATCCACGCGCAACAACCCCAGCACCATTTTTTCGTGAGGCGGCAGTTGCCCGCCCTCAAACAATGATGCCGAAGTCTCCTCCGCCGATGCAGGCGCTTGGGTGGGGGTTAGGGTCAAGCGAATGTCTGCCGGCAGCTCGTCCCACACGTCCTCCCATGTCGCCACCAGTGCAGCCCCCTGCTTTATCAATGTGTTAGGACCCCAGGACAGCTTATTGGTCACATTGCCTGGGACGGCGAAGACTTCCCTGCCCTGTTCTAGCGCACAACGCGCAGTCACGCGCGTTCCGCTGTACTCTCCGGCTTCAATCACCAGAACGCCCGTTGAGATGCCGCTGATGAGCCGGTTGCGGATAGGAAAATTCTGCGGCGCGGGGAAGGTCCCCAGAGCAAACTCCGTCAGAATCGCCCCGCCTGCCCCCACAATCTGGTCGGCCAGCTTCTTATTTTCTTTGGGATAAACCTCGTCGATTCCGGTTCCCCAAATCGCTACCGTGCAGCCGTGAGCATTCAGAGCGCCCCGATGAGCTGCAGTATCCACGCCGCGGGCCATGCCACTAAATATGACCAGCCCGTGCGCGGCCAGGTCGCAGGCCAAGCGCTCGGCCATGCTCACCCCGTAAGGCGTCGGATGCCGGGTGCCAACGACAGCAACGCCTGGCTTATCGAGCGCCTCCGCATTACCCTTAACATAAAGCGCGAGCGGTGGATCGTAAATCTCCAGCAGCCGCTTGGGAAACTCCGCGTCTCCGGGAACGATCACCCATGCGCCCGCCTCGCGGGCGTGATCGTACTCCGCAGCCGCCAGCTCAAGCGACTTGCCCAAGGCGATACTTTGAGCCGCAGCCGCGGGAAGGCCACAAGCCTCCAGTTCAGTCAACGATGCCGCAAATAGCGCATCGATGGCGCCGAAGCGTTCTACCAGTTTTCGCCCTTTTCCAGCCCCTACGCCCGGCGTCAACCCCAGGGCGAGCCATTGCAGTTTGCGCGTAAGGGCATAGTCCTCGCCGCGGATTGGTGCTTCCACTTCCATCTGAGCCGATTCCTCCAATCCGCTGGGCCGGATGAGCGGGAGAGTAACCTGGGAGCTGATTACCGTCAAGGACGCCCGTCACACACGGGGCCCAAAGTGAGAAAAAACTCTAATTTCCCATTCTCGCCATAGCGCACCACTAATGTTTGGCCGATGATCTTATTTGCACGTCTTCGGACGTCCAGGGGCAGAAAATGGAAGACAACGCCGTATCCCAGCTCGATGTTGTCGCTCTGGCCAGTCTGATGAGTCAAGTCCCCGTCCCCATGTGGATTTTCGACCAGGAAAATCTGGACTTCCTTGAGGTCAACCAGGCAGCCATCGAGCGCTACGGCTTCTCGCGCGAAGAGTTTCTCGCCATGACTTCGCTGGACATTCGTCCCAGCGAGGACATACCGCGTCTCTTGCATGTCACCCTGCAGCATCCTCACGCCAATATTAAGCCTGTCCCCTGGCGCCACCAGACAAAAGATGGAAATGTCTTTCCGGTCGAGATCACCAGCCGCCATATTCGCTTTCGCGGTCATCCCGCCGAGCTGGTCTGCGCCGCTTGTCCCTACGTGGAGCAGGAACTCATCTCTGCCGAAAAAGTCTGGGAACGCTTGGACCACTTGGCTAAGGATGATCTGGGCCTCATGAAGTGCCCACCATGCTCAACCGGCGCGATGCGCGCTCTCCGGCCCTCGCAACCAGAAGAGCGCAGAGACATAAAGGAATCTATTTCTTGAGAGAGTGCCAATATTTCCGGCAGAATCTTAAAGCTTAGGACGCCTCCTCATCACCGCAACGTGCTTCCACTCGACTTTTGCTAGACTTGACGCTTCATGCCCAACCTGCGCATTTCTGCCATCTCGTTCCTGAATACGGCGCCGCTGATGTGGGACTTCGAGCGCGGCGACGCCGGCGGCGACTTCGAGATTGATTACACGATTCCGTCTGCATGCGCTGCAGCGCTGGCCGCCAATCAGGCCGACATTGGCATCATTCCCGCTTTTACCTATGCGCAAATTCCCGGACTGGTCATTCTCCCCAATATCGCCATCGCTTCCAAAGACCGGGTCCGGTCGATTCTGCTGATCAGCAAGAAGCCGATCGAGGACGTTCGGACGGTCGCCGCCGATACCTCCTCGCGCACCTCGGTCGCTTTGCTGCAAGTTCTGTTCGCTAAGTTCTTCGGCGGGCCGCGTGAGCTAACGCCGCAAGCTCCCAAGCTCGACGAAATGCTGCGGCATCACGATGCGGCGCTGCTGATTGGCGACGCCGCTCTGCAAGTGCCGCCAGATGCCGGTCATCATCTCTACGACCTGGCGCACCTCTGGCATGAAGCCACGGGACAGCGCTTCGTCTTCGCCTTCTGGGCCGTGCGGCTGGACGCCCTCGACCGTAAACCGGCAGCCAACGGCGGGGGCGCCGGAAACGTCAGAGTGGATCTGGCGAAGGTCTTCCAGCAGTCTCGCGATCACGGCCTTGAGCCGGCCAGCTTGGCCGTCATTGCCCGGGAGTGGTCGCCCAAGTTGGGCCTCTGCGAGGACGATATTCGCAGCTATCTCACAGAAAACATTCACTATTTTCTTGACCGCGAGAGTCACGCCGGCCTGAAACTCTTTCTGCAGTACTCCCAGGAGATCGGGCTGATTCAGGCGATTCCCGACCTGCGCTTCCTCGGCCCTTTGGCCTTCGCCGGCGCGCGCAAGTGATCCGTACTGCCCCGATATTTGTCCCTTTCCGATTGGCCCCTATTCTGCTTCTAACAAGGTAGAAGAGTTCCTAGGACGCAGATGGGACCCATGCAGCCCTTGGCGACGGCAGTACTCGCTAAAACGCTCGTACAGATAGTCAAACGGCTGGGCGGTCCTGGCCTGATCGTCCTCGGGTTAATAGATAACTCGATCATCCCGCTGCCCGGCGGCATGGACGCGGCTACCATTCTGCTGGCCGCCGCGCAGCGCGAGCCCTGGTGGTACTACGCCATCATGGCCACCGTGGGATCGCTGATCGGCGGCTACCTAACCTATCGCATTGGTATGCGCGGCGGCGAAGAGACCCTGCAGAAGAAGTTGTCCAAGCGGCGGGTCGACCAGGTTTACCGCGTCTTTCGCCGCTTCGGCTTCTGGTACATTTCGCTGACGGCACTGGCGCCGCCGCCGACGCCAACCGTCCCGATGCTCATGGCCGCTGGCGCCATGGAGTATCCGCGCGGGAGGTTCTTGGCAGCGTTGGCCTTGGGCCGAAGCCTACGCTATACGCTCCTTGCTTATCTGGGCCATCGATACGGCCGCAGCATTGTGGGATGGCTGACCCGGTATTATCGGCCGCTGCTTTACGGCTTGATCGGCCTGGCTGTAGCGGGCGCGCTCGTGGGGATCTATTTCTGGCGCCGCCGGAAGGATAAGAAGCAGCAAAAAACTGGCCAGGTTCGCAAAGTGGCCTGAACGGCGGCTTGCGATCCGCGACCCGCACCCCGCGTTCTGAGCAAAAAAGGGCGGAGCCCAAAAGCCCCGCCCTTACACTGCGCTGCGCTGTCTGATGCTTATCGATGGAACCCTCCACCTCCGTGAAAACCTCCGCCGCCATGGAACCCGCCGCCATGGAAACCACCGCCGGCAAAGCCGCCGCGGAAGGCTCCGCCATGGAAACCTTGGCCCATCACTCCAAAACGCTGAGGAGCGCCACGGAAGCCACCGCCAAAATGCGGATTACCGATGGCTGCGCTCTGCGGTCCACGAGGACCCACCGGCTGGCCGGTGAAACCATGCACCCCATACGTCGGGCCGCGAGTCCCCGGACGGTAGGGCCGCGCCGAGCCCGTGTTGTAGCCGAACGGGGTGTAGGGGCCATAGTAGATCGGTCCGTAGTAATCGAACCAGAAAGGTGAGCCGAAGCCCCAACCAAACGGACCCCAGAACATCCCGTCGCCGGGCAGCCAGGTGTAATCATAGAAGAACGGGTCCCAATACCAGCCCGCTCCGTACCAGCCGGGCCCTCCGGGCCAATACATGCCGGCAGCATTCTCGTTAGACTCCGCCAGGTATTCCGAACGCAGGTCGCTAAAGCGATACAGGCCGGACTGCTGATACGCCTTCTTATTGAACTTGGCGGTTTTCAGCCGGGGATTGTCGTTCAGCGCGAACTCGTGACCGCCCTTGAGCTTGATCCGGCGGTCGCCGTCCTGGACAAAAGCCTCGCCCTTCAACGTCCGCATGTTCGCGTCGTTGGCGTCGAAGCCGTAGATACCGGTCTTCAGCAATTGCGTGGTGACGCCGTCTTCCTGCACGCGCAGGATATTGTCTTTGTGAATGTCGTCCACTTCGACCATCGCCTGGCCGCGCGACAAAGCGACTTCGGTGTCGGTCAGGCTGGGCGATACAAGGGTTGCGGAACTATCACTTCCCAGGCGGAAGAACACGCCAGGGGTGAGCAGAATTTCAGCCTTGCCATCTTGCGTGGTAATCGTCTGGCCGGGTTCGAGCGTGGTTGTCCCAACCGACTTCGCGTTCAGCGCTTCACTACCGACGGAGACTTGCCCTTCCACATAATTGAGGGTTCCGGGCAGCGCTTGGTTTGCGCCCCATGCAGGCGCAGACAGAGTCGCTGCCAGGAAGAAGCTTGCAATCCACTTCCACCATGACAGCCTCATAAACGTCCTCTTCTTAACTACAGTTAATTAGATGCCGGAGGACGATGTCTGGTCGCTGAACGCGCGAGCCGTGAGCAGACCGCATATCCCGCGGCCTCCTCCGCCTTGCCGGCGACGCTCTGAACGCCGCTTTTCGGAAATCGTTCTAATACGCGAAGTAGGGGCCATTGCCTCCGGGAGTGCTGGCCCCGTCAACGGCGGTGAAGACACTGCGCCCGTAGAAAAACGACAGGCCCCAATCGAACGAACCCGATTGAGGACCACCCAACGTGCTGAAGGCGGTATTGTTGGTGTTGAAAAAAAGATTCGTGGCGTTCTCAATGCTGAAGCTGACCTGCACCGGGTTGCCGACGGGGCCAGAGGTACTCTGTCCCTGATTGCTGGCGGTCAGGTTGTCCGGCGAGGTGGATGGGCAATACCAGTTGGACCCGGCTTGTTGATTCCCCGAGGGACAGGTTGCGGGCACTCCCGGCACGCTGGAGTCCAGGAAAAACAACCCATTGGAGCCGCTGTCGACAAAAGCTTGATACTGCTGGCCATTGAACGTCGTCAGCATGTTGCCGGCATTGCTGCCGGTGTCGGGCACAACGTAGACCTGGGCGCTGCCGAGTCCGTTATTCGACTCGGTGCCAATGCCGAAGATCAGCGACCCATTTGCCGTCGGCGCACCACCGTCGGGAACCGGCGTGGAGAAAGTAATCAGGACACCGTTGTTGTCTTTGGCAAACAGAGTCACCGGGTTGGGCACTTGCTGCGCAATCGCGACATTCGTAGGGGTACACCCCGACCCGGGGCATTGATAGTACACGCAAGGCGCTGAAGAGTTGGTGGGGTCGCAGCTCGAACCGTCCTGTACGCAATATTGTCCACAGTCATTCTGGAAGAGCCCGACGCCAATGATGCCGTTGGCTCCGAAGTCAGTCAGCTTGTCGCCTTCGTTCGGGCCGGTGGTTTGGCTGGAGCAACTGCTGGGAACCGACGGGCTGCTGCCGGGGGGGATCATCACCTGCACCGGCACGTTGGAAGCGGTTTTGCCGGCAACCGTAACCGTCGCGGTATAGACCGGCCCCCAGACAAAGCCGTCCAAAAAGACCAGGCACTCATCCAGAGGATTGCCGCTAACATTTTCCGCCGGAAGATTGAGGCTGAATTCACCGCCGCTGGCGCTGGAAAGCAGGCGCAGCCCAGAAGAGCCGGTATCCACCGACACGTGGTCGATAGTCTGACAGGTGCTCGTGCCCGGAACGCATACAGTGACCGTGGCAAACGCGACGTTGGTTGAAGTAAAGGACGAAGGCGCCGGTCCTGCGTCAACGGTGATGGGCGCCACGTTTGCTCCAGTCGTCGTCGGGTTAACGATGATCGTCGCCGTACCCGACACATTTGTATTTTGGGTCGAGGTCGCCGTCACCATCACCTGCAAAGACGCATTGGTGCCTGGCGCAGTGAAGAGCCCGGTGGAGGAGATGGATCCCGTGCTTGCAGCCCAGCTCACCGCGGTGCTGAAGTTGCCCGTGCCGGTAACCGAGGCCGTGCACTGACTGGTCTGGCCCGAGGTAATCGTCGAGGGCGAGCAGGTGACGGTAACGCCGGTAACGGTGGAGTTCGACGATCCTCCGCCACCACCGCAGGCGGCCATGGCGATAACGCTTCCCGCTACCAGCAACATTGCAAATCTGCGCACGATCACGACCTTGTCTCCTTCAGCGGATATCGCTGGGTTGAACGCCCTGTGGCACGAGCTGTGGAATGTAGGCTTGCCCGTGGAAGCTGTGCATATGTCCGGTCTGCGAGAACACGATGCCGGGGGTTGCGACATAGACCGGCCCGCGACGACGGCGGCCCTGCCCACTGGATTCCTCTGCCGCCCGCTGCTGCGCCAGCGCTTGCTGCACCTGCTGGTAGTAAGGGCCGAGCAACTGCTGGAAGTTGGGCGGGAACTGTCCTTCCCAGGCCACGCCAAAGACAGCGCCGCCGGGGGTAACGAACTCCCGCACCTTGGCGCCGTAAGGCGTCGTGATCTCGTGCATCACGTAAGCGCTGCGGTCGACACTGCGCAGCGTACCTTTCATCCTCGCCTGATCGCTGAGCACGGAGGCCGCGTTATCGCCCAGCCCGGCCCATGCCGGAACGCCAAGCGCCACAAGGAAGGCCGGCAACAGCATCCGGCAAAGCGCGCGGAAGTTTGGAACAGGAAACTTCATCTCTTCGCCTTCTTTCCCATCGACCCCGAAGCGCCTGCCATCGAGGCCGGGACATGGACCCTATCTTACCGCGAAGCCAGCCACGATGGAACGGAGCGAATCGTCACCGCCATCAGCGCGCATTCGGCGGCACGGTTTCGTGCAACGTCATGCCACGCAAGCTGAAATCGCAATGGAGAATGCAGCCCTATTCTGGTTTTCATGGATACGTGCGCAAAGTTCCAGTACTTTCTGCGGGACTTTCTCAGCGGGCCCGGCCGCTTCCATCCTCACTCTCAGAACGTTAGAATGGGCTGTGGGGTTGCAAGTCGCACATTGTTATGCCCTTGACCAAAGCGCAAGCGCTGGAAATGTTTCGCTCCGATGACCTGATCGGCATCGGCATGGAAGCCGATGCGGTCCGCCGCAAGCTGCATCCCGACGGCGTCGTCAGCTACATCATCGACCGCAATATCAACTATACGAATTTCTGCACCGAATACTGCACTTTCTGCGCTTTTTACCGTCCACTCAAGGGCAAAATGGCGAAGGAAGGCTATCTCCTCGACTTCGACACGATCTACGACAAAGTTCGCGAGACGGTGGAACTGGGCGGCACGGGCGTGCTCTTGCAGGGCGGTCTGCATCCCGATCTGAAGATCGAGTGGTATGAAGCGCTGCTGCGCGGCTTGAAGCAGCGCTTTCCGCAGGTGCATCTGCATTGCTTTTCGGCGTCGGAGATTATCTGCATCGCCGAAGTGAGCGGCCTCACCATCGAAAACACGATCCGCCGCTTGCGCGACGCCGGCCTGGATTCCATCCCCGGCGGCGGCGCGGAGATCCTCGACGACGAAGTGCGCTACAAGATCGCCCGCCTGAAATGCCTGACGAATGACTGGCTCAACGTCCATCGCACGGCGCACAAGCTGGGCATGAGAACCACAGCGACCATGATGTTCGGCGTGGGCGAAAGCTACGAGCATCGCATCAACCACTTCCAGGTGATCTACGATCTTCAGGAAGAGACCGGCGGCTTCACGGCGTTCATTCCCTGGTCATTTCAACCGCAAAACACGGCGCTGGGCGGGCGCGGCTGGGACGAGGCGACGGCGGTCGAGTATCTGAAGACACTGGCCATCGCGCGCGTTTTTCTCGGCAACTTCGAGAATGTGCAATCGAGCTGGGTGACACAGGGACTGAAGGTCTGCCAGACCGGCCTGCGCTTCGGCGGCAACGACGTGGGCTCGGTGATGATCGAGGAGAACGTGGTGCGCGCCGCCGGTGTCCGCAACTGCACGACGGAGGAAGAACTGCGCCGCATGATTCGCGATGCCGGCTTCCGCCCGGCACAGCGCGACACGCTGTACACAAAATTCTTCCTGAACTGAATCCGGGAATGCGGCCGCGCAGGTTTCCCTGAAGCCTCGAGGCCTAGTTCCTTGTGCCGACAGGTAATCGCGAAAGGCGTGCGATAGGGTGGCCCGCAGTGGGCCGTTGGCTGATTCGACCTGCTGGTCGTGGACGCTTGTCAATGCCGGACGCCTGTCGCCATTGGCCATCGCATCGCCCTCAATTCCAGCTTGGGATTCGGCGTTGTCCAGCGTTATTGGGCGTCTCACGCAAAGCCCGTTGCTGGGTAGTCTTCGAAACTCGGGGATCTACCCGCTGGCGAACGAGCGCTCCACGCCGCCTGTCTCCGCCGCTCTGCTATAATGCATATGTAGTGCCGGTCTCCATAGAGTAGGACTGTCCGGAAACACAGAAGCAATTCCAATCTCTCGTCTTGCTGCAATTGGTTTTGCAGCCCAAACGTCCGTCGGGGAGTGGCTCAGCCTGGTAGAGCACCTGGTTCGGGACCAGGGGGTCGGAGGTTCAAATCCTCTCTCCCCGACCAATCTTTTCAATAACTTAAACGCTACACCTGGTTTTGCCGCTACATCACTGTAGTCGATTTTGTAGACGGCCGTGTTCTCCGAGTTCTCCTGTTGGTGCATCAGCGGGAAATCCCGTTGGCTTTGCTATTGAAAAGGCAATTCGGTTCACTATCAGCTTCCCATTTTGGTTTTCCACCTAAACTTCCCATCACGCCGCCCAAAGATTTTTCTTTGAGAGTACGTTAAGTTGCGCGATCCTTGTTGCTAGAGTGAAGTCATACGGGCATTCTGTTCGCCCGTACATTCCGTGTCTGTTCCAGCCGTTTGGCGGGACGACTCGAAAACGGAGCAACGTATGACACCCACCTCGATTGACCGTGCGCTCTGCGCGGCGGACTTCCTGACCCACAACTTGACATCCAAGGAGCGCATGCTCGTAGCCGTGTTGGCGCTCGGCTTCACCATGACGGAAGCGGCTTACGCTTTCGGCGTGTCGCTGCCGGCAATTAGCCAGATGGCAAAGCGCATCCGCAACAAGGCTGAAAGCTACTGGGCCTAGGGCTAGCACGCCAGCAGCGCCGGAGCTATGGCGTTGCTGGCGTGCAGGAGGCTTGATGTTTGACGGAGCTCCAAAACTTTCTCAAAGGAGACAAATGTTATGGCAACCGCCGTATTGCAGACACCACTCATCCGCGTTGATCGCACGCTGAAGTCGCTCCGCTCGTCCGGATACAGCTTTGAATCCGCAGCGGGTGAGCCGATCGACAACTCACTTGAAGCCAACGCCAACAACGTTCGCATCATGCTGGTGCCTGGCACCCGCATGGTGAGTAGCGGGAAGGGCAAACAGACCACCGTCAAAGTTGTGGACAAGATCGCTTTTGGCGATGATGGCGATGGCATGCCGGTAAATACACTGCGCAAATGCCTCGTGCTGGGAGAATCCAGCCGATATGGCAGCCGGAGCGGCATGGGTCGTTTTGGCGTCGGCGCAACCTTGGGCGCTATCAGCCAGGCGCAGCGCATCGAGGTCTACAGCCGTGACAGCGCCAAAGGGCCATACCTGTACAGCTATATCGATCTAGAGGAGATCGAGAACGGCGAACAGGAAGTCATGCCGGAACCAGCACCGGCTGAGATTCCAGAAGAATTCCGGCATCTCCTCAACCCCAAGTCCACCGGCACGCTTGTCGTATGGTCGAAGTGCGACAAGCTCTCCGAAACTGTTCCGACATCCGAAGCGGCCCAGAAGACGCTGAAGGCCAAGGACATTCGCAAGATCGAAGACGTTGAGACCGATCTGATCAAGTACATAGCGCGAACCTTCCGCTACTTCCTCGTGGCAGGGCGCGTGATTCAGGTGAATGGCAGGCCGGTTGCGCCGCACGATCCGCTCTACCTGCTGGACTCCCGCTTCCCGGAAGATCCCAAGGCCACGCCCGAAGTGGATGACAAGATCGACTGGCCGATTCCGTCGGACCCTGACAAAACGGCATCTATTCGGATTCGACTCACTCTGCTTCCGGAGGCTTGGCGACCCGTAAAAGGATCAGGGCGCGAAAGTACATTCAATCGAGAGCGGCGCATCATCGAAAACGAACCGCTGTCCATCGTACGCGCAAATCGGGAAATCTTCTGGGATATCATCCCGCGCTTCTATCCCGATGGGGTTCGTGAGATCGCCCGCTGGATCGGTATCGAAATCTCTTTCGATCCAGTGCTTGACGAAGCCTTTCAGGTTCGGAACGTCAAGCGCGGTGTCGAGCCGGTCGAAGAGCTGCGGCATGTATTGCGTCGAAAGATTCAACCCGAGATAGAAACTCTCGTGGGTCGCATCCGCAAGCACTGGAGGACGACAGACAACGTCCAGAAGACGGTGAAAGGCATCCACAGCGCGGCGGAAGACATAGCCGCCGAGGCTGAACAGGCCTCAATCAAAAGTCGAGCGGGACGGGAAATCCCGAAGGAAGAACGCGAAGCGAAGCTACGCGAACTCGCCGAAAAGGCGACGATGCTCCTCTTAGGCCAGGGTGGACCCGACCAAACAGGTCAGGACGCTGAAACTGTTCGGGCGCGAGTTAAAAGCCTGCCATTCTCGATACTTGATGACCAATGGCCGGGCAGTGACTTCTTCTCGACGGAGCATCTTGGCGGAAAGACTATCGTCACTTACAATAACAGGCATCCCTTCTTTGCGAAGATCTACAGCAAAGTACTCGCGGCAACGGGATTGCACTCTGATGACGAAGATACCAAGGCACTCTCAGCAGAAAAACTCACCGAGGCTGCGCGCTTGATTCAGACTGGCCTGGACCTCTTGATCGTTGCCTATGCAAAGGCAGAGGCCATGGACGACGAGAAACAGAACGCGCCGCTGTACGAGTCCTTGCGAACGCAGTGGGGACTGTTCCTGTCACAGATGGTTCAGCGGTTGCCAGACATTGAAATCTGAGAACCGAGCGTGAACTTGGATCTCCAACCGTCCGGTTGGAGATCCAAGTTCTTCAAAGGTTGCAGATAACGCACGGCTGCGTGTCGTCTTCGTCGTCAAGAGTCTCAGCGAGGATTTGGTACAGGCGCACGCCGCGATTTGCGGCGGCATTCTTTTCCATAGCCTCCGTGTGTTTCCGCTTGATTTCCGTTACACGCTCAGGGTCAGCGAGTTCGTCTAGGCTTTCCCGCTCGCTCCAGGTGTAGCGGATTCCCTGAGCTTCGTCGATCTTTTCGTAGGCCTTCGCTTTATCGAAGAGGTCTGGATGCTTTTCGAGAAGACCGACCCATTCTGCCTTTCGCTGGAAAAAACAAAAGTAGCAACCCGAACGAGTACGCCACTCGTAGTACGCTGGCAATCCAAGACCGCTTGTTTCGAGGATGCGGCGGACATCGGCCTCGGTAATGCCGGCTTCCTTGAACGGATAGACGGGCTGAATATTTGCCTTTCGCGAGATATAGCCGTCGCGATCTTCATCCGCCCGAATTCCGATATAGCTGAGCACGCGATCTTCGCCTACATACTCCTCGAACGGTTTGAGCTTCAACATCTTGGTACACCATCGCATACGCGACGACGGCAGATAATTTCCGTATACCTGAAGCCAGTGATCGAATCCTCGTTTGTCATTGAGGCGCACAATCGGCTTTCCGAGGTATCCCTCGATGCGGTCGAGATACTCATACGTTTCGGGCAATTCCTTCTGCGTATCGCAGAAAACATATTCCATCTCAGGAACGCGGTCGCGCATGTATATCGCGAGTGCGGTACTGTCTTTTCCGCCCGAAAGACCGAGTATATGACGAACGGGTTTATTCACGTGAGACTCCTTTTGCGTCTCGTGTATTGGCAATGTGAGGCGACCGATCAAGCTCGGAAAGCAGTTTTCTGGCTATCTTGGTTATCGTTACCAGGCCAAGTAATGGGTCGTCGAGCATACCCATGCGTTCTAACGACTGCTCAATCTCGGCCACCCCATCAGCAACACGAGATTGATTTCCTGAACTTACGGTCACTACCGCTTCCAACTCCCGAGCATGGTCGTCCGTTACGCCGATCCGAAACGCCTCTGCGACGGCACCAAGTTGTTGGCGGCGCGAAAGCTCGAAGACCAAAGCCTCCATATGACGGAAGTTTCGTACCATCTCCGTCAACGAGACCTCGTAGCGCGCCCGTTCAGCGTCGCCCCATGTTCTCGGGGGCTTACCCGCGAGGAGGGTGGCAATGGCTTCGATCCACGCAACCTCTGACAGTTCAGAATCGCCTACATGAAAGAGAAAGGCACGAAGTCGTGGCTCGACAGCGTACTCAAAGACAGCCTGGCTCCGCAATCTCAGCATTTCACGAGGGTTCCCCGGTACTAAACCGAGCGATCGATGAATTAGGTCCTGCAGAGAAGAGAGTAGATCATCGTATGCACGCTGCAAATCGGAAAGAGCACCTTTTAGTCGATTAAAAAACGTGCCGACCTCTTCGGACGTTGCAGCCCCTGGTAAGAATGGCTCCACGCCGCACGCTCGCGGAAGCTCCTCGAACAGGAGAATATCTGGCTCACGGGCGGCCAAGAGACATTCACGAACGGCGACAGCACGAGGTGTTAGATTTTGAGTCTTCTTTACATATTCTGGGAGCCGGTTAAAAAAGTGATACAAAGGTCGGACAATTGCTACGAGCCGCTGATCTTGCCCATTTAGACCTTCGGCATTAAGTACGCTTGCGAGGAGGGACGCATACTTCGCGAACACCTCCGTACGAACACCCTCAATTTTGTAGGAGCGCACGTCGAATGTTTCGGGCGACCGCAACAAGCGTTCGAATATTTCGACCGTGAGCTCAGGAACAAAGGCACCGTTTTCGTACAGCGCGACCTCAGCGTCATGCACAAGAGCCGCTGCACAAAAAATCACGGGTATAACACCCATCTTGAGACCGAATGGCGGCTCCTCAAGGATTTCGAAGAGTTTAGAAACGGGTTGCCGGTGAAGTTCGCAGGTCGCAAAGAACTTCTCCATCGCATTCCAAACGGCCACAAGCGCCGTGTCTCCAGCCGGGCGCTGGAAACCATAGCCGGTGCCGTCGTTTCCATGAAGCCCCGTGGACTCAAGCACCGACACGTACATGCTCATCTCGGGCGGATTTCCCACAATTCCGAGTCTCTCTTCACCTGATCTTGTCATCATGGCATCGATGAGGTTGCGCCGAGCAGCCGCTGCCGCTGACGACAAACTCCGGCGGTTCACAAGCTCATTTTGTAAGCGCGGCGTTAGCTTGTAAACCGAGTCGCATATGGACGACAGCAGTTGAGACAGTGACCAGGTTGACGGGACGGCCTTTGGAATCCCGCAGTGATACCAGGTCGTATCATTCTCAGATCCCCGCTCTGAAACAAACAATCTGTGCAGCTCAGCTTGTACTCTGTCCTCAGCGGCACGGAATCGAGCACGAAGCTCTCGTCGCGCTACAGCGTCCCCCTGGAGCTCAGGAGTGTTGTTCTCTACCCATGCGATGAGCTCTAACTCTCGAAATGCATCCTTCAAGGAGTCGACCGAATTCGGAACCGCGATAAGCACATCCGGGCGCTCTCGAACTTCAGAGCGCTTTGCGCGCTCGATTAGTTCTTCGCGTTCCTGTTCGCTCGCTGGAACGCAATAAACTATGACCCCGTCGGTAGCACGCCCGTGCCCAAGCGCTTCTGCAAAATTACTTGTATCGGCGAAGTGAATTTCAAAATATCTGAGGGTACCCGTGCAAAAGGAATGCCGCTTTGCGACAAGTGGCCTCGCGGTCCATTGCTCGTTGAGCCTTGTTGCAAACCGTGAAGTGACCGGTATAGCTCCTGCTGCTGCGAGTAACCGCTCATCTAGATCAATGTCACTGCCCTGCCAAAGCGCGTATGCGTCGGCATGACGGCGATAGACAATCGCCGATCTCGCAACCAGAGATTTGCATGCCTCCTTAACCTCCTCTCCAGGAAGACAGGATGCGAACTCGATGACCGCTGCTGAAGGCTTGAGGCCTTCGTATGCACCGATCGCCGAAAGTACTCCAATAATCTTGACGGCCTCGGCTTCAGGATTGCTGAGAGTTGGATAACGATCAAAGATGCTCTTTGCTTCGCCCCACCGGGTTGCACCTTCACCGAGCAAGAGTCCATTTCCAAACGCCTGAGCGAGATAGTCGTAGAGGCGCGTAAGACCAAAGAACGGTATCGTATTTTTGGCGATTTCTTCTTGAAGAAAGGCGAGAAATCCAAAAGGTTCTCGGGAAACGAGAAACGCAAAGAGCGAGCGCTGGTTCTGTCCAAACTTACGACAGAGGCGTGCTAGTGCAAGTGTGGTTGTGGGATGGAGGGGCGTACAGCGCACAAGAAGGCGAGTGAATTCAGATTTCTTGATCCCACGGGGAGCAAAGCCCAGAGCGAACGCCTGTTCCGCCGCCTTCTCGGCGCGAACACGCATTCCGCGCATCAAGGGGTGACGGTCATCATTGTGAGTAATTGCATGTGCCACAAGACTGATGACTTGTTCGGGAGGCTCCTGAAAAGCAACATCCTCAAATCGGCCTTGGACCTTCGCCCACTCATTTCGAACTGCCGGGCGTAATCCACTCGCATACTGTTCAAACGACTGGTGCAAAATTGTCACCAGCAACAGCGAAGGGGTTTGGCATTGCGCTGTAGCCTCCGCAAGCTGCTGCAGGAGGTAGATGTCTCCTTGCTGGGGGTCTCGCGCCGCAAACTCCAAGAATTTCCCGAGTTCATCAACGATGATGAGCAAGCCTTGTGATCTTCCTGAGTCCTGCAATTGATGAACTACAGCCAGGAGCGCCGTGATGAAATCGCTTGCTGCTACGGACTGGTTCCGCTCGATACATTTGTGCAACCGCTCGATCTTCTTTAAGGCTGCGGGTGGACGTCCGCGATCGTAATAGCGGCTAAGGTCTCGCCAACAAGCGCGAATGAGAGCAGGCAAGAGCGGCTCGGCGACTCCCGTCAAGAGGATTGGGCAGAATCCCTCGGGAATCAGGCACGTTTTTTTACGCCGGTCAAAAAAATCACCATAAATGCCAGACTCGCAGGATTTCAGGATGAAACGCGCAATCTCGTGGCCCTGCCCCGTTTGAGGCCCGAGGAGACTAGCGAGGAACAGTGCGAATGCGGACTTACCCGAGCCATATGGTCCCGTAAGCGTCCAGGCTCGCTGAGTTGGCTCGCCAGACAGGGACCGACTGAATCGGCGAAGCACATCAGCGCCGGTAGAGGTCAATATATAGCCGTCAACCGCAGTGGCTTGTTGTGCATCGCGCTCAAGATTTATGGCCCTCGTAAAGCGGGGTGCCACCTCAACAAAATCACTCAATTGCATTCAGCGTTACCTCGCTTTGTCCCAATAAGACACGATAATGTTCGTTCAACAGCTCGAAGGGGTCACACGTGCGGTGCTTATATATCTGCTTAAGACCCGCAGTTTCGCCATAAATGAGTGCGCCATCTGTGACGTTTTCGAGTCTCTCAAGCCTTTCAACAAGGCTGTTCTCATCGAGCTTAAAGATTGCCCCTGGTGATCCCGCACCATATGCAGCATCAGTAAATGCAAGCGTGTTTCTCCGATCACCCGATGCGTCCCAAAACTCAATGAGCGAGTAGGCGAATGCTTGGTTGGACAGCGCAGGGCGTGGGATGCGATTGAACCGGTACGTATTCGACTCGATTTCCTCAATCAGTCCAAGCTCGACCAGAGGACAATCGAGTGAGTCTTCCATGACCGTTCTCGGCCCGACGGAGGTGCCTGTATATGTCCGAAGGAAACAATCGACGTCTCGGTCCAGTGTGTTTTCGCTCGGAGCCGAAAGGGCCCGGCGTTCAAGCTCCTCCTTGAGAAAAATCACAAGGGAGTCTTTCGTAAACTCGGCAGCCGTCAACAACCCGAATAGCCATGCCCAGGTTGTGGCCTTCTCCTCGTTCCGTCCTAAGTTCCAATGCAGCAGCCAAAGGGACGTGGGATCCTCGAGGTATGGATCGCACCCATCTTTGCCGAACATGAAGTCTCCAAAAGATGTGACCTCAACCTGTCGGCCTCTCGTGCCCGGAACATCTCTGATAACCTGACACGCTGTCGCCCAATGCCGGATGGAGCGAACCATATTTTTCCCGACACCGAGACGGACCATTGCATCCGCAGCGGAGAAGACACTCGCATCCTTCTGAGCCTCATCTACCGCCTTCTTCAACCAGCCGTACCGAAACACAAAAGTTTCATGGCCTGCGAAGGACACGCTTGACTTGGTATTCATTAACTATTACCCACCCCTTCAGGAAATCCGAGCGGCAACTGGCCGCTGTCAAGAGCAAGAAAGGCCATTTCGAGCCCCTTTCGGACAATCACCGACTGGTCAACATGGCGCTTTTGGGCTTCGAGGGACAGCCGCTCCTTAAGTTCGGGGGGGACGCGAACGTTCAATTGGATTCCTCTCCGATTGGATTTACGGGGCTTATTCGCGATATTGCTTCTCATATCCCTCCAGGTGTATAGCCACGGATAGACGTGTCTATACACCATCGGAACTGTTGTTGTCAACTCGAAACCGAACTTGGCAGCCGATGTGGAACAAGTATCCGACTCCCGATCTACAACCACGCGGCGGGAACTCGACAACCTAGCTCAGCATTTTTTGCGTGCATGTAAGCTAAACGAGACGGGCTCAGGTGTATAAAATCCTGACGGCGGCTGTTATTTCATCTGGCACACGAGAACCTGGGTATTCTCGTACGGACAAGCCAAGGCGGACGGCTCGGCTTCTGCGGCCGACAACAGTCTCTGGCCGACGGCTCCGTGCCGATCTGCCATGATCCACGAAGCACCGTATTTCTGCTGTAGGCGATGGAAGTCGTCGAGCGTGAACTTAGGCCAGCCCTTCAAGTCTCGCGTTTGCTCCTGCCAGTCGCGGGCAAAGCCAGGCCAGGTAGCCGCCACGCCACGGTCCTGCCACCAATCAAAAAGTCGGCTCCGGTCGGCCAGCGCCCGAAAGCTATGTCCGTCCACTTCCGGAAGGGTGAAGTACATGGGATTAAGCATGAAGACGGCGCCCGTCGGCGTGTTCAATCGTACCCAGGCGTAGGCCTCGCACCAGGGATTCTGGGCAACGCTTCCCGGCCACTCTACATGCGGGCTCGAACGGTATACCGAGCGGTCCGCGGAATAGAAAATTACGGCGAGCGCTGTTACCCACACGACGAGTAGCAGCGGCCGCCGGCGAAACACAAACTCGGCCAACATCCCGCCTGCGAAGAAGACCCACAGAACATGCACGAAGTGAAGCGTTCGCATGGGCTCACATGGAATAAACCTCTCGAAGGCAGGCACCGTCGTAATGACAAACGAGCCGAGGACTCCCAGAGTGCCGGCAATGACGGCTCTTCCGCACACGTGTTCCGCTACCGCCAGTCTCCGGGTCCGCGCAAGGTACGCAAACCACACGAGCATGGCGAAGCAGGCGATCACGTCCAGCCACTCATACCAATACCAGCGCGCTGGAAAGAGAAAACGCCGGGTAGCCAGCGCCTCGTGCCAGGCGCTGTTTTGCACGTGGCCAAGCCAGCCGACGACGGGAACCGGCAGCAAGGTTAGGAATACACGCTTCCTGGGCACGTGCCACGCTTGGACGGCCAGATGGAACGCTCCGCATACAGCCATGATGGGATGAATGATGGCAGCCAATGCAATCCAGAGCAGCGCCAGAAAACTTCGGTCGAGGACGGCGACCAGGCCGAAGAGCAGAAGCCCGGTTGCCAGATCGCGTGGCTGCAGATACAGGTCGGTCAGCGTGAGCTGCGTACCGGCAACGGGCGCGACGAGTGCCGCCCACAGGCTGAGAACGGCTGCCCACTGCGCAAGCGGCCCAGGAAAGCAGCGCCGTGCGAGTTTGAGGCTTGCGAAGAGGATCAAGAAGATCGACAGCACGTGCCAGAGGAAGACCGCCGTGTCCAGATGCAGCCTGGTCGCCTTTACCGACCACGCCACGATTTCATCGAAGAGGGTCAGCTTGGTTTGGATTTGAAAGATGATCGAATCGAAGGGATAGAGGGCCGGATTCAGGTGCTTCTTGATCGCTGGCAAGTAGATAAACTGATCTTCCAGCCCATAGTGATAGCCATCGACCAGGGGAGCTGCGAAGGCAAGCGCGACCGTCACCAGCAAGTCGCCGAGAGCTCTGCACGTACGCCTCTTCGCTACTGGAGCGGACTTGACGGATTCGGTCCAAGAGGCACGATGAAGAGTAGAGAGGCGCGGCTCTACAAAGCGAGGCCTCTTCTGCGAAAATCAGCCTACTTCGGCCTATGGAGGTGAAAAAACTCGTCGTGGCGTATTGCAGAATCTCGACGTTGGAGCAGAAGAAGAACGGGCTCGGCATCGAGATTCAGGTGCGCGATGTCACGCTCTTTGCGCAAGCGCAGGGGCTGTTTATCGATCGCTTCTATCGTGACGAGGGCGAAAGCGGCGTCCTGGAAGACCGGCCCCAACTGGCCGAGCTGATCCGGCACTGCCGGTCGAAGCGAATTGGGACGCTCATCATCCCTTCGCTCGACCGGCTTTCACGAGAGGTTCGTCTGGCGGAAAACCTCTTCTGGCAATTCGAGCGCGACGGGGTTCACGTGCTCATTGCCGACATGCCGAACTACAACAGTCGGGACCGGCGGGAAGTTCTGATACGACAAATACGCGAGGCAATTGCCGAGGACAACCGCAAAGAGATCATCGAGCGCTTATGGAAAGGAAGACAGGAGCGAACGAGGAAAGGACACGCTCCCGGCGGCAACGTTCCGTATGGTTACCGTCGTGAAGCTAAGACCCTTATCCCTTATGACCTTGAGGCGGTCGTCGTACGGCGAATCCTGGAAGCGCATAAAGGCGGCAATGGGATTCCTGAGATCGTGAATACGTTGAACCGCGAAGGGCACGAGCGCAGAAACGGCAAGCCATGGACTCGACGACAAGTACAAGCGATCTTGTCGCGCAAGGAACTCTATGAACAAGGCAAGTTTCGCTACGGCTTCGTTGAGGGAAGGAATGAACAATTCATCCTTACAGGGTAGGTTAATGACCGTGATTCCAGGCAGCAGGCTCCACTTTGTAAAGCGACGCCCGCGTCGAGAAATCGAAATTCACCACACTGCACAAGCCATAGTAAAATCAGCCACTTGCGAGCCTGCGAATGCTCTAATAAATGGGAACAGAAACGAGGCGGCCAGAGAGTGGATTGTTCGGCGTTAACTATTCGTTCTTGGCCGGGAGCTTTAATTGTCGCTGACCAGCGGATTTTGTGATTCTGTTGGACATCATGTTCGCCGCGTTTCCGCGCTGATCCTCATTGAGGCAGCGCGGATTTGCTTTAGCCGCTCGTTAGAAAAACAATCTCCCTTGATGTTCAACACGCACATCTGTCTCGATACTCTGGAGCACCTCTCGCGCCGGAATGTGCGCGAGTTCCTTCGGCTCGACCTTGTGAAGCCCTCCGCCATACACCCTGCCTTCCGCAAGTAGCTGGGTGGGCGTGATTCGCTGCAATGCCCTGAAGATACTTTCCTCTACGTGCGGTTGAGCTCTGAGCGCCGCGTGCAGCGGGGCTTTCGGATAGAGCAGGAGATACACGTTATGAGCGGTCGCCTGCGAGCGGTTCCAGATGAACCGGAAGGGATGTTTGCCGTTTCCGGAGCGGCCCATGTAGGTACAGAGGAACGGCGCGGGAGGGCGTTGCTCCTGGGAATACCACAGTGCGCGGTGGCTGGCGAGATAGGAGTTCGGAATATCGTCACCGTGCCCCTTCTGCAAGTACTCGAAAAAGCGGGGCCAGCGAACCTTGATTTCATCCTCGGGTTCGCTGCAATCGAGGAGGTACAAGCGCGGAGTCACGGCAGGATCACCGTTGGCATGGCTGCGGCCCGGACTGGGCGGAAGTGTTTAATCTCAACTACATTGTCCGGTATGTGCTACCGCTCGTCCGATACTATGAACCAGGCGTGAGTGTACAGTATAGTTATAGTTCCGGGGTCATGGAGTTGGTAAGTAATATACCACTATCCTATACCGCTAGATATATAGAACAATTTCGCGGCTTGCTGTCTACTTTTTCTTCGCATATACCATCCAACCTTGCGTTGAGGGAAATAGACGTTAACACCTTGTACGCCCCCGGCGACGAAATGGCAGAACTCCGACACAACTACGAAGACAATCGATTGCATTGGGAGAGCAAGTTTGCGGCGGCAGAACGTACTCGCCGCGTTTCGAGCGCCACGCGAAATCTGATGAGAAAGGGCGCAGTGGATTTGACGGATCTAAGTGATTCCGAGTGGGCCTCTCGCTGCCTAAATGCGGCGATGTGGTGCGAAGCGTTGGACAGTTTGACTTTAAGGCGACGTTTCAACAAATACTCGGAAAGCATCCAGCTCGTGTTCGTTCGTGGACCCCGTCTCTCCATCCATATTGGCTCCTGTGATACTTCGGCCCACCATTTTTGGTCAGGATGTGGAGCAATTGAGGTTCATGGAAATCGACTGGAGCAACGTATTCTGTCCGGAGAGAAGCTGTTTCAACTTCGGCAAGAGGCTTCCGTACATGACGTCAAGGTGAATACAGTCTTTAGTGCGTTTGGATCAAGCTTTGGAAAAGTAAGCGTAATAAATGCTGCACAGCCGTGATTCGTTGTTTATTCGCCGCCGGCGCTGTAGTCGATTTTGTGACGGTCGCGCCTCAAAACTTCACCACGTTTCAATAGAAATCAATAAGCTGTCCGCAACTAGTGCAACAGCAATCACTTAGAACCACTCAATTTCACCAGATTTCACCAAGTGACGAAATCTGGTTCGGGACCAGGGGGTCGGAGGTTCAAATCCTCTCTCCCCGACCAATCTTTTCAATGAGATAAACGCCATTTCTGGTTTTACCGTCACACCGCTGTAGTCGATTTTGTAGACGGTCGTGTTTCCGTAGGTTTCTAATTGTTATTCCCGTTGAAAGCGCAGCGGAATTGCACGCGCACCGCTAGTTTGCGCCCAAAAGAAAAGCAGGTCGGGATGCTTGGGATCGGCATCGTCGCGTTGATACGGGAGCCGCGAATCGCCTCTAACTTTTCGAGCGTAGCGGTCCCGTTCGGAAGCACCTCCCCGTGATATACCAGAGTTCCGGAATACCCAACGTGATAGACAATCGAATCCTCATACGATGGATCTGTCCCATCGCACTATGATGGATTCCGGAAACGCTTCCGAGCCGTGAAAGCTTTGGCGACGGTATTTTGGTTCTGGAACCACGGCCCTGCTCATGCGAGAACAGAAGGCCCTGTGCTTTACGAGACAGTATGACTCCAAGAATGCACCGGCAGCCGCAAAGGCAACACTGGGCGCTCGAATAATCCACAGTCCCCCCTTGCGCATACCCGGGGTTGGAGCATACTTGACGGTAGATGTTTGGTAGTCGGACAAGCACCTTGACATACGGGAGAACGGAGGTTTACAGTTGCCGCTCATGAAAGGAATTCCCAGAAAAGTCGAGCTCAGGCTTGGCCAGTCGATGCGAGCAAAGAAGAAGAACTATCCCCAAGACGTCGAACTTGCCAGTTTCGCGAGATGCACGGGCACGATCTGCGCAGACACGCGCCGCGTTCACCGGCACGTTGCAGACTGCGCGGATTGTCGAGCGTGGATGGATGGACAGTTGGAGATTCAGCGCAACTCAATCAACGGCAGGAGTTGGGCGACCGGCCTAGAGATAGCCCTTACTCCTTAGCGCGATCCTTGACACAACAATTTACAATAGCCTGCGATGAGCAGGCTATTTCCTTTTCTCGGCACCTCACGTCCTGTTGATGTCGTATTTGTCGGCTTCGGCCATATGGGCAAGTATGGATACAAGGCCCTCCAGGCGCTAACGGAGAAATTTCGCAAGAAGCAAAGGCCCTTGCACTTGGCCGGCGTCATTGAGGCCGATCGAAATGTGATCGCGAGCATCACTACCTCGCTCGATGTTGGCAAGACCGTCTTGATCGATCCCGAAAACCCCGAGCAGAGTTCGGTGCACAGTATCATTAAGCATCACATTAAGCCACGTTCAGAGAATTTCTTGGTGTATGATGCGAGTCCAACCCACCTTCATTACCAAAACCTCATCGCGGTGACGACACAGTTACCCTCTGCCGTTTATTTGGGCGAAAAACCGGCAGTGTCGGATCGACACGAGCTCGATAGCATCCAGCAGTTGGATGGCCGGATCTACTGTGACTTCATTGAAACTGAAAATCCCGTAACGTTAACACTCCGAAATCTTATAAAGACCGGCTTCCTAGAAGTTCAGCGAATGACGTTTTGGCGACTAAACTCGATTGGTCTCACCAAATTTTTCAATGCGGATACACGCAAAGGGGTTACTGGGGGAGCCTTGCTTGACAAGTGTTCTCACGACGTGGCCGTGACGGTGGCGTTGTTGCTGAGCCGGCCAAGCTGTAAGTCCTTGTCATGCTCTGTTGAGGCTGCATCTCCTCACGTGTTGATGCCATATTCTCGTCTACCGGAACATGAACATTGCTTCGCGACGGCCAGCAATGATCCCTCGAACCGGGTCGTGTGGGGCCAAGACAAAAAAGGAAAAAACTCATGGATTGCCGACGGCGCTGGGTCTGCACGAACGCGATGGTCAGGCAGTAATGGAGTCCTCGTCGATTATCACTTTGGCTGGTTTGGCGTAAATCACTTTGACCAATTCAGGTTTTTTGACCGTAGTTCTTCCGTTCGGCATCAGCTTGGAGACCTCGGACTTGACGAACCAAGCTGGCTAGCAAAGCACTCGGAAAGAACGGGGGTGATGCACGCGTATCAGTTTCAGGACGCTCGTATCCTTGTCATCGAGGGGACGCTTCAGAAGAGGCGCGTTAAGCTCGTGGCCAACTTTTTAACGCGTCCTGGCATATCTCCATTCATTTACAACGCCACAGACACACAATTCTTAGAACTCACAAACGTCGATTACGCTGACAACCCCCTAGCCCGCGTCTTTTCGCTGGCGATCGAAGGGCTCTTAGCGGGAAGGACTACATCCAACAACTTTCTGCACCAAGAAATCTCTTTGACTGTGCATGACGTCTTATTCAAGATTAGACATCAGTAGTGTCCGGTTGTTGATTTGCAATTACGTGCTAAATTGCACGACCACAT
>VFSW01000008.1_pt1 | contig 243242 bp, 224 predicted proteins | sample 5358111 | NCBI WGS metagenome assembly VFSW01 (sample SAMN11554181, study PRJNA540505) | mine drainage metagenome | isolation source: sediment from site ElyBrook_90M | place: USA: Ely Copper Mine, Vershire, VT | collected 2017 | reverse complement strand
AAACTGAATACACTCGATATGGTCGCCTGATATTTGAACAAATTAGCCTCCGGTAGACCCGGGGCGGTTCAGCCAGGCGAACCAGCTCTGGTTGGTTTCCAGACGGCGCTCGGTCAGGGCATCCAGGCCATGGCGCTGTTCGGCGGATAATCCCGCCGTCAGCCGGCGCTGGATTTCGCGGCGGGCCTTATGGCGCACCTCGCGGCATATCCGTTCCAGGGTGGCGGGCGCGGGGATTATAATTCCGCGCCGACGGCATTCCTCGACCGTCGCAGCCGCCAGGTCAAACAGACGGTCGTTCCCGATAGCTTGAGGCAGTAGCCACTTGGAAAGACTATTTCCGTGCCGGATCTCAAAGGGGCGTAACCGCAAAATGCCCTGCAAAGAGACCGAGTGGCGCTGCCGGTTTGGTTCTGAATATTGCTCGAACTCAGACGGAAAAACATTGATCTGATCGGCAACAAACGAAACCAATTCTGCCGGCGGGGGTTCCCCGGCGCGCAATGGCCGGCCGGGATGGCGCAGATAACAAAGCATCAGAGCGTAGCCGAGCCGGTGATGATCGCCCCGGCCTCGCCGGATCAAGGCAAGATCGACTGATGATAATGTGTAGTGGCGGATCATTGCGCGCCGATCAATCGGCGGATCAAACAGCTGCGATATCTGGTCCTCGTTCAGCATTCGACGGTGCACCACTTGTTCCTCCTTGGGTGTGGATACCAGCAGACCAGCCGATCCGCGCCAATGAGTCGACCAGCGTGCTGCGCGCTATGCCAAACGTCCGGCAAACCGACGCCTTCGTGGCGCCGGCATCCAAGGCGACAACCACGGCGGCGAGTTTTTCCGCGTCGATGCCGTTGGGGCGGCCGCCCCGTCTGCCACGCCGGCGTGCGGCATCCAGGCCGGCCTTCACACGCTCCTGGGTCAGAGACCGTTCGAACTGCGCCAGCGCGCCAAACACATGAAACAGAAACTCTCCTTGCGGCGTTGTTGTGTCCATCTGTTCGGCAAGGGAACGGAATGCGATGCCGCGCGCCTTGAGATCATTCACGGTCGTCAGGAGGTGCGGCAGCGAGCGCCCCAGCCGGTCCAGTTTCCAGACCACCAGGCAATCCCCGGGCTGGAGAAAAGCAAGAGCTGCGGCCAAGCCAGAGCGATCACCGCGACTGCCACTGGCACGGTCCTCATACAAATGCCGCCCATCAACACCCGCGGCGGTTAATGCATCGCGCTGCAAGTCCATCACCTGGCGGTCGTTGTCGGTTGAGACGCGCATGTAACCCACCAGCATGTACGGAAAACCCCTCTGACTCAGCTTCCGTACGTTACCACATTCCGACACAGTTTTTCGTATATCTTTTTGGCCTAAAAACCCCCCACTTTTGAGCGGTCCAGCAGCATGACGGAAAACAGGTGTTTTCCGTCATCGCAACAAACCGGTGCCAGCCACCTCAAATCTAAAAAAGCCAAGGAAAGCCTCGATTCGGCCAATTCAGCGTTCCCGCTTTGTCCCCTTATGTAGGAAAAATGGGCCGTTCGTTACTTCGGGCCGGTTTTATACACCGCATCCACCAGAGAATCGCCGCCGGCTTTTTTCAGCGAGGCTTCGATCTGGCGGGCCACAGCTTCAAACGCCGGGTTTGGCATGACCAACCTCACACCAGGCTTGGCGAGATCAGCCAGGCTGGTGATGTGCGCGGGGTTGCCTTTTGGCACCATGATGGTGAGGTCGTTGGTCACATACGGTACCGCAGGGCCGGTTAACTCACCGGATTTGATCAGTGCATTAACCGCCTTCAGCCCAGCCAGATACGCATCGGGTTTGACCGTAAAACTCATATTGCCGGAGGTGAAGGTGCCACCCGCTTTCATGGCTTTGACCAACATACCGGGCGGAATGGTAATGGCGAAAACCTGGCCTTTATAATGCGGGTTTTCGGATTCAAATTTCTTCATCAACGGCGCCATCGCGAAATCGTAATTGCCCGCCACGTATAGCACCAGTTCGGGATGACTCACGCTGCCGTGGAAATCCGCCATGTTGTCAGCTTCCGGCACGCTGAAGTCGAAACCTTTGTCGATGGTGTCATTGTTCGCGCCATGCTGCCACGGCGGGAAAATCTGCCCCTGATAGCGTGGCGCTTCAGCCTTGCCGCCCCAGCCTTCATAAGGGGCGGGTGAGCTAAACTGTGAGTGGCCGAAACCGCCAGGAAATCCGGATGTTTCCAGGACCAGACCTGAGCGTTCAGGGCATTACGCATCAGGTTCAACCAGGGACCGTTGATGTCGGTATTGTCCCACACCTGCTTGCGCGTGCCTTTATAGTGAATGACGGCGTTTAGGGCCTCGCTGTCCCACAGATCATTGGTAGTCAAAATCATCAGGACGGTTTTGAAATCGCAGCGGCGCGGGATGGCGTCGAGCTTTTTGGTCAAAGCCTGCAAGGCAGCGCCGGAAGCTGTTTCGCGTGAAGCGGTGGTATCGGCCACCGCCGATTTAGCCGCCAGTATGGTCAGACCTGCGGCCCCCAACCGACAGGCCGATGCCACGCGTTAGACCTCGGCGGTTACCACGCGCCGTAGCAGCAGAAGTATCAGCTCCATTCATTGTAAATTCCGTTTCAGCGGATGTTTCCAGGCCTGCCATTATTGCGTGACAGACTTAAATAACACTAAATACAGACCCACAAAAATTACAAATTTACTTAATCAAATTATATTTTTACTTAACAAGATCCGCCTGCATCGCTGCAACCGCGCTGATATTCACCAACCCACGTGCGGTCACACTTTGCACAGCAATATGGAGAGGCTTGGCGAGACCGAGCAAAATGGGGCCCACGGTAACGCCCTCGCCAGTCGCCTTGACGAGATTATACGCGATATTGGCGGCATCGATATTCGGCATCACCAGCAGATTAGCGGTGCCGGAGAGCGTGCTGTCAGGTACCATCCGGTTGCGGATTTGCTCGACCAGCGCCGCATCGCCGTGCATTTCGCCGTCCATCTCAAGCTCAGGGTGCTGAGAGCGGATAAAAGCGACGGCTTGCCGCATTTTGCGGGCTGAAGGCGAGTTCGAGCCGCCAAAATTGGAGTGCGAGAGTAATGCGATTTTGGGTGTGATCCCAAAATTAGTTACTGTTTCAGCCGCCAGTGAGGTCATCTCAGCGATTTCCTCAGCGGAGGGATCCACATTCACATGCGTGTCGCAGAAGAACAGTACGCCCGACTGCAAGATCAGCGCCGTCATGGCGGAAATCCGCTTCACGCCGGGACGTAATGAGACCACCGGCATGGCGTACTGAAAGTGCCGCCACCAATCGCCGGTGCCGCCACAAATAGCGGCATCAGCTTCACCTGCCGCGAGCAACATGCCGGCGGCGACAGTGGGGCGCTTAAGCAGTTGGCGGCCGGCAGCCAAGGGCGGCACACCGCGGCGGCCAACCCGACGCTCATAGTCCTTCACTAAGGTTGAATAAAGGACTTTATCATGTTCAAAATCAACGATTTTTACATCAATGCCGGGGCGCATACGCAGGCCAAGAGCGGCAATTTTTCCGGCGATCGCCATGCCGCGGCCCACCAGAATGGGCTGCGCTAGACCATCGTCGATAACAGTTTGCACCGCCCGCAAGGTGCGGTCGTCCTCGCCTTCGGAATACACGATGCGCGGGCAGGCCTTGCGAGCGCGTTCGATTACCGGGCGCAGCAGTTGGCCGGAACGGAACACGAAGCGTTCCAACTCATGCTTATAAAGGTCCCAGTCCTGAATCGGCGTGCGGGCAACCCCCGCCTCCATCGCGGCGCGTGCCACGGCGGGGGCGATGTGCATGATCAAACGCGGGTCGAACGGCTTAGGAATAATGTAATCTGGTCCAAAACTTGGGGCCAAGCCGCCATAAGCTGCCGCCACGGTGTCAGAGGCTTCAACGCGGGCGAGGTCGGCAATGGCCTCGACGGCGGCCAACTTCATGCTCTCGGTGATGGCAGTGGCGCGAACATCGAGCGCACCACGGAATATGAACGGAAAACACAGGACATTATTGACCTGGTTGGGATAATCTGAGCGGCCCGTCGCCATGATCGCATCCGGGCGAGCGGCTTTAACGAGTTCGGGTAGAATTTCAGGTTCAGGGTTTGCCAGTGCCAAAATCAAAGGATTCGGGCCTAGCAACGACAGCCATTCCTCCTTCAGCACGCGCGGCGCCGAGAGGCCCAGGAACACATCAGCCCCCACCAGCACCTCCTTCAAAGTGCGGGCGTTGGTTTCACGCGCCACATGGGTCAGGGTTGGGTCCAGTTTCGGGCGGCCCTTGTATACCACGCCGTCGATGTCGGTCATGGTAACATTTTCAGGGTCGGCGCCCAGGGCGATGAGGGTGTTGACGCAGGACAGAGCCGCAGCGCCGGCGCCGGAGGTGACGATTTTAACGTCTTTGATGTTTTTTTTCTGCACCTTCATGGCATTCAGAACCGCAGCGCCCACGATGATGGCGGTGCCGTGCTGGTCGTCATGAAATACCGGAATTTTCATCCGGGCACGCAATGTTTGCTCGATATGGAAACATTCCGGGGCTTTAATATCTTCGAGGTTGATACCGCCGAATGTCGGTTCCAGAGCCGCGACGATCTCGATGAATTTTTCCGGATCGGATTCATTCACCTCAATATCAAAACTGTCGATGCCGGCGAATTTTTTGAATAAAACCGCCTTGCCTTCCATCACCGGCTTGCCGGCCAGGGCACCTATGTTGCCCAGCCCCAGCACGGCCGTGCCGTTGGTGATCACGCCGACCAGATTGGCGCGGGAGGTATAGTCGAAGGAGGAATCAGGGTCCGCCACAATCGCATCGCAGGCTGCGGCGACACCGGGGGAATAGGCCAAAGCGAGGTCGCGGGAGGTTTCCATCCGCTTGGTGGCGGTAATGGCCAATTTGCCGGGGCGGGGGAAGCGATGGTAATCCAGCGCTGCTTTGCGTAAATCATCATCCATGATGTCTCTCCCCTTTAGTTCGCTCATTTGGTCTTTTCATGCGCCAAGCCGGTGTGTGAGACAACCGGTGGCTGCTATGAATTTTTTACAGGGAGTCCCGAATTATCGGGCGTGGTGCGGTCGAGAAGACTCGAACTTCCAAGGGGTTTCCCCCACAAGCACCTCAAGCTTGCGCGTCTACCATTTCGCCACGACCGCATCGCACGAACACGCGGGCCATAGCACCGCGCGGGGTGGCTATAGACCATGCTGAAAGCGCCGACAACATGGGAGGTAAAATCCGGCCTGACGCCTTATGAAACGGCGGTTTCAGCCATGCAGAACCAGATTTCAGGTATCCATGACGGCACTTTGGGCGAGGCCATCTGGCTACTGGAGCACCCACCGCTTTATACCGCCGGGACTTCCGCTAATGCGGCGGATTTGCAGGATTCCGGCCGGTTTCCCACCTATGCGGCGGGGCGCGGCGGGCAATGGACGTATCATGGGCCAGGCCAGCGGGTAGCCTACGTGATGCTGGATTTGAAGCGTCCCCATGGAACGATTCCCGCCCGGGATGTGCGGGCCTTTGTGCAAGGTCTGGAAGCCTGGATGATTGCCACGCTGGCGGATTTTGGCGTGACGGGCGAGGTTCGTGAGGGGCGCGTGGGGATATGGATTGCCCGCAACGGTATTGAAGAAAAGATCGGCGCGATCGGGGTGCGGGTAAGCCGCTGGGTCAGCTGGCATGGGCTGGCGCTGAACGTAAACCCGGATTTGGAGCATTTCTCCGGTATTGTCCCATGCGGCATTCGCGAGCATGGGGTTACCAGCCTGGCGGCGCTGGGTGTGACTGTAACCATGGCTGAGGTGGATGAAGCATTGCAGCGCAATTTTACGAAAATCTTCGGATGAAAATCTTCCTCTATGGTACGCTGGCAGACCCCGCCGGACTGGGGCGCTGCGCCGGCAAGCCGATAAAGACTAAGCCGCTGTTGGCCGTGTTGCACGGCTACCGCCGGGTTTTGCTGCGCGGGGCACGCTACCCCACGTTGCGACGGGAACCTGGCGAGGCGGTGCATGGCGTGATCATGCGGGTGAATGCCGATATGCTGGTGCGGCTGCAAAACTACGAATCAGTGCGTTACCGGCAAATTCATGTGCAGTTACGCACCGCCAGCGGGCAGCAGCGCGCCCGCTGCTTCATAGGTGATGCCGCCACCAGGGTAGCCTGGGTCGCGGATGAGAAAATTATGACTTTGCGCTCGCGTAGCTTCTAATTACCGCCCTGCCTGCCTACATCAAAGCGATGAAACTTTCCGTCCTCGACCAATCCCCGATTCGCTCCGGTATTTCCGCCGATGTCTCAATCCGTGAAAGCCTGGCGCTGGCAAGGCATTGCGAGGCGCTGGGGTATGCCAGGTACTGGGTATCCGAACACCATAGTTCGGGCGCGGTGGCGGGGTCGGCGCCGGAGATATTGATGGCGGCGATTGCCGCCACCACGGACAGCATCCGAGTGGGCAGTGCGGGGGTGATGCTGCCACATTATTCAGCCCTGAAGGTGGCGGAACAATTCAGGGTACTCGAAGCCATTGCCCCTGGACGGATTGATTTAGGCGTAGGCCGCGCCCCTGGGTCGGATGGCCGCACCGCGCTGGCGCTGAACCCGAATGCCGCCGCGGCCGCCGATGCGTTCCCCAGCATGGTGCGCGATTTACAGGCCTGGAGTGCAGGCCGGCCACTGGTGGAGGGGCATCCGTTCCGCAGCGTGCACGCCGAACCGCGCGGACCGTTTGCGCCAGAGATATGGATATTGGGAAGCTCCAATTACGGGGCGCAAGTGGCGGCGTTTTTTGGGCTGCCGTATTGCTACGCGTATTTTTTCAACGACGGCGAAGGTGCACAGCAGGCGTTGGATATCTACCGCGAAACCTTCCGGCCTTCGGAAATTTTGGCCGCCCCCCATGCGGCGCTGACCGTTTGGGCGTTCGCCGGTGAGACTGAGGCGGAGGCGGATTATTATTACCGCTCCCGCGCCATCGCCCGGCTGATGCGCGATAAGGGACAGTATATCGCCCTGCCCTCTCCCGAGGAGGCCGCGGCGTGGGAGGTTTCCGAGGTGGAGCGCAAACATATGGCGCAGGTGAAGGAGCGGGCTTTTTCGGGCACGGCGGCTGATGTGGCAGCACGGTTGCGCGGCTTGGTGGCACAAACCGGCATTGCCGAGCTGGCTATTACCACCACGGCGTATGAGCCAACTGCGCGTCAGAATTCCTATACGTTGCTGGCGCGTGAATTTGCCCTCACGCAAGTAAAAAGCGCGGCTTAGCAAATCCCATTCATGGGCAAACGCTGAACAATCAGCCACATCATGGAATTTGCGTTGAATTAAACGTTGCGCTCTCCGACATACAAAAAGCGAAATAAGGAGAGAAAAGATAAAAAAAACTCAGATTGCGATGACGTTGGCGGCACTGCTTATGGTGGCACCAATCCTCAGCGCTTGCCACACCACAGCCGGTGTTGGCGAAGATGTGTCACAAGGTGGACATGCACTAACCAATAGCGCCAATTTCAACGCGCCAACCTCACCACACCCGTAACTTCGAGGAGATAGATGATGGATAAAGACCGAATTGAAGGCACCGTGAAAAAAGTCACGGGGACGTTGAAAGACGCTGTCGGTAAGGTCACCGGCGATGCCAATTTGCAAGCCGAGGGCAAGGCAGAGAAGGCCGTCGGCTCAGTGCAGAATGCGGTTGGCACCGTCAAAGACGCGGCCCGGGATGTTCTGAAGAAGTAGTGAGCGTTAGATGGGTGCGGCAGATTTTGCCGCATCCAGCGCCATTTGCAGTATCTGCGCGGCGGCGAGTTTATCGACCATCGCCGCCCGCCGGGCGCGGGTCATATCGGCATTGATGAGAAGTGCCTGGACCTCTGAGGTTGTCAGGCTTTCATCGATCATCGCGGCGGGTAAGCCGGTGGCGGCTGAAAGCGCGTGCGCCCAGTCCCGCGCCGCCTGGGCGGCCGGCACCAGATCACCGTCGATTCCTAACGGCAGGCCAATCACCAGCCCCGCCGCCCCTTCCTCGTCCGCAATGGCGCGGATTTCGGCGGCGTTATGCTTGAGCTTGGCCCGCACGATGGTGGAATAAGGGCTGGCGATCTGACGATTGACGTCGGATAGCGCCACACCAATACGTTTGGACCCAGGGTCCAGGCCAATCAGCCTTGCGCCGGGGGGCATTGCCGCGTGGAGTTGCATGAGGTTGAAGAGGGCCATACCAGTGTTTATGGTCCTGTTTGCACGTAACCCCAAGGATTTTATGAATGTCGCTTGATACCGCCACGGTTCGCCGTATTGCGAAACTGGCCAGAATTCGCGTGGATGAGGCCGAAATAGCCACGCTGCAGACCGAATTGAACGCTATTTTGGGCTATGTCGACCAGTTGAACGAGGTTGACGTGACCGGAATTGAGCCGCTTTCCGGCGGCGCCCAGATGGCGATGCGGCTGCGCCCCGATATTTGTAACGATGGCGAGATGCCTGAGAAAATCCTTGCCAATGCGCCCGACCGCGCCGGCGAATTTTTTGCTGTACCGAAAGTTGTCGAATGAGCCTGACCGACCTGACGATTGCGCAAGCCGGCGCGAAGCTGGCTGCCAAACAAATTTCTGCTGTTGAACTGACCGCCGCCCATAATGCGGCGGTGGCGGCACTGAACCCACGGTTGAATGCCTTTATCACCACCACGCCGGAGCTGGCACTGGAACAGGCGAAAGCCGCGGATGCCATGATTGCAGCGGGCAAGGCCGGACCGCTGACCGGGATTCCACTGGCGATCAAAGATTTATTCTGCACCGAGGGTGTGCGCACCACAGCGGCGAGTAAAATTCTGGAGCCGTTCATTCCGCCTTATGAGAGCACCGTGACGGCGCAGCTAAAGGCCGCAGGCGCCGTGTGCTTGGGCAAGGCGAATTTGGATGAATTCGCCATGGGGTCCTCCAACATCACCTCGGGCTACGGCCCGGTGGAGAATCCTTGGAAGCGCTACGGTTCGGACGCCAAATTGGTGCCGGGCGGGTCGTCCGGCGGTTCGGCGGCAGCGGTGGCGGCGCGGATGGCGCTGGGGGCGACGGGTACGGATACCGGCGGTTCGATTCGCCAACCGGCCTCATTTACCGGGTTGGCGGGGATTAAACCGACCTATGGCCGCTGCTCGCGCTACGGGATTATCGCGTTTGCCTCCTCGCTGGATCAGGCAGGTCCGATGGCGCGCACGGTGGAAGATTGCGCGATTATGCTGGGCGCGATGTCTGGCTTTGATGCCAGGGACAGCACCAGTGCCGAGCGTCTGGTGCCGGATTTTAGGGCTGCTACGGCCCGCAGCGTGAAGGGCTTACGCATCGGCATTCCGGCAGAGTACCGCGTGGATGGCATGAGTGCTGAAATTGCCGCCCTATGGGAAAAGGGCGTGGCTTGGCTGCGAGAGCAAGGCGCTGAGATTGTCGATATCTCCCTGCCCCATACCAAATATGGTCTGCCGGTTTATTACATCGTGGCGCCTGCCGAAGCTTCATCAAATCTCGCCCGTTACGATGGCGTGCGGTTTGGTAAGCGGGTGGATGGAGAAGACCTGATCGATATGTATGAGCGCACCCGCGCCGCCGGTTTTGGCGCGGAGGTAAAGCGGCGGATTATGATCGGCACCTATGTGCTCTCGCACGGCTATTACGATGCGTATTATTTGAAGGCGCAGAAAATTCGCGCACTCATGCTGCGTGATTTTACCTTGGCATTTGACAAGGTGGATGCGATTCTCACCCCCACCGCGCCCTCGGCGGCGTTCGGGATTGGCGAGAAGATGGATGACCCGGTGACGATGTATCTGAACGACGTATTCACCGTGCCAGCGTCTCTCGCCGGTGTGCCGGCGATGAGCGTTCCGGCTGGCTTGTCGGCGGAAGGATTACCGCTGGGCTTACAGGTCATCGGCAAGCATTTCGATGAAGAAACGGTGCTGACGGTGTCAGCGGCGATTGAACGCGCTGTCAACTTTACCGCCAAACCCACGCTGATGGCAGGAGCAAACTAATGGGCTATATGTTGGAAGGCTCAACCGGCGCCTGGGAAATTGTGGTGGGGCTGGAAATTCATGCGCAGGTGATTTCAGAGTCTAAATTATTCTCGGGCGCTTCTGCCACTTATGGCGGGGCGCCGAATGCGCATGTGAGTTTTGTGGATGCCGGGTTTCCAGGCATGTTGCCGGTGATCAACCAGGAGTGCGTGGCGCAGGCCGTGCGCACCGGGTTGGGGTTGCAGGCGCAGATTAATTTGATGAGCCGATTTGACCGCAAGAATTACTTTTATGCGGATTTGCCGAATGGTTATCAGATAAGCCAGTTCGCCCACCCGATTGTGGGGACCGGCGTGGTTGAAATTGAATTGCAGGATGGCACCATCAAGCACATCGGCATCACGCGGTTGCACCTGGAGCAGGATGCCGGAAAGTCGATGCATGATCAGCACCCGACGAAATCGGTGATTGACCTCAACCGGGCCGGCGTGGCGCTGATGGAGATTGTTTCCGAGCCTGATATTCGCTCACCAGAAGAAGCTGGAGCGTATGTGCGGAAAATCCGGCAGATTTTGCGCTATCTCGGCACCTGCGATGGCAATATGGAAGAAGGCTCGATGCGGGCCGATGTGAATGTGTCGGTGCGCAAGCCTGGCGAGGAATTTCGCACCCGTTGTGAGATCAAGAACGTCAACTCGGTGCGGTTTGTGATGCACGCGGTGGAAGCCGAGGCGCAGCGGCAGATCGGCGTATGGGAATCCGGTGGCGAAGTGGTGCAGGAAACCCGCTTGTACGACCCGGCGCGCGGCGAGACACGCTCGATGCGTTCGAAGGAAGACGCGCATGATTACCGCTATTTTCCGGAGCCTGATTTGCTACCCTTGGTGCTGGATGAAGCCTGGGTGGAAGCACTTAAATCCAAATTGCCGGAACTGCCGGATGACAAGCGCCGCCGCTTTTGCGAGCAATATGGCATCACCTTTTATGATGCCGGTGTGCTGGTGGCCGACCAAACCACCGCAGATTTTTATGAGACCGTGGCAAAAGGCCGCGATGCGCGTCTGGCGGCCAATTGGGTGTCGGGCGATTTTTTCGCGGCACTGAACCGCACCGGCAGCACCATTGAAACCTCGCCGGTTTCGGCAGCGGCTTTGGGAGAATTGCTCGATCTGATCGGCGATAAAACCATCAATGGCCGGATCGCCAAGGATGTATTCGAGATCATGGTGGAAACCGGCAAAATGCCCGCTGCCATCGTTGAGGAAAAGGGTTTGCGGCAGGTAACCGACACCGGCGCGATTGAAGCGGCGGTGGCTGCTGTGCTTGCCGCCAACCCGGATAAAGTGGCGGAATATAAATCTGGCAAGGATAAGTTATTCGGCTTCTTCGTCGGCCAGGTGATGAAGGCCACGCAGGGCAAAGGCAACCCGGCGCTGGTGAATGAGATTGTGAGAGCACACCTTGGCTAAATTCGTCATAAATTCCAGCTTGTGAGGAGCATGGGGCGTGGCTATGTCATGGCGCATGAAATACCTAGTCATCGCTCTCACTTTGCTGGCCCCTGCCAGCGCCCTCGCCGATAGTGCCCCCACTTCGCTTGGTACTTTTGGCGACTGGACAGCCGCCACCTATGGCAGCGGGGCGGGTAAGGCCTGCTACGCCTTCACAACGGCGCAAACCTCTACCCCGGCTTTGGCCAAACGTGGTGCGGTGATGCTCACCGTGACCGAGCGTAAGGCCAACCGTGACGAGGTGACGCTGGCGGCGGGGTTTGATTATCCAGCCAAGCCGGTGGTGACCCTGACCGTGGGTGACACCGCGATTGACTTCTACACCGCCGGCCAGACCGCCTTTACCACCAGCGGGACGCAGGCGGTGGCGGCGTTCCGCACCGGCGATAAGGCGGTGGCAAAGACCGTGGGGCCTAGCGGGTATGTGCTTGATACATTCTCGCTCTCTGGCTTTTCCGGGGCGTACGGCGCTATTACCAAGGCATGTCCGTAAAATCCCCCTATAACGCTGAACTCACCGCCGCAGACCGCGACCGGATTCTTGCCAAAGCCGCTATTTTTGCCCCGCCCAGCAATGTGCTGGCGGATGGTAGGCGCGATTTGGTCGGCTTATCGCGTGAGGAACTGGCCGCTGAGGTAGCGGCTGCCGGTGAAAAACCATTCCGCGCCAAGCAGTTATGGCACTGGATTTATCACCAGGGCGTGACCGATTTCTCCAAGATGAGCAGCATCGCCCGGCCTTTGCAGGAAAAGCTGGCCGAGCATTTTGTGGTGGGCCGCCCGGAGGTCTCGCTTGACCAGCTTTCCAAAGACGAGACCCGCAAGTTCCTGTTCAAGTTCCGCGATAATGAGGCTGTGGAGACCGTTTACATTCCCGACCCGGTGGAAGACCGCGGCGCGGTGTGCATTTCCAGCCAGGTGGGTTGCACCCTCTCCTGCCGGTTCTGCCATACTGGCACCCAGCGGCTGGCGCGGAATTTGTCCTCCGCCGAGATTGTCGGGCAGTTCATGGCGGCGCGCGATGCCTATAATGAATGGCCCAGCCCGAAGGGTGAAACGCCGCGTTTGCTCTCCACCATCGTGCTGATGGGCATGGGCGAACCATTATATAATTATGAAAATGTCGCGACGGCGATGAAGATTGTGATGGATGGTGAGGGCATTGGCTTATCCCGCCGTCGCATTACGCTGTCCACTTCCGGTGTGGTGCCGATGATGGACCGGGCTGGTGAGGAGCTAGGCGTGAACCTCGCGGTTTCATTGCATGCGGTGCGCGATGATCTGCGTGATGAACTGGTGCCGCTGAATCGCAAGTATCCGATCAAGGATTTAATCGCTGCCTGCAAGCGTTATCCGGCAGCTTCAAACGCCCGGCGGATTACGTTTGAATATGTCATGCTCAAGGGAATTAATGATTCCGAGACCGACGCGCGGGCGCTGGTTTATTTAATTGCCGGGCTGCCGGCAAAGGTGAATCTCATCCCCTTCAACCCCTGGCCAGGTAGTACTTACGAGACATCATCGCCCGCCGCGATTCGTAAATTTGCCGACATCATCATGGATGCCGGTTACTCATCGCCGGTGCGCACGCCGCGTGGGCAGGATATTCTGGCAGCCTGCGGGCAGTTGAAGTCGATGGCGCAACCGGCGGGATAGTAAACGACCGTAACTTGTTTTCGGTGAGCCGATCACTTAAATTCAGGTTATGATTGGGCGTGATCCGTCGGGCATTGAAACACTTGAATCCGAAGCTGTTACCCGGCTGAGAGGTGGGTTCGCCGGCATTGAACAATCGTTTGATGCCTTGTTGGACCAGTTCAAGTCGGCCTTGCAGGAGATGATCGACAAATCATTACGTACCGAGGCCGAAATGGCTGATTTGCGGGCTCGCGTGCGCCGCGAGGTGGATGAGGCGCGCCTTTATGCGGTACAAAAATTCGCCCGCGATGTGGTTGAGGCCGCAGAGAACATCAGGCGTGGCATTGATAGTCTTCCTAAACAAGAGCCAAATGAACCTGAAGCTGTCACAAAAATGCGGAACGGCTTCGAGGGCATCGAGCGCTCGTTCGTGGCTCTGCTGGAGCGCAACGGCATTGACCGCCAGGACCCGACCGGTGCGCAGTTTGATCCAAATTATCATGAAGCGATGGCTGAACAGGAAACCACCACCTACCCGGCAGGAACAATCCTGCATGCCTGGAGCCAGACCTGGACACTTAACGGCCGCCTGCTGCGCCCTGGCATGGTGGTTGTCGCCAAGGGTGGCCCGGCGCCGGCATTGCGGGTGGGCTAGACGGCTTAATTATCGCCGAGGATCATTTTAATTTTTGCAATCAGCGTGTCTTTCGAGGTCATGGCTTCCTCAAGCAAATTTGCCTGCGCCAGCATCAGCACATGCATTTCCAGCAGGCCCACAGCCTGACCGGTTTTTACCAGGCACGGCTCAAATCGCATATCGTCGCGCCGCCCCATTGCGAACCTGAGCGCCGCAGCAATGGTGGTGCTGGCTTCCAGGATCAGTGGTTTAGAGTCCAGGTGCTGCACCAATTCATGCAGTGGGCGCTTGATGAAAACTTCGCGCCCAAACGGCTGGCTGATAGCCGTCAGCAACGTACGCCGCGACAATATGCCAACAACCTTGCCCGCAGCATGAACGATGAAGCCAGGCAGAGTGGGGTCGTCTAAAAACTTTTTTTCAACGCTTCCCGCAGTCTCAGACAGGCTGACCACTTCATTCCAAACAAACAGCTGCCCCACCTTTGTGGGCGCTTCGCCGTGGCTCGAGCGCAGCAATTGCCCCAGAGCGGCCACCGCTACTGCGGCGGAACTTCGCTGCATTTCCATGGTAATACCGCTCATCCTATAACCTGAGCTATTGTATGATTAAGCCCACGTCACACAAGTCACAGCAGATGATAATGTCTATTTGTCATTAACTAGTCACAATCAAATTCATCGCCATCTCTCGTCGATGGGCCTGCAACAATTTAGAAACGCGGAAAAAAACCTGCGAGGCTGGTCAATTCGATCGCACCTGGCAATGTCATCAGATATGCATAGGCGTTCATGACCTGGTCGGTCTCGTAGGTGCCTTCCGGCATCGGTAAATTGGCCCGCTTGTAGTGGTCAGGGTATTTAGTGCGGTAAAATACAGTGCGATGATGGGTTTCAGTTATCTGGAAACGCTCACGCTGAGCATGTTGAAAGAATATCCGGTCGGCGATAATTGAGATCTGCTTTGGAATCCGCCAACGATCAAACAACTGGAAAGCCGGGCGCATGATCAACCAGCAGTTCGCATCAACATGCAGGAATTTATCCTCCTCAGGTTCAGTGACCGGTAGTGCGCGCCCTTCCAGATCGCAGAAGGTCCGCTTGCAGGAAACCAGCGGCGCCCCTGAGGCTTCCTGCGCTTCAACCAACTTCGCCAGATGGTCAGGAGCAAACCAGTTGTCAGCATCGAGATACGCCACCGCGTCAAACCCATAGGAATTTGCAAGCAATCCACCGATCATCCGCGGCGTGTTGCCGTAATCGGCATTACCCTGTGGCAGTTGCACATGTAGGGTGCGCATGGGCGTAGTGATCTCGCGCGGGAAACCATCTGCGACCAGCAAATGCGTACAAGGATATGACTGACCCAGCACGCTGTTGTGGCATTGCAGGAGCTGCTCGGCGGGCTCTTTGTAGTACGGCGTGATGACGGCGATCTTCAACATCGGCAACCCAGCTTTCAGATGTCACGTCCTGAGACTGATATTATCTAAACACTTGGTCGTCCATGCGTTTGGGTGGCAATAAAGTTTTCCTTGACTTAGATTGTATTTCGATATATCTAAGATACACCACTTGAGTGAAATCATTCCTCGCCGGTATTTTCAAATAAGGAAATTTTATAAATATGAGACTATTCAATCACTTAAAGGATCACCACTGTGAGGGTCGGCGCTTTGCGCATCCCGGACACGGGTTTGGTGAGCGACATGAACGCCGCGGAGGTGGCAGAATTGGTGGGCCGTTTGGTGGGCCCGGGCGGATGGCGCGGCTGCTGGAACACGGCGACCTTAAAGTGCTGACCCTGCATCTGATTCATGAAAAGCCCCGGCATGGCTATGAGATCATCAAAGCCATCGAGGATCTGGCGGGGGGCGCCTATGCGCCGAGCCCTGGTGTTGTTTACCCCACGCTCACCCTGCTGGAAGACCTGGGCTTGGTAACCAGCACCACCGAAGGAACGCGTAAGCGTTTTTCGATCACCGAGGCTGGTATCCAGGCTTTGGCGGAGCAACAAGGCGAGGTAACCACCATATTAACCAGGATTGCAGCCGCGCAGTCGTATGAACCGACCCCGGCACTGATCCGCGCTACCGAAAACCTTAAAACCGCGTTGCGTTTGAAACTGGCCGGCAAAGCGATGGCCGTGGAGACGGCGCGGCGGATTGCTGATTTGCTTGATGAAGTCGCACGGAAAATCGAGGAACTCTGAACGGTATGAAATAGTTGGAAACCTGAAGTTACAGGGGTGGGCTTTGACAAAAGCCGTGTAGGGACGCTACCGCCACACTATGAAAAGAGTGGCGGTATTACTGGCGGCGGGGCTTGGCACACGGATGAAGTCGGGGTTGCCGAAGGCGGCTCATCGACTGGCCGGGGCACCGATGCTCAATCATTTATTGCGGGCGGCGGACGCAGCGTTCGACCGGATTATGGTGGTGGTTGGCCCGGACATGCCCGAACTCACCGCCTTGGCGGCACCGCATCAGGTGGTAGTTCAGCACGAGCGCCTGGGTACCGCGCACGCGGCGTTGCAGGCCTTAAAGGCGTTCGGTGATGGTCAGGTTGCCATATTATATGCCGACAACCCGCTGGTGACCTCTGCTACCATGCAAGCTCTCGGGCAGCGGTTGGATGAAGGTGATGCCGGACTTGTGTTGCTCGGCATGACCCCACCTGAGCCTGGCAAATATGGGCGGCTGATTTGCGAGAACGGCTATGTAGCCCGAATCATCGAGTATGCGGATGCAACACCGGCTGAACGCGCCATAGGGTTTTGCAATGCTGGTGGGATGATGGCGAAAGCGGATGATCTGGCTAACTGGCTGTCACAGGTGTCCAACAATAACACCAAAGGCGAATTTTATCTCACCGACATTGTCGCCATAGCGCGCGCCCAAGGAACAAAAGTGGCGGCTGTGACAGCACCGTTTGCCGAATGCATGGGTGTGAACTCGCGCGCGGAACTGGCAGCCGCCGAGGCGGCTTTGCAGATGCGGTTGCGCGCCGCTGCGTTGGACAACGGCGTGGCGATGCAAGCGCCTGATACGGTGTTTTTATCGTACGATACGATTTTGGCCGCAGATGTCAGTGTGGGACCGTATGTGGTATTTGGCCCTGGCGTGACGGTGGCTTCCGGTGCGCAGATCAAGGCTTTTTCACATTTAGAGGGTTGTGTGGTGCGCGAGGGCGCGATTGTGGGGCCCTACGCGCGGCTGCGACCTGGCGCTGATATTGGGCGTGATGCGCATGTTGGGAATTTTGTGGAAATTAAGGCCGCCAGCTTAGGTGAAGGGGCAAAGGCCAATCACCTGACCTATATCGGCGATGCTGAAATTGGCGAGCGCACTAATATTGGCGCCGGCTTCATTACTTGCAATTATGATGGCAAACACAAGCATAAAACTAAAATCGGCAAAAATGCGTTTGTCGGTTCGGATGTGGCGATGGTAGCACCGGTAAGTGTGGGCGATGGTGCAATGATCGCTGCGGGATCGGTGATCACTGATGATGTAGCAGCGGATAGTTTGGCGATCGCACGCGCGAGGCAGGTGCAGAAAACGAAAAAAGGCTCAAAATAATGTGTGGTATTGTTGGCGTAATCGGCACCGCACCAGCGAGTCCATTGTTACTAGATGGGCTGCGACGTTTGGAATATCGCGGCTATGATAGCGCGGGTATTGCCACACTGGTAAATGGGCATATCGAGCGGCGGCGGGCCGAGGGTAAGCTGGTGAATTTGGCGAATTTGCTCAACGCCAGTCCGTTGCCCGGTGTTACTGGTATTGGCCATACGCGCTGGGCGACGCATGGCAAACCCACTGAGACCAACGCCCACCCGCACGGCACGGCAAGGGTGGCGGTGGTGCATAACGGCATTATTGAAAACCATGCTGAATTGCGGGCCGAATTGGAGAGCCAGGGGCAGCGCTTCGTCACCGAAACCGACACTGAAACTGTGGCGCAACTGGTGGATTATTTGTTGGCGCAGGACATGGAACCAATAGAAGCCGCAGCGGTGGCGTTTGGGCGCTTAGAAGGCGCTTATGCGCTGGCGCTGGTATTTGCCGGACACCCTGAACTCATTATTGGCGCCCAAAAAGGTGCCCCCTTGGCGGTGGGGTTTGGTGATGAGGAAATGTATCTGGGCTCCGATGCGTTGGCTTTGGCCCCCCTCACCCGCCGGATTGCGTATTTGCAAGATGGAGACTGGGTGGTTTTGAACCGTCAGTCGGCGGCATTTTTTGACCGTGAAAATCAGCCGGTGGTGCGCGAGATGCGGTTGACGAATTTGACCGGAGCCGCCATCGGCAAAGGCAATTTCCGGCACTTCATGGAAAAGGAATTGCATGAACATCCGGTGGTGATCGGGGATGTGTTGCACCGGATGATCGATGCCGGGACCAGGATGCCGGTGCTGCCCGAAATGCCGTTTGATCTGGCGGCGATTTCGCGCATCACCATCAGTGCCTGCGGGTCGGCATTTTATGCTGGTCTGACAGCGCGGTTTTGGTTGGAGAGCCTCGCTAAAATACCAACCGATGCCGATGTGGCCAGCGAATTTCGCTACCGCGAACCGCCGTTGGAAACCAGCGGTTTGGGCTTGCTGGTCAGCCAGTCCGGCGAGACCGCCGATACGTTGGCGGCATTGCGCTACATGAAATCGCAGCGGCAAAATATTCTCTCGGTGTTGAACGTGCCCGAATCCAGCATGGCGCGGGCTTCGGATGCGATGCTTGATACCATTGCCGGCCCAGAAATTGGCGTGGCCAGCACCAAGGCCTTCACCGCGCAGTTAGCGGTATTGGCAGCATTTACCTTGGCATTGGCGCGAGCGCGCAAAATACTGCCAGATACCGAGATAGCCCGGCTAACTGATGCCTTGTTGCAAATTCCAGCGAAAGCGGCGGAGGTTTTAGCAAATGACGCGCCGATCAAAGCGCTGGCGCGGCGGATCGCCGAGGCGCGGGACGTGTTATACCTCGGGCGCGGTGCATGTTTTCCGATTGCGCTGGAAGGTGCGTTAAAGCTGAAAGAAATCAGCTATATTCACGCTGAAGGATACGCGGCGGGCGAGATGAAGCATGGGCCGATTGCGTTGATTGATAAGTCGGTGCCGGTCATTGCCATAGCGCCATCCGGCCCGTTGTTTGAAAAAACTGCCTCTAATTTGCAGGAAGCGGCCGCACGGGGTGGGCAGATTATCGTGTTCAGCGACGCCGAAGGCGCTGCCAAGTTGCGCAACATCGCGGCTGAAACTGTGATTATACCCGATACTGACCCATTTGCCGCGCCGATTTTGCATGCCATACCAGTGCAGATGCTGGCCTATTATGTGGCCATATTAAAAGGCACTGATGTTGACCAACCCAGGAACCTGGCCAAGTCGGTGACCGTGGAATAATGCGGCCATACTACCGGCTGATGGTTCCTGTGTTGGATTGTTCGGGCCCGAGGACACCGCTGGCAGCAAACGAACCTTGCGGTGGGATTATGGTTTGCCAACTGGTATCTCACCGCGGCTATGAGCGAGGGACATTTGATATGAAAGATGAATATTATGCCTGAAAACTCCAAAAATATCGCGATCGTGGGGGCCGGGCTGGTGGGAGCCGGTTGGGCTATGGTGTTTGCCCGTGCTGGACAACAGGTGAAGGTTTACGATGCGAGCGAGACCATACGGCGGGGCCTGCCTGAACATCTTGGCACCTCACTCGAAGCCTTGCACCGCCATGGTTTAGTGACCGAGACGCCCGCCGCCATCACGGCCCGGATACAGATTGTCGAGACTTTGCCGCAAGCTGTTGCTGATGCTGATTATATCCAGGAGTCGGTTTTTGAGCAGTTGGAGCTCAAAAAGGCGATTTCGGCGGAAATTGATCAGGCAATGGCACCGCAGGCGGTCGTTGGCAGTTCCACTTCAGGATTTTCAGGCTCGTCCTTCATGGCCGATCTCACCCGGCGCACGCAGTTTTTGGTGGTGCATCCGGTAAACCCGCCGCAAGTCATACCCGTTGTTGAAATTGTGCCAACACCCTGGACCAAACCGCAGATCGTGGACGAGATGCGCAGCTTCATGCAGGCCGTCGGCCAGGTGCCAGTGGTGCTGAACAAGGAAATTGATGGATTTATTTTAAACCGGCTGCAAGGCGCGTTGTTGGATGAAGCATGGAAGTTATTTGAGGAAGGATATGCAAGCGCCGCTGACATCGACGCCACGGTTTCTGAGGGCTTGGGGTTACGCTGGGCCTTTATGGGGCCGTTCGAGACAATTGATTTGAATGCCCCCCTTGGCATTGAAGATTACGCCCAGCGATTTAGTGGCATGTACCAGCGCTTGGCGTCGCTGCGTCATGAGACCGCAGCCTGGTCGAAGGAGACCATCGACCGGGCGACGGCAGAATGCCGGTCTGCGCTCCCGGTTGCAGCCCTGACAGCACGGCGCCAATGGCGCGACGAGCGGCTAATGGCATTGATCGCCCATAAAAAACAGCAGGTTTAAGGCTGACTTATCGCCCACGGCTGCCTATGTTCACTGCATTATCAAACAAAGGACCCGCGTCATGTTGAACCAGAACACCAAACTGCCCCTGAAAGACCCCAGCCTGTTCCGGGAGGCTAATTATGTTGGTGGTCAATGGATTGAGGCGGATAATGGCAAATGGCTCGAGGTAAAAAACCCGGCCACGGGTGAGTTGGTGGGGCGGGTTCCGGCACTCGGCAAGGCTGAGACCAAACGCGCCATCGAGGCGGCATACGCGGCACAAAAACCCTGGCGGAAATTATTGGCCAAGGAACGTTCGGCAATTTTGCGTAAACTTTTCAATTTGATGATTGAAAACGCCGATGATCTGGCGGTGATTATGACGGCCGAGCAAGGCAAGCCACTGGCTGAAGCCAAGGGCGAGATTATTTATGCGGCAAGCTTTATTGAGTGGTTTGCCGAGGAAGCCAAGCGGGTTTATGGCGATACAATTCCGCAAAACGCCCATGGCCGTCGGATTTTGGTGCAAAAAGAACCAGTGGGCGTATTTGCTGCCATCACGCCCTGGAATTTTCCATCCGCCATGATTACGCGCAAAGCTGGGCCTGGTTGGGCAGCCGGATGCACGGGGGTCATTCGCCCCGCGAGCCAAACGCCATTTTCGGCCATTGCCCTGGCAGTTTTGGCGGAACGAGCCGGGATGCCGGCTGGCGTATGCAACGTGATTACCGGGCCTTCCGGTGAAACCGGCGCTGAACTGACAGCCAACCCGATGGTGCGCAAACTTACCTTCACCGGCTCCACCGAAGTGGGCGCCAAGTTGATCGCGCAATGCGCCCCCACCGTGAAAAAACTCTCTATGGAGTTGGGCGGCAATGCACCCTTCATTGTGTTTGACGATGCTGATCTGGACGAAGCCGTGAAGGGCGCGATTGCCAGCAAATTCCGCAACGCCGGACAAACCTGTGTGTGCGCCAACCGGTTACTGGTGCAGGATGGCGTTTTTGATGCATTCGCCGAAAAGCTAAAAGTAGCCGTACAGGCTTTGAAGGTTGGCAACGGCATGGATGCCGGGGTGACACAAGGCCCGATGATCAACATGGCCGCAGTTGAAAAAATTGAGGAGCATATTGAGGATGCGCTAAATGGCGGCGCGCGGGTTATTACCGGTGGTCAGCGCCATGCACTCGGCGGTAATTATTTTGAACCCACGATTTTGGCGGATGTGCCACATACTGCAAAAGTATTTTTTGAAGAGACCTTCGGTCCCCTGGCACCTTTGTTCCGTTTCAAAACGGAAGATGAAGCGATCGCCCTGGCAAACGATACCGAGTTTGGCCTCGCCTCGTATTTTTATGCGCGCGACATCGGTCGGATTTTTCGCGTTCTTGAGGCGTTGGAATACGGCATCGTGGGCGTTAACGAGGGAATTATATCGACCGAGGTTGCGCCGTTTGGGGGCATGAAATCATCAGGGCTGGGCCGTGAGGGGTCTAAATACGGTATCGAAGATTACATGGAGATCAAGTACGTGGCATTGGGCGGTATCGCCGAATAATCAGGGCTTGGCGAATACCACCACGCTCTCGAGATTTTCCGAGTATGGGAATTGATCGATAGGCGTGGCGCTAAGTATCTCATACCCGGCGCGTTTTAAGGAAAATGCGTCGGTGGCCAAGGCGTCTGGGTTACAACTCACGTAAATAACGCGAGGTACTGCGGCGGCGACCAGATTTTTCATTTGCGGCCCAGCACCGGCGTAGGGTGGATCAAGCACGACAGCCGCAGCTTTGGCCATTTCAGCAACCATGAGAGGCCGTCTGGTTAGATCACGGATGGCAACACTCATGCGGCCGGCCAGGTTGGCTTTTCGCAAGGCCAGTTCATGTGCGGCCACAGCGTCAGCGGCGCCTTCATAGGCCTCGACCCGGCCATGCGGCACCAGCGCAAAGCTGAGCGTTCCGATACCGGCGTACAATTCCACGATTCGCGACCTGGCTGTTAGCTTTGGCAAACCTGCAATCACAGCCTTGACGATCGCGGCCTCGCCTGCCGCACTTGCCTGCAAAAAAGCGCCTGGTGGTGGCTCCACGGCAATACCCGAGAGCGTGATGACCGGCGATGAGAGCATCACAACCAGTTCCGCCTCAGCAGCGCCTTTGGTCACGCTGATTCGCACTGCATGATGGGCGCGGGCAAAAGCAATGAGCTTGGTACGGTCCGGCCCGGTTAAATCGCCATCAAGACGCAGTAGAATATCCGGTCCGGTATCGAGCCAGTTAATGATCACGGTACCGGTGCGGCGTAAGGCTTCAATGCTACGCAACAAAATCCTGAAATCAGGCAGCAAGGCCACAATGCGCGGTGCGAGCAGCACACATTCAGCCATGTCGATGATTTCATCGCTGCGGGCCCGATGCAAGCCGAGTGTAATCACCCCAGCATAACGTTTAACCGCTAAATCCACGCGCCGGCGGGTCTGTAAGGGGGTTTCCACCAATGCCGCAACGGTTACATCAACAAATCTGGCACGTTGCAAAGCCGCTCGTAATGACGCCGATTTTTCAACAGCGCTGCGACCTGCGACAGCACAACCGCCGCAGGCGCCAAAATGAATGCAATGGGACATTGTTAGAAGGCTGACAGACCCGTTATGCCACGGCCCAAAATCAGGGCGTGCACGTCATGCGCGCCTTCATAGGTATTCACGGTTTCCAGATTCATCATGTGACGAATGACGTGGTATTCATCAACAATGCCGTTACCACCGTGCATATCACGCGACATGCGGGCGATTTCCAGCGCCTTGCCACATGAATTACGTTTGCACAGCGAGATCATTTCGAGTGCTGCATTACCCTCATCCATCAACCGGCCGAGTTGCAAAACCGCTTGCCGGGCCAGGGTGATTTCAGTTTGCATGTCGGCCAGCTTTTTTTGCACCAACTGGGTTTGCGCGAGCGGACGGCCAAACATTTTACGGTCCATAGTGTAACTACGGGCGGCATGGAAACAGAATTCCGCAGCGCCAATGGCTCCCCATGAAATACCGTAGCGAGCGTTATTCAGGCAGGAGAACGGGCCTTTAAGCCCCTTGACGTTTGGCAGCATGTTCTCAGCCGGCACAAACACATCCTGCAACATAATCATGCCAGTGATGGAGGCCCGCAGCGAGAACTTACCTTCAATTTTCGGGGTTTCCAAACCCTTCATGCCTCGTTCGACGATAAAGCCGCGGATATCGCCCGCGTCATCCTTCGCCCACACCAACAACACATCGGCGATCGGGGAATTGCTGATCCAGGTCTTTGAGCCATTCAGCACAAAACCACCATCAACGGCCTTGGCGCGGGTGCGCATCGAAGCAGGGTCAGACCCGGCATCGGGTTCAGTGAGGCCAAAACAGCCGACAAATTCGCCGGAGCGTAACTTGGGTAGAAATTTATCCTTCTGGGCTTCAGAGCCAAACGCCCAGATAGGATACATCACCAACGAGGATTGCACTGAAAAGGCGCTGCGATAGCCGCTGTCCACCCGCTCGATCTCGCGTGAGATCAGGCCGTAAGACACATAGGAAACATCCGCGCAGCCATGGGAGTCAAGAGTTGCGCCCAAAAAGCCCAGCGCACCCATTTCGGTCATGATGGAACGGTCATAGGATTCATTGCGGAACGCCATCAGCACCCGCGGCTGCAATTTTTCCTGGGCGTACTCATGCGCGGCATCGCGGATGGCGCGTTCTTCTTCGGTCAGTTGCTCGTCAAATCGCAACGCATCGTCCCACTGAAAGGACGTGAATTTACCCTTCTTGCGGGTGCTGGTATTAGCGACTTTTCCAATAACATTCATGCGGCAATATCAGCCTTATTGCTGGAATTGTTGGTATCTTCTGAAGATATATCGTGCTCCGAGCCCTCATTCAACTCGGCCTCGGCAAGTTTGCTCAAGGCGGCACGCTTACGGATAAGCATGAAGGCTGGAACATCATTGCCAAATCCACGCACGCTTGGGCCGTTGTCCTGGCCACGATCAAACCTCTCATGGCGTTCACCACGCTCAGCATAACGCGGTTCGCGGCGACGATATTCCTCACGCTTCGGCGTTTCAACAACCGGTTGCTCAATCCGGGCCGGTTCAACACGCGCTTGCGCACGCGTTTCACCACGCGGCGGGCGAGCGGCGCGTTCACGGCGCGGTTCTTCATCGCGTGGCTTCGCCGATGATTTAGCAGCGGGCTTGCCAACAGGCTTGCCACGGCCGCGACCACGGCCACGCCGGCCGTCATCCTCAGACCATTCAGCAGAATCCAGACCTGGAATTTCAATCCGCGGGATCGGCGCGGAAATCAGCTTTTCAACCGCCTCCACCGCCAGCTTATCGTCAGGCGTGGCAATGGTGAATGCCCGGCCATCACGCCCGGCGCGGCCGGTACGGCCAATGCGGTGCACGTAATCCTCAGCATGATGCGGCACATCGAAGTTGAAAACATGGCTTAAACCGCCGATGTCGATTCCACGCGCGGCAACATCGGAGCAAACCAGCAGCCGGATTTCATTGGCCTTGAATTTTTCCAGCGTGGCAAACCGCACTGATTGCGCCAGATCGCCATGCAGGGCACCAGCGTCAAAACCATGCTTGACCAGAGATTTCAGCAAGATATCAACATCGCGCTTGCGGTTGCAAAAAATCAGCGCGTTCTGCACGTCCTCAGACTTGATCAACCGGCGCAGAGCCTCGCGTTTGTCATGCGTTTGCACCAGCACCAGCCCGCTGGTGATGGTGGTGGCGACTGAAGCCGGTTTAGAGACCGTGATTTCCTTCGGGTTCTGCAAAAATGCATCGGCCAGACGGCGGATTTCCGGTGCCATGGTGGCAGAGAAAAACAGCGTCTGGCGGGTTTTCGGCAGCATTGCCACAATGCGTTCAATGTCCGGAATAAAGCCCATATCCAGCATCCGGTCGGCTTCGTCGATCACCAGCACGCGCACGTCGTTCAACATCAAGCCGCCGCGTTCAAACAAATCGATCAGCCGGCCAGGTGTGGCAATGAGAACGTCAACACCCTTGGTCAGCGCGTCCTTCTGATCGTTCATGCTCTCGCCGCCGATCAGCAGCGCATGATTGAGCTTGAGGTATTTGCCGTAAGCGACAAAATTTTCCGCCACCTGCAATGCCAGTTCGCGCGTCGGTTCGAGAATAAGCGAGCGCGGCATCCGGGCGCGGGCGCGGGAGCCGGAAAGAATGTCAAGCAACGGTAACGTAAAGCCTGCGGTTTTTCCGGTGCCGGTCTGGGCACAACCCAAAACGTCACGGCCCATCAGCACGGTGGGAATCGCCTGCGCCTGAATCGGGGTGGGGCGCAGATAGCCTTTGTCATGCAAAGCCCGCAGAATTGGCTCGGAGAGACCTAGTGGCGCAAAGCCATCTTCATCGTCAGCATCCTCCTGGGGCTGCCCCTCACCCGCCTCATGTGCAGACCAGGCAGCCTCACCAGACATGACTTCAGGCTGGGCTTCAACCGTCATGGCAGCTTCGGAGGTAGGCTCGGCGTCAACAGAAGCTGGTGCAGACTGCGCCACTTCGGTGTTCTGGCTATCGGACAATCAAAAAACCCGTTCGTAAAGGAATGACGTACGCGCGGTGCGTACGGGGGCGCAAGAGCCCTTTAGTAACTGCCGTATCGGGAAAAATTACAGAAAAGTCAAGAAATACAGGCCACCGCCAGGCTCAACCCAGCCGGTCTAAAGCATCGATGATCGGGCAATCCGGCCGGTTGTCACCATGACAGTTTGAGGCCAGATGCTTCAACGTCGCGCTCATCGCCTGCAAGGCGGCGGCTTTCTCATCAAGGGCGGCGATGTGGCGCAACGCGATCGCCTTGACCTCCGCCGAGCTGCGCGAGCGGTCGCGCCATAAGGCCAGCAGATGGCGAATATCCTCGATCGGAAACCCCAAATCACGGGCTTTTCTGATAAATCCTAATTCATGAATATCACGCTGACTGTAATGCCGGTAACGGTTTTCAGTGCGGGCCGGGGCGCTGATCAGGCCGATACTCTCGTAATGGCGGATCATTTTGGCCGAAACGCCCGTTGTCATTGAGGCGTCGCGGATGGTCACAAGCTCACTCATGAGGGCCTCCAATGAGTTAGACGCAAGGCATTACCCAGCACGCAGACAGATGATGCCGCCATCGCCGCCCCGGCCACCATCGGTGAGAGGACACCGAAAGCAGCCAGCGGAATACCGACCAGATTATAGATCATCGCCCAGAATAAACCTTGCCGGAGAGTCGACCAGATTTTGCGGGACAAATGCAGCGCATCGGCCACCAACATCGGCTCGAGCCGCAGTAGGGCGAAATCGGCGGTTTCCAGCGCAACATCGGCGCCCGTGCCGATGGCGATGCCGACATCGGCTTCGGCCAGGGCGGGCGCGTCGTTCACGCCGTCACCCACCATCGCCACCACCAAGCCGGCGGCGCGTTTGGCATCGATGGCGGCGAGTTTTTGCTCGGGCGAGGCTTCGGCGATGATTTCGGTGATGCCCAGTTCAGCCCCGATGGCGGCAGCGGCTGCGCTGCGGTCGCCTGAAAGCAGCATCACCGTGCAACCCAGATTTGTCAGCCGTGCGATAGCCGCTTTGGCGCCGGAGCGCACAGTGTCGGCAAACGCGAATCCAGCTAACACCTGCCCATCCGCCCGGGCGAGATAGGAAATAGTGGCGGTGGCTGGCAGCGTAGAGGCGGGGATCGTGCCCCCGGCATCCTCGATCAAGGCTTGCGAACCCAGAATATAGCGCACGCCGTCCACCACCCCTTCCACGCCACGGCCAGGCAAGGCACGGACAGATTCGGCGGGTTTCGCACCGGCATGGCGCAAGGCAGCGGAGAGCGGGTGGGTATCAGCAGCAGCCAATGATGCAGCAATTTCACATAATTGTTCATCGTTGTTCGCAGAAAAACTCTGCTTAACAATGAGCTTTGGCTTACCTTCCGTGAGCGTGCCGGTTTTATCGAACACCACAAAATTCACCTTGGCGGCATGTTCCAGCGCGTCGGCATTGCGAATGAGAATCCCGTACCGGGCCGCAACCCCGGTGCCGGCGAGAATCGCGGCCGGAGTGGCGAGACCGAGCGCACAGGGGCAGGCAATCACCATCACCGATACCGCGTTGATGATTGCTGTGGCTGTGCTGGCCCCCGCAAATAGCCAACCGCCGAGGGTGATCAGCGCGATCACCAGCACAATTGGTACAAACACCGCAGCAATCTGGTCCGCCAGCCGTTGCACTTTGGGCTTGGAGGATTGTGCTGCGTCAATCAGCCTGGCCATCCGGTCCAACAGGGTCTCGCCGGGCTGCGAGGTCACGCGCATCGGCAGCACAGCATCAAGGTTCATCGCTCCGGCCAGTACGGTTGCTCCAGCGGCGTGGACCACGGGCAGGCTCTCGCCGGTGATATGGCTTTCATCGAAACTTCCGATGCCCTCAAGGATAATCCCGTCAACAGGCACACGCTCACCGGGGCGCAATTCAAGAACATCGCCACGTTGGACAGCAGCCAGCGGTACATCGGCCTTGCCGAGAATATGGGCCACGCTAGGGCGCAGTTTGGTTAAAGCGGATACCGCCTTTGCTGCATCCCGCTTGGCCCGGCCTTCGAGGTATTTGCCGAGCCGGATGAGGGTGATAACCACCGCCGACGATTCAAAGTACAATGGCCCGGCGCCGACGATAAAATCATAAGCTGACAGGAAATACGCGGCTGATGTACCGAGGGCGACCAGCAGATCCATGTTGCCGGAGCCAGCCCGGGCGGCCTTGAATCCCGCCCAATAAAACCGCGCCCCCAGCCAGAATTGCACCGGTGTCGCCAAGGCAAATTCCACCCAGCCCGGCAGGTGCAGGACCATGCCAAACAGTAAAGGGACCGACAAAACCGCTGCTGCGAAAAGTTCGTAAAGCTCCCGGTGGCCGGTTCGTGGTCGGGCGGCGGCACGGGCCGTGGCCATATATCCGGCCTTTTCCACCGCCGCGATCAATGCCTGAAGCTCGGTAGCGGCACTAGCTTCCAGATGGGCGGTTTCGGTACCCAGGTTCACCGCCACCGAGGTCACGCCAGACACCTTACTCAGGGATTTTTCAACCCGTAGAACGCAACTGGCACAGGTCATGCCCCCGATGGCGAGGTCGAATGTCTTAACTGCAGTGATCTGGACCATGCCTCATCATATGGGGTTCCCATGATGGGAAGGTCAAGCGCTTGACCTTCCCCCGGAGACAACCCTTATCGGTGTTAGATACAGGAGGACATCATGACCCAAGCCACACCGCACCAGTTTGACATCCCCGATATGGATTGTGAGGGCTGCGTCGCCTCGATCGAGCGCGCGGTTCACAAGCTCGACAATGCTGCAACCGTAAACGCAAACCTGAAAACGAAGCGGGTGGAGGTGGGCAGTGCTGCTGCCACGTCAGACATCAAAGCAGCCATCGAGGGGGCTGGCTACGACGTGAAAACGCCGGCTTAGCCGACGCGCATTCCTGACAATATGGCAAACAACACTACCAGGAGAATAATCAGCACTACGATGGACACCACCCAGCGCAACGCCAGATAGTTGCCGGCTACCACGCCGCGGCCCTTGCCGATAGTTTCCACCACGATCGTGATGAAGAACCCAACCAGCAGCAAAAACACCGCGAAGGCGGGAGCGGTGAAGTGAATCATGGCGATCAGGGCGATCCAGCCAATTAGCGCTGGGATCACGCCAAAGGTCAGCAATTGCCTCTCCGCCCCTAAAGTGGCTGGCGTTAGTGGTGTGCCCTGCACCGGGTGCGCTGTATCACGCAGCGCAAACCCCCAATGCACCGCACCGATGAAGGATAAAATCACCGCGCCGTAGGAGACCAGCACCTGGGTGGCGATGGGTGATTGCAGCGGGTCAAATAAAATGACCATGCCGGCCAATAAAAACGGAATTAGACCTGCCACACTGAGCAAAATGGCGATCGTGAAAGGCTGGCGCATAACAATATCCTCTGATGTTTTTATAGATGGGGTCTCATGGTTCAATTTGATAGCCAAGCCGTTTTATAACCGGCTGCAATCGCTCCAGTATGGGTTCCAGTTGCTTTAAGTAGGGCCGGTAACGGTAGCGCGAACGGTCGTAGAGTTTTTCAGTCACCTGGGCGTAACTGGCGGTGCGGGCGTAGCGGGTGTTTTTCTCGAAGCTCAGGCATTTGGCGTCGAAGGGCACGCCGATGAAATCTAGAATTTTACGGACATTGGTTTCCTGATCCACCACCATGTCCTCATAACGCACCGGCAGATACCGCATTTTCAAATTGGCTTTGTAATGCTCAAGCAAATCCGCAATCAGCGCAAAATGCTCGGCAATGGTTTCCATCTGGGCAGCGCAGAAAAACCCATGGGTGAGATGGTTGGAATAAACCGATAGCAAAACATCGAGCGGGTGACGGATGACATGGATGATCGGCGATTGCGGAAAGAGCAGTGAGATGAGGCCGAGGTGGGTTTCATTCAGCGGCATTTTGTCAGTGAAGAAATCCGCGCCTTCACGAAAAATACCGCTTTTGGCGGCACGGTTGAGGTAATAGTCGCGCAATTCATTCAAGCCGTCGCGCTGGTCGCCCATCCATAATTCCACCAGCGCTTCCGGGTAGGAAAGCGGGCTGGCCAGCAGGCGCGGCATAATAGTGGTGATGTCGTTGATGTAGGGCAGTTCATCGCCCGCCGAAATTTTGGGATGCACAGTGAGGGTTTGCTCGATCAGCGTGGTGCCGGAGCGTGGAAAGCCGATGATGAAAATTGGTTGTGGTATATCTGTGCGGGTGCTGGCCACTGGCAAAGTACCAACCCGGCGCTTGGTAAAAAAACTTTTCAACCGGGTGACGAGGTCAAGGGCAGCATCGCGCATGTAGGTGCGCGCACCAAATTGCACGGCACGTTTTTTGGCGGTATCGAAGGCTTCAAACGCCTCGTCGTAGCGGCCTAACTGATTGAGCAGCCGGCCTTTTTCTGACAGTTCAGCCGGCCCTAGTTTGATCGCTGGCGCACCATCCGCCGCCTCTGGCTCGTGTAAAATCGCCAATGCTTCATCAGTGCGTTTTACGCGCGATAATACGGTGGCGCGGGTTAACTGTACACTGGGATTGTCAGGCGCAATGGCCCCGGCCTGGTCCAGCAATATCAAGGCCGCTTCAAATTTACGATCAGCCTCTTCCATACGGGCCCAGCCCAATATGGTTTGGATCACATCGGGTTTTAATTTCACCGATTTTTCATAAAGACTGCGGGCTTCATCAATCCGCCCTTGGTTTTTGAGGTTCCAAGCCAAATTGGCGAGCGTGATCGGCTCGTCCGGCCCGGCTAGTTCAAGCACCTTGCGGTAATGATATTCACCCACCAGCGGCCGATTGGCTTCAGTGAGGACAAGGCCCATGAGATTATGGGCCTGGGCGTTTTGCGGAGCAATACGTATGGCATTGCGGGCGTGCATTTCGGCTTCCGCCAGCGCCCCCCGATTGATCAACATCAACGTTAGCTCGTTGGTGGCCCAAAAATTATTAGGGTTCAACGTTACAACCCGGCGGATGACAACCTCCGCTGCGGGTAAATTATTTTGGCTTCGCAGTAACTGATAATACAGCACCAGTGCGTCTTCACGCCCCGGCGCTAGTTCGAGGAATTGTTGCAACAACAATTTGGCTGCGGCGATATCATCGGCGTTGATAAGCAACTCGGCCTGCGCCAACATCGGCGTGAGGGCGTCGGTGGCACTGGCTGGACTAAGAGTCGCTAAATCCAGCGCACAGCATTTAATCTGCCGTAATCCACTGCCACACGGGCACAAGCCTGTTTCAATCATGAACCAAGACTATCCCCGCCTCAGAATGAACGCCAGAGCCCCCTCACCCGCTGCGCAAACCAGCGGATAAGGGAGGGTAATCTCTAGTGAACTTCCTCGGGTAGCTTCTCGCCGGCGCCGTCATCACCTTCAGCCTCTGGCTTGGGTAACGACGATGCCGCAGCTGGGGTAACGTCGAAAGCCAATTTGCCATCCTTGAGCGTGACTTTGACCGCGCCACCTTTGACCAGCTTGCCGAATAATAATTCTTCGGCGAGCGGCTTTTTGATGAGTTCCTGGATGACGCGGGCCAGCGGGCGGGCACCATAAAGTGGTTCGTACCCGCGTTCGGCCAGATATTCCTTGGCTGCCGAGGATAGCTCGATCGTAACATTACGGTCAGCCAGTTGCGCCTCAAGCTGCATGATGAATTTCTCGACCACACGGCCAACGATTTCAGGCGTGAGGGCGGCGAACGGAATCACCGCATCAAGACGGTTGCGGAATTCCGGTGTGAACATCCGCTTAATTGCCTCTTCATCCTCGCCCACCCGCACCTCGCGGCCGAACCCGATTCCGGCTTTCGCCATGTCAGCCGCACCGGCGTTGGTGGTCATGATGAGAATGACATTGCGGAAATCGATCTTTTTGCCGTTATGATCGGTGAGCTTCCCGTGATCCATAATTTGCAGCAGGATATTGAACAAATCCGGATGCGCTTTCTCGATCTCGTCAAGCAGCAGTACGCAATGCGGGTGCTGGTCGATGGCGTCGGTCAGCATACCGCCCTGGTCGAACCCTACATAACCAGGTGGGGCACCAATCAGGCGTGAGACCGAATGACGCTCCATATATTCGCTCATATCGAAGCGAACCAGTTCGATGCCGAGAGTCGAAGACAACTGCCGCGCCACTTCGGTTTTACCGACGCCGGTGGGGCCGGAGAACAGGTAATTGCCGATCGGCTTTTCGGAATCCCGCAAGCCAGCGCGCGAAAGTTTGATCGCAGCCGAGAGCGCCTCGATGGCGGCGTTCTGGCCGAACACCATCGATTTCAAATCGCGCTCCAGGGTCCGCAGCACTTCCTTATCGTCAGCCGAGACCGATTTGGGCGGAATGCGAGCAATTTTGGAGACCATCTCCTCGATGTCCTTCAGCGTCACGGTTTTACGCCGCTTGCCCTCAGGTTGCAGCATCCGGGCGGCTCCGGCTTCATCGATCACGTCGATGGCTTTATCCGGCAGCTTGCGGTCGTTGATGTATTTGGCAGCCAGTTCCACCGCACCCCTGATCGCATCGTCGGTGTAACGAACCTTATGGTGTTTTTCGTAGGCAGTTTTAAGGCCACGCAAGATTTTCACGGCATCTTCCACTGATGGCTCGTTCACATCAATTTTCTGGAATCGCCGCACCAGAGCACGGTCCTTCTCGAAGTAATTGCGGAACTCCTTATAGGTGGTGGAGCCGATGCAACGAAGTGTACCTTGCGCCAAGGCAGGCTTGAGCAAATTGGAAGCATCCATCGCGCCGCCGGAGGTAGCGCCCGCCCCGATAACAGTATGGATTTCATCGATGAACAAAATAGCCCCGGGTGAATTTTCCATCTCGGTGACAACCGCTTTCAAGCGCTCCTCAAAGTCACCACGGTAACGCGTGCCGGCCAACAAGGCGCCCATATCGAGCGCATAGATGGTGCATTTGGCCAGTACTTCCGGCACATCGCCATCGACAATACGTTTTGCCAGACCCTCAGCAATGGCGGTTTTGCCGACCCCGGGATCACCGACATAGAGCGGGTTGTTCTTGGTGCGGCGGCAGAGAATTTGGATGGTACGCTCTATCTCGTGCTCGCGCCCGATCAGCGGGTCGATCTTTCCGGCGGTCGCCTTTTTGTTCAAATTCACACAATAGGTTGAAAGCGCATCCTGGCCACGCTTGGCAGTTTTTTCCTCGCGTTCGGCTTCCGGTTGGTCAGCCGACCCGCTAGGCGTGCGCGGAGCAGATTTACCCGGCGATTTGGCGATGCCGTGCGAAATGAAATTCACCGCATCCAGACGGGTCATATCCTGCAGTTGCAGAAAATATACCGCGTGGCTTTCCCGCTCGCTGAACAATGCCACCAGCACATTGGCGCCGGTCACTTCATCGCGGCCCGACGACTGCACATGGATGGCAGCACGTTGCACCACGCGCTGGAAGCCTGCGGTGGGTTTTGGGTCGCCGGAGCGGTCGGTTGCCAAACCTGCCAGGTCCTTATCGAGAAACTCAGTGAGATCCTTTTTAATTTTATCGATATCGACGCCACAGGCACGCAGCACGGTGATGGCATCGGCATCATCGATAAGGCCAAGCAGCAAATGTTCCAGGGTTGCGTATTCATGCTTGCGGTCAGCCGCCAGCGTCAGAGCACGATGTAATGTTTGTTCAAGATTCCTGGAAAGCATGGATCTAAACCGTTCCTTCACGCCGAACCACGGCGCTCTAATCCCCGGGCGTCAAAATGGCCTGCCCAGCCCGGCCAAGTTTATGCGACAAATATGAAGCCAACCTCAATGTCCCGCCGCAAGTTCAGACTATAGAGTGCTGTCATAGCGCCGCAATAAAAATAAGTGGTGATGCTGAACGATCTTGTCAGGGTCACCTTCACGTCATTCTTTTTCAATGGTGCATTGCAGAGGATGCTGGTTCTGGCGGGCCAGGTCCATCACCTGGGTCACCTTGGTTTCGGCCACTTCATAAGTGTAAACGCCGCACACCCCGACTCCACGGCGGTGCACATGCAGCATGATCTGTGTCGCTTGGTCGCGCGACTTCTGGAAAAACCGCTCGAGCACATGCACAACGAACTCCATCGGCGTGTAGTCGTCGTTAAGCATTAAAACCTTGTACATGGTGGGTTTGCGCGTTTTCGGACGCGGTTTGACCACCACGCCGGTAACCGGACTGTCGGAGCCTTTGCGCTTATCATTGTCACTCATACCCATATCCTGTCTCTTATTTCAGGCAATGCAAGGGGGGACCCCTCAGACAGCAAGTCACTATCATATCGAACCGCCGGCCACCTGTGAAAGGGAGAGAGGCGGAGGTTTACAAAAAAATTACCGCACACAAACAAAAAGGCCCGAACCTTGCGGTTCGAGCCTTTGTTATCCGTTAAGATTTAACGAATTAGTGGGTCTTGCCGAACTTTTCGACAGCCAAGGTCAGACGAGCGGTCAGCGGCGCAACGGCCTGTTCGGCCAGCTTCACGGAAGCGTCGGTAATCTTGCTGGTCTCAGCGACAGCCTTCTCGAGCGAAGCCTTGGCAAAGCCGGACTGCAGGTCGACAGCTTCCTTGACAGACTTCACGCCCATAAGGGTTTTGGTGAAGGAAGTGGATTCTTCAAAAGCAGCCTTGCTCTGGGCGGTCAGGTGCTTGGAAAGGTCCTGCAAGCCGGTCGTGAAAATCTGCGAAGCCTTCATGAAGGCTTCAACGTTACCCTGGCTAAACGCAACCATTTCTTCAGCTGTTTTCATGGCTTTTTCAACGCTTTCCTTCATTTTAACCTGCTGGGATTCAAAGCCTTTGGAAGCCTTTTCCATACCATCCTTCATCGCGGTCAGGGTTTTATCAAAACCCTTGGCAGCGGCGGCAGCGGTTTCGTTAACGGTCTCGGCAGTGGAATCAACAACAGCGGCAGTGGCTTTGGACTTGGTGGTGCTCATAATAGTCAAACTCCTGGTTAGGACATGATTAAAACCTCTGCACCAGCCCCAACACGTCGAGCGAATACGGTACTTACCGCAGTGCAGCAAATCTGGTATAGTTGAATGAAATCAACAGGTCAAGAAAAATTGTTGCGTCGCACAAAAAAATACAACCAACCTGATTACTGAATTTTATCTGAGGAAGTGCTCGCTAAGCCTTTGGCTTTTTACGACTTTTGGTTATTTTGGCTGGACAGATGACGGCGTCACTGTGTAATGCAATTCATAAATTTGTTGGACAGAGCATCATGTTACGGGCAAAACAATACGTGAAATCTTCTATTGTAACCATTGCTGCGCTCAGTTCATGTTTGGTCGCTGCCAGTTTACTAACAGCCCCTTCGGCGCAAGCGCGCTCCGACAAAACGCGGCATATCGCCCCGGCTCCGGCCGATAGTGGTTTTGGCCCCACAGCCTCTGGCGTCAGCGCCATTTTAATTGACGCCAGCACCGGGCATGTGCTGGCAGCATCCGGCGCAGATACGCCACGCTACCCCGCCAGCCTGACCAAGCTGATGACCCTTGACCTGGCGTTTGAAGCCCTACGCGACGGGCAGATCACGCTCGACACGCGAATCCCGATCTCCGAGCATGCCGCCAGCGTGCAACCCGTGAAACTCGGCCTCGCACCAGGGTCCACCATTACGGTCCGCCAGGCGATTTTATCGATGACAACGATGTCAGCCAACGATGCTGCCACTGCACTTGGTGAATATCTCGGCGGTGGATCGGAAGAGCATTGCGCTGAACTGATGACCCAACGAGCCCATGCGCTGGGCATGGAACAGACGCGATTTTACAACGCCTCCGGGCTGCCCAACCCAAACCAAGTTTCCACCGCCCGCGACCTTGCTATTCTGGCACGCGACATTGTGATGACATTCCCGCAGGACCAGCCGTTTTTTGAAGTTCAGAAATTCGACCTTGACGGACATACAATTTATAGCAATAACAATATGTTAAAAACCTACCCGGGGGCCACCGGCATGAAAACCGGGTACACCACCCTGGCCCGCCACAACCTGATCACCAGCGCCATGCGTGATGGCCGCGTGCTGATTGGGGTTGAATTGCACGAGCCCTCGTGGGGCGCCACCTACCAGCAAATGACCGCCATGCTGGACAATGGTTTTGAAGCCCCCAGCGCCACCGCCACGATGATGGCCAGCAATCTGCCGACGGTCGTTCAGCCGATCAAACAAAACGGTCCATCCCTGATCTCTTCAGCAGATGCGGCGACGACTCGCCCGGTGGACGTTCCTGTGACCAAGACCAAACCGCATGCCAAACCGGTTGAGGTGGCCGCGAACCGTCCGAAGCCCCATAATGTTACGTCTGGTTGGACCGCTCAGGTTGGCAGCTTCAAGCTATTTAGCAGTGCCCGTGCGCAAGCAAATGCCGTACGGCGGATGCGTGGCGAGGGGATCGCCCGGGTGGCCCGGTTGGAAGTTCATGGCAAAATAATGTGGACAGCCCAGGTCGCTGGTCTCTCGCATGATGCTGCGCACGCCACCTGCTCGCAACTTTCGGCGCACGGCGCCTCGTGCTTCATCATTCCGCCGCAAACGGACCATTTGGCCTCACGCAGCCTCTCGGAGGGCTAATAAGCCCCGCCGGTTTGGCTTTTATCCGCCGCACCCGTATGTGACGGCACCATGATAACCTCAGAATTCACCAGCTATCTGATCGCCGCGGCCGGCAGTAAGCCGATGCAGGCAGCGATTATCATTGGCGGTACCTTTATCCTGGAAGATGCTGCCACGTTGCTGGCCGCCATGCAGGTGGCTACCGGTTTTCTCTCATTACCCCTGGCGCTGGGGGCTCTGTATGCTGGTATCGTATTGGGAGACCTTGGGTTGTATGGGCTGGGAAGGCTCTCGGCACATCATCGTTGGGCGCAGCGCCTGGTACCCGCACGGCGGCAGGATCTGGGACGCGAATGGGTGAGTCAGCGCGTCATTCCTATTGTTTTAGTAAGTCGCTTTATTCCGGGCTTACGACTACCCACCTATACAACTATGGGGTTTTTGCACGCGCCGTTACAAAAGTTCACAACAGCCGCCATCGGCGCAACCTTGATTTGGACGTCCGGACTGTTCTTTATCAGTATGAAGCTGGGGCTCTTCATGATGGTTTATCTCGGCGCCTGGCGCTGGGCTGGTTTGGGGGTTTTTTGCGGTATGTTGATTGTTACAGGGCGTTTGGCGGCAAGGCTGTATAACAATAGGACATCGTCATGAGCGAAACTTCGCTCGCAACCACTCTGCGAGCTCGTTTCATGCCAGCAAGTTGGAGCCGGCGGAAGCCATCCGCAAGTCCCGTATCATTTTTCGAGTTCTGGCCAGGCTGGCTGTTCTACGCACCGGTTGTATTGTTCTGGATTTTTAACGCCATTAAATATCGCAGCATCACGCTACCGAGCCTCGCCAACCCGCGAATTGATGCGGGGGGCATTTGCGGCGAGTCTAAAAACGATATTCTGGCGTTAGCTGGTCCGTTCGCCCGACTGTGGATTGCCGATTACGCCGAGCTCACGACCTCCGGCCACAATGATGCCAATGATTTAGCACTGGCTAAAATAGCAATGGCAGAGGCCCATCTGAGCTACCCGCTGGTTGCCAAGCCCGACATGAGCTGTAATGGCGTGGGCGTACGCATTGTACGAGACGATGCAGAGCTTGCCGCCTATCTGGCGGCATTTCCGCGAGCCACCAGACTACAATTGCAGACCTTGGTCACCAAGCCAGGTGAGGCTGGAATATTTTATATTCGCCGCCCGGATGAAGCAACCGGGAGGATCACCTCAGTCACGTTGAAATACCCACCCGCCGTCACCGGCGATGGGGTGCAAAATATCCGGGCCTTGATCAACGCTGATCCACGCCTGCGCGCCGTAGCAAAGCTCCTGTTGCCAAAATTGGCGGCCAAGGCCGAGCGGATACCGCCACCCGGCGAAACAGTGCAGTTGGTGTTTGTTGGCAACCATTGCCGGGGCTCAATTTTTAAGGATGGGCTGGAGATCGTTACCCCCTGCCTGACCGCGCGGATTGACGCGATTGCAAAGGATATGCCGGATTTATACTTCTCCCGGATCGACCTGCGCTATGATAGCCTTGATGATTTGCGCGCCGGCCAGAACTTCAAAATCATTGAATTTAACGGCAGCGGTTCGGAAGCCACTAATATCTGGGACCCTGCGATGAGTATCCGCAAAGCCTATCAAACGCAGTTTTTCCATTATGGGGAATCGTTCAAAATTGGGGCGATCATGCGCGCAAAGGGCTTGAAAGCGATCGGCCTGTCACGCCTGTTCAGCCTGTGGCGCTATCAAAAGCGCTTAATGGCGTTATACCCCGCCAACGATTAAGCGCGGGGGTGGGCTGAGCGCCAAACTGCCATAAGCTGGTCGGTATCCACATCGGTATAGCGCTGGGTGGTGGAGAGGCTGGCGTGGCCGAGGAGTTCCTGGATCGAGCGTAAATCCGCCCCGCCTGAGAGTAGGTGCGTGGCAAACGAGTGGCGTAGCGCATGCGGGGTGGCGTGCTCGGGCAGGCCATTGAGGCGTCGGAAATCGCGCAGCGTTTTCTGCACCACCCCGGCGTTCAGGCGCTTACCGCGCAGCCCGATAAACAAGGGTTCCGTTGCCGCCGGGTTGGGGTGAAGTTTCAGATGCGTAGCCAGTGCCTCATGCACGACCGACAAAATAGGGACAATGCGCTGTTTATTGCCCTTGCCGGTGACGCGCATCGGATTTCCAACGCGCGGAACATCCCCGACATTCAGGCTCAGCGCCTCATTGATCCGCAGGCCAGCGCCATACAGCAGGCACATTAACGCAGCATCACGCGCCTGGATCGCGGCAATGTCCGAAGCATCACCGATGTCAGTGGTAACAAGAGCCGCATCGGCCAGAGTGAGGGCTCGCGGCAATGGACGCTTGGGACGTGGCCGGGTGATGAGCGAAAGTGCCGTGGTTTCGATGCAATGGCGCTTATGCAAAAATTTGAAAAACGTCGCTGTGGCAGATAGTTTTTTGGCGCGGGTGGCATTACCGGCTCCGTTTTTCGCTTCCTGCGCCAGCCAGGCGCGGACATCGGCGGCACGGAGATTTTGCAACGTCGCGGCGGTAGGTTCACCGCCGGTATGGTTGGTGAGAAACCCCAGGAAGGCGGCGATATCGCGCCCATAGGTTTCCACCGTTTTCGGCGCCGCGCGGCGTTCTCCCCCTAGCCAGGAGAGAAATTTTACGCGCAGCGCCTCAGCGGCTTCAGCCAATCGTCTGGCCGGTTTTAGCCCAGTCGGTCAGGAAGGCAGCCAAGCCACTGCTGGTCAGCGGGTGGTTGTAGAGCTGGCGGATGACGTTGGGCGGGATTGTGGCGACATCAGCACCAATTTTGGCGGCTTCGATGAGGTGGATGGGGTTGCGGATGGAGGCCACCAGCACCTCAGTTTTGATCGCTGGGTAGTTGGCGTAAATTTGGACGATGTCGGCGATCAGGTCCATGCCGTTCTGGCCGATATCATCGAGCCGGCCCACGAAAGGTGAGATAAAAGTGGCACCGGCCTTAGCGGCCAGTAGCGCCTGCGCCGAAGAGAAGCACAGCGTGACATTTACCATGGTACCCTCTTGGGAGAGCGCATAACAGGCTTTCAAGCCATCAGGTGTCAGCGGTACTTTGATGGTGACATTCGGCGCGATCGCCTTCAGCGCCGCCGCCTCTTTCAGCATTTGGGCATAGTCGGTGGCAGCCACCTCGGCACTCACCGGGCCGGGCACGATGGCGCAAATTTCAGCGATAACTTCCAGAATATTGCGGCCCGACTTGGCGATCAGGGAGGGGTTGGTGGTTACGCCATCCAACAGGCCAGTCGCCGCCAGGTCTCTGATTTCAGCAATTTCGGCGGTATCGACAAAGAACTTCATATTTTCTCCTCCCGGAGGGGTTAGGTGTATGACATTGCTTAAACCATGAGTGCTCCGAGTCCCACCCGCGTCAGCGTATTGCTGCCTTTCCCGTTTGATACGGCATTCACCTACATGGCCGAGGCCCCGCTGGTGCCTGGGACGCTGGTGCGGGTGCCGCTGGGGCCGCGCATGGTGGTGGGCGCGGTGTGGGATGAAGCGCCGGATACGCAGATCCGCACCAAACAGGTAGCGGAGGTGCTGGATTTTCCACCACTGCCGGAGGCGATGCGGCAGTTCGTGGATTGGGTGGCGCACTACACCCTCTCAAAGCGTGGCGATGTGCTGGCATTAGGGTTGAAAGCCAGCTTGCTGGTGGCGCCAAAGCGGCGGGCAAAACATTTCACCTTTGGCGGCGCGGATTTTTCGCTGGCTGGACCCGATTTATCAGCCGACCAGCGGGCGGCGGCGGCGGCCCTGCGAGCCAGTGTGGCGACGGAAAAATTCAGCGTCATACTACTGGACGGCGTGACGGGTTCCGGCAAGACCGAGGTTTATTTGGAAGCGGTGGCAGCGTGTTTGGCAGCAGGCAGGCAGGCACTGGTGCTGCTGCCGGAAATTGCGCTCTCCGTGCAGTTTTTGCAGCGTTTCGAGAAACGTTTTGATGTCGCGCCGGCGGTCTGGCATTCCGAGTTAACGCCCGCGATGCGGCGCGAGACATTCCGGGCTGTGGCGGAAGGCCGGGCCAATGTGGTGGTGGGGGCGCGCTCGGCGTTGTTTCTCCCCTTCCCCACGCTGGGCCTTATTGTGGTGGATGAGGAGCATGAGAGCGCCTTCAAGCAGGAGGACGGCGTGGTGTACCACGCCCGCGACATGGCGGTGGTACGGGCGAAGTTCGCCTCGGCTTTGTGCGTGCTGTGTTCTGCCACGCCAAGCCTGGAGACCGTGGAGAATGCCGCGAGCGGGCGCTATGCGCGACTGGATTTGCCGGCCCGCCATGGCGGAGCACAACTGCCGAAAGTGGCGGCGCTGGATATGCGGGCGCACCCGCCCGAGCGCGGCAAATTCATCAGCCCGGTGCTGCTGGAGGCGATGCGCGACAGCATGGCGCGCGGCGAGCAGGCCATGCTGTTTCTCAACCGCCGTGGCTACGCGCCGCTGACATTATGCCGTCATTGCGGGCACCGGATGGCCTGCCCGAATTGTTCCGCCTGGCTGGTAGAGCATAAAAGCCACAAAAGATTGATCTGCCATCATTGCGACTACGCGACAATTATGCCTATCGCCTGCCCCGCCTGTGCTGCCAAGGACAGCTTTGCCGCGATTGGGCCGGGGGTGGAACGAATTGCCGAAGAAGTACGGGAGGCATTTCCTGAGGCGCGGGTGCTGATGATGGCCTCAGATGTGATTGCCGGACCAAAACAGGCCGCCGAGGCGGCGCGGCTGATTTTGGACCGTGAGATTGATGTGATCATCGGCACCCAGATGGTGGCGAAAGGCTGGCATTTTCCGGCACTCACTTTGGTCGGCGTGGTGGATGCCGATTTGGGGCTAGCCGGTGGTGATTTGCGGGCGGGTGAACGCACGGTGCAGATGCTGCACCAAGTGGCGGGGCGCGCCGGACGCGCCGAAGCGCCGGGGGTTGTGTTGTTGCAAACCTACGCGCCGGAGCATCCGGTGATGGCGGCACTCCTCTCCGGTGATTTGAATGCGTTCATGATGCAGGAAGCGGTGCAGCGCCGCCCAGGACACTGGCCGCCGTTTGGCCGGTTGGTGGCGCTGATTGTGAGCGGGCCGGATGAGCGAATGGCCGACCAGACCGCTCGCGCCCTGGCCCGCTCGGCACCTTCGGGGGCTGGCATTGAAATTCTTGGCCCAGCACCTGCGCCTTTTGCTTTGTTGCGCGGCCGTTTCCGGCGGCGACTGTTGTTAAAAGCGGCGCGGCATATTGATGTGCAAAGTTTGGTGCGCGACTGGCTGACGCGAACCGATAGTCCGCGCAACGTGCGGGTGGATGTGGATGTCGACCCTGTTTCGTTTATGTAATGGCCACAATATGCCAGGCGCGCGCAGGCGGGGATGGAAATTTTACTGACTCGCCATTAAATCCGTAAATGCGTGGCTGCACGGGTCCCTGCGGTGCTTTCAGCTTCACCTGCCATGGCTCAGACCGGCATGACGCCCGCAAATCAGGATGAAGTGATGGGGGCAATGACAGGTTTAGGGAGCCCGCAGCGGTTTTCCACCATTGCCGACACCAGAAACCAGTGCGGCGAAGATACCATCGTTTGGGGGTCGGGGATCATCCTCCCCTCTATGCTGGCAGGAGCGCCGAGTTTTCGTTTGCTCGCTAGTGATTTAGTGGTCAGCCCGTTTCACTGAGACCGAATCCACCATCGCCTGCGCGGAGATTAATTTGTCGCTAGCTTCACGGTAGGCGTTGCTGTCCATCATGTCGGTGGCGTCATAGTCGGCCTGCGCCTTCGCCAGCGTCTCGGCAGCGACACCGGAATCAAGCTCGGACTGGCGGGTGATGGTGTCAGCCAATATCGAGCAATGCTCCTCGGTGACCTCGGCAAAGCCGCCAGAGACGAAGAAGCGCTCGGTGATTTTGCCGTTCTCGTATAAATCCACCAGCCCGCCGCGCAGGCCGGTGATAAGTTTGGAATGGCCCGGCAGAATACCGAGATCGCCCTCAGTGCCGGGGATAACAACCATATCCACCGGCTTGGAGAGCAGCAGTTTTTCTGGGCTGATGATCTCTAAGGTGATTGGCATGATTTCAGGCTTTCGCGGACATGGTTTCGGCTTTTGCCACCGCATCCTCGATCGTGCCGACCATGTAGAACGCCGCTTCCGGCAGATGGTCGTACTCGCCGGCCACGATACCTTTGAAGCTGCGGATGGTATCTTCCACCTTCACGAACACGCCCGGCGAGCCGGTAAACACTTCGGCCACGTGGAAAGGCTGCGAGAGGAAGCGCTCGATTTTACGCGCGCGGGCCACGGTGAGCTTGTCGTCTTCTGAAAGCTCATCCATGCCCAGAATCGCGATGATGTCCTGCAACGACTTATAGGTTTGCAGAATTTTTTGCACATCGCGTGCCACCTGATAATGTTCCTCACCCACAATGCGCGGGTCGAGCGAGCGCGAGGTGGAGTCCAGCGGGTCAACCGCCGGGTAAATGCCTTTTTCAGAAATCGCACGGTTCAACACGGTGGTTGCATCCAAATGCGCGAACGAGGTCGCCGGCGCCGGGTCGGTCAAATCGTCGGCGGGAACATAAATGGCCTGAACCGAGGTGATGGAGCCCTTCTTGGTGGAAGTGATACGTTCCTGCAGCGCGCCCATGTCGGTGGCGAGCGTGGGCTGATACCCCACAGCGGAGGGGATACGTCCCAGCAAAGCGGACATTTCAGCGCCCGCCTGCGTGAAACGGAAGATGTTATCGACAAAGAACAGTACGTCCTGGCCTTCAACGTCGCGGAAATATTCCGCCATCGTCACGCCCGAGAGTGCCACGCGGGCACGCGCACCTGGCGGCTCGTTCATCTGACCATAAACCAGCGCCACTTTCGAGCCCTCGGTGTCGTTTTCGCCGAGCTTGATGACGCCCGCGTCGATCATTTCATGGTAAAGGTCATTACCTTCACGGGTCCGCTCACCCACGCCCGCGAACACCGAAACGCCGCCGTGGCCTTTGGCGATGTTGTTGATAAGTTCCTGGATCAGCACGGTCTTGCCCACGCCGGCGCCGCCGAACAAACCAGTTTTACCGCCCTTCAAATACGGCGCCAGCAAATCAACCACCTTGATGCCGGTGACGAGAATTTCAGCAGAAGCTGATTGTTCCTCGAAGCTCGGCGCGTCGCGATGGATCGGCATACGGCCTACCGCCGGGATTGGGCCGCGCTCGTCGATCGGGTCACCGATCACGTTGAGAATCCGGCCCAGGGTGCCAGGACCAACCGGAACGCTGATCGGCGCGCCGGTGTCGGTAACTTCACTGCCGCGTACCATGCCATCAGTGGTGTCCATGGCGATACAACGCACGGTACGTTCACCAATTTCCTGCGCTACTTCAAGCACCAGAGTACGTTCACCCACCTTGGTGGTGAGAGCGCTTTGAATGAAAGGCAGGTCGCCTTCAAACTGCACGTCGACAACAGCGCCGAGGATTTGCGTTACGCGACCAGTATTATTGTTTGCCATGTTCTATCTACCTTATACGGCTTCAGCGCCGGAGATGATCTCGATAAGTTCGGATGTAATATTCGCCTGCCGGGCGCGGTTGTAATTCAGCGAGAGCTTCTTGATCATTTCACCAGCATTACGGGTGGCGTTATCCATCGCCGTCATCTGGCTGGCATAGAAGCCGGCGCTGTTTTCCAACAGAGCCGAGTAAATCTGCACCGCGAGGTTACGCGGCAACAGACGGTCAAGCAGTGTGCCGTCATCGGGCTCCACTTCGTAATCTGCTGCCGGGGCATTATCATTGGCGGTTGGGGTCGCGGCTGGAATCAGCGGGGATTCCGTGACGGTCTGGGTCATCACAGACATGAAGCGGTTGAATACCAGCGTGCAGATATCAAACTGCCCCTCGCGGAACATCGTCACGATATTGTCGGCAATGGCTTCAGCATCAGTGAATTCGATGGTCTTTTTGCCAACGAAGTTTTTGTGGCCGACGATCAGATCGTTCATCTCGCGGCGGAAGTAGTCATGGCCCTTGCGGCCAACAGCAAGGATTTTCACCATCTTGCCTTGCGCTTGCAACTCTCGGGCCTTGAGGCGGACAGCACGGCCAATGTTAGAGTTAAATGCGCCAGCTAAACCGCGGTCAGCGGTCACCGCCACCAGTAGATGGACTTTATCCTTTCCCGTACCGACCAGCAGTTCCGGAGCGTTCGGGTTGCTCGCCGCACCCGCGGCGATTGCGCTCATCATCTGGCCCATGCGCTTGGCATAAGGCCGTGCGGCTTCCGCCTGTGATTGCGAACGGCGCAATTTCGCCGCCGCCACCATCTTCATGGCACTCGTGATCTTCTGCGTTGATTTAACGCTATTGATCCGAATACGGAGGGACTTCAGGCTTGGCATGGCTCAACCAAAGCTCTTGGCGAAGGCTTCGATAAACGCGATCAGGCTCTTCTCGGTTTCCGGCTTGATCTGCTGGTCATTGCGGATCGCCTCGATGATTGCAGGCTCGCGGGCCTTAATCTCGGAGATAAGTTGCGCCTCAAACTTGCCAACCTTGGAAACATCGATGCCGTCCAGATAGCCACGGGTGCCCGCGAAAACTGAAATCACCTGCTCCTCAACCGGCAGCGGGCGGTATTGCGGCTGCTTGAGCAATTCGGTCAAACGCGCACCACGGGCCAGCAGCTTCTGGGTCGAGGGATCGAGATCGGAAGAGAACTGTGCGAATGCCGCCATTTCGCGATACTGCGCCAGGTCAAGTTTAATTTTACCAGCCACTTGCTTCATCGCTTTGATCTGCGCCGCAGAGCCAACGCGCGACACCGAAAGACCCACGTTCACCGCAGGGCGGATGCCTTTGAAGAATAATTCGGTTTCAAGGAAAATCTGACCATCGGTGATTGAGATCACGTTGGTAGGAATGTAAGCGGAAACGTCACCAGCCTGGGTCTCGATGATCGGCAATGCGGTCAAGCTACCTGCACCGAATTCGTCAGACATTTTAGCTGCACGTTCCAGCAAGCGCGAATGCAGATAGAAAACGTCACCCGGATAGGCTTCACGGCCTGGCGGACGGCGCAGCAGCAACGACATTTGGCGATACGCCACAGCCTGCTTGGAAAGATCGTCGTAGAATATAACCGCATGCATCCCGTTGTCACGGAAATATTCGCCCATGGTGCAGCCGGTGTAAGGTGCCAGGAACTGCATCGGCGCAGGGTCGGAGGCGGTGGCGGCAACCACGGTGCAATATTCCATCACGCCCTGCTCTTCGAGCGTGCGAACCAATTGCGCCACAGTCGAGCGCTTCTGGCCGATGGCGACATAGATGCAATAGAGCTTTTTGCTCTCATCAGTGCCAGCGTTGGCTTCCTTTTGGTTGATGATGGTGTCCATCACGATGGCTGATTTGCCGGTCTGGCGGTCACCGATGATCAATTCGCGCTGGCCACGGCCAATCGGGATCAGCACGTCGATCGATTTCACACCCGTCTGCATCGGCTCGTGCACCGATTTACGCGGTATGATGCCGGGAGCTTTGGTTTCAACCAGCTTGCGTTCGGTGAACTGGATCGGGCCTTTGCCGTCGATCGGGTTACCCAGAGCATCCACCACGCGGCCGAGCAGACCCTTGCCAACCGGCACGTCCACAATTTCGCCGGTCCGGGTGACCATGTCACCTTCACGGATCTGGCGGTCATCGCCGAAAATCACGGCGCCGACGTTATCGAGCTCGAGGTTCAGGGCCATGCCTTTGATGCCAGCGGAGGGGAACTCGATGAGTTCACCAGCCATGACGTTGCTGAGGCCGAAAATCCGGGCAATGCCATCGCCAACACTTAAAACCTGGCCGGTCTCGGCAACATTGGCTTCAGTGTCGAAATTCGCGATCTGGCTCTTCAGAATTTCGGAGATTTCGGCTGGGCGGATCTCCATATCAGATGGCTCCCTTTAGAGAATAATTTAAACGGTTAAGGCGCGACTTCAGGCTCGTGTCGTAGAGCTTGGTGCCGATTTTCAGTGTCATCCCACCCAGTAATTCCGGGTCGGTGTGTTCAAACAGCTTCACGCTGCCATAACCGGCTTCGGTCAGGCGGGCGCGTAGTTGGGTGCGTTGCAGGTCGCTCAGCGGAGTCGCGGTAGCCACATTGGCAACCACCTCACCTCGCTTGTTCGCCACATAGGCAGCAAACCCTGCCACCAACGCGGGCAGGTCGTGCAGCCGACGATTGGTCACGGCGACATTGACGAAATTCAACACGATGGTCGAAAAACCCTGCGCTGCCAATGCGTTATTCAAAATATTGCGGGTAAGGGTGTCCGTAAATGGCGTACGGACCAGCCGCGATAATTGGGAGCTCTCGGTCATCAGGCGGCCAAGGGACGCCATTTCGTCAACAACCTTGTCCAATACGTTCTGTTCGAAAGCCAAAGCATACAGAGCCGCAGCATAACGTGCGGAGAAGCCTGTTTCACCCGTGGTAGATATCTCGACCAATTTTGTCGCTTTCGTGTTTTTACTAAGCATTCCTTGCCCTTACGGGCCTTCCGCGGGGCAGTAACATAGCGTTCCACGGAGCGCAACGCGGTCAGCGGCCTATATGAGGCAGGAAATTTCGTCAGTCAGGCAAAGGCAGATTAACTCAGCCGATTATTGCGCGGCCGTTTCACGTGGGGCAGCCAAGGGGCCGTGCTCGTTATAACTGTAGCAGGTGTTCAGCAAAAACGGCGCAATGCCTGACTTTGTGGGCTCAGCTACAGGTTTTTTATGGCCCCGGATGCTGAACATGGTCTGAAATGCCACGGTGCCCAACTGCTGCAAAAGCTCGCGTAAATGGGTGCAACCCTCAACGCCGCCCAGCACCTGCATGGCCGATTTCAAAAATCCTTTACTGATATTCAGCCCCACCAAACGCTGGAAGTTCGGTAAAACGCCCGGGCAAATGGTGTGAGGCGTCGCGTCCATGGCGGCATCAACAGCGGTGATGGTCATGTCGTGCTGGATCGTCACACGCAGCCACATATCATGCAGTGGCTCGCCGGCATGGATTCCGCCGCGGTCCTGGTTGCCCCAGCTATAGGTTTTGGTGTCGGTCATATGGGCTTCGATATCGACGAGGCCATCTTCGCGCTCATAACCCCGGAGCTTGATATCCCGCAGATGCAAGAGTTTACGGGGCGAGGAACTGGGTAAAGGCATAGAAAAAAACTTTCAAACGGACCCTGCATAGCGGGGTTTCAAGAATATATGCTTGTCTGGTGCGGGGCTTACGGCAAAACAGGTCAGTATTGGTAACAGGTTGGATTGGTGCACAGCAATATGGATGCAAGCCCGGCTGATATGCCCATTACGGCACCCCCGACGGGCCGCGTCTACACCCATGCCGAGAAAATGCGGGTGCTGGGTGGTATTTTAACTTGCATATTACTGGCCGCCCTCGACCAAACCGTGGTGTTGCCAGCGCTGCCACAAATGGCAACCAGTCTGCACGGCGGGGCGCATTTATCTTGGGTGGTCTCAGCCTATTTGCTCACCACCACCGCAACCACGCCGATTTATGGCAAATTGTCAGACCAGTTAGGGCGGCGCGAAGTCCTGGTCCCGGCGATTATTCTCTTCCTGCTGGCATGCGTATTTTGTGCATTAGCCGATTCGGTGCCGATGCTGATCCTGGCCCGCGCCTTTCAGGGAATTGGCGGTGGGGCGCTGCTATCGGTCAGCCAATCAGCCATTGCTGATGTGATTCCGCCGCGCGAACGCGGCAAATATCAGGGCTGGCTGGCGGGCGTCTGGGCAGTTTCGTCGGTTGCCGGGCCAATCGCCGGCGGATTCGTGGTGCAGCATTTCTCTTGGCGGTGGATTTTCTGGGCCAATGTGCCGTTAGGCTTGGTAGCTCTGGTATTGTGCGTGCGAGGACTAAGCGGCCTGGCTCCCACCGGACGGCGCACCCAAATTGACTATGCTGGGGCCGGATTACTGTTGATCAGCGTCACTGTATTGCTGGCAGGGCTTAGCCTGGGCGGGGTGGATTTTCCGTGGCTATCAGCACCGATTTTTAGCGCTTTCGCACTCAGCCTGATGTTGTTCAGTGCCCTGGCTTTCCAGCAACGGCGGGCCGTTGAACCGTTGTTTCCTGGGGCATTGCTGGGCAAGACCGGGTTTGTGCAGACCAACCTTGTCTCATTTCTCAATTCGGCTGCCATGTTCGGGGCGATATTTATGCTGCCGTTGCTCTTGCAAGGCCAACTGCACGCAAGCGCCGCCGCTGCCGGCCTGGAGATCATGCCGTTTTTGTTCAGCACCACTGTCGGCGCGTTTATTGGCGGCCAGATGGCCAAACGCACCGGCAAGACCAAGAATATCATGGCGGCTTCGCTTGGCAGCGCCGCTGCGATGTTTTTGCTGATGACGGCGCTGCCCCTCACCAGCGGCGTTCTGGGGTTTGCCTCCGTTTCAGGATTGTTTGGCCTGGGAATAGGCGGCGTGATGCCCACATCGATCGTAACCGTACAGAGCCAAGCCGCACAGCGCGACGTAGGGACCGCCACCGGCATTTTGCTGCTTGTGCGCGCACTCGGTGGCGCCTTCGGGGCGACCATGGCGGGGGCAGTGTTGGCTTATGCAGCCAGCGACCAAATGAATGGCTTTAGGCTTGGGTTTTTCATATGTTCTGTGATGCTGGCGGTTGGCACCCTGATTGCGTTCAGCATGGAAAACGCGATGTTACGAAATACGCTGCATACCACCCCTGCCGAACTGGAGAGTTAGATGGACCCGCGCCCGCCGTTACCGCCTTTTAGTGCTGAAACCGCCGCGATGAAGGTGCGGGCCGCCGAGGATGCCTGGAACAGCCGTGACCCGGTAAGGGTGTCGCTGGCCTATACCGAGACCAGCGTCTGGCGGAACCGCGATGAGTTTTTCACCGGCCGTCCGGCAATTGTGGCGTTCATGGCCCGCAAATATGCTAAAGAGCATGAATATCGTTTAATCAAAGAGTTATGGGCGTTTGCTGAGAACCGGATTGCCGTGCGGTTCCAATATGAGTTCCATGATGCCAGCGGCCAATGGTGGCGGGCCTATGGCAATGAGAACTGGGAATTCGACGAGCACGGCTATATGTCGTGGCGACAGGCCAGTATTAACGACGTAAAAATTCAGGAATCAGAACGTAAATTTTTATGGGATGCCCCCGGCCCTCGTCCGGCGGATTACCCGGGGTTGCGGGCGTTAGGGCTGTAGATTCCATCTGGCGCATGGTACGAAAATACTAAAAAAGGTGAGGATTCCGCATGCGGACCGGCATTATAACGGCTTTCATCATCCTAAGCGGCACGATGGGTGTGGCACAGGCGGCTGACCCGCAACCACACCTGACCGTGAAAGTAGCGCAGCTGACGCTGCAAACGGCCTTGAAGATGGCGGCAGCATCCATCGAGGATTGCCGCAAGGCAGGGTATTCGGTGGCGGTAACCGTGGTTGACCGCGACGGTGCGGCCCAGGTCTCCGAGCGTGACACGCTGGCAGCCCCAGTGGCCATGAAGATCAGCTTCGAGAAAGCCTACACCAGCGCGATGTTTCAATCGAAGGGTACCGATTTGGAGAAATTCCCAGGGCGTGAGGCACTCGGCACCGCCGACGCCGGCCTGCTGTTCGCCGGCGGCTCCGTGCCAATCAATGTTGGCGGCTTTGTCTATGGCGCCATCGGCGTAAGCGGAACGCCCAGCGGCGCGGTTGACGAGCAATGCGCCCAGGCCGGGTTGGATGCTGTGGGCGATGACTTGGCTATGCAATGAGGTGAAATGGTCCGGCATTTAAACTTTGGGAGGCTCAGCTTATTCGCGCCGCCCGGCTACTGGTTAGAATGCTGCGGATGTCTTCCAGCGCCTTGTCAAAATCCCCGTTTTCCACCTGGAAATCGAACTCCGGCGCGTGCGCCATTTCGGCCTCGGCATAGGCCATGCGGCTGTTAACGGCCTCGGGAGAATCACCGCGCGCTGTTAGCCGCGCGGCGAGGTCGGGCAGTGAGGGCGGCAATATGAACACGCCAACCACGTCGCCCGGCAAGGCAGCACGCACCTGGCGGAAGCCCTGCCAGTCGATGTCGAACAATATATCCTTGCCCGCCGCGAGAGCGGCTTCCACCGGGGCACGCGGCGTGCCGTAGGAGCGGCCGAACACCGTGGCGTGCTCCAGCAATTCACCCTGTTCCACCATCTGCTCGAAACGGGCTTGGTTAATAAAATGATAGTGCTGGCCATCGACCTCACCGGTGCGCGGGCCGCGGGTGGTGACGCTGACAGAGAGCGATAACCCGGGGTCGGAAGCCAGCAAGGCGCGCGACAACGTGGTTTTGCCGGCACCGGAAGGGGCGGCCAGCACCAGGCATAAGCCGCGCCGGTTATTCAATGTTGGCGACCTGCTCGCGCAACTGCTCAACCGCGGCTTTCAGCTTCAGTCCGATGGCGGTGAGCGGCAGCGAGGCGGATTTGCTGCACAGCGTGTTCACTTCGCGGTTGAATTCCTGCATCAGAAAATCCAGTTTGCGGCCTACATTGGCGGCTTCCGCCAGCAAGGCCCGCGCCGCCGCGATATGAGCGGAAAGCCGGTCGAGTTCCTCCCGCACGTCGGATTTGGTGGCTAGCAATGCCACTTCCTGAGCGATTCGCTCATCCGGCAAATTTGGCGTGCTGCCGATAATCTCTGCCAATTGTGCCTTCAACCGGGCGATGTGCAAGGCGGGTTGCGTGGCGGCCTCAAGCGCGGCGGCAGCGTGCAGCGCGGTGATTTCATCAAGCAGGGCGGTAGCAATTTCGTGTAGCCTGGTCCCCTCGCCTGCCCGCGCCGCCACTAAACCAGCCAGCGCTTCGGCAAAGCCGGTTTGCACGGCGGTCTGCAGTTCGGCTTTCAATTCCTCACTGTCATCCTGGGCATTGACCGAACGCATCACCCCGGGAAGTGCCAGCAGCAACTCGGCGCGTGGCGGCAAGGCACCGGGAATGTTATCGGCCAGTTCGATGGCCAGCTCTTTCACCCGCTCCAGCGCATCGAGGTCGGCGGTCAAGCCACCGATGCTATCGCGCTTGATGGTCAGCGTGCCGGAGACATTGCCACGTTTGAGTGATTTGGCGGCAACATCGCGCAGAGGCAGATCAAGCGCATCCAGCCCGGCGGGCAGGCGCAGCTTGATATCCAACCCACGGCCGTTGACGCTGCGCAACTCCCAAACCCAGGAGATATCGGCAAGCGCGCCTTGGGCGCGGGAGAAGCCAGTCATAGAGGCTAAAATATGGTACAGGGTCATGGGCTGGCGTCTTAGCAGCGGGCTGCTAGTCTGCCCATATGCCGTACCAAAACATTGCCATCACCGGCGCCTCCAGCGGCTTGGGCCGCGCCTTGGCGCTAAACTACGCCAAACCCGGGATCAGCCTGCATCTGGCTGGACGCGATGCCACCCGCCTAAGTGAGGTGGCCACTACCGCGCGGGCGCTGGGTGCCAGCGTCATGGAAACCGTGCTCGACGTGACCGATGCCGCAGCTACGCAAGCGTGGGTACAAGGTTGTGGGCGGCTGGACCTGATCATCGCCAACGCGGGTATTTCCGGCGGGCCGGGCCATAGCAATTCGGAATCCGCCGTGCAGATCAACGCAATTTTCAACACCAATGTCATCGGCGCCTTCAACACCGTGCTGCCGGCGATGGCGCTGATGGCAGAGCAGCCGATTGCCACGAACGGCTGGCGTGGCCGGGCGGTGATTATAGGCTCGATCGCGGGGTTGATCGCGCTGCCCACCTCACCGGCCTATTCCGCCTCCAAAGCCGCCCTGGATTTTTGGGTGACCGCCACGGCACCGAATGCTGCTAAGGACGGCGTGGGGCTGACCCTGGTGCGCCCCGGCTTTATCCGCACCCCGATGACCGCGCACAACCCCTACAAAATGCCGGGACTTATGGATGCTGATGATGCCGCAAGAATTATTCTGGCGGGGCTGGCGGCCGGGAAAACGCACATTACGTCTCCTGGCTGGTTCGGGCTGTTTGCACGCTTCGGGCAGATGCTGCCGAAAACAGTTTTTTCCCGGGTGCCACGCAAGCCTGCGGAACATTCGCTGGGCGGGTAACCTTTCATCAGGTAACGCCGTATCGCGGTTGCATGATTAGCTGTCTTAGAGGTTTGTCACCACATTTATTGAAATTTGACAGTTTTATGAATTTTCGAGGAATCTTCAATGAAGTTTGTAAAACGTTGATGCTTGGTTGATTGCACGGCCAGCGTTCTCTGCCTATGCCGCCCAAGAACGAGGTCAGGTGGGAATCATGCGGAAGCTGTTCGCGGGTATTGTGACGACGATTATAGTAATTATCGGCGTGGTTTTGATGTGGCCCAGCCCTGATACCGGGCTCGTTTTATATTCAGGACTCGATTACGGTCCTGCCGTCGCCGATGCCTTCACCAAGGAAACCGGCATCAAAATAGCGGTGGTTCGCCTCTCAACCGGCAGCCTCATGGCACGCATCGCCTCGCAGGGGACTCATCCGGCATGGGACCTCGCATGGTTCGATGGCGCGACCGCTGCGGTGTCATTGGACCAGGCAGGACTGCTCGCGCATGATCTTCCCGCCCCCGCTAACCTGACCGCAACGGGCAAAACCTTGTTGAGCCAGCAGGGTGCTTATGTGCCGACGGGAATGACCCTGGCGGGCGTTTACATCTATGACCCAAAGCGGGTTAATACTCCGCCAGCAACCTGGAATGATCTGACCAATCCTGCGTATCAAGGGCTGATCGGCATCAACGATCCGTCGATCTCCGGACCAACCTTCCCCATGCTGGCCGGCATGTTGAACAATGCCGGGGGCTGGCCGAAGGGGCAAGACTATGTAGAGGCGCTAAAAGCCAATGGGTTGCACATGTTTGCTAAAAACGATGCCACTTTAGCGGCACTGCAATCGCAAGCCATCGGCATTGCAATCGTGCAGTCTTCAGCCGCGATTTATTTTGCGGGTTCGCACCCGGACCTGAAAATTATGATTCCCAACCCTGCCTTTGTTTTACCCAACGTGATAGTGGAAGCCGCCGGTTTAAACAGCCATAAACAAGCAGAGGCTGCCAAGTTCCTCGCGTTTGTCATGCGCCCAGACATCCAAAGGCTCCGGCAGACGCAAGGTGAGGCCGACGGTGACTACTGGCCGATCACGACCGATGGCCCGGCACCGCTGCCTGCTATGCCAGCCCTTGATAGCATCACCAGCATGACGCTCGACCCGGTGCAATGGGGTACGCTTGAAAATGCCATCAACACCTGGTTTGCGAAAGCCATGACAGGCGCATGAGTATTTTGCGCGGCCTGCTGTTGGGCCTGCTGGCGTTACTGTTTGTGTATCCGCTGGCTCGGCTGTTGAGCCTGCCATTTTTTGTCCATATGGCAGCCACGGCAGACCCCCGTGCTTACCTCGATTCACTTGCGATGGCATTACTTGTTGGCCTGATTGTCGCCCCGTTGGGGGCCTTGTTTGCCCATGCGCTGGAAACCTTGCGGGGTAACGTGGTTCGGGCATTAGGCTTGGTGCTATGGGTGCTGTTTCTCTCGCCCGGATATGTGCTCACCACCGGTTGGCTCGTTATTTTTACCAATCCGCTCGCCCGTAATGGCTTTTTTGGCCATGCTTTTCTCGGTCCTGCCGGTTTGATATTTTTATATTGTCTGAAGTCAATTCCGTTTGCGACCTTTGTGGCCAGGGCTACGTTTGCACAAAGCAGTTCGTCGTTGATGGAGGCGGCATTGGTGCTCGGCGTGAGTGTTTGGCGTCGGCGCTGGTTGACGCTGCGTTTAGCCCTTCCAGCGATGGCGGCCTCGTTTACCATCGCGGCGATTGAGACGATGCAGGAATTCGGAATTCCCGCTACATTGGGCATCACTGCCAAATTTCCTGTTATTACCTATGCTATATATCAGCGGCTCAATACCACACCTACCGATTTTGCAGGGGCCGCCGCACTATGCTGGTGGCTTATACTCACAGCAGGACTGTTGGCTGTTATACAACTCAGCGTGCAGGCACGCCACCAGGCGGCCTTGACCCAGGGGCGGGCGCGCCGCAACGCACCAAGGCCGTGCACTCGTATTGAAAATTTAGTTTTTACAGCAAGCGCCACGTTGCTCTGGGGCTTCGGCGTGGCCGCACCGATGCTGGCGTTAGTTTCCATCGCCATGACCAGCGATGGTCCGGGGATCGATTCATACAACGCCGTCCTAAGATCTCTGGGATACGGTATGCTTGCCGCCAGCGTCGCGCTCGCGGTGGGGGTTATCGTCCTCAAACTGCAAGCCGGACGTAGCATCTGGTTCCCGGCCATTTTGCAAGGCCTCCTTTCGGCCAATATGGCGGTTCCAGGCTTGATATTGGGGGCAGGCTACGTGATTGCGTTCAACAACCAATATCTACCGCTGTACGGCACCGTGCTCCTGTTGGTTATTGCTTATGCAGCGGGAGCCCTACCTATTGCCATCCGGCTTATGGGCACGGCTATCGCGCAGCTTGATCCTAAACTGGATGAAGCAGCCCGCATTTTCGCCTTACCCCAGGTCACGCGGCTCATCGATATTCAGGCCACCCTGCTTGCCAAACCGGGGCTATATGCGTGGCTGCTGGTGGTCGCCGGCGTGATGTATGAGTTGCCGATTTCAGAACTTCTGTATGTTCCAGGCGCAATGCCTTTGGGTGTTGCTATCGTCTCCGATGACATGATGGCACATTACAGCGATGCCGCCCGGATGGCGTTGCTTGGTATGGTTAGTTTGGGCGCACTGGCTTTGGGCCTTGCAGGTCTCGTGCATTTATTGACTCGCCCGCACACCGAACATGCCGTAACGCCATGATCCCGAGCCTCGACATTGCCGACGCAAGCCGCAAACTTGGTGGCCGGATGGTGCTTAAAAATATTTCCCTGCAACTCAAACAGGGACAATTTCTTGTGCTCGCAGGTGAGTCTGGTTCAGGCAAAACCACTCTGCTGCGGATGGCCGCCGGGCTTGATCGCGCGGACAGCGGAACGATTAAAATTCAGGGAAACCTGGTTGATGATTCGAGAGCCATTTTCATTCCCTCCGAGAAGCGCCGGTTGGGCATGGTATTTCAGGAATTTGCGTTGTGGCCACATTTAAGCTGCCTGGAAAATGTGGCGCTGGCCGTACCCGCCGATGTAGGAAACCGCGATAAAACCGCCATGGCCTTGCTTGACCGCTTGGGTGTTGCCTCATTTGCGCAACGCCGCCCGGCGTTGCTCTCGGGTGGACAGCAACAGCGGGTCGGCATCGCTCGTGCGCTTGCCGCCAAACCAAATTTGCTGTTGCTTGATGAACCACTTTCCAGCCTCGATATGGAAACCCGCGACAAATTGCGTGAGGAACTGCTGGAAACCGTCCGCGATGCTGGAATTTCAGCACTGCTGGTCAGCCATGATCCAGAAGACTGCTGGCATATGGCCGACCATGTGGCCGTGCTGGAACACGGAACTATTCGCCAGCAAGGCGCACCGCAGGATTTATGGCGCACGCCTGCCTCGGCCTACATCGCGCGCTTCACCGGGGCTGCCGGCGGCGTGTCCATAGCGGTCACCACGATTGCTGCCGACAAATTCCTGGATATCGCCGGGACGCTCATCCCCGTTGACCGTAACATCCTCAGCCCGCGTGTCCGCTTATTTTGGCGTGAGGGCGGGATCCAGCGCGCCCCAAATAACATTGGTATTCCTGCTGAAGCCATGTCAGTACATTTCGATGCTGGCCGTTTCAGGGTACGTTGGCTAGTGGCCGGTGTGCCCCGTCCGCTGGTCAGCTTTGAGCCAGACGTGGTACCAACCGGCCCTGGCTATATTAATATCAACCCCGACAAGTTATTTTTATTTCCTGAAACTGGAGACAAAAACCCATGATGGGCGCCCTGATTGCAACTTATCTAACCGCTACCGTTGAATGGGTGGAGGCTTATACGATCGTGCTTGCCGTGGCACTCTCCATTGGCTGGCCGCGAGCATTGGGGGCAGCTGGCTCAGCGTTGCTGTTTCTTGCGGTACTGACCACCATTGGCAGCTTGATCCTCACCATGATTCACGACCTTACAATCTTGCAGTTTATTATCGGGGTATTTCTCACCTTGTTCGGTGTTCGCTGGTTAGGCAAAGCCATTGCCCGTGGCGCCGGATTGAAAAAACTCCATGATGAAGATGCCGAATTTGCGGGGTTACGTGCTCGTGCCGATATTCATGAGGCGCGCGCTGCCTGGTGGATTGCGTTCAATGGAACGCTCCTTGAAGGGCTTGAGGTTTGGCTGATCGTGGTGGCATTGGGCGTGCAAACACATCATACGCTGGCGGCCTCCGCTGCCGCTGCGGTTGCTTTGATCGTGGTGTGCGTCGCAGGCATACTGGCACGCAAACCACTTGCGAAAGTTCCTGAAAATACCATTAAATTTACTGTAGGTTCGGGTATTTTGAGCTTTGGTACGTTTTGGATATTAGAATCACTCGGCTATAAATGGCCGCTCGGGGATGCTACCTTACTGGTGTTATTCGGGTTTTACGTGCTTGGAGGCCTCGCGCTTATCCGGCTCTATAGTTTTAAATCTGCCGCATCGGGAGTGGCATAATGCAGGGTTTTATCAAAACATTGTTCGGTGACAAATACACGCTAGGTGTTGCGGGGATTTGCATTTTTGTAGCGGGGGCCTTGTTGCACACACCGGCAGCGATTCTGGCGGGCGCGGTGTTGCCGGTCAGCCTGCTGAGCGGTGCCGCGTATCTCGCGCGGCGGTAGTGGCTTGATCGGGCTCGTCAAGCCAACCGCGTCAGCAAGCCCACAGCCTGGGTAAGGGCATTTGCCAATGCTGCCTGCAGTGCCATAACCTCCGCTGGCGCATCAGTACCGTGCAGTGGTGCTGTGCCGATGATGCGTTGCTGCGTGAGCGGGCGGGACTTCGCGATGAGGCTGTCACTATTGGCTATGACCACCAACGTTAACACGGCCCGCGCCTGACCGTTTGCGAGGTCGGCAACAAACTCCGTGAATTCGCCTTCAACAATCAACTTCGGGGTTAAACGTGTGCCGGTGTTCACCACGGCCGAAAATATGCCACTCGCCTCAGCCCAAGCGGTCAAGGCGGCGGTGGCAGCATCAGCCGGCGCCACGGCCCAGCGGTTGTAATAGGCTATATCCAAACTGCCATCAGAGCGTAATGTTTGTAACCCCTGCTCCTGCAGACCAGGGCCTGCGGCAAGGTCGCGCACCAAAAGAACCGGCCCGTTCGGGTTTGGCGAATTTAATATGGGTGGCGCGGGCTGCAATGGCCAGTTCACTTGCGGCACGTATTTTTGAGCTGGTAACAGTGAGCCACATCCGGCCAGCCACAGAGTTGCTGTGAGTATCAGGCGGCGTTGCATCAGTGATCTCCTTCCGGCGGGGGGGCAGCGCCATCAAGCACCTGCGCAGGGTTGTGCTTCAGGCTGTCGGTAAGTTCACGCAAATTGGCGGTGGTGGTTTTCAAATCCTGCAAAATCGGGCCAAGTGAGGCTTGCAGATCGGCGGTGGTTTCATCAGCCTGATTGATGGTGGCCTGGCTCTGCGCCACCAAAGCAGGAAGCTCAGCGCTGACCTTGCTGAGTTGTGCAGTAGTTTGGTTGAGTTGTACGAGGATTTGAGTCGTCTGCGGCCCACCTGCCAAGTTGCGGATGGACGCCGACGTCGCAGGTAAATCGGCCTTGCTAACCGCAATGTTCAAATTATTAAGTAATATATTGGCATTGGCGATGGCCTGATGCGCATCGCCGGTGGTGACCTCGTGGTCTAGCGATGCGAGTAAATCACTAAACTGCGTCACAATTTTTCCAGCATCTACCTTGCTTAATGATGTCATCAGATTTTCGATCGCATCCTGTACCTGGGTAAGTGTGCTTGGCATTGAGGGAATGACCGTACTATCAGGTGTCCATGGAACCGGCGTAACCGGATATTGCTGCGGATTCACAAAGCTCAACTCCACATAAGCCAGCCCGGTAATGCCCTGCGGTGCAATTTGAACTCGCAGGCCACGGTTGACGGCTTGTTGAATATCATCGACGTGGCCAAGTTTTTTCGGGTCCACACGGAACCGCACAACCACTAGCTGATAAACCTTTTCGTTCTCATCCTTGATGTTCGCTGGCGGATATTCAGCCGTCACCAACCCGACATCAGTGACCTTGCCGATGGTCACACCACGAAACTTCACTTCGGTACCAACGTCCAGCCCCTGCACGGATTCCTGAAAATAGGTCTCGAACGGAATACCGGGATGCAAGGCTGAACCCGAGAGAAAAAACACCAACGCCAGGAGCGATGCGATGCCCGCCAGCGTGAATAGCCCGACCCGGAATGCGGCTCGTTTATGATCCATCACACACTCTCCCGGTTAAAAAACGCCTGTACCATTTTTACATCGGAGTGGGCCTGTAGGTCTTGCGGTTTGCCCATCGCGATCATTCCTTGGGCCTCGCGGTCCAGCATCACGCAACGATCGGATATGGCGAGAATTGATTGCAGTTCATGCGTGACTACCACAAAAGTTGCACCCAGTGTGTCGCGCAACTCGAGGATCAACTCATCAAGGCCCGCGGACGTGATCGGGTCTAATCCGGCGGAAGGTTCATCGAGAAACAACACCGGCGGGTCGAGCGCCAGGGCGCGGGCGATGGCGGCGCGTTTGGCCATGCCGCCTGAAATTTCAGCGGGCAGGCGAAAAGCCGCATCGGCCAACCCCACCATCGCAAGTTTCATCCGGGCAATCTCATTACGTGCTGAGGCCGGCAGGTCGGTGAATACGGCCATCGCCAATGTGACATTGTCGAGCAAATTCATTGAACCGAATAAAGCGCCTGATTGAAACATCACACCAATATTGCGCCGGACTGCTTCAGTTTCAGTAGCGACATCGTTACCGCAAATATTGATACGACCCGCTGTTGGGGGGAGCAGGCCGATCATTTGTTTGAGCAGGGTTGATTTACCGCAGCCTGAGCCACCAAGGATGACGAAAACTTCTCGCTCTTCCACAGAAAAACTGACATTTTTAAAAATTACCCGGTCACCGAAGCTTTGGGCAACATCATCAACCTGAATGATGCTGGTCATTACAGGCCCAACCGGTAAAACAGCACGGCAAACAAACCATCAAGCAGCACCGTGGCCACAATGCCGCCCACCACCGCCGAAGTGGCGGCCTCACCCACCGCGCGTGGGCCATTGCCAGCGGTCAAGCCGGAGCGGCAGCCGATCATGGCGACGGCGGCAGCGAAGACCATGGCCTTGCACAGGCCCAGCAGAAAATCCGATGGCCCGGCAGCGAACGTAATCTGCCCGATGATCGCAGATGCGGGGAACCCAAATGCCATCAGCACCACACCCATGCCGATGAGCCCCGAGACATCCATCGCCACCACCAAGGCTGGCATCACCAGTACGGCAGCGGCCACACGCGGCAGCACCAGCATTGTTTCAGGGTCGATCCCCATGGTGGTGAGGGCAGCGATTTCCTCATTCACCTGCATGGTGCCGAGTTCCGCTGCGAACGCCGAACCGGTACGGCCAGCCAGAATCACCGACACCAGCAGCGGGCCAAGCTCACGAAACAAAGATAGCGCCACCAGATCCGCCACGTATAAATCGGCGCCGAATTGCTGCATCGGGATGGCAGATTGGAAGGCCAGAATCATCCCGATCAGGAATCCCAGCATCACCACCAACGGCAAGGCTTTCAGGCCCGCATTATCGGCGATGTGAGCAAAGTCTGAGCCACGCAAAAACCGCAGTTTCGCTGGCAATACCATCAGGGCAACGATGGTTTCACCAAAAAACGCAATCCGGATTTTAAGGTTTTCCAGGGCTGTCGGCGCCCGCGATTCGTGCACAGCTTCACGGGCAGCGCGTTGATCCTCCTGAGAGGTAAGTGGTGGCGGAATAATTTTACGCAATTGCGCAATCAGCGCCACACCTTGCGTCTCAGCCCCTTGCAGTTGCATTTCCCCGCCGTGCGCCTGCTCCATTGTGAGCAGCAGGGTTGCACCGGCGGTGTCGATCATTGGGCAAGCCGAAATATCAACGCTGAGGACGTCGGCCTGAGCCCGCTTGGCGGCGGCGATCGATGATTTCCAGATGCCACCCACATTCTTCGCCACCAGATCGCCCGAGAACGCCAGAACATCGCCGTCCTGACGCAGCACGGCATTGCTCATGCCGGCAACAGGGCGTGGTGGAGGACCTCGAAGGAGCCTTGGTAGATCATGGTTACAGATACATATAGGACGATTGCGAGCCCAACCCAGGTCAACCAGCGGAATCGTTGCAATAATCGCGCAACCAGGGTGGCGGCAAACCCCATTAAGGCGACCGAGACGATCAAACCGATGACCAGCAAGGCCGGGTGGCCATGCGCGGCGCCGGCCACGGCCAGCACATTATCGAGGCTCATCGAGACATCCGCGATGATGATGCGGGTGATAGCGCCGCGCAGCCGCCCGGCCTTGGGGGGCGCGTGGTGGATGGTTTCAGCCTGTTTGAACTCGCGAGCGGACTTCCAAACCACCCAGAGCAGCAAAATGCCCCCTGCCAGGGTGAGGCCGATGATCGCCAGCATTTTAACCGCCACGAGGGCAAACAGGATGCGGATAACGGTGGCCCCCGCGATACCCGCTAAAATGGCACGGCGGCGCTGGGCTTTCGGGAGGCCGTTGACCGCGAGGCCGATCACCACGGCGTTATCGCCTGCCAGCACAAGGTCGATGAGGAGGACCTGCAGCAGGATGGGCAGTAAAACGGAGACCTGGGCTAAATCCATCTACTCTGGTGGCTTGCGCAAGCCCCGCTTGTCAACGCCCGCGGGGCGGCTTACCCCGGCGCAAAGCTCAAGGAGTTGTCATGATCCCACGTTATACACGGCCGCAGGCCGCAGCCATCTGGTCACCGGAAAACCGCTACCGGATTTGGTTTGAAATCGAGGCCCTGGCCGCCGAGGGCATGGCGCTTGTGGGTACAGTGCCCACCGAGGCCGCTGCCAATATCCGCAAGCTGGGCGGTGCCAAGCTGGCCTCCATCGGGCCGGCTGACATCGAGCGGATTGACGAGATCGAGCGTGAAACCCGCCATGACGTGATTGCCTTCCTAACCTGGCTAGCCGAAGGCATCGGCGCGGACAGCCGGTTTGTGCATCAGGGGCTCACTTCATCAGACGTGCTGGATACCTGCCTGGCCGTACAGCTTACCCAGGCGGCGGATTTGCTGCTGGCCGATATTGACGATGTGCTGGCAGCACTGAAGAAGCGGGCAATTGAGCATAAGCACACCATCACCATTGGCCGCAGCCACGGGATACACGCCGAGCCAACAAGTTTTGGGCTGAAAATGGCCGGCCATTATGCCGAATTTGCCCGCAACCGGGTGCGGTTGCTGGCGGCACGGGCTGAGATTGCCACCTGCTCCATTTCCGGCGCGGTGGGTACGTTCGCGCATGTGGACCCGCGGGTTGAAGATTATGTGGCGAGCAAGCTGGGCCTCGTCAACGAACCGATTTCTACCCAGGTGATCCCGCGTGACCGCCATGCGGCATTTTTTGCCACCTTGGGCGTGATTGCCTGCGGGGTTGAGCGGTTGGCGACCGAAGTGCGGCATTTGCAGCGCTCGGAAGTGCGCGAAGCCGAGGAGTTTTTCCATGCCGGACAAAAGGGCTCGTCCGCCATGCCACATAAGCGCAACCCGGTGCTGTCGGAAAACCTTACCGGCCTCGCCCGGCTGGTGCGCAGCGCGGTGGTGCCCGCGATGGAGAATGTGACGCTGTGGCATGAGCGCGATATCAGCCATTCCTCCGTTGAACGCGGAATTGGCCCCGATGCTACGGTGACGCTGGATTTTGCCCTGTTCCGGCTGGCCGGGATGATCGATAAGCTGACCATCTACCCAGACCAGATGCTGGCGAATTTGGAGAGCCTGGGCGGGGTGGTGCATTCCGGCGAAGTATTGCTGGCGCTGACCAAGGCGGGAATTTTGCGTGAAGATTCCTACAAAATTGTGCAGCGGAACGCTATGGCCACCTGGACCAAACTCGGCCAGCCCGACGCCAAGGATTTCCGGGACAATTTGCTGGCCGACCCTGAAGTGGCCGGGCGGATTTCACCGGCGGTGATCGATGCGGCGATGGATTGCAAACTGCATCTGGCCGAGATTGATACTCTGTTTGCTCGCGTGTTTGGTTAACCAGCAGGTTTTACCCGATGTGCTCGATCATTCTGCGGATTGAGGAGAGCGGTATTTTCATCGCCGCCAACCGCGATGAAATGCTTAACCGGCCCTGGGCAGCGCCCGGTGCCTATTGGCCGAAACTGCCCGGCGTGATTGCCGGGCAGGACAAAACCGCAGGCGGCACCTGGATGGGCTTGAACCGCGATGGCGTGATGGCGGCGGTGCTGAACCGCCACGGCTCGCTGGGCCCAGCGCCTGGCAAACGCAGCCGGGGCGAATTGCCCCTGCAGGCGTTGGCGCACCCCACAGCCGAAGCGGCGGTGTCAGCCATCGCGCGGCTTGATGCGGGAGCCTACCGCAGTTTTAACCTGGTGATTGCCGATTGTGAGCAGGCGTTTTGCCTCAGCGGGCTTGAACAGGGCGTGCCGGTGGTGTCGGAACTTGGGCTTGGTACCTGGATGATCACATCAGGTGAGCCGAACGAGTTGAAGCTGCCGCGTATCGCCCGGCATTTGCCAAAGTTTGAAGCGGCAGCATGGAAGAAATGGAGCGTATTGCTGGCTGACTATGGGCCGCCCGAGGACAGCGCTCTGAGTATTCCGCCGCAGCATGGATTTGGGACCGTATGTGCATCGCTGGTGGCGTTACCGAAAGACGGAGTACCAAGCTGGGATTTCGCCGCCGGTGCCCCGCATAAAACGACGTTTGCTGCGGTAACTCTCTCGCTCTAATATGACGAAACAGCTCTGGACCGGACGAGGCAAATGAATAGCAACGAACATGGCGCAGTTCTCCGCACCCGACTACCGATCGAGCTTGATTGGCCGGAGAGCGATCTTGAGCGGTTGGAACATTGCCCTGTTTGTGGGTCCGCTGCGCGGCAACCTGTTTTTGCAGGATTAAAGGATAAGATATTTTTTTGTGCACCGGGGGCATGGTCTAACTGGCGGTGCAACTCGTGCAATGTTGTTTACCTTGATCCTCGCCCAACCCCAAAATCCATTAGCCGTGCTTACGAAGCCTACTACACGCATAAACTACCACCCCAGTCAGGTTTGAGACGAATTTTGGCAGGTTTGAAAACCAAGATCCGAAACAGCTATCTGAACAAACAACATGGGTATGATTTAAAAAATGTCCTCCCGTTTGGGTGGATGGCGTATTTGTTCTTCGCCTCACAATCCGCCGTTACCGAAAACACCGTGAGACATTTACCCCACCCTGCAAACGGGGCTTGCAAGCTTCTTGATATTGGTTGCGGAAATGGTGAATTTTTGAAAATCGCACAGGACATTGGATATGATGTTCAGGGGGTGGAGTTTGACCCGGCAGCATGCGCCGTAGCCTCTGGGTATGGGTTTAAAGTCTTGCAGGGAAGTCTTGAGGACGCCATTCTTCCGCAAAATTATTTTGACCAGATTACGCTCAGCCACGTACTCGAACATTTTCATGAACCGCGTGTAGCACTCGGCAAAATTTTCACGCTCTTAAAGCCGGGTGGCCGTGTGTGGATACAGGTGCCGAATATTGCGGGGTATTCGGTGAGGAAGTTCAATGAAAACTCCCGCCTACTGGAGCCGCCGCGACATCTCGTGATGTTCGACACAAAATCCTTAGCCAATACTCTGGCGGCGGAGGGGTATCAGAACGTTGCGTGTAAAAACATTAAGGATTTCAACCACCAATATTTTACGGTCAATCAAAGCTGGATGATTGAAAACGGGATGGACCCCTATGCTACCGACACGCCATCAGCGCCTGCGCTTGTCAAGCAAGAATATCTGGCCGCCTATCGATCATCTGTGAATGAAATCGAGCATGACGAAATTATAACATTTATCGCCTACAAGCCGGTGCCATGCTAGCAATCTTCAGATGACACCGTCTTGACGGTGGATGCTTAAAAAATCTTGTTGATGATATCGTCGCCAATGCCAAACCCGGCGCCGGTGACAATGGCGCGGCCAAAGCCGGAATTGAACAAGCCGCCGAGCAACCCGCCGGCACCCTGCTGCTGCGGATAACCACCGCCATAACCGCCCTGCGGCGGGTACGGCATGGGCTGCTGCGGCGGCTGGCCCCATGGGGACTGCTGCGGCATTTGCTGCAACGCCTGCTGCTGGTTTTCAACAAAGCCATGCAACGCCTGCAATAAATTCGAAACCTGATTCTGTTCGGCCTGAATGGCAAGGGCGATGCTCTTGAGGTCGAGCAGCCACTCGCGGGCGTCCTGGTTGCCGGCCTGGTTGGCGGCCTGCAGCTTGGTCGCGAGGTCTTTGAGTTCCTGCACGGTCTGCTGCGCCTGGTTTTGCAACTGGCTGTATTGGGTATCGATGGTTTGGATGTCCATGGTTCGGTCCTCCTGATGAGATAGCGATTATATAGGTAATTATTTACTCTGCCGGTAGATAGCGCAGGCGGCGCCGAACGCCTCAAACAAGCGCTTGCGGTCCTCAAAGTGGGTTACCTCCCATTCCGGGTGCCATTGGACTGCCAAGGCAAAGGTTTTCGCGCCCTCCACCCGCACCGCTTCGATAGTGCCGTCGGGCGCTAACGCCTCCACCGCCAAGCCGGGGGCCAACTGGTCGATGCCCTGTCCGTGCAGGGAATTCACCGCAATTTCAGTGGCGCCGCAGATTTCCGCCATCCGTCCCGACAGGCTGACATTATGCTTGATGGCGAATAGTTGTTCGCGGGTGCCCTCGCCCGCCCGGTGATCCATGCGGCCGGGAACCTTATGAACTTCCTGATACAACGTGCCACCCAGGGCCACGTTAAGCTCCTGCAAGCCACGGCAGATGCATAGAGTGGGTATGCCGCGGTCAAGTGCCGCGCGGATCAACGGCAGGGTAGTGGCGTCGCGGTCGGGGTCGTGGAAATCGGGGGTAGCGTCAAAGTCAGCACCATAGCGGATCGGGGCCACATTGCTGGGGCTGCCGTTGAACATAATGCCGTCCAGACGGTCCAGCAGCGCGGTCATCGGCTCGCCCTCGGGTGGGATGAGGAGAGGAATGGCGTTGGAAGCCGCCATCAGGGCAGCGCCGTAGCGCGCCGGGGTGGCGTGCTGGATGTAATTGCTGATCAACTTGGTACAGGCGGGAATACCCACCACACTCATCTGCGACATGTTCAATTCTCCACAGGCGAAAATATCAAAGGCGGACGGGCCCAGGCAGCGGCAGCAGCGGCCAGCGCGCACGCCAGCATCGCCACCGCCATCGGGCCGACGGTATTATTCCCCAGCACGCCCATGGTCAGCCCGGCAATGGCACCGCCGGTATATTGCATGGTGCCAAGCAACGCCGAGGCGCTGCCGGCGTGGGCCTGATGGCGCGATAAGGCACCCACCATGGCACAGGGGTTAATTAAGCCAAAACCAATCTCACTCATCAGTAAGGCCACCATAACGCCCAACGGACCGATGGGATGCAACGTCAGTGCGACCAAAATAAGGCATGACATCACCAGCACGGAAACAGCAAACACAATCACGGGCCCGATGCCGAAACGGTTCACCAAAGCCGGGTTCATCTGATTATAGCCAATATAGGCGATAGCGTTCAGCCCAAACAGCGCCGCATATTCAGCGGTGTTCCAGCCATAGCCGCCGATGAATATCTGCGGCGTGGCCGAGAGATACGCAAATAAGGCGGCGGAGGTGAACGCGCCCACCGCCGCATGGGTGATAAACGCCCGCTCCCGGCTGATCGTCACATAGCGTATCAGCACCGCAGCTAAACCAACGCGGGTGCGGCGCTCCGCCGGCAACGTGTCTGGCAGTTTGCGCCACACCAACAAGACCGCCAGCACGCCATACATGGCCGCCACGATAAAAATCATCCGCCAGTTGGAGACCAAAACCACCATGGCACCGAGCATCGGGGCTACAATCGGGGCGACGCCCATCACCAGGACCAATTTGGAGAATAATTTAGCTGCCGCTGGGCCATCTGCCAGGTCTCGCACCATGGCACGTGGAACCACGACGCCTGCCGAACAGCCCAAGGCCGCCAGAAAGCGAAATACAGCCAAAGAGGATACGCTCCAGCAAAAGGCGCACCCAATTGATGCCAGCGTGTAGATAACCAACCCCACCAACAACGGCGAGCGGCGGCCTAGCCGGTCTGACAGGGCGCCGATCGTCATTTGCCCGAAGGCCAGGCCAACAAAATATGCCGCCAGTGAAATTTGCGGCGCCGCCTGATTGTGAAAATCCACGGCAATTTGCGGAAACGCCGGCAAGTACATGTCGGTGGAAAGTGGCCCAACCGCGATCAAAAACCCCAGTAGCAGCGGCAATTTTTTTGTCACGATCGGGACCAGCATCAATTTGACATAAGCCCACGCCGAAACACCGGAAACCCCCGTATTTTGCAGGTCTGCCTTGGGCTTACGCCTTAATCATCGTCGCGTTCGCGCCGCACCAGCACATCGCGCTTGCCGACATGGTTGGCCACCGAGACCACGCCGTCTTTTTCCATCTGCTCGATGAGTTTAGCCGCGCGGTTATAACCAATTTGCAAATGCCGCTGGATAAACGACGTGCTGGCTTTACCCTCGCGCGCCACAAGGGAGACAGCTTGGTCATAGAGCGCATTCTCACCGGTGGTGTTACCGCCGACGCTGCCAGACAGCATTGGGGTGTCATCCTCCATCGGCTCGGTCACTTCATCCACGTAAGCTGGTTCACCCTGTTCACGCAGGAATGCCACCACGTCCTCAACCTCGCGGTCTGACACAAACGGGCCGTGCACGCGGGTGATGCGGCCACCGCCCACCATGTAGAGCAAATCGCCCTGACCCAGCAGTTGCTCAGCACCTTGTTCACCCAAAATGGTGCGGCTATCGAATTTCGAAATCACCTGAAAGCTGATGCGGGTTGGGAAGTTGGCTTTGATGGTGCCGGTGATGACATCCACCGACGGCCGTTGCGTGGCCATAATCACATGAATCCCAGCGGCACGGGCCATCTGCGCCAGACGCTGCACGGCAATTTCAATTTCCTTGCCGGCCACCATCATCAAATCGGCCATCTCGTCGATGAACACGACGATGAACGGCAATGGCTCGAGCGCCAGCGGCTGGTCCTCAAACACCGGCTTGCCGGTTTCGGAATCAAAGCCGGTTTGCACGCGGCGGGTGACAACTTCGCCCTTGGATCGGGCATCGTTCACGCGGTCGTTGTAGCCGCCGATGTTACGGACAGCGAGCTGGCTCATCGAGCGGTAGCGCCGCTCCATTTCGCGCACCACCCATTTCAGCGCAGCCACCGCCTTGGCAGGTTCGGTCACCACCGGCGCCATCAGATGCGGAATACCGTCGTACACCGAGAGTTCGAGCATTTTCGGGTCGATGAGGATCAGCCTGCATTGTTCAGGAGAGAGCCGGAACAGCAGGCTCATGATCATGGCATTCACGCCGACCGACTTACCCGAACCGGTGGTACCCGCGATCAGCAAATGCGGCATTCGCGCGAGGTCAGCAAAAATTGGCGCGCCGGAGATATCCTTACCCAACGCCAGCATCAATTTGCCGCTTTGAGTTTCCCAGTCAGCACCGCTGAGAAGTTCTGAAAAAAATACCGTTTCGCGCTTGGCATTTGGCACCTCAATGCCGATCACGTTGCGGCCACTGACCGTGGCAATGCGCACCGCCACCACTGAGAGGCTGCGGGCGATATCGTCGGCGAGCCCGATGACACGCGATGAACGAATACCAGGGGCCGGTTCAAGCTCGTACAGCGTTACCACCGGGCCGGGGCGGATTTCGACGATTTTACCCTGCACGCCGTAATCCTGTAGCACATTTTCCAACAGACGGGCATTGCTCTCAAGCGCATCGGCAGACGGGCCAACCGAAGTTCGGGTAGGCGGCGCCTGCAACAAATCGAGCGAGGGAAAACTCCAGCCGGGGTCGAGCAGCGGTAGGCGCTCCTGTTTCGGCGCGGCTTTTTTAGGTAAAATTGGCGTTTTGATGGTGGGGCGCTGCAGGGCGGTTTTGATATGGATTTCCGGCTCGCCGACTTCGCGCTCAAACACCGGGCGGGGCAAGGCTGAATTGATGCGCGGCTCTTCCTCCCAGCGGCGGGGCGTGCCGCCACCAGCCGACGCGCTGGCCAGCAGCGGCGTCAACCAGGAGGACACTGCCTCGGCACCGCGCATACTATGATTGGCCGACGCGGTCGCAGCACTCACGGCACGGCGGCCGGCCGAACGCCATTCACTGGGGGTGAAACCCAGCGCGAAGCCAACCGACGCCAGGGCCAAAACCAGCGTGAGCGTCATGACAATACCGCCGCCGAGCGTGCCCAGGGCCGAATGCCCGGCCCCCACGGATGCCGAGGACAATAATAACCCCGCCGCACCACCAATGCCAGCGGGCACCGGCCAAGCAACAGCGGGACCGGGGATTATAGCCACCGCCATCGCAAGCGCCGCCGCCAGTAATGGCATGGCGATGGCGCCGAGGAAGAGGCGCCATTTCAAATGGCCGATGGCCCCGCGCGTGCCGAGCCGGTAGCTCCAAGCCAGCAACACCAATACTGGTAAAAACCCAGCAATACCAAAGCTTTGCAACAAAAAATCTGACGTTGTCGCGCCAAACGGGCCGGCCAGATTTAACGGCCGGGCGGTACTGGCGGTGTCAAACGAGGCGTCCTGTGCGTGGTAGGAGATGAGCGCAACTAGCAATGTCAGCCCCACCAGCCCGATAAATAGCGCCGCCAACTCGGCGATACGCCGACGCAATTGCGCCCGCATATTGGGGGAAATAAACCGGCGGGCTTCGAATGAAACAGACATAAGCCTTCATACTACGCTGGAACCCGCTGATTCGTAAATATTTTTTTATGACAGCTCAGCGCCGCCCCGGAAGCCTTTGAAGCTGGCAAACTCATCAACCTCAGCCCGCTCTGACACCAGGCGGTTGACTGCAGCATCAGGGTTACGTTTGCCTATGGCCATGCCACAAAACAGCATGAGATTTGCAGGCACGTTAAGTTCAGCATAAATTGTGGCGGCAAACATCGCCCAAAATTCCTGGGCGCAACTATCGTACCCTGCTTCGCGCAGCAGCAGCATGACTGATTGAAGAAACATGCCTAGGTCGGACCATTGCGCCGCCTCCATGCCGCGATCAATAAAGCAGAATAAGCCAACCGGCGCACCAAAGAATCGGAAATTATTACCGAACCAGGCGCGGCGGGCGGCTTTATCCTCGCGCGGAATACCAAGCAGGTGATACATATCCTCGCCGATTTTAAAGCGGCGGCCATAATATGGCTCCACCAGCGGGTTGGGATAAACATTATACTCCAAACTCTCGCCCTTCGGTGCCTCCAGGGCCCTGGCGGAAGCGCGCGCGATCAGCCTCTCTAGCGGTTCGCCGGTAAGCACGGTGACAAACCACGGCTGCAGGTTACCACCTGAGGGCGCGCGGGCGGCCTTCCATAATATATCGCGAAGGAGCATTTCGGGAACTGGGTCAGGCAAAAAGTCTCTCACGGAGATCCGGCTGGCGAGGGCTTCTGTGACTGTCACACCAAATTCCTTTTTTATCGCTAAATAGTTTTTTGCTTTACCAAACGCAGCGCTTTCGCAAACGCCTCATCCGCATTCATGTTGCTGGTATCCAGCAGAGTGGCGTCGGCGGCTTGGATCAGCGGCGCGGCGGCGCGGGTGCGGTCGGCTTCGTCGCGGGCGGCGAGGTCGGCGCGGACGGCTTCGATGGGGATTAACTCACCACGGCCAAGAATTTCCGCATGCCGGCGCTGGGTGCGGGCTTCCAGGCTGGCGGTGACAAACAGCTTCACATCGGCGTTGGGGAATACGATGGTGCCGATATCCCGGCCATCCAACACCGCGCCCTTGGTGGTGCCATAATGGCGCTGATAGTCGAGCAAAGCCGCCCGTACCGCCGGAATCGACGCCACCTGGCTGGCGGCCTTGTCAGCCTCCGGGCCGCGTAAGTCGGTGCGCTGAAAATCCGCGTCAGTGAGCGAGCGTGCCGCCGTCGTGGCAGCCTCCACATCAGCAGGGTCGCCGCCGACATCCAGCACCCGCCGCCCCACGGCGCGGTACAGCAGGCCGGTATCAAGGTAGGGCAGCCCCAGCGCCGCCGCGATGCGCCTTGCCAGCGTGCCCTTGCCGGCGGCTGCCGGGCCGTCGATGGCGATGATCATGGTGCGGTCATGCTCGCACCCAGGCCGCGCATCAGCTTCACAAAGCCGGGGAAGCTGGTGTCGATGAAGCTGGCATCGTCAATCTGCATCGGGGTTTGGGTGGCCTGGCCGAAAACCAGGGCACTCATGGCAAGCCGGTGGTCCATATGGGTCTCCACCAGACCGCCGCCAGCGGGGTTGCCGCCATGGACGATCAGATCATCACCCTCGATCTCAACTCGCACGCCGCCAGCCCGCAGCATGGCGGCGGTGGCGGCCAGACGGTCGCTCTCCTTCACCCGCAGTTCCGAAAGGCCGCGCAGGCGCGAGGTGCCCTTCGCAAAGGCGCAGGCGATAGCCAGGATGGGGTATTCGTCGATCATGCTGGGCGCCCGCTCGGGCGGCACGTCCACGGCGTTCAGGGCGGTGTATTCCACCACCACGTCGCCAATCCTCTCACCGCCCTGCAGGCGCGGATTCCGGATGGTCAGTTCGGCCCCCATTTCACGCAAACACTCAAACAGCCCGGTGCGCAGCGGGTTCAGCCCCACCGCATTGATGGTCAGCCGTGAGCCAGGCACCAGCAAGCCCGCGACAATCGGGAACGCCGCTGAGGAAGGGTCACCCGGCACGGTGACATCAGCCGCGCGCAATTCCGGCTGGCCGGTCAGGCGAATCACCCGCCCCCTGCCCTGATGTGTCACCTGCACGGTGGCGCCAAAATGCCGGAGCATGTTCTCTGAATGGTCACGAGTCGGTTCCGGCTCGGTGACCTCGGTGATCCCGCGGGCGTTCAACCCGGCCAGCAACACCGCCGACTTCACCTGCGCGGAGGCCACCGGCAGCGTGTAGGTGAGCGGCAGGGCGTCCCTGGCGCCTTGGATGGACAGCGGCAGCCGGTCCCCCGGACGGGCCGCGAACACCGCCCCACAGGCCTTCAGCGGCTCGATCACCCGCTTCATCGGGCGTTTGCGCAACGACGCATCGCCGGTCATGATCGAAAAAATATCATGGCTGGCCAGAATACCCGCCAAAAGCCGCGCCGCGGTGCCGGAATTGCCCATATCCAGCACATCCTCCGGCGCTGTCAGCCCGCCAATGCCACGGCCAGCCACCAGCCAGTCAGCGCCATCGCGGCTGATCTCAGCGCCCAAAGCCCGCATCGCAGCGGCTGTACGCAGCACGTCCTCGCCCTCAAGCAGCCCGGAAATGCGGGTCTGACCCACCGCCAAAGCACCAAACATCAGGGCACGGTGACTGATCGATTTATCGCCGGGGACAGAAATATCGCCCGTGAGCGGGCCATTGGGGCGGGCGGCCTTGAGCGGCCTGATGTGATGTGACTCCATGGCGACGGCGCTTAGCATGACAAGGCGCGTTTGACAGCAGCTTCGGAGCATGGCATCGCGCCGCCCCTACTATTCAGCGTTATTTAAAGAGGTTGCCATGGCCAAACCCGAACTCGGCGAAAAACACACTTGCGTCTCATGCGGCGCACGCTTTTTCGACCTGGGCAAAACGCCCGCTATCTGCCCCAAATGCGCAACCGAGCAACCCGCCGAGCAACCCCGGCTGAAGCGTCAGGCGCCTTTGCCCGACGAAGCCAAGAAGATTATTAAGCCCGTACCAACCGACCCTGACGATGTGGATGTCGAGGTGGCTGACGACGATGCCGACGAGGATATCCTCGAAGATGCTGATGATATGGAAGATGATGACGCCGTCATCGACGCTGATATCGATGTGCAGCCGGAAGGCGACGACGTCGAACGTTAATTTCCGATAACGCCCGTCGCTGCTGGCTTCGGGCGCTACTCGCCAATGCGGTCGGCGGCGACATGCCAATGCGCCAGCCACGGCTTGAGGGCGCTGGCAGGTAACGGGCGCGCAAAGTAAAACCCCTGACCATGAGTGGCGCCGAGCGCTTGTAAAACCTCCATGGTTTTTTGGGTTTCGATACCTTCGGCAATCACCGCCCGGTGGGTTTTACGCGCATTGACCGCGACCATCGAGATGAAGTCGCGCGCGGGTTGGGCGATGGCGGGATGATCGCTTTGCGCATTGATCACAACGCTGCGGTCGAGCTTCACACACCGGAACGGCAAATCGAGCAAGTTAATGAGATTTGGCGTTTCAGGCGTGATATCATCGAGCGCCAGCCGGTAGCCCGATTTGCACATTTTCGACATTACCGCCGCCAACTCCGGCAGGTCGGTGACCGGTTGCGTCTCGGTTAGTTCAAAACTGAGCATATTGGCAGCAATGCCCGCGCCTTGGCGAATATTGTCCAGTAGGGTCGGCATTTGCGGGTGCAGCAAGGCATCGAGCGGCAGGTTAAAGGCAAATCTGGTGTCGAGACGATCAAAGGCCCCTTCACCCCGCTCGCGCAGCGCCAACTGCATGATGAAGCCACTGAGCCACATTGAGTGCTCGCTGCTGACCATGGCTGTCACGATCGCCTCCGGCCCGATGAGTGTGCCGCCCTTGGTGGCAATGCGGGCCAGCACCTCGACCGAGGTAGGACGCATATCGCGGAACCGCACGACCGGTTGATAGCGCACCCGAATGGTTTCCACTTGCGAAAAAACTTCCGGCCGCTGCGGCGCAGACGTTTTAGCAATGTTGCGTTCAGCCTGTTGGAGCGCATCGGCGAAGCTATTTTGATCAACCGGCCATTCGAGCCGCGCCGCACCGTCCAGCCTTACATCGGCCTCCGAAGATGCACCCAGCATTAACAGGCTCACCGAGCGCTCGGTGTCACCTAAAGTGAGGTCCAACAGCGTATCAAACCAGGCACCACAGGCCGATTGGTCGAGCGCCAGCGCATGATAGGCAGCAGGATTGGTCGCCAACGTGATCACCGCATCAGAGGCGGTTTGAACATCGATAAAACCCGGCAAACCGCTCGGTTGAATAGCGGCCTGTAAAGCCGCCTGCCATTTTGGGTCTGCGACGGTTAGGATCCGCCTCGGCATCACAGTGTTGTATGGACACGTTTCATACGTGTCTCATATCACTTAAAAACGTTAATGAAAACGAATGATTCTATTCCGTGTATATATATTGCGACAACTACATATAAATTATTTGTAACATCATGACTTTGCCGGCTTTGTGTCCGCCGGTGCCTTTGGTGGTGCGCTACTGCGGCGCAGGCGGTGCTCACCTAAAAATAACAAAATCGGTGCCGCGATGAAGATCGAGGACGACGTGCCGACGACAATGCCGAATAGCATGATCCAGGCAAAACCAGAGAGCGCAGAGCCACCGAACAACGCCAACGGCAAGGCTGCCAGAAACACCGTACCCGAGGTACCGAGCGTGCGGTTTAAGGTTTCGTTAATGGAAAGGTCGATCAACTCACGCAAAGGCATGGTTTTGAACTTACGCAAATTCTCGCGCATCCGGTCGTACACCACCACTTTGTCGTTGGTGGAGTATCCGATCACCGTGAGAATCGCAGCGATGGTCACGAGGTCAAACGGGATACGGGTGATAACCATGAAACCGATGGTTTTGGTGGTATCGAGAATCAGGGTGGCTACCGCGCCGACCGCGAACTGCCATTCAAACCGGAACCAGATGTAGGCCAGAATCATCACAAAGCTGAGGCCCAGCGCTTCCAGACCCTGGGTGAACAACTGGTCTGAAACTGACGCGCCAATGGCCTGGGTCGAGAGGATTTTTGCTCCGGGCGCTGCGCTGGCGAGCGCGGTTTCAACCTCGGTGATCGCGGTTTGGGTTTGCCCGGCGGTTTGGCGGGACTCCAGGCTGATCAGCACCCCATGGTCCGCGGCAGCGCCAGTGCCGAAGCTCTGCAGAGCCGCATCGGTCAGGCCGGCTTTGGCGAGTGCGCCCCGCAGAGCGGAAAAATCAGCCTTTTGCGGGGTGTTGACCTGGATCACCACGCCGCCCTTGAAATCCAGCCCGAGGTTCAGCCCTGGATAAAAGAACAACCCGATCGATGCGGAGGATAATATCGCCGAGACGATCAAGCCAGCGAAACGGCCCTTCATAAATTTGATGCGGGTACCGTCCGGAACGAAGCGGAACATGGGTTTCATAAACATCGTAGGGTAACCTTAAACAGGTAGGGCGGCGGGGCGCCGCGAAATGTACCAACGCGAGGTGATGAGGCGCACCAGCACCGTGGCCGTGAACAAGGTGGTGATGATGCCGACGCAAATGGTCACGGCAAAGCCACGCACCGGCGGAGAGCCAAAAATGAACAGGGTTACGTGGGCCAGCAACGTGGTGACGTTACTGTCGATGATGGTGCCGTAGGCGCGCGAATAACCCGCCTCCAAAGCCGCCAGCGGTTTACGGCCATTTTTTACCTCTTCACGTACCCGCTCATTGATCAGCACATTGGCATCCACTGCCATGCCGAGCGTGAGCAAAATACCTGCCATACCTGGCAGCGTGAGCGTGGCCCCCATGACCGAGAGCACCGCCAGCATGATGAACAAGTTCATCAGCAAGGCGATGTTCGCGAACCAGCCGAACAGGCCATAGAATGTGGCCATGAACACCAGCACCAAAACGAAGCCTAAACCCAGCGAAAGTGCCCCCGCCTTGATGGCATCGGCACCCAGTTCTGGCCCGACACTTTGTTCTTCAACAATGCTGAGCGGTGCGGGCAATGCCCCTGCCCTTAGCAGCAGCGCAAAGTCGGTTGCCTGCTGGGCGGAATAATTGCCGGTGATCTGACCAGAGCCGCCGGTAATGGGCTCACGGATGACCGGGGCCGAGATGATTTTGCCGTCAAGAATAATCGCAAACGGCTTACCCACGTTTTCGGTTGTGACATCGGCGAATTCACGAGCACCCACCGAGTTGAGGGTGAAATTCACCACCCAGTTGCCGCTTTGGGGGTCGGTACTGGCCTGGGCGTTTTGCAAATCGGCGCCATCCACCGCCACCGAAGCATTCACCACCATGCTCTGGTTGGGGTCGTTCTGCATTGGCAGTACCTCGTCACCCACCGGCGGCGGGCCGCTGGGCTGGGCAGTGGTGTCCACCAACTGGAACGTCATGTGGGCGGTGGTGCCGATCAGGGCGCGAATACGCTCAGGGTCGGACACACCGGGCAGTTGCACCACGATCTGATCGGAGCCTTGGCGGGCAATTTGCGGGTTGAGCACACCTGAGCCGTCGATCCGGCGCTGGATGATGGTGATGGACTGGTCCACCGCCTGCGACTCGCGCGCCACCTGCGCTTGATGCGGCACCTGCAGGGTTACCGTACCATCGCTGCCGACGTTCACCAGCAGGTTAGCGCCGCCGGTGGTCTGGTTGAACGTAATGAGCTTACCAAGAGCTGCCTGGGCGGCAGCGGCGTCCTCATTGTGCAGCAGATGCAGCGTGACCTGGTTATGGCTCGCATCGCCATGCAGGCCGGTGTAGCCAAGGTTGGCCTTGCGCATCGCCTGCCGGGCGCTGTCCACCAAATTGGCTAAATCCTGCTTTTCCACGGCACCCAGGTCGAGCTGCAGCAGCAAATAACTGCCGCCGCGCAAATCCAACCCCAGATGCACCTGGTTCCACGGCAGGAAGCCAGGCCAAAAATTGGGGCGCGGGGCTAGGTTGGGCAGGCTGAACAGAATACCCAGGGCGCAGAGCCCTGCGATGGCATAGGTTTTGGCGCGGGAAAAATACAACATGGGCGACAGCCAGGCTCCGGTAATTTGCTCGAAAGGCAGCGAGCGGGGTATGGCGGCACCGTTGGTTGCGTGCAAGCCCAGGCGGCTTTACCAAGGTTTTCAGGGGAGTGGCAGATGTCAGGCTTACGAGTGGGGCTAATTGGGGCGGGACATTTTGGGCGGTTTCATGCGCTGAAGCTAGCCGCGGCCGGTCGCGCCACCCTCACCGGCATTTATGACGCCAACCCTGAGCGTGCCCAGGCCGTGGCCTGGGAAGCCGGCTCCCAGCCGCTGGGGCTGGATGAATTGCTGGCGGCCTCGGATGCCGTGATTATCGCCGCCCCGGCGGAATTTCATTTCGAGCTGGCGGCCAGGGCGCTGAACGCCGGCAAGCATGTGCTGGTGGAAAAGCCAATTGCCGCAACCTTGGACCAGGCCACTGAACTAGCGGCGTTGGCGAAGGCTAAGGGGCTGGTGCTGCAGGTGGGGCATCTGGAGCGGTTTTCTGCTGCCCACGGGGCAGTAACCAAGCGCATGGGCAAGCCGCTTTACATCGAGGCGGTGCGGGTGGCGCCATTTAAGCCACGCGGCACTGATGTCTCGGTGATTCTGGATTTGATGATTCACGACCTGGATTTGATATTAGCCCTGGTGGATGAGCCGATTGACCACGTGGATGCGGTAGGGGCGAGTGTGGCCAGCGCGCATGAAGATATCGCCAACGCGCGGATAAAATTCAGCAATGGCGCGGTGGCGACAATTACCGCCAGCCGGATTTCACTGAAGACCGAGCGCAAGATGCGGATATTTTCCGCCACCGGCTATTTGACGGTGGATTTCGCGGCACGGAAACTAACGCTGATCGGACGCGATATTGGGATGAAGCTGCCGGGGTTCGAGGAATTTGGCCTCGAGCAGGCCAGTTGGGAAGACCACGACGCGCTGGCGGCGGAACATGAAGCGTTTTTTGCCTCAGTGCTGGATGGTGCACCCGTGGCGGTGGACGCCGAAGCCGGCAAGCGGGCGCTGGCCGCGGCGCTGGCGGTGAGTAAGGCGATTGCCGAGAGCCGGGCGCTGGCGGAGGCGAGTGGGTTGGTGGGGTAAGCGGCTCCACCACCGTCATGCCGGCGATGGCCAATTATCACGACTACCTGTTGCCCACTCTCGTCATTCCCGCGAAAGCGGGAACCTTCCTAACCAACAGTTATCAACCTAGGATCCCCGCTTCCGCGGGGATGACAATTTAAGAAAACGTAGCGCGGATAAGCGCTGCGGTGGCTAAAACCAGCCATCCTGCATTGCCACCGTCAGCCCGTTGCGGGTGGAAACCGGAGCTAGCCACGCGGCAATTTTCGGTATCTCAAACGCAAAGAAAAACCGGGCGGCGGCTTTTTTACCTTCGATGAAATTTAAATCGTACCGCGTGGTATCAAGGTGCGCCACCAGATCAAGCCACACAAAGCCTAGCACCGCATGGCCGAAGGCAGAGAGGAAATTTGTGGCATTCGCCAGCATTTCGGTCTCGTTATTTGCCGCCTGCATGTCGCGCAAGCACGCCTGCAACGCCGCCATCGCCGCCCCCAGCGCTGCCGCCTCACCGGCAAAATCCGCTGGTGCCGCCTTGATGGTTGCCTGCACCCGCAGTGCGAATTGTGCGAGAATTTTGCCCTGATCGCGCAGGATTTTCCGCCCCAATAAATCCAGCGCCTGAATCCCGGTGGTGCCCTCATGGATCGCGTTCAGCCGGTTGTCGCGGTATAATTGTTCCACATCAAAATCGCGCGTGTACCCATAACCGCCATGCACCTGAATCGCCAGTTCATTCGCAGCCAGCGCCCATTCCGAGGGCCAGGTTTTCGCAACTGGGGTAAGCAACCCCAACACCGCCTCAGCCTCCGCCCGCGCGTCCTCAGTGGTTGCGGTGGCCGCGTCATCCACCAGTTTGGCGCAATATAAAATCAGCGCCAACGCACCCTCGGTATAGGCTTTGCAGGCCAGCAACATCCGCTTGACATCTGCATGTTCGATAATTGGAATTTGTTTGCTCACTGCGTCGCGTGTGCTGATAGCGCGGCCCTGTGGCCGGTTGCGGGCGTAATCAAGTGCCAGGCGGTAGCCCCGGTAGCCGTTCATGGTCGCCCCCAGTCCCACGCCGATGCGGGCCTCGTTCATCATGTGAAACATGATCGGCAACCCCTGCCCTATTTCGCCCACCCGCCAACCAATAGCACCGCCATGCTCACCCAAATTCAGCAGGCAGTTGGAGGTAGCACGACAGCCCATTTTATGGTTGAGCCCGGCCAGATGCACATCGTTGCGCGCCCCCGACCCCGGCAGGAATTTTGGCACAATAAAAATCGAAATCCCCTTGCTGCCGGCGATCAATTTACCATCCGGCCCGGGAATTTTTGCCAGCACCAGATGCACAATATTCTCCGCCGCATCATGGTCCCCGCCTGATATCCACATTTTATTGCCGGTGATTTTATAGCGCGGCCCCAATTCATCCGCGCCATCTGGCAAGGCCCGGGTGATAATATCGGCGAGTGACGATCCTGCCTGTGGCTCCGAGAGGCACATCGTGCCCGTCCATCTGCCCTCCAGCTCGGGTGTTACAAAGGTTTCAATTTGTTGGGGCGTGCCAAAATGCGCGATCAGGTTGGCATTGCCGACCGTCAGAAACGAATACGCCGCGAGCGGCCCGTTGGCGGCCATGAAATAGGCGGTGGCAGCGCTATGCACCAAATTCGGCGCACCTAAGCCGCCCAACTCAGGTGCAAATCCAGCAGCCAGGAATCCAGCCTCAGCATAGGCGGTAATGGCGTTTTGCACCTCCGGCAGCACATGCGCACCGTCAGCGTCTTGGTAAGGCTCCTGCACGTCACCCTTTTTATAAAACGGCAGAAAATGGCTGGTGGCGAGCCTCTCCGCCGTATCAAGCATGGCGCTCACACTCTCCACCGAATGCTCGGCAAATTGCGGGCGCGTCAGCAGCGTTTCCAGATGCAACCAATCATGCAGATAAAAATCCAGCGTGGCACGATCAATCAAATTGTTCATTGTTGCACCGCAGCAGAATGATATCGCATCACTGAAACCCTCACATAATTGCCGGGACAAGTGATCAGGTGCGTGAGCCTGTTGTCAAGCGCTGCCATTCTGCGCATTATTGTTAAAATAATACGTCTCGGAGACAGCAGAAAATGTCAGCACCAAGCTATCAGTTGCTCATCAAAAATATTTTGAAAATGCCGCTGGCGCAAGCGACTAAAAAGCAGATTGTGTATCGTGGTGAGCAGCGCTTCAGTTATCCACAATTCGCTGAACGCATCAGCCGTCTTGCCACTGTGCTCACGACACTGGGCGCCAAGCGGGGCAGCCGCGTCGGCGTGATGGATTGGGATAGCCATAGGTACTTGGAGTCATACTTCGCCGTGCCGATGATGGGTGCGACGCTGATGATGGTGAACATCCGCCTCAGCCCGGAACAAATTGCCTATACCATCAACCATGCAGAAGTTGAAATTCTGCTGGTCAACAAGGATTTTCTGCCGGTCCTGGAACAAATCCGCGAAAAATTGCCCAAACTTCAAAAGGTAATTTTGCTTACCGATGACGGCGTTAAAGTTGAAGGCCCGTTTGCCGGCGCGTATGAGGAACTACTGGCGGCGGCTTCCGATCAATTCGACTTCCCGGATTTCGATGAAAACACCATCGCCACTACCTTCTATACCACCGGCACCACTGGCAACCCGAAGGGTGTGTACTTCACCCACCGGCAACTTGTGCTTCACACGCTGATGCTGATGTCCACCATGATGATGGCGGGGTTGAATGGCCGCATCTCGCGTGAGGATGTGTATATGCCTCTCACCCCGATGTTCCATGTACATGCCTGGGGATTTCCGTACGTGGCCACCATGATGGGGATGCAGCAGGTGTATGCCGGGCGGTTCCTGCCGCCGGTGGTGCTGAAGCTGCTGGCGAGCGAGAAGGTAACTGTTTCGCACTGTGTTCCCACCATCATGCACATGATTTTGACTGCACCCGAAGCTGCAAATATCGACCTGCGCGGCTGGCGGGTAATTATCGGCGGCTCGGCCATGCCGCGGGCCATGTGCAAGGCCGGGCTGGAGCGCGGGATTGATATTTTCACCGGCTATGGAATGTCCGAGACCTGCCCGATTTTGACACTCAGCCATTTGAAAGGCGATCTGGTCAACGACGTAGGCACCGGCAGCGAAACCGAGATTGATTATCGTGTCGCAGCTGGCCTGCCGGGAGCGTTGATTGAACTGGCGATTATGGATGAAGAGATGAACCCGCAACCACGCGATGGGCGCACGGTCGGCGAGGTTGTGGCGCGCGGACCAGCCCTGACCGCCGGCTATGTGAAAAACCAGGAAGCCTCGGATACTCTGTGGAACGGTGGCTGGCTGCATACCGGCGATATCGGCACCATCGACAAAAACGGCTATCTGCATGTGCTTGATCGCAGCAAGGACGTGATCAAGACCGGCGGCGAATGGATTTCCTCCATCGGGCTGGAAGATGTCATTCTCAGCCATCCGGCGGTGAGCGAATGCGCGGTGATCGGCATCGAGGATTCCCGCTGGGGCGAACGGCCGATTGCCGTGGTGGTGCTGAAGCCTGATGCCATTGCGAGCGAAGATGATATCAAAAACCTGGTGCGCACACGCACCGAAACCGGCGAACTTTCAAAATTCGCCATCCCCGACCATGTGGTGTTCGCACAGTCGCTGGAAAAGACCTCTGTCGGCAAACTGGACAAAAAGAAAATGCGGGCGATGTACGGAGCGGTGCAGGCAGCTTAAACGCAGACGTTTAACTGACTCACATTCAACGTCATGGCCGGGCTAGGCCCGGCCATCCAAAATTTTCGGATTTATAGACTAGGAGAAATATGTGAGTGGCCCGGACAAGCCGGGCCATCACAAATTGTTGCTTACGAACTTCAACCCGGCGCTGGCACCGGCCCCATGCCTGGCATATCCGGGCGCGGGGTGGCGGTTGGCACCGAGGCGCGGCGCTGGTCCGGCATCGGCTCGTCCACCACCTTGCGGATGATTTTCTCGCCGTTGATGACCATCCGGATTTCATCGCCCGAGAGGGTTTCATATTCCAGAAGCCCTTTGGCCAGCGCATGCAAATCTGCAAGACGCTCGGTGAGAATTCGGCGGGCTTCAGCGTAGGCGTGGTCGATGATCGCCTTGATTTCCGTGTCGATCTCACGCGCCGTGGCTTCCGAGACGTTTTTATTCTGCGTCACGGAATGGCCGAGGAACACCTCCTGGCCGTTATCACCATAGGAGATCATGCCAAGTTTTTCCGACATGCCCCATTCGGTGACCATCCGCCGCGTGGTATCGGTCGCCATTTTGATATCGCCCGAGGCACCGTTGGAAACCCGGTCAGCGCCGAAGATGATTTCCTCAGCTGCCCGGCCGCCCATCGCCATGATGAGTTGCTGCAGCAGCTTCACCTTGCTGGTGGAGTAGCGGTCGCCCTCCGGCAAACTCATCACCATGCCAAGGGCACGGCCGCGCGGAATGATGGTGGCTTTATGCACCGGATCACACTCCGGCAGAGTGATTGAACAGATCGCATGGCCGCCTTCATGATAGGCAGTCATCTTCTTCTCATCGTCAGACATCACCAAGCTGCGACGCTCAGCACCCATCATCACCTTGTCCTTGGCATGCTCGAACTCCGACATCGCGACGACCCGCTTACCAATGCGCGCAGCCAGCAACGCGGCCTCATTCACCAGGTTAGCAAGATCAGCACCGGAGAACCCGGGCGTGCCGCGGGCGATGGTTTTGGCATCCACGTCGGACGCCAAGGGAACTTTGCGCATATGCACTTTGAGGATTTTCTCACGGCCCAGTACGTCCGGGTTAGGCACCACCACCTGACGGTCAAACCGGCCCGGGCGCAGCAGCGCCGGGTCCAGCACGTCCGGGCGGTTGGTGGCGGCGATCAAAATCACGCCTTCATTGCTCTCAAACCCGTCCATCTCGACCAGCATCTGATTAAGGGTTTGCTCGCGCTCATCGTTACCACCGCCGAGGCCAGCACCGCGATGGCGGCCCACAGCGTCGATTTCGTCGATAAAAATAATGCAAGGCGCATTTTTTTTGCCCTGCTCGAACATGTCACGAACGCGCGAGGCACCGACACCGACGAACATTTCCACAAAGTCCGAACCGGAGATGGTGAAGAACGGCACGTTGGCCTCACCCGCAATGGCACGGGCCAGCAAGGTTTTACCGGTACCGGGCGGGCCAACCAGCAAGCAGCCCTTGGGAATTTTACCACCGAGGCGCTGGAACTTCTGCGGGTCGCGTAAAAATTCCACAATTTCCTGCAATTCGCCCTTTGCTTCATCAATGCCGGCGACATCCTCAAAAGTGATGCGGCCCTGTTTTTCAGTCAGCAACCGGGCACGAGACTTACCAAAACCCATGGCGCGGCCACCACCTGACTGCATCTGGCGCATGAAGAAAATCCACACTCCAATCAACAGAAGCATAGGTGCCCAAGAAATCAGAACCTTCAGGATAGGGTTCATGTTGTCCCCCACCGGTTTGGCATCCACATGCACACCCGCGGCCACCAGTTTACCGACCAGCGCCGGGTCATCCGGCGTGTAGGTCTCAAAGGCTTTACCATCCTTAGTAGTGCCCGTGATGTCGTGTCCGGTAATGGTGACATCCTGCACCTGCGAATTATTCACCTCATCCAGGAAGCTGGAATAGGCGACCGGCGTCGCGCTGGTGCTGCTGGTTGAGGGCTGGAACACATTGAAAAGCACCACTAAAAAAAGTGCCACCACGACCCAGAGTGCGATATTACGACCAAGATTATTCATCTAGCCTTGTCCAATTCTTTCAAAAATGGCAGCCCCGCTTTCGCAAAGCCCCGTAGCTTCATGTTCAACATGGCACGCATTATTAGCCGTTGCCATTAAAACTTCACGTCTGACATCAACATAGGCATAGTCTAACGATTTGACAGCCCCATACAACCACAATGCGTTTCAGGAAAAAAACGGGTGAGATGTGGCCGGGTAAGGTGGGGTAAACTGGCATGGTACAGGGAAGGATGAGACCATGCCATGGTGGCGTAAACAAGGCATGCCGCGCAAAACCAGGGCAGGCAGCGGGCTTGATTTACGAAAATCAGCGGCATTGTCGCCGAGAGCGCCAAAAGACCGGCCTTCGGCCCCGGCGTTGAGCCTGAAACGGTTGTCCCACAGTGCATTTGTCAGCGCCGCAATTGCAGGCGCACAGGCGGCGGGTTCTCGCGCCACCAGCCAGCCGCCACCCAGTTTCGCAGTACGAGCAATGCGCACACCGCCCAACGTGGCCGGGGCTAAAGCATTTGCCAACGACGCAACCGATGCCTGGGCCGGCGGATAACCCGACCCGGCAACCACCCGCAACAGCGCCGCCAACGCGACACTGGGCATGGAATGCGCCTGGATCAACGCAAAACCTTCCGGGCGTAGAACCACATGTCTGGCAATAAAATCCGCTGCAGCTTGTTCGTTATCTTGGCGCCGTGACGAATCGGCGGCCAGCGCTTGCGTGCCCGTATTACGAACCCTGACACGCTCGAATTTTTCATTGCTGTTGGACGGGTCTTCCACCCACTCCATGCCTTGCCTGACCAAAAACGCCCTCAGAGTCTCAGGCTTCGTGCCCAACAAAGGACGTAGAAGCAAAGCATCGCTTCGGGCGGTCCAGGCTGCCATGCCTTCCAGCCCGTGAGGACCTCGGCTGGCTCGCATGGTCACGGTCTCGGATTGATCACTTGCGTGATGTCCGAGCAACAAAAACAAGCTGGTCTCAGCCCGGCAAGCTTCTAAAAGGGCCTCATAGCGGGCGGCACGGGCGGCTTGCTGTAATTTAGCGCCCTTGGGCAGACCCGCGAGTTTCAGCACCCGCGCCGGAATCGCGCGACTTGCCAGACGCGATTGCGTAAGTAACGCTTGCGACGAGGATTCCAGGCGTAAGCCGTGGTCAACAATCAACGCGACGACAGAGCCACCCTGCGCTGTTACCCATTGCTGCGCCAATAAGGCCAAAGCGGTACTGTCAGCGCCACCCGAAACCGCCACCGCCAACCGGGGCGACCCGCCAAATGGCCCAAGCCGGGCCATTGAAGTCGCAAAATCTAATTGCAACGCGCCCGGTGACTGGCAGCCGCGATGGCCGGGGCCATCCCCTTAGGCGGGTCAGGGAACTGGCTGTTCAGCGAGGCCAACGTATCGCAAGCCGCCGACGCCTGGTGAATGGCCGTAAGCGAATTAGCAAGACCGAGCAAAGCGCCAGGGGCGTTAGGGCCCGTGTGAGCGCGGTTATAGGCATCATCAAAAGCGATCGCCGCATCCTGACTTTTGCCCTCGCCGTAGAGAGATTGCGCAAGAATATATTGCGCCTGATAACCCTCTGGTGAGTTTTTGGCGGTTGCCAGAATACCACGGGCATTTTGCTCCGCCACCGCGTAATTATGCTTGGCCAGAGCCGCCTGCGCGTTGCGCAGTGCCACTTTGGGTGCCACCGCAACAGCGGCAGGAGCGGTTACCGGGGCTGGCGCATCGCTCGCCGGGGCATTGAGCGATTGTGGGGCATTTTGCGGCGTGACTGCGCCAGAAGCCGCACCGGGGGCCGCAGCAGCACTGCCATTGGCCATCTGGAATTTCAGATCGTCAATTTCCTTTTGCATTGAGGCATTCTGGGTGTTCATCTGGTTTTGCAGCGTATCTACCTTGCCGCGTAGCTCCTGCACCTGGCTTTGCAACTGGCTGACCTGAGTAAGCAGATTGGTCACCACACTTGCATCCGGAGGGGCCCCGCTGCTCTGAGCCACGGGCGCGGGGGCCGATGAGCCTCCTAAAGCTGAACCGCCGCTACTGCCACCGCCCGATTGCATCTGCTGAACCTGCTGCTGCAATTGCAGAATTTGATTTTCGAGCGCGATGCCCTCCTGGCTTTGCACCATCGGCTGACCATAGGCCGCACCCAGGGGCAGCAACACGGTAAAGGCGGCTATCGCAAAAATATTCTGGCGCATTGGCTAACCCTTGAGAATCCTGTGCTTGGTTTAGTCCCGCAATTCCATGGTGAAAAGAAGGCAAAGGCTAAAAACAAAACCGGCGGAGCTTCCTTTTAAGGAAACGCCGCCGGTTGCTTAACCTGGTCCGCCCCGCAGAAGCCGGGCGACCCAAAAATTAGTGGCAGTTCTGCGGGTTGTTACCCTGAACTGAGGTAATGGCATTACGGTTCTGCTGGTATGAGGCTTCGTCGTTACCAGCGGCAACCGGGCAATTCTTGCCATAAGAGATGGTCTGGATGCGCGAAGCTGCAACGCCCTGAGCGACCAGATAGTCACGTGCGGCGTTGGCGCGGTGCTTGCCGAGTGCCAAGTTGTAGGTCTCGGTGCCGCGCTCGTCAGCGTTACCGGCCACAAGGACGTCAACATTCGGATACTTGGCGAGCCAAGCAGCCTGACGGCCGAGGGTGGCGTCAGCGTCGGAGCTCAGAGTTGCCTTGTTGAAGTCGTAGAACACACGATCACCAACGTTGGCGACCAGGTCCTGTTCGCTGCCAGGAGCAACCATTGCACTGCCAGCACCGGATGCGCCGGTGGTGTTCGCGGTTGGTGAAGAAGAGCAGGCTGCCAGCAGGGCAAGGCCGGCAAAAGCGCCCAATGCTTTGAAATTCATAGTAAAAACCGTCCCTGTCCAAAATGGGTGTCGAAATTGACAATACAGTAGACTCGCGACCACATGGTTTCGAGCCTCGATGCGGGGATTACAGCGCAGGTGCGTAATGGGTCAAGCATCATACCCATGTATTTTGTGCGTTCGAGCCATGATTCCAGCTATTTATTGCAGAAATTTGTTGCTGTTGATTATTTGTAACACTTGATGACTGGAAAGCTTCAAGATTCGGCAAAAAACTCCGGCTTGACATTTTGGTCCACTCCTTGTCTGCGAAGCCTCCGTGAAACCGCATATTCAGCGGTGCCTCGAACCTGATGGATTGATGATGACCGACCCTGACCTGCTGCAATTACGTTCCGACTCGGAAGCGGCGATCGGACGGGCCGACCCGGCGACGCTGGAAAGCCTGCGGATTGGGTTGTTGGGCAAAGCAGGACAAATAACGTCTTTGTTGAAATCCCTCGGAGGCATGGAACCTGAAGCCCGCAAAGCGAGAGGCGCCGAGGTCAATGAGCTGAAAGCGGCGGTCACCGTCGCACTGGAAGCCCGCAAAGCGATCCTGGATGAAGCCGCACTATCATTAAGACTTCAAGCTGAAAAAATTGATATTTCCGCCCCTGCCCGGCCCGAAGTCACGGGCACGATCCATCCCATCAGCCGGACGATTGAGGAAATCACCGCTATTTTCACTGCCATGGGGTTTAGCATCAAGGATGGCCCTGACATCGAGGATGACTGGTATAACTTTAGTGCTTTGAACATTCCGGCGCATCACCCGGCGCGGGCGATGATGGACACGTTTTATTTGCAGGCCGACGGGGGTGAACGCCCCCCCGTATTGCGCACGCACACGTCGCCCGTGCAAATCAGAACCTTACTGCAGGAGCCTCCGCCGATCCGGATTATTGTGCCCGGCCGGACCTTTCGTGCCGACCATGACGCCACCCATTCGCCGATGTTTCACCAAACCGAAGGGCTGGTCATCGGTAAGGATATCTCACTTGGCCACCTCAAAGGCTGCCTGATCGATTTTCTGCGGGCGTTTTTCGACATGCCGCAGTTGCCGGTTCGCTTTCGTGCCAGTTATTTTCCGTTCACCGAGCCTTCGATGGAAGTGGATATCGGATGGAACCGCAAAACCGGTGAAATCGGCAAGGGCAGCGACTGGCTGGAGATTTTGGGTTCCGGCATGGTTCACCCGAATGTGCTGGCCAATTGCGGGATCGACCCGCGCGAGTACCAGGGATTTGCCTTCGGCGTGGGCATCGAGCGTATTACCATGCTGAAACACGGCATCGCGGATTTGCGACTGTTTTACGAGAGCGATGTGCGCTGGTTGCGCCATTATGGATTTTCGCCGCTGGCACCTGCCACGCTGCATGAGGGGATTTAAGCGATGAAATTCTCCCTCTCCTGGTTAAAAACCTGGCTGGAGACCGATGCGCCGCTGGAGGCGATCGTAGAGATGCTCTCGGCCATTGGTCTGGAAGTTGAAAGCGTTGAAAACCGCGCGGCACCGCTGGCGCCCTTTGTCATCGCCGACGTCATCGAGGCCCTGCCCCACCCGAACGCCGACCGTCTGCGGGCCTGCCGGGTGAATGCCGGTGGTGGGGACGTATCTGTGGTGTGCGGCGCACCAAATGCCCGCACCGGTATGAAGGCGGTATTTGCGCCGCCAGGAGCCTTCATACCAGGCTCTGGCATCGCCTTGAAGGTTGGTGAAATTCGCGGGGTTAAATCCGAAGGCATGTTGGTTAGCTTTCGGGAATTGGGGCTGGGGGAAGAACATGACGGGATCATCGAGCTTCCTGCCGATGCGCCGGTAGGCACACCCTATGCAGTTTGGGCGGGTATGGATGACCCTGTGATTGATATTTCAGTTACCCCTAATCGTGGCGATGCTCTGGCGGTGCGCGGCGTGGCACGCGACCTCGCGGCGGCCGGACTGGGAACCCTGAAACCATTTTCGTCGCCGCCGGTTATTGGCAGTGGTGCCGGTTCAGTGGCGTGGAAAAACGACTATCCCGAGGCTTGCCCTTACGTTATTGGGCGCACCATCACGGGCGTTAAAAATATTGAAAGCCCAGACTGGCTAAAAACACGGCTCACCTCTATCGGATTGCGTCCAATCAACGCGCTGGTGGATATCACCAATTTTTTTACCATCGACCTGGGCCGGCCGCTGCATGTGTTTGATGCCGATAAAGTCGCGGGCGGTGTACTTACCCTGCGGCGTGGCGCGGACGAGACCTTCCAGGGGCTGCACGGGAAACCTGTCAGCGTGGGCCCCGATGATTGCGTGATCTCCGATACCAGCGGTGTACAGTCACTGGCCGGAATCGTCGGTGGCGAGGCAACAGGATGCGACGAAAACACCAAAAACGTATTCATTGAATGTGCGTTGTTTGACAGGGTGCATATTGCGCAAACTGGCCAACGTCATGGAATTTTTTCCGATGCGCGGCAGCGGTTTGAACGCGGCATCGATTCCATGTTGCTGCCCGCCGCCCTTGATGCCGCCTCGGCGATGGTGCTGCAGCTTTGCGGTGGCACCCCAAGCCTAGTGAGTGAGGCTGGTGAAAGGCCAGATTGGAACCGCAAGGCGGCCTTACGATTCAAGCGTTTGAGAGATTTTGGCGGTGCTGATATTGCACCAGATGAAGCTGTAGCCTCGCTCGAAAAACTTGGCTTCACCATCTACCGGCGCGATGCGATGCATGTCGAACTTGACGTACCGTCATGGCGCAATGACATCGCCAGCCCGCCTGCGCTCGACCAGCGTGAAGCCCCACAAGCCACGCAAGCAGCAGCGGGTGCCGCGGAGATCGAGCCGGAACATGATCTGATCGAGGAAGTGCTGCGCTTACGCGGACTTGATGCGATTGTAGCAGTTTCACTGCCGGTCCCTTCCGGGATTCCGGCGCCCATGCTCACGCAAAAGCAAGTTCGCACAGCCCTGGCGCGGCGCGTGCTGGCAGCGCGTGGGCTGATGGAATGTGTGACGTTCAGTTTTCTCGACCACAACATTGCCAAACTGTTCGGCGACGCCTCAGATTTACGCCTTGCCAATCCAATTGCCGCGGATCTCGATGAGATGCGGCCTACGCCAGTGGCAACCCTCATCCTCGCTGCCGCCCGCAACATCGCGCGCGGCTATGGCGACTTGGGTTTCTTTGAAGTGGGGCCAGGCTATGTGAGTGCTACTGAGCAACGCCTGGTGGCCACCGGCATCCGTACCGGCGAAACCCCGCTGTCGGCGTTGCAGCCAAGCCGCAAGTATGATGCCATGGATGCCAAGGCTGATGCGATGGCAGTATTGGTTGCGCTAGGGGTTTCCACAGACGCGGTGAGCGCCACCGCCGATGCTCCAAAATTCTATCACCCTGGGCAATCTGGTGTGCTTCGCCAAGGGCCAAAAATTATACTTGGACATTTTGGCACCTTGCACCCCAGCCTCTGCGCAAAACTTGATTTGCCGCTCGGCAGCGTGGCTTTTGAGGTGTTTCTCGATGCCATCCCCGAGCCGAAACGGCGCAAAAAGGCAGCGCCCTTATTGTCGGCCTTGCAGCCAATCAGGCGCGATTTCGCGTTTCTGGTATCCGCTGAAACATCCTCCGATGTGCTGTTGCGGGCCGCCAAAGGTGCCGAGCGCAATTTGATCACGAATGTTGTTTTATTTGACCGCTACGCAGGAAAAAACCTTCCAGAAGGGCAAATTTCATTGGCGATTGCGGTGACGATTCAGCCAGTCGAAAAGACTCTGACGGAAATTGAACTTGAGGCCGTGGCAGCTAAAATCATCGCAGCGATTGGTAAAGCAACAGGTGGAGTTTTGCGGGCCTGATTGCCGTAGAGCCTTGATCTGTTATGATGTCATACCGATCGTATCATTTTAATAACGCAGGAGTTGCCATGACAAACGCCGTCCAAAAAGCAGATAATGAAAAATTCTGTTCCGAATGCGGTGCGATCATCAACGCCAAGGCTGAAATTTGTCCAAAATGCGGTGTTCGGCAAATGCTGCCGCAGTCATCGTTTCAGGGTGCTACCTCACCAACCGGTAAAAACCGGCTAGCCGCCGCGCTATTTGCTATTTTACTTGGCGGGCTTGGCATTCATAAATTCTATTTGGGTAAGGTCGGCTGGGGCGTGGTTTACTTATTGCTGTGCTGGACCCTCATCCCCTCGATTGTTGGGCTTGTTGAAGGCATTGTGTATCTGACGATGTCAGACGAGGCTTTCATCGCTAAATATGGCTGAGGCTGGCCGGACGAATATTATTGATTACCGCGTGCTTATCCTCGCAAGGCAAAAACCCGCAGCGCCGAAGCCAACGGTTGCTCCGGGGTGCGGTTTGCATCAATGCCCCCGATCAAGCCTGTCAGCGACTGAGATTGCGCGGCCGCCATGGCTTGCAGGACCACCCAAAACTCCGGCTCCAGCGCGATACTGGTGCGATGACCCGAGAGGCTAAAGCTGCGTTTTTCGAGCATCTTGCAGCGCATACAGCAAAGCCGGTAAAAATACGAAAGTAGCGATCAATACCGCGAGCAAACTGATAAGCAGCAAATATCCCATACTGGCGGTACCACGGTCGTGTGATGCCGCCAGGGTGCCGAACGCGGTGCCGGTGGTGAGGGCCGAAAACAGCACGGCCCGCGCGGTGGCGGAGGCGAGAAAATTGCGCATCCCGGCGCGAAAATTCATTACAAAATAAACATTGAATGAAACTCCCACTCCCAACAACAGTGGCAGGGCGATGATGTTCGCATAGTTTATTTCAAGCCCGGCAAGCTTAGCAAATAAGGCGGTTAACAAAGCCGATAACGCTAACGTGGCAATTACCAGCATCATGTCGCGGAGATTGCGGAACACGATGAACAATATGACAGCGATCGCAATACTGGCGAGCATCGCCGCCTCTCGAAACGAGCTCAAAATCGTACCGGCAGTCGCGATGGTGGATATGGCAGGGCCACCGGCATTGGGAGCCACCGAAAGTACGGCTGCCGAAAATTGTTTTAAACCAGTCGTGGTCTGGGCCGCCGCTGTTGGGAAGGCCTCAACGCGGACCTGGCCATTTGGCAAAAACCAACTACGCGCTATCGACTTCGGCAGATTTTGCAGCGTGATGGGCTGCGGGCTGAGCGACTGATTTAACCGTTCCAACTCTCCGGGCAGAAATTTAGTGATCGCGGCATTCATCGCCATCACCTGCGCATCACCATCGCTGATAAGTTTTGTTAACGCGGTGTCGATACCCAGAACCGGCGAATTGGCTGGTAATTGCGATTTAACTTTTAATATCGCATCATGCGCTGCCACCATCGAAATTCGAATATCAGCGGCAGTCACCGGATTGCCACCACCGGTTTGAGAGATATTGGTGGTTTCGATCGTTGGCGCCATGATGGTTTGCGCCTGGTTTACCATCGCCAGTTTCTGCGCCTGATTGGCAGGCACGAATGTTGCGCCCGAGATGACCCCCGCCACTTGTGGCAAAGCGCTGAGTTTTTTACTGAGCGAGGCGGCATCGTGCAGGTTCGCCACCAGTGCGTCGGCATAAAACGGATTGGTCGCCGGGTTATCGAGCAATTTATTTAAGGTGACCATGCTTTCGGTGTGAGGGTCTTGGGTATCCAGGGGGTTGGCATCAAAGCCCAGCGTGACCGCGCCATAAACGCCAGCAACCGCGAATAAGGCCGCTCCGATCAACACAATGTTTCGGTGGCGGCGCAGGCCGGTATCAGCCATCACGGCCATCGGCAACCCAATGGCGACAGCCTCGGCGGCCGGCTGGATAAGCGCTAAAAGTGCCGGCAAAAACGTGATCGTACAGATAAACGCAATCAACATTCCAACGCCGGCAATCACCCCAAGCTCCGCCACGCCGACGAAGTCTGTTGGGGCGAAAGCCAAAAAACCGCAGGCTGTGGCTGCGGCCGCCAAGGCAATCTGGCCTCCCGCCTGCCGCGCGGTTTCGGTGATGGCGAGCGCCAGATCCGGCTCACCATGGCGCACATCGCGCAGCCGTACACAAAATTGTATCGCGAAATCGACGGCTAAGCCGATGAATAAAATAGCAAAGGCGACAGATATGAGGTTCATCACCCCAAACGCCACGGCAGCGAAGGTGATGGTGTAGGCAAGACCCAAAATCAGAGTCGCCAAAATCGGCAAGATCAACCGCCATGAGCGCAACGCCAAAAATAGCCATAGCGCGATCAGCAGCACGCTGATCAAACTGCCTAATACCAGCCCGTGGGTAAGCGAGGCAAATTGCTCGTCGGCCAGAGGAATCTGTCCGGTGTAATCAATCGTGGCACGGCCTTTTTTAACATCCGGCAAAGCCGCGGCAAGCTGCCTTAACGAGGCCGTCGCAATGCCGCCCGGCGTCAGACTGGCCTGATTCAACACGGGGTGAGCAAGAACAAATTCGGCGTCACCGCCAATAGTGCCGCCGATAAGTGACTGCCAGGAAAGCGGTTGCGGATGACCATCCGCGGCGGTTTGCAAGGAATTTTGGACGCCACGCAGCGCGGTATCATAAGGCTTCAAATTGGCTTGCCCCAGCGCAACACCCTGAGCGATCAAGCCAATCCCATTGAACAAGCCACGTGAAGAGGGGTCGGCTGCCAATTGACCCAAAAACGGCTGCGCGGCGACGATGGAGTTGAGAAGTTTTGCAAGCTCCGCTGTGGGTAGAAGCAACAGGCCCTCACGGGTGTAAAAACTGTCGCCGGCCGGGTATTGAGAGTCGAGGAAATTAGCTTTGTCGGCCTGCAACGCCAAATTCAGCGCGGCGGCGGTTTCGGCGGCTTCCTCGGGCGTTTTTGCACGCACCACCGCGACGATCAATTTATCAAATTGCGGAAAATTCGCATCCTCAGCCATTTGCGCCTGCCGCCAGGGTAGATTGGCGGCGAACAAATGACTGGTATCGGTGTCAACGCTGAGATGATGAGTGCAATAATTCAGGCCCAAGGCCGCCAATGCCAGCGCAAAAACCACCACCCAGGCGGCGCGCCGCTGCGAGATGCCGACAACGCCCACAATCAGACTCAGCACCTATATTGACCTTTAAATACAACCAACCTGTAGACGGAGCGGTGGATCAAAAGTTCAAGCCGACGAGCGCCAAATGCAAATGAATATCGCCCAGCACCATGCGTAGCGCATCCAGCAGCAGAATGAGAATGACCGGGCTGATATCGATGCTGCCGAAATTGGGCAGCCAGCGGCGAATCACATTAAGCGCGGGATCGGTGAGCCGACCCAGAAAATCCGCCACCTGATAGACGATTTGGTTGCGGCTGTTGATGACACCGAATGCGATCAACATTGAGATCACCACGGCGGCGATCACGGCAAAAATATAAAGGCTGATCAGCTCATCAGCGAGCCAGAAGATTGCGTTGACCATGATACATCCCAAAAAAACCTTGCGCAGCAGTAGCGGGAGGCGGGCTTTGAGGCAAATACTTGACTTAGTTGCAGCGATACGCGATGCCACGCACCAGATGAACCCTTTCGATTTCAACAATCAGACAGGGGCTGTAGCTCAGTTGGTAGAGCGCGTCGTTCGCAATGACGAGGTCAGGGGTTCGATTCCCCTCAGCTCCACCAGGGTTCAATTTTTATGAAAGACCCAACCCGCCAAGCGGCCCTGGAGCTGCTAAAGGCCGTTTTAACCCGCAATATGTCGCTGGACTCAGCTCTGGATTCCTTGCCGAAAATCGATTCGCGCGACAAGGCCGCAGCACATCGGCTGACCGCCACGGTGTTACGTCACACCGGCACGTTAAACGCCGTGCTGGAAGGGTTTTTGCAGCGTGAACCACCGCAGGCAGTACGGTATATTTTGTGGCTTGGGGCAGCGGCATCGCTATTTTTGGACAGTCCACCCCATGCCGCCGTGGGGACGGCTGTGGATTTGGCAAAAGCCAACAAGCTGGAAGCCTTCGCCGGGCTGATCAACGCAGTGCTCCGCAAGGTCGCTACCGGTGGGAGAGAGCTTCTGGATGGTCTGGACATGCCCCGGTTGGATACGCCGGTCTGGGCGTGGTCAAGCTGGGGGGCCAACGCACGTGCCATCGCAACTGCTCACCAGACCGAGGCGCCGCTGGATGTGACCGTTAAGCCAGGTATCGTGATGGATGGTGAGAGATTACCCACAGGCTCGTTCAGGTTCCCGGCCGGCACATCGGTTACCGAGCTTGCGGGCTACGCCGAAGGTGATTTTTGGGTGCAGGATGTGGCCGCCACCCTGCCCGCTTTGATTTTGAACGTGCAGCCGGGCGAACGGGTGCTTGATTTATGCGCCGCCCCAGGCGGCAAAACCGCCCAGTTGGCGGCGACGGGGGCGAAGGTGACAGCCGTGGAGCGCGACGCCGGGCGGATGGGCACCTTGAAGGGGAATCTGGCGCGGCTGCAGTTGGATGTTGAAACCGTGCTGGCGGATGCCACCACCTGGCAACCGGCTGAGACCTTCCCCGCGATTTTACTGGACGCCCCGTGCAGCGCCACCGGCACCATCCGCCGCCACCCGGATTTGCTGCATATTCGCAAAGCCCGCGACATTATCGCCCTTAACCGGCTGCAGGACCAACTATTGGACGCCGCCTTTGAGATGCTGAGTCCCGGAGGGCGGCTGGTTTACGCAGTGTGCTCATTACAGCCCGAAGAAGGCGAGGCCAGGGTGAATGCCGCCTGCAAACGCCTTGGGTTGCGTCATGACCGGCTAGGGCTGGCAAGCCTGCCGGAAGCCGTCACAGCAGAAAAAAACATCCGCACACATCCTGGGTTATGGACTGAAAAAGGCGGGATAGACGGTTTTTTCATCGCAAGGCTGACCAAATCGTAACTAGCCTTGTGAAAGCTACAGCGGGTTAGGTACAACTGCACCATGAAACCTGTAACGAATCCCCTTATTATAGCCCCCAGCCTGCTGGCAGCCGATTTTTTGCGCCTTGGCGCTGAAGCCGAGGCGGTTGAAAATGCCGGGGCGGATTGGCTGCATCTTGATGTGATGGACGGACATTTTGTGCCCAACATCACATTTGGCCCGCTGGTGGTGAAAGCTTTGAAGTCACGCAGCAAAATCCCCCTAGATGTGCATTTGATGATCGCGCCGGTTGACCCCTACATCGTGGCCTTCGCCGACGCCGGGGCAGACCATATCAGCGTGCACCCTGAAGCCGGGCCGCATTTGCACCGTACCCTGCAGCTTATTCGCAGCCTGGGCAAAAAGGCCGGCGTGGTATTGAACCCGGCAACCCCGGTGGATACCGTGGCGCATGTGCTGGACCTCGTGGATATCATCATGGTGATGACCGTAAACCCGGGTTTTGGCGGACAAGCCTTCATCGAGTCGCAATTGGCAAAAATCGCCACGCTGCGAAGGATGATCGACGCCACCGGGCGCGATATTTATTTGCAGATCGACGGTGGCATTACGCCTGTCACGGCGCGCGATGTTCTGAATGTTGGCGCGGATTGCCTGGTGGCTGGCACGGCGGTATTCGGCAAGCCCGATTACGCCGGGGCGATCGCCGATCTCCGCGCGGCGGCACCGAAAATCATGCCGGAATTCGCGGTCTCGGCGGGATGACACAGCCGGGCGGTTTCTCCCGCAACGCCAGATTTTTAATCGCCAGACTGCAAAACATGCGCGCGGCGAATTTCCCCGACGCGCCGGCGTTGCCGATCCGCGATCCGTGGCCAGGGGACCCCAGCCGTGGCGCAAGGTTGGTCAAGGGAGACTTGGAGTATTTAGGGGCGGGCAAGCCAATGCCCACACGGCCATTTTCGCATTTACCGGGTGCTTCTTTGTTACGGACGCACACACTTGGCTTTAGCTGGTTGCGTGATTTACGAGCGCTCGGCACCGATGCCGCCCGTTCCCGAGCCCGGCACCTGGTGTCGGAGTTTCTGGACGAAGAGCAGCTTGACCCCTTGAGCGCCCAGCCCGATGTCTCGGGGGCACGAATCACAGCCTGGCTCGGCCATTATGATTTTTTTGCAGCGTCCGCGAATGATGATTTCCGCCAGCAATTGATGAGCCGACTGGTGGCCGAAGCGCGCACATTGTCAGCCGCTCTCCCGGCCGAGGAGCAAGATGGACGGGCATTAACCGCACTGAAGGGGCTGCTCGCTGCCTCGGTGGCGATGCCGGAACATGCCAACTATCTGACGCGGGCCTTAAAATTTCTGACCGCAGAGGTCGAGCGGCAAATTTTATCGGATGGCTGCCATATTGAACGCAGCCCGGCGGCACATTTAGCGGCTTTGCAGGATTTATGTGAAATCCGCGCCTTGTTGCAGGTAGGCAAAATCGCCGCCCCGGTGGCGATGGCGGGCGTTATCGAGCGCATGGCCCTGGCTTTGCGGGCGTTACGGCATGGTGACGGCGGGCTGGCTCTGTTCAATGGCTCGAAGGAGGATTTACCGAGCCTTGTGGATTTAGTGCTAAGCCAGGCGGGCCGGAGTGGGAGGGCGCCAGCGGCCATCGGTGCCAGCGGGTTTTATCGGCTAGCCGCGGGCAAAAGCCTGGTGATCATCGACGCAGGTGCGCCGCCCGCACCGGGGCTGGACCGCTTTGCCCATGCCGGGACCTGCTCATTTGAATTTTCAATCGGCAAGGAACGGCTGATTGTGAATTGCGGCGCGGCACCCGCGGCAGGCCCGGAATGGCGGGATGCACTGCGCTCCACCGCTGCCCATTCTACACTGACCATCGCCGATGTCGCCTCCTCGGAATTACGTGAAAACGGGCTGGGACGCCGGCCGCTCAATGTCCATTCCCAGCGCCATGAAGCCGGGGGCGCACATTGGCTGGAAGCCAGCCATGACGGCTGGGGCAAGTTATTCGGGGCAGTCCACCGGCGCCAATTATACCTCTCCGACAGCGGCGAGGACTTACGCGGGGAAGACATTGTTGAAGCCGAGCAGCCGCAACCGTTTGTGGTGCGGTTCCATTTGCACCCCAACGTAACCGCCAGCCTGCAACAGGACCATGGCGCGGTGCTGTTGCGGCTACCCTCTGGCCAGGGGTGGCGGTTACGGGCTGACCAAGCCAGAATGACGGTTGAGGAGAGCGTGTATTTTGGCCTCAACGAACCCCGCCGCGCCGAGCAGGTGGTGTTGACCGGACACCAGGATGGGCCGCAACAGATAAAATGGGCGATCACCAAAGTCGGTTAGCGTCTGAAGGGGGTTTGATGGCGGATATTCTTCTCACCGGCGGGGCTGGCTACATTGCCTCGCATACCGCCGTGGCGCTGGTGGAACGCGGCCATCATGTGGTGCTGCTCGATAATTTCAGTAATGCCGAACGCGACGTACCAGGACGTTTGCGGCAGTTAACCGGCAAATTATTTCCGGTCATCGAGGCCGATATAAGGGATGTAAAGGCCGTCACCGAGGCGCTTATGGCGTTTCCGGTTGATGCCGTCATCCATTTTGCCGCCTTGAAAGCGGTGGGGGACAGTGAAGCGGACCCCTTGTTGTATTACGATATGAACATCGTAGGAACGATCAGGCTGTTTGAGGCGATGCAACAGGCCAACGTGCGGCGGCTGGTGTTCAGCTCCTCGGCCACCGTGTACGGCCAGCCGGATCGCTCGCCAATTTTAGAGGATGCGCCGACGCGGGTGAGCAACATCTATGGCCGGACCAAGCTGGTGATGGAGGATTTGGTTCGTGACCTCGCCCGCACCGGCAAATTGCTGGCGGCGGCGAATTTGCGGTATTTTAACCCCGTCGGGGCGCATCCGTCGGCGATGATCGGTGAAACGCCCAGCGGGATACCAAATAATTTGATGCCTTACGTCACCCAGGTTGCGACCGGCGAACGCCCGTATTTAAATGTGTTTGGTAATGACTATGCCACGCCCGACGGTACCGGGGTGCGTGATTATATCCATGTGATGGACTTGGCCCGCGCCCATGCGCTGGCGGTAGAACATATTATTGCGAACGACGTGTCGCTGACCGTTAATCTGGGAACCGGCGTTGGAATATCGGTACTGGAGCTGGTGCAGGCGTTTGAGCGCGCCACCGGACGGAAAATTCCGCTTAACATCGCACCGCGCCGGCCGGGGGATGTGGCCAGCTATTATGCCAACCCGGCGCTGGCCGAGGCGACATTGGGCTGGCGGGCCGAGCTTGATATTGACGACATGTGCCGGGATGCCTGGCGATGGCAGGCCAAGCGGGCGGGAATTAATGATGTTTAAGATCGGGCTCTGAGATGAGCACATCAGATCAAAAAATCCTGGCATTTTTAATCACCGAAGACTGGTTTTTCCTCTCACATTTTATTAAGCGCGGCTTGGCTGCCAAAAAGGCGGGCTGGCGCGTGGTGCTGTTGGCCCGCACCAGCGAAGCAAGCGCCGTCATTGAGGCGGCAGGTATTGAGGTGATTGGCGTGCCGTTTAACCGCAAGCGGTTAAACCCGTTTGCAGAGTTTTGGTTCGCGTGGGATATTTCTCGTATATACAAACGCTTGCAGCCAGATCTTGTGCATCATGTGGCACTAAAACCGATCATTGTGGGCGGACTGGCGGCGCGCTTGGCGGGGGTAAAAGCGGTTCTGAATGCGCCGGTTGGGCTGGGGTTTGTGTATTCATCCGACAAACTTCTGGCAAAAATATTGAAACCGATGGTGAGTTTTGCCCTGAAACTCACCTTGTCGCCGCCGAACTCGGGGGTGGTGTTTGAAAACCCTGATGATATGGCGGCATTGGAAGCGGCTGGCATGATCCGGCCTGGGACCGCCGTGCTGATCCGGGGGGCTGGCGTGGATATTTCGGATTTTGCCCCGGCGCCTGAGCCGCCACCGCCGGTGCGGATTATTTTGATCGCCCGCATGATCAAGGAAAAAGGTATCCCCGTCTTCATCGAGGCGGCGCGGATATTGCGCGGTCAGGCTGAATTTGTGCTGGTTGGTGCGCCGGACCCCGGCAACCCTAACAGTGCGACCGATGCTGAATTGCTGGGCTGGCAGGCTGAGGGGCTGGTGACATGGCTGGGGCCACGGCGCGATATTCCCGCATTACTGGCCGGCGCACATATCGCCTGCCAGCCGTCCACCTACCGCGAGGGGCTGCCGAAGTCTGCGCTGGAGGCGGCTGCTTCCGGCAAGCCATTGGTGACCACCGATGTTCCTGGTTGCCGCGAGGCCGTGGTGGACGGGGTAACCGGGTTTATTGTGCCGCCACGCAATGCCACGGCGCTGGCGGCGGCATTAAAAAAACTGATCGACAGCCCGGACTTACGCGTCAAAATGGGCGCTGCCGGGCGGTTACGCACCGAACAGGAATTTGCCGATGCAATTATCTGTGAAAAAACGCTTTTGGTGTATGACGCACTGACCGAACCCCGGAGTGCCCGATGAAACGCCTGTTTGCCGCCGCATTACTTGCCTGTTTTGCTACACCAGCGCTGGCTGACCAGCAGATTGGCAGTGTGAGCACCAATTTCCGGCTGGTGGGCCCCAACGACAAAGTGGTGGTGCAACGGCTTGAAGACCCTAAAATTCCGAATATTGAATGTTACGCCTCGTTCGCGCAAACCGGCGGTGTAGCCGGCGGTATTGGTGTTGCCACCGACCCCAGCCAGTTTGCGCTCTCCTGCATTGCCGCTGGGCCAGTCACGCTGCCAGCCAGTTTACCACAAAAAGAAGAAGTTGCGGCAATTTCCGCATCTTTTTTATTCAAACATTTTGTTCTGACCCGCATGGTCGACGCCGATAAACACGCCCTGGTGTATGTGCTGATCAGCACCAAGCTACTGCATGGCTTCCCCGCCAACGCCGTTTCCGCCGTGCCGGTGGCCAATACCGGCGCCCCTGATAAACCATAAGGACTTTGCGATGACTGATATTGTGACCATTCGCCGGGCGTTGATTTCGGTGTCCGACAAAACCGGCTTGGTGGAATTTGCTCGCGCCCTGGTGGACCACAATGTGGAAATTCTCTCAACCGGTGGTTCGGCCAAGGCGCTGCGTGATGCCGGGGTGCCGGTTAAGGATGTCTCCGACCATACTGGCTTTCCGGAAATTCTGGATGGCCGGGTGAAAACCCTGGTACCGCAAATTCATGGCGGCATTCTGGGGCGGCGGGATTTGCCCGAGCATCTGGCACAAATGCAAACGCATAACATCGCCCCGATTGATCTGGTGGCAGTCAATTTATATCCGTTCGAGGCCACCGTGGCACGCGGCGCGGCATTTGAGGATTGTGTAGAGAACATCGACATCGGCGGCCCTGCCCTGATCCGCGCCGCCGCCAAGAACCACGATTTTGTGGCGGTGCTGACGGACGCTGGACATTACGCCACTGTTTTAGCCGAGATCACCACCCACGGCGGCACCAGATTAGCAACACGCCAAGCACTGGCCGGGGCTGCTTACGCCCGAACCAGCGCTTACGACAGTGCTATCGCCACCTGGTTCGCCGCCCACAATGGTGAGACCTACCCAGCCACCATGACCATCAGTGGAAGCCTGAAGCAAACCTTGCGTTACGGCGAAAACCCTCACCAGAGCGCTGCATTTTATACCACGGCGCCCCGCTTTGGCGTGGCCACTGCGACCCAGGTTCAAGGTAAGGAACTCTCCTACAACAATCTCAACGACACTGATGCGGCGTTTGAGTGCGTGGCCGAATTCGCGTACCCCACGATCGTGATCGTGAAACACGCCAACCCCTGCGGCGTTGCAACGGCGGCTCATGTCACCGATGCCTGGGACGCGGCATTAGCCTGCGACCCAGTTTCCGCGTTCGGCGGCATTGTGGCACTCAACCGGATGCTGGACAGCGTAACGGCGGCTAAAATTGCGACGATCTTCACCGAGGTCATCATTGCGCCAGATGCGACCGATGAAGCCAAGGAGATTTTGGCCAAAAAGAAAAACCTGCGGTTGCTGCTCACCGGCGGCGTGCCGGCTGCTGATGAATCTGGAACAACCTTCAAATCCATCGCCGGCGGCTTTCTGGTGCAAAGCCGTGATAATGGGCAGTCTCAGCCCGCCGAATGGAAAATTGTTACTCAACGTGCCCCCACGCCTGCCGAGATCGCCGACATGGTATTTGCGTTCAAGGTTTGTAAGCATGTGAAGTCTAACGCGATCATCTATGCCAAAGCTGGAGCCACGCTGGGCATTGGGGCCGGGCAGATGAACCGGTTGGACTCCGCCCGCATTGCCGCCTGGCGCGGCAAGGCAGCCGGGTTGGATATGAAAAACTGCGTGGTGGCCTCCGATGCGTTCTTCCCGTTTGCCGATGGGTTGCAGGCCGCCATAGCGGCCGGTGCGAAATGCGTGATCCAGCCAGGCGGCTCGATTCGCGATGCTGACGTGATCGCCGCTGCCGATGAGGCTGGTGTTGCCATGGTGTTTACCGGTATGCGGCATTTCCGGCACTGAGGGTTTTATGGTAGGTCGATCACCATGAATATGCCCTTTACCCTGCCGGTATGGCTGCCAGCCTGGGCGTTCCTGTTGGCTGCCCTGCCCGTTCTGCTTTACGCGCTGGTGTTCCTGATTATGCCGTTCTCAGTATTTGGCGTGAAAGCCCGGCTGGATGCGATTGAAGCGCAGATTGACGCCTTGCATGATGAAATTCGATATCTGGCCAATAAAACAGCCAGTCCAGCAACCAAAATCCTGGCGGCCGACGACGATTTCGAAAATTTTCCGCATTTTGGCCGAATGAAATCCGCCCAACAGCCTGTGCAACCGCCAGACCCGCGCAATGACCCGCGATTACCGCCCCGGCCAGTGCGCCGAACCGAACCGCGGCTGGATTGAAGCTGGCGGAAAGCCTGGATAAAACCGCCGCTCTTTGTACGGTATTATAATACCACACACCCAACCCCTTGACTTAGTGCTGGAAAATCAGGATAGAGCGGCCTCTGATTTAAGGGACCTGAACATGAGAACGACCGTTTCGCTGAAACCAGCGGATGTAAAGAAGGACTGGGTGTTGATCGACGCCGAAGGCCTGATTCTGGGCCGACTAGCTGCCATCGTCGCCAGCCGTCTGCGTGGTAAGCACAAGCCGCAATTCACGCCGCATGTTGATTGTGGTGACAATATCATCATCGTGAATGCCGAAAAAATTAAGCTGACCGGCAAAAAAATGGAACAGTCGGTGCTTTATTACCATACCGGCTATGCCGGCGGCATCAAGGGACGGACCATCAAGGATCGTCTGGCCAGCGCTAACCCGCAGCGCGTCGTGGAAAAAGCCATTGAGCGCATGATTACGCGCGGCCCGCTGCAACGCCAGCAGATGAAAAATTTATATGTGTATGCTGGCGCTGAGCACCCGCATGCCGCCCAGCAGCCAAAGCCGTTTGATGTCGGCGCGCTTAACGCCAAGAACCGGAGAGATTGAGCATGTCTGAATCAACCAACAGCTTTGCCGGCCTGAAAGACATGGCCGGCGTTGTCACCGCTGAAACCGCTGCCCCAAAACGTGAGCCCAAGCGTGACGCGCAAGGCCGCTCGTACGCCACGGGCCGCCGCAAAAACGCCGTTGCCCGTGTTTGGATCAAGCCTGGCAAGGGCGAGATCATGGTCAATGGCAAAAAAGCTCCGGTGTATTTCGCCCGCCCGGTGTTGCGGATGCTGATCACCCAGCCATTCCTGGTAGCTGACCGCTACAACCAGTTCGACGTGATGTGCACGGTCGTTGGTGGTGGTCTGTCCGGTCAGGCCGGCGCAGTACGCCATGGTATTTCGCGCGCGTTGCAACTCTATGAACCGGAATTGCGCGGTATCCTGAAGGTTGCCGGGTTCCTGACCCGTGATAGCCGGATGGTTGAACGTAAAAAGTACGGCAAAGCGAAGGCCCGCCGTAGCTTCCAGTTCTCCAAGCGCTAAGTCTTAGGCTTCAATTTATTCAATTAAAACAGGGACTTGATGTAAATCAAGTCCCTGTTTTTACATTCACGGACGCTTTACAGACCCTTGTTTCCGACGCTGTTTCCAGTTAGCGTTTTGCACAGAACTTTCACAGAAATTGTGGAATTTGGATCATGGTCGAGAGCTTCTACCAGCAAGCCCACCGCCTCCGGGACGGGGCCGTCATGGTGTACCGGCGAGGCGACACCAACCAGCAGGTCTACCAGGCCCGCTTAAAAATCCCCGGCGTCACCGGCTACATCATCCGGTCCCTCAAGACCCGCGACCTTCCCACCGCCCCCAACTTGGCCGAGGACCTGTTCTACGAACTCCGGGCCGAGCAGAAGCTCAGCGTGGATGTGAGAATCGCCGGGAACCTCAAATTCAAGGACCTATGGAAGCGCTTTTACAGCGCTCACGAAACCGGCCAGTCGATCCACCGCCAGCGGCTGCACAAGGAACCGCTGCCGCCCGATATCTATCTAGAACAGGCTACCGCAAGGCACCTCCTGGTAGCAGATGAACCACCTCCAGTGTGCCAACTGCCAACTATCATTCGGTGGATTATTCCGAGAATTATTCAGTGGTATAGTCAGAGTATTACTCCGAGATAGTTTCCGCTGTCACATCCGTGGATAATTCCCAGCTTTATCAGCGGTAATATGTTATGTAATTTCTACAGATCAAGGAATGCTAGCGCATACTGCATTATCGTAACGACACTGCCAACCGCCCCCAACGCCGCCTTCTAGGCTCGATTCTCCCTCCATGCGCTTGCCCGTGCAAGGACGCTCGCCATGCTCGCCCTACGGGCTGTGCGTGTCTGCGCGCCGCCTGTGGCGGTGGCGGCTGTGCCGCCATCCTTTGACTGGCTGCGCGCCTTCCAGGTTCCTGCCACCAGGGACGGGACGAAGAACCGGGTTTTGCCGGTCCGAACAAAGAACCGTTATCGCGTAATCGCACTGGCGGGCAGGTCTAGTTTATGCAATCATTGCTGCGAATGTCATCAACGCCAGAACGTCAGGAGCAAGCTCATGGCCAGCATCACCATTCGCAATCTTGAAGACGGGCTGAAATCCCGTCTTCGCGTGCAGGCGGCGGTCCATGGCCGGTCCATGGAAGACGAGGCGCGCGACATCATTCGCTCGGCTCTCAGCCGCCAAGCTCCGCCCGCCGCCAACCTGGCCGAAACCATCCATGCCCGCTTCGCTGCCCTGGGCGGGGCCGACCTGCCCATAGCGCCGCGTGAACCGATGCCCGAGCCTCCGGCGTTCGACTGATGATCCTGTTGGATACGAATGTCGTCTCGGAGCTTATGCGCCCCGCCCCTGCCCTGGCGGTAATGTCCTGGCTGGCAGCACGGCCCCCAACAAGTCTGTTCCTCTCCACCGTCACCGAGGCGGAGTTGCGCTATGGCGTTATGCTGCTGCCCGAGGGGCGGCGGAGAAGCGAGCTGCTCACCGCCATTGAAACCATGCTGGCTGTGGATTTCGCCGGGCGCGTCCTGCCGTTTGACAGCCCTGCGGCAAGCGCCTTTGCGGAGATTTCCACTGGGCGGCGCCAGATGGGCAAGCCGATCTCCCAGTTCGATGCGCAGATCGCCGCCATCGCCCAGTCCCGTGGCGCGGAACTGGCCACCCGCAACGTGGCGGATTTTGAGAACTGCGACGTGAGGATCATCAACCCCTGGGAACCTTGATGCGGTCCGGCGGCGGGGCGATCACAAGCATGCCGGGGAACGCGAGAGGCCATACCGCTTCATTGACCTTGCTACGCTGAGGGCGGACACGTGATCTTTCCATATGACCCGGTGCGTGTGGACTTTTCCTTGCGAAAGGTGGCCTGATCAGCAAGAAATCTACCAGACGGCTTTCACAGATCATTCACAGGGTCATTTCGTTCAAAAACAATCACGCAAACAACAATGCCTTGCAAAGCTTCCAGTCCTCAAAAGCGGGATCGGCTTATCCGGAAGAATAAGGGGGGGCAATACGGAAGGTGCGCCTAATGGCCAAGCAAGCCATCCAATTTTTTTCACAGATCGTTCACGGATTATTTTTATCAAAAATAATTAAGCAAAAACAATGCTTTACAAAGCTTCCAGTTCTCCAAGCGCTAATCCCCCAAAAACCCCGGAGCGATCCGGGGTTTTTTTGGAGAATTTTTATGAAACTTAGTGTCCGTAATCAGTTCAAAGGAACCATCGTCGCCGTGATGAAGGGCCAGACGACAGCACATGTGCGCGTAGATATCGGCAATGGCCATATCGTTACCTCGTCGATCACAAATGAGGCCGCCGATGATTTAGGATTGAAGATTGGCGATGCTGTTACGGTAATTGTCAAATCTTCCGACGTTATCATCGGCAAATAAACTCAGCCGGTATAGAGGCCGTTCAACAACATTCCCTTCGAAGTATTTTGAATGATCGCGCCATTCAAAATACTATTGTCGGGCCCTAAAACTCTGGCCAGGCAAGCGGGTGCAGCTCGCGGAATTTGGCAATCCGTTGCTGTATCGGTTTGTCGGCTAGCCACGGCATCTGCCGAGACCAGAGCATGAACTTGGCCGCATCCTGCGTGGACATCGAGAAGCGCTCCGCCAGTTTCTCGAGATGGTCCAGGCTCAAGTGGTCGTTGGTGTAGGCGGGCACAGCGATCTCCACATCGTCGAGCTATGAAGTAAATGGGCTCTCGCGGTAAATGTCCAGCAAAGTTTTTAGCTCCATGACGTGTTCGTAATCAGGCATCAGCGCACGTAACGCAGCATCCCGTTCGGTAGCCGGATGAAAATAGATTTCCGTTGAACCTGACGGCAAATTTTGTAAAAGTTGGAGGACGCGGCTAGTGCTCATGTGACCTGACCATTTGATGCCAAAAACCTGATCGGTTGCAGCAAGGTTCGCTCGACGGACTTTTGTGCGTAAAACGTTACTCCAAGCAAACAACGCGCGGTCAGCGATACCAGGAGTGTCGTTGCATTTTTCTAGTGTTTTTGTAGGTTCTGCGGGAACCCTGATGCGGGTCAGTCCAAACTCGCGGCCAATTTTGATCATGGTATCGGCCACTGTCGGGTGCAAATGCATATGCTTATGGGCATCGGCATGGTGTAGAGGCAGACCCGTCGCCACGTAGGCTTCAAATTGGGCGCGAATTTCAAGGGCCAGCTCATGGCGGGCCGCAGGCGAGAAAAAATACTGAAATCCCAGGGCCGTCTGGTTACGACCAAATTTTCCGTCCGGCGTGGTGATGTGCGGCAGGCGGGCATGGCCGAGACACGAATCACCATCTACCAACACCAGGTGAAGCCCGACATTCAGGTTAAGCAAGCGCTTGGCGCGATCTACAGCATCAGCGGTCGCCGGCGCAGCCACCATCAAGCTGGCTTGCCCCAGAACGCCGTGGACATGCGCCTGTTCCACCGCTTCGTTGACGTGAATGGTGAGGCCAAAATCATCGGCAGAAAAAATAATACTCAAAGGTTGAGAAGGTTATTTGCTCGAGGACGACTGATCGTGGGAAATATCGCTATCGACCGACTCAAGCAGATGCTCGGCACAGGACGCGGCCTTCTGATCACCGCAGACACCGACCAGCGACGAAACATAGCCCCAATTATGATCCAGCAAAACCACCGAGTAGGCACTGGTCTGCTGGGTATTGTCGCTGTTGGAATCGTCAACAATGCTGGCAAATTCAATGATGTAATTGGCATTGCGTTCATCGGACACCATCGAATATTGCGACGACGCGGCGATGTCGGACTGGAAGGCGTTAATAATTCTCTGGGCAATGCCGTCGCCGTCGCCGATCGAGGTATTGAGAGCAATCGCGTAAGTGCTGCCGGCGTAAGCCGTGCCGATCGTGAGACTGAGGATTATGCCAAGCGTCGCCATAAATCGGAATGACACAACGAGCCCCCTACGCGGCCAATGCCGCACCCAGAAACAATTAACGAACGATGCGTGTGCCAAAGAAGACAGCCAAGTTCACACTCATCGTTTCTTGCCAATAGGTTAGCCAATATCCGGCTGGAGGGGAAGAAATATTCTGCGACCGTTACGCTGCCGCCCACCAGAACGTATGGCCGCCTAAGCGGCGTTACGCTCCTTCAGGAAGGCGAAGAATTCCACGCCCTCGCGCAAACGGCGTTTCATCATGTCCGGGCTGCGGATCATCTCATTGAGGATGGAGAGGATTTTCGACGGGCGGAAATAGAATTTGCGGTAGATGGTTTCAACCGATTTGAAAATCTCATTGTGGCTGAGATGGGGGTAGTGCAGCGGCGCAATCTGAACCCCATGGTCATCGATCAGTTCGGCATGTTCGATATCCAGCCAGCCTTCGCGGACCGCCTGATCGTATAGGAAGGTCCCCGGGTAGGGTGCCGCCAGCGAGACCTGGATGGTGTGTGGATTGATCTCTTTGGCAAACTCAATGGTTTCCTTCAGAGTATCCTGATTTTCACCGGGCAGGCCGACAATAAAGGTACCGTGGATCTTGATACCGAGCGTATGGCAATCCTTGGTGAACTGCTTGGCGACATCGATGCGCATACCTTTTTTGATATTATGCAGGATTTGCTGGTTGCCGCTCTCATAACCCACCAACAACAATCGTAAGCCGTTCTCCTTGAAAATTTTCAGAGATTTAAACGGCACGTTCGCTTTGGCGTTGCATGACCAGGTAACGCCCAGCTTACCAAGCTCAATGGCAATAGCTTCCGCACGGGGAAGGTCGTCAGTGAAGGTGTCATCATCAAACATAAATTCCTGCACTTGCGGAAAATCAGCTTTGGCTTGTTTGATTTCGGCGATGACGTTTGCCACCGAGCGGGTGCGGTAGGTATGGCCACCGACGGTTTGCGGCCACAGACAGAAGGTGCAGCGCGATTTGCAACCACGGCCCGTGTAAATAGAAATATAAGGGTGTTTCAGGTAGCCGATGAAATAATCTTCGATCCGCAGATGCTTTTTATACACTTCGGTGACGAACGGTAGTTGGTCCATGTCATGCAAAATGGCGCGATCTTTGTTTTTTATCAGCGCACCAGAAGCATCACGGTACATGATACCGTCAACATCGGCGAGTGGCTTACCTTCCGCAATTTCCTTGATGGTGAAGTCGAACTCATTGCCTGCCACAAAGTCGATTACTTTGGCGCGGGCTAGAGATTCCTCCGGTTGCACTGCCACTTTAGCACCAACAAAACCGATGAGAATATGAGGGTTTTCCGCCTTGAAGGCTTCAGCAACCTTCACGTCGTTCGCAAACGATGGGGTAGAGGTATGAATGATGAGAAGATCGTTCTTTTTAGCGTGCGGCAGCACATCGGCCATAGTGAGGCGGGCGGGTGGCGCGTCGATCAAGGTGGAGTCTGGCACCAGAGCGGCCGGTTGGGCGAGCCATGTGGGAAACCAGAAAGATTTAATCTCGCGTTTAGCCTGATAGCGTGAACCGGCGCCGCCGTCGAAACCATCGAAGGAGGGGGGCTGCAAGAAAAGGGTTTTCATCATCGTGTTTTACTCTTCTACTAAAGGCGATTTTACGAAATTTGAGGCTGTTGCGAGCGCAACCAATCCGGCATCGGCTGTCATCGTCTGGCCGCGCCAATCAACTTTATTGCCGGTGAAGCTGGCAATATAGACCGCCAGGGAGACAACATCCCGCACCACGAAAAGCCACGCCTCACCCGCTTTGGCAAGCCCAAGGGTTTTATCAATCCGGCAAGCCAGATAATAGCGAACCAGCAGAACTGCCAGAAACAACCCCCAGGCCCACAAATGAAACCCCGAAACAACTAATCCTGCCATGGCCCATATGAGGGAAAGCTGCAGAACGGACCCCGCATACGGAACCGGCACCAAAGCTCGAATGGTCCGCGCCCAACGCAATTCGTGCTTCCATAACGCACGGAAATCATCCTCCGGCACTGTGGTGGCGGGTATCACGGGTGCCAGCGTTAACGTGTAGCCGTAGGTACGCACCAATCGGCCGAGCACCTGGTCATCAGCCAAATGGTTGACTAGCGCCTGCAATCCGCCAATTTTGGCTAACACCGAACGTTTCAGCGCCATTGTCACGCCCAAGCAATCCTGGCGGCCTAATTTACGCGCCAGGAGAGCGCCGGGCAGGAACATATAGTTAATCTGGTTCGCCCCCAACGTGGTGGCCAAATGCGGCGTACCCGGCAAGGCGGTATAAAGCGTCGTTACCAACCCTACCCCAGGCGCCGCCAACGCCGAGGTCACAGCGTTCAGAAAATACGGCGGGACATGAATATCGGCATCCGACATCACCAACGTTTCGTACTTTGCTTCCGGTAACATGTTGATAAGGTTGGAGACCTTTCGGTTGCTCCCATGCACACTGCTATCAATCACCACCGCCACATCGCGGGTCGGGTAGCGGGCTTGCAGCTTAGCGATAACCTGCAAAACCGGGTCCGCCGGATTTTGCACGCCAAACACCAACTGAAACTGCGGATACTCAACGAGAAAAAATGATTCCAGCGCCACCTCGGTCAGCGGTTCAACGCCACAAAGCGGCTTCAACACAGAAACAGCCGGCGGATTTGGCAACGTGGGGTGTCTTTGAAGAACAAACTGTTCAACTAAACGCACACCAAAATACTGCTGCAGCACGCCGATGAGCGCGAACAGCCAAATGGCCGGGATAATGATCGACATTTTACGACTTAAGGGCGCCGCCCGAGAGCGCCGCAATTTTTGCCTCCAAGGCCGTAATCAATTGCGAAGCGTTGCCGGACACAACCAGCGCACTGAAGTCGGAGGATTGCACGGCCACTTTACTGATGGTGCCGTTCAACAACACGTCGGTAACCTGCCAGCCGGCGTCGCCGTTGGTCATCACGTAATCGAGCCGGGTAGGTGCAGCATCACCGGGTGAAACAATTTGAGTTTCAACAATTTTATTGGTGCCGACATCACGCTCGTCCGGCAAAATTTGTATCTGCTGGCCGCTGTAACCCGCAAAACCATTGACGTAGCTAGCAACTGTGAATTGCTCAAATAAGGTCGCGAGTTGCTCCTGCTGTGCTGCAGGGATCGTGGTCCACAGGAATCCTACCGAATTTTGCAAAATAACCGGCAAATTCAGCGATGATTTCACGATGGGGTCAAGGTCATTATAGCGCGACATGAAGCTGGCATTGGCGCTGCCAGCCTTCATGGTGGCTATCAGCGCCGTATCCAGCGCTTCAATCGGGGTGGCCTCAGGCGTTGCCGCCTGGGCCATGAGGGGGGCAGCTAGGATCGCCGCGAGCGGTAACGCCAAAAGAAAATGTTTCATACCAACTCTTTATACAATCACTGTGCCGGAATTGCGACAAACGTTTCGATCGCCTCCGAACCCAATGCCGTGAGCGCATGGTTGACGATATCCTTGGCGGTAAGCCCGGCATCGATCAACTGTGCCGCCGGGCTGTTGTGGTCAACTAAACGGTCAGGCAGCGTCATGGGGCGGAATTTCAAACCACGGTCAAAAGCGCCAACCCAGGCGAGAAAATGCCCCACAGCCGAGCCAAACCCGCCAGCGACACCGTCTTCAATTGTAATCAAAACTTCATGATGGGCAGCCAACTGCCGGATCATCGCTTCATCAAGCGGTTTCATGAAGCGGGCATCGGCGACCGTTGTGGAAAAACCACGGGCATTCAACTCATCAGCGGCTTTCAACGCATCGACCAAACGCGGTCCGAGGGCCAATATTGCCACTTTGGAGCCTTGCCGCATAATCCTGCCCTTGCCGATTTCCCAAACTGAACCGCGCGCCGGCAGTTCAACGCCAAGCCCCTCACCACGCGGATAACGGAACGCACTTGGGCGGTCATCGATGGCCGCCGAGGTGGCAACGGCGTGCATTAATTCGGCTTCATCCGACGGCGCCATAATGACCATACCTGGCAGACAGCCCAGGAACGCCATGTCGTAGGCACCCGCATGAGTGGCACCATCAGCACCAACCAGGCCCGCACGATCCATGGCGAAGCGGACCGGCAGCGATTGCAGCACCACATCATGCACCACTTGGTCGTAGCCGCGTTGCAGGAAGGTGGAATAAATCGCGCAGAAGGGTGCCATGCCTTCAGTGGCCATGCCGGCCGCGAAGGTGACGGCGTGCTGTTCGGCGATACCCACGTCAAAGATACGGGTTGGAAATTTTTGGGCAAACTTGTCCAGCCCCGTACCGCCCGGCATCGCCGCCGTAACGGCTACCACGTTCGGGTTCGCCTCCGCCTCGGCGATCAGCGCCTTGGCAAAAACATTGGTGTATGACGGTGGTCCCGGGGGTGCCTTGGCTTGCTCGCCCGTAACTACGTTGAACTTAGAGACGCCGTGATATTTGTCAGCTGCGGCTTCGGCGGGGGCGTAGCCTTTGCCTTTTTGCGTAACAACGTGGAGGAGGATCGGCTCCATGCCATCGGAATCACGCAAATTGCGTAGCACCGGCAGCAGATGGTCGAGGTTGTGACCATCGATCGGGCCCACATAGTAAAAACCAAGCTCCTCAAACAAGGTGCCGCCGGTAAGAATACCACGGGCATACTCCTCGGCACGGCGCGCCGTGCGCTCCAGGGTGCGCGGAAAGCGCTTGGCCATGCGGGCGGCAAAATCGCGCAGAGACATGAAACTGCGTGAGCTGATCAGTCGGGAGAGATAGGCGCTCATGGCACCGACCGGCGGGGCGATCGACATGTCATTGTCGTTCAAAATGACGATCAGACGGGACTTCATCGCCCCGGCATTGTTCATCGCCTCATAGGCCATGCCGGCGCTCATCGCGCCGTCGCCGATCACGGCGATCACGTTTTTGTGTGAATTAACGTTGAGTAAATCTCGAGCAACGGCCATGCCGAGGCCCGCCGAGATCGACGTGGAGGAATGGGCAGCGCCGAACGGGTCGTATTCGCTCTCGGAACGGCGGGTAAAGCCCGACAAACCGCCTGGCTGACGCAGGGTACGAATCCGGTCACGCCGGCCGGTAAGGATTTTATGCGGGTAGGTTTGGTGGCCAACATCCCAGATCAGACGGTCAGATGGGGTATCGAACACGGCGTGAATCGCCACAGTAAGTTCAACCACACCAAGCGAAGCGCCCAGATGGCCGCCGGTTACAGACACGGTGTCGATGGTCTCGGCTCGCAACTCATCTGCTAATTGCTTGAGCTGTTCACCAGACAGGTTGCGCATATCTGAGGGAATTTTAACGCGGTCTAAGAGTGGGGTGCGCGGTGGCATTAGAAATGATCCCCAAAAACCTGGTTAATCGGCATAAAAATGCCCATGAGCAAGACTACCCTTCATTCGATCAGCTTCGGTAGAGATTCCTTAAATATGTGATGCACAAGCAACACAAGCCAGAATCGTACCCGTTAAAACCTCACATAGTCCGACATACGCCCATTTGCCAACATCGCGATGCAATCAAATTAGTCAGCGCATATGACATATGCCGTTCACAATCGAATGGTTTGTTTACTACCATGCTTGCGGATTGTGGAGCCAATGACCTATTGCTTTGCATAGAAAGACTGACAGCGTGACCGACTGGCAACAGAAAGATAGAACATGGACGGCTCCCAGCCCCAAAAAACGATGCGTGTGATCCTGGCCCAGCCCCGTGGCTTTTGCGCGGGGGTTGAGCGGGCGATTGATATTGTCGAGCGGGCGTTGGTTAAATTTGGCCCGCCCATCTACGTGCGCCATGAAATTGTGCATAATCGCCATGTTGTTGAGGATTTGCGGGCCCGTGGCGCCGTGTTCGTCGATGAACTTGACGAAGTGCCCGAGGGTGCAATGACGGTGTTTTCAGCGCACGGCGTGGCCCGCAAGGTGGAAGCCGCAGCTGCCAGCCGGGCTCTGCCGGTGATTGATGCCACCTGCCCTCTGGTGGCCAAGGTGCATGCGGAAGGCCGCCGCTACGCTGGTCAAGGCCGGGAAATTGTGCTGATCGGCCATGCTGGCCACGCCGAGGTTGAAGGTACCATCGGGCAGATCGATGGCACGGTGTATCTGGTGCAAACCGTCGAGGATGCCGGAGTGCTGGAGGTCAAGAACCCGGAGAAACTCTCTTACATCACGCAGACCACCCTTTCAGTGGATGACACGCGCGGTATTATTGCGGCCTTGAAGGAGCGATTTCCCTCGATTGTTGGCCCTGATGTGCGGGACATTTGCTACGCCACCCAGAACCGCCAGGAAGCCGTGCATCATTTAGCCGAGCTGGTGGACTTGATTTTAGTGGTGGGAAGCAAAAATTCATCGAACTCAAACCGGCTTCGGGAGATCGGCGCTGAGTTGGGCCGCCCAAGCTACTTGATCGATGACGCCGCGCATTTACAAGCCGCCTGGTTCGAGGGCATTCGCTCGGTCGGGCTGACCGCCGGCGCCTCGGCACCGGAAGTGTTGGTGCAGGGCGTGATTGAGGGGCTGAAGCAATTTGGCCGGATCGAGATCGAGTTTTTGGCGGGAACGCCAGAAGATGTGAAGTTTAAACTGCCGGCCGAAGTGGCCGACGTCGCGTAAGACGTTTTGGCAAGTACAAAAGGATAATTGAGTATGGTTCCGTTGACCCAGGCGTTAAAAGTAGGGGCCTATGTGGTGAAGCAGCACATCACAGGTGTGAAGCGCTACGCGATGGTGCTGATGCTGGAACCGTTGTTCCGCTGCAACCTGGCCTGCACGGGCTGCGGCAAAATCGATTACCCTTCTGAGATTTTGAACCAACGCATTTCGGTGGCGGATGCCATTGAGGCTGCCCGTGAGTGCCCGGCGCCGATCATCGCCATCGCCGGTGGCGAGCCATTGTTGCACAAGGAGCTTCCGCAGATCGTTGAAGCCTATCTAAAAATGGGCAAGTACGTGATTTTGTGCACCAACGCACTGCTGCTGGAAAAGAAGATCGACCAGTATAAGCCGCACAAAAATTTCTGCTGGGACATTCATCTGGATGGCGACAAGCAGATGCACGATAAGTCGGTGGACCAGGACGGCGTTTATGAACGTGCCATCGATGCGATCAAGCTTTGCAAATCCAAGGGCTTCCGCACCAGCATCAACTGCACATTATTTGAAGGGGCTGACCCTGACCGGGTGGCGGCTTTCTTTGACATGATCGCCGACCTCGATGTTGAAGGCGTGATGACCTCGCCCGGCTACGCCTATGAGCGCGCACCTGACCAGGAGCATTTCCTCAACCGCACCCGCACCAAGGAATTGTTCCGCGCCATTTTCAAGCGCGGCCAGGAAAGCAAAAAGCGCGGCAAGCACTGGAAGTTTACCCAGAGCCCGCTGTTCCTGGACTTTTTGGCCGGTAACCAGACTTATGCCTGCACGCCCTGGGGCAACCCGACGCGCAACGTGTTCGGCTGGCAGCGCCCGTGCTACCTGCTCGGCGAAGGCTACGCCAAGACTTACAAGGAATTGATGGAAACAACCGACTGGGATAAATACGGCGTCGGCAATTACGAAAAATGTTCGGACTGCATGGTGCATTCCGGCTTTGAAGCCACCGCCGTGATGGACTCCGTCAAGAAGCCCTGGAAAATAGCCGCATTGGCGTTGAAGGGGATTAAAACCGACGGCGCGATGGCCAAGGATATTCCGCTCGATAAGGCCCGCAAGGCGGACTATGTGTTCTCAACCCATGTTGAGAAAAAGATGGCTGAAATTCATGCGGAGAAGGCGGCGCGGGTGGCGGCGGAGTAATCTCTCAAATACCGTAATGGCAAGGCGCGGCCATTACGGTAGAGATTTAATTTTTTGAACCAGCGCTTTGCGGGCTTTTGCGGCATCCCCTGCCAGCGCCATCAGCACCGCAGTCTGCGATGGGTTTTGCAGCACCGAAAGCAGGATCGGTAATAGTTTAATCTGCCCACCAGCGTTGAGCGCGATCAACGCGGCTGGAGGCAATGCTCGCGTGGCCGGGTCGGCGATGGCACGCAGGACGGCGAAGGGAATATTGCCTCGTGCGGCGACAGCGGCCATCGCGCCTGATTCTAAATCAATGGCGTCAGCCCACGTCGCGTTGAAAATCGCTGATTTTTGCTCGCTGGTGACGGCGATCTCATCGCCCGCATAGATTTTTTGATGCGTAGCACCACCCAACCATGCCAATAAATCCAGATCGCAGGCGTAATCATTTACCGTCGCGGGAATGATGATTGTGCCCGCTGCCAATTCAGGGTTCAGCCCGCCCGCCAGACCAAAGCTGACCAGTGCGGCGGCCCCATTTGCGATTAAATCTTCCGCCGCACGCGCCGCACCAGTAGGCGTACCGCCACCCACGCCGACCATGAAGCCGGTGTTTTTCAGCAGGGCAGCTTCAGCGGTCAGCCCGACCACGAAACCTATTTTTGAATGGTTCATGATGCGGGTTTATCACCTGGAGCATTAGTTAAGAAGATACTCGCCTGCGCGAGTATGACGGCGGTAAAAAATTACTCGTCCAGCGCCACCAGGATATATTCGCCAACCAGTTCCGATGACGCCGGGTTTTGTCCGGTGATTAACTGACCATCGCGCACAGCGTAGGGTTGCCAGTCAGGGCCGGAGGAAAACGCACCGCCTAACGCGCGCAATTTGGTCTCAAGCAGGAATGGCACCACTTTGGTCAGCCCAACCGCCTCTTCTTCATGGTCGGTGAAGCCTGTCACCTTGCGCCCAGCCACCAGCGGCTTGCCATCAGCACGAGTGGCGCCCGTTAACCCGGCGGGACCATGACAGACAGCAGCGATGATTTTGCCTTCGGCATCATATTGCTTCAGCCAGGCCCCCAGCATGGTGCTGGTTGGCAGGTCCCACACCACACCGTGGCCACCCGGCAGGAAAATGCCGTCAAAATTGTCCGGGTCCATGGACTCAAGGGACGGCGTAATTTGCAGGGCATCCTGCACCATATTGTCGTGCAGGAAACGTTGGGCGTATTCAGATTTCACCGCCTCGGGCTTGAGCGAATTCGGGTCAAACGGCACCGGGCCACCAGCAATCGACGCGATTGTGACCTCAACACCAGCGTCCGAGAGGATGTAGTATGGTGCTGCGACCTCCTCCACCCATGAGCCGGTGGTATGGCCTGTATCACCCATCTGGCTATGCGACGTGGTGACAATGAGAATTTTAACCATCAGTGGTTCCTTAAATATTTTACTTTTTTACAGATGGTGACGAACACAGACCGCTGCAATGAAACCGTGATTGCAAATTTGAGAAGTTCCGCCGCATCGGTTAAACCGGTTCCAGAACAAACTGAAAGCAAGACACATGACTGATGAGCCTGAAGACGCCGAAATCATCACCAAGGACAGTAACGGAGCGGTGCTGCAGAATGGCGACAGCGTGACGCTGATTAAGGATTTGAAGGTAAAGGGCACTTCCGTGACGCTCAAGCGTGGCACGGTGGCAAAGAACATCCGGCTGACGGGAGACCCGGATTTGATTGAGTGCAATGTCGAGAAGGTTAAGGGGCTGGTACTGCGGACGGAGTTTTTAAAGAAGGGATGAGTGTCGGAGTCGAAACAAAAAATTAGCGATTTCAACGCTCAGTCGTCATGAACTTGGTTCGAAACGAACGACTCGCGAAGCCCTTAGTGCAGAACAAATTTGCTTGCTCCCCGCTTAAACCGAAAAAAAAGGAGGCTTAAAGCCTCCTTTTCTGTTTATGAAACGCAAACCTTACTCAGCGGTTTCGCGCTTGCCCTTCGCACCAACCTGCTCGGAGATGTCCTCGCCGGTGGCCTGGTCAACCATCCGCATCGAGAGTTTCACCTTGCCGCGGTCGTCGAAGCCGATGACTTTTACCTTTACGCTGTCGCCGATTTTGACGATGTCGTTGGTTTTGTTCACGCGGGTCGCGGCCAGTTCGGAGATGTGAACCAGGCCGTCTTTGGCGCCGAGGAAGTTTACGAAGGCGCCGAAATCGGCGGTCTTCACAACCTTGCCATTATAGATCACGCCAATTTCCGGCTCGGCGATGATGCCGCGGATCATGTCGATGGCGCCCTGCGCCTTCTTGTCGTCGGTGGCGGCAATTTTAACGGTGCCGTTATCGTCGATGTCGATCTTGCAGCCAGTCTTTTCGACGATGTCACGAATGACCTTGCCGCCAGTGCCGATGATGTCGCGGATCTTGTCCTTTGGTACCTGGATCATGGTGATCTTTGGTGCGTTGTTGGACACATCCTCACGGCCAGCGGTCAGCGCCTTCGCCATTTCGCCCAGGATGTGCAAGCGGCCATGCTTGGCCTGCTCCAGCGCGATCTTCATGATCTCCGGCGTGATCGAGGTGATCTTGATGTCCATCTGCAAGGACGTCACACCTTCCTCAGTGCCGGCCACCTTGAAATCCATGTCGCCAAGGTGATCCTCGTCGCCAAGAATATCAGAGAGAACAGCGAAACCACGATCTTCCTTAATCAGGCCCATGGCGATACCCGCCACCGGACGGGTGAGCGGAACGCCGGCATCCATCAAGGCGAGCGAGGTGCCGCAGACGGTTGCCATCGAGGAGGAGCCGTTGGATTCGGTGATTTCCGAGACAACCCGCAGCGTGTACGGGAATTTGTCTTTGGCCGGCAGCAGCGGGTGGACAGCGCGCCAGGCGAGCTTGCCATGGCCAATTTCGCGGCGGCCGGGCGAGCCCATGCGGCCGGTTTCGCCCACCGAATACGGAGGGAAGTTGTAATGGAGCATGAAATGCTCCTTGAACTCGCCTTCGACAGCATCGATGAGCTGTTCGTCCTGCGCGGTGCCGAGCGTGGCAACCACCAGCGCCTGGGTTTCACCACGCGTGAACAAAGCCGAACCATGAGTGCGCGGCAGCACGCCGACTTCTGCCAGAATTGGGCGGACAGTCTTGGTGTCGCGGCCATCGATGCGCAGGCCGGTGTCGAGAATGTTGTTACGCACGATGTCGGCTTCAAGCTCCTTGAAAAGCTCCTTGGCCTTGGCAGCGTCGAGACCTTCGGCAACCAGCTCAGCCGCGGCGTGCTTCTTCACAGCGCCGAGTTTCTCGTAACGAACCTGCTTGACGGTTTCGGTGTAAGCAGCGCGGAAGCCTTCGCGGGCCAGTTCATCAACACGGGCGGTGAGGATTTTTTCTTCCTCGGTGATTTCCGTCAGCGGCCAGGGGTCCTTGGCGGCAACTTCCGCCAATTCGATGATCGCCTGGATGATCGGCTGGAAAGCGGCATGACCAAAGGTCACCGCACCCAGCATCACGTCTTCGGAAAGCTCGGAGGCTTCGGATTCCACCATCAGCACGCCTTCAGTGGTGCCGGCGAGCACGAGGTCGAGCTTGCTGTCAGCGCGCTCGGTCACGGTCGGGTTCAGCACATATTCGCCGTTGATCATGCCAACGCGGGCAGCACCGACCGGGCCAAAAAACGGAATGCCGGAGATGGTGAGGGCTGCCGAGGCAGCAACCAGCGCCAGAATATCCGGGTCGTTTTCAAGGTCGTGGCTCAGCACGGTGACAACAACCTGCACTTCGTTGCGGAAGCCATGCGGGAACAGCGGGCGGATCGGGCGGTCGATGAGGCGGGAAACCAGCGTTTCCTTCTCGGTCGGGCGGCCTTCGCGCTTGAAGAAGCCACCGGGGATCCGGCCGGCGGCGAAGAATTTCTCCTGGTAGTTCACGGTCAGCGGGAAGAAATCCTGGCCGGGTTTGGCGGATTTGGCGCCCACGACGGTGGCGAGCACCACGGTGTCGCCATAGGAGGCAACCACGGCGCCGTCAGCCTGACGTGCAACCTTGCCAGTTTCCAGGATCAGCGTGCTGCCGCCCCAGGCGATTTCTTTGCGGAAATATTTATCAAACATCTGTTCAGTCCTTCATGTAACGGCGGACGGGGACCGGAATGTTCAATGATGGCGCGGTTCAAACCGTGGCGGTAGCGGCGCCTCGGGCTGCATGGGTCTGGCTGTGGGAGGGGAAACTCAGCACAGCCACGGACCATGTGGCCGGAAACGCCGCAGTGCAAAGACCTTGCCCGGCGGTTGGTTGGCGCGACCACCGAGCGTTCCTGCGCCCCGAGATTGCCGCTTAACTTAAATCACCATACCCCGAACCCATTTCCGAAATATGAACGCACCACCCTGGCGCGTGGGGTGAGAGTACAAGAAACTGGCCGATAACACCACAGGGAGAGTTTGCATGGCACCCGGCACACCGATTTTGGCCATATCAGAGGCCATCGCCACCATCACCTTGAACCGCCCCGCCCATAAAAACCGCCTGCAACCCGAGGATTTGGCGGCTTTAGGGGCCATGTTCAGGCAATTGGCGGGAAATCAGGCCGTGCGGGTGGTAATTATCACTGGAGCCGGTGATCATTTCAGCGCCGGGTTTGACCTGAACGCATTGGCCGGTGGCAATGTGGGGAATGCCCAGGATGGCCCCGGCGGGTTTGGAGCCATGGTGGATGCCTTGGAACGGCTGCCGCAAGCCACCATCGCCCGGCTAAACGGCGGCGTTTATGGTGGTGCCACCGACATGGCGCTGGCCTGCGATTTTCGAATCGGCATCGCGGGCATGGCGGCCTCGATGCCGGCGGCCAAAATCGGGCTACATTATTATAAAAGCGGCATTTTGCGTTACGCCAGCCGGTTGGGGCTGGATAATGCAAAACGAATGTTCCTGACCGCCGAGCGAATTTTTGCTGATGAACTGTTGCGCATCGGCTTCCTGACGAAAGTCGCGGAATCTCAGTATTTTGACGAAACGGTGGAGGCGCTGGCCGCCACGCTAGCTGCCAACGCGCCGCTGGCGGTGCAGGGCGTAAAGCTGGCCCTGAATGAACTGGCCCGCGGCGCCTGGGATGAGGCGGTTTTCATCGCCCGTGCCCAGGCTGCACTGGCAAGCACCGATTTACAGGAGGGCCTTTCAGCCGCCCTGCAAAAACGCCCGGCTAACTTTAAAAACCAATAATTTTAGCGCTGGCCGAAGCTGGCGGCCTCGAATAAGTCCTTATGTTCGCGCGGCTGGCTACGCCAATATTGTTTGGGGGCCACTACTTTAGCGCCCAGTTTGGCGGCGGCGTGCCAGGGCCAATGCGGGTTGTATAAAATGCCGCGGGCTAAGGCCACGGCATCGGCCTTGCCCTCCGCGATGATGGATTCGGCATGTACAGGGTCGGTAATCAAGCCGACCGCGATCACCGGGATACCTACATGGGCCTTCACCTGTTCGGCAAACGCCACCTGGTAGCCATCGGCAAGCGGGATTTTTTGTAATGGCGACACCCCGCCCGAACTGACATGAATGGCGGCACAACCTGCAGCCTCCAGCGCCTTGGCAAATGCGATGGTGCCAGCAATATCCCAGCCACCTTCCACCCAATCGGACGCCGAAACCCGCACCCATACCGGCATCGAGGTGGAAACAGCGGCGCGGACGGCCGCAAAAACCTCGAGCGGAAAGCGCATGCGGTTTTCCAGGCTGCCGCCATATTCGTCGTTGCGCTGGTTGGCGAGCGGCGAGAGAAATTGGTGCAGCAAATACCCGTGCGCCGCGTGCAGCTCGATGCCCGCCAGCCCCAGCCGCTCGGCCCGCTTGGCGCTGGCCACAAAATCATCCCTGACTTTCGCCAACCCCGCCGCATCCAGCGCCACTGGCGGGTGCTCGTGCGGGTTATGCGGAACCGCCGAAGGTGCCAGGGCATGCCAGCCTGTGGGAGCCTCCGGTGCAATTTGCTGGCCGCCGTCCCAGGGCGTTTGCGATGAGGCTTTGCGGCCTGCATGGCCGAGCTGGATGGCGATCGGCATATCGCTGTAAAGGCGGATGGCGGCCATAACATTTGCTAAGGCAGTTTCATTGGCATCGGAATACAGCCCGAGATCACCCGGAGAAATACGGCCCTCAGCGGAAACACCCGTAGCCTCGATAATCAACAGCCCTGCCCCGGACAGAGCAAGGCCGCCCAGATGAATGCCGTGCCAGGCGCTGGCTGAGCCATCCACTGCCGAATACTGACACATCGGCGCGATGATGATGCGGTTGGGCAAGGGCAGCGGGCCGATGTTCAGCGGCTCAAAAAGTTTGCTCATGAATGACTTTCAAATTTGGTGAAGGTTACAGTCGATATAGGATGTGGATCAGCCGCCGCCTACCGCTGCCGCCACTTGCTTGAAAATTTGTGCGGGCACGGTACCGCCCGTGACGTTATTCATTGGGGAATTATCGTCATTTCCTACCCAAACGGCGATGATGTTGCCGCCCGCATAGCCGACAAACCAAGCGTCGCGGTAGTTTTGGGTGGTGCCGGTTTTGCCCGCCGTAAACTCGTCCGGCAGGAAGGCAGCGGTGCCGGTGCCCCCGGTGACAACGCCGCGCAGCATGTCGCGCATCTCACTCGCAAGGGCTGGCGAAACCACGGCGATGGGGTCGTGATTGGTCACGGGCACCCGGTTGATCGCGGTAAAGCCGTAGGGTGTGACGCGGTTGCCGCCGTTGAAGAAGGTGGCGTAGGCGCCGGCCAGCTGCATCACGCCCACCGAGCCGGTGCCCAAGGCCAGAGAGGCGTTATCGGGCAAATGATCATCCAGCCCCAGGCTGCGGGCCACAGCGATGACACGGCGCGCCCCACCGGCGCGCAGTAAAATACGGATGGCAGCGGTGTTCATCGAATCTGCCAGGGCTTCACGCATGGAAACCTCGCCGCGGTAGGTGCGCTCGTAATCCTTCGGGTGGTAACCGGCGAGCGACAACGGGGCGTCGAGCACCATGTCATCAGGCGTCATGCCCGCTTGGAGGCCGGCCAGCCAGACAACCGGCTTGATGGCCGAGCCGGTCTGGCGGCGGGCCAGCACGGCACGGTCGTAGCCCTCGCGGTCACCAACGCCGCCCACCAAGGCACGCACCGCACCGGTTTTGGCATCCAGCACCACCACCGCGCCCTGGTGCATGTTCAGTGCGACACCCTCTGCCGAGATGGCAGTGTTCAGTGCCGACTCCGCCGCAGTTTGCAGGCGGGCGTTCATGGTGGTGGCCAGCGTGGCATCAACGCCTTCGGGGATCAGCGCGCCGGCCTGTTGCATCGTCCAGAGGGCAAACCATGAGGATTGAGAGCTGGGCGAGGCAGCATCAGCCAATTCCGCCTCGGCGGCAGTTTCCTGTTCTTGGGTGATGGCGCCGTTGGCCAGCATGGCACCTAGAACCTGCAATGCGCGCTCCTGCGCGGCCTGCGGGTTGGCTAACGGATTCAACGACGACGGCGCCTTCGGCAACCCGGCCAGAATGGCGGCTTGTGCGATGGAAAGTTTGGTGGCGGGGATGCCGAAATACAGCTTGGCGGCGGCATCCACACCATAAGCCCCTGCCCCCAGATACACACGGTTCAGGTAAATTCCCAAAATATCGGCCCGTGAATAATGCCTCCATAACCACAGGCTCAGAATAGCCTCCTGAACTTTCCGGCGCAGGCTACGCTGGTTGGTGAGGAATAATGTTTTGGCGGTTTGCTGAGTAAGCGTGGAGCCACCCTGCACAACATGGCGGTGCGCGATGTCCAAGATACCTGCCCGCAGCAAGCCAAACGCGTCAAACGCACCATGGGATTCAAAGCGCTTATCCTCGATGGCGATGAAGGCCGCGGCCACGCAAGGCGGCAACTGGGCAGGGAGTTCGACCTTGCCGGCAATATCGCCGAATCGTGCCACTAATTGCCCGGCGGGGTCCAGCAGCACAATCGCGGGTCGGCGCGGCTGGGTGATGGCGCTGACTGGATTGGGGAGGTCCCAGGTAAACCACAGCAGCACCAGCGACCCGAGTGCTGCGGTCCAGATGGTGGCAATGGTGGCGTAACGCAGCGCAAACCCCGCCCGGCGCACCGTTTTGCGCGGCAACACGGGCTTCGGCAGCACCAGCTTGCGTGGTGCCGCTTTGGTGGGAGAGGGTTTTAGGCGTGCCATTGAAACCCGAGGCTTAGAAAAATCCGCCGCGCCGGGTCAAATGATTGTTAAACGGCGGGGTTTACCGCCAACTTGGCTTGGCTGAGGTGAGCCGTTATAGACGGCCCCGCTAGCGGGTGTGGCGGAATGGTAGACGCACCGGACTTAAAATCCGTTGGGCCCTAGGCCCGTGGGGGTTCAACTCCCCCCACCCGCACCAGCCCCGGCGCTCTACACATCCTTTTTAATTTTTGCACCGCAAATTCGTCTCGCGGCCTTATGCCGTCAAGCGCAAGCCGGCCTCCTGCAAGGCGGTGCGCAATCAACGATCTGACTGCCGTTGATTACGGAATTTTCGTGTTTGTATCACTGATGGCCTACGCCGTCGGCTGCCAGAAGGTGTGAGACATGTTTGACCTTATTTTTCCAGGCGGCATTTGCGCTGCCCTGCTGGTTTATCTCGTGTGGGCGATGCGGCGCGCTGAAGATTTCTGAAATTTGATACGATGACAATACAAGGGATGCTTTATATAACGCTGATATATCGCTAGCCGTTGCAGTGATGCAGGCGTTCACGGGTGGCTGATGACAAACGACCGGGAATTTTTATGTCGATCTGACACGCATCACGCTTTATTTGCTTCTGCCGGTTTCGATTGTAGCCGCCGGCTCGCTCGTCATGGCGGGATCACCTCAGACCTTCAGCACGTTCGTCACCGCCCACACACTGAGTGCCGGGTCACAGAGCGTTGCCATAGGACAAGCGGCATTCCAGGAGGCAATCCGCTGCACATTGCCGCTGGTGTTTCCGTGACCGGTGGCAACAGGGAAGGCCAGGCGAAGGAGATTTAGCGCGCCATGCTGGGCGTGCTGGTCTTGACCGCGTTCATCTTGGCCGGGTGGCCGCTTCGCCTTTCTGGTCCCCATCCCCGCCATATCCAGTTCACTGGCCGCCAAGCCAAAAACTGCTCGCCAGCGCTGATACGTTCCCAACCACGGGGCCGCTGTTCATCGGGCAGTTGATCGGCGTGATCATCATCCTGGGCGGCCCGCAATATCTGCCCGCCGACACGTTGGCTCGCAATCCGGTCATGTTCGTCACCGAAATGGTGGCGATGATAACCAGCGCGGTGGGTGTGGAGGATTTGTTTACCAGCGAACCTGCCGCCTTCGCGACCATGATTGCGCTCTGGCTGTGGCACGCTGTTTTGTTCGCCACCTTTGCTGAGGCCGCTTTTTAACCCATACGCAGATTTTAACGGCCTATGGGGCGCTGCCAACACTGAAGATGTCAGGTATCTTCGGGTTTATATATGGCAATTTCGCAAAACATGGAACCAAAATGGCCGCGATGATCGTAAACCAACCGGGCATTGGTCACCGCTTAGCCGTGTTTCAACCAGAGGCATGATACGTTTTTAGCCATCAACGGCCACATAATGGAGCCGCAGATGGAATAATAGACTTTACCGTCAAGTTCGGAATCGAATAAATATACAGTTACCAGAAGCGCAGCTAACCCAAAGGTCAGACCTATGAAAACTATTCGCAACAAATTGATATGCACCGTCATTCTGAGCCTTGCAGCGCTTCCAGCCTATGCACAGGACAGCGCGCTCTTTGGCATCTGGCGTGGCGAGGCCATGGTGCCAGGTACTGGCGGCCTCGAAGTTATAGTTTCCATGAGGCAAATCTTTCGACCCGACGGCCATTTCAATTCAATCACCGAAAGCCGTTACGCCAACGGCCCAACAGCGGGCAGTATGATTGGTACGTTGCAGGAACAAGGGACCTATCAGGCAGACCCCAACCAAGGTGTTCTCTCACTGCATATTGAGAAACACGAAAGTTCTAGCAAAACCGCCGTGCCAACTGATCAATATGACCATTACCATTTAACCTCGCCGGACCGCTTTATCATGCAATCATTGGAAGGTGGTCCATTGATCGCATTTGTACGGGCTCAGCAATAGAATTTCACTCTGACGTGGGCATTATTGTCGAACGGTTAATGTCGCACTTAATTATCCGAATGACGTCTGTGTCGTGTTTGTTTGACGGGGCTGGTAGCGACTACCCAAACTATAACGACTGCCCGGATGCAACAAGCGAGACGAGGTGGCAGGGCCCGAGGCAGTCCAGGTACGGCGTTCCACAAGCAGACAAGGTTCGTGTCGGTCAACACCTAATAGCGCTTGCGCTCGTGTGTCGGCAGTAACGGCATGGACAATATGTTCAACTTCGGTGGCGGGCGCTATGCTCTGCAGATATCGATTGGTCGTCAACACAGTGAAATCTTGCTCTAAATAGAATGGTGCAAAATATGGTGAAACATATCGCAACTCCAATTGGACCGAAGTATCGTTTTCTAAATGCAACACTTCAGATAGAAAAATTTTAGATCCCCGCCTGACCGAAAGTTCACGCGCTAACAGTTCATCAGCGCGAGTCTCCTCCAAATGCAACACACGCGCCTTATGAATATGGCCACGTCTTGCGATGTCATCCGATATATCGAAAATCTCCAGCAAATCTGAACGTGATGGTGACTTACGTACAAATGTGCCGACACCCTGTACGCGATGTAATAATCCATCAGCAGACATTTCGCGCAGCGCCCGATGCACTGTCATCCGCGAGGCACCCAAGGTTTCCATCAGTTCATATTCCGAGGGAATCTTTTCACCATCTTTAAAAATACCTGCGGCTATACGATCAAGCAAATGCTGTTTCACCTGCTCATATAAATGCGGTGGCTTGCCCGCACTCATAGGGCTCCTCCTCTCAAGCGTGCCACAACCGCGTCAAATCGTCTTTGGCTCGTCGCACCCAGAACATGCTGACCATCTGTTATAACCCTTTTACCCCGTACCCAAACATGTGACACCTGGGACTTACGGCTTGCAAATACCCAATGAGCCAGTGCAGACTCTGGTTCGTCACCCGTTAGTCCAATTATATTTGCTGGTTGGCCAATGATTATACCAGCGTTCTCACCCAAGGCCTGACCACCACCTTCAATAGCTTTTTGAAACAACGCGGTGGCGGTGGAGCGCGTTATATTATTAGCCATAACATTGCGTTCGCGGTATAGAAGGCGCTGTGAATACTCAAGTGTTCGTAGTTCATCAGCCACACCAATACAGACGTTTGAGTCTGACCCAATGCCCCAAGCGCCAGCAAAATCGCGGGCGGCGAAAATTCCGTCTCCGAGATTAGCCTCCGTGACTGCGCATAATCCTACTACCGCGCCCGCCAAGGCAATGCTCGCCCGCTCTTGAGCGTTCGCATGGGTTGCATGAACCAGACACCAATTTCTATCGACTGGAGCATGGTTCAGCAGGTATTCAACAGGCCGTTGTCCATGCCACGCCACACACGCCTCAACCTCGGCTGTTTGTTCTGAAATATGAATATGTACTGGTCTTGTTCCCGCCATCTCATTCAGTAGCAAGAGTTCGTCGAGCGTTACCGCCCGTAGAGAATGCGGTGCAACGCCAGTGGCGGCCACCGCAGCACAACGTTCATAAAGCCGGACATATCTATCGAATGAATTAATGAAACGACGCTGCTCAGATGCGGGGGCTTGTCCACCCCATCCGGCATGAGCGTAAAATACAGGTAGTAAGGTGAGGTCGATCCCTGTAATCGCTGCAGCCTCAGAAATCCGTACTGCCATCTCGCCGATATCATCATATTCCTGACCATTCAGCGCATGATGCAGATAGTGAAATTCCGCAACATGACAAAATCCGCCCTCAAGCATCTCAATAAAGGCTTGAGTTGCCACTACCGCAACATCATCAGGACTCATTTGCAGTGCAAAGCGATACATCAGATCACGCCAGGTCCAGAAACTGTCAGACACCGTGCTTCTGACCTCCGCCAATCCTGCCATGGCGCGTTGAAAACTATGGCTATGTAAGTTTACCATGCCTGGCAGGGCGATATCATACGTCAGCCCATCTGGCGGAGTATCAAACGATATCCCACTTATAAGCCCGGAGTTTATGCTCAACGCGACGTTTTGCGCCCAGCCCCCCGGCAGCAACGCATATCTAAAAAACAGCTTGTTTGCCACTATGCAGCCCTTCTATTTTTCCCTATTGTATATACAACACAGCGAACGCCGCCAAGGGCTAATTTTAATGCATGCCGACCGTATTTTCACGAATGCCCGCTTAGCAACCATGGCGCCAAGCCATAATGGTATTGGCCTCATAGACCACGGCATGGTGGCCACCACCGCAGGCCGAATTATCTACGCTGGTCCGGTCAGGACGATGACCGCTGATGAGATCACTGATTGTGCCGGCCGCCTGATCACCCCTGGATTGATCGATTGCCATACGCATCTGGTTTATGCTGGCCACCGGGCCGCAGAATTTGAAGCGCGGTTAAACGGCGCTTCCTATGAAGAAATTGCCGGCGCTGGCGGGGGGATCACCGCAACCGTCTCTGCGACCCGTGATGCGGGTCCGGAAGCACTCATAGCAGCCAGCATACCACGCTTACAGGCCCTTATCGATGAGGGCGTAACCACGGTTGAAATAAAATCAGGATACGGCCTGAACGAAGCCTCTGAACTGAAACTACTGCAGGTCATTCGTCAGATTAGCGCTACGGCAGCGGTTGATGTAGCCACAACTTTTCTCGGTGCCCATAGCCTGCCCCCCGAGACCGCAGTCGATCGTCAAGCCTATATTCATCTTTTAACAAAGACGCTCATACCAAAAATTGCTAAACTTAATCTCGCGCACGCCGTCGATGGTTTTTGTGAGCATATTGCATTTACGCCCGATGAAATAGCCGAAGTTTTCAGGTCTGCGCGTGCGCACGGGTTGCCGGTAAAATTGCATGCTGACCAACTCTCGAACCTACATGGCGCCGCTCTCGCTGCAAGCTTCGGCGCACTTTCGGCAGATCATCTCGAATACACCGACACCGATGGCGTCGCCGCCATGGCGCGATCAGGCACAGTGGCCGTTTTATTGCCTGGTGCTTTTTATACATTGCGTGAAACACAGCATCCTCCCATCGCTGCTTTACGTTCGCATGGCGTGCGCATCGCTGTCGCTACCGACCTCAACCCCGGTACGTCACCACTAAGGTCGTTGCTGCTGGCGATGAACATGGCCGCCACGCAATTTAGACTTACCATAAATGAATGCCTGCTAGGGGTGACCCGCAACGCCGCTGCCGCGCTAGGACGTGCGGATGTAGGAGCGTTGGTTGCCGGCTATAAATGTCACCTCGCCATCTGGAATGTCGAAACCCCAGCCGAACTGGTCTATCAAATCGGCTTCAACCCTCTGCACCAACGCATCTGGAGTGCCTCATGAAACTCAACCCTGGAAATGTGTCACTACAGGAATGGCGCAGCATTTATCGAGGCTCCGGCTGCACACTTGAGGCTGTAGCCATGCCCGCCATCGCCCGCGCTGCCAAAGCTGTCAGCGAAATTTTAGCGCGCGGTGAACCTGTTTACGGCGTCAACACTGGCTTTGGAAAACTTGCCGCCGTTCGCATTGCCGACACTGACCTGGCCAGGCTTCAACAAAATTTGGTCCTCTCTCACGCCGCCGGCGTGGGCGACCCAATGCCGATCCCCGTGGCGCGGTTGATGATGGCACTAAAACTTGCTTCATTAGCTCAAGGTGCTTCCGGCGTGCGCGTTGCCACAGTGGAATTCCTTGAGCAGATGCTCGTCCACAATCTTATTCCGGTTATCCCCGCACAAGGCTCCGTAGGTGCTTCCGGTGATCTAGCGCCGCTCGCCCACATGGCCGCAGCAATGCTGGGCACGGGAGACGTTTTTCTTAACGGAGAACGGCTTTCAGCCATTGCTGGCCTAGCCAAAGCTGGGCTTGCTCCTATCGTACTAGGCCCAAAAGAAGGACTTGCTCTCTTAAATGGCACACAATTTTCCACCGCCTATGCTTTAGCTGGACTATTTGAAGCCGAAACGCTGTTCCAGTCTGCTCTGCTCACTGGCGCACTCTCAACCGACGCGGCCCGTGGGTCCGACGCGCCGTTCGACCCACGCATCCATGCGCTACGCCGCCACAAAGGCCAGGCAGAGGTGGCCGCGACCCTGCGGACCCTGATGACCGGCAGTGCCATTCGTGCCTCGCACATGCTCAATGACACCCGCGTACAAGACCCCTACTGCCTACGCTGCCAACCGCAAGTTATGGGTGCCGTCCTTGACCTTCTGCGCCAGGCCGCTGACACACTGAGAACCGAAGCGAATGGCGTCACCGACAACCCTCTCATATTCACAGACCCTGCAGAGGCCCTCTCTGGCGGAAACTTTCACGCCGAACCAGTGGCCTTTGCCGCTGATATGATCGCTATGGCTGTCTGTGAAATCGGCTCTCTTGCTGAACGCCGTCTCGCGATGCTTGTTGACCCCACACTCTCCGGCCTACCAGCCTTTCTCACGCCAAAACCAGGATTGAATTCAGGCTTCATGATACCGCAAGTTACTGCAGCCGCCTTGGTCTCAGAGAATAAAGGCCGGGCGTTTCCCGCCTCCGTCGATTCTATCCCAACCTCAGCCAACCAGGAAGACCATGTCTCCATGGCCGCCCACGGTGCCCGCCGGTTGTTGCCCATGACAGATAACCTGCGAGCCATCATCGCCATCGAATTGCTGGCCGCCGTGCAAGGGTGCGACTTCCACACGTTGCCCTCGAGCACAATACTGGAAGATATTCGTACCCTGGTGCGAGGTAAAGCGGCATATCTGGACGACGATCGTTATTTTGCTCCCGACATCGAGGCTGCCATCATGATTTTACGATCCGGTACATTACCGCTTGCAACATTGCCAAGCGTGCTATGAATTTTCTAAAGCTCCATCGGGGCTCAGCACCGCTGATACTCAGCATCCCACATGCCGGCACGCATATCCCCGAAGAGTTTCAGCATGCCCTCAGGTCGCTTTGGCTGGCCCGTAAGGATGCTGATTGGTGGCTCCCGGAACTCTACCAATTTGCCGAAGCCTATGACGCCACGATCCTATGCACTGAAATATCGCGTACCGTCATCGACCTCAACCGTGACCCCTCCGGTGTATCGCTTTATCCGGGTCAAGCCACGACCGGCCTCTGTCCTACCACAACATTTGATGACGAGCCTTTATATCTCGCTGGCCATGAGCCCGACGATACCGAGATTCTGTTGCGTCGCGCAAAATATTTTGACCCCTACCATGAGACCTTACGCGCCGAGATCAGCCGCTTGCGTGGCCGTCATCATGCCATCACCATTTATGATTGCCATTCCATTCGCAGTGAAATTCCACATTTATTTGAAGGATTGCTACCGAATTTTAATATAGGCAGTAACGACGACAGATCATGCGATCCTGTTATCACTGAGAAAATCGCGGCCATTTGTGAAACCGAAAAGAACTTTTCATATGTCGCCAACGGTCGTTTTAAAGGCGGCTACATCACCCGCCATTATGGCAACCCAGCGAACGGCGTAAATGCGATTCAAATGGAACTTGCATGTCGTGGATATATGGCCGAACCCTCTACCCCCTCACCCGCAAATTGGCCGACGCCTCTTGATACCAGCCCAGCCATACTACCAACTTTGCGATCCATCCTTGAAAGCCTTCTCCCATGAACCGTCTGGATAACGCCCGCATAATTCGCGCACCGCATGGTAATCAACTTTCAGCAAAATCTTGGCAGACGGAAGCGCCCTTGCGAATGCTAATGAACAACCTCGACCCAATGGTGGCTGAACGCCCTGAAGAACTGGTGGTTTATGGCGGTATTGGACGCGCAGCCCGCGACTGGAATTCGTTTGACCGCATTGTTGAAACATTACGCCGCTTGGAAGCAGATCAGACCTTGCTGATTCAATCCGGCAAACCGGTCGGCGTGTTCCGCACCCATGAAAACGCGCCGCGTGTATTGCTTGCAAACTCCAACCTAGTGCCACATTGGGCAACCTGGCAGCATTTCAATGAACTCGACCGTAAGGGTTTGATGATGTACGGCCAAATGACAGCGGGTTCATGGATCTATATTGGTACGCAAGGAATCGTTCAAGGCACATACGAGACTTTCGTGGAAATGGGCCGTCAGCATTACAACAACGACCTCTCTGGCCGCTGGATATTAACCGCGGGGTTGGGTGGTATGGGCGGTGCGCAAACTCTGGCCGCCACCATGGCAGGTGCTAGTTGCCTCGCTGTTGAGTGTCAGGACAGCCGGATCGAGATGCGGCTTAAAACCCGATATGTTGATGTAAGAGCCGACACGCTTGATGAATCCCTAGCCATTATCAATCGCGCGGTGGCCGAGAAAAAGCCCATATCTGTTGCTCTGCTCGGAAATATCGCGGAAATCCTTCCGGAGTTACTACGCCGTGGTATCCGCCCTGACGCCCTCACCGATCAAACCTCAGCCCACGACCCAATAAACGGCTATTTGCCGAAGGGCTGGAGTGTCGCGGCGTGGATTGAGCGGCGCGCCAGCGAGCCAAAAGCCGTTGAAGCTGCGGCGCGGGCTAGCATGGCCGAGCATGTGCGCGACATGCTGACGTTCGCAAAAATGGGTGTTCCAACATTTGATTACGGCAATAACATTCGACAAGTTGCCAAGGAACAGGGGGTGGAGAATGCCTTCGATTTTCCGGGCTTCGTGCCGACCTACATCCGTCCGCTATTTTGCCGCGGTATCGGCCCGTTCCGGTGGGCTGCACTTTCAGGCAATCCCGACGATATTTACAAAACAGATGCTAAAGTAAAAGAACTCTTGCCGCACGACAAGCATTTGCACCATTGGCTGGACATGGCACGCGCTAAAATTAGCTTTCAGGGTCTGCCGGCGCGCATCTGCTGGGTGGGGCTTGGCGACCGCCATCGGCTTGGCCTCGCCTTCAACGAGATGGTGGCTAGCGGTGAACTGACAGCCCCGGTGGTGATTGGCCGTGACCATTTGGATTCTGGTTCTGTTGCCTCGCCCAATCGCGAAACTGAAGCCATGCTTGATGGCTCTGATGCCGTTTCAGATTGGCCATTGCTGAACGCACTGCTTAACTGCGCTTCCGGTGCTACATGGGTCTCTCTGCATCATGGGGGTGGTGTGGGCATGGGGTTCTCGCAACACTCAGGTATGGTAATATGCGCTGACGGCACACCAGAAGCCGCACAGCGTCTCGCCAACGTACTCTGGAACGATCCTGGCACCGGCGTTATGCGTCACGCCGATGCTGGTTACGATATAGCCAAAAATTGTGCTCGTAAATTTGGTCTCGACTTGCCAAGCATGGCATAGATAAATCAGCTTTAACATCGCAATGTTTCAGGCGACTTGGGGTTTAACGTTAGTCAAGCATGATCAGATCGTCAGGCTTCACCAAACCCTCAACCAGCGCAACCGAGTAAAGGCTGGCCAGTCCAGCATGTTTGGTTGTCACCTGACGCAATATTTTGGGGTAGGCCTGTGCCGTATTTGGATTAAGCGTGATTATTTTCAGCGGAGATCGTGTTCGAGGTATTCATCTGGTGAATCTTTCAATTACCCACAAATCTCGGCTTTTTGAATCGAGGCTATTGCCCGGCGCGAATTGCGTGTGATTCTTTGTCGGGCACCGAAACGGGAGCGGTGCGATGGACGAGAATGAGGTTGGCTGGTTTGACCGCGAGATTGCGGGGTGTCATTTTGCTGACGAGCGTCTGAAAGGGCGGTTCCGCAAGCTGATCGCGCGGATGGGAGGTTCTGTGGGGCAAAGCATTCCGCTAGTCTGCCAGGATTGGGCCAACACGAAGGCCGCCTATCGCTTTTTCTCCAATGACCGTGTCAGCGAGGCAGATATTCTGGCCGGACATTTTCAGTCGACCTGTGAGCGCGTAGGGGCGACCGACGACTTGGTTTTCATGCTCCACGATACAACAGAATTTGTTTATCAACGAGAGTCTTCTGAGGCCATCGGCATCAAGAAGAGCGTAAATAGCGGCCGCGACAAGGCCGGGCGCCTGCGGTCGCACACGGTTTGCGGCATTCTGATGCATTCGAGCCTTGCAATCACGAGTGATGGGCTGCCTCCGGTGGCTGGAGAACCTGAAGCAATCCACAGCATTTTTCGGTGATCCTGGACGGTGCGTCCATATTGGTGATCGCGAAAGCGACATCTACGAACTCTTTTGCACGGCCCATGTAATCGGCACGCTTTTCCTGATCAGAACTTGTGTCAATCGCCTGGCAGGAAAAGGCAATCACACGATCGCAGATGAGATGGATGAAGTGACAGTGAAAGGGCTGCATCGCATTGAGGTCCGTGACAGCAAGGGTGATCCGGACTAAGCCGTGCTGGAGATCAGGTATCGCAAAATCCAAGTCCTGCCACCAATTGGCAAACAAAAGCGATACCCGGCATTATCGTTAACGGTGATCCACGCGGAGGAACGCGGGAGCCCGAAGCATCGGAAGAAAATTCATTGGAAGTTGATCACGTATTTACCTGTGCGGTCCCGCAAGGATGCCATCGAAAAACTCCAATGGTATGCAATGCGCTAGAAAATTGCGGTGTTCCATAAAATCCTCAAATCCGGGTGCAAAGCGGAGGAGTCAAAACTCCGGACAGCGCAGCGGCTGACAAATTTGATCGCTGTCTTTTGCATCATCAGTTGGCGGATCTTCTGGATCACAATGCTAAACCGCTCTGCCCCGGAGGCACGGCCGACACTCGCATTGGATGAAACCGGGATCGGTTTGCTGGATCGGCTCGTGAAAGACAAAATCCGACATCGCCGAAAGACGCTCGGGCAGTATCTGACCAAAATTGCTCAGCTCGGAGGCTATCTCGCACGCGCCACTGATCCTCCTCCTGGCAATACCGTCATGTGGCGCGGGCTCTCACGCATGACGGATATCAAACTCGGCGTGACGATCGGTATGCAACTTGTGGGTAATTGAAAGTCATACCGGAGGGGTATGCCCCATATATTCCGGGCGCGTTAAAACGCGGACAGATTACGGTAGTTTTGATTGTTATGCCGGTGCCGCTACCCAATTCGATAGGGTCGATAACGACGTGAAGGCTTAGTATGTCGAACAACTCCGAACCGGCACCCAGACCACGAGATAGCGTTGAGGCGCAGACTATTGCGTACGTGCTGTTTTTGCTGATGACATTGATTTTAACTTGGCGCTGGGATTGGTTCATCCCGTTTGTCGAATCCCAAGCATCTGCAACGATCGGGCGACAGGTGACAATCCAGCACTTAAAGGTGCGTCTCGGCGGCATCACCGAGATTACCGCCGAGGGAGTGACCATCGCTAATCCCAAAGGCTTCGGGGCAATAAAACCGTTAGGCACCGCTGACAGGCTGCTCGTCGATGCCGATATCATGGCCTACATCTCGCAGGGAATGGTTGTTTTGCCATTCATTGAAGTTGACCAACCTTTCGCCGCCGTCCGCCAGTTACCAAATGGCGACACCAACTACGCGCTGGACATTGCAAACAGCGGCAATTCAACGGCACAGCCTGTACAAATTGGCGATTTGATCATTGTGAATGGTAGCGCCACAGTGGATATACCGAAGCTCAAGACGAATTTTACGATGACGATTGCAACGCAAAATTCGCAAACCAGTTCTATCAAAAATGAAATTATGGTCACGGCGCATGGCACTTATAGTGGTCAACCGATCACCGCCAAGTTTATCGGTGGCAGTTTGTTGTCGCTTCGTGACCCGTCAAACCCATACCCCATCAATCTCCACATCCAAAATGGTACGACTGTCGCCAGCCTCGTCGGCACAACCACCAATCCGCTAAACTTCAGCGGCGCCAACTTGAAACTATCGTTTTCCGGTCAGAGTATGTCTAATTTATACCAGTTGACGGGCATACCAATTCCGGCGACGCCGCCCTACGCCATCACAGGCCGGCTCAATTATAGCAAAAACGCCTTTCAATTCGAGAATTTTGAAGGACGAGTAGGGTCCAGCGATCTTGAAGGAAGCATCTCAGAGACCACACCGCGCGATGGCAGCCGCAGGCTGATTACCGCGACACTCGCGTCACGGCGCGTTGATCTCACTGATTTAGCTGGGTTCCTTGGTGCCGAGCCAGGTACCACCCAAACACTAGGTGAGAATGCTGCAACACGAGCCGAAGAAATGCGCGCCAATGCCAATCCTAAATTACTGCCAAATACGCCGATCAATTTACCAGAGATCAACGCTGCAAATATCGAGCTGACGTACAAAGGTGCCAAAATCATTAACAAAGACGTTCCTATGGATAATGTCATTGTGAATCTTTCCATTGAAAATGGCAGGATTACGATGCACCCATTGAATTTCGCCGTGGGCTCTGGAACAATTGCCAGCAATATCGACCTTAATCCGGTAGGCGGGGTGTTACATACCCAGGCGGATGTAGATTTCCGAAAAATTCCGCTAGCTCGTGTTATGGCGGCAACCCACAGCTTTGCGGGTGACGGTGTGGTGGGTGGCACGGCACACCTGACAGCAACCGGAAACTCCATGGCACAGATACTGGGGCATGGTTATGGCCACATGAGTTTATTTATGAACCAAGGCGGCGATATAAGTGCATTGATGGTCGACTTGGCCGGGCTCCAGATGGGGGATGCAGTGCTGTCTGCCCTGGGGATTCCCAACAAAACAAAAATAAAATGCCTGGTCTCTGGGTTCACCTTGACCAACGGACAGTTGAAAACTGACGCGCTACTGATCGCAACGCCGGATGCGAATATTCTCGGCTCCGGGTCAGCGAATTTAACCAATGAGACGTTGGATATGGAGCTTCGCACACAGGCCACGCATTTTTCCATCGGCTCACTGTCTTCGCCAATCAATATCAGCGGTACGCTCAAGCACCCCAGTATGCTGCCGGCGGCGGGACCATTGGTATTGCGCGCCGGCAGTGCAGTGGGGCTAGGGCTTTTGTTCCCGCCGCTGGCATTATTGCCAACCATCAGATTAGGGCTTGGCGACAAAAATGCCTGCGCCGATGCTGTGACGGCGCTAAATCACGAACCTCCCGCACCGGCAAAATGACACTTCCAGGTCAATCGCACGACTTAACAGATCTTCGGTGATTCTCTGAGATACTCGCCGTCGCCGCAACGCCCGAGCAGACCCGTGAGCTCGCGGATGACCGGGAATACTTCCTGGTTAAGATTAGCCCCCTGCGCATCGTGGGCCGCCTGCTCGGCCTCCACGATCGCACGGTCTTCCCGGAAAATATTTTCGGTGAAACGGATCAGGAAAGGCCAGCCGACATTAAGAAGGGTTTTACCCAAAATACCCTTAGGCTTATGGATTGATAGCAGCCCGAACGTACGAATGGTGCGCTGCTCCGTATCCAGCGGCACGTAAACAATCCAAAGGTCCATCACAGGCGCCTCATCGCCTGCGGGCAGAATACTGAGGGTTTGATAGGGGTATTCGGTGCGAATGGTCATAACATCTTTATCATTGGCATCACCGCGACGCCCCCCGAACACTGCCGCTTCACCCAGTGGCTGCTTTCCGCCGGTACGGGCGAATGTATATTGCACTTCCAGCCAATCTTCGCCCAGGGTCCGCCCCAAGTAGCGCGGACGGATCTGCCCCATTTGTTTGCGATGCAGGAACTGATGATTCATATCCATCAAATTTTCGTGCATGAAGCTGTAATGGCACGCGACCTCGCGGCCAAAACGGCGCGTTTTATAGTCCGGATTGGCCGCGCCGCCGAGATTAGGGAAACGGCCTTCGGCTTTTTCAGGGTTGCCTGGAAAGATGAAAATCAACCCTGCTTCTTCGCGGCACGGGTAAGCGCGGACTCCATTCGGCATTTTGCCTTTGCCCAGGTAGGGCACGTCGACACATTTGCCCGAGCTGTTATAGGTCCAGCCATGATAACCGCACCGCACCGCACAACCTGAGACCACCCCAGCGTCGAGCGGCACCTGCCGGTGGGCGCAGCGGTTGGCCAAAGCAAAAACCTTACCTTCCTTTGGCCGCACCAGCACAATAGGGCTACCGGCGAATTTAACCGCATGGGTTTTGCCAGCCTTGACCTCCCGAGACCAGGCCACGGGATACCAATGATCCGGATGGATTTTGACCTTGCGGGTGTCAATGTCCATTTCTGAGATCGGCGGGGGAACCGCGGCAGTGTCGTCGGTATTGAAAAAAATCGTGTCCATGCTGGTCTTTCTAAGGGCGTTTGCCGGACCTTGGCAGTAATGCAGCCACTTGAACATGGGATATATATTAAGGAGCAGTCAGGTTGCTGGATGAAAATCTGCGAATTCCGAGCAAATCCGTCGCCGACCCCGCAGCAAACAGGCATTCGCAACGGATTATTACAATTCCGTGTAATGCAACCACAATAGGCCCATGATCCTGCCCTTTTTGGGTGCCTATACAGGGGTATCGACAAGGAAGATCTTGATGAAACATTTTATCGCAACAACACTAGGGGCTGGGTTTCTAGTGGTCTCGGTTGGGTCGACCGCCGCGCTGGCGCAGCCCTACCAACAGTCCTACCAACAACCGTATCAGCAGCCTTACGAGCATCATGACGACCACGGGGATAACCATGGCGGACCGCAAAACCATGACCATCACTGGCATCATGGGGATAGGTTTTATGGAGAGCGCCACGTCGTTAACTGGCGTTATCATCACCTACATGAACCGCCCTACGGCTATGAGTGGGTCCAAGACGGCCGTAGTTTCGTACTGTTGAATATCGGTAACGGCTATATCGCCAATGTGGTGGTTTACTAACACGCCTCCCCCAAGCCGTTACGGCAAATTTCAGTCGCGCCGATAAAAAACCAGAACCACAGGACCCCGACATGAAAAATTAACGAAAAACATCTATTGCCTCTGGCATTGCACTTTTGAAGCTGGCTGCCCCCGTCGCGATGGCACAGCAGGATCAGCAACACGCACAACCCTCCCAGCGCCCTGCCCCACAGCAGCCTACTATGACCGAGGACCATGCGATGGGACCGCTGCCACCTGCGTCAGCCCCGCACGGCTATGAATGGGTTCAGGACGGCAATCTGTTTGTGCTGATCGCCATCATCGGCGGAATCATCGCCAAAGTTTTTTTGAACTCAATGAGCTGGTAAAATCGTTACCTGCGCCAGGGCTTGTTTCTGGTGCAGGCCGTGATTGTTACCTCTGCCCTTCGGAGCAGAACCTTGCTAGGTTTGGCGTATGAACGAGATACGTCCGATAAAATCTGAACTCGACGCACTGGCGGCGATGGCCGCCATTGAGCGTAAACTACTCTGGCTGTCAGCCTGGATGATCCATAACGCCAACCATTTACGCCCCAACCGGGATGGCATGAAGGTAGGCGGGCATCAGGCATCCTGCGCGTCGGTGACCTCGATCATGACGGCATTGTATTTTGACACGCTTCGGCCGCAGGACCGGGTGGCGGTGAAACCCCACGCTGGACCGGTGCTGCACGCCATCAATTATCTGCTGGGACGCCAGACCGTCGAAAAAATGGCCGGGTTACGGCAATTCGGCGGCGCACAGGCTTACCCGTCCCGCGCCAAGGATGGCACCGAGATCGATTTTTCTACTGGCTCGGTTGGGTTGGGTGTAGCGCTCACCAGCTTTGCCTCGATGATGCAGGACTTCGTGCGGGCGCACAGCATGGTGGACCCAGTCAGCCCTCGCGCCCGGCATATCGCCATCGCCGGTGATGCCGAACTCGATGAAGGCAATATATACGAGGCCCTGTTGGAGGGCTGGAAGCACGATGTGCGCGATGTTTGGTGGGTGGTCGATTACAACCGCCAAAGCCTGGACAGCGTGATGCCGGACCGGCTGTTCGGCCGATTTGAGGGGCTGTTCAAGGACATGGGCTGGCGGGTGGTCCAATTGAAATACGGCAAACAGCTGGAAGCGGCGTTTGCGCGGCCGGGAGGGTCATCGCTGCGGGGCTGGATTGATGAATGCCCTAACTCCACCTACTCGGCGCTTACCTTCCAAGGTGGCGCGGCCTGGCGCCAGGCGATTTTGGCGGACATGGCAAAATCGCGCGGCGTGCGGGCGATTATCGACCCGCTGAGCGATGCTGAACTGGGCAGCTTAATGACCAATCTGGCCGGACATGACCTGGAAGCACTAACCGAGGCGTTCCGGGCCGCCACCAAAAGCGACCAGCCAACCTGCTTTTTGGCCTATACCATTAAAGGCATGGGCCTGCCGTTCGCCGGGCATAAGGATAACCATGCCGGGATGATGACGGTTGACCAGATGAATGAGTTCCGCACCCATATGAATGTGCGCCCAGGCCATGAGTGGGAGCCTTGGGAAGGGGTGGCGCAGCCGAACGCTGTTGCGCGGTTTGTGTCAGGCGTGGCTTTTGCCTCCCCCCTGACCCCGCATGGCCGGCGGATGGACGCCGCGATGATTCCTGTGCCCGAAATTTTGCCGCAGCCGAAATTCACTGGCCGGCGAATGAGCACGCAGGCTGGGTTTGGTGAAATTTTATCCGAAATCGGCCGTGGCCAGGGCGAGAGTGCTGTGATGTCCAAGCACATCGTCACCATGAGCCCGGATGTGGCGGTGTCCACCAACCTTGGCCCATGGATCAACCGGCGTGGGGTATTTGACCGGCACACCCGTGATGACGTGTTCCGCGACGGCAAACTGGCCAGCGCCCAGCGTTGGGGCACCAACCCGAGGGGCCAGCATATTGAACTAGGAATCGCGGAACAAAACTTGTTCCTGCTGCTCGGTGCTGCGGGCATGAGCCATGACCTGAACGGCGCACGGCTGCTGCCAGTAGGCACTGTGTACGACCCGTTTGTGAACCGCGGCCACGATGCGCTGTTTTACGCCTGCTACCAGGATGCGCGGTTTTTGCTGGTGGGCACACCTTCAGGCATCACGCTGGCGCCAGAGGGCGGGCAGCATCAATCGACCAACACGCCGCTGCTGGCCATCGTGCAGGACCGGCTGGCGAGCTACGAGCCAGCCTACTGCGACGAATTAGCAATATTACTGCGCCATGCGTTTGACTGGATGCAAAGACCAGAAGGCTCGGCAGTGTGGCTGCGGCTGTCCACCCAGATTTTAACCCAGCCGACGCGCAGTGTGGATAAAGCGCATGTGATCGCGGGTGCCCATTGGGTTGTGCCACCCGCACCTGGGGCCAAGATCGTAATCGCCTACCAAGGGGCGGTTGCGGGAGAGGCCGAGCTGGCTTTTGCGCAATTACAGGAGGAGGAACCTGGCGCTGGATTATTGGCGATCACCAGTCCAGACCGGCTCTATGCAGGTTGGCGTGAGGCGCAACGGGCGCGGCGGTTGGGCGATGGCGGTGCGACATCACACATTGAGCAAATACTGGCACCTTTGGCGCGTAACGCCGCCATCGTCAGCGTCCTGGACGGCCACCCCGCCGCCCATGCCTGGCTGGGCGGCGTGCGGGGGCAAATCATCATGGCCCTGGGGCCAGACCATTTTGGCCAGTCCGGCGATGTGGCGGATTTATATGCCGAATACGAAATCGATGCCGCCGCCATTCTCGATGCCTGCGCCGACGCATTGTTGCGTAGCTGAACTACTGCCCAGGTTTTGTTTGAACCGTACCGGACGTAGTGCCAGTGGTGACGGTTGGTTTTGGCAACGTGGCCTTGGCCGAAGTACCGCCGGTGATGCCCGGCAGCATGGTACTATTACCCGCGCCCACCGTCATCGAACTTCCCGGCGATTGCTGACGCGGCGTACCGTTGGCATTTGTGCCGTTAACAACATCGATATTCGGACCCGTCATTGAGCCTGCGTTGGAACCAACACCGGCGTGAACATCATTGCCTGTTTGCGCCAGGGCGGTACCGCCCAGAGCCAGAGCAAGATAAAAAGCCAAAGCGGCGAAACGGCTGAACATCGGATAGCCTCCTGAAACAGAACGCAACATGCCCCATAGAGGTAATCAATTTGCATTCCGATACGAGCGGGCATCAGATGAAATTATGGTAGCTTTAAATTTAGGAAAAAGCCTTTGCCCGGCAGAGCTTCACGAAGCTGGCAGCTGCTAAATTGAGGGGACGCCCCGCGACAGAGGTGAGTAAGATTTTTCGCTGCAGCTCAGGTTCATGGAACGGCCTGGTGGTAAGCGGTGCGGCAAAGCGTAAACGGTCGGACATGAGGGCCATACCAAGTCCGGCAGCCACCAAATCTAATAGTTGGGTGGCGGCACCATTGCAGCGTTGCAATTGCAGAGAAAAGCCGGTGGTTTCGGCCAATTGCTTGGCAAAGCCACCACAATTTTCACCCATTAAAATTGGCTCGTCTAAAACATCCACCGCTGTAACCGCATTTTTTTGATTGAGATCATGGTCAGGCGGCAGCACAGCCAACGCGCGGTCGGTGTATAAGGGCCACCGATTCAGACGCTCCGGCAATTCAACAAATTCCGGCAAGAGCGCACAATCAAGCATATCCATCAGCATGGCCTCAATTAGCGTGGCCGCGCCGGATTCTTCAAAATGGATGGACACGTCGGGCAACTTCATTGTCACTTCACGCACGGCGCTGGCAATGCTGGCAGCCCCGATGCCGGGCCCCAGGCCGATTTTCAGGCTAGTGCCCGCACGGCCCATTTTGGCGTTGGCCAGTGCCGTCGCGGCTTCAGCGGCCTCGATCATCGCTTCCAGGTGCGGACGCACGGCCCGGCCAAGCTCCGTCAACTGGGTCAGATTACGTTCGCGGAAGAGCAACGCGCCGCCAAATTCCATCTCAAGTTTTTGAATCGCCCGGGTGAATGCCGGTTGCGTGACGTTGCAGCACTCAGCGGCCCTGGTGAAATTCAGGGTTTTACAGAGCGAGATAAAGTACCGGACCTGCGAGAGTTCCATCAGGGCAGCCCTTTCATATTTGTGACTGCGCCAATGATATCAGAAGGTTCTGGCCGATGTGTATAATCAACATCAGCAAATCGCCAGGCAATGCGGCCGTTCTGGGCCAGAATGAAGGTGGCGGGAATTGGCAAATACCAGCCGGAATTGCCATAGCGTGCCGGAAAATCCGGGCCAAGCAGCGCCCGGTATTTCGGCGGAATGCGAAACACCACGCCGGTCGCGAGGCCGATACCAGAATCCACATCCGCCAGGATTTCAAACGGTGCGTCATGATAGGTTTTCATTTTCAGCGCGAGCCCGCCAGTTTCAGGTGTGAGTGCCAGCAATGTGGCGCCGGCCGCCGAAATTTGCGGCAAGGCTTGGGTGAGAGCCGCCAGCATCAAACGGCAAAACGGGCACCATTCACCCCGAAAAAACGACACAATCACCGGGCCACGCGCTAAAAATTCCGCCAGTGAGAGCAAACGCCCCTCGGCGCTCGGCAACATGAAGTCGGGGAAATTTTCACCGGGCTTAATGACCTGTTCCAAAAACCCGCTCTGGCCAAGCTGCGTGAGAATTTCCTCGTATGACTCAGTCCAGGCTGCCCCCTCGCTGCGGCTGGCACGGACTGCATCGAGTTTGGATCGCAGTGTTTCGATAGCGGCAGATTCCTCGTTTAACTGATAATGTATCAGACGTGTGGGGTAAAACTCAAGTCGGACATAAGGCCAGCCGACCAAACCGCCGGCTTGAAGCCCGTTAGCGACCCATGACAGGGTGAGGCCGAAACTTGTGCGCCAAGCATAACACTCCATAATTTGATGACCAGTTAAAATCCGGCCGGTGTACACTCAGGTAGTTATACATCGTTCGCCAATGCCGTTTAGGCATGATTTCCATTCCTGGACGATTATGGCGGCGGAAGGCAACTTGAGCGGCATCGAGATAAGGACGATACCCATGGGTCGAATAACCGATCAGAAAACCAAGCCAATCCACCCGTGGCCGCTGCGGCTGATGCATTGGGTGAACGCTTTGACCATCGTGATGCTAATTGGCAGCGGCTGGCAAATTTATAACGCCTCCCCGCTGTTCAACTTCACCTTCCCGGAAACCTTTACCATTGGTGCCTGGCTAGGAGCCGGGATCGCCTGGCATCTGGCGTTCATCTGGCTGCTGATGCTGAACGGGCTGAGCTACCTGCTCTGGGGATTTTTCAGCGGCCATTTCAAACAAAAACTCTGGCCAATCACCCCAAGGGCCGTGCTGAATGATATCGGCGCGGCCCTGCGCTTCAAACTACCGCACCAAAGCGGCGTTTATAACGCCGTTCAACGTGTGCTGTATCTCGGGGTGATTTTTGCCGGTCTCACGATGGTCGTTTCCGGGCTGGCAATTTGGAAGCCAGTGCAACTTTGGATTTTCACCGATTTATGTGGCGGATATTATGTGGCTCGTTACGTGCATTTTACCGCCATGGCCTGCATCGTGGCGTTCCTTTTCATCCATGTCGCGCTGGTGCTGACGGTGCCACGCGTCCTGCCGCCGATGATCACCGGCGGCAAAATGCCCGAGGTTCAATCATGAATAAACTCGATCTTGGCCGCCGCAAATTGCTCAGCCGGGCGTTGGCGCTGGGCGCTATCACCACCCTGCCCGGCTGCGACTTTGAGGATATGGCGCATCCTGATCTGGCGGATCGGTTCTTGCGCACTATGCTGGACTTCAATGATGAGATGCAGGCATTGCTGTTCAACCCGCACACGCTGGCGCCAACATTTCCAGCCAGTATGGTCACCAACCCGCCGCGATTCAATGCCTATTACGATATCTCGATGGCCCCGGTGGTGGACCCTGCGACTTATCAACTCGAACTCAGCGGACAGATCCAGGATAAACAGTCTTGGACCCTGGCGGCCTTGCGGGCGTTACCGCAGGAAGGCCAGATCACACGGTTCGTCTGCGTGGAGGGCTGGCGCGTCATCGGCCAATGGAGCGGTGTGCCGCTGGGGTATTTTCTGCACCGGATCGGGGCTGACACCACCTGCAAATATGTCTCGTTCAAATGCGCCGATGGGTATTACTCCAGCATTGACATGGCATCAGCGCTGCACCCACAAACCATTCTGGCACTGGATTTCCTAAACGCGCCGCTGACCGCGCCGTTCGGCGCTCCAGTGCGGTTGCGGATTCCGGTAAAGCTGGGCTTCAAAAATCCAAAATCGATTATGCAACTCGCCGTCACCAACACCTACCCCGGCGGATATTGGGAGGACCAGGGATACGACTGGTTCAGCGGCTCATGAAAATACAATTGTGGCGGCCATTCAGTACAGGTGCAGCGCTTCTTATGTTTGGGCTAAGCGCACCTGCACAGGCGCGGCCAGTGGTGGTGGAGTTGTTTACGTCGGAGGCGTGTTCGTCCTGCCCGCCGGCGGAAGCGCTGTTGGGCGATCTTAAAAAATCCGATGCCGATATTTTGCCGCTTAGCTTTCATGTCACCTATTGGAATGGCCCGGCCTGGACCGACCCATACTCACTCTCTGGCGCCACCAAACGGCAAAACTGGTACGCAGGCTTGCAGCATAGCGATGAGGTTTACACGCCCGAAGCGGTGGTGGACGGCACCGCGCAAATGGTGGGCTCGCACCGCAACGAGGTAACCGCGGCGATTGCAGCGGCCAAAGCGGCGGCCACTGAGGTATCGGTGACGATCACCGGCACTGCTATGGTCACCATTCATGTTTCACAAGGGGCCGGAGCTGGTGCTAAAATCTGGCTGTTCGGGTTTGACCCTGACCATACTACAAAAATTGGCGGCGGTGAGAACGGCGGCGCAACCCTGCATGAAGTAAATGTGGTGCGCAGCATTACGCCGCTTGGCACCTGGAGCGGCGCGATGATGGACTACACCATGCCACACCCGGCTGGTGAGCATGTCGCCGTGCTGCTGCAAGCCAGTAACGGCCAAATACTAGGCGCTGCCGCCGATTGATTATTTAGCGCAGCCGCGGAATTGATTAATTGGCGCAGCCGCGAATTTGATTAATTGGCGCAGCCGCGCCATGCACCCCATATGGAGAATCCGGCGATTTATGTAGTGTTAATAGCGGTGGCGGCACGGCTGCTGTTCGCGGCTTTCACCGGGCTTGGCATCGACGAGAGCTACATGGTGGGGGCTTCTAGCCAGTTTCACGCCTCATATTTCGATCACCCTCTGGCCTCCTGGTGGCTGGAACTGGCCAGCCAATGGTTATTTGGCAACCAAAGCCCGCTGGTGGTACGGCTGCCGTTTGTGGCGCTCTCGGCAGTGTCATCATGTCTGCTTTATGCCATCACCAACCGGCTGTATGGCCGCAACGCGGCATTTTGGGCGGTGGTGGCCTATTCCATCTCGCCGGTGTTCTCGCTGGCCTTCGGCACCTGGGTCCTCCCCGACGGCCCGCTCGATGCCGCCCTGCTGGCCGGTGCCTATGCGTTAAGCCGCGCACTCGGCATCGCTGCGCAACCAGCCAAGCCCGAGCCTGGCTGGTGGGCGGCGGCTGGCGCCTTTGCGGGATTGGCCCTGCTCTCAAAATACAGCGCCGCCTTGGTCCTGGCGGGCGCAGTGCTGTTCCTCATCACCGACCCCGCATCGCGTCCGCAATTACGCCGCTGGTGGCCCTGGGCGGCAGGGCTGCTGGCGGTGGCGATGTTCTCGCCTGTTGTTGTCTGGAACGCCACCCATCACTGGCAATCGTTCAACTACCAATCAGGCCGGGCGGTGGGGCTTCGGCTGCATCCGCTGGCACCGCTTACCATCTGGGCTGGTGAGGCACTGTTTTTGCTGCCCTGGCTATGGCTGCCGCTGGTGGCCCTGCTGATCGGCGCATTGCGGCGCGGGCCGGCCGAGCGGCGAGGCTGGCTGCTGGCTATGCTGGGCATTATCCCCATCGTACTGTTCTCGGTGGTCGGCATCTGGTCCGCCACCCGGATTCTCTACCATTGGGCAACGCCTGGCTATTTATTACTCCTGCCGATGCTGGGGAACTGGGCGGCCGGCTGGCGGCCGGCGTGGCGCGATCGCATTGCCATTGCCAGCGCCACATTGCTGGCAAGTGCCGCCTGCCTGATCGCGGCTGAGACCAGTTTTGGGTTTATACCCGGCCTCGACCGCGTTTTTGCCCCCGGAAAATCACCGTTGTTGCAGGCGGTGAACTGGAATTCAGTGCGGCCCGATATTCTGCACCGCGGCGTACAGGCGGTTGCGGCGTTACGATGGTATGACGCTGGAAAAATCTCCTACGCGTTGCGCGGCGCCGTGCCGGTCACGGTATTCGGGCCAGAGCCGCACGAATTCGGCGACTCTACGCCACCATCTTCGCTGCTGGGCAAGAACGTGTTACTGTTGGCAATGCCGGGCGACGTCAGCGCCATAACACGGCAATACGCGCCGTACTTCAAAAGCCTCTCCCCTGCGCCGTCGCTTAACGTGACATTTCATGGCGCGGTCTTGCTGGTGATTCCGGCGTTACTAGGTAAGGATATGCTGGCAGTCCCGCCGCAATAATCTACTGGAGGTTTCCTTGGCTGAATTTACCGGACGCACTGCCCTCATCACCGGCGCCTCCAGCGGCATCGGCGTTGACATCGCGCGAGAGCTGGCCAAACGCGGCGCCAATGTTCTGCTGGTTGCCAGGCGTACCGAGCGGCTAGAGGCGCTGGCCACCGAGCTTAGCCAAACCGGCGTCACCGCAAGTGCCGTGCCGTGCGACCTCTCAGACCCGGCAGCACGGAGTGCCCTAGCGGCTGCGCGCCCACAGGTGGATATTCTGATCAATAACGCCGGGCTTGGCGTGTTCGGCATGTTCGCTGATGCTTCCTGGGATGATCTGAACAATATGCTGAACGTCAACATTACCGCCTTGACGCACCTGACGCATTTGTTCGCCAAACCGATGGCAGACCGCGGTTACGGGCGGGTGATGATGGTGGCCTCCACCGCCGCCTTCCAGCCGGTACCGCTGTATGCCGCTTATGCTGCCACCAAGGCCTATGTGCTCTCGCTCAGCGAGGCGCTGAACGTTGAATTCAAAGCGCGCGACGTGCGTTTTACAGCTTTATGCCCCGGCACCACCGCCAGCGAATTTTTTGATGTCGCGCATCATAAAAAATCATACATGGTTGAAAAATCCATGATGGCGAGCGCCGCCGTTGCCAAAATCGGCGTTGATGCCATGGCCCATAACAAAACCAGCGTGGTCGCCGGGCTGGCAAACGCGCTGATGGCGTTCAGCACGCGGCTCTCCCCGCGCAGCATGAACGCTGAATTAGCCTATAAAATTATGAAGCCGTGAAAGGGGCGGGTGTAACCCCGCCCCCATTCAGACGTTACGCGGCTTGTGAAAGCTGCGAGGTTTCAGCCGAACCCACAATGGTTTTTGCGGGCGTGGTGTTAATGCTGATCTTCCGCGGCTTCAAAGCCTCCGGCACCACGCGGCGGATGCTGATATTCAATAAACCGTTTGAAATATCAGCGCTTTCCACAACCATATGGTCCGCCAGCGCAAACCGGCGGGTAAACGCCCGGGCCGCGATGCCACGGTGCAGGAACTCACCCTTGGCGGGTTCCTCAGCCACGCGGCCAGCCACGATAAGGGCATTATCCTTTACCGTCAGCTCAATATCGTCAGCTGAAAAACCAGCGACCGCAAGCTGCAGCCGGTATGCGTCTTCGGCAAGTTTTTCGATGTTGTAAGGCGGATATGCCACCGCATCCTGCGGCAAAGTGTCCACCAAACGAGCCAAACGGTCAAACCCGATGGCGGTACGGAACAGGGGAGACAGGTCGTAAGTCATTGATAAACCTCCTGAAAAAAGCAAGGTTGGTTAAGGTACGGACCACCATAAGGCTGGCCCGGCAGGCAATGCCCAAAACCCTCTCTGAGGCATTTTGGACAATCTCTATTATATGAAATTTTTTTCTGGCTTCAAGGATTTTTTCAGGCCGGTTAACAAAGCCACTTAATAAGGGCGCTGACCCATAACATTCCCTGGTGGGTCATAATTGCACACCAAATAGTCGCGCCCATAACCCTCAGCAAACCCGCATCCAACCATGTTCGTGGTAGCCCAGACGATTTGGCTATAATGGCCCACATCCGCCCAATTGCCGGTGCTGGAGATATCGGGGAAATTGCCGTTTTGGAAATAACGCCGCTCGCTACCCCACAAATTAACCAACTGCGGGAGCGACACACTGCCCGCGGTGGCCCAGGCCAAATTTTGCCCGGGGCCGCTATGCTGGAGTGTGCCGATCTGAGCCAGATGCTCAGCCCAGTTTTGCGCTTCATCCGCTAACACGCCCGACCACCGCAATGGGGGAAGACCAAGGCTGGTGCGATAAGTATTGTGGGCAGCGATAAGTTCGGCGATACCCTCAGAGCTTACTTGGGCGTGGACTGGGCGAGCAAAAAACAGAGCAGCAAGCATGGCGGCGAAGGCAATTCTCAAAGTGGTGTCCTTGGTCGGGTGCGTGAAGCGAACGCTCGCTGGTCATTTAGACTGCTCGTCGATCGGATGTGTCCTAAAAACAACCACTCATCCGAAAACGGTTATGATGAGTCAGTTGGCGTGGCTTTCGAGAACTGGAGCGGAGCGTACGTGTCGTGCTTATAGCGCGCATTCGCTGCGAACGCGAGCACCCGAAGCTTAAAAAAAGCGCGTCAAATCGCCACCAGAACCGTTTCAGACGTGGAAACTTTCGCCGCATCCGCAGCGGCCCTTCTCATTGGGGTTTTCGAAAGTGAATCCCGCAGTGAGCTTATCCACCTTATAATCCATCGTCGTACCAATGAGGAATAACGAAGCCTTGCGGTCCACCAGCACGGTGAGGCCTTGGCTGGTCACCACCTCATCCTGCGGCGTGGCAGCATCCACCCAGTTCATGTCGTATGACATACCAGAGCAGCCTTTGGTGGAAACCGCGATGCGAAGCAATTTACCGGCTTCACCGTCGGCGTACAAAGTGCGCAGACGCTCGGCAGCGGCATCGGTGAGTTGCATCAATGGTGGCAATTCACGGCGCGGCTTGGCAGGGGTTGTGGTGGTGCTCATGAATTGGCTCCTCAGAACATGTTCAGCGATAAGCGGGCCTCATCGCTCATTCGGCTCGGGTCCCAGGCTGGCTCCCACACGGTTTCAACATCTACCTCGCCCACGCCATCAAGTTTCGCAATCGCATCGCGCACCATGATAGGCAGTTCTTGCGCTGAGGGACAAGCAGGCGCGGTAAGTGTCATTTCCACTTTCACATCACCGGAGGGCGCGATTTCGATCGCGTAGATCAAGCCAAGCTCGTAAATATTCACCGGAATTTCCGGGTCGTACACCGTGCAAATGGCGCCGATAATGGCATCCTCTGTTAGCGCCGGTGTGGTTTCACCATCGGGTGTCCAGGTGGTGAGCGGCACCATTTTTTGCTCATCCATTATTTTGCACCTCCTAAAGCTTCAGCCAGAGCCGACCAAGGTAACGTGGCGCAGCGTATGCGCGAGCGATATTCTGAAACACCAGATAGAGCATTGAGATCACCCAGCATCGGGTTCGGCGTACCAGAATTTAGCATCGCCTCAAACGCCATGCGGCGCTCGGTAACTTCATCAAGCGTCAGACCTGCCACCGCATCTGCCATCAATTCAGCACTGGCAACCATGATGGCACAGCCGCGCGATTCGTGGTTCACCCGCGTGCCGTTATCCGCCACATATACATGAACACGATCACCACACATCGGGTTTTCACCATGGCCTTCAAAATCAAACTTAGCAGGCTTGCCGGCGTGGCGTGGATTTTTGGTCCGGTCCATGATGAGGGTTTGATAAAGTTCAGCAGTTTCTGACATTACGCGAACACCTGCTTGACGCGAAGCAGGCCAGCGGCCAGCGCGTCGATTTCTTCCATAGTCGTGTAAAGGCCAAAGGTAGCGCGGGCGGTGCTGGTGACGCCCAGACGCCCCATCAACGGCTCTGCGCAATGGTGTCCCGCCCGCACAGCAATACCCTGCCGGTCCAGTAACGTTGCAATATCATGGGCGTGCACATCGTCCATCGTGAAGGCAATCACGCCACCACGATCCTGCGCACTGCCCAAAATATGTAAACCCTCAATCTTGGAGAGCACGGCAAGCGCATGGTCGGTCAAGGCGCGTTCATGAGCGGCAATGGCAGGGAAACCAATCGCTTCGACATAATCAATCGCAGCACCCAGGCCGATGGTTTCAATAATCGCCGGTGTGCCCGCTTCAAAACGGTACGGCGGTTTGGCCCAGGTTGAGCGCTCATATGACACCGAAGCGATCATGTCGCCACCACCAAGAAACGGCGGCATTGCTTCAAGAATTTCACGCTTAGCATACAGCACGCCAATGCCAGAAGGACCATAAAGTTTATGGCCAGAAAATACATAGAAATCTGCGTCAATTGCTTGCACGTTGACTTGCCGATGCACCACGGCTTGACTGCCATCAAGCAGGATTTTAGCGCCGCGCTCATGCGCGAATTTGGCCAGGCGCTCAACGGGCGTGTAGGTGCCAAGTACGTTCGACATATGCGTGATAGCAAGCAGCTTCACCTTGCCATCGGTAAACTTATCTTCGAGCGAGGCAAAATCAATCTCACCCGCATCGGTGATTTTTGCAACGCGCAATTCAACACCGTGGGAATCCCGCAACATCTGCCATGGAACAATATTGGCATGATGCTCCATCTCGGAAATAACAATTGCATCGCCTGGGTTGAGACTGGCGCGGCCATAGGTGTAAGCGATTAAGTTGATGGATTCGGTAGCGTTGCGGGTGAAAACAATTTCTTCCCGTGCCGCCGCATTTAAAAACTTCGCGGTTTTATCACGAACCGCTTCAAAAGCATCGGAAGTACGCTCAGACATCCAATGTAAACCGCGATGTACATTGGCATATTGTGCTTCCATCACATGCACCATCGCATCAATCACGGCACGCGGCTTTTGAGCCGAAGCACCGCTATCAAGATATACGAATTTTTTGCCGTGCACCGTTTGCGACAGGATGGGGAAGTCGTTGCGAATGGCAGCAATATCAAAATTTGCAATTTTCAATGCAGCACTCATTTGCGGGCCCACCACGTCTCAATAGCGTCTTCCAAAAATATCCTGGCAGCCTCATGCGTCACAGGTTCCAGCGCTTCGGTGAGGAAGGCGCGGATCAGTATGGACCGAGCCTGGTCTTCGGGTATTCCACGACTGCGCAGATAAAAAATTTGTTCCGGATCGAGCGCACCGATGGTCGCACCGTGGCTGCATTTCACGTCATCAGCAAAAATTTCTAACTCAGGTTTAATATCGATTTCGGCATGCGGCGAGAGCAGCAGAGCCTGGTTCATCTGGTAGCCATCAGTTTTCTGGGCAATCTGCGCCACTTCAATCCTGCCCTGGAAAACACCACGTGAATGGTCGGAAAGCACCGACTTCACCGTCTGGCGCGAGGCACAGGTGGGCGCCTTATGCGCCACCACCGAAGTGAAATCAGCGTGCTGACGGCCACGCAGAAGCTGGGCGGCATTTAAGTGTGTGCTCGCATTGGGGCCGGTGAGCGTGGCATGAAATTCCGCGCGAGAGAGCTTTGCCCCAATCACGAGCGAAAAACTCTCATAAGCAGCTGTCGCAGAAATCTGCGCCCTGATGGTGGCGAGATGAAAAGCTTCCGTACTCTCATCTTGCAAACGGTAGTGGCCAAGCGCCGCACCTTCATGCAACGTAATATCGGTTACCGGGTTATGCCAATAAACCCCCTGCCCCATTGCCACTTCAATGATCGTCAGCTTGGCACCAGCGCCCAACACGACGCGGTGGCGCGGGTGAAACGCGATCGGCATCTCAGTATTCGCATATGAGATGAGCAATACAGCGCCGGCATCAATATTCGCTGGCACATCAATGGTAACTCCATCATGCGCATGTGCAGCGTTGATTTGCACCAGCGGTAACACCGATTCATCAACCACTTTAACAAAGGGGCTCATGAATTCTGGTGGCGTTGAAAGAGCAGCATTATAGCTGCCATTCACAAACACAATGCGTGGAATCCCAAGATCCGGCAACGGAGCCACAATTTTCGCAGGCTTTGCCTCAGTAAAGCTGATTGCCGCCAGATTTTTTAAATCTGTATAGCGCCAGGCTTCAAGTTTGCGCGTAGGAAGGGCTGTCATAATCAGGCGGCTTCCAGCCCGGCATAACCACGCGCTTCCAACTCCAACGCCAGTTCCGGCCCGCCGGAGCGCACAATTTTGCCGGCCGCCAGCACGTGCACATAATCCGGCACAATATGGTCCAACAGGCGCTGGTAATGGGTAATCACGAGGGCCGAAAATTTCGCCCCGCGAAGTGCATTCACGCCATCAGCCACAATTTTCAGTGCGTCAATATCCAACCCAGAGTCTGTCTCATCCAAAATTGCAAAACCAGGCTGCAACAACGCCATTTGCAGCACCTCATTACGCTTTTTCTCACCACCGGAGAAACCAACGTTCACGTTGCGCTTGAGCATGTCATCGGGCATTGAAAGACTTTTAATCGCCGACCGCGCCAGTTTTAAAAAGGCCACGGCATCGAGTTCTGCCTCACCACGGGCGCGGCGAACAGAATTCAGCGCGGTGCGAATAAAATTGGCATTGCCCACACCCGGCAGTTCAACCGGATACTGAAACGCCAAAAACACTCCCGCAGTGGCACGCTCCTCTGGCTCCATCGCCAGCAAATCCTGGCCATTGTAAAACGCCGAACCGCCGGTCACTTCATAGCCCTCACGGCCAGAGAGCACATATGACAAGGTTGACTTCCCGGCCCCGTTCGGACCCATAATCGCGTGGATTTCTCCATCCGGCACCACGAGATTCACACCGCGCAGAATTTCCTTGTCACCGATGCTCGCCGATAAATTTTTAATCTCTAACATATTAACCTACTGAGCCTTCCAGAGAGACTGCGAGAAGTTTCTGTGCTTCGACAGCAAATTCCATCGGCAGTTCCTTCAGCACATCCTTACAAAATCCATTGACAATCAAACCCACCGCGTCTTCCTCGGAAAGCCCGCGGGAGCGGCAATAAAACAACTGGTCCTCGGCGATCTTCGATGTGGTGGCTTCATGTTCCACCTTCGCCGACATATTCCGGCTTTCAATATACGGCACAGTATGGGCGCCGCACTGGTCACCAATCAGCAAACTATCGCACTGCGTGAAGTTGCGGGCACCCGAAGCACCCGGCAGAATTTTTACCAGCCCGCGATAGGTGTTGTTGGAATGGCCGGCGGAAATCCCTTTCGAGATAATGGTGCTTGTGGTGTTTTTGCCAATGTGAATCATCTTGGTGCCGGTGTCCGCCTGCTGGTAATTATGCGTCAGCGCCACCGAATAGAACTCGCCAACCGAATTATCACCCTGCAAAATGCATGACGGATATTTCCAGGTAATCGCCGAGCCGGTTTCCACCTGTGTCCAGGAAATTTTACTTCTGCTCCCCCGGCAGGCACCACGTTTTGTCACAAAATTATAGATGCCACCTTTGCCGTCAGCATCGCCAGGATACCAATTCTGTACGGTGCTGTATTTGATTTTGGCATCATCCAGCGCCACCAATTCCACCACCGCTGCGTGCAACTGGTTTTCATCGCGCATCGGCGCGGTGCAACCTTCCAAATATGAAACACTCGCACCTTCGGCTGCTATAATCAACGTGCGTTCAAACTGCCCGGTATTGCGGGCATTGATCCGGAAATAGGTCGAAAGCTCCATCGGGCAGCGCACACCCTTGGGAATGAATACAAAGCTGCCATCTGAAAACACCGCTGAGTTCAGCGCGGAGAAAAAATTATCCCCAATCGAAACAACACTGCCGAGATATTGTTTCACCAAATCCGGGTGCTCCCGCACCGCCTCTGAGATCGGACAGAAAATGACCCCAGACTTTGAAAGTGTCTCACGGAACGTTGTCGCCACCGAGACGGAATCGAATACCGCATCCACCGCCACATTGGGTGACTCCACACCCGCCAGCGCCGCCCGCTCGTTCAACGGAATACCCAGCTTGTCGTACATTTTCAGCAGCTCAGGGTCCACATCCTCAAGCGACTTCGGCGCCGGGCCGGAAGGGGCTGCATAGTAATACAGGTTTTCATAATCAATTGGCGGATGCTTGATGCGCGCCCAATCCGGCTCGTCCATCGTGCGCCATAGCGCATACGCCTTCAGCCGCCACTCCAGCATCCATTCCGGCTCATCTTTTTTGGCCGAAATCAGCCGTACGATGTCTTCGTTCAACCCTTTCGGGAATGCATCCATCGCGATGTTGGTCTCAAAGCCATATTTATATTTCTGCGCTGCCAGCGCATCAACGGTTTCCAAAGTTTCAATAACTGCGGCCATTATATCCTCATTCGCCTGCAATTGCGGTGGAAAGCTCCACCGGGAGACGGAAGGCCCGCGGAATAGCGGCCTCCTCCATGTCTGCCAAAGTAATGCCGGTTAGCGCCTCGCGAATGGCGTCGTTCACCGGGTCCCAGCGGCCAGCCACCGGGCAAAGCGACTGGCTCTCACAACCCACCGCGCCATCCACACAGGAGGCCAGCGCAATCGGCCCATCAATCGCCAAAATCACTTCGGCCACCGAGATAGCGGTAAGCGGACGGCTAAGCCGATAGCCGCCATGCGCTCCACGCTGGCTGATCACCAGCCCGCTGATCGTAAGCGCCTTAAGTACTTTGGCCACGGTTGGCTCGGGCAAACCTATAGCCGCCGCGATACCGGGCGACGTTTCAACCGATTCCGCGCGGCCGAGGCGCACCAGCGCCACAACAGCATAGTCGGTTAAACGGGACAGTCTCAGCATAGTGGCTCCAATTGTGGACCAGAACAGTCCTGATTGAAATGGGCTATGCTGCCCGCCCCGTCAACCCCGTTATTTTGCTAAACCGGCCACCAAACCAGGGATTTCATAGGCGGTCTGCGCTACCAGCGGGCTGGCAGCGTCGCCATAGCCCCAGGCCGCAAAAATAGTCGGTATTCCAAGCCCGGCAGCGGCGGCCATGTCGTTGTGGTGATCACCGATCATAATGGCATCGTCGGTCCCGAGTTCGGCCAGCGTGGCAGCCAAATGGCGCGGGTCCGGCTTGCGGTAGGGGGTGGAGTTGCCGCCGATGACGGCGCTGAAATAATGTTCCAGCTTCAGGGCTGACAAAATCTCCCGCGTGGCATCCTTTGGCTTGTTGGTGCAAACCGCCAATTTATGGCCAACTGCGTGTAAATGCTGCAAAGCCTCGGTGATGCCGGGATAAGCCACTGTAAGATCAGAGGCATGGGCCGTGTACCATTCCTCAAACTGGTGGTATTCGGCCTCACCGGCAGTTTTGTCGTGCGCCGCAAAGGCACGGTCCACCAGCACTCTCGAACCATCACCAATCATAAACCGCACCTTCTCGGCCGCCACGGGGGGTAAACCACGGCCCGCAAGCACGTAGTTGGCTGCAGCCGCGATATCCGGCAAAGAATCGATTAACGTCCCATCAAGGTCAAAGACTACCGCCCGCATAATTGTTCCTTATTAAAGGTAGGCATAAAGCCATATCGGGTTTTATGTGTGCTGTCTCTGCCGGAGTTGAATTTATACGATGCCCCCCATCCGAGATGCCGCCAGCCTGCTGCTGCTGAAACAAAGTGAAAGCGGCCTCAGCATCCTCATGGGGATGCGCCATGCCAATCATAAATTCTTACCCAATCGCATGGTATTTCCCGGCGGTGCGGTCGATTCCCTGGATTTTTCCATGGTTCCCGGCTCCCCGCTGCGGCCTGAACTCCACAAAAAGCTTCTTCGCAACGCAACACCGCCGATGTGCGATGCCCTGGGCATAGCCTGCGCCCGCGAATTATTCGAGGAAACCGGACTCAGCCTTGGGGTCCCGCCCGATTTAAGCGGCTTGGATTATCTCTGCCGGGCCGTAACCCCCGAGGAGCATACCATCCGCTTCAACGCCAGGTTTTTTATTGCCGACGCCGCCTGCGCCAGCGGCACCTTGGCAGGTTCCGGCGAACTTGAATCCCTCGACTGGTACCCGCTGACAAGCATATTGCAACTGCAGCTGGCTGCCGCGACACGGGCGGTGCTGGACCAGTTACAAATTTGGCTGACATTGAGCGAAGCCCAGCGCACCGCCCGCAACGCCCCCGTGCTGCTCAATCGCGGTTGGCAGCAGGAATAACATCGGGCATTCGCTGGAGCGGATCATTTCATATTTCACCGGGGAAGGTTAAACATCACGCAAACAATATCGTATCGATATTAAAATTATTACTGTCGCCAAGAAATATTTACCAACCCGGCATCAGTCTGTAGAGACTTGTTCTCTCATTTGTCAGCCTTCGTTTTATCAGCCATGAATTCCCGATGATTCAATTCCCGTTTATATTATCCGGCCTGTTGGTTGGAATTCTGGTTGGTTTAACCGGCGTTGGTGGCGGCTCGCTTATGACACCACTGCTTATGCTGGTATTTGGCATTCAGCCGGCAACGGCCGTCGGCACGGATTTACTTTACGCATCCGTTACAAAAACTGTAGGCACCGGCGTCCACGGGTTCAACCACAATATCGACTGGAACATTGTCAAACGTCTGGCACTCGGTAGTGTGCCGACCACGATCATCACGATGATTGCGCTATCGCATTTTGGCGCTACCGGCAAAGTCATGAACACGCTGATCTCACTAGTGCTCGGCGTCGCCATTATCATTACCGCTATAAGTTTACTCCTAAAGGGGCAAATTTTGCGATTTGCAACCAAGCGTTATCCAGATTTTGGTACCACGTCTTCAGCCGCACTCACCATTATGACCGGTGCTGTACTCGGTGTTCTGGTGTCTATTTCATCTGTTGGCGCGGGGGCACTGGGCACCACCGCATTGATGTTTCTTTATCCACGCCTGACGACTGCAAAAATCATCGGCTCAGACATCGCACACGCCGTACCGCTCACACTCATCGCGGGTATCGGCCATTGGTGGCTGGGCAGCATCAACTTCACTCTCCTCACCTCGCTTCTCTGCGGCTCCATACCCGGTATCATCGTTGGCAGTTTCTCGAGCCGCTTCATCCCTGACACCATTATCAGACAAATTCTCGCCGTCGTGCTAATCCTCGTCGCTGTCAGGTTATTATACCGCGGGTGAGCGGCTGTTTAATCAGCCGTACACAATATCGTAGAGTTCCATAATCTCAGTATGGGTAGGAACACGCGGGTTGTTACCAGGGCTGCCAGACGCCAGGGCTTGTTCAGCCATCAATGATTTTTTAGCGTGCCAATCGACAGAACTGATCCCAAATGTGCCGGGTGTCGGAACGCCCAGTTCGGTGTTCAACGCGTCCAACCCGTTGACCAGCTTGGCCCCCGCCAGTTGGTCGGCATCATCGGGCTGGGCAAAGCCAGAAAGCCGGGAGGCTTCGGCGTAGCGCGGCAGGGCCGCGTTCAACGAAAAGCGGGTGATGGCCGGCAATAGCATGGCGTTGGAGAGGCCATGTGGAACATGGAAATGAGCCCCGATGGGACGTGACATGCCATGCACCAGCGCCACGGAAGCGTTTGAAAATGCCAGTCCAGCCTGGGTGGCACCAAGCATCATAGCGGCACGGGCTTCGGCATTTTTGGGTTCATGGAAGGCTTTGCGCAGGTTTGCGCCGATCAATCGCATGGCGGAGATGGCAAGCGCATCAGAAAAAGGCGTGGCACGACGCGAAACAAACGCCTCAAGCGCGTGGGTAAAGCTATCAACCCCGGTATCGGCAGTGATACGCGGCGGCACCGAAAAGGTCAGCTCGTAATCGACGATGGCGGCCAGCGGCAGAGCACCTAAGCCCGCAATAAGCATTTTCTCGTCATGCACGGTGTCGGTGATAATCGTAAAGCGAGTGCACTCACTCCCCGTTCCGGCGGTGGTGGGAATGGCGATCAAAGGTACGGCAGCAACATCCGCCACCGCGGGGACTTTATAATCACGCATCTTGCCACCCCCCGCCGCCAGAATCGTCATGGCTTTGGCGGTATCAATGGGGGAGCCACCGCCAAACGCGATCAGGCAGTCGTATGCCGCGTCAGCCATGCGGGCCACGCCGGTATCAATAATAATATCAGTGGGTTCTGGGATGGTGTCGCTAAAAATACCAAACTTGACCCCAGCTTCGGTCAACGGGCCGGTCAGGCGCTCAATCATGCCGGACGAGACCATAAACGGGTCGGTTACAATCAATGGGTAGGACAGGCCCAATCTGGCCAGCAATTCGGCTGCTTTGGCGACAGTGCCGCCACCGATTTCAATGATGCGAGGAGATTGAAAGCTGATAAGGTCCATGGGAATTTCCACCTGATGTTTTCAACGGCTTAGCACACGAGGCACAAAAATGCCCGCATCAGCGGGCAGTTTGCAGTCTCAACGACTAAAATAAATTGGTGAGCCCGGTGGGGGTCGAACCCACGGCCATTCGATTAAAAGTCGAATGCTCTACCACTGAGCTACAGGCTCTCCTGGGGGTGACAAATAGAATTATCGCCGTTTCGTCAATAGCTGCTGGCGATTATCCTGCCATGGTCATTCTGATGATGCTGTCCGGATCAATGACACGGCCACTCTGCGGGTCGCCTTTTTTGATCTGCTGCACGGCATCCATACCCGCCGTGACCTGGCCGACGATGGTGTATTGGCCATCTAGGAAGGTGGCTGGGGCAAAACAGATAAAAAACTGACTGTTGGCGGAGTTCGGGTCCTGGGTGCGGGCCATGCCCACCGCGCCGGTCAGGAAGCTGGCATCGCTGGTGAATTCGGCGGGCAGATCAGGCAAGGAGGAGCCTTGCGTGCCGGTGTTGGAGCGATCACCGGTCTGCGCCATGAAGCCGGCGATCACGCGGAAAAACTGGCAGCCATCATAGAAGCCCTGCGCGGTGAGGGTTTTGATCTGCTGGGCAGCCTTAGGCGCCAGATCAGGGCGTAGCACGATGGTGACAGTGCCGTATTTGAGTTGCATCAGCACGGTGTTGGAAAGGTCGGCGGCTTGGGCGGTATCGGTCATAAGAGCATCCGTGATGAAAGGGGTTGCGGCGGCGGTGGTGATGAGTGTGCGGCGATTTAACATGGTCGGTCTCCTTACTTCTTTAGCAGGCGGGCCAGAGTGCGTTCGTGCGTGAGCGGCGGCACGAAGGATGAAATGTCACCGCCGAACATGGCGATATCTTTCACGAATCGAGAAGAAATGAATTGATGGTGCTCACTCGCCATCAAAAACACCGTCTCGATATTTGGTTCAAGCCGATAATTCATGCCTGCCATCTGAAATTCATAATCAAAATCTGAAACAGCACGTAAGCCACGAATGATCATGCTGGCCCCCACCTGCTGGGCAAATGAAATCAACAGGGCTTCAAATGGCTGCACTTCAATCAATGTGCCGGTTTTTTCAGCGATGATATCAACCTCGGCCCGCACCAGATCGGCACGCTCCTCGATCGGGAAAATCGGTCCCTTGCCGGCGTTCATGGCCACACCCACGACCAGCTTATCCACCAGCCGGGCAGCACGGCAGATAATGTCCAAATGGCCGTTGGTGATCGGGTCGAACGTGCCCGGATACAGACCGATGCGTTGCTTAGACATCCTCGGCCTCCGCCTCTTGTTCCTGTTCTAACACCGGAAACACGCTGGTGACATGCTCATCATCATCGAGGCGGAACAAGGTCACACCCATCACCGAACGGCCGGTGATGCGCACCTGGTCAACCGGCACGCGGATGAGGCGGCCACCATCGGTGACCAGCATCACATCATCGCCCTCACGCACCTGGAAGCTGGCGGCGACGGCGGTGCCGTTGCGTTTGGCGCTGAGGGTAATATTGGCGATGCCCTGCCCGCCACGGCCCGTCACACGATATTCATAGGCCGAGGAACGCTTGCCAAAGCCGGCATTGGTCACGGTTAACAGAATCTCTTCGCCCTCAGAAAGTTCCTTGATACGGGCTTCGGAAAGGGCAATTTCAGCAACCGATTCTTCAGTCTCGGCAGGCGCTTCCACCGTCTCATCCTCACCACTGCGGCGCTGGGCAGCGGTATATTTCAGGTACGCCGCCCGCTCATCCGGCGTGGCCTCCACATGGCGCAACACCGAGAGGCTGATAACCTCATCGTCCTTCGCCAGCTTGATACCACGTACACCGGCGGAATCACGGCCTGAGAAAACGCGCAGATTATCATCGGTGATCTGAAAGCGAATGCAGCGGCCAGCCTTGGTGGCCAGGAACACGTCATCACCGTCGCGGCAGGTGGCAACGCCGATCAAACGGTCACCCTCATCGAGCTTCATGGCAATCAATCCAGCCGCCCGCACATTGCGGAAATCGGCCAATTTGTTACGCCGCACGCCGCCGCTCGCGGTGGCGAAAACCAGATGCAGATTTTCCCACAGCGATTCATCCTGCGGCAACGGCAACACGGCGGTAATTTCATCCGTGCCAAGCTCGGGCAGCAGATTGATCAAGGCGCGGCCCTTAGCGGTGGTGGTGGCTTCCGGCAGACGCCAGACTTTTTCGCGGAAAGCTTTGCCGCCCGAGGAGAAGAACAGCACAAACTGATGCGTATGCGCGTTGAAGCTGCGGGTAACGACATCATCACCGCGCGTGGACGTAGCAGACCGGCCTCGGCCACCACGATTCTGGGCGCGGAATGTTTCCAGCGAGGTACGCTTAATGAAGCCATCGCGGGTGAGCGTGACCACCATCTGCCCCGGCTCGATCAGGCTTTCATCATCCTGGTCGGTCTCAAGGTCCTCAATGGTCGAGCGGCGAGGCGAGGCGATTTTGGCGCGTGCTGCCAGCAACTCATCACGCATCACTTCAAGGCGGCGCAGGCGCGAGCCGATGATATCCAATAACTCGCCAATCCGGGTGGCAACTTCGGTCAACTCGGCCTGAATTTTCTCCCGCTCCAGCCCGGTCAGGCGGGCCAGGCGCAACTCCAAAATCCCACGCGCCTGCGCCTCGGTCAGGCGCATGGTGTTGTCAGGCTTGATGGTATTGCCGACATCATCGATCAGCGCCAGCAACGGTGCCACATCTTCCGCCGGCCAGTCACGGTCCATCAACGCCGTGCGGGCGGTGGCGGCATCCGGGCTGGCGCGAATGATCCTGATAACTTCATCAATATTCGCAACCGCCGTAGCGAGACCCACCAGCAGATGCGCCCGGTCGCGGGCCTTGTTCAGCTCGAAACGGGCGCGGCGCAGAATCACTTCCTCGCGGAATTCCACAAAGCAATTCAGCGCATCCTTCAGCCCCACCTGGCGCGGCCGGCCCTTATCGAGCGCCAGCATGTTGATGCCAAAGCTGGTTTGTAAATTAGTGAAACGGTAAAGCTGATTCAGCACCACCTCGCCAGTAGCATCGCGCTTGAGTTCCACAACAATGCGCATACCTTCGCGGTCGCTCTCATCGCGCAAATCGGCAATGCCTTCGATGTCCTTAGCCCGCACCAGCTCGGCAATGCGCTCCAGCAGCACCGATTTATTCACCTGATAGGGAATTTCGGAAATGATGATTGCATCACGGTCTTTGCGAATTTGCTCAATCGTGGCGCGGGCGCGAATCGTGATCGACCCGCGGCCTGTCTCAAACGCATTACGTATGCCCGAGCGCCCCAGAATAATGCCAGCGGTCGGAAAATCCGGTCCCGGCACAATCTGCATCAGGGCTTCCAACGTAATATCGGGGTCCGCAATCAGCGCCAGCGTGGCATCCACAATCTCGGTGGGGTTGTGCGGCGGAATATTGGTGGCCATGCCTACCGCAATGCCGTTGGAGCCATTGATCAGCAGGTTGGGGTACGCCGCAGGCAGCACTTTTGGCTCCTGCTCGCTCTCGTCATAGTTCGGCTGGAAATCAACGGTGTCCTTGTCGATATCCTCCAGCAGCAGCATCGCCGCCGCCCCTAGCCGCATTTCAGTGTAACGCATGGCCGCCGGCATATCGCCATCGATCGAGCCAAAATTACCTTGACCATCGATCAGCGGCAGCCGCATCGAAAAATCCTGCGCCATCCGCACTGCCGCCAAATAAATCGCGCTATCACCATGCGGATGATATTTACCCATCACCTCACCGGTCATACGGGCCGACTTACGATAGGGCTTATCCGGCGTGTTGCCGGATTCGTTCATGGCGAATAAAATCCGCCGATGCACCGGCTTCAGCCCATCCCTGGCATCCGGCAAGGCACGCGAAACAATAACCGACATCGCGTAATCCAGGTAGGATTTACGCATCTCCTGCTCAATCGAGACAGGCTCCGAGCCACCTCTTGGCAGGGGCCCGGCGTCAGGTTCGTCCGTTGTATCGCTCATATCAGGTCAGGTTCGGAGAGGTTGGGGCGCGCAAGGTGGCAGAAGAGTCGCCGAGAGGCGCGTAACACACTGAATTCATTAAAGAAAATATCCTAAAACCGTTAGTAATTATAGTCATTTTGGCCGAAAAGTCAAATTCGAGGCAGTTTGTCAGGCGCCGACTCACCGCATGCGCAAACCACCCAAACCCTGACTGCGCTTGTGAAGGGCCCGCTTGTTTGGCAATGGTCATCACAATAAAATACCTGGAGCGTATGATGTCCTTATCCCGCCGGTCTGTTCTGGCCGCCACCGCCGCCCTGCCATTTGCCACGCAAGCGCGTGCTGACACACCAAATTTCACTGTGCTGCTTGACTGGTTCGTCAATCCCGACCACGCGCCGATATTTGTGGCCAAATACATCGGTGCATTTGCTGCAGCCGGATTGAACGTGGACATCATCGCGCCGACCGACCCGGACATTCCGCCCCGGATGGTGGCCGCCAAAAAAGCCGATATCGCGTTATCCTACCAGACCCAGCTTTACCTGCTGTGCGACCAGGGGTTGCCGTTGCGCCGCACTGGTACGCTCATCAATCAGCCGTTGAACACGCTGATGGCACTGGGCACAACCGGTATCCATAAAATAGCCGACCTGAAAGGGCGCAAGATTGGTTATTCGGTCGCGGGCGTGGAAGACGTGCTGATCGGCACGATGCTCGGTTCGGTGGGGCTGACGCTGCAGGATGTCACGCTGGTCAATGTCAATTTCAATCTGGTCACCGCGCTTATTTCCAAGGAAGTTGATGCGGTGATTGGTGGCTACCGCAATTTTGAGGAAAATGAACTGAAGGAAAAGGGCTTCAACCCGGTAGTATTCCTGCCGGAGGATTACGGCGTTCCACCTTCCGATGAGCTGATTATGATGTCAAACGCCGGCGCCTTAAACGACCCGCGCCTGCCGAAGTTTTTAACGGCCGTGAAAAAAGGCTGCGATGCGCTTCGTAAAGACCCGCACGGCATGTGGGAAAAATTCATCGCAGACCAGACCAGCTTGAATGATACGCTGAACAAAACCGCGTGGTTCCAGAGCGTGCCGTATTTTGCCGCCAACCTGTTTTATCTGGATGTTAAACGTTACAGCACCTATCGCGACTTTATGTTTGCCAAGGGCTTGATTAAACATAAAGGCGACGTCTCCGCCTATGCGGTGACCATACCGGCGTGAGCCCCTGCCCGTCACTGCATATCCAGAACCTGGCTTTGCATTATGGCGGGCAGATTATCTTTGAGAATCTCAATCTCACAATTCAGTCCGGTCAATTAGTGGCGCTTCTGGGGCCAAGCGGCGTTGGAAAAACCAGCCTGCTGCGTATTATTGCGGGCCTTGAGGTGCCGTTTGCCGGACAAGTCACGGCCTCCGACAATATCCCGCTGGGCGGACGCATTGCCTACATGGCGCAGCAGGATTTACTGCTGCCATGGGCCAGCGTGATTGATAACGTGATGCTGGGGGCCAAACTGCGCAGGATGAGACCCAACCCCGATCGTGCGATGAATTTATTGGAACGTGTCGGTCTTGCTACACGCGCAAAATCTCTGCCGGTGGAGCTTTCCGGCGGTATGCGCCAGCGCGTGGCGATTGCACGGACTTTGTATGAAGAACGCCCGATTGTGTTGATGGATGAGCCGTTCTCAGCACTCGACGCCATCACACGCACAAAAATCCAGGACCTCGCGGCAGAGTTGCTCGCAGGCTGCACCACGCTGCTGATTACGCATGACCCGATGGAAGCATGCCGGATCAGCCATCATCTGGTCGTACTCACAGGCGCACCGGCGCGGCTGGGTCCCCCCGTTGAAGTGCCCGGCTTGCCACCGCGTGCGCCTGATAATTTGCTTGTGTTGCAGACCCAAGCTGAACTTTTACGGATGTTAGCGCAATGAGGGGATTCATCACCTTCGCCGTCTTTCTGGCTGGATGGTGGGCTGTCACGCAATTCTGCCCAGTGCCACCGTACATGCTGCCCACCCCGCAATCAGTCGCGGCCGCACTCATCGCACAGCGAAATTTTTTGTTTGATAATACGCTCGTCACCCTTGCAGAAATTTTGCTTGGCTTGTTCTTTGGCACGTTGCTAGGTGCCCTGGCCGCCTTAACAATGGCCGTCTTGCCGCCCGTACAGCGCTGGTTGATGCCGGTGCTGGTGCTTAGCCAGGCCATACCAGTATTCGCCCTCGCCCCATTGCTCGTGCTGTGGTTTGGTTTTGGCATGACATCCAAAATCATCATGACCATACTGGTGATTTTCTTCCCCGTCACAGCCTCGCTGGCGGATGGGCTACGCCTTACCGAACCAGGCTGGCTTGACATGGCAGCCGCCATGAACGCCTCGCGTTTCTCAACCCTCTGGCATATACGCTTACCAGCGGCGCTACCGTCCTTCGCATCGGGCTTGCGCGTTGCCACGGCCCTGGCCCCCATCGGCGCCATCATCGGCGAATGGGTCGGTGCCTCCTCTGGCCTGGGCTATGTGATGATCAACGCCAATGCCCGAATTCAGACAGATGTAATGTTCGCCGCCTTGTTCGTGCTTTGCATGATGGCAGTTCTGCTTTTCACAATTTTCGACCGTATTTTGCGCAACCTCATTTACTGGGCACCCGACAGCCGAAGAGGCGTTTCATGAAAGCCTATCTCGCCGGGCCCGATGTATTCCTTCCCAATGCTGCGCAAAACGCTGAAGCAAAAATCAAAATCTGCGCGACATATGGGTTGATTGGCCGAGCGCCACTTGAGGATGTTGCACAAATATCCACAAGCCCACCGGGCGACGTGTGGCGCGCAATCTTTCGCAAAGATATTGAGATGATGGAAGAATGTGACCTCATCATCGCCAATCTAACACCATTTCGCGGCGCATCAGCCGACGCCGGCACGCTGCTTGAAGTCGGCTGGTTTTTGGGTCGCGGAAAGCCTATTTTCGGGTACTCCAACTGCGCGACATCATTCTCCGAACGCAGCCGAGCCCAACAGGCGGCCTTGCCTGACCAGATGCAGGCCGTGGCCGTGGAAGACTTTGGGCTGCCAGATAACCTCATGGTTCCAGGCGCGGTTGAACAAGGTAGCGGTCTCGCGGTAACGCTGCCTCCGGATGCATTAACCCGGCCCTTCAATGCTCTGGATATTTTCGAAATATGCGTGGCACAGGCGGCACAACGGCTCGGCCTACGTTAAAATACGACTCGCCAGGGAAGGTCAAAACATGGGTGAATCCTCAGCGGCACGCAGGACGCGCGGCATATTATGTGGGCAGGCTTACCGCAAAGCCCAGGGTCAAGGCCGACCTGGTGACGAGGTGATCGGCATGGTCACATACTCGCCCCTCCGCGACCCCTGCTCCACCAACATCGCAGTGAGTTCAAGATGATACCCCCAGCGATCGAAAAAATCCCCGGCTTATTTTATAGTCGCGGCACCATACGTCATACACGCGATGGTCGGACTTAAGCCGAACATCGCGTCGATTAAGAGTTACGCAGGTATGCGGGCGATCAGCTGGTGGTGAGCCGTCACGCCGATATTACCACGTTCCATGCCGTGCGTTTGATTATCGCTATGGTAAACAAGCAAAACCGCATTCGCATGGGTTAGCATTTTTGTTGCCTTAACGGTGATGCTGCCAGACCCATTGGCATCTGCACTAAAACTATTGCTGGTGCCAGTACCATCAAGCGGGGTGAAGCCTATCGGCTTTACATCAAAGTGATTCTCAAACAGGCTATATAGCCCGTTGGGAAGCAGGTTGGTGAAGTGGCTGGTAACAACTGCACCATCTCCATGCGGGACGATTTTAACTTTTCCACGGGCAGCAAACCAATCGGCAATTTGGAACCCCAGTGATTTGCCATTAGCATTATAGGCTTCCACATTGACAGGGCCGGCAATGAGCGTGGGGCGGTAGCCAGCAACATGGTGGATTCCCTGCGGGCCGATCGCGGCAGGCGCTGTGGCATCGTAAACAAACGCATGGGGGTCAAGTGGTTTAGCGAGCTTCATTTCACGCGAAAAAAAAGTCGCGTGAAGAATGAAGTCGAGGTTCAGTGCTTCAGCAGCCAGTGCGGTATTGCGACTGGCTAACAGCAAGTTGCTTCCAACCAATGCAGTATTCGCAATGAAGCGCCGACGATTAATGGTCATAATAGGATAGCCTTTCTGTGATAGGAGATTAAATTATTGCTGGTTTCGTGAGAATAAATCGTCCGCAGGCGGCAGCGAACATGGTGAACAGCACAACGCTGCCCATCTGCCAGACCAGCACCATCATCATCGTCTCGGCGGCGTGAAATAGCGGCAGCGCCACCTCGGCGGCAGCGGCAGCGGCCATGGCGCCGCACAGGCTGGCATGGGTGAGGCGAAAGGCCGCCCGCCGACGCAAAAACCACACCATCGCCAAGGCTGGAATCAGCCCGGCCAGGGCAATGGCGGGGATGCACATGAAGTCAGTGTGCAGGACCAAGGCCGCCCCTTTAGTTTGGACAGAGAGAACAAAACATTGCCGCCCCAATTCCGCCAGCCAAAGTCCAAACGCTATGAACGGGAGCCATAATTTCCAAGCCGGCTCATCGGGCCGTCCGGCACTGAAAGCGGCATAGGCGGAGACAAGACACGTAACGCCAGCCAGCAATTCCGCCCTGATAAAACGCGGTTGTGTAATCTGCGTGGTCAGAGATGGTAATGGTCCCATAATCCACACCACCAGCACCAAAACCGGCGCGGTTATCAGCAGCCAGCGCAACAATAGCGCCGATGGTGACGAGGCACGTCGCACCGGCGGCAAATTCTGTGTCAGGCTGGTGATTAAATCTTCAGTTTGCATCTGGATGCGATCCTTTCATCACGGCCTTGAGCCGCTGCATGGCCCGGAACGTTGCCACCTTCAAGGCCACGATACTCATGCCAGTTTGCGTTGCCGCTTCCCGCAGCGATAATTGCCGCACCTTCAACAATTCAAGTACCATCCTGTCACGCTCTGAAAGTTCCGCTATTGCCGCCAGCATCACGGCGCGATCGGAATCGCTCTCCTGTGTCTCATTCGTGATCAGCCCAGAAAAGGTTACAGGTACATCTTCGATAGCGGTTTCGTGCCCGGCATGACGTTGCCGCCGCCTACGCACATCGGCGCCGCGTAGCTTTAGAATGCCGAATAAAAACGGCGCAAGCGGGCGGGTTGGGTCGTAAAGATGGCGGTTCTGATGCAAAGCCAACAGGGTTTCCTGCACCATGTCCTCGATATCAGCAGCATTCGAATATGGCCAGCGTGAGCGTGCCCGGCGACGCAACCAAGGCAAGGCCGCACCCAGCAACGCAGCATAGGCCCGCGCGTCGCCGGCTTGGGCCGCCACCATCCAGACCCGCCAATTTGGGTCTTCATCCACCATGTTTCCCCCGCTGCGCCCCCAGAATTGGGTTTGTATGCCATTCTGTAAACCGGCAGCTAGAGCATTATGGCTCATCGTCGGCAACCCCAAGTTGGCGGCGCAGTTGGCCCAGAGTTTTAGGCAAATCGATGGTCACGCTGCTGAGAATTTCCAGCCGTTCATCGGCAAATAGGTCCTGCTCCGGATATTTTGCCGCCCAACGCAACAGTGTTTTATCACGTCGGCGCAGCAAAGAGGCCAGTTCGCGGCGATACAGTATAAACAACGCGCCCAGCACCTGGTTCACCGTTTCAGGCCCCGGCGCGTCCCGCCATACCATGCGCGGCAACAGGCTGATCACCTGCGGTGCCTCAGCCCAGTGATCGTCGGTTACCCATAAGTTGGTGGTAAAAAACTTTGCCGGTCTGCCGGAACTGTCGAGCGAGAGGGCTGCCACATGCGTCAGCCTGGCGTCTCCTGTTCCACGCATGAAACAATGAATGTGACCGCTCTCTTTCGCCCCTCGGTGGGCATGAAAATAATATTGCGCCTGGCTTACGGGGTCGACCACATCATCAGGCGGGTAATGCGTAAGGGCTTCAAATGGCGCACCGCCTATCAAACAGGTCACCAAATTTTGTCCGGCACTTTCCAAAACACCAAGGGCCGCCACCAGAGTTGCGGCGGCCTGCGCGCGTTCCAACAAGGTGGTGGTGGTATGCATCAGAACTGCGTCGTGGCGGCGGTCAGCCACGGTGGCGAGGCTTGAACCAGGTAGCTCTCCAGCGGATGATCCAGCCCCGTGATCATTAACAGAGAAACCGCCACCAGCGCCCCGCCAAGCAGCATTTTACCAGCCGAACCCGCCCCCAACATCCGGTTACGCAGGCGAGCCAAACTGGCGCGGGAGACAAAGCCCAGCACCACCAAGGGCAGAGCCGTGCCGATGCCGAACATCAGCATCACCAGGGCAACATGCCCAAGGCCTTTCCCCTGTGACGCCAATAGGCTGGCCGCCCCTAAGGTTGGCCCGGCGCACGGCGACCAGATGGTGCCAAGCAACAGCCCGATACCAAACTGCCCGCGCAGACCAATCCCCCTGCCGCTGCCAAATCGCTGATTCACCCAGTTGCCAAACGGCCCGGTTGCAGTGGCGAGCTTTGTCTGAGCACCAGGAATCAGCAGTAACAATCCCAGAGCCAACAGCAGCACCGAAGCTAAAATTCGGAATACGCCAAAGTTCAATCCAAGTGAAAACCCGATCGTGGCGACAAACAGGCCAATCAACGTGAAGGACAGCGCAACACCGCCCGCCAACGCCAGCGGCCCGGCACGGTGCTGCGAGAGCGCCGCACCCAACACCAAGGGTAACACCGGTACAACGCAGGGCGAGAGAGTGGAGAGCAGCCCTGCCAGCAGGGCAAAAAAGCCAGCGGTTATCATCTTGCGGGCTTAATTGCCGACGGCAGAGTTCAAAAGTGAGGTCACGGCACTTTGACTTGTAATACCAACGGCACGTTGGGCCAGCTTGCCGTCATGGTAAGCGATGAGTGTGCTTTGCATGGTGGCACCAAACTGTTTGACAACAGGTTTTTGCTTGTCGAAATCAACATCGAGAATTTCCAGCTTCGCGTAGTGCGGGTCTCGCTGCAGACTCTCCAATATGGCTTGCTGTTGCTTACAAACGGGGCACCAACTGGCTTCAATATGAATAACAACCGGCGTGTGATTGGCAATGGCCGCATCGAAAGCCGCCTGCGTGTAAGGGACGAAACTGGCAGCTTCGGCATAGGGTGCGCCGATCATCAGCAACCCGCATAGCACTGTACCCTTGAGAACCAACTGACGGGTAATTTTATGAGCTTTGTTTTGAGTCAACATAGACATCGCTCCCATAAATTTGTGCGCTGCTGCGGGGACACAGCCGCGCTTTGGATTATTTTGCCTTGCACCTGGCCGCACAGGGAGCAGCCTGACCAGCACATTTTTTTGCTGTCGTGCCCGAGCATTTGGCAGCCGAACATTTGGCAGCCGGGGCCATGGTATTCGACTGGCCCGCACAAGCGGCCCGTGCCGGTGCGGTGGCAGCAACCAGCCCGCCCAACGCAACGGCGGTACCCAAAGTCAGCATAGATGCCTTAAACTTCATTTTTAAAATCCCTTCCCAATCCGTCAGCCCATGACAATCCATGGGCCGCGTAAAAGGTTGTTCGCCACAAGCCGGGGAAAGGTTACAGGGGGGTGGTAAAAATTTTTGCCTGATCCTCGCGTAACTTTTCCACCCCCCCAGCAAATAATCAAAGTACCGCCTGGTGTTCATGCGGTGAATTAACGGGAGAACAAAATGGATCGTAGATTATTCGCCGCATCGGTACTGACGAGCGCTCTTGGGCTCGCCAGCATGGCCCCGGGTATTGCTAGTGCTCAAGGTATACCGATGACACAGCAACAAATGATGCAGACAAAACAGGCCAACATGGCGCAAGTCAAAGCCGGCCATTTGGGGGCTTGTTACGGTGTAAACGCCGTTGGTCGCAATGATTGTGCCACCGGCACACATTCTTGCGCGGGGCAAGCCACAAAAGCCAATGATCCTGCCTCTTTTGTTTTGTTGTCACCGGGTGATTGTGGAAAGCTCGCCGGTGGTTCTCTTAAAGCCTCCTGAGTCTGTATCAGTGTCGCAAAATCACAGCCCGGTCCCTTGCCAAGCAGGGGTCGGGCTGCGCTTTCCGCACCATGCTATATTCCAAGCCACCCGGCCAGACATTGGCTGAGTGGAGGTTCACAGCGAAAATTATCTGAGTGCTCCAGCGTTAGAAATTCTTGAGGATATACGGCGCGATTATCCAGTATCGTTACATAGTGTAGGCCTCTCGCTCGGCAGCGCAACGCGGGTTGACCCTGAGCACCTAGCCAGAATAACCGCTTTGGTGCGCAGAGTTCAACCCGCTTTAGTCTCAGAGCATCTGGCCTGGGGAGTAGTGAACCATCATTACCTGGCAGATTTATTGCCATTGCCCCTCACCGAGGAAAGCCTTGCAACCGTTTGCGATAATGTTATGCATGTGCAAGATATTCTGCGACGGCAGATATTGATGGAAAACCCATCAACCTATTTGCAATTCAACAATTCCACTATTCCTGAGCCAGAGTTTCTGGCTGCTCTGGTGGCGCGCACAGGTTGTGGCCTCATATGCGATATCAGTAATATTTTTATCAGTGCGCATAATCACGGCTGGAATGCCATAAAATATCTTGAGGCGCTGCCTTCCTATGCCATAGGCGAGTATCATTTGGCTGGCGGAGGCGCTGATGAGACCGGCTTGTTAATTGATACTCATGATCGCCCGGTAGCGGCGGAGGTCTGGGCGTTGTTCGAGACGGCACTTCGTATAATTGGTCCACGTCCAAACCTGATCGAATGGGATGCGGCACTGCCGGCATTGCCGGAATTATTGGCCCAAGCCACCATTGCGCAGCAGTATCTGGCGCGCGTCAGCCCGGAGGTTCATCATGCTGCAACTGGCTGAACAGCAAACCTTATTCGCTGAATTTCTACGCAGTGGTGATGCCACATTGCTGGCCGGGCAGATTGCTGAGGCCGGCCCATCAATGCAGATCAGGCTGGGCGTATATCGGCAGAATATGCTGGGCAATCTTGCCGCTGTGTTGCGCTTGGCATATCCGGCGGTGCTACGTGTCGTCGGCGCAGCAGCATTTAATAAGGCGGCACAGGAATTCATTCAGATCCGCTCGCCGAAAACTGCAAATTTGTATGAATATGATGAATATTTTTCAATTCATCTCAATCAATCAATGCTGTCGCGGCAACATCCGGCCTTGGCAGATATCGCCCGGTTGGACTGGGCGGTTCATCGGGCCTTGCACGCCACGCGCCACCCCGCTTTGGCGTTGGAAGGGCTGAGCCAGATCGACCTCACAAAAATAACCAACTTATATTTTACCGCTCATCCCTCACTCACTTTACTGACGGTGGGGCCAATGGCGCGGGCAGGTTGGGAAGCCGCCTTGCTTGGAAATCATCTTCCCCCCGCACCCAGGGCTGAACATCTGGCCGTGTTTTGTCATCTGGGCAAATTGAAAATGGCAACTCTGCATGGTGAGGCTTTTGATTTCGCCCGCATGCTGGTGAGCGGCTTTCCGCTCGGTACCGCACTCGATGTAGTGGTCCCTGATGAAGCCGCAACCATACTGTGCAAGTTTCTCAACCTGGGCATTTTTAGCGCCGCCAGCATAACGCAACCCAATATAGGAGGACTATTATGAGCCAAACCATAAGCCGGAAGCCGACTCTGCTTCGTGTTCATCTTATTGACCGCGTAACCCAGCTTTTCAATCATATTCCTTATTGGCTGGTCGCGCTCACCGCGCGGGTGGCACTGGCACAGGTGTTTTGGAGCTCAGCACAAACCCATTTGGCCAATTGGGATACAACACTCTACATGTTCAGCAATAGCTACCAGGTGCCCCTACTGCCGCCAGTGCTCTCTGCTTATATGGCGGTGACGATGGAGGTCGTTACACCGCCATTATTGCTCCTCGGTTTAGCTACCCGTTTCACGGCGCTGGCTTTGTTCGGGATGACATCGGTCATTGAAATTTTTGTTTATCCGCAAGCCTGGCCAACGCATATTCAATGGGTCGCCATGATGCTCGTGTTAATGTCACAAGGGGCTGGACTGCTCTCGGTCGATACATTGATCAAACGCTTTCTCACGAAAGCAAGCTAGTTTCGTGGCGTTTTAACCAGTCTCTGAGCGCCGGAAGGACATGCGCTGCAGTTTGGAAGCCCTGGGTGACAAGCTCAAACGGGGCTTCAGCCCCGGTCCCCGCGATCAGAGTTGGAAAACCTGTTACGCCGGTTTGTTGGCTGATATAAAAATCTCGTTGTGTTTCCTGGCTCAGAGCTGTTTCCGAGAATTCAGCCTGAAACATCGCCTCATCACCACCCAACGAGACAAAAATTCGGGCCAAAATATCAGGCGCGGTGACATCCTGGTTTTCGGCATAAAATGCGTAATGAATGGCCGCCAGCGTATCAAGCGCCATCGCTATTGAACGCCGCCGCGCCAGAACCACCGCCCTGCAGGCAGGCTCGGTGTCATAAATAAATTCCGGTCGGTCAAAAAATTTATAGTCAAACCTCTGGGCGGAGGCCGTGTGCACATGCTCCCAATGCTTGCGCGTATTAGCTTTGGCCGCCTCATCCATCGGCGTCGTGGTGCCAGGGCGTAAGCCGCCAAGGACCAGACGGATAGGCAAGCGGTCACCGAACGCGGCCCGAATGGTGCTGATAACCGGTGAAAACCCCCAGCACCAGGAACACATAGGGTCGGCAAAATATACGAGATGTGGCTGGTTCATCATGTTACGGCTCCGGATACGTCACACTTGAATTATATCGATCATTCTAATATATATTGAATCATGTCGCAATCAATCTTTCACCCGTGAGCCGTCCGCGTCTCCTCGCCGACAATCTCATATTAGACCGCGCCATCAGCGTGTTCTGGCAGCGCGGCTACAGCGCGGCCTCACTGCGAGACCTAACATCCGCCACCGGCCTCAGCGCAGCGGCATTGTATCACCGCTATAAGGATAAAGACGGGTTGTTTGTCGCGGCGATTAACCGTTATGCCGATATCGGTCTCACCGGCCGGCTTGCCAGGTTAGCTACGGCGGCTGACCCGCTCGGCGCAATCAGCCAATTTTTCGCCGAAATCATAGGGCTATGTGATAATGATCCAGACCATCTGGGCTGCTTGCTGGTCAATTCATGCCTTGATGGCGGGCTGATGTCTGCACAAGCGCGAAGTGTGGTGCATCAGCGTCTCGGCGAAATCGAGCATTTTTTTTTGGCGAACCTGCAGCGTGCGGCGGCGTTAGGCCAACTAGCCCCACATTCAGAGCCCACCTTGTTGGCCGAGATCTTGAACGCCACAATCCTCGCCCTGCGCGTTCTGGCACGCATCGACCCCGACCCGGCTAAACGACGCCGCATCGCAGATCAAGCGTTACGTCACATCACACATAGGACAAAAGAATGACAACCCCACTTGCCGCGTGCAAAGCCTTTATATTCGACGCGTACGGCACCTTGTTCGACTTTGGCTCCGCTGTGGCGCGTTGCGCCGATATTCCGGACAACAAACGGAACGAACTAATAACAATTTGGCGCGATAAGCAGTTGCAATATACGTGGCTTCGCAGCTTGCAAAAAAATTATGTGAATTTTGAGCAGGTCACTGCGGATGCACTCGATTTTGCGCTCGAGGCAACCGGCCTTACCGACACTGCACGGCGACAAAATTTACTCGATCTATATCAAACCCTATCAGCCTATCCAGAAATTCCTGGCACATTGGCGGCACTAAAAACCAAAAATATCACCACAGCCATTCTCTCCAACGGCACGCCAGCCATGCTGAAAGCCGCAATCGATCATTCAGGCATTGGGTTATTGATCGACCATGTTCTATCGGTGGAAAATGTTGGTATTTTCAAGCCGGCACCTGAAGTCTATCAATTGGCGGTCGATACCATCGGTGTTCGGCGCGACCAAATCTGCTTCATATCTTCCAATGGTTGGGATGCCTATAGTGCTGCGGCTTTTGGTTTTCAGGTGATCTGGTGCAACCGAAGCGGTCAACCTGCTGAGCGGTTGCCCGGTTCACCGACGATCATCATGAAAAATCTTTCGGATATTCTGGCGCTAACAGAGCCCTAGCTATAACGCACACGGCCGTAAACCAAAAAAGCCGATGCCTGGGCCAGCCGCATCGACAGGCCAGGTCTTTGGTTTCCAAAGCCCCTCCATCGTCTACTACCTCATGATGCGCGGTGCCTGTAACGCCCCCAGCCAAAAAATCATCGGCCGCCTGTTCACCTACCAAAACGGCGCCACCGCCATCTTTAGTGAGCCAAGTTTCTGTGACAGAGTTGGAGCGCGTTAAGAATAACGACGGATTACGCTAGGCTTATACGCTCAACATGCTGAAGAGCGGGCATTCCCCAGCCCACCCACGAGCATTTACCGACCAAAGCTGAGTACCTACAAAATCTGGCGCTCAAGGAGGGCAACGATAGGTTTCAGTAGGCCGAGCAGAAAAGTGAAAAAAATAACGCTGCCTAAAATTATACCCAGAATATTCCAGTTAAGTGGTGCCATCACTACGCCGAACCCTGCAACAAAAAGACTAAAGGCAACCATGGCAACTGTTGCGCCACCCAACCAATTGCTCGGCGCTGACGACCAAAACCAGCGTTCCTCACGAATAACATAAACGTTCGCCTGGATCGCCAGCATCAGGGTCAAAAATGAAAGCGTCTGAATTTGCACCAGCGGCAAACGCCAAAAGCTTCGGCCAATTTGGAGCATCAGCGTGGCATACACGAGTGTTGCCAACCCGTAAATTCCACCCTCGCCGATGAGCCGGCCAATTTGCCAATGAAGGGGTTGGGAGGACGGCAATGCACGATCCGTCGTGATCGCCATAGTCAGAAAATCATTTACAATCAGCAATAAAACCATCAGCAGCGGCGTCAATACTGCATGCCCCGTAATGACCAAGCCTACGGCGAGATAAAGCACAAATGCAATTTTTCGCACCACCATCGAGAGGGTATAGGTTCGGATCCGTTGGAAGGCCGCGCGCCCCTCACGGATCGCGTCCAGGATGCCGGCCAGCCCCGGCGAAGTCAGCACCAGCCCCGCCGCCGCCTTGGCGACATCGGTCGCAGATGAGACGGCGATCCCCATTTGCGCCTGACGCAGGGCCGGAGCGTCATTGGTGCCATCACCGCACATGCCGACCACATGGCCATTGCGTTGAAACAATTTTACCAAGCGAAATTTCTGTTCTGGAAATACACCGGCGAACACGCCGTAATCGTCCGGTGAAGCGAGTGTCTCCAGCGCCGCCGAATCACAAACTCCGCCGGTTATACCAACGGCTTTGGCAATAACTGCGGCAGTTTCCGGGGCATCGCCCGTCACCATCACCACATGTACCCCAAGATCACGCAAGGCAGTGATCAAACCCGCCGCGTCCGCGCGCGGTGGATCGGCAAGACCGAGCAATCCAAGCAAAATGGTCGTGGTGGCATTGGTTCGGGTTATAGCCAAAACCCGGCAACCGGCCGCGGTGAGGCGTTTGCGGGCATTCTCCTGTTCAGCGGATAGCGGCACGGATATCAGCGCGCCAAGCGCTCCTTTACGGAGCAAATCACCATCTGCAAGCCGCGCTTGAGCGTATTTCCGGGCCGGATCAAAAGGCTGAAAATTTGTCGTGCTTGGCACGGCCCCGCCCCGCACCCGTGCGGCATCAATAATCACCTGATCAACAGGATCTCCGCCCTCCGACGACGCGGCGGCAGCCAGCACAGCCGTCTCCGCGACACCACCGAAAGCCACGACACTATGGATCGACAGCGCGTTCTGCGTCAGTGTACCGGTCTTGTCCACGCAAAGCAGGCTCATTGTCGCCGCCTCGTTGATTGCCGCAAGGCTTGTCGGCAGCACGGACCCACGCACCAACCGTCGGGCCGAAAGTGCGGCCGCAAGCGTAAAAGTTGAAGGTAGCGCAACAGGGATCGAGGCCAGCAGCGCCGTCAACAGCAATGGTACAGAATCATTAAATGTCCGGCCTATGGCATGAGCATAAACGAGCATCGCCAGCACAATGATACCATTGACCAAAGCCAGATCTCGCACCACCGTTAACACCGCGCGTTGCTCGCCACTGACGCTATGCGCGTCCTGCACCAACGACGCGGTTTTGCCAAAATAGGTACGTGCGCCGGTCGCTACCACGACCCCCGTCGCTTCCCCCTGGCGGATCATCGCGCCGGCGTAGGCCAAGTCTCCAGCTTTGCGCTCCACGGGAAGAGATTCCCCCGTTAACATTGATTGGTCTAAAAGCACGCTGCCGGCTACAAGTTTGATATCGGCAGGTGCCACAGCGCCAAGCGCCAGTTTCACAAAATCTCCAGGTACCAGGACAGACGCATCGATGCGCATCCAACGGCCATCGCGCCGAACCGAGGCCATAACCGCGAGCGTCTGTCGCAACGCCGCAACCGCATCCTTAGCGCGGGCTTCCTGGGTCATGCCGAGCACAGCATTGAACATCAGCAGCACCGAAATGATCAGGGCCTGCGGCCCGTGGCCGAGAAACAACTCCAGCAAAATCGTCGCCTCAAGCATCCAAGGCAACGGCGCCCAAAGTTTCGCCGCCAGCCCGTGCAGCCAGCTTTCCGAGGTTTCGGCAACGGCAATTGCTCCGAACTGCCGCAACAACCTTGCGGCTTCCGTAGCTGATAAGCCCTGTTCTATGTTTTCGCTCATCCTGGTATCCATCAAATTCCTAAACTGATCTTTACGCTTCCCCGGGAGCAAACCCAAATATGGCTGTTACGTGATCTGTATATGCGTCCCGTAAATTTTCAATTTTGCCAGTCTTTATTCTTAAGAGTACCGAAAAACTATATCAAATTACAGGCCGTGAAATTTATTAAATTCACCATCCAATTGTTGCGTGGTGAGGTCCCTTATCGATGTAGCGCATCATGATCCTTTCGGCATCTTGGAGAAGACTGCAGCCTGAAAAATTAATATCGCCATAGGGTTTATTAGCGCTACGTTGCAAGGCGGCCTGCTTTTCGTGACTGATCGTGGTTAGAGGGATAAGTCCAGGAGGTGAAATGTAAACGCTTAAAGCACGGCAAATCCCTCTGGCCGCAAGCCAGTAATAGCTCGATCTGAATAATCAACAAAAATTTATTCGAGATTAGACAAACAAATTATAACACACACGCTTGAGCATCAAACAATTGATCAAATATCAAAATATATTACCAGGCCTTATTCACCCTATGATAGCAGTCTGACGATGCTTCATTCATCAAGTCTCAGAGGATTCGAAAGTTATATTCAGCTCAAAATTCATCACGATAGTCTGATATTTATCAGAAAATATGTCGCCATTTATCTACAAGGCGTTCTTCTGACTTAAACATTTCATACGTACCTTTTTTATCAAGTGGATTCAGAACAGTTTTGATTTTAGAAGCCCACGCGACCACCTCTGGTGTATGAGCTGCACGTACAAAATTATCTGACAACACATCAGCTATCGCTGGATCAAGACCAGGCGGCGCTACGATGGGTCGAGATTCATAAATATTCGCGAGGTCTGGCTTATTGATAGATGTCGCGTCCTCAATACCAGGGATCGAACTCTTATCCTCAAATGAGAAAACAATACGAATAAGCCCGGCACTTTGCAGCTTTTCTAGAGTTGATAGTGAATACACAACCGCATCAACGTCACCGCGGGCCACAGCCACCGATGAATTTACCGACCCCTTATATCCAGAGATAAACTTGCTACCTATTCCAAGCGATGCGCAAAATACTTTTGCAGCGAAAAAAGACGCATCAACACCTGAGGACGCAAAAGAAATAGGCCGAGTTGCACCTAATTTTTGAATGTCTTCAGGGGTCTTGATTGACGATTTTGCACTCACGGCAAGGCCAAACGGATCTCGTCCCAGATTCGCAATCCATGTGAGCTTATCGAGATTGATTGTCTGACGATTTTTGCTCAACAATATTCCAAGTGTGTTGATGAGACTCACATGGTAGCCCGTAGGCTTGTCTTGTTGGAGTTGGAAAATCGCCTCGGCTCCGCCGCCACCTGGTAAATTTACCGGCTCGACATTAACCCCCAGTTGATGAGTGAGCACGGCGGCGAACTCGCGCGCGTAGGAGTCGTACCCACCTCCAGGCCCGTACGGGATCAATATCGTTATCGGCCGGTTAGGATATGCAGCTGCATGAGCCAAACGTGGAAATCCAGACAATGCACCGGCAACGAACGTGGCACCGGCAAGTAAAATCTGACGACGCGTCACAATAATGTCGGACATTAATTGTTCCCCTTGTTTATGTTCGTTATACGAACTATTTTATCGGAAAACGATATTCTGTCTTATTTACGTTGTCAACTATATGTTTGGGCAACACGAGACACGCGATTGCATAAGGCTCAAAATACAGCCTTTTGTTCAGGCGATTCGTTAGAGGTGAACAGCTTGGTACCGCTTGCGGCGCCAGAATTAGTTGGTCACCTTTCTATCCGGCGGCAACAAAGAGCCGTTCAAAGCAGTGGGGCGTACTCCGTAAATCCACCTGCCTGAGTCTAACTCCACCCCTAGGCCAGAGATAAGGGCAGCGCTGTGCAGCAGCACCCAATAAGCAAATTCACTTAAAACCGTCTGGTTGGTTAGATGACAGCGCGACGCTCGCCCTGCTCTGCAACAATAGTCTTGGCATAATGATCGGTAGTTTTTACTCTATACGTTGCTGCTCGACCAACTAAGATATTTCGTTACCAAAATTGGGCACCTTGTCAGATAGGCCCGCAGCAACAACACCTCTCAGAATAGCCTTCCTCTAGTTTTGAATATTAACAATATACGAAACGATTTCGCTCGAACCTGCATTGAGTTTGCCGGTCACGGTCCATTGTAACGCTCCTGTCGTGCCCACAGTTGGCTTGGTGGATACCGAACAGCCGGTCACGCCAGGGGGTGATGACGACGGGCAAGCGGCGCTCACGAAGGCGGTAAAGGCTGGCGTGGAATCGTTAATAACCACCGAGGTTAATGCGGCGGTACCGTTGTTGGTTGCGGTAATAATATAATTTAGTTGATCCCCGGGCGATGCATTAACCGAAGCAGCCGGGCCCGTTGCAGTCGTGATGTCTGTCACCGATTTGTGCAACACCAGGGTCGAACCCTGGCCGATGGTCGTTGTGTCATTTACAACAGCCGTGGCGGTCAAGGCTGGGCTGGCGTTGCTGTATGTCATCAATGCGCTGATATTGGCGATCGTGGAAGCGCCGTTGGTTACGCCGGCGGGAGTGGTCTGCTTCATAATCAAGCAAAGTGTCTGCCCTGCCGTCACAGGCACTGCAGCGCTGATTACCGGGTCACTGGCGGCAATAGTGCCTGAACAGGAGGCATCTTTATACAATGTCTGGGTCCAGCCCGATACCGAGGGATTGGGCGTACCAATGATCGAAAACAATACATTGCCCGTGGAGGCGGCGGTATAAATCTCTGCATAATAAACACTGCTGCCAGGCTGCGTTTCCTGGGCACCGTTCGGGGTGAGATTATTCGGCGCCACGAGGCCGAAATTCACACCGGTATAGCTGGTTCCTGCCACCGGCGCGGCAGTCACCTTTGGGCGGGCATATGTGCCGCCAGTGGTTCCAGCTGACCCGCCGGTCGCCAGCCAACCGCTGGGAGTGGTGGGTTGAATGACTAAACTGGTGCCCGAATACGCAAAGGGTATCCATAGTTGGTAGAACCCACTGCCGCTCGTCGGTTCGGAGTCCACCAGAGTGCCGCCTGCCAAGGCCGCGACGATATTATTTGCCAACCCGACTTCATTACCGTTCTGCTTGCCATCGTTGGCGGTGCCTGAACCGATGCCGTTATCAGTGAATACCGTGCCAGTTAGGGTGGCACCGTGATACAGCCCAAAATTCTGCGGCGGCGACGAATAATTTCCAGCATTAAAGTAAATAATCCCGCCGCCATTTTGTGTGCCAACCCAACCTGCAGGTAGCACTGGTGTGACATTATTTAGTACGTTGTCCGCACTCAAAATCAAACAATAATTGCCGGCTGCCACACCAGGAATAGAATACGCACCTGTGGTTGACGAAACAGAGCCAACTGCGGTGGCCGTGGTCGCGCAAACGCCATTCGTGGATGCTGCTAGCTTTACATACAGGTTGGACAACCCTGTCCCGCTCTCACCAGAATCGAAGCTACTGTTATGGTTGGTATCGCTGTAAATATTACCAGTAATCGCCGCGTAATTTGGTTTAGAATTCGTGAAAACACATGAAATGGCATCGCCATAGTTCAAATTCGGAATCGTGTAGGAGTTACCAATATAATTGGTTGGCAACACAGTCGTTGATCCCGCCGTAGCGTTGGTACAGGTCAGCGAGACAGCATAATTACCAATCGAGCTGGTCGAACCAGTTACCATGCTCTCAAATAAATTGAACGGATAACTGGCGGCGATGGTCGGAACACTGGCTGGGGCAAAGCCTGTGAGAGCCGTGCCCGTGGTGGCCCCACGCGCAATCGTGGTGCCAGCCTGTGTTTTAACCGCGTAATCAAACTGGTCCTTGCTATTCAGCCGCGACCCGGAAATGACCGAAGTGACGTTGATCGAGGCGTAACGGACGCCAATCACAATTCCTTGCAAGCCGCCGTTGGAGGACAACGTAGCAATAAAGCTGGTAGGATTATTAAAGGCCCCAAAAACATAGCTGCCTTCGTTGCCCCCTGAATTACCAGTCTCCGTCACCGTTGCGGTGCCGACACCCGTCAGTTTTGGTGCGCCGGTATTTGGAATTGTCGCCAACAAATTCCAGGCGGCAGCACTCGGACTGGTGTTGGTAAAACCCAAAGCCTCGGGATTATTATTGGTTGACTCACCATCAGCTACGATAATTGCGTATTTGGCAATCCCGGTCCCGCCCGGCGGAGGCGACACTACAATATTCGTGACATTCACCGTCACCACCTCATTGCCGACGCCATTCGCCATGTACAGCACCGGCAAACCAGGAATACCATTGAAGGCCACGTTACCAAATGCCGCACCGCCATAACTTGGCACCGCATTTGCTTTAAGCAGGGGATAATTTAACTGATTCGATGGTGTGGCAGAGACCTGCACATTCATCTTAACGGTAGAAAAATCCGGCAGCGTAAACGTAAAACTCTGACCACCTGCGCCAGTGGCGGTGGTATCGTTATAGCCGGTGAAATCCAGCCAGCAGTAATCCTTGTAATCACTCGGTGCACCGGCTCCCTGCGATGCTGCGGGGGCGCAGGAATTGGCCTGTGCCACGCCGCTCATTGACAGCATGACCAGCAGCGCCACACCCACGCCAAGGAATGCTTTAACCCAGCGGCGCAACATCATGGCCCACCATCGAAAAGATCTTGGTCGAACTTGAAGCGCATTCTGAAATAGACACCCTTCAACGTATATTGTGATCCGGCGAGATCAGGATTGTTAAAACCTTCAAAGTCATAGCCGAGCGAAAGCCAGATATCGCGCCAGACCAGATACCCAACCTCTACGCCCAATGCTGTTTGGGTTTGGCCGTTGCCCCACATCTCAAAGCCTTGCGCCCCGACATCCCACCGTGGGGCAATATCTGCGATGCCCCGCAGGCCGGCCATCTGGTAAAGCGTATCCCCTGGGATGCCGTTATTGCCGTCATGGGCTTTATCAAACGCGTAACGCGCATCAATCCATAACCACTTGGTCGGTTGATAGTTGATATTTGTAGCGCCCACCAAAGAACTTTGGTTCAGGTTCAAGCCTGCGCCAAGCGTGCTGTCCGTCTCGTTTTTATATTCTAAACGGCTCAGCATGTTCCATACGTCGGTGTTCACCGGCCGGTAAGCAAAGCCGGTTTGCAATATCATTAACCGGCGCGAACCTGTAGCCGGGCTCACATCCTGCTGGGTATTGTAAATACCACGATTCAATATCGTGAACGACGGCGTGACCTTGGCCGCCATAGCAGCCGTGAATAATAAGCTTTGGGTAACTTGCGAGGTCTGCCATTGCGCATCCGCCGAGGCTTTGAGCTTATCCGAGCCCGTATAGCCGCCGCCCAGATCAACTGCCGTCGAGGCATCCGTCACTGCGCCGTAAATTGGTTTAATTTTCTGAAAACCAGCGGAAATTCCAAACCCATTCCCAATGTGCCAGAGATGCCGCAAACCTGTGGCATTTTCAGCATCGCGCCCCGCCAGCGCATCACCCATGCGGTATTCATTGAATAGTTGGGTATCAGGGGTTAACGCTGTGCTGATCCCCGCAACCGCCGTATATTGCGCAATCGCCGGATCAAGCGTGTAAGGCCCATTCAGCGTATTCATAAAATCATAGCGAAAATACGCTTTGGTCGTCTGATTGATATTATATGTTCCGCCAACCCCAAGCTCACGCCCACCACCACTTATGGCCTGTTCTGCCACCCCAAAAACCGAGGCTTTCGGCAGATACGGCACTGGCGCGGTCAGCTTCAAACGCACGCTGGTATAACCAACGAGTGCCGAGGTAACGGCCGGACCAACATTCGGCAAAATTGATCGGATCGGGGTGATGTAGGTAGTACTCGCCGGCGTAGCAAGTGCGGCGGCCTCGTTGGTGGCACTATGACGCATACCGATTTCGACGACGATATTATCCGGCAGATTATGCACCAGCGAAAGGCTTTCGCCTTGCTGTTTTGCTCCCGTTACGGAATCGCTGGTGTCTAAGGCTTCCGCCACAATGCGGTTATTCTGGTTCAGCGCATAGCTGGCCTTCAGCCCGTATTCGGCCTCGCCCTCTGACTGAATGCTGCTCTGATTATAAAAACCAGCATCGGTGCGCGTGCCCCAGACATGGAAGTCAAATACATTGCCCTGGTGGCGTATATCCAAACGCTCGCCCAAGCCCTGGCCATAAAGCGCTGAAGTTGTACGCGCAACTTCCGCCACGGCCACCGTGCTGTCGGGCAAATTGAACGTACCATTTGCACCCACGATGGTCTGGCGGTTCAGCGGGTCGTTATCCTGCATCACATTGGCGCCGACAGTAACATGGCTGCCAACTTTAACATCCGCCGCCGCCCCGGCCACCGTATGCTTCGGCCCACCGGTGACGATGGAATAGCTGACCCGGATGTAAATCGGGTCGAGGTTGGAATCCAAGGTCGGCACTGGCTGGTTCAGCAGCAACAAGCCGCTATAGGGCTCAATGGTGTAATCGGTATATTGTGCCAACGGCGTATCGTTCACGATCACCGAACGCTGGTTGCGGTCGTAGGTGATCACATCAACCTGGGCGCTGTTGACCACACCATTGATGTTCAACTGAAACGGCCCCGAAGTACCATTGGCCGGGAATTGCTGAACGATCTGGGTGCTGTTGGTGCTGCTGGCGAAGCCCGAAACCGTGACCGGCCCCTTGGTTACCTGGCCTTTAATACCATTTAATACTCGTGAGACCTGCGATAATTGCCGCGCCGGGTCCTGGGTCTGGGTGGAATAATCGCCGATCAAAACATAATCGGTGCCGTGCTGGAGCAACACATACAACCGCCCGGTCGATTGCGCTTCATAGCCCCGGGCCGAGGAATCCCCATACACCGGGTAGAACTGATCCGGCTGAATATCGCGGAACAAAGTGGTGTCCGACGGTTTATCGGAATCATAGGACAGCGTGAGCAACGTGGAGCCGAGGATTTTGCCCTTCAGGAAAAATGCTGTACGCGCCGCCGCCTCGCCCTTACCACCAGCGAAAGATTCGGAAGCACCCTGAATTTGGCGCGAGAATACGTCACCTGACTGCGCCGGCTGCAAGTCCGCCGGATTGAGATTTCGTAGGCTCACCGTACCGCTGACCAGACCAACCGCAATCATCGGGCGCAAATTGGGCGAAAAGGTGAGATTGGTTTTGGCGCTGATGGTGCCGTCAGCCGCCAAAATCACGTCGGCTCCTGGCTGCACCGGCGGCACCAATAAAAATGTTCCTACACCGTTCGTCACGATCACCTGGGTGCCAGCCACATTGGGGTTCACGCTGGTGGTCTGCCATTGGCCAAGTGTTGACTGCAATGTTACCACCGCCCGCCCTGGGATGGGGTGGCCGCGCGCATCGAGCAGCGAGATGACAACCGGTATGGCGGTAGCGCCATCAGCCACCGCTGTTTTAGGGGCATTGATATTGATTTGTGCCAGTTTCCCCGGCGCCGTCACATGGATCGTGGCGCTACCACGGCTGTTGCCGAAACCATCCTGCACGGTCATCGACAGCGTATTAACGCCGGGTTGCAAATCCACGCCGATATATTCCCAGGCCGTGATGCCGGTTTTGGTATCAGTGCTCTTTTTGCCTACGCGGCTGGCGGGTATCGTCACACCATTCACGCTTAATGCCAGCAATGCACCAGTTGGCCCTTGCAGCCGCACATTGCTCTGGTCAGTGCCCAGAACCTCGCCATCATGCAGCCCGATAAAACCTGTTCCAGGACGCAGCGACAATATCACGCTCTCTAGCGGCGCGGTCATGTCAGGGTCGTCGTTCGCAACCTCATCCTGCACGCCACCGGGAGCAGAATGGTTAAATAAGGTGGTGGTGGGCGTGTAGATCGGGCTGGGCTGCCCTTGGGCGAATGGCGCAAAGGAACCACCGGGATCCCCCACGGCACCCAAGCCGCCGGGTACCCTACCGCCACCTGGCATCGGCGCGCCCGGCGAAGTGGGGATCATACCGCCGCCTTGCCCTGGCAGCACGGAGCCGATTTGCGGTCCGGCCATCGATGCCGAGCCCATACTGCCAACCGCCGTACCCGAACCCGGCAAGCCGATGCCCCCAGCATCCTGCGGCTGCAACAATTGCTGTTGCTGCAGCAAACTGCTTTGCTGATACTGACCGGACAGCAAAATACCAGCGGCGGCCGTCAATTCCGACGGATTCTTCAAAGCTTTTTTACGTGCCGCAATTTGCGTAAGTAAATCGGGCGAGCACCCGGCAATAGCAAAATTAACTTTCTGCATCTCGCCATTCTGCAAATCCACAAACTGGCTGTTCGGATTAAGCGCGTTGCGGTTGTCCAATATCTCCATCTTTACCCCAGCAGGCAAAGTGGTGGTATCGACCTGCGCCACATGCGTGCGTGGGGTTAACCCATAAAAACTATATTTACCCTCAGTATCGGTAATCGCGTAATCGCCGTTATTAAAATAAATTCGCACGCCCGGCACGCCGGGGTCGCCATCTTCCTGCATCTTGGTCAAATGACAATCCGCAAATACCTTACCAATCACATAGGCTTTGTCGCTGAACACACCACCAACGATCTGCACCGTAACCGGTGAGACATTGGAGCCAATGGGACCTTGCGTGTCATTGGCAAAGGCCTGAGCGCTATCCACCAAGCCGCCGGTACTGGCATTTGGTCCCACTGAAACGCGATATCGCAATATCGGCGTAGCCCCCACAGGCAATGTGCCCAATGCAAACACCAGTTGCGCGGCATTGCCGGTGGGGTCTGCGATGCGCACCCCATTCAATGTGGCAGTGCCCCGCACGTAGGTAAGCCCGGCTGGCAGGGTAACTAGCATGGTTGCGCTCGTGAGCGTTTCACCAGTGTTATTGTTAATCTGCACAGAATAATCGACAAAATCACCGATCTGAACGATCGACTGATTGGCGGTCTGAGTGATGAATAATTTACCCTTTGGTGCAGCGCTATCGAGCGGAATATCATACACGACCGGCGCATCAGCCTGTCCGGAGATGGTGAAAGCCTGCCCGAAGGAGCCTGTTACACTCGTCGTACGCCCGGCGGGCTGATTAGTGGGCGACGTTTTCGACGGAAAGGCATAGCCAGCAGGCGGGGTCACCACAATCTGATAAGTGCCAGGCGCTACCAAAGGAAATGAATAAATACCGTCACTGCCCGTAGTTACCGTGCTCGGCGCAGGCGTCACGCCATCATACTGATACACAGCAGCCGGCGCATTGTTGGCGACATTGATCAAATGCACCACAGAACCCGCCACCGGTAGGTCCGTGCTGTAACTGTACACAACGCCGCTGGGGTCAATCAGCAAGGTGGTGGATACCGCATCCGAACAACCATTACCCGCCAGCGCAACCACCGTGTCATTTGGGCGTAACTCCATCACGCCGTTACCCTTCACCACCGGCGTTGCGGCAGCATTCGCAGTCGGCACGCTTGGCAAAATTCTGAAAACTCCCGATCCGGGCGCAGTTTCGGTGGCCTGGAATATCTCCACGTCACCGGTCAGTCGGCTGGTCAAAGTCACAGGGATGGTCAGAATTTGCGCCGGATTGGTATCGCAACCAGGAGCCGAAACCTGTAAGTAAAGCGCGTTGCCGATGGTATTTTCATATTCCGGCTGCACAAAACCGGGCGTGAAAAACGCGATCGAGGGAGCCACCGCCGTAATCGGCAATTGCACTTGATTACTGTATGTAAGCTGCGTTGCAGACGCGCTGTTCACCCAATCGGCTAAAGCGGTGTCGATAACCGTTGCTGAAACATTGGTGTTTACACCAACAGTCAAACTCAGGCTGACACTGGCATTTACTGCAAGAGACGCCACACCCGCGGCCACATAATCCACCTGCCCTACCGGGGTGATGGTGTAGGATCCTGCGGGCTGGCCGAGTGAGTGATATAAAATCTGCGCGCCAGTCTGGGCCGAAATAAAACTGGTGCCGGCTGGAACCGGCAGTGTAAGTAAAAAATAGCTACTAGGCGCACCATTAACCAAAACTACCACCGGCCCGGCCGCAAAATTGTAATCAGTTGCAGTGGCATTGAACGTGGCGGCCTCGCCTGGTACGGCGACCGATTGCGGTGATACTAAACTGACCACCACTTGCGCTGAACCCGATACTTGAATGATATCGGTATTGCTCTGGCCTAACCCGGCGCTGCTTGCCGTCAATGTGATGGTTGCAGCCGCCGCCTGCGGTGTCTGCGAGGGCACATATCCGGTTACAAGCAAATTCACCGAAGCATTCGGAGCCAGCGTAACACTGTTCACCGGCTGGTCGGCGGTCACAATCGCGGTGCCGCCGCTGGGGTCGGTGAGAATTTGCAACGCATCCGGTGTGTAGCCCGAACCGGAATTGAGCAGCGCCGTCAATGCGTAGGTGACAGTTTGCGTGCCGGTGTTGGTAAGCACATGCATGATAGCAAATTGTGCTCCGCTGGCACTTTGCACAGTCTGGCTGCTGGTGAGTGTTAGCGCTGATACAGGCGATACCACGCTGGTGACGGTATTCGATGTTGCAACGCCCACCCGGCCTTGATCATCGAAGTATGTGGCGTATGCGGTGTTCGTGATGAGCGTACCATTAGTGGGCACGGCAACCTGCGCCTCAGCGATTTTCACAAACATCGCCAGCGGACTAATCAGCCCTGCCGCAACCAGTAAAACTGGTAAGATGTTACGAAAAACTCTCATCAAACCGAAAAACTTTGCTTCAAAAAATAATTATTGAGGGCCGCCCCCTGTCATAATTGCAAACAACACGAAGCCAGCCATCATCGCGGGTGAACTCCAGCCCGGTCGACGCTTCGTTTTATTTGCAAATACGATGGTAACTATCGAAATGACCTAAGCCATTTGTGTCGAACAAAGCGTAACGATGGTGACCGCTTGAGGCCACCATCGTTGTTATCGCCATGGTTAGTGGTTGATCTTAACGCCGAAGCTCAAGACCACCGACTGACCGGGGGTCATCGTCGCCACTGTGGCACTGATAGATCCGGTGCCACCGACCGTCGGACCACCGCTACCGATGATGCCGGGTGTCGTGATGGCGGCTACGGTGTTCAGTGTTGTGTAAGCAGGTGTCGAGTCAGAGATCACCACGCTGGTAGCATTAGTGGCCCCAACGTTGGTTGCTGTCACCTGATACATGATGCACTGGCCAGGGGCTGCGTTAATGTTGCCCTGGGTATAGGTGCTGGCGCTGCCTGAACACGTTGCATCCAACCCCTGGGTTTTCACCAGCGTAATGTTGCCCGAGATCACCGAAGTATTATCAGTCACAACCGACGGGGTCGGTGCGGATACCGTGTAGGTCCCCGTTGTGGTTGTTACCGTGATGGTCGTGGGGTTCAACGCGCCGGTTGTGGCACCGCTTGGTGCAACCACCTTGTCGAAGATCGTGATCGACGCACCAGGAGCAAGACCAGCCGACAAGCCGGACACAGTATTCAAACCACCCGAAGTCGGGATGATCGGATCCGTGCTGGTAATAGTCCCGCTATGGCTGGCATCGTAGTACAAGGTTGATGTCCAGCCGGTCAGGCCATTGGTATCGCTGAAGGTTGACGTGCTGACAGTACCGTCGGCTTCAGTCACGTTGCCCTCGTTGGTCAGCGTGTGGGTGTAGACGTAAGTGCCACCCGGGTAGGTCTGGCCCGTACCATTGGGCGACAGCACTAGCGAGCGCACCTGATTGACCGACACGCCGTTATCGATGGTGTCGGTCGCACCGGAATTCGGCGAGAGCGCCTGCATCCAGATTTTATACAGGCCGGCATTATACATCGCGTTGGCAGTCCCGATGGCTGGCACCGTTACGATGGCGCAAACCTGGACATTACCGGCAGCGACAACGTTGCCCGTGTTGGTAATCGCCGCGCCCGTGGTCGAACACGAGCCGCCCACCGGTTGGGCGAAGCTGACAGTCCAGCCGGATGGCAAAGCCGCACCGGCATAGGTCGCCGTCAGGTCGTAATTATCAGCCGATGGGCCGGTGTTGTTGACGAACAGGCTGAAGGTCGTGGAAGCCCCCGGGTTGACCGACTGGGTCAATACGGGCGACGATTCCGGCCCAAGGCCCGTTCCCAAAACCCCAGTGCCGCCAATGGCTGCCACATCGGTGACGTCAACGCTTGCCGGCTCGATGGCTAACAACGTGTCTGTCGTGGTTTGAGACTTGGTTGGATCGTTGGTTGAAGTGGCTGATTTGGTCAGAATGTAAGGCGCACTGGCATTAGTGGCGCTATTCGGCAAGGTGGCAACCACAATCACACTGTAAGTTGCGCCCGGTGCCAACGGCCCTGTGTCAACAATGCCATCGTTGTTGGTATCCACCAGCGGGGTCAAACCATCCATCTTGTAAAGCTGGAAAGTGGTGCCGGTTGGGAAGTTGTTGGTCAGAAGCTTAATGTTAAACGTATCGGTCGCGGTACCGGTATTCGTCACCACGTTGGTGAAAGGTACAGAGGAACCCGGTGCAGCCGGACCCTTAACGGTCTGGCCGGTCAGGGTTAAGCTGGCAGTGGAACTGACGTTAAAAGCCACAGTGTTCGTGGTGCCAGTAATTGTTGAACCGCTGGCACTATCAACAAACGAGATTTGTGCCGTGTTGTTCAAAATCCCCGGTAACGTAGCAGCGCCCACATTCACCTTGAAACTGACGGTGCCAGATTGCCCGGCGCCAACGTTCGCAATAACCACTTTAAAAGTGGTGGTGCCTGTTGTGTAGCTCGACGTGATGGTGTTCGGCGAGGTGCCGCTGCTGCCGCCACTATCGCTCAAGGCGGTGGCACCCGTTACGCTCCACAGGCCTGAACCGGTAACATAGGTCATTCCAGTCGGCACAACGTCTGTCAGAGTTACGCTGGTGGCGTTGGCATTGCCGCTGTTGGTATAGCTCAGGGTGTAAGTATAAGGACCCGAGCCAGGCGCACCGGACGGCGCACTGATTGACTTGGTCACGGCCACCACAGCACCGCTGGTGATGGTTGTCGTATCCGTTACACTGGCGGTTTGGCCGGACGAAAAGCCGCTGGTGCCGGTCACGGTAATCACGTTGGTTTGACCCGATGTCGCCGTGGAGGACACCGCACCAACCACAATAAACTTGAACGCCGCCCCAGCAGCCAGAATGCCCGTGGAGGTCAGCGCTGGGCCGGTCGGCTGGCCGCTGCCGTTATCAGCGAAAAACTGTACGCTGCTCATGGTGAAGGTGCCGCTACCCGGGTTGGTCTGGGTCAGGGCAAACGTATCACTACCGTTACCCGTATTTGTCAGGGTTTCCGGGTAATAAACGGTACCGTTCGCGGTGGAGGTGGAGGTGTTGCTGGCGGTCAACGTCAGGCTGGCCACCTGGGTGACTGTGGTATTCACCACATTGGAGGTCACCGTATGGGTCGCTCCTGAAGAATCCACATAAGTGGCTGACGCCTGGTTGCTGATGTTGGTGCCTGCCGCCGGAGCAATCGCTGCCTGAGCGTTCACGCCCAACGCAAGCGAAGCCGCAAAAGCTGCGGCAGTGAGAATTTTACGCAATTTGGGCAAAAAAAGCCCTGTTCGGCTATCATGTCGCGTCATACTGATCGCTTTCAGATTGATGATTTATGGGAAGGTTGTGAGGAGATTTAATTGTCTGGGATTCGCCTCTTACGAGGCCTTGTCGACAGTCACGTAAATACGGACCACCCGCTTCTGACCCGGTGTCAGATTGCCGATGTTCCATTCGATCGCCCGATAATGTGAAAAAATCGAAGCATCATCCTTGCTAGGCGGTGGGATCGGCGCAAAATGAACGTTGTCGTTGCTCGCTTCGGCAGGCTGCGGGCTCGTGCCCATACGGACATAGGTGGTGCCGGCGGGAACCGGAATTTTCACCACCAACCCATCGATTGCTGACCCACCCTTATTCTCGTAAGTGGCGGTATAGGCGATGACTTCCCCTGGTTTTAGCACCTTCACAGGGACAATTTTCGTACCGTCGGGACCTTGCTCAACCAAACCAAGGGTTAAGTAGGAACTCAACACCGGCGGTGAACTCGCCAGAGCCACCCCTGAAATACTAAAAAATAAAAACAACCAAGCAATTTTAGACATTTTAGTATTCACAAGTTAAAACCTTAAATTAAAACTAAAAAATTATACAGATATCGTTAATATTATGTAATTTTTTATTAATCAACCCGTGTAAAAACAAATTTACGTTATTTACGCCGCAATAATTTTGGCAGGGGCTATGACCTATCGGCCAACGATGTCGGCTAAAAATCCGAGATCGCCCTAACGGTGCTGACAGAGGTTGATATGATTTGGAAGCGCTTTGAAATTCAAGATTATTTCATCGCGCCCTAAAAACCAAACTCCGATTGAGCCAGCTTTTTGGCAGTGCCTACGCCACGCTGACCGCTTCTCCTGCGCGACCCGTGGCGCTGCAAAACCATACCCGCCTGCCGTTGCGCCTCCGGCCGGCGTCGAAGTGCGAATAATTTTTCCTTGGCGGCTCGCACAGCCGAGTCGTGATCAACAACGCGCGGCGGGTAGTCTGGGCATAATAACGCCCGCTCAATCGCATCAAGGCGCCAAGGCTCGTGAATCAGTGCCCCTGGTATGGCCTTCAACTCAGGAACCCATTCGCGGATAAAATCTCCTCTCGGGTCCTGGTCATACCCCTGTTTCACCGGCGAATAGACCCGCACGGTATTAATGCCAGTTTCGCCCGATTGCATCTGACACTGCGGCCAATGAATTCCGGGCTCATAGTCAGTAAATAAGCGCGCCAACGCAGTACCAGCCTCCTGCCAAGGCAAAAACAAGTCGTAGGCGGCAAACGATACCAACATCGCCCGCATCCGAAAATTAATCCAACCATGGGCGATGAGATAACGCATGGCGGCATCCACAAACGGGTAGCCAGTGCAGCCAGTAATCCACGCCGTAAAATGAGCCGCATTCCCCGGCCGGGGACGCAGGCCCGCAAAGGCCTTCACGAAGGGCTGGAACTCAATCTGCGGCTCGCTCTCAAGCTTTTGGATGAAATGACAATGCCAGTGCAGCCTGGCGAGAAACGAGCTTTTGGCCGTCCGCCAGAACGCATTGACCGGAGCCAGACGGACTGCGGCTTGGTAAACTTCCTTCAGCGAAATGCAGCCATAAGCGATGTAGGGAGACAAACGTGAACACATATGCGCGGCAGAGCGTGGCGAGGACATCCCGCGCGTGTAATGCTCGCCACGAACCTTCAAAAAACTCTCCAGGACCGCAAATGCAGCATCTCGCCCAGGTGGCTGCAGATGCACGATCCCGTCCTGCGCAAGGCCCATCGCCATGGCTGTGGGTGGATCACGTGATATTTCAGACGGGACCCACACAACTGATTTCGGCGAAGTCACAATGGGCTGTGACATGGCGCGGTTCCATTGAGAAGACCAGCGATCTCGGTTCAAGCCAGGGCCGCGCACCACACCAAATTGCGGCCTTTCAGTCCAAGTCACGCCGCGCCGTTTGGCCCAGAGCCGCACAGCTCGATCGCGGGCGAAGGTCCAACCGTTACCGGTCTCTTCGTGTGACCAAAGGTCGAATGGCCCGCAGGCCGCCAATATATCTTCCAGAATGTCCAACACAGCCCCCGTTCTAACGTGCAATACGCCACCGTGCGCCTTGATTTGCAGAGCAAGATCGCTCACGCATCCCACAAGGAACTGGTATTGCCGATACGAGGTGTCAGGCTCACGCCAATAATCCGGCTCAATCACAACCAGCGGCAACACCGGGCCGCGGCGAGCAGCTTCAGCCAGAGGCGCGTGGTCCCACAAACGGAAGTCCCGCTTGAACCAGACGATCTGAATTCGCTCCATTGAGAACATTATGTGAACAAAGCATATCCATCGGTCTCAGTCGAGCTTCAGGCGTGATCAAATTTAACGTTAACCTCCGTCAGCATAAAAATGCCGTATTATATTGAAATTATTGATAAAAATCGATCCAAAATATAGAAATCTGGTATTTTTGTTGCTGGCGATGCCCAACCTCATCGCAAAAACTTCATGCCGGCACGACGATCCGCTCGCAGTGCTCGACTGACCTCAATGGGGTTGTTAAGTCCAGCCCCTCAAGGAGGCTGCGAGTCGAGATATGACGATTGCGATCGAAATGGGGCATACGGCCTCTGGTGCCCCAGCAACACTTGACCTTGAGGAGTTGCTGGCCACGCGCCTGCTGGTTCAAGGCAACTCAGGCTCCGGAAAATCCCATCTATTACGCCGGCTGCTGGAGCAGAGCGCGACGTGGGTGCAGCAGGCGATTATTGACCCCGAGGGTGACTTCGTCACGCTGGCCGAGGGGTTTGGTCACTTGGTGATCGATGCCGAAGCCCATACCGAGCACGGCCTGCAACTAGCCGGTGAGCGAGCGCGCATCCATCGCGTATCAACGGTGCTCAATCTTGAAGGACTCGACGCCGAGAACCAGTTACGCCGCGCCGCGGCCTTTCTGGGCGGGCTTTTCGATGTTGACCGCGACCATTGGTACCCGATGCTGGTGGTGGTCGATGAGGCGCAATTATTTGCCCCGGCCATAGCGGGTGATGTGTCGGACGAAGCACGCAAACTGTCACTGGGGGCCATGACGAACTTGATGTGCCGGGGCCGCAAGCGCGGGCTGGCTGGCGTGATCGCAACCCAGCGCCTCGCCAAACTCGCCAAAAACGTTGCAGCCGAGGCATCTAATTTCCTGATGGGCCGTACCTTTCTGGATATCGACATGGCCCGGGCCGCCGACCTTCTGGGCATGGAACGGCGGCAGGCGGAAGCATTCCGAGACCTGGAGCGTGGGTATTTCATGGCACTCGGCCCGGCGCTGTCGCGCCGACCCCTGGGCCTGTGCATCGGGCCAACAGTCACAGCGCCGCGCCATGTGACCCCACATCTTCTGCCACTGCCACAAGCGATGGAGGATGCCCAGGCGGTTATTCTGGCGGCACCACCGCCCGAGGCCGCCCGGCCACAGCGCCGCCCTCCCTCGCCGCCAGCGCCAGACTTGCTAAGCCAGCTTATGGCCGCAAAGCCAGCCCTGCGGGAGACCACCGCGGAGGCTGTCGCCGCACCCACGCCTGAAAAACTGGCCGAGCAACGCGCCCGGCTGGATCGCATTTTAATTGCCCTTTTGGCCGACCCCGAAGCCGGTTTCCGCGCCATTGGCGTGCTCTACCAGGATTTTCTGGTACGTTGCCGAATTGAGGGGCTGGGTGCCGGAGCACCGGACCTGAGCGCCTTCCGCCGTATGCTAACCCGGGCGCGCGCCGGCATCAGTGCCGATATGGCGCAAGATGAAGCGTGGCAGGATGTCTCGGCCCGTGCCGCCGTTTTGCCGGAAGACATGCAAGGCATTTTCATGATGCTGGCCGGCACAGCGCGCAAGGGCCTGCCATGCCCCGGCGACCAGGCAATTGCCCGCGCCTACGGTACCCGCTCACTGGGCCGCGCACGGCGCGTGCTCAGCTATATGGAGGAGCAGGGCTTGATTGTTTGTCAGCTCGATGGCGCCGGGCGGCGCATCGTGACACTGGTTGAACTGGCATGGGCTACCGCACCGGGTGCCCCAAATGCCGAGGAAGCCTTGGCGGGATAACACAACGATGCGGCATTTATGTTCAAATCAGCCCGGTGCAGTTGTGCACACCCACAACTGCACCGGTGGTGATGATCGTCAGGCTAGAGTTTAGTATTCTTCATCTGCGACATACGATCCAATACGGTGCACGAGGTCAGGCGAACGCTTCGCCAGGATAAACCCGTAAATAACCGAAAGCACCAGCAAACCGAGCGCCAGATAGGGGTAGATGTTGAACGGATAAGGCTGCCCCGGCTCCACCAGGCCATAGAGCGGAAACAGCATCAGGCCGGTACCGAGCAGCGGAATTACAAGATGCTTAACGGGGCTGAAATCTTCCCGATGATGTTTCAACATATAAACCGGCAGGGCAAGGTTGGTGACGAGGTAAGTCACGATAACCGGAATGGTCCCCAGCGTACCGGTATCACCGAACAAAGTCACCGGATCGATATTATACACATAACCAAACACCAGAACGATCAGCAATGCGACGATGATATAGGTCCACATCGCAGTATGCGGCGTTTTATGCTGTGGATGAATTTTTCCAAAAAAGGTGGGGAGCAAACCTTCACGGCTGGAGCTGAACAAAATACGCGCCTGGGCATTGGTCAGTCCGATCAGCGACGAGAATATGCTGGTAAGACCGGCAATATAGGCCACAAACAGCAAGCCGGCTGCAGAGGCTTTGAACGCATCGATGAAGGGGATCGAGGAGGCGCCAATGGCTTTGGCATCGTTATGAAAGGCGGTTTCAGTGGCAAAGGAAAGAAACATATAAAGCACGCCGATCGCCAGTGTACCCGTGATGAGAGCACGTGGCACATTGCGCCGGGGGTTTGAGGTTTCTTCAGCCAGCATTGCCGAATTTTCCCAGCCAATGAATAAATAAATCGCCAGCGGGAAGCCAGCACCAATGCCAGCAAGCCCGCCCGAGATGCTGGAGGGCATCAACGGTGCCAAGGTAATGGCGCCATGATTGACAACCAGCATAATCACCGCGCCAATCAGCAGCAGGACCAGTTCAAAATAAAAGAAGATCGCCGCCCAGGTGGTAGAAAGGCTGATCCCGCGCGCCACCAGCACACCTACAATAGCGGTTGAGATAATGCTGAGAAGCTGCCAGGGGATATTCCAACCGAACAAAAACTGCAGGGTGGTCTGTGCCCAGCCACCCGAAATAACCACCACCGATGACGCAGCAATGCAGTAGCCAATCACCACGAAAAGTGATGCAGAAGCCCCGGCGGTCGGGCCAAACGCCATACCGATAAAGGTCACGAACGACCCGGTGCTGGGGCGATATTTGGAAAATTCCGCCAGCGTGTTGGTGAGGAACAAAATCACGACCATCGCCAGCAATATGGTGAGCGGTGCGCCAACCCCGGCTCCCGACACAATAACCGCAAAGCCAAAGAAAAAGCTCATGGCTGGCGCAATATTAGCCAATGTCGAGGCAATGATTTGGGATAGCCCAAGGCTATCACGTGAGAGACGATGCCCGTCCCGTGCTGGTAAGCTCATATGTTGATCCTCCGTTTGTTGTTTTAGGCCGACTTTTAAAACACGCTCATGATGAATATTAAATAATCAAGCGCGCGCCATTGTAATATCATAAGGCGAACACGAACTATTTCTAAATTCCAGCCAATGCCATATATTTAGTCACCAGATAATCGTCGATGCCGTGGCGAGAGCCCTCCCGGCCCAGTCCAGATTGCTTGACGCCGCCGAACGGGGCCACCTCATTGGAGATGATGCCGGTGTTCACACCGACAATGCCATATTCAAGCGCCTCGGCGACCCTCCAGATGCGGCCTACATCGCGGCTGTAGAAATAGCTGGCAAGGCCAAACTCGGTATCGTTGGCAAGAGCAATGATTTCCGCGTCGCTGTAAAAGCGAAACAACGGCGCCAGCGGGCCAAAGGTTTCCTCGCGCGCCACTTTCATCGAACTGGTGACATTGGTGAGGATGGTCGGTTCAAAAAAATTACCGCCCAGCGCGTGCCTTTGGCCACCAGCGCTGACCGAGGCACCCAAACTAACAGCATCAGCAATATGGGATTGAACCTTTGCCAGCGCTGCTTGGTTAATCAGCGGGCCTTGGTTCACCCCGGGCGTGGTGCCATTGCCAACTGATAATTTGGCCACGGCTGCCGCCAGTTTTTCCGCGAAGGCATCATACACTTTATCATGCACATAAAGCCGGTTGGCACATACACAGGTTTGCCCGGCATTGCGGAATTTTGAAGCCATCGCCCCCTCGACGGCGGCATCGAGATCAGCATCCTCGAACACGATGAAAGGCGCATTGCCGCCGAGTTCGAGTGAGAGTTTTTTGATGGTGCCCGCGGATTGCCCATACAGCAGGCGGCCCGTTTGGGTGGAACCGGTGAAGCTGATTTTGCGCACCACCGGGTTGGAGGTGAACTCCTGGCCGATCTCACGCGGGTTGCCGGTGATCACCTGAAACACACCGCCCGGAATCCCGGCACGTTCAGCCAATACCGCCAAAGCAAGGGCGCTGTAGGGCGTCGCCTCGGCGGGCTTCACAATCATCGGGTTGCCCGCCGCCAAGGCCGGACCAGCCTTGCGGGTAATCATCGCCAGAGGAAAATTCCATGGCGTGATGGCGGCACACACGCCAATCGGTTCACGCAGCACAAACAAGCGGCGGTCGGCTGCAGGGCTGGGGATGGTCTCGCCATAAATCCGCTTGGCTTCTTCAGCGAACCATTCCAGGAACGAGGCCGCGTAAGCCACCTCACCCCGTGCTTCAGCCAGCGGCTTGCCTTGTTCGGCGGTCATCAAAGCCGCCAAATCCTCGCTATGGGCCAGCACCAGTTCAAACCAACGTCGCAATAACTGGGCGCGGTCCTTGGCGGTGCGGGCACGCCAGGCCGGCCAGGCGGCATTGGCAGCCTCAATGGCGCGCTTGGTTTCAGCACCACCCATCATCGGCACAGAACCCAGCACAATTCCGGTAGCCGGGTTATCAACGGTGAAGGACTGACCATGATCAGCATCCACCCAGGCACCGCCTAAATAAGCCTGCTCGCGGAACAAGCCGGGGTCACTCAGTGTCAGGCTCATGCGTGGCGCACAGCGTGTTCAAGAATATCGAGCGCTTCGGCAAACACCGCATCCTGTATTGTCAGCGGGTAAAGGAAGCGGATGATGTTGCCGTAGGACCCGCAGGTCAGCAGCACCAGCCCCCTCTCCAACGCCAAATTCTGCACCCGTTTGGCAGCGGCGGCGTCTGGCTCATGTGTAACTGGATTGAGGAACTCAGCAGCCACCATGCTGCCAGGACCGCGCACTTCGGCCAGTGCCGGCACATCGCCCTGGATAGATTTCAACCGGGCTTGCAAGCGGCCACCCAGGATATTGGCGCGTTCAACCAGATGTTCCTCATCGATGATATCAAGCACCGCATGGGCCGCTGCGACCGAGAGCGGGTTACCGGCATAGGTACCACCCAGGCCGCCCGGTTCACTGGCATCCATAATTTCAGCGCGGCCGACCACGCCAGAAAGCGGTAACCCGGCGGCGATGCTTTTGGCGAATGTCATCAAATCGATGGGAATGGTATGGCGTTCGCTGGCAAAAAACGTACCGGTGCGCCCGAACCCGCACTGGATTTCATCAGCGATCAATAAAATGCCGTGCTCATCGGCAATCTCGCGCAGGCCACGGATGAAGGCTTCAGGGGCTTCATAGAACCCGCCTTCGCCTTGCACAGGCTCATAGATGAAAGCTGCAACGCGCTTGGGATCAATATCGGATTTGAACAGGCGGCGCAGATGCTTGAGCGCATCCTCCACACTGACATCATGCAATTCATTAGGAAACGGTGCGTGGAAAATATCCGCTGGCATGGCACCAAAACCGACCTTGTAAGGAACCACTTTGCCGGTCAGCGCCATGCCCAGCAACGTGCGACCATGAAAGGCGCCGTCGAAAGCGATAATGCCGGAGCGGCCGGTGGCGGCGCGGGCAATTTTTACGGCGTTTTCCACAGCCTCAACACCGGTGGTGACAAGAATGGTCTTTTTGGCGTGGCTGCCAGGAGCGCGGGCGTTAATTTTCTCCGCCAGCGACACGTAGGAGGTGTAAGGAATCACCTGATAGGCCGTATGCGTAAACTGGCTGAGCTGCTGGGTGACAGCAGCCACCACGCGCGGGTGGCAATGTCCGGTGTTCAGCACGGCGATGCCGCCGGCAAAGTCGATATAACGATTGCCCTCGATATCCCAAAGCTCGCTATTCAACGCCCGGGCGGCGTAAAAACCTTCCAGAACGCCAACACCACGCGGTGTTGCGGCCTTGCGCCGAGCTTCCCAATCCGCGTTGGTGGCATCGGGGGTCGTGGTCTCGGCATGGGCGCGAACAGTGTTCAACATGGCAACCTCCTATCAGAGTAAGGGCGAGCCATTGGACAAAGCCCGCACGACAATTGGTACCTGAACCTAACCGAATGTGGCCCTAGAAAAAGGACCACTTATGTAATATTTATAGAACCACTACAACTTCTGAGGAACCGAAACACTGGCGACGATAATCCTCTCCGACTGGCTGCAAGAACGTCTGGATAAGCAAGGCGGGCCACCTTTGTACCGTCAACTGCATAACTTGCTGCTGGCAGCGGTGCTGGAAGGCCAGTTGCCGGCCGGGACAAAATTGCCGGCCAGTCGGTTATTAGCGCGAGAGTTAGGTATAGCACGCAATACCGTCATTGAGGTGTACGAAAATTTGCGTGCGCAAGGCTGCGTGGAAGGCCGGCACGGCAGCGGCACTTATATAGCCGATTTGTCGGTGGACCACATCATCGAAGTACCGCGCCCGGTAGAGGCTATGCCTGCCCGCCCCACAATCTCACACATAGCGCCCGCGCTGTCCCAGCGCGGGCAATCACTCATCGCAGGCGCCGGGTTTTCTCGGCGCCAATGGGGGGCATTCATGCCCGGCGTGCCGGATGTGCGGGAGTTTCCGGCGCGGGTTTGGACCCGGTTGCAAAACCGCCATTGGCGCAAGGCTGCCCCTGAGCGTCTAAGTTACGCGCCTGAGGGCGGCCTGCCTGCTTTGCGGCAGGCACTGGCTGAGTATTTACGCTCAGCGCGCTCGGTTCGTTGCGAACCTGAGCAGATCATCATCACCACCGGCATTCATCAATCTATCGACCTGACAACACGGCTGCTGGCCGACCCAGGTGACAGCGTATGGCTGGAAAACCCTTGCTATTGGGGGTTGCGCAGTACGCTGCAATCGCTCGGCATGGTGTTGCAGCCTCTGCCGGTGGATGCCGAGGGGCTGGACTGGCTAGCCGCAGGAACCCGCCCTGCCCCGCGCTTCGTCATCGCCACACCCTCGCACCAATATCCTTTGGGCATGGTAATGAGCCTGGCGCGGCGGCAGGCCTTGCTTGAATATTGCCGGTTGAATGGCAGTTGGATCATCGAGGATGATTACGATAGTGAATTTCGTTACGGCACCCGCCCGATTGCCAGCCTGCAAGGGCTCGATACCAACGAATTGGTGATTTATATTGGCAGTTTCAGCAAAACATTATTTCCAGGCTTGCGATTAGGGTACCTCGTTGCCCCCCCGCAATTGGCCGGTGCATTCAGCAAAGGCTCGGCGGAATTATACCGCGAAGGCCAGTTGCAGCAGCAAGCCGTGCTGGCGGATTTTATCACTGACGGGCACTTAACCGCCCATATCAGGCGGATGCGCGGCCTCTATAGCCGCCGCCGCCAATGCCTGCTGGAAGCCGTGCAAGCCGAATTTGGTGAACAATTCGAGGTCATCGGCAATAACGCCGGGTTGCATCTGGTCGTGCGCCTGCCCGACAGGGTGGACGATGTGGCCGTCGCCGAAGCTGCCCTGCGGCACGGCGTACTGGTGCGGCCGCTCAGCCGGTATTATCATCAATCTGTCGCCGGACAGCGGGGTTTACTGCTGGGTTATGCATGCGTCACGGAAGCCGAAATTACCCCGGCTTTCGCCGTACTGGCGGGAGTGCTGCGGAAATTTGTGAAAGCGACCTCAGCTTAGCCCCGCCCTCCTGGCCGCACCAAAGGAATCCATCTCTTGTCCGCGCATCATACAGCGACGGCAGTGCGCGTAGGGCACGATTATAAGCCGAAATGTCGAATTCTACCCACGAGTGGTAGGTTGTATTAACTCACGATTCAGTTAATTTAAAATGACTTAGCTCGGCCCCAGCCCACCCACCCTCTGGAAGTAAGACCTGACGGCGCAATGCTCAATATTTTATCCATCACCCTGCCGGTATTCGGCGTCATCGCAATCGGCTACGCTGCCAGTCGGTTCAAAGTCATGAGCCCTGCCGATATCCGCACTCTGGGCCTGTTCGTGCTTAAGTTCGCACTGCCCGCGCTGGTCTTCACTTTGCTCTCGCAGCGCCATTTCGCCGAAATCTGGAACCCGGCTTATCTCGTCGCGTACGGCTGCGCGTCGCTATCGGTGTTCACGCTCATGCTGCTCACCGCCACCAAGCTGCAAGGCCGGTCTCTCTCGCAAGGCGCCATTCAAGCCATGGGGTCTTCGGTCTCCAACAGCGGCTATGTCGGCTATCCAATCGCCGTCATGGTAGCTGGGCCGGCGGCTTCGGTAGCGCTGGCGCTGTGCATGATAATCGAAAATGCCCTGATGATCCCGCTGGCGCTCACCCTGGCAGAATCCGCCAACAATGGTGGCGAGCCGCGGCCACGGCTGTTTTTTTACCTCGCCGCCCGGCTGGCCAAAAATCCACTGATCCTGGCCATTGTGGCCGGGGCGGCCGTGTCTTTCCTGGGCATCAAATTGCCGGTCCCTGTGGTCAAGCCGCTGCAGATGCTCGCCATGGCCTCCTCCGCTACTGCGTTGTTCGCGGTCGGCGGTACGCTGGCTGGGCTGCAGATCAAAGGTATGTTGGGCGACATCGCCCGCATCGTCTCCGGCAAGCTTATATTGCACCCGTTGGTGGTTTTTTTCGTCCTGCAGATGGTCCCCACACTGGACCCTTCGATGAAAAAAGCCATGTTGATTTATGCCGGTGCACCAATGCTCAGTGTTTTGGCCTTACTCGGCCAACCCTATGGACAAGAGCAGAATGGCGCCGCCGCGCTGATGGTGGCTACACTGCTATCGTTTCTGACAATCTCAGGCTTGCTCCTGCTGATTTAGCGAGGACGCCGTATATAAGTTGCCAGAGTGCGGTGTTGACCTCTATGTACTGGGCGTGATCATTCCACCATTAGAGCACGCCACCTGCACAGGAATCTGTTAACGATGAAACCGGTTGACGCAGTGACGAATTTACCACCCGACACGGCTCCCCGGCCGGTCCGGTCGCGCGACCCGGAACGTACCAAACAGGACATTTTGGACGTGGCGACCATGGAATTTGCCGCCCACGGGCTAGCCGGCGGGCGAGTGGACGCCATCGCCGCCAAAACCCAGACCACCAAGCGGATGATTTATTATTATTTCGGAAGCAAGGAAAACCTTTACGCCCTGGTGCTGGAGCGTGCCTATGCCGGGATCAGGCGGATCGAGGAGCATATGGACCTTGACCGTCTGGACCCTGAAACCGCCTTGCGGCGGCTGGTGGAATTCACCTTCGACTACCATGATGCCCACCCTGAATTTGTCCGCCTGGTCGCCATTGAAAATATTCACAACGCCGAGCACGTAAAAGCCTCGCTGGCGGTGCGCGAAACCAACCGTCCGGCGCTGATGGTGGTCAAAGGCCTGCTCGCACGAGGGCTGCAGGAGGGCGTGTTCAAGCGCCATATCGACCCGGCGGATTTACATTTAATGATTAGTGCGCTGTGTTTTTACCGCGTGTCCAACCGCCAGACCTTCGGCACTATTTTCGAGTGCGACTTGAACGAACCGAAAATACGCGAACGCCAGCGCCGGATGATCACCGACACCGTCACACTATTCATGATGTCCGCGGATTAACTTCCGTACGCACCGTAATTTCGTCATTACGCCTTGCCAGCGTCACAGCGCGATTATCTCACATTAACCGAGCTCGATCCGCTTCACATCGCCAAGCCGGAATATATACGACAACACGCCGGTCATTGCGATTGCGGCGGTGAATATCAGAGCAACATTGAACAATTCAGTTGCCAGCTTTTGCCGCCGATAAAACTCTGCAACAAGGTGATCTCTGCGCGAAAGCGGTTCAGGACCACTCCGCCAGGACTCTGGCCGGCGGTGTAAGCCCAGCGCTGAACGGACAAGCTAATTCACCATCGTTATGATAGCGATCAGAACGGGCACGCGGAAGCGTGCCCATCTCCTGGATACCGAAGACGCCGCACTGGCGGCACTTCTGATTGTGCTAGTGCTGATGGGAAGTGTTTCCCATCGTTGTTAGAGCTAGAAGAAGATCTTGGTCTGCGCCCCAAACACCCAAGCATTGGGTATATGTTTGTACGCAAACGTGCCCGGATCCATAATATACTGCACGTTCGGGTGGATCAGTAGCCATGGCGTAACCTGCAGGCCATACCCAACTTCAATAACGCCCTCGCCGGTGGTTGCATTCGGGTAATTTAGCGTTTGCTTAGCTCTAGCGGTGCGGTTATTCAAACCAGCCCGCACATAGCCAATAGCCATAAAGTCATGTGGGCGGGCATCAAACAGGCCTTGCGCGATCAAGCCCACATCCATCGTGCTTTCAAAAACTGCCGTCTTCGGGTCGGAGTAGGAAACCTGCGCCATGGCAATCAAGCCGCGGCTTGGTGTGCCATTGAAGCTGAACAGCATCTGGTCCACCAAAATATAGCCACCGTAGCGGCCATCACCCATCTGATGCGGCACCGCGGCGTCAGCCGACGTGGAGGTGTCGTAATAGCCACCAACCTTGTAGTGACCTGGCAACTTCGCGTCACCAAGGGCAGTGGTATAACCAACTTCAAACGGAATAATGGCGCCTGTCGAGCCCGACATACCAACTTTGAGGCCATTATTATGCGCGTAATACGTTGGGTTGGAATCAAACACACCGGCTTCGGCATAAAGTGCTGGCGTGATATTCACCTTCACGCGGCCCCCCCCATTTCGCGGTTGGGTAATCGGAATAACCGCTAGAACCGGGCAGGTTTTGCGGATGGGCGCAAAACCCGACATTCTGAAAGTCGCAGCCGAGCAAGGTCAACGCAAAATCATTGCCGAACGGATAAAAGCCTATCTTGGTGTTAATCAGACCATGCGCGAGCGTTTGCTCGTAGCTCATTTCGGTAACACGCAAGGTCTCACCGGCACCGTAAACTTCCTGAGCCGCCAACTTGTTGCCAATAAAATCACTCGATACGCTGCGGCCCTGACGCTGGTTGAAACCAAAATGCAGCACCGCGCCAATGAGGTCATCAATCTTGCCCAGATCAACGTCAACACTCACACCAAGCTGCTGCGCATAGCCATTGCCCTGACGCTTGCCGCCCGACAACACATCGGCGAATTCGCCAACATAAAAACCATGGAAATCCAGGCCGTCATTCCTCAACTTGGTGCGGCCGCCATTCCAGTCACCGGTCATCAACGGACGGGTCCAGAAATTATTAGCCGGCGCAGACTGCGCCTGCGCCGACGCTGCAACCCCAATACCCATGGCAAACGCAGCACTTGCGAGTAACCCAGTCTTCAGTTTGGAACCGGCTTTAGTGATATGACGCATTTTTTAACTCTCCTGTGTACTATCTATTGTGTTGTTGTTTCAGTTGGCCGCTGCCATCGCGGCTATGGTTGGCGCAATAAATTTTGTGCAACGAATTAAATTACCTAAAATCTCAGTCGATAACCCGTGCCCCGCACTTTTGAATTTTAGAGTCCTCAATGCCACCAGGATTGCTGAACAAGTTTTAACAAAATTGTACAAACAAAACCGGCCCCACAATTCTCAAAACTAACCGCGCAACTCCTCTAAAAGCGACGCCATTACGGCGCTACTGTCGTAAAACCCACAATTTTGCTGCATTGCAGCGAGATTATAGCATTTGATATAAAACCTTGGACTTCGACTTTATTTATCACTTATAATTTAACTAACTAACCATTTGGTACGCTGCAAGCGTTTTTTTTGCTTTGGACGAAATAAATGCGGCAATTAATCTGTCGTTTTATTAATTCGATGATTTTTGAAAAGGTTAGCCAAACACCACCGCAGCGGGATTGCATTGAAACTTCAAATCTGCCGCCCTGCCCTGCAGAAAATTCAGGGTGCAACTCTCATAAAATTCCCGCAAACAACGGTCGGGACCTTGTTGGAGCGGCATATTTTGACTCTCAGCGTCGGACAAACCGGCCGAATGGCCGCGCATAAATCTGTGCCTACCCTCGAAGTTCTTCGCATCGTCATCTTCAACCTCATCACATACATCCTAATCGGTCTACCATTGGCGGTATTTCCCGGCCTGGTACATGGCAGGTTTGGGTTCAGCGCACTGACCGCGGGGCTTTTGATCAGCCTGCAATATCTTGCCACGCTGATCACCCGGGCTCCAGTCGGCTCACTCTCCGACTCCCGCGGGCCAAAACACGCGGTGCTGGCCGGGCTGATCTGCGGGGTGGGCAGCGGTGCCTGCATTTTAGCAGCCAGCACCACAACCTCGCCTCTGACGGTCCTACTCTGGCTAGCCCTCAGCCGGCTTTGGTTGGGCACCGCGGAGAGCGGCACCGGCACTGGCTGCATTGCTTGGGGTGTTGGGCGAGTCGGCGCTCATGGCACAGCCAAGGTGATGTCCTGGAATGGCGTTGTCTCCTATGGCGGAATTGGCATCGGCGCACCACTCGGGGTAATGATCAACCATCAGGCCGGGCTCACCGGCATTGCCCTCACCACCATCGGCCTTAGCCTGACCAGCGCGCTCTTCTGCCTTCTAACCCCTGGCACCGCAAAAATTGGCGGGCATCGGATCAGCCTGTTGAAAGTATTTGGCCATGTGGTCCCGTTTGGCATGGTGTTGGCGCTAGGCTCCGCCGGGTTTGGCACCATCGTCGCCTTCATCACGCTATATTTCGCCAGCCGAGGCTGGGAAGGTGCTGCCTATGCGTTGAGCGCCTTCGGCGTTTCATTCGTCGCGATCCGAATTTTATTTGCTAACCTGATCCACCGCTTCGGAGGCTTTGCTGTCACCCTCGTTTCACTGCTCATTCAGTTTGGCGGCCTCATTCTGCTCTGGCTCGCGCAGGCACGCTGGCAGGCCATCACCGGCGCCACGCTCACCGGTTGCGGCATGTCATTGATATTTCCCGCCATGGGAACCGAGGTTTTGCAGAACATGCCGGCTGCCAGCCGGGGCGCCATCGTCGGCGCATTCACCGTATTTCTGGATGTCGCTCTCGGCGCCACCGGGCCGGCGGCGGGGCTGGTCATCGACTATCATGGCTATGCCGCGGTATTCCTGGCGGCGGCCGTCTCAGTCATGATCGGCGCGTGTCTTGCCCTGTATTTGTTCCGCATCACGTATTTCAAGCCACAGCCATCAGCAACGCCATAATGCCTCACTCATGTCGAATGGGCCGCATGGCCGCAAAGCCTGTCAGCATCCGCTCGACATCCGGCATCACACCGGTAAAAAGCCGAAACGCTTCCGCAGCCTGGAAAACCGCCATGCCCCCACCATCCACGGTGCGGCTGCCAAGTGCGCGGGCGGCCTGCAGCAATGCGGTGTCGAGCGGAAAATATACCACTTCGGCAACCCATAAATTGGGTCTCAGCAAAGCCCCACTCAGCGGCAAGCCAGGGTAGGCTTCCATACCGATCGGGGTGGTATTGATCAAACCATCCGCCGTGGGCACCACATCATCCGGCCGGGCCGCCGCACTCACCCGCGACGCGCCAAAAATACCGCCGAGCTTAGCCGCCAGCGCCTCGGCCCTGGCCTGGTCCACATCCACCAGCGAAAGCTGTGCCACGCCCAATTTCAGAGCGCCATACGCCACCGCTGAGCCAGCCCCGCCGGCACCGATTTGCACCACGCGCGACAGCGGGGCACCGGCCATCCCGCGGCGGAACGCCTCGGAGAACCCGTACCAGTCGGTGTTATGGCCCAGCCGTTTGCCATCCTGGAACAGCACCGTATTCACCGCCCCCAGGGCGCGCGCGTCCTCAGATAATTCATCCAGCAATGGAATCACCGCCTGCTTGCAGGGATGCGTGACATTGACCCCGGCAAAGCCCTCCGCCTCAGCCTCTGCCAGCAAACCGGGCAGCCCCTCCACCCCAACGCTGCGGGTGGTCAGATCGATCAGTTGGTAGCTAACATCCAGCCCCTGCGCACGTCCCTCGGCCTCATGCATTGCGGGTGAGCGAGAGGGCCCAATATCCGCGCCGATCAAGCCAAGTTTTATCTGGCGTGGCACAGCGGTCGCGGAATTGGTTTCACTATTTGGCAGCGGCGTCGTAATATTCATTGTCCTCTCGTTGTGTTCGACCATCCAGTCCGGCAGCAAAACCAGTTGGACTATTCAAAAAATGAAGGCAGCAAACGCGGCGATTATTTATTTAACTATCTAATTCGAACAAAAATATCTAGATTTTTGATCATTTACATGAACTCAAGCAGCTTCCGCATGCACGACCCCAAGCAACCGCGCCTGTAGTGGCTCATCCGCCGCCAGCGCCTCTGCCGTGCCCTCATAAGCCACCTCGCCATTCACCAGAACAATAGCGCGATCCACAATCGAAAGAACCGATTCTGCATGATGCTCCACAATCACCAGGCTCGCCCGGCTGCGCAGCTTCACCACCGCTTCCATAACTTCCTTCACGATCGCGGGCGCCAAGCCCTCGAACGGTTCATCCAGCAAAATAATCCGGCTAGGCACCATTAACGCACGCGCCACCGCCACCATCTGGCGCTCACCGCCGGAAAGTGCCGAACCACGTGATTTCTGCAAAATCTTCAGTTTTGGAAACAGCTCATAGACTTCATCGAGCGTAGCGCCACCCGGACGCATTGCCAGTTGCAGGTTTTCCAACACCGTCAGGTTCGGAAACAACCGGCGTCCCTCTGGAACCAGCGAAATACCGCTTTGATTAATCTGATAGGATTTCGCGCCCGTGATATTCTTGCCATCAAGCCAAATCTCGCCGCCGTTGATATCGACCGTGCCCATCAGACTATTCAGCGTCGTGGTCTTACCAACACCATTGCGTCCCAGAATGGCAATCGCCTCACCTTCGTGAATTGTGAAGCTTACACCATTCAAAATGACACTTCCCGCATAACCAGCCGAGAGATTTTTAACTTCTAGAATCGGCTTGCCGGCTGGCCCGCCCTCATGCGGCGGAATCACCATCGGATCCTTCGGCGCCCCCAGATAAGCCGTGATAACTGCTGGGTCGTTCGCCACATCGCGAGGCTTACCATCGGCGATCAGATTACCTTGATGCAGCACAGTAATCCGATCAGAAAGGGTCAGCACCCGGTCCATATCATGCTCAATCAGTAGCACGGCATGAGCTTGCGCCAGGCGACGAATCAACGCGCCAACAATCTGCCTGTCCGCCTGCGCAAGTCCGGCCAGAGGTTCATCTAGCAACAGCAACTTCGCATCGGTCGCCAGAGAAATGGCGATCTCCAGCAAGCGCTGCTCACCATGAGACAGATGCGTGCACATCTCCGCCGCACGATCCTCTAGTCCCACTGCCGCCAGTAGCATCCAAGTACGCGCATTTGCAGCTTCGTTACGGTAAGCATCTGTCAGACAATCACGCAACTTCCATGGCAGACGGGCCTGCACCGCTATCCGTACATTCTCAAACGCCGTTAAATCCTTAAATACGCTGACGATCTGGAATGACCGGCTCATCCCCAGCCGCACCCGTTCATACACCGGCAATTTAGTAATATCGCGCCCGGCAAAACTAATCGTCCCTTCGGTCGGATGCAGCATTCCAGTTAAAATATTGAAAAATGTCGTTTTGCCCGCACCGTTCGGGCCAATAAAACTATGCAACTGGCACGGCATCACATCCAAATCGATGTTGCGCGCGGTGTAGAGCGAGCCAAAACGATTGGTCAGACCGCGCACTGTGAGAACCGGCTGGGTCAAATCAAGATTCGCATCGCCGGGTTTGTACGGTTCGATAACATCCGGACGCACCGGAATCCCCGCACGGACCAACGTCCAATTCTGCAATTTCCTGAAGCGCTGTGCCAGCCCTTGGATACCTTCCGGCGAGCCAAGCGCAAAGATCATAATAATAGGCGCAAATACCAACCACCAATTAGCGATAACCGCGCTCAACCGGTCCTGCAGCATGATGAACGCAATGGCCCCCCAAAGAGGACCCAGAAACTGATGCACGCCGCCCAGCACAGTCATCAGCAACGCATCGCCCGCATGTTCCCAGCCAAGACTGTCAGCATATGCCCCGCGCAGCATGAGCGCCAGCAATCCACCGGCCAGCCCCACAACTCCGCCACACAGACAAAAAGCCAACAGCTTCAACCGTGCGGTATTGTAGCCCAGGCAGCGCATCCGCGCTTCATTATCGCGTACAGCCTGCAAGGCACGGCCAAACGGCGCATGTGCCAGCCGCCACAAAAGCCACATCACCACCACCGCCAGCACCAGCACAAATACATGCAACCGCAGGGGGGTTGTCAGAATGCTCATCGGCACATCCTGCAAGCCATTTTCACCACCGGTTACCGCTGTCCAGCTAAATGCGACCTCAAAAGCAATTTGCGAAGCCGCAAGCGTCAACAATGAAAAATACAAACCGCGCCGCCGTAAAATCAACAGCCCCAACACCAGCGCCAAAAGCACGGAAGCGACTATCGCAACCAGAAGGGCCACAATCTCGTTGCCGCCGCCATCCAATATGAAAATGGCGACAATATAGGTGGCGGTCCCAAAAAACACCGAGGCCCCAAATGGCACCAGCCCCGTATAACCTACCAGCACATTCACGCCCGCCGCATAGAGAGTGAAAATAATAATCTCGGTAATCTTGCTGACTGGCAAGCCCATTATCGGAGCCGCCAAGCTCAACCCCACCAACACCAGCGCCAGGACGACAACTGGATTCGCGGTTAAAAATTTGAGTAAAAATTTCATTCAAAACGCTCCCATTGCTCACCGAACAACCCGCGCGGCCGCACCAGCAAGATCAAAGCCATCAATACATACATTGCTGCAGCGGAGGCTTCCGGATAAAATTGGATCGTAAGAGACTGCACCAAACCAACCAGCAAGCCTGCCACCACAGCGCCCATATACGAGCCAAGCCCGCCAATGGTAACGATGACAAACGCCGGCATAATCGCGGCCGTACCCATGCTCGGCGTCACGGTCCACAGCGGCGCTGCCAACACACCCGCGATGGCGGCCAGCAAACATCCCAATCCAAACGTACCCGTTAAAACACGCGGCAAATTAATCCCAAGCAGACCAACCATTCCGGGGTCACGGCTTCCGGCCCTCAAAATGCGACCAAATTTTGTATAATTCAAAAACGCCCACAATGACGCCAAAATAACCATCGCTAACAGCATCACTGCCAGACGGTAAGTCGCCATCACGAACGGCCCGAAAATAATGACATTGCTCAATGCATCCGGTGCGTTGAAAGGTTGCCCTTCAGGCCCCCAGATTGTGCGAATAACGGCTTCAGCCAGCAGCGAAAATGCAAAGGTCACGATCAGGCTGACCAGTGGGTCTTTATCGTAAAGCCGCCGTATCAACAAAAACTCGGTGAGCATGCCGATAATGGTGACGATCACCATCGCTACCGGCACGCCCCACCAGCCCATCACGCCAAACATGGTGACGGAAAAATAAGCCCCCAACGCGAAGAACACGCCATGCGCAAAATTGACAATGCCAAGGAGGCCGAAAATAATCGACAGCCCTAGAGCAATCAGCACATATAAAAACCCAAGTGCCAAGCCGTTTCCAGCCTGCATCACCATCATATCGAGCATCGTGCGTTCCTCCCGCTGTTTAACTTACAGCGCCGTCATATGGCATACGCTGTCCGCCGCCGTGCCAAACGCTGCCGTCATCGCCTCAGGCGAACCCGGCACCGAAGCCAGCACGTCAAAGTAATCCCACTGATCAGGGATATTCTTCTTCACGCCGACAATCAGAAAACGATGCTCAAGCTGGTTGTTCCACTTGTTGAAATGCACATTCAGCCCGCCATCAATTTCGTGCCAATTCTGCAAGGCTTCAACAATGGCATCAGCCTTGGTGGATTTCGCCGCATTGATCGCCTGGAACATGATTTTGGCAGTATACCAACCCATCCATGCTTTATCGGCAGCCGGGCGGTTGTATTTTTTCTGATAAGCGTCTGCGAAAGCTTTGTCTGCGGGCGAGTTATTCGGGTCTTTGTACCACCACAAAGTGGTATAAATGCCCGAAACATTCTCCTTGCCCACGGCCCACAAATCAGGATCACCCACCGCGATTTCAGTGAATGGAATTTTTCCGCGCATCCCGAAATCATTCCATTGCTTCAGGAAGTTCGACAAATCACCCGAAGTCAGGCCACCAATTACCAAATCAGGCTTGGCATCACGAATTTTAAGGATAAAGGCGCTATAATCAGCTGTGCCAACTGGTACCTGGTCGTCTCCCACAATTACGCCGCCGGCGGTTTTCAACAAGGCCTTGAAGCTGTCGGCAATATCCTGGCCAAACGCATATGAGGCTGAGAGGAAGTACCAGCGTTTGCCGATATGTTCGAGGAATGGCATCATCGCTGCGGCCTGCACGGGCACCGGCGGCTGCAAGCGGAATGTATAGGGATTGCACTTGGCCCCGGTAATATCCTCGGCTGCACCGTTATTGACGATAAACGGAATTTTATATTGTCCGGCGATCGCTTCTTCCGCCAGTGCAAAATTGCTGAGCGCACCACCCAGCAATGCCACAACCTTGTTCTGCTCGATCAACTGTACGGCATTCTGCCCCGCCGCCTGAGGCGAAATCTCATCATCCCATACGATTTCGGCCGGCTGGCCAAGCAATTCGTTGTTCAACTGCTCAAGCGCCAGAAATGTGCCCTGTTGCAGATACTGCGCCTGCTGGGAAATTGGCCCCTGCTTGGCCTCCAGCAGGCCGATACGGATCGGCTCGGCAGCCCGCGCGATATGCGGCATCGCCAGCGATGAAACCGCCGCACCCGCGGCAATGCCGCCCAGCAACCGACGGCGCGGCACCAGAATTTTTCCGTTCAAACTATCTAATTGGTTCATTGTTTATCCTCCGTTAATCATTATGAGTGTTGGTGATGCCAGCCATTCACACCACTGCGGTCACGCCCGCCCGCTTGGGTTCATTTATGCCTATAAATTGCTCATCTTTCGCTCTACCCTAGTTTTCAAGCCGCTTTTACGGTCTCGGCACACCGGTTTCCCAGCATCTGCCCCCTTATAACCACCGGCAAAATCGTTTGTCTATATAATTCACTATCCAGTGAGTTATTTATTTCATTACGCCTCAATGCGGCCCCGATACCCTTGCCCAATACTACCCCTCCGGTTTGACTTACAATTACCCACAAATCCGGGCGCGCATGGCGGGGCCTGGTGCCCGGCGCAAAACGGGTGTGATTTTTTCTCCGGCACCGGCGTTCACCCGGTTTCTGGGAAACCGCAGTATCTGCCTCTCGAACACTACCGCACAACGCGTACCTCGAGGCTTCGCAGTTAGCCCAAAATCTTGGATCTTCGCAGGATCTGATCGCGGAACTGGACAAAACCCTGAACCGCTCAACTCGCTACAGAGACGACCGCGGTGCCCGACAAATAATTACGGCGAACCATTCAGTGTGATGCCGGTTGTGCAACCTCGTTCATCGAGAGCCGACAAAAGCAAATATGCATTTGTCGATACAACAGCAAATCTTTTTGACTAGCCTGAAATTACGCCGACAATGTCTTTGACAGCTATGGTCAAAATAATCATATATCTAGGTTTCCACCCCAACCTCAATCTGAGGTTGAGAAAGCATCCATACCCTCAAATTCAGACTTTGAACAGGCAGCGTTGCCTAATCACATTCCAAATATTTCTCCCATAACGCAGCACGCCTAAAATAAACTATCACCGCATTTACCGCTCTGCAGAAGGCATTACAGCAAAGATATTCATCTGTCAGACGGGATATTTATTTGGTATTTCATACATACGCCGGCATCACGAGCGCCATTTCGGTCGCGGCATCTGTGATGTGACATTAAACATGTGGCCTCATAATGTCTAAAATTTATGTAGTACTTATGATAAAGATGCAGAACAAACACATGACCATATATTTTATACATTACAATGGTTTCTCGACCAGTTAGTATCTAAAACAAGTGCACTCGTTAAAATAAAACATACGGACGAACCGATATTGCAAATTTTGACAGCTTATCCACGACCGAATAGCCTATGGATACCTAAATCATGTATCACCATTTTCATCCAGGCAGTTCCGGCAATCTTCAGAAAATGTAACTCTAAAGGAGAGCAGTCCAGCAGCGTCTGCCAGCGAGGCTAATTCATTAAAATGATACCGTTGAATTTAGACCCGCAGACACTTCTCATGGCTATGGTCTTTGTAACCCTACTAACAGCGGGCGGTAGCCTGCTTGTTTGGCTGCAGGACCGCCAGCAAATTGAGGTTTTCTGGATTGCGGCTTCGGGAGTCTTGATGTCACTCGCAATGATCGGCCGTGCTACATTGCCTTTGCTGGCAGGTGTCGCGTTCACCAACTTTGCTCTGCTATTTAGCTTTGGTTTTTTTTGGACCGCCTTTCGGTATTTAAGAGGGTTTCAACCACAAAGCATCGTCATCATCACACCGATACTAATCTGGCTTGGGCTTTATTTTATTCCGGAATTCAGGGCAAGTTTAGACCTTCGCGTTGGTTTAAGTCTTCTATTGCTGCTCATTCCCATGAGCCTCACCCTCCACGAGCTTTGGCTAACCCCCCAAGGCTCCGCTGTTATCCGCTGGCCTGTGCTCGTTATTCTAGGCCTTCAGTTAATCATTATGCTGCAGCGGGCAGTACGATCGCTGGTGTGGCCTAGAATATCGTATGCGTCCTTTGAAGCTGTCCCTGGATTTGACATTTTGATCATTGACCTTACCGTTATCATGCTGGTCGGAAATTTCAGTATGATCGCGCTGGTCAAGGAAAAAACTGTGCGCTGGCATCATGCCAACGCACGGTTTGACTTTCTTACCAACGTCGGTAATCGACTACACTTTGAGGAATGTCTGCACCGGTATTTTCATCGTGCCAGTAAGGCCAACCAGCCACTTTCGCTTATCATGATCGATGCCGATACATTTAAGGAATACAACGATCTTTATGGACACCCCGCCGGTGACCGGTGTCTCCAAAAACTGGCAAGCGCTTTGGAGGCCTCCTGCCGACCAACAGACATCGTAGGACGCTACGGCGGCGAGGAATTTGCTGTTCTGCTTCCCAACACAGACATGAAATCAGCCCTCACCGTTGCGGAACGGATGCTTCGTCAGGTCCGTGACATGCGAATCCCACACGCAAACCGGCCGGGCGGCATCATGACAATCAGTCTCGGGGTTGCTTCGTTCGTGCCTGAACCTGGCAAGAAAGCGCCCATTGATTTGGTAGAAGCAGCAGACAGGGCTCTCTACAGCGCCAAGGAAGAAGGCCGGAATCGCATATGCGGCATCTACCTTTCTTAGAGGATAGTGCTCAGTTTATACTTTACTATATTATTTGCGGCGTAGGTTGAAATCAATGGCGCGGTCAAATTCCACGATCCGTCAATTTCAAACGCCCGGTGATTTCTGGCACTGAATGATTAAGGCCCTGCCAAGTAAAGCATGACACTCTGGCCAAAATACGACTTGCGAATGGTCTCTCATTTTGATCGAGATCAAGGCAGCAGGTTCATGTTTAGACTATCGAACGACCTGACCTAGCGCTTACGCTTCAACCCGAAGCCGCGCTTCGTTCACCAGGAGATCTTAACATGACAACAAAATTTCGCCGGATTGTACTGACCGGTGCGGCTACTTTGATTCTGATAGGATTTGCCGCTGCTGCGTTAGCGCAACCTGCTGCTAACTCAGCCACGACAACGGACCAAAGCGGCAATTATTGGCCGGGCATGATGGGTGGTCCCGGTAGCGGGGTTGGAGCGGGCATGATGGGTGCCTTTGGGTCTGGTTACGGACCAGGGATGATGAATGGGTTTGGACCAGGCCACGTCTGGTCGGGCAATGGTAAAGCAGTTTTTGCGAACCGCTTTGAGGCGCTGAAGCAAGAATTGAAGATCACCAGCGATGAAGCTCCGGCCTGGAAGGCCTATGTCGATGCCGTGACCGCGTCGGATCAGAAATTTTTCACAGCCATGAAAGCGGCGTTTGAGCCAAATGACAAAACGGCCGTCACACCCGATGAGCAGTTTACGTTTATGAGCCAGATGATCATGCTCAAAAAGCAGAATTTTGATGATCAAAAGGCTGCGGCTGAGGCATTGGTGGCCAAACTAACCCCTTACCAAAATGGCCAGGCGCATGAGATTTTACCTGGCCTTGCACTGGAGGGCAGGTTTGGAGGTGGTTACGGTATAGGCCCAACCATGATGAATTTCGACGAGTAACAGCTAAAACCGCTTGGGCCGGTATCTGGTGAGTTGATCAACCGGCCTGCCATGGTCAGCAGTTGGGGCAGGCCGGATATTCCTTGTAGGAGTTAAAATGATGTATGGTTATGGCTATGGTGGCTCGATGATGTGGGGCATGGGCTGGGGAGGATTATTTGGCGCATTGGTCTGCATGCTTGTAATCGCGGCCCTGGTGAAATATCTGTTTTTTGATCACCGCCGATAATAAGCTGAGCGTGCATGACTAGCATAAAAAATCAACGATAGCTTGAGGCTAGCTTTTTGACGGTGCGTGGCTCGGTAACCCCGACAAAAGCACCGATAACCGGGAATGGAAAAATCAGCACAAAGATGTGCGATATACAGCATGAGTCATTGCTGTTCGGTAGTTTAATTCGCCGACATACTTCTCAAAAATCAAGATGCTATTACATAACAAGTATAGTTGGTTGCAAGGGATAGTGTCAAAATGAGGTTGTCACGTAGGAATGTTTTGGCTGGAACGGCCGGGTTAGGCCTGTTGAGCGCTGTACCAAAGGCTCAGGCACAATCCAGCAATCTGCTAAGTGCGACCAGTCGTATTCTTGAGGTTAATGGCAAGCCAGCGAAGGTTTTTGGACTGATCGGACCTGGCGGCAAACCGGGCTTAACACTCAGCCCGGGCGAGCGGTTCGCGGTAATGCTGGACAATCAATGTGGTACTGAAACTATTGTGCATTGGCACGGTCAGCTACCTGATTGGAAGCAGGATGGGTTTCCATGGCCGCAAACACCAGCCATCGCTAACGGAGGCAAAAAATTATATGATTTTGCCCCAATCCCTGGCACATTCTGGATGCATTCTCATCAAGGCATGCAGGAACAGCAGCTTATGGCCGCGCCTTTAATTGTGCATGATGCAGCGGGTGCCGCTGCTGACGTGCAGGACGTGGTGATGATGCTGCACGACTTCAGCTTCAAGAACCCCGATGAACTGCTGGCCGGCTTAACCAAAAAAGGTGGCATGGGCGGCATGAACATGAGCGGGATGAACATGAGCGGCATGAACATGGGCTCCGGCGGTATGATGGGCGGTGGTGATCTCAATGATATTGATTACGACGCTTATTTAACCAACGAACGCACACTGGCCGACCCACAAATCATCCGGGTTTCGGCTGGGCAAAATATTCGGTTACGCATTATCAATGGCGCGTCGTCCACCAATTTCTGGATTGATCTTGGCGCTCTGTCTGGTCAGTTGATTGCGGTCGATGGGCATGATGTGAAACCCGTCACCGGTTCACAATTTCCCGTTGCTATGGCGCAGAGATTAGATATTTTATTAAAGCTGCCGCGGGCCGGGGCCTTTCCGGTATTTGCACAGGTCGAGGGAAAAACAGCGCGCACCGGGCTGGTTCTGGCAACTGCGACCGCAACTGTCAGCAAACTGGACAACACGGCGATGGTGGCGGCAAACGCTGTTGATCTGTCGCTGGAAACCTCGTTATCCGCCGCTAAACCGTTGGGCCTGCGCGATGCAGATATCACAATTCCCCTGCGACTTGGCGGGGATATGAACCAATATGTCTGGTCGTTGAACGGCAGTACCTGGCCAAACCCGGATGTCCTGATGATCAAAGCCGGTCAACGGGTGGTGATCGACATGACGAACCATTCGATGATGTCGCATCCGATGCATTTGCACGGCCATGCCTTTCAAGTCGTGGCGATCAACGGGCAGACGCTCAATGGCGCAGTGCGCGATACGGTGCTGGTCCCGCCGATGGGCGGCGTACGCATTGCCTTTGACGCTGATAATCAAGGCCGCTGGGCACTGCACTGCCACAACCTGTTTCATATGATGTCTGGCATGATGACCGAAGTAAGGTACGCCGGCGTGGTATGATGCGATCGGGGCCTGGCCCTTGATTGCATCAACTTAAACGAGACGCTGTTTTATCGTGCTGACAATCGCAACTTGTTAGGGTGCGCGACCCCACGCCTTAACCGCTAAGGCTGGCCGATGATTATTTTTCCATTCCAATCTGGGCTGATTATCGCTGGTAGGCGGCCCTCAAGCTGCGCTTTCGGTAGAGCAGCTTTAAGCCTATCCAGCGCTTCGTTCACATCTTGTTGCTCATCAACAACCGTCACTAACGGCTTCAGATGCTCAACCGCCTCGATGACGACCGTACCGATCCACACAGGCTGGGGCACCAAGCCGCCCGAGAGCACCACACCAGACGGCCAAAGCCGAAGAATGAGCCGCTGATCCGGGGGCAGGCCACCGCCAGCCTCGATCATCACCAGAGCTTCGGCGCGGCCGTTGTCGAGATGCGGCAACACCGGCAGGGCAGCCGGCGCGGCATTAGGCAGCAACCATTCGAAGGACGAGCGAAGCGTCCACGGCACCGGCGTGCGCCAGCCTTGCGTCAGCAGGTCCGCCTTCAGACTTGCAAGAGAGCCTGCCCATTGGATCGTGAAAGGTTCCTCGTAATCGCCGGACAGATCCACCCGCCGGATTGGCAGCGCAGCCCAATCACCATTTTGCCAGTCTGCCTGGGCCATCTGTGAAATCGGCTGATGTATCGCGTAACGCCGCATGTCGGCCGGATGAGCCAAGGCAATATGCAGCATACCGGCACCACACAGCGCGATGACACTGCCAGCCGCCATGCCCCCTGCCCGCACATCTCGCCGCGCATGCTGCAAATACACAATTCCGAGCAAAGCGCTCCACGCCACGCCAACGGCGAGACCTGCCAACACATCCGAGAGCCAATGTGCGCCAAGATAGAGACGCGAAAAGGCGATGGCACCAACCAGCGAGACCGCAGCCAACGTGGCGGCCATGCTGGCACGGGCACTAACCTCTCGGCCGACCAACACCACTAAAAAGCCATACAACGCCGCGCTAACGGTGGCGTGACTGCTCGGGAACGAATAGGCATTCCACCCATTATAGAGCGCTCCCGGTCTGGCCTGATGAAGCAGCGCCTTCAGCAGCACCGCGAAAATGCTGGCTCCCGCCACGGTAGCCACCCCATAACTCGCTGCTCGCCAGGCACGCTGCCAGGCGAGCCAGACCAGCACGGTCAAAGTTACGGGCACAATCACGCTGGCATCACCTAACTCGGTGATCGCCACCATAACCTGGTCAACAATAGGCACGCGCAATGATTGCAGTAAATGGAATACCGATCGGTCGGCGCGCACCAGCGGGTCACCGGCAATAACATCCTGCAAAACGCCAAAAAACAACCATAACCCGCTGGCTACGGAAAGCGCTAACACCAAAAGTCCTGGCATTTCCGGCCGTTCGGGGTCCAGTAATGAGCGCACGAGCCGCCGAAATCTGGTATCACCCCCTCGGGCCCACTCACGCACCGGCCCTCGCAGGCGCGCCGCAAACGCGGCCGTCCGGCGAACCGCCAACGGGGTTAGCCACACAACCAATCCTATCAAAGCTGCCAGAAGCAGCGCCAGAACTGCAAGGCGGGCCGCAATGGCATGAAGAATCGTGAACGAAGCACCAATCGCCATACCGAACAGAACATGCGAAAAAGCGAAAAGTCCGCCCGCGCAAATATCAACCGCATAGAACCTGACCACTGACATGCCAGACAGTCCTGCCACCAGCGGAATCACGGCGCGAACGGCTGGCAGAAAGCGTGCAATAAGTACCGCCTTGCTGCCATGACGCCCGAAGAACGCCTTACCAGAGTCCAACAGTCCTGGCCGGGCGCGCAGCGGCCAGATTGCCATGACGCGCAGCTTGTAGCGGCGCCCAAAGAGGTAAGAGACGCCGTCGCCGACAACCGCACCCGCGGCCGTGGCGCTGACCAAGGGCCACACGGTCAGCGCCCCCCCCGGCACCAGCGCACCGAGCCCGACGATAACTGCTGTTCCCGGCACCATCGCGCCGAAAACTGGAAACGCCTCCGCCGCTGCCAACAGGAACGCGAGGCCGTATGCCAGCAAGCTGTGCGCGGTGGCAAAGGTAACAATATTTGAGACCAGAGACGCCATGAGTTGGGTTGGTTACCCCCTTATGGGTTAAACGCCGAACCGGCGATCGCGGCGCTGGAAAGCACGAATAGCGCGCAGATAGTCAATCCGGCGCATCACCGGCCAATTCACGTCGCAAAAATACAGTTCACTATGCACGCTTTGCCAGAGCATGAAGCCTGAGAGACGAACCTCGCCGCTAGTACGGATAATCAGGTCCGGATCAGGCGTATCGGCAAGGTAGAGGTGCCGTCGGATAGCCTCCGGACTTACCTGCAAAGCCGCCTGCGCCATTGAAACCCCCCGCCCAGCGCAATCAGCAAGGAATCCGCGTACTGCATCGGCGATTTCCTCGCGCCCTCCATAGCCGATCGCCAATGTGACGGTTAGTTGATCGTTGTTGCGGGTCGCAGCCTCGGCGGCGTCAATCGCCTCGAGCAGCGCCGGGGGCAGCAGGTCACGCCGGCCCATCGCGGCAATATGCACACCTCGGCTATGGATATGCGGGTCCGCCGCGAGTGCGCGCATCTTGGCCTCTACGGCACCAAAAATGCCGCCGATCTCGTTTTCCGGCCGCTGCAAATTGTCTGGTGAAAACACCCAAAGGGTAACCATCTGTACGCCGAGTTCGACGCTCCAGGCCAAAATATCGTCGAGCTTGGCCGCGCCAAGCCGATAAATTGCTTCGGGGTCTTGCATGCCACTCGCGCGCGCATGGCGGCGGTTACCATCAAGAATAATGCCAATATGGCCTGGCATCGGTAACGCGCGCACCTGCCGTTCAAGTTGGCGCTCATAAAGCCCATATACCAGCCGCCAAACTGGGCTCGCGACCAACCTTAAGCCCTGCCGCAACACCACAAACCTGCCCGGCCCCGGCACCAAGGTTGATTGGCTTGGCGGCTCGGCCTGCCGAAATAACGAGGTTTGTTTCATCTACCCAATCTGCCGAGGCCGTTGTGGCAAGGAACGATCGCTCCTCCTGATCCGCGCTTCATAGCAGAGAAACCACCCTCGGCCAAAACACCATCTTACTCCGGCTTCTAACTTTAGAACATTTAACTTCACTCACTTGATACTGCCGGCTGTAAATACCGGCAGCGAAATAAGTCCACTTGACTGTGTAAGTTTTTTACACAATACTGAGGCGGCAATAGCAATGGACGTGCAATTCAATGGATCTCGCCGCTCTGAGACTTTCTGATACCGATAAATCATTGCTACCGTTAAGCGGGGCCAAATTGCCGCCAAATGGTCTCCAACGCGATCAGGCACGAACACCGCCCCTGCGGAGACGGACCAAGGTTATGTTATATTCTCATGACACTTTTGGGCTGGGGCATCTGCGCCGGAACCTCGCGATCGCAACGAGGATGCTCTCACATCCGGGGCGATTCAGCGTAACGTTGCTGACTGGGTCACCTGTAATCAACCAGTGGAATTTGCCGCGCGGCCTGCGAGTGCAACCATTGCCCCCGGTCGTTAAAATTGCGGCAGAAACTTACGCATCACGTGATGGACAGACGATGTTCGGGCTGGTGAAAGGCTACCGGGAGGCGTTAATTCTAAAACGGATATTGCGCGACCGTCCTGATATATTCCTGGTTGACCATGCGCCAGCCGGAATGAACGGTGAGTTACTTTCGGCCCTGGCACTGATACGACGCGAATTGCCGCAAACCCGGGTGATTTTAGGACTGCGTGATATTCTCGACAGTCCGGAGACCGTGCGCAGTGTTTGGGCTGCACAGGAGATCCCAGGCCTCTTGGCACAGGCCTATGATGAAATTTTTGTCTATGGCAGCAAAGCGTTGTTCGATGTGGTTGAAGGCTACGGCATTACCGGGGCCATTGCACAGCGGGTGCGGTATTGCGGTCATGTGGTCGCCGCACCGGAAGTGGCAACAGACCCCCTTCGGCCGGGCGTTTGCTGGACCCAAACCGCACCAAAAGGCCGCCCTGTGGTGCTGGTTTCAGCCGGCGGTGGTGGCGACGGCTTCCCGATGATGCAAGCTTATTTGCAGGCATTACAGAGCCTGCGACCTAATGTGGCTTATTCGGTGATCGTCAAAGGTCCGCTGATGGCGCCAGCTGAAAAAGCCGCACTGCGCGCACTGGCGGTAGGGCGGGAGGATGTCGAACTGGTCGGCCATACAACCGACCTGGTGCCTAGTATGCGGGCCGCACACCTAGCCGTGGCAATGGCAGGATACAATACCAGCGCTGAAATCATTGCAACCCGCAAGCGAGCGATACTCGTGCCCCGTCCCGGCCCGCGCGCCGAGCAATTATTGCGGGCACGTTTGCTGGCAAAGTTGGGCGTGGTGCGGAATGTCGAGCCAGGTGAAAACCTGGTGGGGCGCTTAGCGGCGGCTTTAACCGAGGCTTTGGCGGCGCCGCCACCTTCGCAGACATGCTGGGAGGCGCTGGATTTAAACGGCGCCGACTACGTTGCAAATCATCTCGATACCGTTATGCAAACCCATTGGGAGTCCGTGGCATGAGCCGCATGATCGAATTCGGCGACGGTCCGGTTGCCTATGTGATGAAGCGTTATCCCCGTCTGTCGGAAACCTTTATCGTCAACGAAATTCGCGCCATGGAACGGCTTGGCGCTGATATACGGATATTCTCGCTCCTGCCACCCGAACCACCGCCGCACCACCCGATCACAGCCGAAGTGAGTGCCCCAGTCGATTATTTGCCCGCTGATGGTTTTGAGAAATGGCAACGCACACTTCACGCACATGCAGCATGTGCGGCAGCGGCTCCCTGGCGCTATGTCAAAGCCTTGGCCCGGGCCGTGCAATGGTCGGTAAGTTCAACCTCGCCTGCGGCTGTCTGGAAGCAGTTTGGCCGCGCCGGAATCGTGGCTGCCGCCTGCCGGTTTCAAGGTGTCCGCCATATTCACGGGCACTTTGCCAATGCGCCCACGGCCGTCACGCAGTTTGCCAGTTTGATGACCGGCATCTCATTTAGCTTCACCGCCCATGCCAAAGACCTTTACCTCACACCGCGCAATATTATCGCAAGGCGCGGGGCTGCCGCCAGCTTCATTGCCACCTGCACCGGCTATAATGTGCAATATCTGAGTGAGATATTGGCCCCGGAACATACCGCCAAAATCCATCTGGTTTATCATGGCATCGACCTTGATATGTTCCATAACGCCCCGTCAGCAACGCCAGCACCACGGCAGGGTAAAATAATTCTCTCGGTTGGCCGTTTGGTGCCCAAAAAAGGCCATGACACGTTGATTACCGCGTGCGGAATATTACGCGACAAAGGGGTGGAATTTAAGTGCATGATTGTGGGCGATGGGCCGCTGCGCGAGGAGCTTGCCGCACAGATCACCGCGCTGGGGTTGGATGCCCATGTCAGCCTGGAGGGGGCAATGACCCAGGCCAAGTTGATTGAATTATACCGCCGGGCGGATTTATTTGCCCTCGCGCCACTAATCACCGAGGATGGTGATCGCGACGGCATCCCAAATGTGATCGTAGAAGCCATGGCCACGAATGTTCCCGTGGTCTCTACCGCCATTTCGGGTATTCCTGAAATCATCCGCGATGGTGAAACCGGATTGCTCGTTCCACCGCGTGAACCCGCTGTATTAAGTGAAGCGATGGCGCGGTTATTGTCCGACCCAGGCTTTGGGCAGGCGATGGCAAAGGCAGCACGGGCAAGGCTGGAGAGCGAGTTTGATTTATGGCGTACCACCACACGCCTACATCGGTTGATGGGATGCATCGATTGCAAAACACCGCCTAACAGCAGCCGTTTCATAGCTACGGCAGTGATGGCAGAAGTCTCATGAAAATTTTATATCTCAACCCCGACCGAGGGATTCCGGTGTGCGGTGATAAAGGGGCCTCAGTGCACGTGCGGGCCTTTATAACCGCCGCAGCAGCGCTGGGTCATGAGGTTCTACTGGTCTGCGCCAACCTGGGTGCCGGCAATGCACCACCGCCTGCGCGAATTGTGGAACTGCCGGTGCGTAGTGAACCGGCGTTGCTACGCGCGGAAGCCACATTGCGGGCGCTGCCGGAAACCACCTTGGATGATACGATCGCCCGCCGGGAGTTAGCGCGCCTGGCATATGACCGCGAATTTCCCGCGCAAGTTATGCAAATTTTGGCGCGGGAAAACTTTGTTCCTGATGTGGTGTATGAGCGGCACGCGCTGTTTCACCAAACCGGGGCTGAAATAGCCGCCCGGCTGGGCGTGGCGCGTTTGCTGGAGGTCAATGCGCCGCTGATTGAAGAACAGGCGCGGTTTCGAGGCCTGTGTCTACGCCGCTTGGCACAGGCAGCCGAACAAGCATCCTATCAAGGAGCCTCGACCGTCATTGCGGTTTCCGCTGCGGTGGCCGCGCATGTTCAAGATACCGCCGGGCCAAGTTGCGAGGTAAAAATTGTGCCCAACGGCGTGGATTTAACCCGCTTTGGCCCGTTGAATGCCGGCGCAGTCATCCGGGCCAAATTAAACATCAACGCGGCCCCGGTCATCGGTTTCATCGGCAGCTTCAAGCCTTGGCATGGTATGGGGTTTTTGCTTGATGCCGTGGCAGCCCAGGGCGCAAACCTGGGGACCACTCGGATTTTGGCCGTGGGCGATGGCCCAGACCTTGCCGCCTTGCGTGAACGTGCCGCCGCACCAGACCTCGCAGGCCGGGTGATATTACCAGGCCGGGTGGCACATGCCGAAATTCCAGACTGGCTGGCGGCGATGGACGTAACCGTAGCACCCTATTTAGACCAGCCGGATTTTTACTTCTCGCCGCTGAAAATTGTAGAATCCCTCGCAGCCGGCAAGCCTGTGGTGGCCCCCGCCATCGGTCAGATTTCGCAACTGATTCAGCATGGCGAAACTGGTTTGCTGTATGAAGCAGGCGATGCGGATAGCTGTGGTGCTGCCCTGGCAACGCTGATCAACGACCCAAGTGGTTGCGCCGTGATGGGCCATCATGCCCGACGTGCTGCCGCCGGATGGGATTGGACAGCTCTGGTTGCCAAAATTCTCAATCACGCCCGCGTACCTGTATCCGCGTGAGGCAACACCAGCATCATTGGTTGTTGGCGTATCTCAAACCTGAATGGCGCGGGTTGAGCATCGGAGCGGTTTTCATGACCGCCCGCGCCGGCACTTTGCTGGCGCTGCCTTGGCCACTGAAATACATCATCGATAATGTGATCATGCAAAACCCCCTGGCGGGGCCGTTAAGCGGAATCCTGCCGGACCCGGTCAGCCAGCGCATGGAATTACTGAATATACTCGGGCTACTAACCCTTAGCCTCGGCCTGTTGGACGCATTGTTAGTGTATCTGGGTAGCCGCAGTTTCCTTGATGCTGGCCAGCGCATTGTATTCGCCATCCGGTTCGATCTGTTCAGCCATGTGCAACGACTTTCATTGGCGTTCCACCAGCGCCAGCGCAAAGGCGAGGTAATGGTGCGGCTTTCAGGCGACACCAGGCAGTTACAGGATTTCATCGCTGCCATCGGCATTGACCTGCTGCCTCATACCCTCACCATCATCGGCATGGCTGTGGTTATGCTGGTGATCGATTGGCGATATGCGCTGATCGCCCTTTCGGTCACACCCATATTGTTTGTCATCGTGCGCTATTATGCCGGGCGGTTGCGCGGTTCGCTGGGGCAAGTCCGTAACCATGAGGGCACCCTCTCGGGTGTGACGCAGGAAATTCTGGGCAACGTGCATGTAGTGCAGGCCTTTGCCCGCGCCGCGCATGAAGATGCGCGGTTCGGCCAGTTTGCCGATGCCAGCCTGCAGGCCAGTTTGCAAGCCAATGAGGTGCAGGCGCAATTCGCCCCGGCGATGAATCTCGCGATTGCTGTCGCCACGGGTGCAATCGCTTGGTACGGCGCGGTGGCGGTGATTGGCGGGCATTTAACCGCCGGTGAATTGCTGATTTTTCTGGCCTATTTGCGTGGCATCGCAACGCCAGTGCGCCAGCTTGCCAAAAGTGGACGGATTTTTGGCCGGGCGATGGTGGCCTTGGACCGGATCGCCGAATATCGCGCCGAGATCCCCAGCATTGCCGATGCCCCACACGCCATAACCCCAGCAACCTGCCAAGGTGAGGTGGGGTTTGAGGCGGTAGATTTTGGCTACAGCGCCGCTAACCAGGTGTTGCACAACATCAGCTTTACCCTGGCCCCAGGACGCACCGTGGCGTTGGTGGGCGCCACGGGCTCCGGCAAAACCAGCATCAGTAATTTAATTCCACGCTTTTACGATCCCACCCGCGGCCGCATCACCCTCGACGGACACGATGTGCGCGACCTGCCGTTGGAATGGTTACGTCGGCAAATCGGGCTGGTATTGCAAGAACCCGTGCTGTTTCAAGCCACCATCTGGGAAAATATCGCCTACGCACGCGCCGGCGCCGGAAGGGCCGAGGCAATGGCGGCGGCCAAAGCAGTGGGCGTGGATGATATTTTCGCGGCACTGCCCGATGGGTTCGACACCATGGTGAGTGAACGCGGGCAGAGTCTCTCGGGTGGCCAGCGCCAATGCGTGGCGGTCGCTCGGGCAATGCTGTGCGATGCACCGGTGGTGATTTTAGACGAACCCAGCAGCAGCCTCGATGCCGGCACCGAGCAGCGTTTAATGTTAGCTTTGGAAACTTTGGGCCGCCAACGGGCAGCCCTGATTATCGCGCACCGATTGAGCACCGTGATGCAGGCTGATCTGATTTTAGTGCTCGCCCACGGCCGTATTGTTGAGCGTGGCACTCATGCGAACCTGCTCGCTTTGAACGGCACCTATGCAACCTTGTGGCACGCTCATCACGAGCATCACGATGCCCCACCCCGCCTGTTGAGGATAAAATGACTTTGTATAAATATGTTGGCCTAAGCACCGCTTTTGTCATTATGGTAACCGCTGGAGTGGCAAATGCCGACCCATGGGTTCCGGCGGCGGGCAGCGGCTCGGCCAAACTCATGGTCCGGCTGTTCAATGCCAACCACGCCTACCCAGGAACGGGTTTTGGGTCTGGTACCATACCGGCTTCAAAACAAAATGAAACGCAAATACGTATCACCGGCGTGCAGGGCATCGGGGACGGAATCTCCATCGAATACGACCTGCGCGCCGGCCGCAAGCAGGATAGCAGCACAAAGCATGGCATCACCACCAGCCTGGCGGCCTCCGGGCTGGAAGACCAGGAGGTTGGGCTCAATTACGGCCTGATACAAAGCCCGTTGACAGCGCTTTCCACCACCCTGAATGTCATCGTCCCAACCGGCTCCAGCCATAGCAATCCTGCAATGGGAACCGGCCATCTGGCGATTGAACCTGACATGCAGGCCGGTTTCAAAACCGGGCCATTCACATTCACCGGCGAACTGGGCGCCCGGATTTTTACCGATAGCGGGGTCACGCAGTTGCGCGGCACTCTATACGCTGGCTGGCACATTCTGCCGCGCTTAACCTTGTTTAGCACGGGCTTCGCAAGCCGCACATTGCAAAATGCCGCCAGTTTAACAAGAACTGACCAAAGCGAGGTTTATAACATCGTGCGGGTGGGCGGCGGCGCTGAATTCAAGCTAACCGCCTGGCTGCGGCCTTATGTGGAATATGAACATACCATCGCGGGTCAAGGCATCCATGCGGGCGATCGGATCACTCTTGGCGTATCGGTGGCATTTTAACCATGCCAACACCCGCCTCGCGGCTCGGCCTGGTCCGCCACGGTGCCACCAACTGGACCCTGGCGGGGCGCTACCAGGGGCACGCAAACCCGCCATTATGCGCAACCGGCATCGCGCAGGCGGCGTCTTTGGGGTTACGCCTGCGGGCAGAACCAGCAGGAATGATCGTAACCAGCCCGCTAATGCGGGCACGCCAGACGGCCGATATTTTAGCTGAAGCGTTGGGTTTATCAGCCCCACAGATTGATCCTGACCTTACCGAAATGAATTTCGGTGACTGGGAGGGGCTAACCCAGGCGGAAGTAAAGGCAAGGTGGCCGCAGGTGCTGCGGGCCTGGAAGCAAACCCCTTACGCCATCCGCCTGCCCGGCGGTGAAATACTGCCCGAAATGCGTGAGCGCGTGCGGGCCGGGTTACGCCGCTGGCATGGTCAGCCCGGCCAGGTGTTACTGGTCACACATGCGGTCTGGATCAGGCTGGCCTGTATTGAGAATGGTGAGGCTATCGCTGAAGAATTTCGTAATATCGAGGTCGCCCCGGCCTCGGTGCATTGGGTGGCTACAGCCCCCGACAAAGACCCGGGGCTCGCAACGACATCGAACAAAAAGGAAATATCATGCGTATCACCATAGTTGGCGGCGGGTATGTTGGGCTGGTGTCCGGCGCGTGTTTTGCGGCATTAGGTGCGTGTGTAACCATCGTAGAGGTTGACCAGGGCCGATTTGATGCTTTGCGCGACGGCAGAATGCCCATTTACGAGCCAGGGTTGGAAACATTGGTGGTCACCAGCCGTACCGCCGGGCGGTTGGCATTTGCCGACACGATCGACGTTGTGGCCGACACCGACATGGTTTTTCTGGCCGTTGGCACCCCCTCACGCCGCGGCGATGGCCATGCAGACTTAACCTATGTGTTCGAGGCTGCCGAGCAGGTGGCAGCGGCATTAACAAAGCCGGTGGTGCTGGTGACCAAATCTACCGTCCCCGTGGGCACAGGTCGTCGTCTGGCTGAATTGATGGCGCTGCGGCGGCCTGATTTAGCCGTGAGTGTAGCTTCCAACCCGGAGTTTTTGCGCGAGGGCTGCGCGATTGATGATTTCATGCAGCCGGATCGGATTGTTATCGGCACCGACAGCCCGGCGGCGAGAACCATGCTGAGCGCGCTATATGCACCGCTGACAGCGAAGGGCGCACGGTTGCTTGCTACCGGGCTGGAAACTGCCGAGATGATAAAATATGCCGCCAATTCCTTTCTGGCGATGAAGATCGCTTTCATCAATGAAATGGCCGATATGTGCGAGAAACTCGGCGCCGAGATCGGCGATCTCGCCACCGGGTTGGGGCTCGACCAGCGTATAGGGCCAAAATTCCTGCAAGCCGGGCCAGGTTTTGGCGGGTCCTGCTTCCCGAAAGATACCCAGGCGATGGTTCGCATTGCTCAGGATGCAGGCGCGCCCTCGCGGTTGGTGGAAACCGTGGTGGCCGTGAATGAAGCGCGCAAAGCGGCGATGTCCAGTCGCATCATCGCAGCCTGTGGCGGGGTGGTGCGCGGCAAGCGGATCGCGGTGCTGGGGCTGACCTTCAAGCCTGATACCGATGACATTCGTGATTCCCCTGCTTTGGGGATCATTCACCGGTTGGTCGATGAAGGCGCGATGGTGAGTGCATTTGATCCGATGGGCTGCAATCACGCGCGGTTCCAACTGCCGTCGCGGGTAAATTTTTGTGAAGATTCGCTGCAAGCCCTGCAAGGCGCCGATGCCCTGGTTGTTGTAACTGAGTGGAACGAGTTCAAAATGCTGGACCCAACTGCAATGCGCCAAGCCATGCGCGGCCATGTGGTGGTTGATTTACGCAATATTTTTCATGGCCCCACCATGCGGGCGGCGGGTTTTGTGCATTACGGTATTGGGAGCGCGCCAAGCCCTTTGGACGTGCGGGTCGAGGCCGAGACGCAGCGACTATCCTATGCCGGTTGAACGGAGAGTCTGAGTGAGCTTTTTAATTACCGGCGCCGCTGGATTTGTCGGCTATCATGTTGCCACCGCTTTATTGCAGCAGGGCGCGCGCGTGGTGGGGGTTGACGATGTCAACAGCTATTACAGCCCCGCCCTGAAGCGAGCGCGGCTGGCAAAACTGGCGGCATTTTCGGAATTTACATTTCATGAACTCGACATCGCCGATCATGCCAAGTTACGCCAAGTGGCGAGCGACGCACAAATAATCGTGCATCTCGCTGCCCAGGCGGGCGTACGTTACTCGATCGAACAGCCTTTTGCTTATGCAGCCTCCAATCTTACCGGGCATTTATCCGTGCTGGAACTGGCTCGTCACGCGCCAAAATTACAACATCTGGTCTATGCATCTTCCTCATCGGTTTATGGCGCGGGCTCAACTTTACCCTATCATGAGTCTGAGCGGGTAGACCGCCCACAATCTCTTTATGCAGCTACCAAGCGCGCTGATGAGATGATGAGTGTGGCCTACGCGCATTTATACGGCCTGCGGCAAACCGGCTTACGGTTTTTCACGGTGTATGGGCCTTGGGGACGCCCCGATATGGCCTATTTCGGCTTCGCCGAGGCGATTATGGCAGGCAGGCCGATCACGCTTTATGAAAATGGCGCGTTGCAGCGTGATTTCACATATGTCGATGATATTGTCGCTGGTGTGCTGGGCGTGATCGCGCATCCACCGCAAACTGACGGCGAGCATCGGGTGTTTAACATTGGCAACCATCGCTCCGAATATGTACGAGATTTGGTGGCATTGCTTGAAGCTGAACTGGGCCGCAAGGCGCACGTGGTCAACGCCCCTCGCCCATTGGCTGACCCGGTGAAAACCTGCGCGAACATCAATGCGTTAGCAGCTTTAACCGGCTTCGCGCCCAAAACATCACTCGCCGAGGGGATTCCTAAATTCGTGGCTTGGTACCACGAATGGTGCGCTCAACGATAAACCCGCCCCCTGCATACCATTGACGAGGCTTTGCCTAATCATTGGTATCGGGCGTCGTAATTTCTGGCGGGCTGATTTCAGGTGGACTGACCTCGGGGACGCTGATTTCGGGTGGATTAATCTCGGACGGTTCAATTTCCGGCCCGACAGCGGATGGTGGCTCAACCTCTGAGCCATTCAATTCCGGAGCTTTTTCCGCCGGTTCATGAGTTGTTTCCGGTGCCTCACCATGATTCAATAGTACAGGCCTTGTGGTTTCAGCACTCGGCGCCTGCGGCGTTGCAATATGCGACACCACGATGCCGCCATCAGACCCCAAAGTACCGATAATGACCGAAAGTTGCGGCAAGGCCGATTGGAGCACGTGCGGCGCCGCCATTGCCGCCACGCCATCTGGCGCCACCAGACGGCCCGTTGCGCTGGCGGGCACAAAAGCGTCTTCAATCTCCACGGCTGTGCCGGCCGGGCCGCTGATTTGCGGCACCGGCGCGAAACCGGTTGCCACCGGCGTATTGGTGTTGATCTGACCCGTAACAAGCAATGGCTCACCTTGGTTAAGCTGGGCCAGATTGCTGGGGCTCATAAGCATAAATTCACCATTGATGACGGCGCCTCCCTGCGCGGGGCGCAACTGGTCAACTCGGCCTTGCAGTTGGAAGTTGCCACTGCCAACTGGCAGAACATCCACCCGCGAGGCCAGCCAGGTACCATGACCTAGCCCGATAGCGCTCACTGCCACCTGGGCCCCTGGGGTTAGCAAATGTGCATCGGGCAACACCGCCCCGGCAGCGGGCACAATTCTCTGACCTAGCACGCTGAAACCGCCCCCCTCATTGGCACTGATGGGGCCTATGATGGCATGGGTAATGCTGACATAAGTTGCCACTTGTTGCCCCGGCTGGCCAATACGTGCCGAAACAAGTGCCCGCTGGCCGACTTGTAAATCCGCCAATGGTGCCGGTTGGCCGTCGATCGTAAGAGCGGTGTGGGCAGTTAGCCCGTAATCGCGCCCATTGACGATGACGCTGCCAAACGCCTGAATTATGCCGTAACCGATGATTTGTTGCCCGGTTTTGGTCAGCCCGGTGCCGCCGATGCCACCGGTTTCCTGCGGCGATATGCCGGTGCCCCCAATTCCACCCGTCTCCTGTGCAATGCCAGTACCACCGATGCCGCCTGTTTCTTGCGGCTGCGCGAATGCCACGTTGGCACCCACCACAAAGCACAGCGCCCCGGCTACCCTATAAATTAGTAATTTAGGGCGCATCATCCTGATCGGTTTCATAGTAATAAACACCAAACCGTATCCGGCGGCGCGGTTCAGATGTTTTTCCTGCCGGAGTCTCGGTGCCGGCAATTTGCCCTTCCAGCAAACGTTGGTTGGCCTGGCGCAGGAGATGGTCCGCCATTGAACTAAGTTCCGGGCGGACATCTTCCAACTGCTGAGCTGAAATAGAGTTATGAAACAATGCACGTTCAATAAAGCGCGGTTGCTCACCTTTCATGTTATGAAACGCGGCATTCATGTGGTCGCCAACATTTGCGCCGAGAAAATACAACATTTCCGCTGGGTCTGCCCCAAAATAGGCCGACTGAACCAAACGAATATATTTTTCATCGACCAATTCGGCGGTTTTGGCGCGCAGCATCTCATCCACCACGGTACGCCCGCGAATATCGATGCGCGCCACCTGCAACAAAGTATCGATACAAGGCACAGAATCTTTCACGCCATCAGACTGACGCAAGGCAAGGGGTAGAGGTTCGCCATTCTTATCGCAAAATCGTGGATCTGCAACCCAAGTGGCCACCACCCGCGCCGCCAGGGTTGCACTGGTTTTGGCCAACCGGTCAGTGGCGCTTTCAGCCTCAAGGGCCAAGGCTCGCAGGCGCTTTACCTCCCCGCGGTGAATACCGGTCACCAAACTGATCAGGCTATCCGTTGGGTCGCCCTCCGCCTGATTTGCCCTCACGGCCTCGCTAATATAACATTCCTTTAATAAATCGCGCAGCGCAATATAGCCCCATCCCTTGCTGATCAGGTAGCGAATCAGAGGTTGTAGCAACCTGCGGATCATCAGTGTGTGGCCAGCATTTTCCATGAGACTTCGATAAATATCCTAATTGAACGCCACGTCCGGCCCGTCTGGTATAGCTCGAATGGACAACATACCATCATATGTGTAAGAAGTTTACACATATGTCTAACTGGTAACTTTATCAAGGGTTGGGCGAGCTAAAAACACGAAATTAACGGAGACGCTGTCAAATGGGCATAATAAATAAAAACCAGCGGCAACGTCGCGTGGACACGTATCATGAGGCGGCCAGGCAAAACATGTGGTTCAAGCTACGACCATTTGTTTTGTGTGCGCCAGTTGTTCTTTCATTGACACAGGTGGCTTTTGCACGCGATGGAATAAGCCTTAAAATTGAGCCCTCATATTTTTCAGGAACTTATGGAACAGGCAAGCAAAATTCGATTTACTATCTGCCTTTGACTGCCGCTTACGAACGCGACCACGTCAAAATTTCCATTACAATTCCTTACATGGAACTTCGTGGGCAAGCGCTGGTATCCAATGGTCAAGTCATCGGGTCTGGCACCTCAACAGTCGCTCACGCCGGGTTGGGTGATGTTGTGATCAAGAGCAAATATTATCTCTCCCAACAATCGGGGTTAATCCCCGGCGTGTCACCGTACTTGGTACTGGTTGCGCCAACAGGTTCACGAAAAAAAGGCCTCGGCACAGGGGAGTTCAGCGAAGAACCGGGAAGTGTGCTGCACTGGCGGCTTGGCAGACGGTTCTTCTCTTTTGTCAAGTTTGGATACCGCTTTATCGGTAGTCCGGCAGGCCAAAAGCTGCGCAATGTCCCGGTCATTACCGCCGGCGTTACCGGGGTAATCGGCCCTGGCCATTACCTTACAGCAGTTTTTGCATGGCACCCCGCCATTCAGGCGAGATTTCCTAACGCAGCTGATATTTTGCTTGCCTACGACACAAGTTTTATGAAGCGTTATGACCTACAGTTTTTCATCGATAAGGGAATTAGCGGTGGCAGTGCGAATATCGGCGCTGGTCTAGGTGTTGCAACACATTTTTAACACACATCATGCCCCAACACCCCAGAAATGTGAAAAACGAATCATTAACGTATAAGGCTTTGCTGAGGAAAAATCATATCTGGCCAGTGGGTGCGACCAAACAGCCATCCATGGAAATTATGATACCCGGTCGCACCAAAAAAATACGATCAACTTGAGTATAATCCACTACCGCGATCAATTACGGCAAAATATACTTATCCATCAGCAATAATTCATTGATAACTCAAAGCAGCGCTTTCAATATTTTTCAGAAATAAATGCTGGAGTTCAGTGGGAAGCCATTCCTTACGTGAAATCAATCCAATAACACGCTCCGCCTCGGGAAGCGTGAAAGCAAGGGGAACCAAGTCATTCGCAAAACCACTCTGAAATAATTGTGTACGAGACAATATGGCAATAAAATCACCCTTCTGAAGAAGTGCGATGATCATTGAGAGAGAATTCGTCTCAATGACCTGTGGTGGTCGTTTTTTTAGGCGCTCAAACAATGATTGGCTGATTTTATGTCTTGGGGTATTTTGAGGCGGAACAACCCATTTGTAATTCAATATGTCATTCGACCCTACCAGGCTCTGACTCGCCAGAGGATGATGACTACGCACCACAAGCTCATAGGGGTCGGAAAACAAACCGCTCTCGCTCAGGTCCGATCCCACGCGCGGAACCCGTAACGCACCAACAATGAAATCAATCTGTCCGCAGCGTAAATCTGCTTGTAGCTTTAGATAATTATCTTCTTGAATCGTAATGATCGCAAATGGATACAACTTGGAAATCCGGGTTAAAATATCAGCCAGAAAATATTGTGGAGAGAGTGGAAGAACACCGATGCGAACACTCCCTTTCGGCTCCTCTGGTGAGGATTGTAACTCATCAAAAGCCTGCGATATTTCATGAAGCGCTAACTGCAGGCGCCGCCCTAATTGTGCACCTGCGCCATTCACGACCAAACGAGATCCGGTGCGGCGATATAGAGGAACACCTATGGTATGTTCGATGGCCTGTCCGGCGCGGTGGATTGCTGCCTGCGACACACCCAGGCTTAATGCTGCCTCACTGGCTGAAGTCGATTTCAAGATTGCAATATGGGCACGAATTTGGGTGTCCGTAAGCCGCCGACAAGCGGCACGGACCGCCCGCGCCGTGGGTTCGAGGCTCAATATTTGTGCGATACCAAGCTCAATTTGATGAATCATCCGGGCTGTCCGCCGCAGAAGTAACGCGCCGTCTAGCGTAACCTCACTTCCTTTTGTACCGCGTTGCAGCAATTTTCGCCCCACAACTGCTTCTAGCTTTTGAATCGTCAGACTGATGGCAGGTTGGGACAGACCAATCGCGTCAGCAGCCCGCCCTATACTAAAATGATTAGCAACGGCATTAAATATCAGCAGAGGGCGATACCCTAACGTGAGGTGCGTCATAAAAATATCCGTTATTACAATACTTAACTTAACAAGAATTTATGACTTTTCTCAAGCTTTATATGAGGCTGTAAAAGACAATCCAGCGTACCAAAACTTCTGAACCAGGAAGTGTCTCAAAAATATGCACGTTATCGACACCCATACTCATGTCATCTCGCGTGACGCCCAAAAATACCCGCTCAACCCCATTGGCGGTAAACAATCCGACTGGTCAGCGACTCGCCCCGTTACAGATATCGAATTACTGCGTGAGATGGACGACGCAGGCGTTGACACCGCGATCGTGGTGCAAGCATCCACCGCATACGGCCACGATAATTCATATGTGGCCGCCGCAGTTGCCGCTCATCCCGACCGCTTTGCAGGCGTTTTTTCAGTTGATATGTTAAGTCCCCACGCCGTTGCGGATATTCGTAAATGGAGCGACGCCGGCTTGGTTGGGCTTCGCCTGTTTACCACGGGCTCCACGATGCCAGGACAGGCCGCAGGACTAGATGACCCTCGGAGCTTTCCAGGATGGGCCTATTGCGAAGCCTTGAATATCCCTGTCTGCTTGCAGATGACCATGGATGGTATCCCCGCGCTAGAAAATATCTTACGCCAGTTTCCAAACATTCGGGTTTTGTTAGACCATTTCGCCCGGCCAAATCTTTCGGATGGAATTCCTTACGCATCTGCATCTCAGTTATTCGCACTCGCCGATAAGCCCGGGGTGTATCTAAAGTTAACTGATAGAACCATACGGCAAGCGGCATCTGGGCATTCCAATCACACAGACTTCTTTGCCCATGTCCTATCGAGCTTTGGTGCAAAACGTGTCGCTTGGGGCTCCAATTTCCCATCCGCTGAAGGGACACTGAAAAGCCTGCTTACAAACGCTAAACAAGCCATCAGTATACTTTCTGAAGCCGACCAAAGGCAAATTTTATCTGAAACGGCCGCCTCAATCTATCGTCCACTTTTCGCTCGGACACTGGGTGACTGAACCATGACAACGCCGCCACGCTTTAAAACGATACTTGGCTCATATCCACATACCCTGCCTATTAAAAGCGGTTTGGTGACCAGCGATATTGTAACGCTGAATTTTGAGGATGTTAAGCCAATTCACAAGGCATTTAAGCCGATGGCCATGAGCCAAATTGCAGATGTCAGCGAGATGGCGATCGTTACATATCTCCAAGCAAAGTCTTATAATAAGCCAATATTCATGCTTCCGTTTGTTGTGGCATCGCGTTTCCAGCAGGGCTGCATTATTCATAATGCGGCACATAAACCAATCGATGTACGAACATTGTATAAAGCCCGTGTCGGTGTTCGCTCATATTCACAAACAACCGGTGTGTGGGTGCGTGCCATCCTACAAAATACTTATGGGATTTCACCCGAGCAGATCGAGTGGATAACATTCGACCCAGCGCACTTGGCAGAATATGAAGACCCTTCATGGTGTACGCGAGCACCTGACAACAAAACCCTTTTACCAATGCTACGCTCCGGCGAGATCGATGCGGCAATTTTAGGAAATGATCTGCCAAACGAGCCCAATCTGAAGCCAGTTATTCCTAATCATGTTGATGCCGATGAAATTTGGTACAACAAACATCACTTCGTTCCTATAAATCATATTATAGTTATGAAACTTGAATCTGCAAATACTTACCCGGCCACTGTCTCAGCCATATTCGATTTGTTGATGCAAGGTAAAGCCATGACAAAAAAAGCTGATTCAATAATTGACTATATACCAGCCGGACTTGAAAAATTATATGAACCAATAAAGTTATTAATCAGTATCTGTGAACAGCAAAAACTACTCGCACGAAAATTATCGGTCGATGAAGTCTTTGAGGATTTTTTATCGTTTATGTAGAGTTTTGCAAAAAATTCTACAGTCAGATTTATTCGTAAATAATATCCAAAAACAGGAGCAGAAAATGAACACAGCGATCCTTGATACAACGCCTCTTCGGCCAAAACGTCCATTTTATATGGACCTATCATTTCAGGTCATCGCCGGCATGATGATCGGTGTCGCGGCCGGCTATCTAGCTCCAAAATTTGGCCTGATGATGCAGCCTTTTGCTACCGCATTCATTCGCTTGATTCAGATGGTCACGGGGCCAATTATATTTTGTGCCATCGTAAGCGGTATTGCTGGCGTAACAAACAAAAAACAAGTCGGACGTGTTTTATTCAAAGCGTTAATTTATTTTGAAGTTGTTACGTCAATAGCCTTGGTCATTGGCTTAATGGCAGTTAATATTCTCAAACCAGGTGTCGGGATGAATATTAATGCAGCGAGCTTAAAATCTTCAGCAACGATCGACTCTCTCATTTCACACTCACACCATGTCACCTCTCTGGCCGATTACTTTGTAAATGTCATTCCATCATCATCCGTCGGGGCATTTGCAAACGGATCGATCCTACAAATACTTTTTTTCGCTGTCCTTTTTGCATTCGGACTTTCCAGCGCTGGCGAGAAAGCTGCACCATTACTTAATATCATTCATAATATTTCGAGTGCTTTTTTTTGGATCGTGGGAATCGCTATGAAACTCTCGCCAATCGCAGCCTTCGCCGCGATTGCTTATACCGTTGGAAAATTTGGTATCACAACTCTGCTCTCTCTTGGAGCTTTAATTTTTGATTTTTATCTGACCTGTGCAATTTTTTTCATTTTTGTTCTGTTCCCAATCGCATATTTCAACGGATTTAATCTTTGGAAACTCCTAAAATATATTCGTACTGAACTTTTCCTCGTATTCGGGACAAGCTCATCGGAGTCAGTTTTTCCACAACTCGTCAAAAAAATGGAAGAAATTGGCTGCGAGGAATCAGTCGTCGGACTTGTGATGCCAACCGCCTACAGCTTTAACCACGATGGCACTTGCCTTTATTTCGCTGCAGCTGCTGTGTTTTTGGCGCAGGCGACCAATACGCCACTCTCGTTGCCAGGCCAAATCGGATTACTGGCAATCTTACTTTTAACATCAAAAGGGGGAGCTGGCGTTGCAGGGTCCGCACTTGTGGTTTTAGCAGCTACACTCGCTGCAACTAACACGATCCCGGTTGCTTCTATAGCTATAATTTTGGGCATACACCGTGTTTTATCATCGGCATTTGTCGTGACAAACATCGCCGGCAATGCGGTTGCCACTGTCGTAGTATCAGGATGGGAAAAAAGTCTAAACCGTGAAAAATTATCAGCAGAACTCTCCCGAGCCTAAATCAAATAGAAAAGCCAAAATTAGCATAGATCAGCGCTAAAACCATAGTGTGTCGGTCGTTGTTATACGTCCATAGCCACAATGTGGCGTCGTCCTGGACCACCGTTCTTTTTTAAGTCTTTTTTCTATCATCCATCGCAGAAAATGCGGATAAAATCGCAGTATAAAATGTCTGCCTTGGGCCTTAAGGAGATGGGCCGGCCAGGAAAAAGGTCCCGCAGTCGGCAGATCTCCATCAAAGAGAGCCGGTCTTGCTCCTCATAGTGGGGTAGGTAACCGCCATCGGTGATACAATCGACATTCTATGACCAGAGAGGTTCAAGTCAGACATATGCTTACGCTCGGCGATCACAATTGACACATTAGTGATTATGCTATCACATACGTTAAGTCATATTTGGTCCTGTTGTCTTACAAATTGAATTAAAAACAGCCTAGGGAACGTCCACATGATTTTGAACGATATTGCATTTCTAAATGCATGCACGCGCCGGGTGTTGGAATCACGGAATTGTAGCGGCTGAATTTAAATTACGCAATATTTTTAAGAACTTAGCGCCATGGATGATAGTGCCGCCATAAGTAATGCCTCGGGCAGTAAAATGTCTCGAAAAGGCTCCCGCGCCACCAATAAAAGGTTGACCACAGCCATACTGTTAGTAGCCCTTAGTTGCGGCCTTGGATTTGGCCTACATTGGCTGTTCATAGGGCGATTTGTTGAGAGCACTGATGATGCATATGTTGGTGGAAATGTAACGGACTTAGCCTCAAAAGTTAGTGGGCTGATCACTGCAGTTGCAGTATCAGACAATCAAGCCGTTCATGCAGGCGATTTATTGGTGAAAATCGATGACCGCGACTATCGGGCGAAATTTTCTAAAGCAAAGGCCGCTCTGGCGAGTGCGCAAGCAAGCCTGAGCAATCTCGACGCCACGCGAACTCTGCAATTGTCCTTGATCTCCGAGGCACAGGCAAACGTCGCATCCACGGCTGCCCAAAGCCAGTTGACGTCGTTCAACCAGTCTCGTTATCGGCGGCTAGTCGCGTCGAGAGCAGCCTCCCTGGAAGCAAGCCAGGAGGCGGACGCAGCCTTCGCCCAGGCTCAGGCGGCCCAAACAAAGGCGCAGGCCGCGCTGACAGCCGCGCAAGACGAACTAAAAGTGATCAAGACAGAAAAACTTGAAGCCAACGCCGCTTTGGCGAGCGCCGAGGCGGACGTTGCAATGGCGGCCCTGAATGAAGATTATACCGAAATCCGCGCCCCCGTTGATGGCGTCATCGGCAACCGCAGCGCCCACCTAGGTGGCTATGCCGTGCAAGGGGGGCAGCTACTTACCATCGTGCCATCCACCGGTCTCTGGGTCGACGCAAATTTCAAGGAAGACCAGCTAGCCCGGATTCATCCAGGCCAAGACGTAACCATCATCGCAGACGTCTTACCCGACAAAAAAATTAAAGGTACGGTTGCTAGTATTGCTCCGGCCAGCGGAGCCGTGTTCAGCATTCTGCCGGCGGAAAACGCTACCGGAAATTTTACCAAAATTGTGCAACGTGTGCCGGTTCGTATCAAACTCGATGGCCAGGCCGATATACTGGGTATGCTCCGGCCAGGCCTATCTGTTACGGTATCCATTAATACCAAATGAAACGCATCCTGCCGTTTGCCGTGATGTGTGTCGGCATGTTTCTAGCCTTGCTCGACATCCAAATCGTTGCCTCGTCGCTACAAGACATCGGGGGCGGCCTATCAGCAACCCAGGATGAAATAAACTGGGTGCAGACCGCTTACCTAATCGCGGAGATTATTGTCATTCCGCTATCTGGGTGGTTAACGCGCGTGTTCTCAACGCGCTGGCTTTTTGCTGGGTCCGCCTTCGGTTTTACCGTCAGTAGTATAATGTGCGGCTTCGCTTGGAGCATCAATTCAATGATTATATTTCGCGCCATGCAAGGGTTACTTGGCGCGTCCATGATCCCGTTGGTACTGACCTCGGCCTTTATCTATTTTCCTGGCTCTAAACAAGTAATATCGGCTGCAATCATTGGCGCCTTGTCATTTTTGGCCCCAACCCTAGGTCCGATTATTGGCGGATATATCACAGATGCCTTTAACTGGCACTGGTTGTTTTACATCAATCTGGTACCCGGCACGGCAATTTCCATCCTGGCGATCAAATGGATCGATATCGACAAACCAGACCTTACCCTCCTGAAAGGTGCCGATTACACCGGCATCATTCTCATGGCGGTCGGGCTGGGGTCGTTGGAATACTTACTCGAAGAAGGCGCTCGCTGGAACTGGTTTTCAGACAATACCATCGTGACCTGCACCTGGGTCTCAGGCATATCGTTAACCACTTTTATAGTTCGCAGCCTCATGATTAAAAATCCAATTATGGATTTCAGGGCATTAGAAAACCGGAATTTTTCGCTCGGCTGTATTTTGTCTTTTATCGTCGGCATTGGGATTTTTTCATCCACCTATCTGACGCCGCTATTTCTCGATTACGTTCGAGGTTTCTCGGCTTGGCAAACCGGGCTGGCGCTATTCCCTTCCGGCGTATCTTCACTCATCGGCCTTCCCGTTTATGTCGTACTCGCCCGTCGCTACGAGTTACGCTGGATCCTGATGACCGGACTCTTCGCCTTCGCTCTTTCAATGTGGAGCTTCACACTGATGAACAGCACATGGACTGGACAAAATTTTTTCTGGCCGCAGGTGCTCCGTGGTTTACCATTGATTTTTTGCGTTGCCCCCTCCGTCACTCTTGGCCTCGGCAGCCTAAGCGCGGAACGCCTTAAATATGCTAGCGGTTTATTCAACATGATGCGCAATCTAGGTGGCGCCGTTGGGATTGCAGTATCTGGCACCATTCTCAATAATCGTACGAATTATCATTTCAGTATACTTACCACAAACCTGGCGCAGAGCCGTGAGCCGGTGGCCAGAATGGTGCAAAGTATTACGCAAAACCTGACCCTAAACTTTGGATCACATCTAATCGGTCCACAGACTGCTTTAAAATTACTTTGGCAGATCACCTATATTCAGGCCGAAACACTTTCATACGCCGATGCATTCAGGGCCATAATGCTGGCCTTCATACTCGCTGCGGCGATCGTACCTTTTATGCAGAAAACTTAAAAAGCCTTACCTGTTAACCTGAACCTATTTCGAATCGACGCGGATATTTTTTGCGCTGCGCATGCTTACTTTTTATCAGCGCTTAGCAAAATTAAATTGGAACCCACCTGCCGCGGCCAAGCGCATGGGAAAGATTAGGGCCCAACTTCTCCAACTCCGCCTCCGCCATTGCCGCCTTGGCCGGCATCAGAGCACGGCCCGAGCCACTGCGTGTCGTGGCCACGCGCGAGGCTCAGATAGCGTGATTCGGGCGCTTAGTTATTGTGCAACCTGCGCCCGTTTCAATCTGAACGCTTAGTTCACTCTCAATAAAATCAATGACTTACAGCCGATCATCGGGCTTGATGCACCTTTATCACCGCCATAGTCGGCGCATGCGCAGGAACACCCGATAACTGACCTCAGCCAAAGCGCCAACCGGCGGGATCGCAAGCAACCAGCCAAGCCAGCGCAGGCCATGGATACCCCACCAGATTTCTGCGAAAGCAGCCGCACCGCTGACAATCGTGCCATCCGCCCGCCGCAAATGCATGCGCGCAAGTGCGGCATCGCGCGTCAATCCGGACCCCAACGCCGCCTCATCAGCCTGCGTCACATCCACCCAGACAAAAGAAGCAGACCCGCCACAGCCTTGGTAGAATTGAACCTCCCGAGAGCAAACAGGACATCCGCCATCGTAATAAACCGTCGAAGGATCGCCCATCACACCCTCCGGGCTGCCATAACGGCCAGTGCGCTACCTGCACCCACCAGCCACTTCCATGCCAGTGTTAGCCTGCCCGCCGCGGCCGCACCAACCGCCCGGGCCTGATCGCGATGCTCCACCTCATCTGCCTGGCATGCAATCAGCAGTGCACGCAGCACGCCGCTTGCTCCGTTTTCAGACAGTTTGCGCACTTGCGCTTCGTAATGGTGGTCAACAAAGGTCTCGACCGCGTCAATTGTAGCGTAAACCGCGCACGGACCCACGAGCGCCGGCAGCGCCCCCGTAAGCCAGCCTGCTACGCGCCAGATTGGCAGCAATATGCTACGCTGTCTAAGCGGCAGCAGCGCACCAAAACGAGCGAGGTGCTCGCGTTCGGCCGCCAGATGCGCTAGAGCGAAATGCCGAACCGCCGGATCACGCGACACCGCTAATATGCCCTGATAAATCGCTACAGCCCCCGTCTCTCCTGCATGGTCAGAGCGCAGGTCGCCGATTAATCCGGGAACCTCATCTGCAAGATCTGCGACCGTTAGAACATCGAGATTAGGAAGGGTGAAATTGGCTGGGTGAATGCTCATAGTGAATAGATTGGCGCTAAATTGCATTGCGCAATCGTGATGGGAGCCTGATCGTCAGAGGGTTGTCGGTCCTTCAACGCTGCCAGTCAGACATTGAATAGCCAAGCGGAAAACTGTGCCAACGCCGTGACAAGCGAAGTGGCTCGCAATGGTTACCCGTCGTACCCCAAAATGCGATGGCCGCTATGCGTGAAGCTGAGAATTTCGGGGGATAACAATGTTGAAGCGTAAATTAACGAGGTAGAACCGAATACCTTCATTATTGATTTTATGGCAGATATGCAAAAAAATTGAGGATAATTTAGAGAATTTTAACTTGTTAGCTACAACTAAATGCACAATTCAATACATTATGAATGCTGTACTACCAATCCTCAATCCGTCTCATGTCGACCGCCGAAGAGAAAGACGGGTCTCGGTACTAAAGTCTGCCAAGATCATTTACGGCGGCTCATGGGGGACCATCGTTGATTGTTTGATCCTAGACCTCTCAGATCAGGGGGGACGCGTTGAAACAATTTTAGCTGTCGATATTCCAGACTATTTTTATGTGAAATTCAATGACGGCGCTGAACACCTGGGGCATCGGCGCTGGAGTTCTGGCAACCAAATCGGCGTCGAGTTCGTCAGTGGCGGGACATAATTGAGAAGGAAGCTTATCGGGTTCTATGTTTGCCGTTTTAACACATGGGTTCACTTATTGACCGCTAAAGCTGAACAGACGTGAGTACCCCAGCCCGACAGTTCATCGCAGAGCACGCTTAGCCTCACGCGCGCCTATCGCTCTGGCGCGATTGACGAGTCTGGTGTCTCGGATACCGGGATTGCGGATTCCGATGAAGTCGGCCATGCATTCCAATTCGAAGCCGGCCACTGATTC